>Ga0334885_1000039_pt1 | contig 228957 bp, 225 predicted proteins | sample GraSluR1_MG_8_FD_207233 | JGI IMG/M metagenome (GOLD analysis project Ga0334885, IMG submission 207233) | Sludge microbial communities from methane-producing bioreactor in Wageningen University, Netherlands - Granular Sludge_31_05-R1 | ecosystem: Engineered > Bioreactor > Anaerobic >...
AGATGCGCTCAATATCAAAGCCCATGATGTCTGCCCGCAGTGGAACTACACTATCTATCCTCGTTCAGCTTCAGCCGCAGCACCATCTTGAGCGATGCGCGAAGTTATTTTTTTATGAACCCTAAGCTTTGGTCGTCTCGTCCATTTGCCAGACAAGATGAGTGCGATAGAATAGGGGATGTAGGAGGATAATGTGACAGAGGGCAACGAATCAAAATCAGCGGTCCACATCATTGTGCATGGATATGTGCAGGGCGTGGGCTTTCGTAGTTTCGTCCAAATGCAGGCGCTACCCATGAACGTTGCAGGATGGGTGCGCAACTGCGCCGATGGGACGGTCGAGATTTGGGCGGAGGGACCACGCGACAGGCTGGAACGTCTGGTACAGCAGGTCCAAAGAGGGCCGCGTTATGGGCTGGTCGACCATCTGGACGTGGATTGGCAACAACCTAAAAATACGATGAGCGGTTTCCACATCCGCTGGTGAAAACACCGATTTATGAACAAGTTCAAGAGATTTGAAACCGTCGCCTGGGTCATCCTGATCACTGCATTCTGCATGTGTTTGCTCGTCGCCATTGGCGCGCCGTGGAGTGCGCGCTGGTTGGTGATGAATACTACGCGGCCTTTGAAGGTCATCATCCAACCGCGCGCCGGCATCGTCGCGCAACAGGAACCCGGCGGCTCAACCTCCACCCTGCTCAACAACGATACCGAAATCATCGGCAAAAAAACGTTCCAGCTTGAAGAAAATGCCGAGGCGTGGCTGCTCTTTTTCCACCCGGAGAGCTATAACCCGAACGCCGAGACACCCCTACCCCCGGTCATCACGGTACAGGTCTACGGAAAAACCGACATCACCATCGAGAAAGCGCAAACGCCACGTTTCCCAGCAAGCCCCCTCCCCAATCAAATCACCCTCAACATCCGGCGCGGAGCCAACACGCAGATCGCCGTGGAAGACAACGACCGCGCAACGGTGCTGTACGTGCAAACCCCGCACAGCACTGCCGAAATGGATCAAGGTACGTATACAGTGGTTGTCGAAGCCGAGCAGACCGAGTTCGCCGTGAGGAGTGGCCGAGCGCGCATCCCCGATCCGGTCACCGGAGAAAAGTTCATCCTGGCCGAACTACAGCGTGCAGAAGTAACAACTGCAGGACTGGCGGAGATTTACACCGGCGAACGCGACATCCTCCGCAATCGCAACGGCAATTTCGAGTTACCACTAAAAGGCACATGGGAGATCTTCAGTCGCACGGCTTTCGACGATCAGAGTAGCGGGACAGTGCTGCAAACAGCTTTGGCCGATAACCGCCATATCATTCTGTTCACCCGTTCCGGCTTTGGTTTTTCCGAAACGGGCATCACTCAGGAGATCAACCAAGACATACGCGGCGTCCAATCGTTGCGCGTCCGCGCCCGCGTGCGCGTAGATACCCATACCCTGCCTGTATGCGGTTCGCTAGGAACCGAGTGCCCGGTGATGATTCGCATGAAATTTACCGATCAAACCGGCGCATTGCGCGAATGGCTGCAAGGTTTTTACGTGATAGATGGCAACGGCAACCAACCCTTCTGTCAAAGCTGCGAATGGCAAGCGATGCACATCAAAGTGGCCCAACCCAACGTCTGGCACAACTACGAATCCCCGGATTTGCTGCCATTGCTGGCGGCGCACGGCATCGAACCGGTCGTGATTCGAAACGTGGATGTTTATGCTTCCGGCCACTCCTATGGTTCAGCTATCGACGAAATCGCCATCCTGGCGGCCGAATAACACCCTCTTCACGTACTGACAAAAGCCAATGATAAACCATCGTAAACCACAAGACAACTGTGCTGAGTGTGCCACAGTACAACCTGCGCCGGAGCAGTTGAAGCGCCCAACGCCCTATCCCGTCGGCAAACTACCGCAGCCCGATTTGGTCGCACTGTTGAGCCGCACGCTCGGGCAACCCGATCCCCGCGTGGTCTTCGGCCCCGGTCTGGGGCGCGATGCCGCCGTAATCGACTTCGGAGATCGCTATCTCGTCGCCAAAACCGATCCGATCACCTTTGCGACCGACGAAATTGGCTGGTATGTGGTCAACGTCAATGCTAACGATGTGGCGTGCCTGGGCGCGCAGCCCCGCTGGATGATCGCCACATTGCTGCTGCCAGAAGGCATGACCGACCGCGTACTCGTAGATCGCATCTTCGAACAACTGCACAGCGCCAGCCACGCCATCGGCGTGTCGGTGGTGGGCGGGCACACTGAAATCACCTACGGGCTGGAACGCCCTATCGTTATCGGCGCAATGTTCGGCGAGGTGGCGCCGGAGCGACTGGTGCGCTCCGACGGCGCGAAACCCGGCGACGCACTTATCCTCACCAAAGGCATCTGTGTGGAGGGGACGGCGATCCTGGCGCGTGAAGCCGCCGACCAGTTGCACGGTAAAGTCGAAGCCACACTGTTAGAACGCGCCGCACACTTCTTGCACGATCCGGGCATTAGCGTGGTACGCGATGCCTCGATTGTTGCGGCAACCGGCGCCGCCGCTGTCGCCGTTCACGCGATGCACGATCCCACGGAAGGCGGCGTCGCCACCGGCATCCACGAGATGACCCAGGCGGCGGGCATAGGTGCGATTGTGGAGAGCGCGAGCCTGCCGATTTACCCGGAGACGCGCGCGCTTTGCGAGGCGCTGCACCTCGATCCACTTGGTCTCATCGCTTCGGGCGCGCTCTTGGCTGCCGTCGCTGCCGACAGTGCACCGTACATCGTCCAGGCGCTCGAACGCGAGGGCATCCCGGCGACGATCATTGGCAGACTACGCGAAACACCGGGCGTGGTGCTGCGCGACATGCACGGGGAACGCCCGCTGCCCACTTTCACGCGCGACGAAATTGCGCGCTGCTTTGATGCCCTATGACCGCGCCCTCACTACCCACCATCCCATCCGACCGCGCGAACGGGCGCAGTTCGTTCGTCCACTTCGCACTGATCGTCACGGGCGCCCTCGGCCAGATCGCACCGCTGAAGCTCCTTCCAGCGTGGGCAGCGCTGGCGGCAATCGCCGGCTGGCCGTGGAACTCGCTGCGTCTGCCGGCCATCGCGATTGGCGCGATTTTCATCAGCATCGATTGGGCGATGCTCGGCCTATTGCCGGTCAAGCGGCGTTCGTGGGGACCGGTCACGCCGTCACTGCTCGGATTGGCCTTAGTGCACACGCTCTTTTCCTGGCTCGGGGCATGGCTCGTCCCCAAGATCGCCGGACTGGCGCTCGTCACGATCCTGCACACACTTCTGAGCGCCGTCGCCATCTATGCCACCTGGATCGAACCTTTCCGCCTGGGCGTCACGCAGCAGACGTACCACTCGCCGCAGTTGAGCGAGAGCGCCCCACCCCTGCGCGTGCTGCACATCTCCGATTTGCACTTCGAGGGACAGTCGCCACGTGAGAATACGCTTCTGGCGCAAGTTGCTGCGCTCACTCCCGATCTCATTCTGCTGACCGGCGATTATCTCAACCTTTCTTCGGTGTACGATCCGGCGGCCCAGGCCGGCGCGCGGGAAGTGCTGGCGCAACTGCACGCGCCGCTCGGAGTCTATGCCATCACCGGCAGCCCGGTCGTCGATATCGCCGGCATCGTCCCCGAGATCTTCGCCGGATTGGACATCCACTGGCTCGACGATGAGGCGCACACCATACAACAAGGTGATTCGCTCCTGTATCTGCTCGGCGTTCGCACCACCTACGACGAAGCCCGCGATACGGCTGCACTGCAACGCCTGATGCAAGCTGCACCGCGCGACGCCCTGACGCTGCTGCTCTACCACACGCCCGACCTGACACCCGTGGCTGCGCAACTTGGCGTGCACCTCTATCTATGCGGGCATACGCACGGTGGGCAGCTCCGCTTACCCTTCTACGGCGCGTTGGCGACCAGTTCCCGTTGGGGAAAGAAGTATGAAATGGGGCTGTACCACGAGGGGGACACCACCCTCTACGTCAGCCGGGGATTGGGCATGGAGGGCCTGGGCGCACCACGCGCACGTTTCCTTGCACCACCGGAAATCATCATGTGGACAATTGCCAAAACGTAGTATACTTAAAACTAGAGCTTGCGTTGGTCAGGTAGTCGCGTGTTGCGTACCTATAGTACGGCAACGCGAGGAAAGTCCGGACTCCATAGGGCACAGCGCCGGGTAACGCCCGGGCGGGGCAACTCGCGGACAGGGCCACAGAAACAGACCGCCGAAGGTCATTGACCAGGTAAGGGTGAAAAGGTGGTGTAAGAGACCACCGGCGCGTCGGGCAACCGGCGCGGCCAGGCAACCCCCGTTGGGAGCAAGGCCAAGCAGGAGGGACGGCCGCAAGGCTGGGGAGTGACCCGCTCCCGCCCCCACAGGGGGCAACCTCCGGGTAGGCCGCTAGAGATCGGCGGTGACGCCGGTCCCAGATAGATGACTACCGATAACAGAATCCGGCTTATAGACCGGCGCAAACTCACCGCAACAGGAGGCCCGCATAGGGCCTCTTGTCGTATTTGCCAAACCGGTGTTTTATGGTAAGATTGCCGGGTGTCTGGAGACGGACTTTCTGCTTCTGGCATGAGACCAGGAGTAATCCCATGGAAAGGAGGTAAATCCGTCTTGGCTAAACAAAAGAAACATAATTACGAGTTGCTGTTCGTCATCAATCCTACGCTCAGTGAGGAGGACAAAGAAAACCTTCTCAACCGGGTGAAAGGATACCTCGAACAGGCAGACGGCGAAGTCTTCAGCTTCAAAAGCTGGGGATTGAGACGGCTCGCCTACACCCTCAAAAATCAGAAAGAGGGGCAGTACTATCTAGTACAATGCGCTATGACGCCGGAGAAGGTGTCTGACTTCAGGCGCAGCCTCACCCTGGCCGAAGGTATTTTGCGCGAAATGGTCATCCGCGTCGACGAAGAATTCTCGCCGGACAAGCCGGAGCGCAGCCCGAAACCGGAAGCCATCCCCACATTTGAAGAAGAAAACGTCGACAGCGACGATATTTTCGACGACGACGAAGAAGACTAAGGGGACTCTAAAAAGGCACGCTGATGGCACGCGGACTCAACAAGGTTATGATTATCGGGCACCTAGGGCGTGACCCAGAAATGCGGTTCACCGCAAGTGGGCGTCCGGTTGCGTCGTTTAGCGTTGCCACCACGCGGGGCTGGACCAACAACGAGGGAGAGCGGCAGGAAGAAACCGAGTGGTTTCACGTCGTGACGTGGGGAGGGCTGGCCGAATTGTGCAAAAAACGCCTCCGCAAAGGCTCTCAGGTCTACGTCGAAGGGCGCTTGCAGACCCGTTGTTGGGAAGGTCCAGATGGAGAGCGTCATTATCGCACCGAACTGGTCGCCCAGGAACTCATCTTCCTGGACGGATACGAAAGCGCGTCGGAAGAGGAAACCGACCTCTTCGTCGACGAGGATATGGATAATCCAAACCATTTTGATCAAGGAGATAAACTGTGAGCGACTTTAGACAGCGTCGTGGACGCCGTTTTGCACCACGCCGAAAGGTTTGTTACTTCTGCAGTGAAAAATCGGATGGCATCGATTACAAGGATGTCGATCTACTGCGCCGGTTTGTGAGCGATCGCGGCAAAATTCGCCCGCGCCGCCAGACGGGCGTGTGCGCCAAGCACCAACGGCAGTTGACCGTAGCGATTAAACGCGCGCGGCACATGGCCTTGTTGCCCTTTGTCGCCGAAATTCAAAAATGAACCAATAATATAACAGGCCGGGCATAGGGCTATATTCCTATGCCCGGCATTTGTTGGAGAATCAAGTATGGCTAAACACGTAAGCACCCTAAAGACACCGACGCGCCGGCAAGTTGCCCGGCGCGCAAAAGAAGAAAAGCTCAATCGGATTTTGACGTGGTCGGCGATTGGCGTTGTGGCCGTCATTCTGCTGATTGTCGGATACGGACTCATCACAGAACTGGTCATCAAAGCCCGCAGACCGGTTGCCCGTGTTGACGACGTTGCTATTACCACCCAACACTATCAACAGCGTTTGTACTACGAGCGCCAGTTGATGCGACAGCAACTCAACTTCTACCAGGTTTATCTGCTCCAACTTGATCCAAACGACGAAACAATGCAGAGCTTTTACCAGGAGTTGCAGATGATGGTGAGCAATCTGGAGAGCCAACTCTCAGCGAATATGGCCTCCGTACTCGGCAAACAAGTCCTGGATAAAATGATGGAAGAAGAGCTGGTGCGCACGGAGGCGCAGAAGCGCAACCTGACCGTTAACCCGGACGATATGGCTCTGGCGATTGAAGAGATGCTCGGTTACGACCGTGAAGCTGCTGCAACGGTGACAGATACCACCACGCTTCAGAGTTATGATCAGTTGTACAAAGACTTTACCGACAACATCCTCAGGCCTAGCCGGTTTTCTGAGCAAGCTTTTCGGGCGATGGTCGAAGCCACCCTGTTGCGTGAGCAACTTCAGGAGGTTATGAGCGCAGACATTGCTCCAACTTCGGATCAACTCGAGTCTATCTTATTCGCGGTGGATAGTGAAGAAACGGGGTTTGCGCTCCGCGAGAAGATCGACCAAGGAGAAGAGCCAGAGACACTCGTCGAAGAACTCAACAATGACGATAACGATCAAACAGCCGGCTATCCGTTACCCTGGATGCCATTCAGCTACCTGAGCACACAATTAGGGATGGAACTGGAGCAGGTAGCCCTCAACACCCCTGTTGGCAAAGCCTCGGCGCCAACGCTGGGCAGCGATGGGCAGTATTACGTGATCTACGTCAGCGGGCACGAAGAACGCCCGGTCGAGGCCGCGGTTTTGCAGCAAATGCGCCAAGACAAATACAACGAATGGCTAAACACTCAGAAATTGTCACGGTGGGAATATCTCGATTGGCAATCGGCGGTGCTAACCGCGCCGTAGATGCCCGGACGCAAGGTAATAAAAAAGCCCCCTTCTATTTCCAAGGGGGCTTTTTCATACTGATCAACACGCTCTATACCATACGCTTGGCATCGAGAACATTGCGAATTTGCTCAATCTTCCCCAACACACGCGTCAACATCGATAAATCTGGCACTTCCAAGGTGATGTATACCGGTAAAATGTTGTAACGACTGCGTTTACCGGTGCTCAACGAGGCCATATTGATGTCGTTGTCGGCGATCACTTCGGTGATATCGCGCAACAGGCCTGAACGATCGTAAGCGGTCACAATCACCTGGATGGGGAATGTATGTTTGTCCGCTCCCCAGTCCACATCGATCAGACGCTCCAGGTCCTGCGGACCCATACGGGCAATGTTTGGGCAATCCTGCCGGTGCACCGTCACGCCGCGCCCACGGGTGATATAGCCGACGACATCATCTCCAGGAATCGGATTACAGCACTTTCCCAAATGGGTCAATACCCCACCGGTGCCGCGAATGTTGATCGCGCCCGTGACCACATCCGGCAATCCCACCGACGGGCCGGTATACAGTTCTTCCTCATCTTCGCCGGTATCTTCTTCGCGCAGTTTTTCGGCAAACTGGCTAATGTAGCCTTCCAAACGCCGGGCAATCGCTCCGCTCCCGATATCGCCGATGCCGACCGCGGCCAAGAAATCATCGGTATTGAGATAGCGTTTGCTAAAAAGCTCGGCCACTTCATCCATAGAAAGGACCAACTCCAGGCGGCGCAGCAGTTTATCGACGGTCAAACGCCCTTGCGCAATATTCTGCTCCTTTCCCTGGCGGCGGAACCATTGTTTGATTTTCTGCCGGGCGCGGGTCGTTTTCGTGTAGCCCAATTCATCGTTGAGCCAATCACGGCTGGGACCACCCTTGCGCCCCCGGATGATCTCCACTTGCTCTCCGGTTTTGAGTTGGTAATACAGCGGCGTCCAGCGGCCATCCACCTTCGCCCCGCGACACGTGTGACCAATCTCGGTATGCACGGCATAGGCGAAGTCGAGCGGCGTCGCGCCGAGGGGGAGATCGATCAGCCGTCCATGCGGCGTAAAAACGTAGACGCGGTCTTGAAAAACATCCGCGCGGACCGAGGCCACAAAGGCGCGCACGTCATCCACCTCGTCTGTATATTCCTGGACGCTCTGGCGCACGCTGGAGATCTGGCCCATTGCCGCCGGGGTAAAGACAACGTCATTCTCTTTGTAGCGCCAGTGCGCCGCGACGCCAAATTCGGCGACTTCGTCCATCTCGTGCGTGCGAATCTGAATCTCCAGCGGCAGACCATTTTTCCCAATCACAGCAGTATGCAAACTGCGGTAGTCATTGGGTTTGGGATGGGCAATGTAATCGTCGAACTCACCCGGCACGGGCGTCCATAGATGATGCACAATGCCCAAAACCTGATAACATTGTGTAGTGGTATCAACAAGCACACGGATGCCCACAGTATCATAGATCCGGGCAAAAGACAGATTTTTCCGCCGCATCTTGTTATAAATGCTGTAGATATGTTTGGGACGGCCTTTAATCCCGGCAGGAATTTCCTCTTGGGCCAGCGCGGCTTGCAGTATGGCGATGTGCTCGGCAACCTGGACATCGCGTGCCTCTCGGTGTACGGCCAACAGCCGTTCCAGCTCTTGAAACATCGGTGGGTTCAGATGGCGAAAGGCCAGGTCTTCCAATTCCGCTTTCCACACCCAGATACCGAGCCGGTTGGCGACCGGGGCAAAGATTTCCAGCGTTTCGCGCGCCATGCGCAACTGGCTTTCCCGAGGTAAGGGGTCGAGCGTCCGCATATTGTGCAGGCGGTCGGCCAGTTTGATGAAAATGACGCGCACATCGTCCTGCACCATTGCGAGCAATAGTTTGCGCAGGCTTTCTAATTCCTGAAGGTCGCGCGTGCGCATCATGCTGTCCTCTTTGACGCGTTCTTCGACCTTGTCCAGCTTGGTTACGCCCTCGACCAACAAGAGCACTTCCTGCCCAAACTGCGCCTCCAACTCCGGGCGCGGCACGTCACAATCTTCGAGCACGTCATGCAACAATCCAGCGGCAATCACCGCTGGATCGAAGTGCATTTCGGCTAAAAGGTAGGCTACGTTGAGGGGATGGATGATGTAGGGTTCGCCGGACTTACGTTTCTGGCCGTCGTGGGCGTTACAGGCGAAGTCGTAGGCGCGGCGGATGAGGTTGTGGGCAGCGGAAGCTGCATCACCCTCAGTAAGGTGATCCAGAATTTCGCCAATTTGAATTAACACAGGTTCGATCCTAGCCACTCAATGATTCCATATATAAAAAAGGGTAGGGCTTTTAAAGGCCCTACCCCACGAGACTAAATACTCACGAACTTATTCGCCCGGGAAGGCATTGTAGACGCTGGCACGATTGTTGTAGATGATGTTTGCAACGCCTACCAACTGACTGCCCACAGGTCCAGTGACGTAAATACCACCGATAAAGCGCGGAAGACCAGACACTGCCGGGAAACCAGCAAAAGCGCTGGCCGCCAAGTCGCCACCGTTGCGGGTGTTAAGACCAAGCGCCGCACCGGAAGCCAGATCGAAGGGGAGTTGAGCACCGGTGAAGGTCGCGATTTCGTTGCCATCGGTGTCAATGTATTGAATGGTCAGATCACTCTTGCTGATGGTGGTTAGACCAACATTTTGCAGGTTGATCGCCGACCACTGCGCCCACCCACTACCCCAGTCAATCCGATACTGCGCTGGAACGAACAAGGACGACGCGCCATCATTGGGGGTCACCATTGCGTAAACACCGGAGTCGATATTTACGCCATCTTCCCAGGTTGTAATACCGACGCCAACAACGTCCTGATCAGAGACTACGGTTACGGAACCATCCCAGTCGAACGGAGATCCTTTTGTCAGTGCATCAAAGACTGTCGCAGCAAGATCACCGCCGTTCTTCAAGTTCATGCCAACAGCAGATGAAGGCGGAATGGTGTAGGGAACCACCAAAACCGGGGTGCCGCTGACATCACCACGGCTATAGAACGTCGCGGTAATATGAGCCGAAGCTGTCGGGGAGGTATTCTGAATATTAATCGCAGAGAACAGCGTAAATTGATCGGTTAAAGGGTTAAAGCCGGCAGGCGGGTTGAATTTGTAGCGGAACATTGAAGGGGCATACAGTGTCTTACCCTTATTATTGTCCGTAAGCGCCTGATAAGCACCGGAACGGTTTGCCCATGTGGTCACAGCAGCACCGGCCAGTTTATTTTCTGAGGTCACCGTAACAGAGCCATCCATGAAATCTGACGGCCAGCCAACCGGCAAATCAGCAGGATTGCCCAGGTAGAACGTGCGCTGGGCGTAGCCCTTAATCGTAGCTTGTTTGGTCCCCAAGGGAGTACCATCACGCTTGAAGAAGCTCAAGGTAACAAGTGCTTCGGTAGCCTCAGTGTTCTGCACAGACAGACGCGAGACAATGAATTGAAAGCCGTAAACAGACGGGAAATAGAGCGTGTTTGCAGGTTCGTTTGTCCCGTTATAAGCGCCCTGGGTAATGCCATCGCCGACAGGAACATTGCTGTTTCTTACGCTGACGATAGCTGCCAGTGGAGTGTCTGAGCTCATCACAGCAGAGCCCGCCCACCCGTCACCCAAGACAGTTTCATCTTCCGTCTTGATTTCCTTAACGGCCTTCGGATCAATAGATACATTAGTGCGGGTATGATCCAGATTGCCTTCCGTATCATAATACTGTACCTGGACGGTCGCGACATTACCGACCGTTGTGGAGGTGTTCTGCACCACGATGTTGGTTACAGAAGTACCAGGGTTGGGGTACGTCCCAGTTTGAGCCGAAACCATCGTCGGCAGCAGCAAAGCTGCAATCAACACAAATACAAACACAGATCGGTATTTCATAAGTATCCTCCTAAAATGTGATTTGAACCTTATCTATAAAGGCTACAATACTAACTATACCTCAGTTGAGTCTAAACTTCAATAACCCCTTGGTAGTATCTTGTTTATAAGCCTCATCACGGCTGACATACAATAAGAAATCTACGAAGTCAGAAATCATAGCGTTAAAGTCGAAAGTCTTCTGTACAAATTCACGCCCTTGGCGCGCAATCTGATACCATAACGCCTCATCGGTCAACAATTTCAGAACGGCGTCAGCGAAAGCATGGGGATAAGACGCTGGAACTAACAAATCCCGCCCTGGCACAGCGCCCGTCCCAGAATTGCCAACTGCCGTAGCGACGGTAGGACGACCAGCCGCAAGGCCATTGAGAGTTTTTACGATTATTCCCCCACCGGTCAAAAGTGGAACTACATTTACAGTACACATCTTGTAATACGGAGTTAAATTCTCAACTGCTCCAGTCACCACTATACCAGGGATAAGATTCAATCTTTGAACCTCCAGTGGTGGGGCGTTACCAACAATATAAAGTTGCAGATCTCCAACTCGTTCTTGAATCAATGGAAAGACTTCCTTTACAAAGTATAATATCGCCTCAATATTAGAGGGGTTCTTCATAGCCCCGACAAACAGCAGGTTGTTTGTGACAGGTCTAGCAAGTTCAATGTGTTGTAAGTCAGCAAGTCCTTCAAACCAAGGAGAGAGCACAAAAAAAACCTGCTCAGGCAGATAATTTTCTAGTATTATCTTGTCCTTATAAGAACGTACAAGAACGGCATCATGATTTCGTGCATATCGCAGTTCAGCATCCGTCGTCCGTAACCAGTCCAGACGCGCATATAGACGTTCTAAGGAACATGTGGTGTTTTTGTAAATCTGACAAGCAACACTGGAATAGACGTCGACTTCATCCAACACCTTTGCCGGCCCCGACACAAGTCTGCCGTATAGAGCCATCACTCCATCTACCACGACAACATCAAAATGCGTCCGACGAAGCAGAGATTGTAAAGCGTAGAGATAGCGAAATGAGAAAACACGTCCGTACACTCGTGTGAACACCAAACGCCAGAAAGCGCGCCATAGACGCGGGAAAAATGCATGAGACTGATAAGGAACAGGTAAGACCTGGTCACAGATTTCTCGCATTGCAGCCACCCCCGGAATATCTTCCGGTTGTACAAATGCGATAAGGGAAACGTCATGTCCTCTATCGACTAGCGATGCAATGTAGTGATAGGTATCCTGTCCTCCACTGTCACGCACCTTCGGATATGGCAAAAATCGTGATACGAATAAAATCCGCATATTCCTGTTTATTCTCCCGCGCCTAAACTTGACAAGTTTATGTTACGTAACTCTTGTAACACTACTGTTTTAGTCATAAAAAGTAGACCAACAAATATCACAGAGGCAGCGCTCCATGCTACAAGTGTATGCCAGGGTTCGAGTATCCAGTACACCAGGCAAGCAGCCACAACACACCCGCATGGTTTTAACAGTGCATAGGAAATATCAAGGTGCATCACCTTGCGCGAGATAAAACTTAGGTTTTGCACCAGGCCAACGACTTCTACAAAAGCATTGATTATGCTTGCACCGATAATTCCATAGCGTGGGATGAGAAGGCTACTTAGAGCCAGATTGATGAAACTATTCACAAAAGAAATTCTCACAGAGGCGCGTTCGTTATTACTTGCCAAAATCACTCGGTACAACAACCTGGTGACAAATGAAGGCACAATACCCAATGCTGTGATTTGCATTACAGCAATTGAGTCAACATAATCTTGCCCATAAATCGACAAAATCACGTAATCCGCCAACGCGATAGTCCCTAAAGCAATCGGGAAGAAAATAACGAAAATAAACTTGAATAGCTTAGAAACGACCCCAGCGAAGAGATGAGCAGAAGTTTGATAAGACCTGACCAATAACGGAAAAACTGCTGTCATAACAGCCGGTGCGACCAAATATAGCAATTGTACTACCATTGTACCAGCCGTATATATGCCCAAAGAATCTGTACTCCAAGCTTTGGAGAGAACCACACGCCCCATCTGCTTAAAGGCTTCCCCGATCCCTAAAACAGCGACAAAAGGCACAGCCTGGACGAATAGTCGTCGAACCACCATCCAATCTAATCGGAAAGGGAAACGTAACCGCTTAGAGAACAAAGCAAAGTAAGTACCGCAAGCCAAAACGTAATATCCGGCCAAAATGGCGAACAAGACCTCCATCCCATAGCCCCAGGATAAAAATAACACTGATATGACGACTCGCACAAGCGTCAACGGAAGCCGCACCGCAATGATCCAGCCCATCCTCTCTAGCCCACTAAGTGCGGCCTCAAAGAGTGTGAATCCTGTATAAGGCACAAGTGTTGTCAAGATACCGTAATAAATCAAGGATTGTACTTCAGGAGGGTAATTTAAAAGACGAACCCCAACCAGCAAAGACAGAATCACACCCACACTTATACCTGTGCCTAGAACAAGACCACTGGTCAACAATGACCCGGTTTTGCTCTGATCGCGTGCAATTTCTCTGGGGAGTAATTGCTGAAGACCCCAAAAGGCAAATGGCGACGCAATAGTAATAAAGGTTAAGGCGGTGCTGTAATATCCCCATAATGTGCGCCCCTGAACACGAGCAACATACCAGGGCAGGAGAAACGCTAATCCTTTCTCAATAAAAACAGAAATGGTCAACGCCGTAGAATTCGCAAGTATCCGTGTAACAGGTTTTACCATTTAGTCCAAGTATCCCAAATCACGCAGACGGGTTTCAACTGCAACAGATTCTTTGGCGCTATAATCTGCACTCTGATTAACTAAACCGATGGTGACAGCATCAGCATCAATTGTAAACGAGGGGGCAGTTCCAGGCACATATATTTCATCAAGCACACGACCGTCCATATAGCCTGGTACTGGTATCCTGAAATGCGCAAGCAGTGTCGGTGCAATGTCTATGAGTTGGATATGATCAAGTGTTGCTCCACGCACAAGACCATTTCCCCAAGCGATAAAAATGCCATCCATTGTATGGTTAGCAGAAAGGGGATCGGCTAGACCCATATAATCGCCAGACTCGCTGTGCAAGGCTTTGTCCAACACGACATTGTATCGTGCTTCATCATTCTCGCGTTGCGGTTCCAAAATCAGATCCGGCGACTTCGCAACATACGGTCCGGCATACAGTTCCGTGCGGTGATATACATTTGTCAATATAGGGCGCTGTGTTTCTGGATCAACAAGCGCCATTAACTGCTCAACAAGTTCCTCACAAAGCAGAGGGTAATCGCTAAACGAGACAATACCCTGAGGATCTCGCCCTTCAAGGTTAATATGTAGGCCCCCCACCAGACTAAAATAGGCCCGTGTGCGCGACCAATCCACTGCTTTCTCAAATGCGTGTGATTCCAAATCCGTCAAACTCAGTCGTGGTGATAAAATTGCTCGTTTAATGCGGCGCAGCCATTGCCATGTCCCAATATTTCGCTTGACCCAGCCAACTAGGTCTGAACGCCATCTCGTGATCTCCGGCTTCAACCGGATATAACCATGCTGTGTCAGCCACTCGTTTACATAAAAGCGGCGCTGAACCCCATTGAACCCATGATCAGAAACAATGATTACTAAGGTATTTTCCGAAAGTTGAGACAAAATCTGAGCAATAGCTTGATCGAGTTGTTTGTAAAGCTGCAAAATGGCATTGCTAAGTGTAGATGTGGGTTGCTTCAAATGTGCCGGATGCTCCCGATCCATATCTGCCCATAAGAAGTGCTGTATACGGTCAGGAGCAGTAAAAACGACCGAAAAGAAATCACAGGGTTCCTCCTGCATCAACCACAACGTCATGGCTAGTTGCTGTTCAGTGTACCGATGTGCTTTATCAACCAAAGCCTGTCTATCACTAACCAGGTCTCCCGCATCAATTAAATAGTCGGGAAAATGACGCAATAGACGTGAGCGTAGCGAGGCCGGATAAGTGAAATTGGTATCAAGGCCAGGAGTCAACATTCCACCAATCACAAATCCATTTACTGAAGAGGGAGGATAAGTCACAGGCATGTTCAATACACCGATTTTTAACCCGGCATCTCCCAGGGCATCCCAAAATCGCCGCACATTTACATTTGAGGCATTGATTAATCGGAAATTATAACTTGAAGGCACCGATTCGGCAAAACCGAAAATCCCGTGTTTGCCTGGATTTACACCTGTAGACAGAGATGACCACGCGACCGAACTCTCTGGACGTATAGTAGAACGCAATTTGCCAGACACCCCCTCGGAAACTAACCGATACAAAGTTGGCAACAAACCTTCAGCCATCCATGGCTTAAGCAAACGCCAATCCGCACCATCCAGCCCTATGAGTACAGCTTTTGGATTTTCCATGTTCTAGTTTCTCAATCAAGATAACCCAGACTGCGCAAACGAGCCTCAAGTCGAACTTGGTCTTTTCCAGAGTAGACCTGAAGACTTGGCGCAACTTCAGGGATTTCATATCTCTTCGTCTGTATTGGATTCTGACACAAACAGGCCGGGCTGAAAATATCAGTCATAACTTGGCTATCAAAATGCACAGGAACTGGAAGCCCCATAGCATACAAGACTGTAGCCGGTACATCAATCAAGTTTAAACCCTCAAGGTTAGGCCGACGTTCAATATCAGGTCCAACCGCAATAAAGATTCCCTCTTGACGATGCTCACCAGGTCGCATTGGGGTCGAATGAGGTTCTATCAATGCTGTTCCGGCCAAAGATCCGGCCCCGATGTAGTCTGGATCCAGCACTAGAATAACATCTGGAAACTCTTCAACGTATGTACCTGTATAGAGCGCTTCTCTGCGGATGGCAAGCTCTACCAATGGACTGCCATCATGTTTTTCAAGCCGAGTTGCTGCATGGATGATCTGGTCACATAGAGCTTCATACTCTGGTCCGGCTGTAACATTTCCATCACGATGACGCCCCTTAACATTGACTTCAACACCGCAAACATGGAAGTAGAGGGGAACGAAATAGACCTGAGTTTGTTTCCAATCCAAAATCTGTCCGCTGGCTGATTCCGTTGTCGTTTTTAGCTTGCTTTGCGTCGATTCGGGCAGGAACCTTCGCAAAGCTGCCTTCAAAGCCTTATTTCGACCAATCAGCACTCGCCAATACTCTAGATCAAAAAGGCCTTGCGGTCCCCTCCTTTTCACTAGACCAAGCTTCTCCAACCACACGTTCACATAAAAGCGATGCGTTGGTGCCGCTCCAAATCCATGATCTGACACAAACAACACAGTTGCATCAGGACCGGCCTGCAGAACTAATTGGCCTATAGTTTCATCCAACTCGTGGAAATAGGCCAGTATGCCTCTTGATACATCAGACAAAGTCGTTGTTTCGACTGTGGATTCATCAAGCAAAAATTCCAAATCATCCCAGAAAAAGTGGAAGATGCGATCTGTGCTGGTGAATACAACCATAAAGAAGTCCCAAGGACGCGTTTGCAGTAACTCGAGACAGGTTGCTGCTCGTTGCCGAAACATCGCGTAAATCTGAGAAAGCATTTCCTGTTTCGGTGGAAAATTTGTCAGTCGAAACTTATCGCCCTCTCGGAGAGAATCCAGATCGAAGACGTAGTCTGCCCCCAAATGACTCTTCAATTCAGCGGGATAGGTAGCACGATCAGAATCTGGCGGGGTGAGCATTCCCGTAACCATATAGCCATTCACCGGACGTGCCGGATAGGTTACAGGGACATTTATGACACCTACACGTTTTCCCTCTTGACTCATTATCTCCCACAATGTCAATTTCAACTGTTCGGCATTGACAAATCCCGAGCCGCGAAGGTCATAGTTAAACCGATCACGAACCTGAAATGAAATCAAACCATGTTTGCCAGGATTCATCCCAGTGGCGAACGAACTCCAGGCAGAGGCGGTGAAAGGCGGGATAGTGGAATTGAGATAGCCCCAGGAGCCTTGACTCATCAAACGTGCTAGATTAGGCATAAAACCACGCTCGCTCAGCGGCAATAATACATCGAATGTAGCGCCGTCCAAGCCAATAACCATAACTTTATGTTGATTGTAATTCATATTCGATAACTTCCTGATCGCCAAGCCTCACATTTTATTGCCATACAAAAATGCCTGACAAAAACAAGGTCTACGAAAGCTAATCCTGAAACGGGCACCACATCGGCCACTTTTCCATTGACGGAGAGGCAATTAATGGTTCAACATTGCTGCCATCGCGATTCATGATAAAAATGTCCCAATTACCATTGTGTTCTGCAGCATAGATAATTTGATCATTGCCAACCCATGAGGGTGATAATTCGGCTCCATCTGTGTAAGTCAATTGTATTTCATTGGTGCCGTCGGCATTCATCAGATAGATATCATAATTCCCTAGTCGTTGAGATGCAAACGTAATTAACTCACCATCGGGTGAATACTTAGGATGCATATCCTCGAATTCAGTGTTCGTAATCTGAACTATCTCGGCCAGATTGTTTAGTTCAGTCGCGTAGATATTATACGCACCACTACGATCACTCACGAACAATAGACTGTTCCCATCTGGCGACCATGAGGGTACGGCTTTTATGTCGTTGCCCAACATACACCCAAAACGGACGCCATCAAGATAGGTCAAGCAAACATTGATCACACCTGATTCATTCGATTGATATGCGATCAAGTCTCCCTGTGGCGACCAAGCCGGGGCCCAATCATCTGGCGGTACGTTCTCAAACAAACGTTCCTGCTGACTACCATCAGCATGCATTGTGTATAGCTCAAAACTATTCGCTCCGTCACGCGTCGAAGCAAAAACCAGCGATTGACAATCAGGTGACCAACTTGGCTCAAAATTAGTGGCCAGGTGTGTGAGTTGGATAACTTCACCAGTCTTACCTTCTAGTATATAAACTTGCAGTCCCCCATTACGATCGGAATGAAACGCCACATTTCCATTCAAACGCGATAAAACACTTGTTGTTTCTGTAGGCGACGACACCGGAGTTACAATTGGTGAAGCTAGAGGGCTAATGGTGGGTGCCACTCCAGACGGAATGGGTTTCGGTTGACATCCAACAACCAGAGAAACGCCTAAAGCTATAATGAATACCACTTTTAACTTATCCCACATAGTAACGGCTCCTTTATCTTCGGTGTTTTTCTTGAATTTAGAGCTACAGGATTCAGGACTCTTTTTAAGCAGTCGAAGTTACCCATGTCAACCAGAGCATTTCGCTAAACTCAAGTTTATGTCGGTACATTCAACTTTGTGTTTTTCATTGCCTGTATTAAGGCAGCCAACTTAACCCACCCAATTTGCCAACTCAATTTCGCAAGCATAAAATCCCGTTTGTTCACAATATCGACCAGCGGATCCAAAAACATTCTACGCAAAGTACCCCCAAATAGAGTCCAGGGACGTTGACGATTTATGTACTTTGCATAATAAGCGCCCCGATACCAAGCTGCCATAGTCCGCTTAAGACTTTGCTCATCATCAACACGTTGATGGTAGACCCTGGCTGCAGGCTGATAGAATAACCGATAACCAACTGCTCTCAGACGAAAACTAATATCCATGTCTTCAGCATTAGTGCGGAAAACTGTGTTAAATCCACCAACCGTTTGTAAGGTACTGCGGCGAAATGACATAGACATCCCGAACAAAAAATCTACATCTTTAGCGATTTTGCCATGCCCTTGCGACGCATGACACTGCCGCCACCTGTCAGCCAGGGAGTGAATCTGTGTTTCAATACCTTGTCCCCCAACACCCGCTATGTGTGGATCCGTGTAGCCACTTAGTAGTGCAGTTAGCCAATCCGGATCAGCAAAAGCATCTACATCAAGAAATGCAAGAATTTCACCGCTGGCTTCAACTATGGCTGTGTTTCGGGCTGCCGATAATCCCCGATTTTCCGCGTGTTGTACTAAGCATACTGGATAAGATTGTGCAATCTGTGCACTGTCGTCCACAGAACCGTCATCAACAACAATAATTTCGTCTGCAACACGAGTCTGTACTAATAAAGACTCTATAGTACGTGCTATATACCGTGATCCATTATAACAAGGAACTGCAACAGTAACTCGCATTATCAAACCCAGTTCGAACCATCGTTTAACAAGGCGAATAGCGCCACGGCGCGAGATACTCCTCTGCCGTACCAATGGATTCCAAAAATGCCACTAATTTCTTATGCAAATCGCAGGCAACAACTCGATGCTCGTAGAGCACATTATTCATTTGCTGTGGATCATCAGGCAAATAGTATAACGCACTACTCGTGTGGCCTCCACCGTAGATGTACGTCCAGTCACCATCGGTAACCAGTAAATTAGGGTTGGTCGAAAGCGCAGTTTTCAATGATTTCGCTGTGACGACACAGTCACGGAAGGAAGTAACTAACGTTCCCTCTACGTCACTGATTAGCGGTGTTAGAGATTTTCCTTGCACCCTTTTAGGAAGTGATATTTGAGCCCAATCCAAGATAGTCGGCATGATATCCGCGGGTTGTACCAAATGTGTAACACGATGATGTGGAATATTGGGAGCGTGTACCATCAAAGGGAGATGGGCCAGTTCTTGGTAAAAGGGATAACTCTCGTAATGCCCTTTGTGATCCCAAGATTTCCCCATATAGCCATGTTCACCAATCAATATACCATGATCTGAAGTCAAAATGACATGCGTATCCTCCAGTGCTCCAAGAGATTCGAGAGCGGTAAACAATTCACCTAGCCAATGATCTACCATTGTAACTTCAGCAGCATATAAAGCTTTTACATGATGCAGTTCGTTGTCCGATAGGTAAGTAGCAGGCGCATAAGCCGGATAGATAACTTGCTGACCTACATAATCAGGGTTATACAAATCAATGTAGTGCTGTGGTGGATCCCAGGGTTCATGTGGATCAAAACTATCTATGTGTAGAAAGAATTTGTTCTGACCATAATTCTCTTCCAACCAAGCAATTGCAGCCTTGATAGTTCGCGCTACAAGATAATCAGCGTCCGATACACGATTCGAAACATTGCGTAGATATTGCGAAACAACTTGCGTTCCGTAACGGAATTTGTCAGCAGATGCTGGCAGTTCAGGTTGTAAAGGTACTGTACGGTAACGATCATCCTCTTGACCACGAATCCACTGCCAGGATTTGAATTCCCGGTCAAGTGAAAATGGTTCCTTGAGATGCATAGTGTCAAAGATCAAGGCCGTTGTGTAACCAGCGTCATTCAGTACCTTTGCTAAAACAACCTCATCCTGTGGCAAATCTTCCCAACCCATATAAGCAAAAACGTAACGTCCCGTAAAAATATCTGCGCGATTAGGCACAGTGGGAAAGCTTCCTGCATACACTCTATCGAAAACTACTGATTGATTGGCAAAGGTATCAATATTCGGCGTTGAAACTTGAGCATTTCCGTAATAACCAATATGATCGTAACGTAATGTATCACACATGACAACGATAAAGTTTGGCCCATTTGTTTTTATATTCCGATGATTGAATTGCAGAAATGGCAAAAAGGGGCCGCGCGGGTCTTGTAATGTGGCAACAGGCGGAAATGTAGCCGCGCTCAGAGTTGCTTCTGGTGTTACACTTTCCTCACTGGATCTTGTTTCATTTTCGGGAGATGAGGGCAAAGATGTACAATTCTGGATTATGGCAGCTAATCCTGCACTACCTATACCTTTTAAGAATTGTCTTCGACTGAACATTGAGTTAAGCATACGGCTCTCCATTAAGATCGATTCTTATCTAACAGTGTGTTTTGGTTTTGACGCAATGACTTTACCGCGCCCAGTACCCATGCCACCTTACTTAACCAAATTCCCGGCAAAGCATAGATATATCGCCACATTGTAACATCTTTCATAAAAATACACAGGGTTGCCCAGAGACTGGACAGGGGCGCTGTTAACAATAAAATCCACCAGATTCGGAAAATAGAAGAGATGTTCAAAAAATCAGTAAATATCCGGTTAACCTTCACAGAGTAGTATCCATACATATAGGCATGCCGCCAGATATCCGCAAAGCGGGCGCGTGACGGATGGTGATGAATTACAGCTTGAGGATCAAAGTACAGCGCAAATCCTGCCTGACGCATTCGCGTTGTCCATTCCGCATCTTCACCAGCCGCTTTGGGGTAATTTTCATTCAAAAACCCAGCCGCATCAATAACTTCACGCCGCACGCATAGATTAAGGGTCGGTAACAAGTCCCGAGAGCCAGGTCGCGCACTGACTAGATAACTATGGAACCAACTTATATTATCACAAAGCGTCCAATAGTTATCACTCTCAAACATGACCCCGCCCCCAACAACATCCGTCATACTATCTGCGAACGCAGTAGCAAACTGCGCCAGCCAATCTGGTTCGGCAATACAATCAGCATCCGTAAAGCAAATGATGTCACCAGCAGCATGCCGAATCCCCATATTGCGCGCTACCGATGGACTAGCCGGATTGCCAGTAGAAATCATCCGCACCAGCGCATCTTCCTGTACCAGTCCCGGTCCATCCAAACCCACGACCAACACCTCAGCCTGAGACAGGTCAAACGTTTGTTGGCGCAACGACGTCAAAGTTTGATCAATCATTTGCGAGTTTAGGTTAGGAATAACAACAGAAATTCTTGGCATATCAGCAATTCACTCACGCATTTACTATCGTGGGGCTTTGCTTCTCAAATACTCATCAAAGATTCAACCAAAGTCCGCTGTTGTGCCGCCCACTCACAGACATGTAACGCGAGAGCTTCACCCGTGAGTGAGGGGCGCCAATCCCACAGTTCGAATACGTTTGTAATATCAGTAACATAATAGGGTATGTCGAACAAACGCACCTCGTCTGAATGAGCTACTTGCAGCTCAGACCCAAAGTACTCTCGGCAAATCTGCGTAAGTTCATATAACGAGAGCGCACCTGCGTTTCCGCCCCCTACATTCACCGTCCGAGAGATTACACGGGATGGCGATTGTATCTGACGCAAGACCAAATCTGCCACATCCTCAGCCATCACAAAGTCACGAACCTGTTTGCCACTTCCTCCAAAACCAATATATCGCAAAGGACGCCTCAACAGAAAAGAGTATATCCAGAAGGACAGAATTCCCTGGTCCACCTTACCAAATTGTCCGGGACCACCGATAACACCACAACGGTTGATCCATAAAGGGAAATCAAAAGCAAGTGCATATTCTAGCGCCAACACTTCAGAAGCCAGCTTCGTCGCCCCATACAGCGAAATCGGCGCAGCAGTTGAAAATGCTTCATTCACACCCCGTGACGAGAAACCGACAGGATACGATGCTGAAATCAATGGCACATAACGAGTTTCAGTTTCGTGCAGAGGAAGATTGCATAGAGCGGGAATAGAATACACTCGGCTAGTACTCAATAAGATCAAACCGGCATTATGCTCTCGGCAATATTCTAAGATATTGAGTGTTCCACCCAAGTTATGCTGCATCAACTGGCGTGACGAAGCACCTTCACCTCTACCCACCCCCGCTAACACTGTAGGATTCGCAGCACAATCAATGATCCAATCCACATCCGGTAATTCGGCCATATCAGAAGCCAGACGAATATCACCACGAATCAGATGAATGCCATAACGTGAAAGTAGGGTAATGGACGTTTCCGCACCAGAGCGCGACAGATTATCGATTCCATAAATCTCAACACCAGGCAGTGTATCCATAAAACGCAGTGCCATGCGCGAACCAACATAACCACACACGCCGGTAATCAGCAGTTTCACATATCCTCCCTGCGTTGCCAAGCTGCAACAATCTCTTCGAAAATCTGTTCAAGTGATATTGAGATATCCCATCCTGGATAATGGGTGTGCATTTTATTAAGATTCGAGATATAACAAATGTGATCGCCAACCCGGTTTTGATCATCGTAATCATAATGCATTTTCTTCCCGGTGATTTGCGCGACGATATCGAAGGCCTCTAAAATGGAGCAAGAATTTGCACGTCCCCCTCCAATATTATAAACTTCACCGCTGCGCGGGTTTTCGGCAAAAGCGGCAATAAAACGGGCGACATCCAAAGCATGAATATTGTCACGCACCTGCTTGCCCTTATAGCCATAAATGTGGTATAGCCCTCCTGACACGTTGACTTTGACCAGGTAACTTAAAAAGCCATGTAACTCCACACCCGCGTGATTTGGCCCTGTTAAACACCCTCCTCGCAAACAACACGTCTTCATTCCGAAATAGCGCCCGTATTCCTGCACCATTAAATCTGCGGCTGCTTTAGAGGCGCCAAAGATAGAATGTTTAGATTGATCGATGGAAAAACTCTCTGCGATACCATCGGCAAAAGCCGGATCATCATACTCCCAACGGGTAGACAATTCTTTGAGAGAAATATGATTCGGAGCATCACCGTAAACTTTATTTGTTGACATATAGATAAAAGGTGACTCAGGCATAAAACATCGAGTTGCTTCCAGCAAATTCAATGTACCGACTGCGTTGACGTCGAAGTCATCGAAAGGACGTCGCGCCGCCAGATCATGACTTGGTTGGGCCGCACAGTGAACGATTAAACCAGGGTGGAATTCTTCAAACCAGCGCAACACTGTCGCCCGGTCGCGGATATCAATCTCATGATGGCGGAATGTCGAATATAAGTGCAGCAAACGCGCCTGATTCCACCGCGTATCCCCTTGCGGCCCAAAAAAATCAGCGCGCATATTGTTATCGATGCCATGGACTTCGTAACCCATCTCAGCAAAATAACTCACAACTTCACTGCCTATCAGGCCGCTAGATCCGGTAACTAAAATTCGCATAAACCCTTCTCCACAAAAGCGGCACGTGCAGACCGCTTTTAATCTTCTGGTGCCAACTCTCCAGTTCAGTTATTTCACCTGACAAGAAATATGTGCTGGTGAGTCATTCCCTCACCAATAACAAACGATTCCAACCCCATTTGGTTTCAGAATCTACAAGTATACGAAAATTCTGTTCTTGCAGATATTTGTATTGATCATCTGTCAAATTTGAAGGAACGACTATATAGGTTCTGTTTTTGTATTGAGGAACATATTCTAAAAGCTCATCCCAATTTACAGGACGAAGTGATCGTATAACAGATTCACCTTTCGTATTATTCTGCACCAAAACATATAGATGGTATATTTTTTCTTCGTAACCAGGTATGACCCATATAGGATTGTCCTTTTGGTAGGTTTCTAATAACGAAGTTGCAATCTGTTCGCCATTGCCCTTCGGAAAAGCATAACAATCAATGATCCGTGGGGTAGCAGCCAATAGCAGTGAACATAAAAGGAGAAGGTACATTAGTGCGGGAATTTTCCTGACACAAATCCGGTCAACACTAAGGAGCCTAGCGAGCATTTTCGACCCATACTCTACAAAACTCACCGCTCCTAACGCTGTCAAAATGAATATGACTGGCGCCATATGGATAAGTTGTCTGGATGCAAACCAATAGCCCTTAATCAAATTCGCAAAAATGATGACTCCAATTTGGATGATGACTCCCAAGTATATAGCAAGTGAATATCTGTGATACGAATACTTCGAAATAGTAATTACGCCGATTGCAGTGAGAAAAATAATCAGCAATTCCCAAATCCCAAAATCAGGAGCTGCCCTCGGATAAGGAAATGGAAGTAAAGTTAAACCTCTCGCAATCCCCTTTATCAATGAATCGGACCACATCAAAAGCTCATAGTTAAATTTCTGATGAGCACCAAAATAAAGATAACCCGGCAAAAAAGCCACCCCAGAGACTATAGAACTTGTCAGCAAGTCGCGCCATTTTACGATGTTACGTTTTGACAAAAATCCAGTGAAACACAAATATAAAAACCCGTTGATCACAACAAGTAATACATACGGGTGGAAATAAGACCCTAGAGCTGTAACAGATACAAATATCAACCAATTTTTGACACTTGAATTGTTTAGCAGTTTCAGTAAACAGACATTGGAGAGGGCAAAGAAAAAAGTCAACACAGAATAGAAACGCATCTCTTGAGAGTAATAAATGTGTTGCGCAGACAGACTTACCAATAAAGCGGTTATTAGCGCAACATCAAAGCGCAAGATTTGTTTTACAAGATAAAAATACAACGCTATGGTCAATGTTCCATATACAGCGGATGGGAACCTCATAACTGTTTCATGAAAACCCAGTTGACTTGTAATGCGAGAAACAAAATAATCCAATGGCATCGCCATAGCATGAGAGCGCGTAATGCCTAGCATGGCTTTTATGGAAGGTTGAATTGCCGCAAGGGCTTGCCCTGCTTCATCGTTCCAGAAACTATCATTGCCTAACTGATAAACTCTAAGGCCAAAACCTATCAAGATTATCAGTGAGACGATATGCGTTTGTTTATGCTTGATTATCATTAGCCGAAACTTCTTCGAGATGCTGACGAAAACACGCACCATTGACCTCAAGGGTAAATCGTTCTTGGAAAAGCTGATACCCTTGTGCAGCTATATACTCGGTTAATCCCGGTTTCAAATACAACGTCAAGATTGCGTCAGCCAGAGCTTGAGAATCACCACGTGGACACAGGTACACATGTTCCCCATGAGTTAACGCCATACGCACCGTGGGCGAATCCCCGCTAATCACCGCCTTCCCCATCGCCAGCCCCTCGTAGATTTTGTTCTGAATCGTCATCAAGGACTGGGGGGTATCACCAAAAGCACCCAGGCATATATCGGCATCGGCCAAATAAGCCGAAAGATGCGCGCTCTCCACCCAATCAGTAAACCGTACATTGTCGAGACCATACTCGTGAGCCAGTGCCTCAGCGTCTGCGCGCGTTGGCCCTTGACCGATGAACTCAAACTGAATATCAGGAATGGATTGCAGTAGGTGCGCCGCCTCGATCATCTGCGACACGCCGTGATTGTGGATATAGGAACCGTAGTAGACAACCCGAAAATGCTCGTTGCGCTTCTTTGCCATCACCGGGTAAAATTTCCGGCCATCTGCGCCAGTTGGCACTAAACGAAATCGCTCAGCTTTCAGATGATGCGTCCGACAGAGCCACTCAACGTACTCTCCGGTATCCTGAACTAACAAATCCGGTACTCGACAAGCAAGATATTCCAGTCCACGCAGCAGCCATAAATTCAGGCTTCCCTTTTGCCCCAGACCGCGTTCCGACGCAATCAAGTAAACAGACATAAAAACATCCCAAACCAGCGGCTTGCGCCGAAGCCAGGCCAGCAAACGCGCGAGAAATACATCTAATTGCCCCGGGTAACCAACGATTAAGACATCGTAGTCCCCCACCTGGCGATACCGTTGCAACAGGCGCGCGTAAGTCTTTAGCACGCGGAGCAGGAACGTCAATTGCTTCCATCCACCGCTGGCGACCTGGACCCGGTCTTCGATGCTGCGCCACAAAGTCTCGCGACACTCTACCACCTCTACCCCATTACGTCGCAATCCTTCAATCATGATCTGATTACGAGAATATTCGGCGCGGTAGGTACCGAAGTAGCAAACACGCAGCGGATGGTTCATCATTTACTCTTTGCCTTCCAATTCCACCTTCCGCACCCGATACAACATCTCCTCCAATATCTTCCGATTAAACGCGATCAGATCCGCCACCAACCCGATCAAGCACGTCTGGAATCCCACGATCAACAAAACCGCCGTCAAAATCAGCGATTGCACCATGCCCGCGCCCCGACCAGCCAGATAGTAATAGAGAAAGCGTATCCCCAACGCCAAACCCGCTGCGATCATCACTCCGCCCAGGAAAAAGAACACGCGCAGTGGACGGTACATCGTATACGCGCGCAGAATCGTCGCCGTGGAATTCACAATGTAATGGGGAATGTTACGCATCAATCGGGATTTGCGCGTTTGTGGATTAACGTGGATCGGCACGTAAACGACCGCCATCCGGCGGGCGCCGGCCTGGATCAACGATTCAAGGGTGTAGGAGTATTGACTGAGAATAAGTGTTCGCAGCGCAGCCTCACGCGTCAACGCACGGAAACCACTGGTCGCATCCGGTATAGAAACACCCGCCGCCGTCTGCACCACCCAACTGCCCAACTGCTGCAAACGACGCTTGAGGGGTGAGAACTCCGGCAAACTGGTCACGCCACGATCGCCAACGACGATGTCAGCCTGCCCATCCAGGATCGGCTGTACCAGACGTTTGATATCCTCACCGCGATACTGATTATCCGCATCGGTGTTGACGATAATATCCGCGCCTGCCGCCACCGACGCCTCAAGGCCACGCACAAACGCATTCGCCAATCCGCGATTCCGTCCCAGGCGCACGACGTGCTCAACCCCGTGCGCCTGCGCCACCTCTGCCGTCTTATCAGCACTGCCGTCATCAATGATCAAGACTTCGATCTCGTCAATACCGTCAATCTCGCGCGGCAAATCGTGAAGCGTGCCTGGTAACGTACATTCTTCGTTATAGCACGGAATCTGAATGACCAGTTTCATAGGGTAGGCCCAACCTTGTCAAAAATAAATCCAGGACATAGCCTGGATTATAACACGCTCAGATATATCGTCCACTCAATAACAAACACAGAGTCAATCGCAGGGCTGTATCATTCGTGGAATTGTTATCCCTTCTTCTGTCTATACAATTTTGGGTCAACGACTTCCATCATTCTCTCAAAATCAAGCGCGTCTCCTAAGAAGGCAAGTATTTGCGTTATTTGCGGACGAGGATCGCGCAGCATCGCGTTATAGTCAACATCCAGATACGTGATGTACGGCTGCCGATCCAGCCAGATTTGCACTTCCTGGAGATGCTTCGCAAACAGGTGTGCCATCTCGGTATCATCCACTTTGTCGGATGACTCACCACGGCGCGCCAACATCTGCTTCTGCGAGGCCAGAATTTCCTCCATACTGCGGCGCATAAAGAGGATTTTATAAGTGTACTTGGACGGCAAATGCACCAACAGCGCCGAGATGATCTTCACCACTTTGCCTGCGGCACCCTTTAACCACATCGTATCACCTTCAGGCAGTTTCTTGACGCGCTCGAATTCGTAGTAGCCTTTGGGATTATCCTCGTTGGGCTGCCGCACGTGATCGGTTAGCACTTCCAGACCACCCGCCTCGAGCATCTTCATCATCATTGACGTACCAGAACGCGGCAGCCCTGAGACTACTATTACTGGTCGAGGTTCCTTCCGAAGAAAATGGTAAATTTTGTTGAGCAATTTCAATTTCACACTCCTGTTATTGTTTACGACGTTGGCGTCCAGCCCGCGCCACCAGCGGCACCCGCAACACCAACAACACCCCCACCACCGCCACATACGGCAGCGCCCGGCGTGGCTCCTTGAGCAACCACACAAAGTGCAACACCGCCAGCACACTCGCCAGGTAAACCAGCCGTTGCAAACGCTTCCACCACTTGCCTAACCGGCGCTGCCATCCGCGCGTGGACGTGATCGCCAGAACCAGCAAAATGAGTCCGGCGATGGAGCCGACAATCACGTAACGCTGATAGAACACCGCTTGCCACAGCAACCGCACATCGAAACCGTAATCCCACCCGGCAAACGTGAGAAAGTGCAGTGCGACGTACAGAAAAGCATACAACCCCAAAGTCTTTCGCGCACGAAGTAATGACGCGAAACCGGTGAGAGTATAGAGCGGCGTACACGCCAGCGAAAGAACCAGCAGATCAAGCGAGATGCGTCCGGTACGGGTAATAATTTCCCGCACCGGATCCACGGACAAGCGCCCCCAGGCCAAATCCCAAAGGATGCGCGTGAGCGGCCACAATGCCAGCCCGTGCAGAATAATATGCAGCCAGTTAGCGCGCCGCCACGTGGCCGACCGCCACCCCGCGCCCTTGCGATCCTGCATCAATAGTACCAATCCCGCGAATCCAGATCGGGATACAGACTGGCGACCTCGTCGGCGTAGCCGTTGAGGAAAAGCGTCTCACGGCGACGATTCTCACCGATCAGGCGCTCCGTGGTCTGCGACCAACGCGGATGCGCCACTTGGGGATTGACGTTTGCCCAGAAACCGTACTCGCGCGGGTTGGTCACCATCCACAACGACTGCGGCATCTCCTCCACCAGATCGATCTTCACAATGGATTTGATCGACTTGAAGCCATACTTCCAGGGGACGACCAACCTTACCGGCGCACCGTTTTGTGGCTGCAAGTCCTGACCGTACAGCCCTGTCGCCAGGAGCGTGAGATCGTGCATCGCCTCATCGAGACGCAACCCCTCGACGTAAGGCCACGGGAAACTCCTGTCCTTCTGCCCCGGCATCTGGTCAGGATCGTAGAGCGTCTCGAAGCGCACGTATTCGGCGGTGGACAGCGGCTCAACTTCTTTCAACAGCCGCGACAGTGGGAAGCCAAACCAGGGGATGACCATCGACCACGCTTCCACGCAGCGCATGCGATAGATGCGCTCTTCTTGCTCGAACTTGCGCAGGTCATCGATGTCAAACGTTTTGGGTTTGTTGACCAGTCCGCCGACGGCAACCTGCCACGGCGAGGTCGAAAACCCTTGCGCTAACCGCGCAACGCCACTGGGATTTAGCGTAAATTCGTAGTAATTGGCATAGCCCAGGACGCTTTCCAACGACGTCAGGGCGTTGCCCAACTCATCCGCCCCGTCACCCGGCGGCAAAACGGCTTCGGGCGGTGTCGTAACAGCAGACGGCGTGACCGGCTGCCGCCCGCACGCCGCCAGGACTACCGCATTCGCCGCGAACAGTCCCGCCGCCTGCATAAACTTCCGCCGTGAAAGATAAATGTGTTCAGGCGTAATCTCAGAAGACTTAATCGGAACCATGGGCACTCTCCTTCCCAACAATAAACGATGACCTCATCCATTGCCCCAATCAATCCGTCAAAGTCTAAATCCGTGCGCTGCTGCGCCGAACAGGGCAATTTTCGGATGCAAAATCACGTACACGGGCATCTGCGCCAGCAGATGCGAAAGGCGTCCTTTGTTGCGGAACGCCGCACGGAAGGTGTTGCTGTCAAGCATCGTCTGGAGATGCACCGGAATGCCGCCACCCAGGTAAACCCCGCCGGTCGCCAACACGCGCAGCGCCATATTGCCCGCCTCAGCCCCCAGAATGGAGACGAAAATCTCCAGTGTCTTGCGGCACAGCTCGCAGGGCTGTTCGCGCTCCAATGCCGCCTGCGCGATGACCGGATTGGGGTCGCGCGCACCCGCCAACTGCTCCGCCAGCCAAGCCGGTTCTTCCACATATCCGCTATCGCGGAGAAAAGCGTAGATGTTGGGGATGCCTAACCCGGAGCAGACGCGCTCGTAGCTCACCCGCCCCAACTGCGCCTGAAGGTAACGCAGCAGCTCGACTTCCAATGCGTTCGTGGGTGCGAAGTCACAGTGTCCACCCTCGGAAGCGTGTGCGATATAGTGCGTCCCGTCCCAGGTGAGATAACCCTCACCCAACCCCGTCCCCGGCGCGACGATAGCGATGGCTCCGCCCGGCTGCGCTTGACCGTGATGTATCGTATACAGATCATCCGGTTTCAAAAAGGGCACGCCGCTCGAAATCGCCACCAGATCGTTCAATAGGGTGAAGGATGAAAAGCCGAGATCAACGGCCAACTGCGCTTCATCCAGCACCCACGGCAAATTGGTGATGCGCGCCTGCCCGTTGACGACCGGCCCGGCGACGCCAAAGCACGCCTGTTTGACCGGCACATCAGTGCGTTCCAGAAACTCTTTCACCAGATCGGCCAAACCCTTGTAGTCTGCGCTTGGAAAAGTCGCCGTCAGAAGCGGCGCATGCAATCCGGCCTCACGCGAGTAGATTGCGACGTTGGTCTTCGTGCCGCCCACGTCCCCTGCGAGCAGATAATCCTCTTGTAACGCCATAGCTTCACCTTCCTCCTGTGCGAATTCGTCCCATTTTACCACCCAAAGTGCTCAAGCGCGAATAAGAACGCCGTCAAGGTCACCGCCGCCGGAATAACCACCACCCAGGCATTAACCATGAACACCTCCGGCAACGTCAGCGGGCCAAAATCACCCTTGCTGAGCACCGGCTTCTGCAACTTCGGGGAAAACGTCGCAAACAGCCACGATCCCAGGAGGATGCCCACCGTCCCTCCGATCAATGCGTCGAGCGAACCCTGCCCGATCGCGCCGGAAATCGTGCCGGGACAGTAGCCGAGGACGGCGAATCCTACCCCGAAAATCAAACCGCCGACCACCGTCGTGCCCACCGATCCGGGTTTAGGGTGCAGCCGCGCCAATCCTAGACTGCGCAGCGCGTAGACGCCGATCATCCCTGTGATGACGGCAGAGAGCATCACTTTGATCATCGTGAAATCGGTGAGCAACAATTGTCCGAGGATGACGTCGTAGTTGGTCACGCCGCCTTTTTGCAGCAGAAAGCCAAACGCGATCCCCGCCAACAGTCCGAGAAGGCGTTGCAGACGCTTGTTCGTGTGGAGTTTTGTCAACATCGCCCACCTCCCTCACGCGCCGAATACACGAAAAATGATGAAAGCAGTCACGATCCCGCCGGCGAGAAAGCAGGCCACCGCGATCCAACTGCTTACCGCCAGTTGCAGCGTCCCGCTGATGCCATGCCCGCTGGTGCAGCCATTGGCCCAGCGCGCACCCGCCCCCATCAAGACACCGCCAATCACCGCCACGAGCAAACGCGGGAAATAGGCCGAGCCGAAGGTTGCAGCCCACAACGTCGGCACCCACGTCAACTGAAACTGCCCCGAAAACAACGCCGAGGCTAACGACCCGATCACAATCCCGATGACGAGCATCACGTCCCAGGTGATGTCCGGGACATACTGCTTGAAATACGGTTTCGCCAATGTTTTATCGCCCCGGAATGCGCGCTCGATCATCCCACTGAATCGCGCAAAAGCTGTCGAACATCCAATCGGCTTGTCGGACAACACAAACGTCACCCAACTCAACATCCCGATACCTATCCCTACCGCGTAGGGCGACCACTGTTGCATCCTGAGCCATTCCATGGTTGAACACCTCCCCACGATAATCTCACCTCGATTCCAACAGTCTTATTTTAGCATATAAACATCATAAAAACAATAACAAAACCACCCGGATTCTGCAAACTTGCGGCAAGCGTGAAGTTGAAGAATGAGTAAGCCCTGAACAGCCGTTTCACTTAATTGCCAGAACGACTATAATAACGCTTGTTCTTTAGAAACTATTGTCAACGTGCAGCCTGCAACCTTAAATTTCTATAGGAGGCCCGCCAGCCATGATGATATTTGGACGCACGCAACCCTTAGCACACTACCCCATCCTCGATTGTCTACCCGTACTTCACCGTCTTGGTTTTGACGGCGTAGAACTCTGTATGGAGAATGACGACCTGTCTCCCGGTGCGGTCACGCCGCAGCTTGCCGCCGAGGTACGCGCCCGCGCGACGGCATTGTTTCGCGCGTACTCGGTCGGCTATCACAAGGACTACATTTACGATGATGCCTTCTTCGAGCTCACCAAGCGCGCCATCGCGCTCACGCCGGATTTCGGCGCAAACATCCTCGTCTTCTCCGGGACACACAAACGCGTCGGCGACGCCGCCGAATGGCAACGGATGATCGAACGCACGCGCGTTTTGGTCGATATCGCTGCCGACTATGGCGTAACGCTCGCTCAGGAATTCGAGCCGGATTTCATCGTCGGCTCCACCGCTGATTTACTCCGGCTGTTCGACGAAATCCCCTCGCCTTACCTCGCCGCCAATCTCGACCTGGGGCACGTCTTCCTCTGTGATCCCGATCCACTGGACGCCATCCGTCAACTCGGCGACAAAATCGTGCATGGGCACGTTGAGAATATGGCTGCGGGCATCCACGATCATCTGTTACCACACGAAGGCGATATGGACCTCGGCGCATACCTCGAAACACTGACCCAAGTCGGGTTCAAAGGTGGGCTGGCGCTCGACCTGTACAAGTACGATTACGAAGCCATCGCCCCCGCTGCCATCGCTTATCTGCGGCAATGGATAGCGTAGTGACGACTTTAGTCGTTGCTCAGACAGAGAAGCGACTGAAGTCGCCACTACACTTTTGAGAAAGGAATTCAGTATGACCGGAATCCTGCCAGTCCGTGTTTTAATCGTCGATGACAACGAAGAACTGCGTATTACGCTGCGCTCGATCCTCAATATGCTTGGCCACAGGGTCGCCGGTGAGGCAGAAAACGGAACGCAGGCCATCGCCCTGGCGCAACGGTTGAAGCCGGAGATTATCGTTATGGATGTCTCCATGCCGGGTATGGATGGCATCACCGCCGCGCGCAAAATCCAGGCCACGCGCCCCACACCGGTGATCCTACTCACCGCTATGGACACGCCCGAATTGGTCGAGCAGGCCCGCGATGCCGGCGTGGTCGCCTATTTGGTCAAGCCGCCGGAGGCCAGCGAACTGCAACGCGCCATCGTCATCACCCTCGCGCGTTCCCGCGAATCCGACGAACTGCGTCGTCTCAATGCGGAATTGCGCCGTCTGAACACGGAATTGAACCGCGTTAACGCCGAACTGGAAAAGCGCAATCGCCAGCTCCAAAGGGCGCTGAAAACCATCAAGACCCTCAGTGGGCTGGTCCCCATTTGTGCATGGTGCGGCCGGAAAATACAGGATGACGACGGCCAATGGACCAACATCGAGAGCTATATCGAAAAACATTCCAACGCCGAGTTCACGCACGGCATCTGTCCTGAATGTCTGACAAGATTCAAAAAAGAGTTAGGAGAGGATGTATGACGGCTTACCCCGCACAATTCAACGAAATGAACCAAATTTTGCAACACCACCTCACCCGGCACACGCGACAACTCGAACGGATTCAAGCGCAGTTGGCTTTCGCCGACCGGCTGTGTTCAGCTCATCCCGATTGGGCCACGGCGTGGCAGCCACTCATCATCGAAGCAGGACGCATCGTCCAGGCTGGCGTAGATGAAGATCGTGATCTTGATGTCGTTATTACCCAGGCTGAAGCCATCCTACAGCCCATCGGCGAGATTGCCAAAAGCTACAAGCTGCTGTGCATCAGCCACGCCCACATCGACATGAACTGGATGTGGGGTTGGCCCGAGACCGTCGCCGTGGTCAACGACACATTCGAGACGATGCTGGCGTTGCTGCGCGAGTTCCCCGGCTTCATCTTCACCCAGGATCAGGCATCCACCTACGCCATCGCCGAGCAGTACAATCCGGCGCTGTTCGCGCAGATTCAACAACAGGTGCAGGCTGGCCGGTGGGAAATCACCGCCAGCCAATGGGTGGAAGGCGACAAGAATATGGCGAGCGGTGAAAGCCTCAGCCGTCATCTGCTCTACACACGGCGCTACGTGCAGGAGAAGTTCGGCCTCGCGCCGGAGGATGTGCAGGTGGACTTCGAGCCGGACACGTTCGGTCACCCCGCCACACTGCCCACGATCCTGGCGCGCGGCGGCGTCAAGTACTACTACCACTGTCGCGGCAGTCACGGCCCGCACCTCTACTGGTGGATTGGCCCGGACGGTTCGCGGCTGCTGGCCTTCAACGACATCCAGTGGTACATGCCCCTGGCCCCCAATCTCGTCGTCACACCCGCCGTGGCCGAGCCGGTGGTGGAATTCGCGCAGACGACCGGCCTCAAGCAGATGCCGATGCTCTACGGCGTCGGCGACCACGGCGGCGGCCCCACCCGCGCCGACCTGCGACGGTTGATCGAGATGGATGCCTGGCCCGTGTTCCCCAACTTCACCTTCTCCACGCTACACAACTTCTTCAGGACGGCGGAAGCGGCGCTGGAAGCCGGGACGGCGCGCGTCCCCGAAATTGCCGGCGAGCGCAACCGCGTCTTCACCGGCTGCTACACCTCGCAGGCGCGGCAGAAGTGGGCCAACCGGCGCGGCGAAAACCTGCTCTACACTGCCGAAGCCGCCGCCGTCCTCGGCGCGCGCCTGGCGGACGTCCCCTATCCCCAAGCCAACCTCACAGCCGCCTGGCGCAACCTCCTCTTCGATCAATTCCACGACATCCTGCCCGGCTCCGGCACGCGCGACACGCGCCACTACACGATGGGCCGCGCGCAGGAGACGCAAACCGCCGCCGCCCTGGCGACGACCAACGCCCTGCGCGCCCTCGCCGCCCGCGTGGATACCAATGCCCTGCGACGCGCCTTCGCCGTGGATGCGACGCGCGCTTACAAAGATGACGTCGAATCCGGCAGAGCGGGAGCCGGTGTGGGGAACGCCAGCGGAACCGGCGGCGCGTCGGCGTTTGGGGCGGCGCACTTGAGCGACCGGGCGTTTCTCATCTACAACCCGCTCCCCACCCCGCGCACCGAAGTCGTCGAGGTCAAGCTGTGGGATACGCAACTCATTCCGCAGCACCTCATCGTCACCGGGCACGGCTTCGAGCCGCAACGTGTACAAGTGCTCGACAAGGGTGGCTATTGGGCGCATGACTACCTCACCGTCGCTTTTCCCGTGGAATTACCGGCACTCGGCTATCGCACCGTGTGCGTCTCCGACCGGGCGGCGGAGTTTGGCCTGCTGCCAACCGCATTGGGCGATCCCTGGGCCGGACAAGGCGGCTCGTGGCGGATGATCGAACCGCCGGATTACACGCTGGAAAACGAATTCCTCAAGGTCACACTCGATCCCGCGTCGGGCGGACTGGTCAGCCTGTACGACAAGCAGACGGGCCGCGAGTGGATTCCCGAAGGCGAGGCGGCGGGCGTTTTCCAATACATTCTGGAGTCCAACAACGGGATGACGGCCTGGGTCATCGGCGATTTTCTCCAACAGACCGACCTGCTCGACGGCGGCGTCCTCAAGCGAGTGCAGAGCGGCCCCTACGTCAACACCTTCCGCTGGACGCGCACGATCGGCGATAGGGGCAATTCACGCGACACCACCCTCGAACTGGACATCACCGTGCGGCAGGGCGTTCCCCGCGTCGAGTTCCGCCTGCGGGTGGATTGGCGCGAAATCGGCGACAAAGCACGCGGCATCCCGCATCTGCGCGTCCGCTTCCCGCTGGCCGTTGACGATGTACAGCCGCGCTACGAAATCCCCTTCGGCAGCCTCGTCCGCGACCTCACCCACGGCGAAGAAGTCGTCGCCCAACGCTGGGCCGACGTCGCCGAGGCCGGCGGGCAGGGCGTGACGCTGGTCAACACCTCCAAGTACGGCCACAGCTTCGGCCAGGATACGCTCGCGCTCACCCTGCTCCGCGCCAGCATCGACCCCGACCCGCTGCCCGACCTGGGCGAGCACGTCATCGAGTACGCGCTCGTCCCGCACGGCGCGGGCTGGACGGTGGGCGCGAGTATGCAAGCCGGCGAGGCATTGAACCTGCCGCCGGTCGTCGCCAGTTGCGGCTTCCAGGATGGCGATTTGCCGCCCGCGCTGAGCCTCGTCGCCGTGGAACCGGCGAACGTGCGGTTGGCGGCGTTGAAGCAGAGCGAGGATGGGAGCGGCTTAGTTTTGCGCCTCGTCGAGGTGGATGGCATCGCAACCACGGCGCGGATCACGCTCGCGCCTGAATTGCTGCCGGAAGGGGCGCGGGCCGCTGAAGTGGATATGATTGAGTGCCCGTTGGCGGTTAATTCGGCGCAGGCTGATGGGAATGGCATTACGGTGAATCTTCCGGTGTACGGCATAACAGCAGTGCTCGTTAGATAGGACGCCAAATTCAACTGGGCTAATAAGGTTATAGGAACATGGCAAATGAGATTATCTCTTACCTTGAAATGTGCCAGCGCGAAGGTGTAAGTCTCCAGCGAGGTATGAATTTTGGGCTAGGCGGAGATCACTCTGTTATCCTTATGTCCGTGAGGCCTAATGCACCGTATGAAGACGAACTACAAGACAATGGCACAGTCCTGGTCTATGAAGGCCACGATGAGCCGCGTAGTTCACGTATCGCCGATCCAAAGCGCGTTAATCAACCTGAGCATACGCCTTCCGGTGGACTGACACAGAACGGCCTTTTTTGGCGCGCCGCGCAGGATGCCAAAGCCGGTTTGCGAATTCCTGAGCGTGTCCGGGTCTATGAGAAAATGCGGCAAGGTATCTGGTCCTACAATGGTGTCTTTCACCTCGTCGACGCATGGCAACAGGAGAGCAATGGACGGCAAGTCTTCAAGTTCAAACTCATTGCTGTGGAGGAAGAAGACTGGAATTTGCCAGTACGCCCTGAAGCAACAAGGAGACGAATCATTCCCACGCAGGTTAAACTAGAAGTTTGGAAACGCGATGGCGGAAAGTGCGTAATCTGTGGTGCCACCGATGAATTGCACTTCGACCATATTGTTCCATATTCGAAGGGCGGCACTTCACTTGTCGCTGAAAACATCCAGCTATTATGTGCTCGCCACAACCTTGAGAAACGCGACCAGATACAATAACTAACGCCCGTATCCCCACACGCATTTCCACGTCATAACCTATACAGTCAGGCACTTTTGTGCCTGGTGTGCGGGACTGCCCAAGTTGTATCGCTTCAATTCATTACGTTCAACCTATCAAGTCGCTTAAAGGAGGGTCGTATGTTCAAAAAATGGAGCAAAACGCTGATCGTGCTGGTGGCACTATCGCTAATTGCCGTACCGGCGGTAGCCATCACGTATGGCAGGCCGGATGAGGGAGAGCATCCCTACGTCGGGTTGATCGGATTCTACGATGCAGAGGGGAATTGGTTGTGGCGCTGTTCGGGCACACTGCTGTCGCCGCAGATCGTTCTGACCGCCGCCCACTGCACCGCGGACGATCCGGGATGGGGCACACCGGCACGCGCCCGGGTCTGGTTCGATGAAGCCATTATCTACGATCCGGATTTGGGTGAGTATTCCAATCCCGTTTTTTACGAGGGTACGCCCTATGCCCATCCGGCATGGAATGGATTGACCATCCCGGAAACACATGACATCGGTGTCGTCGTTTTGGATGCACCGGTCGAAGGCATCGACGCGTTCGGACAGCTCCCGGCGTTAGGGTTAATGGATCAAGTCGGCTCCAAGAGCGACAAGCGTAAAGTGATCCTCACCGCTGTCGGCTATGGTGTCAACGACCTGCATCCGGTGGAGATTTCACTCCGCACCAGGTATCAGGCCCAATCTTTCCTGATCAATCTCAACAATGCGATGACCGATGGTTGGAACATTATGTCCTCCAACAATCCGGGACAGTGGGTCGGTTCCGAGGATTACACCACCGGCGGCACGTGCTTCGGCGATTCTGGCGGGCCGATCTTCCTGGGTGGACCGGAGAGCGACATCGTCGTGGGGATCACCTCTTTCGGCAACAGTGGGTGCGCAGGCACGGATTTCGCCTACCGCGTCGATATCCAGGATTCCCAGGACTTCCTGAGCCAATTTATGGACCTACCCTGATTTCCCCCTGCATACCGATAATGTGTTACAATAGACCCCGTGTGGATGCTCTCATCCACACGGGGTCATTTTTATTCAAGAGGTCTCATTCCATGCAAGAACGACATGTGAAGCGAAATCTGCTCGCGCTTGTGGGCGATTTCGTCTTTTTTTCGATCGGCTTTGCCTTTTACGATCCGGTGGTCATTGTCCCCGCGTTCGTCAAAGAATTCACCGACTCTTCGCTGCTCATCGGCGCGCTCTCGGCGTTGCGGATTTTGATGATCACCGTCCCGCAGATTTGGGCTGCCAGTTTCCTGGTGGCGCAGCCGCGCAAGAAGCCCTTGCTGGTGTGGTCCACGTTTGGCGGACGATTCCCCATTCTCTTCCTGGCGCTCGCCACGCTGCTATGGACGCGCAGCCACGTCGGGTTGACGATGGCGGTGCTTACGCTGTCCGTCGCCATTTTCTACACCTCTGAAGGTCTGAACAGCGTCTCCTGGCCCGCGCTCGTGGGCAAAGTGATCCCCGACAAGTTGCGCGGGCGCTTTTTCGGCGCCGGGCAACTCTTTTCCAGCCTGGGCGCTGCCGTCGCCGGGATCATCGTCAGCCGCATCCTCGACAAGGACGGCGCGGCGTTGCCGGAACGGTGGGCGCTGCTCTTCGGCATCGGCTTTGTGGGCTTAATGCTCTCGCTCGTCACCATGTTCTTCATCCGCGAGGAGGCTGAGGACAAAGTCCCAGGCCGGACCGACGTCCGCGAGGGCTTGCGGATGATGATGCACTACCTGCGCAAGGACGCGTCGCTGCGCCGGGCCGTCATCACCCAAATTCTGATTTGGACGGCGGGCGCGGCATCCCCGTTCTTCATCGTGCGCGCCCGTGAGGCTTTCGTAGGCAACGATGCCATCATCGGCGCGCTATTGACGACGCAGAGCATCGGCGGGGCGGCAGCGGCGTTGATCTGCGGGCATCTGATCGACCGGGTGGGCAGTTGGGCATCTATCCGCCTGGGGGCGGTCACGCAGACCGTATCGCTGCTGGCGGTCATCCTGGCAGGCGTGCTCGGCGCGCCCACGGTCTTCTACTTCACCGCCTTCTTTATGATGGGCTTCGTGACCGCCAGCTTGTGGTGGAGCTTTAGCGCCTATCTGCTGGACATCGCCGACAACGAACAGCGCCCGATCTACCTGGCGGCGAGTGGTATCCTCGGCGGCGTCACCGTCTTCAACCCGCTGATCGTTGGGGCGCTGTTCGAGACACTGCCCGCGGGGACGGTGTTCATCCTGATGGCGGCGCTCAGCGTGGGCGGCATCGCGCTGGCCTGGCGGTTACGAAAGGGGCGCGGCGGGAAACCGTAGGGGCGAGGCAGCCCTGCAAGCGTCTATGATTGCGATGTGGAATGGGGATGCAAAAACCTCTGGTCAATAGGATACCGTTGGGGGCTGCCTCGCCCTTACTTACGGACACAAGGAGCAAACGTTGTCATCACCGGCATTAACGAAAACAGTAGCACATCTCAATTCCCGGCGCGGGCTGCTGGCGCTGTATATGGCGGCGGTCGTTTTCTATTGGGCCTCGATGTACCTGTATCTGCCTACCCTGCCGGTCTACGCGGAATCGAAGACAGACAATCTGGCGATGGTGGGCATTGTGCTGGCCCAATACGGCCTCTGGCAGGCGGTGATCCGCTTCCCGTTGGGCATCGCGGCGGACTGGGCGGGACGGCGCAAACCGTTCATCATCGGTGGGTTTGCGCTCGCCGGGCTTGGCGCGTTGGTGATGGGATTGACCGGCTCGATCAACGGGCTGCTCGTGGGTCGGGCACTCACCGGCGTCGCGGCGAGCGTATGGGTGTTGCTGGTGGTTGCCGTCAACAGCCAATTCCCGCCGGAGGATGCAGTACGCATCTCGGCGCTGGTATCGGGTGTCAACTCCGTCGCGCGGATGCTCGCCACGAGCGTCACCGGCACGTTGAACGACTGGGGCGGGTATCCGCTCGCCTTCTTTGTGGCAGCGGGCACGGCGGTGCTGGCCATCCTGGTGATGTTAGCCATCCGCGAACCGGCGCGCCAGCCGAAAGCGCCATCGCTCGGTAGCCTGGGCAGACTGATCACCCGGCGGGATGTGCTCGTGCCGTCACTGCTCTGCGCGGTGTCGCAGTTTGCCATCTGGGCCGCACCGTTCACCTTCGCGCCGATCCTGGCGAAGAACTTAGGCGCGTCGGATAACACGTTGAGCCTGCTGACGAGTATGAACATCGGCCTGGTGATGCTCGGCAGCTTCGCCACATCGGCAGTCGCCAAACGGGTAGGCGCGCGTTGGATCGTCGTCTTCACCTTCACCGTGATAGCGCTTTCGATGGGGATGTTGACCTTTGCCCGATCGCTGGCGCTGGTTTTCGTCGCGCAGGTGTGTTTCGGGCTGGCCTCGGGGATCGGCTACTCGGTGCTGATGGGGTTGAGCATCCGCGACGTGGACGAAACGCAGCGCGCTACGGCGATGGGACTGTTCCAAGCCGTGTATGCCATCGGCATGTTCGCCGGGCCATGGCTCAGTGGCGTGCTGGCGGACGGGATCGGCATCCAGCCGATGTTCGGCGTGGTGGGGGCGGTCTGTCTGGCGGTAGGATTGTTAGGCGTCCGGCAACTCGCCAAAAACTGAAAGCACCTTATAAAATTCATATACCGGTGTATACTTATATGTAGGCGGAGGTCCCCATAGAAAAGTAGACGCGCAACGCAGAAAGGAGGTGTTGACGTGGATAGAAGCTTGTTTTCCCGGCAGAACTGGTGGCGCGATGGTTTGATGGTGCTAGGATGGTTGTTCGTCGTGGGATTGGCGATCGGCATGGTCTGGTACAGCTTCGCGAATCAACCGGCAGCTCCACCTGCAGACGAATCTGGCGATGCCGGTCCCCCGTCACAGGCAATCGCTTCTCCCACGTATGTCCTGCTGCCCACCGCGACCCTCACTCCTACGCCGCAGCCGGGGTTATCCTCGCCCACGCCCGAACCAACCGCTGCCCCACCGTCTCCGACGCCAACGCCGTACATTGTTTCCGGTGCAGATGGCGTCAACGTGCGCACCGGGCCAGACACCAGCTTCGAGCGCATCGGCTACCTCGATCCCGATGGACGCGCCGATTATGTTGGCGTCGAGGGCGATTGGGTACAAATTCGCTACGAAGGTGAAGTCGCCTATGTCTACGGGCCGCTGGTCACCATCGTCGAAGCACAAGCGGCTGAAGCGATTGCCCCCCCTGAAACTCCCGCGCCCAGCGGAGAGATCGTGGTATGGTCGGAGGAACTGGCGCAACTCATCAACCAACAGCGGGCCGCGCAAGGACTCCCGGCCTACACATACAGCGAGCCGCTGAAGCAGGCCGCGCTACTCCACGCCGTCGATAGCGCCGACCGTGGAGAACTGTCGCACCTCGGTTCCGACGGTTCGACGTTGTCGGTACGTGTTAGTCGCGCCGGTTATAGCTCGGAAAACGTTTCGGAGATCACCGTCACCGGGCCAGCACCGCAATTCGCCATCGAGTGGTGGATGAACGAGACGCCGCCGAACGATCCGCATCGCAGCCAGGTGTTGAGCGCTTCGATGACAGAGATGGGCGTTGCCGTCGTCGCCGCGGGCGACACGTACTACTTCGTCGCAGTCTTTGGCCAACCATGAGGCGAAGATTGGCCATACACTTTAATCAAATGGAATTGCTGTTCGTCACCTACCCTTCCCCTTTCGGGCCGTTCAGTCTCCTCTGGCAAGAGACCGGGACCGGCCCGCGTATCCAGCGCGTCTTTCTTTCCAACGCCCAGGCTTTGGCTGAAGATCGTATGCGCGCAGTGTGGAGCGATGCACAACCCGGCGTCGATCCTATGATGGTCGATCTGGGCAAACGGATGCAGCGGTTTCTCGAAGGCGAAGCGCTCGACTTCGAATTGACCTGGGCGGCAATGGAGAAATGTTCGACTTTTCAGCAGCGCGTCTTGCGGGCCGAACACCAGATTCCGCGCGGCTGGGTGAGCACCTACAACCGGATCGCCGCCCATGTGGGCGTTCCGGGCGGCGCGCGCGCCGTCGGGAACGCGCTGGCGCAGAATCCTTTTCCGATCCTCATCCCGTGCCATCGCGCCATCCGCGCCGATGGTTCCCTGGGTGGCTACCAGGGCGGCGCGGCGATGAAGCGCGTGCTGCTCGAACGCGAGGGGCTGATGTTCTCGACGGCAGGGAAAGTGGTCATGCAACAGGTTTACTACTGAAACCCAAATCGCCACTTGCATATACAAACCTAAGAGGTACACGGATGAACACGGATTTTATGGATAAAACCATCGAAAAGAACGCCTTCTCCGGCGTGGTCTACGTCCGCCGGAATGGACAAGTTGTGTACGAACGCGCGGCGGGATACGCGGATCGCGCCAACCGGCGCGAGAACACGCGCGACACCCGCTTTGGGATCGCGTCCGGTACGAAGTTCTTCACCGCATTGGCCATCGGCAAGCTGATCGAGGCGGGGAAACTGGATTTCTTCACGAAGGTTGCGGAGTGCATCCCATGGAACTTCCCGCGCTACTCGAAAGCAATCACCATCCAACACTTGCTGACCCACACATCGGGCCTCCCGGATTATTTCGACGAGGAGAAAATTGAGGACTTCGACAACTTCACCGTAGGAGTCCCGTGGTCCGAGCTGCGCGGGCCGAGGGATTACCTGCCGGTTTTCCCCGATGAAGATATGAAGTTCGCGCCCGGAGCACGCTTCTCCTATTCCAACGGCGGATACATTCTACTGGGTGTGGTCATCGAAGAGATCAGCGGGATGCCGTATCGGGAGTTCGTCGCGCGGGAGATCTTCGCGCCCGCCGGGATGACCCGCTCCGGCTACTTCGCGATGAACAAATTGCCGGAAAACACCGCGTTCGGCTACATCGAGGAAGATGACAGCGAGTGGCGGACCAACATCTACAACCTGCCCATCATCGGCGCATCCGACGGCGGCGCTTATACGACGGTGGACGATCTCGCCCGGCTATGGAATGCGTTCTGGGGTGGTGAGATTCTGTCGCAGAAGATAGTGGAACTGTACACCCAGCCTTACTCGAAAGCCGAAAGCGAAGGCCCGCACGAGCATTACGGGCACGGCATCTGGATTCACGAAAGCGAGACGCGAGGCCGCGAAACCTACATCACCGGCTGTGACGCGGGTGTTTCGATGAAATCTGGCCTCATCCACGATACGAATACGCTCGTCACCGTACTCTCGAACACAACCGAAGGCGCGTGGTCCGTTCTGGCGGATGTGTACGAAGCACTTAAAGAATGAAATTGATGAAACGACAATTCAGAAGCGCCTGCCTCATCACACACGATGTGCCCAGATTACATGCTTTCTACCAGGACGTGCTGCAAGTTCAAGCGGACGGTGACGCTCACTTCGTCGCCTTCGAACCGGTGGGGATGCCATTAACCTTGTTCCACACAGCGGGTATGGAACAGATGGCCCCCGGCTCGATGCAGGGCGCAGGGAGCGGCAACGTCGTGCTTGAGTTCGAGGTGGAAGACGTCGATGAGGAATACGCGCGCCTGCTGGCGATGGACGTTCCCATCGTCAAACCACCCACCACACAGCCGTGGGGATTGCGTTCGGTCTGGTTCCGCGATCCCGACGGCAATATTGTAAACTTCTTCGCGGCGGTCAAAGGATCAACGGATTGAACGGATTTTAACAGATTTTTTTCTTTTCAATCCGTTTCATCCGTTGAATCCGTTGACATTTTCGTAGGAGGAACAACGATGATCAGTCGAATCTGGCACGGATGGACGACACCGGCGAACGCCGATGTCTACGAGGCGCTGCTCAAGGAAGAAATCTTCGTCGGCATTGCGAACCGGCAGATTGCCGGATACCGGGGCATCCATTTGCTCCGGCGCGATCTCGGCGACGAAGTAGAGTTCGTGACGATTATGTGGTTCGACACCCTCGACGCCGTCCGCGCCTTTGCGGGTGAGGATTACGAAGTTGCTGTCGTGCCGCCGAAAGCGCGGGCGGTGCTGTCGCACTTCGACGCGCGCTCGCAGCACTACGAGGTCAAGGTCGAAAAGGCATGACGGAACCTCCGTTTATCAAAGGGCTGAACCTCAGCCAGATTTTCTATGAAGAGGCTGTCAGGCCGATTCTGGACAGGCATTTCCCCAGCCTGCCTCATTCGGCGGCGCTGATTGGAGCGGGATCCGAAGTACTCGGCTTCGACACAGCACAGTCCAGAGATCATGACTGGGGATCGCGCGTGATGCTGTTTTTCTCCGCAGATGACCACGCCCGTAATCACGAGCAGATCGACCAAATCTTGTCCCAGGCACTTCCGGCTGAGATTCGCGGCTATCCGACCAACTTTGAATACCACGAAGATGGCCTGACGCGGCATCGTGTGCTGATTCTGACGGTCCGGGGATTCGCTCAATCTCTTCTGACCTTCGATCCCAGTGGCGACATCCGCGCGGCGGACTGGCTGAGCATCCCCGAATATCGTCTGGGTATGCTCACAGCGGGCCGCGTTTTCCACGATGGCCTGAACGAACTGGAACCGCTCCGCGCCAAACTGCGTTACTATCCCCACGACGTCTGGCTTTACATGCTGGCGGCGCAGTGGCAGCGTATCGCTCAGGAAGAGCCGTTTATGGGACGCTGCGGTCAGGTTGAGGATGAACTGGGGTCGCGATTGGTAGCAGCGCGTCTGGTGCGCGATCTGATCCGACTGTGCTTCTTGATGGAACGGACGTACACACCCTACATCAAATGGTTCGGCACGGCCTTCGCGCGACTTGATTGCGCCGATACCCTTCTGCCGGTCTTCCTGCGCGTATGTGAATCCCGTTCGTGGCAGGAACGTGAGAAGCATCTGACCACAGCCTACGAATTCGTCGCCGGGATGCACAACGATTTGGGGATCACCGAACCACTGTCCACAAAGGTGTCCCAATTCTATCTGCGGCCTTTCTTCGTCATCAAAGCCGAACGCTTTGTCACTGCCATCCGCGCGGCGATCAAAAGCGAGGAAGTCCTGGCCTTGCCGGAAAACCTGGGCGCGGTGGATCAGTTTGTCGATTCGACCGATGCGCTGAACGAACCGGCGTGGTCCAAGGCGTTGTATCAATGACATCATCGAGCACGGGTAAAGTCTCGCTCACGCAAAAAGACATCGAAGCAGGACTGCAAGAACTCGGCCTGCGCCGCGGCGACGCCGTCGAAGTTCACAGCTCGCTCAGCAGCTTTGGCTGGGTGGAGGGCGGTGCGACGACGGTCATCGAAGCGCTGATGCACGTCGTCGGTGAAGAAGGCGCGCTGGTGATGTCGGCGTATCCCGTCAGCCCGCCGATTCCACTCACGGAAGAGGAAGAAGCGCGCGGCATCACCTGGAAAGTCCGCATCCTCGATCCCAATTCCGATGAGAGAACCGGGTTGGGAATCGTGGTGGATACGTTTCGTCAGCGACCCGACGTCGTTTGCGGCACAAGCTTTCATCGGGGATGCGCCTGGGGACAAGACGCGCATTTGCATTGCCAGAATTACAAACGTCTGCTTGACATCGACGGCTGGGCCTTGTTGCTGGGTGTGGACATAGGTCGCTGTTCCAGTATGCATTTGGCCGAAGATGTACCGATCCCGGAAGAAATTCGAGAACACTTTAAGGTGCCTGCCGACATTCTGCGGGATTATCCACAGAATTGTTGGGGCATCGGTTACGGCAGCACCCCCGGCAATCCCTGGTTGAAGGTTTGGGAGGAAGCGTTGCGGCAAGGGCTGGTCCGCACCCATACCATCGGTCAATCCGAGTGCAAGCTCTTCAAAGCCAAGGCGATGGTCTCGATCTATGAAGAGATGCGCCGCACCGATCCGTTTGGGATGTTTGGTTTGAAGGCCCCATAGAAGCCCTCTCGCGCAATCACGAAAACAAGTTACAATTCAACACAAATCTTAATCCGTTTCATCCGTTGACCATTTTAGGAGGCACAATAATGTCTGAATTTCCGCGCACTACAGTAGGAGGGGTCTCGTTGCCCCGGTTGTTGATCGGCACCAACTGGTTCCTCGGTTGGTCGCACACGAGTCTGGCGAAGGACAAATGGATCCAGGCGCATCACAATCCAAAAACGATTGCCGCGATCCTGGACGTGTTCCTGGAATACGGCGTCGATGCGGTGATGGGGCCAATGAACGACAAATTGGAAGCGGCATTGCAAGAGGCCGAACAGCGCAACGGCAAGGCCATCACGCGCGTGATCACGCCGCACTTCAACATCATGCCCGGCGGCCCGGCGGAATCCGAGCCGGAGCGCGTCTTCGACGTGTGCAAGGAGAAGTACCACGCCACGTTCTGTATGCCGCACCAGGCCATCACCGACGCGCTGGCCGACCGGATGACCAAGACCATCCGCGATCTGGACAAGTACACGGCGATGATCCGCGAACGCGGCATGATCCCCGGCCTTTCCACGCACATGCCGGAGACGGTCGTCTACGCCGATAAAATGGAGGCCGATGTCGAAACCTACATCCAGATTTACAACGCCGCCGGATTCCTGATGCAGGTGGAAGTAGACTGGGTGCAGCGCATCATCCAGAACGCCAAAAAACCCGTGATGACGATCAAACCGCTGGCAGCAGGACGGCTCATGCCCATCGTCGGCTTCGCCTTCGTATGGAACACCATCCGCGACTGCGACATGGTCACCATCGGCACCACCACCCCCGACGAGGCCCGCGAATCTATCGAACTGTCGCTGGACTTACTCGCCCGCCGGATGCCGCAGGTTGAATTGCAGAAGACGCGCAGCAAGAGTTCGTTGAGTTAAACACAAGAGGCAGGATGCAGGAGGCAAGAAGCAGAATGTGATTTGTCCTGCCTCTTGCATCTTTATTCAAAATGATGATTGATTTACACACGACTTTCAACGCCCCCATCCCCATCGCATCCGTCGAGGCGCTGCGTTATCGCGGACGGCAACTGGTGCGCGTGCGTTCGACCGACGGCGCGGAAGGCATTGTGATGGCGCACGGGCGCATCGAATACCTCTGGCCGATTTTGCAGCAGGTCGTTGCGCCATATTTCATCGGTAAGGATGCGCGTGATCTGGAGGCGCTGGTAGACGGCGTCTACGCCTACAAAAGCGCGTACAAGCTGGCGGGCATCGCGCTGTGGAGTCCGGTGGCCTACGTGGAACTGGCGCTGTGGGACATGCTCGGCAAGCTGGCGAACAAGCCGGTGTGCGAATTGCTCGGCCCGGTATTGCGGCGCGAAATCCCCATCTACCTCTCCAGTATGCGCCGCGACACGACACCGGGGGAAGAAGTCGCGTGGTTGCAAGCGCGCCTCGCCGAAACCGGCGCACGCGCTGTCAAGCTCAAAATCGGCGGGCGGATGAGCGCCAACGCCGACGCGCTGCCAAACCGCACCGCGCGCCTCATCCCGTTGGCGCGGAAAACCTTCGGCGACGACGTGACGATCTACGTGGACGCCAATAGCTCCTACGACACCGCGCACGCCATCGAAGTCGGCGAGCTGCTGGCGGATTACGGCGTCGCCTTCTTCGAGGAGCCGTGCCCCTGGCAGGATTACTGGCAGACCAAGCAGGTCGCCGACGCGCTGGAGCTACCCGTCGCGGGCGGCGAGCAGGATTCGAGCCTGCCGTTGTTCGATTGGATGATCCGCGAGCGCGTGGTCGATGTGGTGCAGACCGACGTGATGTACAACGGTGGCCTGATCCGCCTGCTGCGTGTCGCGCAAATGGCCGCGGTCGCCGGTATGCCAATCATGCCGCACAGCCCCAAAGCCGGCGCAGAGTCAGCCCCGGTGCTGCACTTCGCCGCCGTCGCGCCGAACCTGGGACCGTACCAGGAATATCACGGCGCAGCCCGCGCGCCGGAGCCGTGGTACACGCCCGACTTGGAAGCGTCAGCGGCTTTTGCCATCCGCAACGGCGCAATCAGCGTTCCTACCGGACCGGGGCTAGGCGTGGAATACGACCCCACGATATGGGATCAAACGGAATGTTTCTGATGGGCACCCCAATCCCCGAAGCCTACTGGGTAGAACCCGGCTCCTTGCTCGCCGGGCCATACCCTGCGCCGCACCAGACGCACATCACCCACGACAAGTTGCAGCGATTGTTGCAGACCGGCATCCAGCTTTTTGTGGATTTGACCGAGCCAGGCGAAGCAGTACCCTACACTGACAAGTTGATGGGGAAAGCGCTCTATCAGCGAATGCCGATCTCCGATTTCGACACGCCGGCCCCTCACGAAATGATAAACATTCTGAACACGCTGGATTATGCCCTGCGGCGCTCACAGCGCGTCTACGTGCATTGCCTGGCGGGCATGGGACGAACCGGCACGGTGGTCGGCTGCTACCTGGTGCGCCACGGGATGAGCGGTGACGAGGCGCTGAAGGCCATCCGCAAGCTACGGGCCGACACATCTTTTGCGCGTAGCCCTTCGCCAGAGACAGAGGCGCAGCGACGAATGGTGTTACGCTGGTCGGTAGGACGGTAAAACACATTATCGAACGATGAACGATCTGCACCAGGCACGCGCTCTCACCCTGATTGACGTCGCCGTGCATCCTGACGACTTTTGTCACACGGTCACGCTATCCTCCGGCTCGACACCGGTCTTTCGCCCATTACTGCCGGACGATGACGCGCAGTTGGCCGAATTCCTGGCAAATCTTGCCCCGCAAACGCGCACGTTCTCCACATTTCCAAGCTACGATCTGGCGATGGCGCAGGAGCTTTGCGCAGCAATTGCACGATACGACAAGCTGCGGTTGGTCGCTACGACGGCTGAACGCATCGTTGCGCTATTCGAGTTAAGCTTCGATCTGACTACCAATGACATGATACGCTATCACAGCTACGGTCTCCTCCTGAGTTCCTCAACTGATTGCCGCTTCGGGCCAACCATCGCCGATGACTACCAAAACCGCGGCCTGGGATCGGTGCTGTTGCCTTTCGTATTCGATCTCGCGCGGCGTTTCGGGCAGCGCCGGATGATTCTATGGGGCGGCGTGATGGCGCACAATCATCGAGCCATCCACTATTATCTGAAGCACGGATTCGAGATTACCGGCGAGTTCCGCAATGATGCAAATATTGTATGTTATGATATGATAACGTCTATCTCAGAAACGCCATGTAACACCAACACAAAATCAGGAGTGTGATGAACGACCCGTTCTTAGAGATTTTGATTATTGCTCTTTTACTGCTTACCAATGGTATTTTTTCGATGTCAGAGATGGCGATCATCTCAGCCCGTAAGACGCGCTTGCAACAGTTGGCAGAGACGGGCAACCGTTATGCCCGTCTGACGCTAAAACTCGCCGACGATCCCAATCGATTCCTGGCAACCATTCAAATCGGCATTACATCGATTGGCATCTTGTCCGGCGCGTTCGGTGGTGCGACGGTGTCGCGCACCATCGCTGCCTGGCTAGACGCCATCCCCGCACTCAAACCCTACAGCCAGGCCATCGGCGTGGGGGTGGTGGTCATCATCCTCAGCTATTTGTCGCTCATCATCGGCGAACTGGTGCCAAAGAGACTGGCGCTCAACAGCGCAGAGCGGATTGCCATCGTTGTGGCCGCCCCAATGAATTTCCTGTCGGCATTGGCCTCCCCATTGGTCAAACTGCTGAGCCTCTCTACCAACTTCGTGTTGTGGCTGCTGAAAATAAAGCCCTCTACCGAGCCAATGATCACTCAGGAAGAAATCGAGATCCTCATCGAACAGGGCACACAAAGCGGCGCGTTGGAAGAAGCCGAACAAGACATTCTCGAAAGTGTTCTACGCTTGGATGAACAACGGGTAGGCGCAGTCATGACTGCGCGTCCGCAAATCGTGTGGCTGGATTTGGAGGATACGCCGGAGATCACGCAGCAGAAAATCATCCTTAGCCCATACTCCCGTTTTCTGTTGAGCAGGGATGACCTGGACAACATCCTCGGCGTCGTGTATGCCAAAGACATCCTGGCGCAGAATTTAACCGACCACCCCTTGGATTTGAGCGCCCTGGCGCGCCCACCGCTTTTCGTGCCCGAGAATATGTCCACCCTGAAACTGCTGGACCTGTTCAAGAAGAAAGGTGCACACGTTGCCGTCGTCGTGGATGAATACGGCGTCATCCAAGGGATGGTCACCGATACAGACATCCTTGAAAGCATCGTGGGCGATTTGCCCGCCAACGACGAACCAGAAGAACCCGAAGCCATTCAACGCGAAGATGGCTCCTGGCTGCTGGATGGAATGTTGCCCATCGATCGCCTGAAAAAGCTGTTCGACATCGAAAAACTACCCGACGAGGAACTGGGCGACTACCAAACCGTGGGCGGATTCATCATCTACTATATGGAAAGCATCCCTATGTCAGGCGAATGGTTCGAGTGTGGCTATCTGCGCTTCGAAGTCGTGGATATGGACAGACACCGGGTCGACAAGGTATTGGTGACGCCGATCCGCCTCGACGAACCCGATCTCAAAGAAACGAGCGAGAAAGGAGTGAGGAGTAAGGAGTAAGGAGTTACGCTTCACTCAATACCCATTACTCGTTACTCGTTACCCATTACCAAATCTCTATGGAGGCTATACCCTATGACAAAAATCGCATTTATTGGCGCCGGTAGTTTCGGCTTTACACGCAGTCTGGTGCGCGACATTTTGACGTTCCCCTTGCTGGAGGACACGACGCTGGCGTTGATGGATATCGACCCCGAGCGGCTAGACTTCATCAACCGGGCCGTCAACCGGATCGTGGATGAGGGGAAGTATCCCGCCAAGGTGATGGCGACGATGGATCGAGCGGAGGCGCTCAAGGACGCGGATGCCGTCATCGTCACGATCCTGGCGGGCGGCGTGGACGTGTGGCAGCACGACATCCTCATCCCCAAGAAGTACGGCGTAGACACCAACGTCGGCGACACGCGCGGCCCGTCAGGCATCTTCCGCGCGCTGCGCACCATTCCGATGATGCTCGGAATCGTCAAGGATATGGAGAAGTACTGTCCCAAGGCGACGATGCTCAACTACACCAACCCGATGGCAATGTTGTGCCGGGCGATGCAGCGCGAGTCCTTCATCCAACTGACCGGCCTGTGCCACAGTGTCCAGGGCACGGCCCATATGCTCGCCCAATGGATCGGCGCGCCGATGGACGAGATCACCTACACCTGCGCGGGCATCAATCACCTGGCGTGGTACACGAAGTACGAGTGGAACGGCGTGGACGCCTACCCGCTCATCCGCAAGGCCATCACCGAAAACCCGGACATCTACAACGAGGAACAGGTGCGCAACGAGATGTTCCTGCACCTCGATTACTACGTCACCGAATCCAGCGGGCACAACTCCGAGTACAACTGGTGGTTCCGCAAACGGCCCGACCTCATCGAGAAGTACTGCACGCACGGGACGGGCTGGAATCCCGGCCACTACGCCTACATCCTTGACGAGTACCGCAAGCGCGCCGACGATTGGAAAGACGGCATCCTCGCGTGGCTCGGACAGGAGCGGATCAACCTGGAACGCGGCCACGAATACGCCTCGTACATCATCAACGCGCTGCAAGGCGGCGAAACCTTCTCGTTCAACGGCAACGTCCCCAACACCGGCCTCATCACCAATCTGCCGGACGGCGTGTGCGTGGAAGTGCCCGTCTACGTGGACAAAGGCGGGCTGCACGCCGTTCACGTGGGCGCGCTGCCGCGCCAGGTCGCGCCGCTCAACCAGGTCGTCGTCGCCACCGAAGAGATGGCCGTCGAAGCCGCCCTCACCGGCGACCCGCGTCTCGTCTTCCACGCCATCGCCAGCGACCCACTGACGGCAGCGGTACTCTCGTTGGCGGAGATCAAGAGCATGGTCAACGAGATGTTGGCGCAGAATAAGGATTACCTGCCACAGTTCAAGCATTTCGAAGCATAAGTAACTGCGGAATAAAGAGGAGGTGGTTTGCGTTTGCGGGCTGCGCCCGAAAACGCAAACCACTTTTTTTAGTTTATGGCATCTCGATTTCCACCAATGCCGTCATCCCCCAGCGCAACCCGGCTGGAACTTCATCCAATGCGATGATGACCGGATACACCACATCTCCCCGGTAATCCTCCGCTTGCAGTTCGATGCGCACGACTTTTCCCCGCAGTTGGACGTCGGGCAACGCCTCGACCGTGACGGCGGCGGACTGCCCTTCAGCGATGCGGACGACGTCCAGTTCCGTCAAATCCTTGGTGCGCGCGCGGAGTTGCGCCAGCGTCGCCAGCGTGACGACGGGTTGTCCAGGAGTGACAGTGTCGCCAACCTTCACCGGCACCTCGCTAATCGTGCCCGCGAACGGCGCGTAAAGGGTCGCGTCGGCGATTTGCGCCTGGATGCGCTCCACGGCGACCTGCGCTTGCTCCAACCTTGCCTGCGCCTGGAGTTGCTGTTGTTCCCAGTGGGCGAGGGCCTGGGCGTAGCTCAGCGCGGCCTCCTGTTCCTGGCGCTCCACGTCGTAGCCGTGCGCCGATTGCGCCTGGTAGGCTTTGTTGAGTTGGGCCTGCGCGGCTTGATAATCCAACTCGGCCCACTGCAAGACCTCGGCGTATTGATCGCGCACCCACTGTTCCTCCCAACTCCGATCCTGCGATTTCCGGTACTCGTCACGCGCGTTGTTTAGCGTGATCTCGGCCTGCGCCAGTTGCGCGCGCGCCGCAGCGATGTCGGGCGTGGCGGATTGCACGCGCGCTTGCGACAAGGCCAGCGACGCCGTCTCTGTGGTTGGTTTCGTCACCGCCAGTTCCGCCAGCACCGATTGCTGGAACGCGACGTTAGCCTGCGCTTCGACGAGGGCCAGGTCCAGCAGAGTGGTGTCCAGTCGCGCCAGCACGTCCCCCTTGGCTACGACGTCGCCCGGCTCCACCTGGACTGCAACGACCTTCCCCCCGCTGGCGAAGCTCAACGCCTGCCACTCCGCAGGTTCGATGACCGCCTCGGCGATGACTTTGCCCACATCCGAGCCGGCAACCACCGGCACAGTCGCCTCCGTGGCAGCCACAGCCGCCACAGAACTCCCACAACCGGCCAACATCAACCCCACCAATCCCAAACATAACACCATCCACTTTTTCATTTCCTCTCTCTCCTTCCTTGCGAATTACGAATTACGAATCATGAATCATGAATTATGAATCATGAGCATCCCAACGACGTGTATCCAAAATCCAAAATCTAAAGTCCAAAATCCAGCTTACTCATACGCCAATGCTTCTCGCACGCTCATCTTCGAAGCGCGACGCGCCGGCCAAAAGCTGGCGAAGGCGGAGACAACGACGGCGACGATCAGCCAGAGCCAGACGCTGAATCCGGCAAAGACGACCTTGACACCCGCGCCTGTGAAAGCCGTGCTCACGGCGTAGGTGAGCACGTTGCCGATGGGCGCCGATAACAGCGTCCCCAACACCCAACTGAGCAGGCCAATGAGCACCCCTTCGACGACGATGATGCCGCGCAGTGTGCCGCTGGATGCGCCGATCGCTCGCAGCACCCCGATCTCGCGGGTGCGTTCCAGGATGTTCAGTCCCATCGTCGCCCCGAGTCCAAGTCCACCCACGACCGCCAGCAACACGGCGACGATGAGCAGCAGATAGGCGATCATATTGATCTGGTTCGCGTTGCTGGCGATGACCTCGTAAATCGTCGCCGAGGACGCGACCGGCAATCCCGCGCGTTCGTAGCGTTCTTCCAGGTCGCGCGCGATGGTTTGCTGCGCGAGCGGATTCTCTGCGTCGTCAATCTTGACGACGGCGCGGTTGGCACGACCCGTCATCCCTGCCGCGCGCGCCATGGCCGGCGCGTTGGCATAACCGGATCGGTCATTGGACAGATAGACGCCAACGATAGTCCACGGGGTGATCTTGTCGCCGATTTCGACGTCCAACGTGCTACCCACGGTAAGCTCAGGGGCAGTTTGCAGCAGCCCCTGGCTTACGACGATGGCATTTTCATCGTCGGGCAGCAGCCAGCGCCCGGACAGCATCGTCGCCACCGCCGTTTGCTGATCCACCGGCAGGCCGAACAAGGACAGGTTCTCGCCCTTAGAGTCGTCGCTGCGAATTCGCGTGCCGTAGGTGATCACCCAACTCTCGGCTCGTGCGACGCCGGGCACTTGCTGTGCGCCCACTTCGATGCGTCGAGAGTGTACCGGCTGCGCAAAGTCCACATGGACTTCGTAACTGTACAAGCCCAGGATGTCGTCCACCATCGCCGCCATGGAACGCTGCGTGCAAAAGACGCCGATGAAAACCGCACCCGCCAGCGACAGCGCCCCCAGGGTGAGTGCCAGCCGTCCTTTGCGACGGAAGGTGTTGCGCAGCGATAACATCAGAGGACGGGGCAGCCCGCGCGCCCGCGCGATCATCCGATCCAGGAAACCCTCGCGGACTTTGCCGATGCCGTAGTCGCTGATGGCTTCGCGCACCGTCTTGCGCGTTCCCAGATAGATCGGGATTAGGGCAGCGATGGCCGGGACGATCAACGCCATCGCCGCTTGCAACGCCAGCATCGAGGGCAGGATTTCGTAATGGATGGCGAAATTCATTACATTGGCGCCGAAGTCGGCAAACAGCTTCCCACCGACCATCCCCAGCGGGACCGCAATCGCCAGCGCCAAAAACCCGTACAGCGCGATCATCGACATATAGACACCCACCACCTGCCCGCCCTGCGCGCCCACGGCCTTCATCATACCGATCTGGCGTGTCTCCTGAGCCAGCAGGGCTATCACGGTGTTGATGATGAGTAAGCCGCTGAGGAAGAGCGTCAGGACACCGACACCCGTCAGCACCATCACCAGCGCGGAGAAGAAGTCGTAGGCCCAGTGCTTGCCGGGGCGCGTGATGAAGTTGTCGAAACCAATGACCTGGTCATTGCCCGCTTCCAACCGGTCGGTCACGGCATCGCGCACGCGCTCGCGGTAGGCCGGGTCTTCCGTGCTGCGGCCCGCCGCCGCGTCACCCTTGACGGTGATGTAGAGCGTGTTGTACCCGGCATCGATCCCCAGCCGTTCCAGCGTGCGCATCGAGATAAATCCGCGCGTCTGGCGGCTGATGTAGGTGGCGAACTCGTTGAATTCGTGGGCGAAACCGGCGACGATTAGCTCTTTCTGCGCGCCGCTCGGCATTTCGACTGTGATCGTGTCGCCGATCTCAGCGTCGAGCAGGACCAACGACGACCGCTCCAGGACGATCTCGTTCCGCCCTGGCGGCCACGCACCGCTTTCCGGCTTGACCACGCTAATGCGCGAGTCGTCGTAGTCGTGGAGCACGGTCAGTTCGAGACGCTGCCAGCCGTCGTCGGTGGCGGCGCTGCGCGGGCCGGGATACACCCGGGCCGAGGTGACGTAACGTGGTTCCGCGTCGTCCACCCCACGCACGTCCCGCACAACAGGCAACACGTCCTCGCCGAAAGGCTCCATAAACAGCTTGACGTGCGGCGCGTTGTTCGCCTCGAAGCCCGCCATCATCTCGCGGATCGTCACCTCGCGCGCGGTGAGGATGATGCCGATGAGGGCCACGCCGATGGCAATCGCCAGCACGACCAACACGCTGCGCGCCTTGTGCTGCCAAAAATCGCGTATGACTTTGTTCCAGCGTAATCGTGATAACATCAGCAGACTCCATTCGCCCTGCGTTGATCGCTATCCACTTTCCCGTCCCGAATGTGGATAACCCGTTCGGTGCGTTCGCTCAAAGTCGTGTCATGCGTCACGATGATGACCGTCTTGCCCTGCGCCACCAAATCCTGGAACATCGCGAAGACAGCGTCCGCCGTCTTGGTGTCGAGGTTTCCCGTGGGTTCGTCGCCCACGATGATGGGTGGATCGTTCGCCAGCGCGCGGGCAATCGCAGCCCGCTGCTGCTGCCCGCCGCTGAGGGCGTTGGGCAGCTTGTGCGACTGATCGGCGATCCCGACTTGCTCCAACAGGTTCATCGCATGCCCCTTGCGCTCGCGCCGTTTGTAGACGTCGCAGAAATCCATGGGCAGCATCACATTTTCCAGGATGGTCAACGTGGGCAGCAGTTGGAAGAACTGAAAGATGACGCCCACATGCTTCCCGCGCCAGCGGGCCAGGCGATTTTCGCTCAACGCGTGAACGGCCTGTCCGTCGATCACCACCTCGCCGCGCGTGGGGTGATCGATGCCGGTGATCATATTCAGCATCGTGGACTTGCCGGAGCCGGAAGGCCCGACGATGCTGACGAAATCCCCCGGCAGCACCTGGAGCGACACGTCCTTGAGCACGGCGATCTCCCCCGCGCCGGTCTCGTAACTCTTGAACACATCGCGCAATTCAATCTGTGGTTGCACTCCCGACCTGATTTCCATTTCCTCCCCCCTTACTGACTTTAGCTCCCTTGTCTGTCGCTTATACCATACCACGCCCACGCTAACCTTGCCTATCGACGCGCTAATAAACAGCTAACGGATTCTCATCATCCGCGTTATAGCGTTTGCTATGGCTCAAAATTCGTGCTATAACCCGTTACAGGTATTTCAACCTTATTTGGTAGCTACTCACATATCTGGTCAATAGCATACAAAGGCGTGAAATGTTTGAGCTAGACATCATCTTGCCGTATTTTATATTTCTCCTTGTCACAGCGGCGATCGTTATAGCCGGTGTAGTTGTCGTAGCCATAGCGCAAAAGTTCAAGAAAGCTTTCGGAGTATTGATTATCGTCGGTGGTATGATGTTCTGTTGTGTGAGTTGGTACTTTGGAACTGACATTTATCAAGCGTTCAGACTTCCGCAGTTTTCTAAAGCGTTTAACCAATTGTCACATCCCACCAATACAACTCTTATTGACTCATATCAAGGCTATCCACACTATGCTGCCAACTGGTGCGCATACTTTGTTGGCGAGTTAAGAGAGTATTCGGGCGAGGAACAAGAAATCGTCGAGTTTTACCGCAAGCAAGACCCACCATCGTTTTTGCGCAATGGGGCTATGTATATTCTCTTTGTTGGAGAAAACTCTTTCGAACCAACCTTCCCAATTTATGACGAAATCGACTGGCGTTATCAGAGAGAAACCGTGAAAGAAGCTATTGAGTGGAATTGGGAACTTTCTGCCGCTGATCTGCAAGATAGACCTTATTACATAGTGTATTTTGCTTACATCGGAGACTACTATTTCGATTACAGATGCCACTAGTTGGCAAAACTTGAGAAGTGCAAAAGGAGTGGAATTTGGGAAATATCTTGGTTCTATACGACAGCAAAACCGGCAACACCGCGGAAATGGCCGGATACGTAGCCGAGGGTGCGCGGGCCATCGACGGTATGGACGTGCGCCTGCTCCGCGTGGACGACGCGACGGTTGAGGATGCCCTCTGGGCCGACGGCATCGCCTGCGGAACGCCGACCTACGTGGGTCTCACCTCGTGGAAAATGAAGAAATTCTGGGATGATATCTCACATCCAACCTGGGGACAGATGGACGGCAAAATCGGCTGCGCCTTCTCCACCTCCGGCGGCTGGGGCGGCGGCGCGGAACTGACGTGCATGTCCATTCTCGTTATGATGATGAACGTGGGGATGCTCACCTTCGGCGTGACGGACTACACCGGCCCACAGTTCACGCTCCACTATGGCGCAGTGTCGGCGGGCAAACCCCGCGAGGACAAAGAAATCGCTGCCGCGCGTCGGCTCGGCAAGCGCCTGGCGCAGTGGGTGGCGGTGTACTTCGACGGGCGTGAGGAACTGCGGCCCGGGCCGATGAAGACGCGGGGGTGATCGCAGGGTGAGCACTACGATGCGCCTGGCCGTCCTCGCCGACATCCACGGCAACCTCCCCGCGCTGGAAGCCGTCCTGGCGGATGCGCGCGCGCAAGGCGTGGATGGCTACGTCGTCGCCGGAGACTTGCTCCTCGGCGCGCCGTTCCCGGTGGAAACGCTGAATCGGCTACGCGATCTCAATGCCTGGATCATCCGTGGCAACAACGACGTCTACTTTACCCGTTATGACTCCGGCGCGGCCCCTGAAACGTGGCAGACACGCGCGCAGTATGCGCTCCTGCGGTGGAGTTACGCCCGCCTGGATCGAGACGCGCTGGACTATCTCGCCGCGTTGCCCGACCGGGTGACCGTCACACTGCCCGGTATTGCACCGATTTGCGTGGTCCACGGTTCGCCGCGCGCGCTGTCAGAAGGCATCATCCCGGATGAGCCGGAGACCAGGCACAAATTCGCGCAGTCGCGGTCAACAAATAACGTCGGCGTAGAAGACGCATTGGTACAGATCAGCGAACCGGTGTTGTTGTGCGGGCATACGCACATCGCGTGGCAGCACCGAAATAATGGACGGCTGGCGGTCAATCCAGGCGCAATCGGCGGGCCGAACGACGGTGTGGTAGGCGCGGAATACGCCCTGCTCACCTGGGAACGTGGACACTGGACAACTGACTTGCGCGTGGTGGAGTACAACGTGGAAGCCCTGCTCGCTGCGTATCGCGACAGTGGAATGTTGGCAGAATGTGGCGCAATGGCGCGCGCGTTGATGCGCAACGCCGAAACAGGGCAGAACTACGCATGGTATCTCGTCCTCCATGCCTTCGACCTGGCAGCGCAGGCCGGGATAGCACACGACGGCATCGTCCCCGATGACATCTGGGAACGCGCCGCCGCGACGTTTGAGTGGTAAAATAGTGTACGAACGCTAATACCTTGAGAAGTAATGACTATGCTAACAACAGTTGTGAAACTGAATGACCGCAATCAGATAACACTACCAAAAGCCGCTCGTGAAGCCCTGGGCGTCAAACCTGGTGATTGCATAGCGATCATCGTTGACGGCAAAGATGTACGATTACTCCCCGAGCCGAAGGTCTGGAGCGAGCATATCTATAGTTTGGGGAAGTCGATGTGGGAAGACCTCGGCGGTAGTGAGCAGTTCCTAAGGAAGGAACGGGCCGCGTGGCAGGAATAGCGATGAACCCAACAACGCAGCACAAACATCAACGTCCGCCAAAGTAATCGTCAAGCACAAGACATTTGGAAAGTGAAAAGTAGGGCCAATATGAGATATGGTTTTGTTACCCCGGCGGTAATTACCATCACTGGATTTGCAGGAACAGGAAAAAGTACTATTTCAACACAACTCTCCACGTACTTTCAGATCCCTCGTTTGGAAGTTGATACGCTTCGAGATGTAATTCGCAAGAGTGAAGAATTTTCAGGGGATGATGGCAACTCAACCGGATTAACCAAGGATGTAATCTTTGCCCTGGCTCACTCCTTCCTGAGCTGTGGCGTCAGTGTGGTGCTAGATATCCACATGTGGCATATTCGAGATTGGAACCGATTACATCAGTTGATTGCTGACAGCGGTGAGGTTGCCGCTTATAAGTTCATTCTGGACTGTCCTTACGAGGTCTGTGCTGAACGTGTAGAGGCCAGATACCGGCGAGAACCTGGACATAGTCTCGGAAGGCACAATCTTGCGGCTCACAAATTCAAATGGGAGTCTTTGTACGCTCTAAATATTCCTGATGCAATCCGCATTGATGCGACGCAATCGCCGGTTGAGGTCTTCCAAGAAATCATCCAACATCTGGACATTTCCCAGGGAAGCACAAGTTATACATTACCGGCCTGAGCCAAATGATCCGGTTCGGCCAAAAAGCGGAGCAACCGAGGCAGTCAGATAGAGAAGTGAGTGCTGTCCATTAGCGCAACACAAACATCAACGTCCGCGAAACCTCGAAGTAATCATCAGCATCAAAACTAACCGTGTGCGGCCCTTCCGCTCTGACGCCGGGGAAGAACGCAGCGCGGTAGGCGCTCGCGTGATTGCGGTAGCAGACTTCGACGTGGAAGTGCTCCGGCAGAGGAACCAGACACCGCGACAGGTCTCCGGCGAGGGCCTGCTGCGCGCCTTCGCGGATTGCCTGCACGGCGCGCATAGGGTGGATATTGACCGTGGAATTGCCAACGCCCTCTTTGACAGCGCACGTTCCAATGTGCGGATTGAAGGTCTGCACGTGACGGCATAGCCCCGCGTCGCCGGAAACAAACACAACCGGCACGTGTTTGAGAGAAGCGGCGTAAGCGTGCAGCAGAAACTCCGACGCGAGTTGATCGTTGATTTTGAGGGACGTGATCCCTCTGTTCATCGTGTGCGCCAGCGGATTGGCGTCCGACGCAGCCGGCGCGTGATAGCCAATCATCATCGCGGCAGCGAAAGTTTCATCCAGCCCCCCAACCATGCTAAAAGGATGCCCCGACCACCCACGGATGAGTTTGACCTCCTGCGGAAGTCTGGTGGCGAGCAGATTGCGCGCCGAATCATGCGCATCCTTGACCCAAATCTCCGTTGCGCCCGCGTTGAGCGCGCCCTCGCAGGCGGCAGCGACCTCCGCCGTCATCTGCTCGCGGAATTCCGCGTAAGCCGCCGTGCCTTTCTCGGTTTCGTCCCAATCCGTCGTTCCTGTAATGCCTTCAATATCCGCACTGATGTAGATTTTCACCGTTGATCTCCTAATGCGATGGAATCCATACGCGCATTGCGCCCGGCGTGCGATTGGCCCAGGCGTAGTACGGCACGGCGACCAGCTCGACCGGGCGCGCAGCCGTCTCGAACACGGGCGCAGAGCGGTAGAGTGCAGCCTCCCAATCCCTCACGTCCGCCACATAGCTCTCCGCCGTCACCGTGACCACACCGCCGAGCAGGTCGTCACGCCACGCGGCCTCCAAATCCGCATCAGACACGAGGCGCACATCCAGCAGATCCACACCCGCATCCTGGTCCTCCTCCTCAAGGCAGTAGACCAATGGCCCGCGCTCAATGGCGAGGCTGCCACGGATCGCGTCCACGCGCGGGTTGGGCGCAGTGAGGCGGGGACGCATCTCCAGATCAAGTTGTACCACATCGCCGGGCTGCCAGACCCGCGTCAGGGTTACGTAATTCCCATCGCTCGCCCCGCCCGCGATAATTTCGCCGTTAAGCCACAATGCGGCGTGGTTACACCAGCCGGGAACGCGGAACGCCAATATCCACTCGGCGTCACCCGTCTCTGCAACGGTGACGCGCACGTGACCCTCCCAGGGATAGCGCGTTTCCATCTGCAAGACCACACGCTCGTCCCCCACCGCCGCATCAATCGTCGCCGAAGCGTATTGATGCACCTGAATGCCCATGTCATCGGTCGTCGCCATGTAGTTTCCCACGAGCGCGATCTGGCGCATCACGTTAGGCGGGCAGCACGCACAGCCGTACCACTCCGGGCGTGCGATCCCGCCCCGGCTCTGCAAAGGATTCACGTAGAAGTACCGCTGTCCATCGAGCGAGACGCCGCTCAGGAACCCGTTGTAGAGCGAGCGCTCCAGCGTGTCGGCATAGCGCGGATTGCCCGTCGCCAGCAGCATGCGCCAGTTCCACATCATCGCGGCAATCGCGGCGCAGGTCTCGCAGTAACACTCGTCGCTCGGCAGTTCGTAGGCGTGCCCGAACGCCTCGCCCTCGTGCCGCGCGCCGTATCCGCCGGTGAGGTGCATTTTGCGCGCCGTCGCGTCGTGCCAGAGCCGCAGCAGCGCGTCCATCAACGCCTGCTCGCCGGTTTCCAGATACGCATCGGCGACGCTGGCAGTGAGGTAAAGCTGGCGTACGGCGTGCCCCACCACTTCCGACGCCTCGCGCACGGGGACGTGATCCTGGTGATACGCCGCGCCCCAGCGCCCGTACCCGCGCATCCTCCCCTTGCCGCGTGCATCGATGAAGAAGATCGCCAGGTCAAGATAACGTTGCTCGCCGGTCTCGCGGTACAGCTCCACCAGCGCCAGTTCGATCTCGGGGTGGCCCGGCGCACCGTCGCGTTTGCCCGGCCCGAAGATGCCGTCGATGCAGTCGGCGAAGCGGCAGGCCACGTCGAGCAAATCCCGCTTGCCCGTGGCCCGGTGATGCGCCGTCGCCGCCTCGAAGAGATGCCCGGCGCAGTACAACTCGTGATCGTGATCCAGGTTCGTCCAGCGGTCTTCCGGCTGTTTGTGGACCTGATAATACGAGTTGATGTAGCCATCCGGCTGTTGCGCCGCCGCCACCAGCGCGATGACCTCATCCACCAGCGCCTCCAACTCCGGATCGGCGACTCCCGCCGGACCGGCGGCGTTCGCCAGATCGAGCGACGCAGCTTCGAGCCACTTATACACGTCCGAGTCCATGAAGACCGGGCCGCGATACGTCCCTTCCCCCGCGCCGACGGCCAACCGCAAGTTATTGAGATTGCCGGACTGCCCCAACATCCGGTAGCCGTGCCGCAAACTCACCCACCGATTGATCGCCTGCTTCTCATACCAAAACCCGCCCGTCAACGTCACCTTCCCCACCGGCAGCGTCCGCCACCGCGCGTGCAAACTCTTCGTCGTCGAAACGTGCATGCTTTGCCTCCTCAAAAAGCTAAACCACGAATCTACACGAATCCTCACGAATAGAATTCAAAATTAGTGGAAATTCGTGAAGATTCGTGGTAGAACTCTCTCAAAACCCTATGCTCTTCCTCAAAAGATAAACCACGAATCTACACCAATTTCCACGAATAGAAATCAAAATTAGTGTAAATTCGTGAAGATTCGTGGTAGAAACTCCCTCAAAACCCCGTGTGCTCCGTCCTTGCAATAATCTCATCCTGCAACGCCTTGCCAAGGTCGCAAAAATAGTCGCTGTAGCCCGCCACGCGCACGATGAGGTCGCGGTAGTGCTCCGGGTGGGCCTGCGCGGCACGCAAGGTCGCTACATCCACCACGTTGAACTGCACGTGATGCCCGCCCAGCGCGAAATACCCGCGAATCAGCCCCACCAGCCCATCCAGCCCGGCCTCGTCCCGCAGCACCGACGGCGTGAATTTCTGGTTGAGCAGCGTGCCGCCCGTGCGGACGTGATCCATCTTGGCGGCGGACTTGATGACGGCGGTCGGCCCGCGCCGGTCCGCGCCCTGCACCGGTGAGATGCCCTCCGAAAGCGGCGTCCACGCCTTGCGCCCGTCGGCGGTCGCGCCGGTGACGCTGCCGAAGTAGACGTGGCACGTCGTCGGCAGCAGGTCGATGTGGTACGCGCCGCCCCGCGTGTTGGGCCGCCCGTCGATTGCCTTGAAGTACGCCTCGAAGACCTCGCGCATCACCGCGTCGGCGTAGTCATCGTCGTTGCCATAGCGTGGCGTGCGGTTCAGCAGTCGCTGCCGCAGGCGCTCGTACCCGGCGAAGTCGTGCGCCAGCGCGTCGAGCAGTTCGTCCATCGTCACCGGCCCCATACCCGCTTGCGCTGGATCACAATCCAGCGCCGCCGCAAACGGCCCATAATCCGCCGCAAGCGTTGATTGTGCATCGAACACGTGATACTTGATCGCCGCCAGCGCGTCCGTGATCGAGCCAAGCCCCACGCCCTGGATGTATGACGTGTTGTACCGCGCGCCGCCGTCGTGGTAGTCCTTGCCGTTGGCGATGCAATCGCTGATCAGCAACGAAAGGAACGGCACGGGCAGATAGTGCGCGTACAGCCGCTCAATCGTGTGATTGCCCTGGATTTTCACGTCCACGAAATAGTTGAGCTGCGTCTCGAAGGCAGCGAACAGCTCATCGAAACTCGCAAACGCGCGCGGGTCGCCGGTGCGCGGGCCGAGTTGCTTGCCCGTGCGCGGGTCCACGCCGTTGTGCAGCGTCAGTTCGAGCACTTTGGGCAGGTTGAAGTACCCGGTCAGGTTGTAGTTCTCCTTGCCGAACGCGCCGGTCTCCACACAGCCACTCGTCCCGCCGCAGCGCGCGTCCACCAGGCTCTTGCCCGCGCGCAGCATCTCCGCGATGACGGTCTCCGTGTTGAACACCGACGGCTGCCCGAACCCGGTACGGATGATGCGCCCCGCCCGCTTGATGAAAGCGTCGGGATTCTCGCGGCTCACCTGAATGGACGAACTCGGCTGCAACAGACGCATCGCCTCGATCACGTCCAGGATGAGATACGAGACCTCGTTGACGCCATCCGTCCCATCCGGCCGCACGCCGCCAACGTTGATCTGCGCGAAGTCGGTGTACGTGCCGCTCTCCGCCGCCGTCACCCCCACTTTCGGCGGCGCGGGCTGGTTGTTGAACTTGATCCAGAAGCACTGCAACAATTCCTCGGCCTGTTCACGGGAAAGCGTCCCGTCCTGCAATCCCTGCCGGTAAAACGGCTCAAGGTGCTGGTCGAGCTTGCCGGGGTTGAACGAGTCCCACGGGTTCAGTTCCAGCGTCACGCCCAGGTGAACGAACCAGTAATATTGCAGCGCCTCCCAGAAATCGCGGGGCGCGTGCGCGGGGACGTGCATGCAGACCTCGACGATGCGTTCCAATTCGCGCCGGCGCGCCGGGTCGGTCTCCTGCGCCGCCAATTCGCGCGCCTTCTCCGCGTGGCGTTCGGCGAAGCGGATGAGCGCATCCGCCGCAATCGCCATCGCCTCGAGCTGCTCCCGTTTGTCCTGCGCCTCCGGATCATTGTCGAAATCCAGCGCGGCGAGGCCGGTCTGAATGTCGGCCTTGAAATCGAGCATCCCCTTGTGGTAGATTTTGTCGTCCAGCACGGTGTGGCCCGGCGAACGCTGCTCCATGAACTCGGTGAAGATGCCTGCGTCGTAGGCGTCTTTCCATTCAGGCGTCATCGCCTCGAAGATGCGTTCGCGCATCGTGCGACCTTGCCAGAAGGGGATCAGCGTGTCAGCGTGAACCTGCCGCGTCTCCGGGCTGACGGCGAAGGGGATTTTCTCACGCGCATTGAGAATGTCGAGGTCGGACAGCGTGTGGCAGCACAATTCGGGATACGTCGGCGTGGCTTTAGGCGCGGGGCCTTTCTCGCCGACGATCAACTCGCCAGGGTGAATGTAAATCGCCTTGTGTTCTAGCAGATAACGAAACGCCAGCGCCCGCTGCACCGGCGCGGATGCCAGGCCGTCATACGTCTGGTAGAACGCCGTCATCAATTCCGCCCGCTCGCTCGAAAGCGTGGGAACGGCGTCCAGGCTATATTGTCGTAACTGCGCCACTCTATCGGTGACTGTCATACGTGACTCCTGAACCAACAATCATGCTCGCCCTGCTGTTTTGGCCTCCGCAAAGGCGTCATCGCTTATAGGATAGGCCAACGTCAACTCCCGCAAAGCTTGTGCCCTCGCCAACGTCCTTTCGAGATCAATCGGACGGCTGTCCATCACCCACTCGATGCAGGTGATAACTTCACGGCTGATGCTGCGACGATGCAAGCGAGCCGCCTGTTTTAACTTTTCGTAAAGCGCTTCCGGGATATGGGTTACAACCACGGTCACCATAATCGCCCCCTCCTGACTCCAACGCCTTCATTATAAGGTTCTTTGTCTTTAGGACAAGAAAGAAATCTATGTAGAAAAGCGATAACTATTCAGGCACGTTGGCCGACCACGAATTTCAAACGAATAGGCGAATAGGCGACTCGACAAACGCAAGTTTTTAGTTTAGCCAAGGTCTAAATTCGTTTATTCGTTGTCCCATTCGTGGTCGGCAAGCCAGCTACCAGAACAACAACAGGACTTTGTTCTCCCCACCATAGCTTCATTTTCTCGCTTCAAGCGGATCGCCAGACCCGTGCCTCACGACGCCCAAACGGGGAACTGCCGTTCCCCTCGGAGCGCGAAGGATAAGACCTTTTCTTGCTTCAAGCGGATCGCCAGATCCGCGCCCTGCGACGCCTAAACGGGGAGCTGCCGTTCCCCTCGGAGCGCGAAGGATAAGACCTTTTCTTGCTTCAAGCGGATCGCCAGATCCGCGCCTTGCGACGCCTAAACAGGGAACTGCCGTTCCCCTCGGAGCGCGAAGGATAAGACCTTCTTGGGTAGAATTTCCAAGATGTGCTAAGATTACCCCATGCTCACTTCCTTAGTCGTGACCAAACTCTACATCCCGCCGTCGCGCCCCAATCTGGTGGCGCGCCCGCGCCTGCTCGCGCAACTCGACGAGGGGTTGCACGCCGGCAAACGGCTGGCGCTTCTCTCCGCACCCGCCGGGTTCGGCAAGACGACGCTGATCACCGAATGGGTGTGCGCCGCCGCGCGCGAAATCGCCTGGCTCTCGCTCGATGAAGGCGACAACGACCCGCTACACTTCCTCGCCTACCTCATCGCCGCGCTCCAACAGGCCGACGGGCGCATCGGGCGCTCCGTCCAATCGCTCCTCCAACCGGCAGGCCTCGCCCAAACCAACGCGACGGTGCTCAACCGGCTGATTGCGCCGTTGATCACCGACATCGCCGCCGCCGGGACGCCGCTGGTGCTCGTGCTGGACGACTACCACTTCATCACCAACGACGCCGTCCACGACATCACGCACTTCCTGCTGGAAAATCAACCGCCGATCATGCACACCGTCATCAACACCCGCGAAGATCCACCGCTCCCCCTGCCCCGCCTGCGCGCTCGCAATCAGATCGGCGAACTGCGCGAGCGCGACCTGCGCTTCACCGCCGAAGAGGCCGCCGCCTTCCTCAGCCATACCATGCGGCTGACGCTCTCCGCGCAGATCGTGGAAGCATTGGAAGCGCGCACCGAAGGCTGGATCGCCGGGCTGCAACTGGCGGCGCTGGCCTTGCAAGATATGGCGACGCGCCAGGGCAGCCTGGCCGACACCCGCACTTTCATCGCGGCCTTCAGCGGCGACAACCGCTACGTGCTCGATTATCTGGTGGCCGAAGTGCTCCAACGCCAGCCGCCCACCACCCGTGACTTTCTCCGCCAGACCGTCATCCTCGACCGGCTCACGGCCTCCCTGTGCGACGCGGTGACGGGCCGCGACGACAGCCAGGCCATGCTCGAGCGCCTGGATGCCGCCAATCTGTTCCTCATCGCCCTCGACCATCGCCGCGAGTGGTACCGCTATCACCGCCTCTTTGCTGAGACGCTGCGCCCCACCCTCCCGCCCGACAAAGCCGCCCGGCTGCACCGCCACGCGGCGCTGTGGTACGAAAGCCAGGGCGAGATGCCGACCGCGATTCAGCACGCCCTTTCCGGCGCTGCAGTCGCAGACGATCCCGCCGTGGCAAACGGCTTACTCCACGACGCCGAACGCCTCATCCGCCAGGCCGCCGAACCCGCCCTGCACAGCGGCGGCGTCACAGCCGTGCGTGGCTGGCTCGATGCTCTACCCGATGCTCGCGTGCGCGCCGACGCCGCGTTGGCAACCACGAAAGGCTGGATTCTCGCCTTGACCGGCGACGTGGAACCGGCGGAAGCCTACGCCGACGCCGCCGAAGCCTGTCTGCGCGCAACGTATCCCGACGCCTTCCCCGATGCGACCGGCAAACGCCCCCATCCGGGCAAAATCCCACCCGCCGACCTTGGCAAGCTGTGGCTGCTGCGCGGCTACATCGCGCTGGGCCGCCGCGACTACGCCCGCGCCACCGACCACATCGACGCGGCCCTGCGCCTGCTTAAAAAGGAGCACGCGGACTGGCGCATTCTCGGCCTGTGGGGCATGGCCGAAGCGCAAGAGCGCACCGGCGACATCACCAAAGCCATCGCCACCCTGCGCGAAGCGAGCAAGATCGGGCAGTCGGGCGACGTCGCCTCCGGAAACCAGGTCTTCGCCGTCGTCGTGGAAATGTCGCTGGCGGCGGCGCTCGACAGCCACGGCAAGCGTCGCGAGGCTGTCGCCCTCTGCCACCAGGCCATCGAACGTTACACCGACGCGGCGGGGCAACCCTCGCCGCTGGCGGGCCTGGTCTTCACTCGCCTGGCGGTGCTACACTACGAGGCCAACCAACTCGAGCAAGCGCGCCAGTACCACGAACAAGGCCAGGCCATCAGCGAACCGCTCGCCATCGGCAGCCTGCTCATGTTCTCACTCGGCATCGCCGCACCGATCCTGTACGCTTGCGGCGAGACCGAGGCCGCGCTCGACGCCGTACAACGCGCCCAACGCTTCGCTTCAGAGGAAGCCCTCACCGACGCCCACTGGCTGGCGGCGACCGAGGCGGACCTGCGCCTGCGCCAGGGCGATCTCGATGCCGTCACACAGTGGGCAGAAGCAATGCAGTTATCGCCCGGCGACGCGCCGCAGTATTTGCGCATCGAAGAGCACCTCGTCTACGCACGGCTGTTGCTGGCGCAAGGCCGGATCGCAGACGCGCGGCAGTGGCTCAGTCACCTGGAACGCTTCACGCAGGAGCGCGGTCTGGGCCGTTGGTTGATCAGCGTCTATATCTTGCAGGCACTCACCGAAGAAACGGCGGGCTACCATCCCACCGCGCTGGAACGGCTCACGCGCGCCGTCAAACTCGCCGCGCCGCAAGATTACATCCGCGTCTTCCTCGACGAAGACGCGCGCGTGCTCGCGCTACTGCCCGACGTCAAACGCGCGGCGCCGGCTTTCGTGGAACAGGTGATTGCAGAGGGTGGCGCGGTCAGAGACCGGCCACAGCGAGCGTCTCCTCACACGCTTGCGCGGGATCATAATCCCGCGCTCCCCGCACTCGAAGCACTCGTCGAACCGCTCAGCGAACGCGAAATCGAAGTGCTGCGCTTCCTGGCGCTTGGCTTTTCCAATAAAGAGATCGCCGCGAAACTCTTCATCGCCACGGGGACGGTGAAACAACACCTCAAGAGCATCTACGGCAAACTCGACGTCCACAACCGCACCGAAGCCACCCACCGCGCCGGAGAGCTTGGGCTGCTTTAGGAGAAATCGTAAACGGATTTCGCGGATTCTATGGATTGTTTTCCTGATAAAGAAATCCGTCCTTTCCGTGTTCATCCGTGTACCAATCCCAAAAATCTGCTTAATCTGCTCAATCTGCTGACAAAAAGGGAACCATGCAAAACGTAAACTCACAAACACGCCAAGACCTTGCCGCGTGGCTCTCCACGCTGCTGACGCTCGGCACGGGCGCGCTGTTCTTTATCAAGACCGGCTCGCCGTTGAACAGAGGCATTTACATGGCGAAGATGCTCGCCACGGCGCTGTCGCCGCTCGTCGCGCTGTTCGGGATTGCACGGGCGCTGCGTGACATGGGGTCCGGCAGACGCGCGCCCCAGATCGCGGGTGGCGCGAGCGGCGCGCTGGCGCTCCTCTACACGTGGCGTGTGTTGACGCAGCACACCGGCTTCGAGCAGGCGTTCGGTCCGCATTGGCGCGACAAAATCCCGCCGGCGCAGGCATCGCGCAACCGGCGCGCGCGGTGGCTGTGGTATTTGCCCCAGGGCATCTCGCCCGCGCCCAAACCTCGCTGGGCACGCGACGTTATTTATTGGAAAGTTCCGCTGCCTGAGTCCGACACCGTTCGCCCGCTCCTCTGTGACGTATGGCAGCCGCCAAAAGGTGTCAAACCTTCCGGGCTGGCGCTGATCTACTGTCATGGTGGCAGTTGGCGTTATCTCAACAAGGACCTCGGCACGCGTCCATTCTTCCGCTATCTGGCGGCGCAGGGCCACGTTGTCATGGACATCGCCTACCGGCTGTGGCCCGAAACCGATCTCTACGGCATGATCGGCGACGTGAAGCGCGCCATCGTCTGGCTCAAGGCCAACGCCCACCGATTGGGCGTCGATCCGGCGCGCATCGTCGTCTCCGGCGGGTCGGCGGGCGGGCACCTGGCGCTGCTGACAGCCTACACACCCCATCACCCCGCCTTCACGCCGGATGACCTGTGCAACGCCGACACGACCGTGCGCGCCGTGGTGTCGTTCTACGGCGCAGTGGACATGCGCACCACGTACTACAACGTCCCCGCCAACCCAGAGATCGGGCTTTTACTCGGCGGATCGCCGGATGAAGTCCCCGACATCTACGCGCTGGCCTCACCTATCGAACACGTCAGCCCGGCGTGTCCGCCCACCCTGCTCATCCAGGGCACGCACGACTGGTACATGCCGTTGGAGTCCACCCGCGCCATGCATCGCAAGCTGTTGGATGCCGGCGTTCCGGCCGTCTACGCCGAATTTCCCCAAACCGATCACGCCTTCGACCTCGTCCTGCCGCGCTACGCCCCCGCTGCCCGCGCCGCCCGCCGCGCCCTCGAACGCTTCCTGGCGTTAATGTTGGCAGACTGATTCAATTTTACCGCAGAGCACGCAGAGAGCGCAGAGAATTTATGGTTTCTCAGCGTCCTCTGCGTGCTCTGCGGTAAATTCCCTGCAAATACCCCCTCAATACCCCCTTTGGGGCATGTGAAACCCTCCCGCATGAAGTATCCTGTCTAAAGATTGCGAAATCTAACACACAAACCGCGAATCGCGCGCATCGTTACGGGGTTATAAAAGGTCAGTCGAATGTGGACATTCGCGTAACGTGGCAAGATGAGCGGTCAATATACTGGGAGGGAAACCATGCTTTTTGAAGGATACACCAGACCATACGCTCGGCCCATCGAGTGGCCGAGACTGGAAACCCGACCCATCGATTGGGAGGACTTGCTCTACACGGTGGGCCAACCGCTCGTGGCGCTGTACTACAAACTCACGCTCAACCCGGATATCGTCTTCCAGCAGCCGCTGCCCGCCGGACCGAAAATCCTCGCCGCCAACCACCCCAGCACCACCGATCCGCTGATTATGACGACGCTCTGCGATGAACCGGTGCGCATCCTCATCACCGAATCCGTCTTCACCATCCCGGTGGTGGGGCGCCTACTGCGACACACGGGGCAGATTCCCGTCGTCCGCGAGAATGGGCGCGCCGCCTTCGACGAGGCGCTGCGGCGACTCAAGGACGGACAAACGATCGGCGTCTTCCCCGAAGGATCGCTCAGTCCCCGCGAGGGCGGTTTCTGTACCCCCCGCACGGGCGCGGCACGGCTGGCTCTACTCACAGGCGCACCGATCATCCCGGTAGGCATCCACCTGGAACGCGAACGCCTGCGCTACGGCGCAAAGCAGCTCGATGAACGCGACGAACCCATCCGCTGGTACTGGCGCGGCCCCTACGCGATGACCGTGGGCCAGCCGTTACACCTGCAAGGCGACATCGAAGACCGCGACGGCGTCTATGCAGCGTCGGAGCGCATTATCCAGTCAATTCGCCGCTTGGCAGGGGAGAGTGAGCAACGCATTGCAAACCGGTCACGGATACCGGCTTCGAACAAAACCCGAATAAATGAATGGGCGCAAGGCTAACAACCTCCCAAAAATGCTCATGATTGCACGCTGTCACCAGAATGAGCGGCAAAAGCCGCTTTTTCCCCCACGCCTTTAGGCGCAAAATGCCGCTCCCAGCGAATTTTCGGCTGGATTCTAGAGCCTACACATCCAAAAAGGTATTGGACGCGGATTATCGCAGATTGATAGAATCTGTGTGAATCCGCGAAAATCTGCGTCCCAATCTCGATTAGCGCCAAGCATTGCTTTAGCTCACGATGAGAGTACAATCCAGATAAGCGACGCATACCCGCTCGCCTAGAAAGGATGTACGATGCACAAGAAACGCAAATGGTTGATCTACACGCTGCTGGCGACAGGGCTGGCCGTCGTCGGCCTGCTCTTCTTCACGGTGAATCGCGGCCCTTTGGTCACCGGGTTCCAGGCTTACGAAAGCGAGGAGGATGACTTCTGTCTCTGGTGCGAGGGGAACAGACCCTCCAGTCTCAAAGAGATATTCGGCATTGTGCTGATTATCCTTTTGATCTTCTTAGTGCCCGCGGGCCACATTGCTTTGCTCATCACGGTGGCGGTGCATTTGAATCGTCCCGCTCCCCCGGCGCGTGCGCCGCGCCACATCTGCCCCCACTGCCACCAGGGTATCGATCCACAATGGAAAGTCTGCCCATATTGTGGCGAGAAGCTGAACACCGAGGCCAAACAAAGTTAGCGAAACGTGATAAAATATCCGGTTATCGTTTCCATTTTTGCCACCTCAGGGGGATACATTCTATGAGCAAGCGCAAGCTCAAACGTCAATTGACCCTAACCCAAGTGATTATGTTAGGGACAGCCGGTACGATTGCGGCTGAGATTTTTGTCTTGACCGGACACGCGGCGGGTATGGCCGGTCCGGCAGCGGTGTTGGCGCTGTTGATCGGCGGGCTGCTGAGTTACGGCGTCGCCATCAACTACTGCGAACTCGGCACGACCTACCCGGTGGCGGGCGGGGCGATGAGTTACGTGCGAGAGGCGTACGGCACGGGCATCCTCTCGTTCCTGGTCGGCTCTATGGACTGCCTGTCGAGCACGTTTTACGCGGCGCTCTCGGCGGTGGGGTTCGCCTATTCGCTGAAGCTGTTTTTGCCCTTCCTGCCGATTGTGCCCACCGCCATCGTCGTTATCGCGGTGTTCTCGTTCCTCAACATCCTGGGCGTCACCAAAGTGGGCAACGCGCAGATTGTGTTGGGTGGGTTGTTATTGGGTGTGTTCGTGCTCTACATCATCGCCGGGTTCGTGCATCCAAACGGCTTCAGTTGGGGCGTGTTCGTGTCCGGCGAGAGCATCTTCGCGCACAAGGGCTTTTGGGCCAACTTCGCACGCATCATGGCGACCATCGCCCTGGTCTACAACGCCTACGTCGGCTTCGAGGTCATCGCCGACGACGCCGAGGAGATCAGCAACCCAAGCTACAATATCCCGCGCGGCATCCTCGTCAGCCTGACGCTCTGCACGCTCATCTACGTCACGGTGGGGTTGGTGACGTTGGGGACTGTCCCCTGGCAGGAACTGGCCGGTTCGGAGACGGCGCTCACCGACGCCGTGCGCCACTTCATCCCCGGGTGGGGCGTGCCGCTCATGGCCGTCGCCGGGATGATCGCCACGCTCACGTCGATCAACTCGGCGATGCTTAGCGCCACCCGCGAGGCGTTCACGCTGGGACGCGACGGCGTGTGGCCGCGCATGTTCTCCAAGCTCAGCCGCTTCCGCACGCCGCACGTGGCGATCCTCATTATCGGCGGCATCAGCGCGCTCGTCGCGGTCATTGGGCTGGTGGATTTCCTCAGCTACATCTCCAGCTCCGGCTACCTGTTCGTGCTGTTCTGGGGCAGCCTGTCGATGATCCGCCTGCGCAAACTCTACCCCAACATCGAGCGCCCCTTCAAAGCGCCCTTCTTCCCGTTGACGCCGTATCTGGCCGGGGCCACATGCGTGCTCATCATCGCCTTCGCCGATTGGCGCGCGCTGGTGTTCGGCGGCAGCATCCTGGCGCTGTTCACGCTGGCCTTTTACGCCGCCCCCCCACTCTTCCGAAGATTGCGCGAACAGCTCAAAGCTGCCGAACCGGAGGACGATCTCATCCTGGTCGCGGCGGGCAATCCACAGACAATCAAAAGCCTGGTGCATCTGGCCTCGATCGTCGCGCAGGCCAGCGACGATGCTTATGTCTGCGTGATGAGCGTCATCACCGCTGGTCAGGAATTGCCGTTGGAAAGCGCGCAACGTCTGGCCCGGCAACTCAAGCCGCAGCAACAGAGCTTTATGCGGCAAATCGCTGCGGATGCCAGCGCCCAGAACATCGCGTTGTATTCCAAAGTGCGGGCAGCAAACAACGTCGCGGAAGGCATCCTCGATGAACTTGAAAGCCGTCACAATCTCAAATTGCTATTGACTGGCTGGCCCGGCCCACTCACAGACAGGAAACTGGCCAACAACCCGGTCAAAATCGCGCTGCAAAAGGCGCGCACGAACGTCGCAGTGCTGCTGGACCGCGGCCTGGACGAGGTCAACCGCATCCTCGTGCCGGTCGGCGGCGGCTTGCACTCGCGTATGGCGCTGCGCCTTGCCAATGAGATTTCTATGGCTGACGACGCGCGCATCACGGCGCTGCGGCTGCTCACCGAGCCGATGGATGAAGAGGAAATCGAAGATCAAAACCTGCACCTGGCCGAAATCGTCGAAGAGGCGCTACACGAAGTCCCGGAGAACTTCGACCTTCAGGTTGTCCAGGCCGCATCCGTGCAGGAAGGTATCCTCGCCGAAGCGACGCGCCTGCCCTACGACTTGATCGTGCTCGGCGCGTCTGAGGAATGGTCGCTCGATATCCGTCTGTTCGGCACGATTGACGACTGGGTGGCCGAACGCGCGCCGTGTTCGGTGCTCCTATGCCGTCGCTACGAACCGGTCACACTGGCCTGGCTGCGGTATCAGGTAAAGGTGCTCGAGCAGGAATACACGACGAAACCAGAAAACCACATCAACTGAAACCCAGAAAGGAGTGTGAAAATGGCAGACAAAAAACAACCCTTGCGCGTTGCCATCATCGGCACGGCGAAACGGTCGAGCTATATGTACGGCCCCATTATCAAGGCGCTGCCAGACGACGTGGAACTCGTTTCCGTGTGGGGGCGCAGCGAGAACTCAGCACAGCAGTTGGGTCAAGCCCTCAACGTTCCGTGGTATACGGACGTAGACCGGTTGGTGCGCGACACCGCGCCCGACATCGGCATCGTCTCCGTGGCCTACGGCGCGAACGGGCAGGTCGGCCTCATGGCAGTCGAAGCCGGGCTGCACGTGCTGCTGGAGACGCCCATCGCGCACGACCTGGGCGAGGCGGATGCCATCATCGCCGCGGCGCAGGCGCAGGGACGCAAAATCGAGGTCGCCGAGCAGTTTCACCGCCGCCCGTTGGAGCAGATCAAGCTCAAGCTGATCGCGTCCGGGCTGTTTGGTAAGGTCTACTCGTCCTTCAGCGACTTCGCCGGGCACGGCTACCACGGCATCAGCGTCATGCGCAGCTATCTCGGCTTCGACGCGCAGCCCACGCAGGTGGTGGGATCGGTCCACACCTACGATCTGGCGGCGCACTGGTCGCTGCTCGAAGGGACGCGTAGCCCGCGCAGCGAGACGCAGGAACACGGGATCATCGAGTTCGCAGGCGGGCAGGTGGGCCTCTTCCACTGGACGTCCGTGGGCTACGATTCCGCACTGCGCTGGTTCCGCAGCAGCCGCTTCCTGGCGGAGAAGGGCATGGGCATCACCTTCGGCGTGGGACTGCACACCGTCGAGGAAAAGCTGTCGCTGCTCGCGCCCGGCGGAGAAGCGCCGCGCTTCATCACGTTGGAGCGGCGCTGGGAACGCTGCGACGGCGGCGCGCTGACGGCCATCGTCGCCCACACCGGCGATCCCGACATGCCCATCGTCACGTGGGAGAACCCGTTCCGCCCGGCGATGCAGGGCCACGGCGTCCAATGGCACGATGACGAGATCGGCGTGGCGGGTTGCCTGATGAGCCTGGTAGACGCCGTGCGCAACGACACCGCGCCCACCTACGGCCCCTACCAGGCGCGCCTGGATCAAGAACTCATCCTCGCCCTCCGCCAATCCGCAGCGCAAGGCGGCGTCCCGGTGAGGGTGGGATAAAATCTACTCAACGGATTGAACGGATATAAACGGATTTTTCTCTCTCTAATCCGTTGAATCCGTTAAATCCGTTGAGGCTTATGGAGGTAGTATGAAATTTTCGCTACTGCACCCACGCGTACAGTTGGTCACGATTATGGAGCGCATTTACGGCTACGGGATGACGACGACGTCCGGCGGCAACCTGTCCGTGCTGGACGAGAATGGCGATATGTGGATCACACCCGCCGGAGTGGATAAGGGCACGCTCAAGCCACAGGACATCATCTGCGTGAAGCCGGACGGGACGATCGTAGGCCCGCACAAGCCGTCGTCGGAGTATCCGTTCCATCGCGCGATTTACCAGAAGCGGCCCGACTTCCGCGCCATCGTCCACGCGCACCCGCCCGCACTGATTGCGTTCAGCATCGCGCGCCAAATCCCCAACACGCGCATCATCCCGCAGGCGCACACCGTCTGCGGGCAGGTGGGCTACGCGCCCTACCGGCTCCCCGGCAGCCTGGAACTCGGCGCGGTGATTGCGGACACGTTCGCGCAAGGCTTCGACGTGGTGCTGCTCGAAAATCATGGCGTCGTCGCCGGCGGGGAGAGCCTGCTGGCGGCCTTCCAGCGCTTCGAGACGCTGGACTTTTGCGCGCGCACACTTATTCAAGCGCGGTCGGTGGGTGAAGTCCACTCACTTTCCGACGAAGACATCGCCCTCACGCGCAAGCACGGCGCGAAACTCCCCACCTTCAAGCCGACGTTCCACACCAGTCGCGAGCGCGAACTGCGCCAGCACATCATCGACCTGGTGCATCGCGCCTACGACCAGCAGTTGATGACGAGCACGGCCGGCACCGTCTCCGCCCGCGTGGATGAGAACAGCTTCCTCATCACACCTTACGGGTTGGATCGCCTGTACCTCGACCTGGACGACATCGTGCTGATCCGCGACGGGCAGCGTGAGCGCCGCAAGCAGCCGAGCCGCGCCACGTGCTTGCACATGGCGATCTACCAGGCGCACCCGGAGATCGGCGCGATCATCACCGCGCAATCGCCGAGCGCCGTCGCGTACAGCGCCACCCGGCGCAGGCTGGATACGCGCACGATCCCGGAGAGCTACATCGTGCTGCGCGACATCCCGCTCATGCCCTACGGCGTGCAATTCGGCGAGGGGAAGAAGATAGTCAAGCAACTGGCAAAAGATCGGCCTGTACTCCTGCTGGAAAACGACGCCATTCTCACGACCGGCGCGACGTTGATGCAGGCGTTCGACCGGCTGGAAGTGGCCGAATTCAGCGCCCAGGCCGTCATCGCCACGGCCCACATCGGCGAGCTTGTGCCGATCGGGGCAGAGGAGGTGAAGGAGCTGGAGGCGAAATTCTTGTCGTGATGCAAGATGCAAGATGCAAGACAGAATCTTGCTTCTTGCATCCTGCATCCTTTTTCTGGAGGAATGATGAACCACAAACAACGTGTGTTGAGCGCCCTGGACCGGCGCGGCTACGACCGCATCCCGGTGAAGCACCACGGCACGCCGGAGGTGGACGCGATGCTGATGGCGCACTTTGGCGTGGGCGATTACCTGAAGCTGGCCGAATGTTTGGGGGATGACTTTCGTGGGGTCGCGCCGTCCTGGAACGGGCCAGAACTGCGCCATTTTCCCGACGGCAGTTGGGAGGGCTGGTGGGGCGAACGATACACCAACGTCAGCTTTGGACACGGGACGTATCCCGAAGCCGTCTACCTGCCCTTCGCGGACGTGGAAGACGTGGCGCAGTTGGCCGAGTTCCGTATGCCTACCGCGAACGACTTCGATTACAGCACGGTCAAAGCGCAGTGCGAGCAGTGGCGCGACTACGCCGTCTTCTGCGGCGGCGCAGGGACGCTCGACTTTATGAACGGCATCGCGCGTTGTCGCGGCGTGGAGAAGGTGCTGTTCGACATCGCCGAGCGCAACCCCGTCTTCCTGACGCTTATGGAGCAGCGGTTCGCCTTCTTCTACGAGATGACCGAGCGCACCCTGCAAGCCGCCGAGGGCCTGATTGACATCGTCCACGTAGGCGAAGACTTCGGCTGCCAGCGCGGATTGCTCATCAGCCCGCGCGCGTTCGAGGCGCTGTTCGCGCCGAAGTTCGAGGCGCTGTTCGCGCTGGCGCATCGCTATGGCGCGCGCACGATGATGCACTGCTGCGGTAGTGTCCGCCAGCTCATCCCGCGCTTCATCGAGATCGGGCTGGATGTGCTGGACGTGGTGCAGGTCTCCGCCGCCGGGATGGACATCCGCGAGCTGCACGCCGAGTACGAGCGCGACCTGGCCTTCGCCGGGAGTGTGTGCGTACAATCCACGCTGCCGTTCGGGACAGTGCAAGACGTGCGCCGCGAGGTTGAGCTGCGGCTGGAACTGTTCAAGGACGGCGGGCTAATATTGGGGCCGACGCATCAAATCCAGGCGGGAACACCGTTGAAGAATATTCTGGAGATGTATCGCGTGGCGGGAAGTTTAACACGTTAGACTAGCCAAGTTTATGCCACAAGAATGAAACCCATTGTAGCAAAATGCTGGTCGCCAGTAAAGACTTGTTGCAAACCTAGATCGCGCATCACAGCAAATGAAGTACAATCCGTATACGAAAATTTCTGATCGGCATAGCGTTCAAAAATCGCCCAGGCTGCGTCTTCGTGCGCTTCGGTCACTCGCTCAAATTGGACCAATTCTGCATCAATCAACGTGCGCAGCGTTTTCCAGAATTGCACGGCAGCCTGGTGATGAAGAGGATAGCGAATAAGCGTCACAGTTTCGGACAACACGAAATTCGTTGTGACAAAGGTGTGGCCTTGATCTAGAAGCTGTTCATTGAGCAGTTTGGCGAGTGTATGATCGGCATCCGCGATGTCTGCCAGTGCATACCAGGCCCATGTGTCAACGAAAACCGGGCTCATTCGTCTTCTCGTGTGTACAGATAGGCATCATGCTCACGGGCTACATTGTAAGTCACCGAACTCTCTCCAATGCCATGTCCAAGTTCACGCATAAGTTGCCGCGCCCGGTCCAAACACGCCTGGCGTTTAAGCCAGTCTTCGACAGCAATCAGGGCGATATCAGGGATCGACACCTTATGAGCTTGAGCTTCGTTTTCCAATTGTTCATATTGTTGCGACGAAAGTCGCAACTTAACCAAAACAGTACTCATCGTTTCATTCCCTTAAAACGTGACGACAAACACACCATTTTTTGAGTGTGATATCAGTTTACGACGATGCACTACATCCATTATAATATCCCTATCTGAAGCAGTCAAACGTACAAGGAGGCAAGGAGGCACTATGGAATATCGCAAACTCGGAAAAAGCGACCTCGACGTCAGCGTCATTACTATGGGATGTTGGGCGATTGCAGGAGACCAACTGTGGGGGCCGCAGGACGAGGCAGACGCCATCGGTGCGCTGCACGCAGCGGTGGATGTGGGCATCAATTTCTTCGACAGCGCGGAGGGCTACGGCGCGGGCCGCTCGGAAGAACTGATCGGCAAAGCGTTCACCGGCAGTATGCGCGACAAGGTTATCGTCGCCACGAAGGTCTCGCAGGGGAATCTGCGCCCCGCCGACCTGCGCACGGCGTGCGAGAACAGCCTGCGCAATTTGGGTATGGACACCATCGACGTGTACTACATCCACTGGCCCAACTGGAACATCCCCCTCGCCGACACGCTCGGCGAGATGCAACGTCTCAAGGACGAGGGCAAGATTCGCTTCGTGGGCTGCTCCAACTTCGGCAAACGCGATCTCACGGAGATTCTGGCGCTGGAGCACGTGGAGATTAACCAACTGGCCTACAACCTGCTCTTCCGGGCCATCGAATACGATATCGCGCCATTGTGCGTAGAACAGCAGGTGAGCATCGCGCCTTACAGCCCGCTGCAACACGGCATCCTCACCGGCAAGTTTGCGACGCTGGCGGACATCCCGGACGAGCGCGCGCGGACGCGCCACTTCGCCGCGACAAACCGCACGATGACGCGCCACGGCGAACCCGGCGCAGAAGCCGAAACCGCCGTCGCGCTGACCGCCATCCGTGCCATCTGCGACGCCGGCGGCCTGCCGATGGCGCACGTCGCGCTGGCGTGGCTGCTCGCGCAACCGGGCGTCGCCACCGTCATCGCGGGTGCGCGCAACCCGGCGCAGATTCACGCCAATGCCGAAGCCGCCGCCCTCAAGCTGCCCGATAACGTGCTCGTCGCCCTGACGCAAGCCACCGACTCACTCAAAGCCGCCCTCGGCCCCAACCCGGACATGTGGCAAAGCGACGCCAATTCACGGATGCGATAAAAGAGTTGCGAGTTAAGAGTCGTGGGGTGAGGGGGAAGCAGGTGAACCACCTAGCCACCAATCCCCAGTTACCGATTACCAGTCACTAATCACCAATCACAAGGAGTTACCTATGCTAAAAGTCGGAGTTCTCGGTATGGGGGGCATGGGATGGCACCACGCACGGCGCTATCCACACGTGCCCAATGCACAGATTGTGGCAATTGCGGACGTCATTCCAGAGCGATTGGAGGCAAAGGAGGCCGTCGCTATCAACCTGGCAGGCGGCGAAACCGCCCTCGACCTCTCACAGGCGGCGCGCTACCCGGAAGCCGCACAGTTGATCGCCGAAGCGGGCGTGGATGTGGTGGACATCTGCCTGCCCACGTATCTGCACGCGCAGTACGCCATCGCCGCGCTGGAAGCTGGCATTCACGTGCTGTGCGAAAAGCCGATGGCGCTCTCCGTCGCCGACTGCGACCGCATGATCGCGGCGGCGCGCGCAGCGGACCGGCGATTGATGATCGCCCAGTGCATCCGCTTCTGGCCGGAGTATCTCTACCTCCAAAAACTGGTGACGGAGCAACCGTTAGGTGCATTGCTTTCCCTGAATATGTTCCGCATCGGCGGGCGCCCGCGCTGGTCGCCGGACAACTGGTTCCTCGATCCCCAGCGCAGCGGCGGCGCGCTGCTCGACTTGCACATCCACGACGTGGACTACGTCAATGCCGTGTTCGGCGTGCCGGATCGACTGTATGCCACCGGTCGCACCACCGAAGAGCCGGAAAGCTACGACATCATCCACGCATGCTTCACCTACGACAATGGCCCGCAAATCCACATGCACGCGGGATGGAGCACCGCGCAGGTGCCATTCCAGGCGGGGTTTGATGCGTGGTTCGAGCGCGGCTTCGTGCGTTACGCGGATTGGAAACTCACCGTCTATGACAATCTGGAACAGGTAGAAGGCCATCCTGCCGACATCGAACCGGGCGACGGCTACCTCACCGAAATCGCCTACTTCCTCGGTTGCGTGGAAACCGGCGCGCCCCCCACCCGCTGTCTGCCCGAATCCACCCGCGATTCGATAGCCCTGATTGACAAAGAGATCGAGAGTATAAAGTCGTTAGTCAAATAGTCGTTAGTCTTGTAGGCGTTAGTCTAAAGTCGAAGGCCAGAAACCACTTGACTATCCGACTATCAAAACCACAATCGGAGGAATATGCAATGACTACGTTAAAACTTGGCGTTATGGCCCCACTCGAACACGGGCCGGAAGAAGAATTGCAACGCGTGCACGAGTTCGGCTTGCCGACGTGCCAGGTGGTCTGTTGGAAGCAAGAACTGTTCACGCCGGAAATGGCCGACCGGCTGATCGCCGCGTCGGAGCAGTATCAGGTCGAAGTGACGACGATCTGGACGGGCGTGCCCGGCCCGCACATTTGGGACTTCGTCAAGGGGCCGGTCTCCATCGGCATCGTGCCGCCGGAGTTCCGCGCCGAACGGATGGTCGCGCTCAAAGCCGGGGCGGACTTCGCCGCGCGGGTGGGCGCGCCGAGCATCACCACGCACGCCGGCTTCATCCCGGAGAATATGACCGATCCGCTCTATCCCGGCGTCATCGACGCGCTGCGCGAGATCGCCGAATACTGCGGCGAGCGTGGTCTGGGCTTCTGGTTCGAGACGGGGCAAGAGACGCCGGTCGTGCTCTTGCGCGTGATCGAAGAGCTGGGCTACGACAACCTGGGCATCAATCTCGATCCCGCGAACCTGCTGATGTACGGCAAGTCCAACCCGGTGGATGCGCTGGACGTGTTCGGGCAGTACGTGCGCGGCGTCCACGCCAAGGATGGCGAATATCCCACCAACGGGCGGGAATTGGGCGTCGAGAAACCGCTCGGCGAAGGGCGCGTCAACTTCCCGGTGCTCATCCCCAAATTGAAGGGCATCGGCTATACCGGCGCGCTGACCATCGAGCGCGAAATCAGCGGCCCCAAGCAAATTGAGGATATCAAGCACGCCATCGCAGTACTCACACGGCTCGTATAAGCCGCCAGCGTCAACTGTCAGCGTCAGCCGTCAGCTTTCAGCATTAGCGTCGATGCAGGCGCCTTCAATCGCTGAAAGCTGATCGCTGACGGCTAATAGCTACCCCATCAAACTCGATCTCAACTTGCGTCTTACGGCGGCCCTGTTATACTTATTGAGCTTGCCGGCTGTGTCGAATCGGTGGGATTTGTACCGCCAGGCAAGCCACATTTACAGAGTTGGTGTAAGGTTTATGATTAAATTAATACTCAGGTTTGTTTCTGTCACTCGTCTTGCCGTAAAGCGTTTATGGAACCATCCTGGCCTGACGGTATTGGCCCTTCTAGGTATCATCTTCTCAGTGGCGATGGTTAACAGTGCATCGTTCTTCGCCAAAGCAGTCGATCAGGTCATCCTGGGGCAAGAACTGGCCGCGTTCAGCACCATGACCGGGCGTCCGCCGTTCTCGACAAGCATTTATACCTTCTCCTCAGCACGAGCGCCCATTTCTCTGCGTGATGCGGAGAACCTCTCGGCCAACCATGTAGCCATCACATTGGCATCCGAGGTTGGCCTGCCGGTTCGCCACACAGGGCTAGAGGTCCACAGCGGCAATATGATGCTGCGTTCCAAAGAGGGTGCAGCTTACGCCAGAAGCGAGCAAGACTATCTGGAATCCACCGATGTCGTCTACATCGCTGGCGTCTCCGAAGAACTGGAGATTCTCGATGGCGACCCGCTCGATGAAGATGGCGTATCCGGCGAGGTGCTGGACGTGTGGATGCACACGCGCATGGCCGAGAAGATGGGGATCAACGTCGGTGAAGAGTTCAACTTGGCTGTCAATATTGTCTCGACGCCTGTCGTCATTCGCGTGCGCGGTTTCTGGACGGCGAAAGATGCTAACTCGGATTTCTGGTTCGAGAACCCCAACGCTACGCTCCAAAATAAACTCCTCGTGCGCCGTCAAGACTACATCAACAAGATTGAACCGGTGGTGCCCGGCAGGACATGGTTCGTCAATTGGCACATCATTCTGGATGAGAACGAAGTGCTGCCCGATAGAACGGTCGAGTACATCGCGGGGTTCGAACGCGGTATTGCCGTGATCAACAAGTTTCTGCCGGATGCCCGCATCAATACTCCGCCGTTGGATCCGTTGCGGTCGTTTGTCCAACGCGGCAACACGCTCACCATTCTGCTGTTGGGGTTCAACCTGCCGGCGTTTGGCTTCCTCCTCTACTTCCTGGTGCTGACCTCGGCTATCATCGCCCGCTGGCAAGTGCGCGAGACGGCCACCCTGGTCAGCCGGGGGATGCGTTCCTCCAGCATCCTCACCCTCACAATAGTCGAAGAGCTAATCCTCTTCATCATAGGAACCCCTATCGGCATTGCTGTGGGGATGGCGTTAGCGCAGTTGATGGGCCAGACGTCCAGCTTCCTCTCGTTTGTGACGCGTGATCCCTTACCGACCAACCTGCGCGGCATCACGATCCCGATGACGCTGGTAGCATTGGCTATCACAATGATAGCCCGCATCCTGCCCGCCATTCAGGCTACCCGCCAAAGTCTCATCGACGTGGAGCGCGAGCGCGCCCGCCCGCAACGGTCACCCTTCTGGTATCGCGCCTACCTCGACTTCATCCTCCTCATCCCTACCGTGTATGCCTACCGGCAACTAACCCGGTACGGCACGTTAGCGCTGTTGGCACGCGATAGGCCGGAGGATTTGTATCAAGACCCTTTGCTCATCCTGGTGCCGGCGCTGGCAATTATTACCTTTGCCCTGCTCACCCTGCGCATCTTCCCGCTGATTATGCGCGCTATCGACGTGATCGCCAACCTCACACCCTGGGCCACGCCTCATCTGGCATTGCGACAGTTGGGCCGCGAGAGCCAGGCGTACATCAATCCATTGCTGCTGGTCATTGTGTCGTTGGCGCTCGGCGTCTATACCATCTCTATGGCCGCCAGTCTCGATCAATGGCTGGTGGATCGTATGTATTATCGCGTGGGTACCGATCTGGCCTTCAGCGTCTATCCGCCATGTGCGGCAAGCGACTCCTGTGATACGACGACCGGTGCTAGCACGCCTGTCAGCGGGGAATGGATTCCACTGCCGACACAATTCGAGACGCTCGAAGGCGTCCAAAAAGCCACCCGGGTCGGAAATTATAGCATGGCCACGTCCCTCCCTGGCAGCGGTAACATCAATGGGCGTTTTATCGCCGTGGACCGGGCCGACTTCAGTCAGGTTGGCTGGTTCAGATTCGACTTTGCCAACGAGCCTTTAGGTGGATTGATGAACCAACTGGCGCCATGGTCAAACGGTGTTCTCATCCCGGAGAAACTGTTTACCGAGAATCATCTCCAAATTGGCGATGACATCAACCTGCGCGTCAGCATCAACTACGAGTTTAGCGTCAACACGCCGTTCAAAGTCGCCGGGACCTACAAGAACTTCCCCACCGTCTATGATGACAGGATTGCCTTTATCGGCAACCTGGACTACCTCACGTTCTACGTCGGGATGATGGTCCCGCACGAAATATGGATGGCCCTTGAGGACGGCGCTGATGGCGCTGAGGTCATCAAGCAGGTCCCCAGGCTCCGGGTAATTCCAGGCGTCACGAGAGATGCCGAGGCGTTGATTCAGACAGAACAGGCGAAATTCGAGCGCGTCGGCGTCTTTGGCACACTGTCGGTCGGCTTTCTCGCCGCAGTCGCTATGGCGGCGATGGGGTTGTTGATCTACACGTATGCCTCGTTGCAAGACCGGTTACGGCGCTTCACCATCCTGCGCGCCGTGGGCCTGCAACGCCGCCAGATCAGCACCCAGGTCATTATGGAATACCTGTTCCTGACGTCATTCGGAGCCATCGCCGGGGCAATCATCGGCGCGGGGGCTTCGCATTTCTTCGTCCCGCTGTTCCGTGTGACCGGCGAGCAAGGCGTCCCTCTGCCAACCCTGATTCCGATCATCGCGCAAGACAAAGTCGCCCAACTGGTCGTCGTCTTCGTGGCCTTCATCGTGCTGTCCGAGGTCATCGTCATCGCCCGCGCACTCTCGCAACGCGCATACACGATGCTGAAAGGCGTGTGGGGATAAGACGATTGTGGATGTTGGATGTTGGATGTTGGATTCTCGATGGCGCATGCCAAATGAAGAAATAATACGAGGGGATGATGCCGCTCGAACCTGATCAGAAACGTCGCAACGATGCGCCGGACGAGCCGGAAAACAACAAAGAGGAGAAGGTCCCACCGGCATGGCAACCGGCCGAATTGCGTCCGCGTAGCCCGCAGCAACCCCTGCCAAGCGAGCCTACCGTGCGCCTGCCCCGTATTGAGGCGCCGGCGCAACAACCTGAGCCGCGGCAGCCGGCAGACGCGCCGCCAGCCGCCGACCCAACGCAACGCCTACCACGGCAGACTGCAGGGCCAGAACAGCCTGGCGCCGCGCCCGACCTGTACCCGCCGTCTGAGGCCACGACACAGCAAACTGCGACGCGCCGCATCCAGATTCCGCCATCCGAACCGACGCGCCGCATCCAGGCCCCGCCTTCGGAGCCGACGTCCCAGCATCCCCTACCCACCGAACCGACCCGGCAGATTCCCACCTGGCGCGCACAAACACCGGTCGACGCGAACGCGGCAGACGACGCACCCACACAACCCATTCCCGTGATTCGCCCACCTGTGACCGCGCCGCCGCCCCCAGCGAGAAGGCCGGTCACGCCACCGCCGCCAAAATCGCCGCCCCCAGCACCACCACGGCGGACTGCGAGACCTCCGGCATCCGAACCTGCGCCCAAACACACTAAACCGTCCTCAGTTTCCCGGACCGCTTCGGTTTTACTCAGCATCACGCTCGCCGGCGTCGGATTGTTCTTCCTGGCGTTACTGGCGATGGTGATCGGTTATATTGCACTGGCGTCACAACTGCCGTCGCCAGATGAATTGCGCGCGCGCCAACCCAATTTCGCCAGCAGCCAAATCTACGGGCGCGACGGGCGGCTGCTCCACGAAATCATCGATCCTACCGCGGGGAAACGCACCTACGTCCCCATCTCGCAAATCTCGCGCAATCTGCAAAATGCGACGGTCGCTACCGAGGACCGGAACTTCTACGTACACACCGGCTTCGATCCCGTTGCATTGATGCGCGCCGTTTATTATGCGCTGCAAGAACGGGAAATCGTCTCCGGCGCCAGCACCATCACCCAACAAGTAGCCCGCAACATCCTGCTGCCCGAAGAGGCTGCCGAGCGTACCGCCAGCCGCAAGATCAAGGAAATCGTGCTGGCGACCGAACTGACACGCCGCTACACCAAAGACGAAATCCTCGAAATCTACGTCAACAACAACAACTACGGCAACCTCGCCTACGGTATCGACGCGGCGGCGCGCACCTATTTCGGCACCAACGCCGCCAACCTCACCCTGGCCCAGGCGTCGTTCCTGGCGGGGCTGCCGCAACTGCCGAGTGTCTACGACCCCTTCCACGGCGGGCGCGACGCGGCGCTTAAACGGCACAAGGTCGTGCTCAGTCTGATGGTCGAAGCAGGATTCATCACCCAGGCGGAAGCCGACAACGCCGCCGCCGAAATGGACGCCTACGACTTCCCCCCCATCTACACCGACGTCATTCCCGCGCCACACTTCGTCGTCTACGTGCGGCAATGGGTCGAAGCGCAACTCGGCCCAGACGCGCTCTACAAAGGCGCGGGGCTGCGCATCTACACCACGCTGGATCGCAACCTGCAACAGATCGCCGAAGAGGAAGTGCGCAACGGCGTCGCCAATCTGGCCCAGCGCAACGTCACCAACGGCGCGCTCGTCGCCATCGAACCGGCGACCGGACACATCCTGGCGATGGTCGGCAGCGTCGATTTCTACGACGAGAGTATCGGCGGGCAGGTCAACGTGACGATGCGCTGCCGCCAGCCCGGTTCGGCCATCAAACCGTTGACGTATCTGGCTGCGTTTGAGAAGGGCTGGACGCCGGCAACGATCATGTGGGACATCCCCACCGTTTACACCGACACCGCCGGCAATGTCTACCGCCCCGTCAATTACGACGGTAGATTCCGCGGGCCGATGTCGATCCGCAGTTCGTTGGCGAACTCGTTGAACATCCCGGCCGTCAAGGCGCTGGAATTCATCACCGTTGATGGGTTGCTCGACATGTCGGCGCGGTTGGGGGCAACCTCGATTGTCTCACCGCACCTCGAATGTCCCGACTATCCCTACGAGGCCCGCCCGTATTACGGCCTGGCGTTAACGCTCGGCGGCGGCGAGATGAAGCCGCTCGATCTGACCGCCGCTTACGCTGCCATCGCCAACGGCGGGCTGAGTATGCCGCCCACGCCCATTCTCTGGGTCGAAACCACCAGAGGCGAGGTCTTGATTGACAACCGCCAACCTAAAGGCAGACAAGCCGTCGCACCTGAACTGGCCTATCTTATGTCGCATGTCCTTTCCGACACCAGAGCGCGTTGCCTCGTTTTCGCTTGCCCGAACAACCTGGAATTGCCGGATCGCCCCGTGGCGGCCAAAACCGGCACAACCAACGACAACCGCGATGCCTGGACGGTCGGCTACACGCCCGATCTGGCCGCCGGGGTGTGGATCGGCAATAATAACAATGCCGAGATGGACGGCGTCGCCGGTGCGGGTGGCGCTGCGCCTATATGGAACGCCTTCATGCGCCGCGCCCACGCCAACATCCAGCCGCACAGCTTCCCGCGCCCGGCGGGAGTGATCGACCGTGAGATTTGCGCTTTCTCCGGAACGGAACCTTCGCCGTATTGTCCGGAAAAGCGCGTCGAGGTCTTCTCGGCAAACGCCCTGCCGCCCAGAGCCGACCAGGACTGGTTCCAGCAAATCGAAATCGATGGCAACAGTGGCCTACGCGCCAATCAATTTTGCCGCGCCAACGTCTTCACCAAAGTGATGGTCGTACTGGACCAAATCCAGGATCCCGGCGGACGCGCGTGGATGCAGCAGTGGGCGGTAGAACGTGGTATGGAAATCGCCCCCAATGACTACTGCACCGCCGGAGAAAGCTCGCCGCAGGTGAGCATCACCTCACCCCGGAACGGTGAGGAAGTTCACGGCTGGGTGGAGATCCGCGGTACCGTCGATTTTGCCGACTTCGACCGCTACGAGATGACCTTCGGCGTCGGCAGTGACCCACAGGCCTGGGGCTGGGTCAGCGGACCACACCCGGTACCGGTGCGCGATGGGCTACTCGGCCAGTGGCAAATCCCCATCGAGATGACACCCGGCCCGTATACACTGCGCATCGTCGCCTTCAACACCCGCGGCGCGCAGTTCGAGATGCGCGTGGTGGTCAACGTCGTCGGCCCGACGCCTACGCCCACGCCCGAAGTCACCCCCACCGAAACGCCGACGGTAACGCCAACGCCGACTGAAACGCCCACTGAGACAGTGACACCGACCATAACAGCAACGCCGACGATGACGCCGACGCCCACCGACACACCCACGGCGGAGCCGCTGCCCCCCACCGACACGCCCACGCCGGAACCGACACCTGGGCCTTGATCCCGTTCGGGGAGCAGCCTCGCAAAATAGCCTCAACGGATCGAACGGATGCAACGGATTTCTGTCTGTTCCGTTCGATCCGTTAAGAACCTGTCCGAAGATTCCCCGTTGACGCACTAAAAACACTCACGGGAATAGTTTTCGGATAGAGACTAAATCCGTTGAGAGAATTTGACAGAACGCACATTCATGTTATGATACCGGGGCAGTCAGACAACCTGACTAAAGACGAACAGACTATCAGAGGAGGTCAACATCAGTAAGCAGAAGTATCGCGTGAATCGAGAAATCCGTGTCCCAGAAGTTCGAGTGATCGATGCCGAGGGAAGTAACCTGGGCGTTATGCAGACAACGGAGGCCGTCCGGCTTGCCCAAGAGTCTGAACTCGATCTGGTTGAAGTCGCACCAAACGCCGAACCGCCGGTCGCCCGCATTATGGATTTCGGCAAGTTCTTGTACGAGCAATCGAAAAAAGAGCGCGAGGCGCGTAAAGCGCAAAAGCAAGTCGAAATCAAAGAAATCCAACTGCGCCCGAAAACGAACGAACACCACACGCAGTTCAAAGTCAGAAATGCGCGCGGTTGGCTCGAAGATGGCAATAAGGTCAAGGTTCGTATCCGCTTCCGGGGACGGGAGATCACGTATCCCGAAGTCGCTATGGAGCAGCTTCAAGAAATTGTCGATGAGCTTACTGATGTCGCTGTCGTAGAACAAGCCCCCCAATTGGATGGGCGGACTATGTTGATGGTGTTAGCACCGAAAAAGAAAAAGTAGCTGTAGGAGGAATTAACGTGCCGAAACTGAAGACCCACAAATCAACGTCCAAGCGCTTCCGCATTTCCAAAGGCGGCAAGGGTTTGCTGATGCGTACACGGCAGGGCAAGAGCCACTTTCGCCGCAACAAACGAAACGCCGTACGCAGCATGTTCGACGAAATGCACGTCGTCACGTGCGGCGGCATCAAACGCCGTGTGCGTCGCTTGGCCCCATATTTGCACGAAAAGTCATAGTTTAATTGAGGTGAAATTGTGAGAGTAAAAGCAGGAACCGTAACACGCCGTCGCCATAAGAAGATCATCAAACAAACCAAAGGCTTCTTTGGGACGCGCCGTAAGTTGTTTCGGCGAGCTAACGAAGCATGGATGAAGTCTATGGCCTACGCCTATCGCGACCGCCGCAACCGCAAACGCGATATGCGCCGCCTGTGGATCATCCGCATCAACGCAGCCGCCCGCATCAACGGCGTATCCTACAGCCGCCTGGTCAACGATCTCAAACAGGCGAACATCGAGATCGACCGCAAGATGCTGGCGGAGCTGGCCGTCAATCACCCGTCGGCCTTTGCCGCCGTTGTGCAGACAGCGCGCGAGGCTTCGCCCGCACAAGCATAACACATGGTCTTTCGCACCCCAAAAGGCGACGCATCAGCGTCGCCTTTTTGTTTGCATTGAGTTTTCGATTCCACGTTCTGAAGTATCATGATCCCTGTTACCTTTCTGACAAAATGACGACGTACCTATTGAACTCCTAACCCGGCTATACCGGAGCTAAATAGGTTGTCGACGCCCGTTTTCTTGCGCGTGTGCAAGAATTTTCGCGGTTAGGCTCTATCAGCGCTGAAACAAACGGTCATAGACCGGAGGAGTACCCGTGGAACGGAATTATGCAGAACTAGATGACAGCGAATTGGCGCGCCTGGCGCGCGACGATAACGACGCTTTCGAGGCCCTTTACCGCCGCTACGTGACGCCGATCTACCGCTACTGCTACGCGCGCACCGACAACGTCGCGGATGCGGAGGACTTGACGGCGCAGACGTTTATGGCGGTGGTGGAATCCATCGACCGCAATCGTGGAGGGCGAAACTTTCCGGCCTGGCTCTTTGGCATTGCGCGGCACAAGTGCGCCGATTACCATCGCGCCGCCTATGCCGCGCCACAGCAACCGCTGGACGATATCGAACTGGCCGACCCGGAATCGGAGAACGTCGAAGAACGTCTGTTTCGCAACAGCATCCTGGAGTGTATCGAGCGCTTGCTGAAGCAGCTTAGCCCAGACCGGGTCGAGGCGTTGCGCCTACGCTATTGGGGCGGGTTGAGTATGCTGGAAGCGGCGAAAGTGATGCGTCGCAGCGAGGCCGCTTTCAAAATGCTCGTCTCGCGCGCCATCTCAGATTTGAGAGAAAGATGTGTGACAGCATGAATAAAATGGCTAATAACAAATCGGCGAATGAGCGAATAAGCGATTTGGCGAATGAGCGAATCGGCGAATCGGCGAATCGGCGAATGGATGAACAGGTTGATCCGGTGGAGGCGGCTTTGAAGTACAAGGTTGCGCAGATTAACCCAGATCCGAACTTTGTGACCCGGCTGGCGATGGACCTGCGCCGAGCGCGCAAATTACACGCTGCCTCGCAGCGCAGCGTGACGCGCCGCATCCCGGTATGGGGTTGGCTCGGCGCAGCTATCGCTACGATCTTGATGGTCACATTTGCGGCCCAGGCGCTCCTGCCCGGCCGAGACAGGCTCCCGGCGACGACGCCGGAGATTGCCCAGGCGCTCCCCACCACAACGACACAGCCCGCGGCTACCGCAGCGCCCGTACTGGTGGAGACCGCCGCCCCCACCCCCGAGCCGGAACCGGCCTTCGCCGCCGACCTGCCGCCGGCTATCGTCTCCGCCATCCCGCGGCCTGGCGAGGAGGTGCGCACACAAGCCGGCATTCTGCTGCGCTTCACCCGCGCGATGGACCGCGCCAGCGTCGAAAGCGCGCTGCGCGTCACGCCGGAAGCAGAAGGAGCCGGTGAGCCTGTCGAAGGGACGTTCAACTGGCAGGACGATACGACCGTCACCTTCACGCCCAAAGTGCTCGCAGCGGGCACGCGGTATCAGGTCGCCCTGGACGTGACGGCCCAGGCCGACAACGGCCTGCCCCTCACCCGCGACCTGGCTTTCAGCTTCTCCACGCTCGACGCACTGACGGTGACACGCGCCACCCCCACCGGCGCCGACTTGCGCGGCGACACGCCCCTACTCGTCGTCTTCAACCATCCAATGGTCCCCATCAACTGCACGGGGCAAGTGACCGATGACGTCGCCTGCGCCGGTTTACCGCTGACCTTCAACCCGGGTGCGGTGGGCCAGGGAACGTGGATCAACACCAGCGTCTACCGTTTCGATCCGCTGCCCGCGTGGGATGCCGGGGCAACCTACACGGCGACGCTGGCGGCGGGCATCACTTCCGTCGCCGGAGCCACACTGGACGAGACCGTGACGTGGTCCTTCAGCACCGCGCCGCCCAGGATCGTCCACATCGAGCCGGTCAGTGGAAGCGGTAACGTCCCGCTCGATGCCGGCGTGCGCGTCACGTTCAACACACCGATGAACGCCCAAGCCACCGCCGCCGCCTTCAGTCTGAGCGCTGCCAACGGCGACGTCGTCTCCGGTAGTTTTAGCTGGGAAGATAACAACACGACGCTGGTCTTCACGCCCACGCAAAACCTGGCACTGGACACCCACTACGTCATCCGCGTCACCGAGCAAGCGCAGGCCGTCAACGGCGGCGCGCTGGAACCAGACGGCGCGCCTGAGCTCGCCGCAGGCCGCGATGTTACATTCAAAACCGTCCCCTACCCCGCTGTCGTGAACATCATGGGCACGGACACAAGCAAGAGCGGAAACACGCTGAGTTACTACGAGTCCTTGCGCGTCCAATTCCAGGGGATGATCGACCCGGATACCCTCGAAGGGCGCTTTCGACTGACCGAAAACGGCGTCCCCACCGAGACCAGCTTCTGGTGGGACAACTACGAAAACAACAACTACGCCCTCATCTACTGGGAGAAAACGCCCGGCGCGGAATACTGCCTCACTGTACTGCCCGGCATCGCCGACCTCTACAGCAACACCATCAACGACGAAACCACCGCGTGCTTCACCGGCGGCGATATGCCTGCGATGTTTATGCCGGCGACCCGCCAGAGCACCCTGGCTCTCGACGCAGCCGAAGCGGCGCAACTCTACTTCGTCGCCGTCAACGCTTCCCGCGCCACCCTCACCCTCTCGACGCTGGCTGAACGCGGCTTCCTGGATTATGAGGGATCACCCCAGGGCGTCCTCCGCCGCTGGACGCTGGAGATGGCCGGACGGGCAAATCAAACCACCATCGTCCCCGTTGATCTGGCCGAGAACGGCGGGCCTTTGCCCACGGGTTACTACCACCTTGCGTGGAACGTTCCCGGCACGGATAGCTGGTGGAACACGAGCCTGCGCTTCGCCGTCGTGGATCGTCACGTCACGCTCAAAATGGGGGCCACCGAGGCCCTCGTATGGGTCACCGACCTGCGCAGCGCGCAGCCTATCGCGGGCGCGTCTGTGCGCGTGCTCGACCGCCTCGGGCGCGCACTCGGCGCGGGCGTGACGGATGCCGACGGCATCGCCCGGTTCGCCATTCCCATGCAGCTAGATCGCTGGGACAACATCACCGCCGTCACCGGGACGCCAGGCCAGCCAGGCTTCGGCGTCGCCCGCAAAGATTGGAACCAGGGCGTCTCGATCTGGGATTTCGACATCCAAGCCGACTACGGGCGTCCTGCTGTACATCAGGTTTACCTGCACACGGACCGGCCCATCTACCGCCCGGCGCAGACCGTCGAATTCAAGGGCATACTCCGCCTCGACAACGACGCGCGCTATACACTCCCGCCCGCCGGACAGACGGTCGATATCGCCGTGCGCAACCCCAATTGGGACATCATCAGCCAAACCCAGATGACGGTTGACGAGCTGGGGACATTCACCGGCCAAATCCCGCTGGCGGCGGATGCGCTGATCGGCGTCTACGCGCTGGAAATCACGATCCCCAGCGAACCGGACCGCTCGTGGAGCCTCAACTTCACCGTGGCGGCCTACCGCAAGCCGGAATTCGAGGTGACGTTGACGCCGGAACAGGCGAACCTCTCCGGCGGCGACACGCTGCGCGCCCTGATCGAGGCGCAGTACTACGCCGGCGGCCCGGCGAGCGAGGCGCGCGTCCACTGGACCGTGCGCGCTGCGCCGTTTAGCTTCGCGCCCGGCGTGCCCGGCTGGTGGAGCTGGGGGGCCGGCGATATCGGCTGGGCGTGGAGCTCCGAGCCGACACTCATCGCCGAGGGCGACGCCATGACCGACGCCGCCGGCCGGTTCCTGCTCGAACTCCCTGCCGAGTTGCAAGCCCTCAACGATAGCGCCGCGACGGCCGGCTCGCAGCGGTGGAGCATCGCGGCGACCGTCACCGACGAAGCCGGCTTCCCCGTCACCGGCGAGGGCGCGTTGACCGTCCACGCGACGCGCTTCTACCTGGGCCTCAAGCCGCGCTCCTGGGTAGCGCAGGCTGGTCAGCGAACATTCGTCGATCTGTTGGCGCTGGATTGGGATGCGCAACCCATCGCCGGGCAGGAAGTGACCCTCTCCCTGGCGCGGCGCACATGGACCTTCGTCCCGGCAAGACGCCCTTATGAAAGCCCCACGTGGACGCACACCGACACGATTGTCGACACGCTCGCCGTCACCACAGACGCGGCGGGCCAGGCCGAGATCGCGCTCACGCCGCCGCGCAGTGGCCCCTACGTCGTCCTCGCCGAAAGTCAGGACTCCGATGGGCACACCGTCCGCAGCGAGACGTACCTGTGGGTGAGCGGCCCCGAAGCCGCCGCCTGGCAGATGCCCGAAGGCCAGGTCAAGCCCGTGGCCGACGCGCAGACCTACCGCGTGGGCGACACGGCGCGCGTGCTCGTCCCCACCCCCTTCAGCGCGCCCTACGAAGTGCTGATGACGGTCGAGCGCGGCGATATTCTCACCGCACAGCGCTTCACCGCCCAACAAACCAATCTGCTCATCGACCTCCCCATCGTGGACGCCTACACGCCCAACGTCGTCGTCTCCTTCGTCGCCGTGAAGGGCGTCAGCGCCGCCAACCCCGTGCCCGACGTGCGCATCGGTATGGTGGAACTGAAGGTCGAGCCGGTGGAGAAAATCCTCACGGTCGAGGTGACGCCGGACCGCGACGCCTACGAACCCGGCGACCGGGCCACGCTCACCGTGCGCACGCTGGACTGGCGCGGGCAGCCGGTGCAGGCCGAGGTCGCGCTGGCGGTCGTCGATAAAGCTGTGCTGGCGCTCGCCGACCCCAACGCGCCCACGCTGGTGGAAGCCTTCTATCGCCCGCGACCGTTGGGCGTCTTCACCGGCAATGGGTTGATCGCACTGTTCAACCGTTCTGCCGCCAACCTTGAGAGCTTGAAGCAAACCGCCGAGCGCATGGCGCAGGAGATGCTCATGGGCGGCATCGGCGGCGGGGGCGGCGACGGGATGTATATGGCCGACGTGCGCCAGGACTATCCCGACACAGCCTTCTGGGAAGCGCGCCTGCAAACCGGCGTGGACGGTACGGCGCAGGTGACGCTCGACCTGCCCGACTCGCTCACCACCTGGGTCGCCGACGCGCGCGCACTCACCGCCGACACATTGGTAGGGCAGACTACGGCAGAATTCGTGGTGAGCAAACCACTGTTCGTGCGTCCGGTCACGCCGCGTTTCTTCGTCGCCGGAGATCGTGCGGCAGTCGCGACGCTCGTCCACAACAACACAGACGCGAACGTGGACGTGGAAGTGACCCTAGACACGAATATGCGAATCAGCGAATCGGCGAATCAACGCATCAATGTACCGGCGCATGGACGGGTGCGGGTGAGTTGGACGGTGGAAGTTCCTACCGGCGAGGATGTGGCATGGCTGACCTTCAGCGCCACGGGCGTTGCCGCAGACGGCACCAGGTATCGAGATGCCGCGCGTCCCACCGTGGGCCGCGAATCCGATCACGCGCTGCCCATCTACCGCTACGAGACGCCCGACATCTTCGGCACGTCCGGCGCGCTCACCGGAGCCGGGACGCGGCTGGAAGCCGTGGTCATCCCGCCGGACGCCGGGCCGGACAGCTATCTCACCGTGCATCTGGAGCCGACGCTGGCCGCCGGGATGACCGAGGGTCTCACGTACCTGGAATTCTTCCCGCACGCCTGCACCGAGCAACTGGTCAGCCGCTTCCTGCCCAACGTCGTCAGCTACCGGGCGCTCAAGTCGCTGAACGTTCATAAACCCGAACTGGAAGCCAACCTGCAACGCCTGATCACCGAGACGCTGGAAGAAATCTATGCCCGGCAGCACGAGGATGAGGGTTGGGGCTGGTGGAAGGACAGCAGCGACCTGCAAATGACGGCCTACGTCGCCTTCGCTCTCATCCAGACGCAGCGCACCGGATTCCCCATCAGCGAAAACAGGTTGCAACGCGCGTTGAGCTACCTGTACCGCGCGCTGGCCGGCGATATCGCGGATGAGGCTCACCTCATGCCGCAGGCGTTCGCGCTGTACGTGCTAGCCGAAAGCGACCGCGAGTGGCCCGAGGGCGCGGACGAGGCGCTGTTCGCGGCGCGAGATCAGCTCGACGTGACCGGGCGCGCCTACCTGGCGCTGGCGTTGGGGTTGAAGGACCCCGCCGACCCGCGCGTGACGACCCTGCTGGACGATCTGCGCGCCGACGCCGAGATCACCGCCAGAGGCGTGCACTGGGAGAACGTTGTTCCTGAGTACTGGGTCACATCGACGCGCGCGACGGCCATGGCGCTGGACGCGCTGGCCCGCCTCGCGCCCGACGATCCGCTGATCCCACAGGCCACCCGCTGGCTTATGGTCGCCCGCTCGGCGGACCGCTGGGAGACGACGCAGGAGACCGCCTGGTCGATTATCGCGCTCACCGACGTCATGCTGGCGACCGGCGAACTCCAAGCGGATTACGCCTGGGGCGCCGCGGTCAACGGCGTTGCAGACAACGCTCAGCCGCGCGTCGAGGGGCAAGTGACGCCGGAGAACCTGCGCGATCCCGTCGAGATCACCGTGCCGGTGAGCGAACTGCTGCGCGAGTGGCCGAACGCGGTGGAAATCTCGCGCGGTGAGGGTCAGGGCACGCTGTACTACAGCGCCGGTCTGACGCTATACAAGCCGGTGGAACAGCTCGAGGCGGAGAGTCGCGGCATCACTGTGCAGCGGCAATACTGCATTGTCGAGGGCACGCTCAACACCCTGGCCTGGGACGAAACCTTCGGCGATTGCACGCCGATCACGTCCGCGCGACCCGGCGATTTGGTGGAGGTGCGCTTGACGCTGACACTCCCACGAATGCGCAACTACCTCGTCGTCGAAGACTTCTACCCGGCAGGGATGGAGCCGGTGGACCCCACACTCAACACCGAAATCCAAGAAGGGGTGGAACCTGAGACGCAGCGGATCAATACCGGCACTCTATGGTGGTGGCCCACTTTCGATCACGAAGAACTGCGCGATGAGCGCGCCGTCTTCTACGCCCGGCAACTGGCGGCAGGGACGTACCAGGTGCGCTACTTCCTGCGCGCGGCTATCCCCGGCGAGTACCGTGTGCTGCCCGCGGAGGCGAGCGAGATGTACTTTCCCGACGTGCGGGGGCGCAGCGCGGGGGAGGTGTTTACGGTTAGCGATTAGCCGTCAGCAGTCAGCTATCAGCCGTAAGCCACGCAGGTTCTAGCCGGTTTGTAGGTTTGCAGTCGCGCTTTCTCCATAGTACGCTTTTCCGAGAGCTGTGGCCGGTCTCCAGACCGCGCCACAGCTCTGTTATCTGCAGCATCAAGCCTCGCTCGCTAATCTCTGCGCTGTCCGGCATAAGCGCTCCCTCACGGTGATCATAACCAGCAAGGTTAGACAATACGACCGCAACCACTCGGGGTTATCCTGAACCGGCTCAAGCATGCCTGCGTTCTAACTTGACATCCTCCCCAAATACAACTAGAATCAGTAGAATCGTGTCAGGCGCCACGCGATTGGGTTAGAAACGTGGCGATCGATATAGTCCCAGATGTTGTATATTGCAGAGGATGTGTTAAAATAGAACCGTATACCCTGGCAGAGTTCCATCCAGATTTTGGCGCACAAAATGCGCTCGAAGAACGAATGGTCATGGTATCCGGTTTTCCCACAAACCTTCGCAGGGCTATAGTGTTTGACCGGTTTCGAGAGGAGGAGGAGGTATATTGATGAAAATAGTGCGTTTGGGAATTTGGGGCATCATCATTGTTTTATTTACCCTTTTGGCTTCCATTCCTGTGGCTTGGGCTACGCCTGAGCAAAGTTCGCTCAACCAAACCCTGCCATCACCGACACCCGTAGCAATATCGACCGAGGTGGTTCCGCCAGGCGACGGGACGCCAACAGCCACACCTATTCCTCTCCTGCCGCCGTCTGGCGGCGCGCAAGGCCACGGGTTCTTCATCCTGACAGGCGTTTTTCTCATCGGTAGCGCCTTGGTGCTCCTCCTCAATGCACAGCGGATGGGAAGACAGAGAAGTTAGTACTGGCTGACTCATCGGTTCGCCGGCCCGCCAAGTTCAATAACTCCGAGGGGGAGGATCCGTGACGCACGCAACAAAGGGGCAGGAGCCACCTAAGCCCTTAGGACTGCGCACATTACAGGTACGTAACCGCTACCTGCTGCTGGTGGATATGTTCACCATACCGCTGGCCGCATATCTGGCCTTTGTCTTACGGCTGGACCTGCGCAGCATGAATCTCGGCGGGTACAGCCGCACGGCGCTCGTGTTCGCCGGGGTGGCGCTGTGTGTGAAAATTGTCGTCCTACTGAAGTTGGACGCCTACAGTCGCTACTGGCCCTTCGCCAGTATGCCGGAACTCGATCTGATGGCCAAGGCCATCGTCGCCGGAGAGGTCATCACCACGGTGATCGCGCTGCTCATCTTGCACATCCTTTCTTTGCCGGACCTACCCCTTTCTATCCCATTTTTGGACCTGTTGCTTTCGGGCTATGCCGTGGTCGCGCCGCGCTTCTTCCTGCGCTGGTTGTACTACAACGCACTCAAACACAATAAAAAGGCCGGCAACCACCATCAGAAGCGGGTGTTGATCGTAGGCGCGGGCAAGGCCGGCTATTCCACACTCATAGAGATCAACCGCAATCCGGAATTGGGCCTGCTGCCGGTGGGGTTTGTGGACGACGACCCCACCAAGAAAGGCTTGACGCTCGGCGGCGACGTGCGCGTGTTGGGAGCCGCCGAGGACATCCCCACCCTGGTCAAGAAACTGCGCATCCAGCAAATCCTCATCGCCATCCCCACCGCCACTGCCGAGGAGATGCGGCGCATCGTGGGATTCTGCCGCCATACGCCGGCCGACGTGCTGACGCTGCCCGGCGTCTACGAGCTGATCTCCGAACAGGTGCAGGTGCAGCGCTTCCGCCCGGTGGACGTGACCGACCTGCTGGCCCGCCCACCCGTGCAAACCGACTGCTCCGAGGTGGCCGCACTGATGGCAGGCCACTGCGTGCTGGTGACGGGCGCGGGCGGCTCCATCGGCTCGGAACTGTGCCGCCAGATTGCGCGCTGTGAACCATCTGCCCTGGTGCTGCTGGGCCACGGCGAAAACTCCATCTACCGCATCCACAATGAACTACACGAGCACTTTCCCGACCTGACGCTCCACCCCATCATCGCCGACGTGCGCGACGCGGGCCGCATCGATCAGGTCTTTGCGCAATACCGTCCGGAGATCATCTTCCACGCGGCGGCGCACAAGCACGTGCCGCTGATGGAGATCAATCCGTTGGAAGCCGTGACCAACAACGTGGGCGGAACCCGCACACTGCTCCACGCCGCCGAGCAGTGGGGCGTGCACCACTTCGTGCTCATCTCCACCGACAAGGCTGTCGAACCGCGCAGCATCATGGGCGCGACCAAACACGTGGCCGAGTCGCTGGTGCGCGCCGCCGCACAACGCAGCGGGCGCGCCTTCGTGGCCGTGCGCTTCGGCAACGTGCTGGGCAGCCGGGGCAGCGTGATCCCGCTGTTCCAGCAGCAGATCGCCGGCGGCGGCCCGCTCACCATCACCCACCCCGACGTCGAACGCTACTTTATGACCATCCCCGAGGCCGCGCAACTGGTGCTGCAGGCCGCCACGATGGGACAGGGCGGCGAGGTCTTCGTGCTCGATATGGGCAAGCCGGTGAAAATCATCGATCTGGCCCGCGACGTGATTCGCCTCTCCGGCCTGCAAGAGGGCAAAGACATCGACATCGTCTTCACCGGGTTGCGACCCGGCGAGAAGCTCCAGGAAGAACTGTTCTCCGCTGAAGAGCGCCACACCCGCAGCCGCCACCAGAAGATCTTCTTCGCGCAAAACGGGCACATCGCCGTGGAGCAAGTCGAAGCGAACGTGAGACAGTTATTAGAAGCGGCCGGCTCGGGAGACCACATAGCGACGCTGGCGCACCTGGCGACGCTGGCGCCGGGATATGTGGGTGAAAGGGACCAAAGGAAGCCGCGTGACTGACGCCGCTCTCACAGCCGAAAGCATCAGCCAACCACACACCCACGTTCCCCAAGCCCCGCACCCCGGCGAGAAACTGCTCCATTTGATGCTGCGCGGGCGGTGGGTCTCCGAGGCATTGGAAGACGCCCGTGCGTTGGCGGCGCAGAACGGCGTCGACTGGGATGGCTTGCTCCAAGCGGCCCGCACGGGCGGCGTCTCCCCATTGGTCTACGAAGCCGTTCGCGGGCAGGAGTGGGTACCGGCGGCGCTCAAGGACGACCTGCGCATGGACTACTACGGCGTGGCCAGAACCAACCTCCTCCGCTTTCACCGTCTGGAAGAAGTGCTGCGCCGCCTGGCGGACGCGGGTATCGATGTGATTTTGCTCAAGGGAGCGGCGCTGGCGGAGGCAGTGTACAATAACCTGGCTCTGCGCCCGATGGGCGATTTCGACTTGCTGGTGCACGAAGCGGACGTGGAGGGGGCGTTGGACGTGCTCATCGCGTCAGGGTATCAGCGGCCCTACGGCGAGTTCCGCCCCGGCTTTATCCGCGCGTTTCGCAACCAGATTATGATGAGCAAGGCCGGCGACGCGGAGACGCGGCCCATCGAGATCCACTGGCGGCTGCTCGCCCCACTCCATTACCAACGCGCCATTCCGAGCGACTGGCTATGGCAGACGGCGTGCCCCGCGCGGCTGGGCGCAGCGCCGGTGCGCATCTTAAGCCCAGAGGCGCAGGTGCTGCATCTGAGCGGCCACCTTTTACAGCACGGCGGGAGCGAGAAAGCCAACGCCAGGCAGCTCTACGACCTGGCGGAGGTGATCGTGCTGTACCAGGCGCACATCGATTGGGACGCGGTGTTGGCGCGAGCGCAGGCCTACGACCTGGTGCTGCCGCTGCAAGAGGCGCTAACGCGGGCGCACGAACTGTGGTGCTTGCCCCTTCCGCCTGAAGTATGGGAACGTTTACAGCGCCTGGAACCTTCGAGCGGTGAACAGCGGGCCTACGCGCTACTCGCGGGTAGAGAACGCGTGGCGCGAAAGTTGTGGGGTGGCCTGGCGAGCATTCCCGGATGGGGGGCACGGCTGCGGTACGTGTGGGGGAATTTGTTCCCATCGGCGGCGTATATGCGGGGCCAGTATCGTATTTCCAATCGCCTGCTGCTGCCGCTATACTATCCCTACCGCTGGCTGCGCGGGCTGCGGCGGACAGGATGATCAAAAAGGAACCCTTATGAGCGAACAAGCCCTAACCCTTCCTATGAACGAGCAGGTGCTCATTCTCGAACCCGGCCGCGCCGAGAAAAACTACTGGCGCGATCTGTGGCGCTACCGTGAGCTATTCCTGATCCTCGCCTGGCGCGACATCTCCGTGCGGTACAAGCAGACGATTATCGGCGTAGCCTGGGCCATTATCCGCCCCTTCCTGACGATGGTCGTTTTCTCGGTGATCTTCGGCGGGCTGGCCAACCTGCCCAGCGAAGGGAAAGCGCCCTACCCTTTGCTGGTCTTTGCCGCCATGCTGCCCTGGTCGCTCTTTTCCACTGCCCTGGGCGAGGCCTCCAACAGCCTGATCGGCAGCGCGAACCTCATCAGCAAGGTCTACTTCCCGCGCCTGATCATCCCCACCGCGACGGTCGTCACCGCCTTCGTCGATTTCTTGATCAGCTTTGTCATTCTGGCGGGGATGATGCTCCACTACCGCTACGCGCCGGGCTGGAACATCCTGCTCCTACCGGCCTTCATCCTGCTGGCGCTGCTGGCCAGCCTGGGACCGGGATTGTGGATCACGGCGCTCAACGTCAAGTACCGCGATTTCCGCTACGTGATCCCCTTCGTCGTCCAGTTCGGGCTGTACGTCTCGCCCGTGGGCTTTAGCAGCAGCGTGATCCCGGAGCGCTGGCGCTTGCTCTATAGCCTCAACCCGATGGTCGGCGTCATCGACGGCTTCCGCTGGTGCATCCTGGGCGGGGACAGCGCCATCTACTGGCCCGGCTTCGCCCTCAGCCTCGCTATCGTCGCGTTCTTCCTCTGGCTGGGGATCAGCCGGTTCCGGAAGATGGAAAAGACCTTTGCGGATATGATTTAGGCGCTTTCAGCCGTCAGCATTCGGTGAGGAACCGAATCCGGTGCGGGGCATTCGAGCCAACTATGGTATCATCATACATAGTGTTCTGCAAAACGGATCAAGCATTATGAAGCGAAGTCAGCTTATCAAACATTTATGAAATATCGAGCTATCATCAAACAAAGTGACGGCTGGTGGATTGGTTGGTTGGTGGACCTACCCGGTGTGAATGCTCAGGAAAAGACACGCGAGAAACTGATCGAATCGTTACGCATTGGCGCCGAAGATATGTTAGCCACACCGGTCGCTTTCGAGCCAGAGAGTGTCATGATCGCTGTTGATGTGCCTGCACCGGTCTGGAACGCACAACCGGCCTGAAGTTAGCAAACGCAGCGACATTTCACGCGCAACAAGCTATGGATACAATCCTGTCAATCCTGTTGATAAGGAAGAATTCGACTACCTATCGACCTACCCCCACCACCATCACGATGCGCAAGGCAAGGTATACCCATCGCCATTGACAGGTGAGCCAGTGAGTGACGTACAGACAGTGCTGGGTATCATATCGGAATTCATCTCGAGTCGACCCAGGCTATGACCTCCATTGCCCTCCACCCCAACGCCCGTCCTTGACGGCGTCCCTCTCCGCGCCCGCCGTGGACGCCGTGGCAAGCTACACCAATGTAGACCACCAGACTAATGACTACCAGACTCAAGGACTCTCCCGTGTCTGACATCGGCATCCAAGCCGAAAACCTGGGCAAGCAATACCCCATCTGCCACCAAGCGGAGAACGGTCGCGACATGGCCCTGCGCGACGTGCTGGTGAACGCGCGCACCTTTTGACGCACCACCGCCGACCTGCTGCGCGGCAAACCGATCATCCAGGGCAACCACCTGGAAGAAGTCTGGACGCTCAAACACGTGCGCTTCGAAATCCGGCGCGGGGAATTTGCGCCAAACTATGGTATCATGGAAATGATGACAATAGCATCAGGAACACAGGGTTACACTGTCAATCAGATCAGGTTGCAATAGGAGCAAAAAGATGACTATGCAAACACTGAACATCGGAACGTTGATTGTACGCACTCCCAATATACGCGGAGGGCGACCTTGTATTCCCGGTACTGGTGTTACCATACAACGCATCGTGGGCTGGTATAAAGTAGGCCTCAGCCCAGAAGAAATCGCTGACACAGTGGGGCATTTGACCCTGGCGCAGGTTCACGCGGCTCTGGCTTACTATCACGCGAACCGCCAGGAGATCGAATCGGTTATCGCCGCCGACAAAAACGAGGCCGCGCGGTTTGCTCAACAGCAGCCGTCGAATTGCACTGCGGGGGATAACGTTTATAATCTATCCGAAAATTCGCCGTTGACGCACCCGAAACGTGCGCCAGCCTGATTTTCGGATAGAAACTTAGCCTTTTGGCGCTAGCGTGAGCGATCGTTGGACAAGCCGAAGGGCACGGATGTTTTTTGGAGAGGTGAGTATGGATACGATGACGGTGGCCTTACAATTCCCCAGAAACTTGTTGGGTGCGTTGGATATTCCGCAAGAGCGCTTGGCAGACCGTTTGCAGACGCTCATCGCTGTGGCGCTATTCCGCGAGGGCAAGGTTTCCGCCGGCAAGGGGGCAGAACTGCTTGGTATCTCCAAGCTAGCTTTTGTGCAACTGCTGGCGCAGCATGGGGTGGATTATTTCACAGAGTCGCCGGAAGAACTGACGGCTGAAGTCACCACGCTGCGACAATTGTTGGGCGAGGCGCGCGCGTGATCGTCGTCGCGAATGCCGGTCCGCTCATCGCTTTGGCGCAAATCGGACAATTACCGCTGCTGCCCAAGCTCTATGGGCATATCCACATCCCTGGCGCGGTGCTCGCAGAGGTGATGGCCTCCGGTGGACGCCGCGCGGGGGCAGTGGATATCGCCACAACGGAGTGGATTAGCATCACCACTGTGCAAGACAGCACCGCCGTGCACTTGTTACGCGAGCGTCTGGATCTGGGTGAGAGTGAAGCCATCGCTTTGGCGCTGGAATTGCAGGCTGATCTACTATTGATTGATGAGGCACGGGGGCGGCGGGTAGCCGAGATGCAGGGACTCCACCGCACCGGCGCGGTGGGGACGTTGTTAGCCGCTAAAGAACACGGTCTGTTAGAAGCGATCACGCCCTGGTTGGATGCGCTGCAAGCGCGTGGTTTTCGGATGGATGCGCGACTCTATCGCGCGGCGCAACACTTGGCCGGTGAAGACAGTTGATGGGTAAGAGATCATGTGTTTAAAAACTGGAGAATTCCTTGCGCTGCCCATCGCTGACTGAACGTCCGCGATTTCATTGAACACTCAAGAAATGGTATCATAGAGACAAAAACAAGTGCTACAACCCTTGCTGAGAAATTGAAAGTTATGCGAAAGTACTCCGAAGGAAGGAGGCGTACAGTATGACCGTTCAAGAATTACAATTGAATGCATTACTCAAAGCCGGTATATTCCGTAACCGGGGAGAAGCCATTGAGGAGGCAGTCCGCACGCTTTTCACGACGCGGCCGTAGTTCAAAGTGGAAGCCGCGATTCAGCTTTTCCGGGAAGGCGAGGTGACGTTGGGCCGCGCAGCAGAGATCGCCGGATTGACACGCTGGGAGTTCGATACGCTCCTGGCAGATCGTGGAATCGACCGGGGCATGGAATGTGATCCCGTGGAAGAGTTAGAATCTCAAGTACAGACACTCCTTGCGGAAGCGTGACATGCTCCTCTGCGATACAAACGTCCTCTCCACTTTTGCCAAAATCAACCAAATGGCGGTACTCTTACAGCTCTTCGCCGCGACAAAATGGCTGTAGTTCCGGCTGTTTATGAGGAACTGCAAGAAGGCATACGTCGTGGACACACGGCTTTACAAGTTGCAAATGCATGTATTCAAGCAATGGCATCCTGTATTGGGACCTGCCACGGATTCTGCGCGCATCGTGGAGAACGGGCTTGCGTACAAAAGCACAAGTGCGTGAGTTGGTCAAACAGATCGAGAATAAGGATCGCGTGATCTTCAAAAACCAAGAGGCAATCTTTGCAGAATGAATACCCAAGGGCTTATACACGAATTTGACGGATGCCACGGATTGCTTACAAGAAAAAATCCGTGTTTTCCGTGTGCCTCCGTGTACCAAAAATACGATGCCTGACATCGTCATCCAAGCCGAAAATCTGGGCAAGCAATACACCACCGGCCACCAGGCGGAGAATGGCCGAGACGCGGCCCTACGCGACGTGTTGGTGAACAAGGCCCGCAACCTGTGGTGCTACCGGGAAGCGATAAGTTGTTTTTATGACTGCGTCGGGTTATGCTACAATAGAATAAGCATGTGAGGGTATCGGGAGGTCGATATGCTTTTACGCTACATTCAAACAGCTTTAGAGCAAGCGCATTATGAAATGATCGAGGATGAAGAACCTTTCTATGGTGAGGTGACGGCTTTACCGGGCGTGTGGGCCACGGGCAAAACGTTGGAGGGATGCCGGCGCAACCTTGCGGAGGCCGTTGAAGATTGGGTGTTGTTTAGCGTCGCTAAGGGACTATCCATCCCTGCCTTGACCGATGTAACGATCCGCATACCAGAAAGGGTCAGGGCCTAAATGCCGCGCCTCGTAGCGGTTTCCAGACGTGAACTGATTCGTCGTTTGGTCGCATTAGGGTTCGATGGGCCTTATGCAGGTGGGCGACATGAGTTTTTGCTGCGCGGAGATATGCGTTTGATTTTGCCGAACCCGCACCGGGGAGAAATCAGTGTGGATTTATTAACACGCTTGCTGCGCCAGGCCAGGATCACGCGGGAAGAATGGGAATCTGCCGGGAAATAAGCGCAACACAAAGTCTTTCATCATGTCAATCCTGTTAATCCTGTCCAATTTCCTAAAAGGAGCTTGCCCCCGTGACTGACATCGTCATCCAAGCCGAAAACCTTGGCAAAAAATACACCATCGGCCACCAGGTGGAGAATGGCCGCGACGTGGCCCTGCGCGCTCAAGAACGTGAGCTTCGAGATCCGGCGCGGGAAATTTGCGCCAAACTATGGTATCATAAGGGAAAGATAGCACTGGTAGGTGGAAAGAGATGAACACTTTTGCGACAACAATGGAACCTTTGATCAGACGGAAAATATTCGCCACCGAAGAACAAGCTGGCCGAGAGCTGATGCGGGATTACGTGCTGCGGCAAATCGCGTCTTTGCAGCGAGACCTGGCGCGTTTCGAACGCAAGTACGGTATGTCGTTCGCGCGATTCGGCGAGTATCTTCACGAGCGATCGGTCTTATTGGAAACAGAGCAACTCTCACCACACCAACGCCAGTCGCTAGGGCAGGCAATTATGCTGGAAGAAGACGATTTTTTTGATTGGAAGGCATCCCTAGAAATGCTCGACAGTTGGTTAGGGCTTCACCAAGAGGCCACAGTATGACGTCTTTGCCTTCCTTGCTCGGCGCTATGACGGTCATCCTCCAGGCGCATTCGTTATGCAAACAAGTAACGAACGTAGAGACCAAAGAGTTTTCCGCCGATCAGTTCTTGTTCAAGATCCGTGTGGAGTTGGAGGACAACAACTATTTGCAGGTGCGCATCTACTACAACCGTGGACACATAGATTATGCCTATCAGCTTTTCGCCGATGCACCGTTGCTCCGTTGGGATAACAAGGAGGAATTCGACTACCTATCGACCTACCCCCACCACCATCACGATGAGCAAGGCAAGGTATACCCATCGCCGTTGACAGGTGAGCCAGTAAGTGACGTACAGACAGTCCTGCGTACCATATCTGAATTCATTTCGAGTCGTCCCAGGCTATGACCAACCTCACCCTCCACCTCGACACCCCATCCCAACGCCCGCCCGCGACGGCGACTGCCTCCGCGCCCGCCGTGGCAAGCTACACCGACAAGGACTTGTACACGGATTTTACGGATTGTTTTATTGGAAAAAATCCGTGTTCTCCGTGTACACCCGTGTACCAAAAACACGATGTCTGACATCGTCATCCAAGGCCGAAAATCTGGGCAAGCAATACACCATCGGCCACCAGGCGGAGAATGGCCGCGACGTGGCCCTGCGCGACGTCAACGCAAAGACGCAGAGACGCAAAGTTTTCCATATTCTCCATTCCTCATTCTCCATTCTCCATTCTCCATTCTCCACCGGAAGAGGTCTGGGCGCTCAAGGCCGTGAACTTCGAGATCCGGCGCGGGGAAACGGTGGGCACCGGCTTTCACCCCGAGCTGACCGGGCAGGAGAACGTTTGTCAGAATGTGCTATACTAGGATAAAGTGCGCCGAGATTGTACACAAGTTTGACGAGAGCGTATAGTGGCTGTTTAGGAGAAATACAATGAGTGATCCACAGGCGATCTTTTTGTCTCTGGTTCTGGAAGTCAATGACGACGGCTATCTGGCGTCTGTGCCTGATATGCAGGGCGCTTTTGCGGAGGGTGATACCGTAGAAGAAGCTATCTTCAACTGCATTGATGTGGTCAAGATGATCGCGGCTTATCGCGCTGAACGCGGTGAAAGTCTAGGCTTTAGCAAGTTTGCTCTGGCTCCCAATACGCGGCTAACGATGGCGATGCCGGTTGGAGTCGGTTAAAATGCCCGAACTGCGCGAATTGAGTTACCGGGAGCTAACCCGCCGCTTGCGCAAATTTGGATTCCGCTTCTATCGTCACGGCAAAGGCTCTCACGAATTATGGGTGCGCGACACTGACGGAAAAGTTGTGCCAGTTCCGCATCATCGGGGTAAGAATATCCGTAAGGGAACAGTGCGAGCGATTATCCGGGAAGTCGGTGTTAGTTTGACAGAGTTATTGGAATTGTGACGGAATGTTCAACCACGAACGTCTACCTTCGCAGCATCCGCCCGAATGTCTGCATTCTGCAGAATGTCTGCATTCTGCAGAATCTGCGCTAAATTTTACAAAAGATTCGCGTAGATCAGCGAGATTAGCGGTTCATCTCCCGACTACCCGACTAATGACCAAAGGACTCCTCCGTGCCTGACATCGTCATCCAAGCCGAAAATCTGGGCAAGAAATACACCACCGGCCACCAGGCGGAGAATGGCCGGTACGTGACCCAGCGCGGGGAATTTGCGCCAAACTATGGTATCATAGAGACAAGGACAGATGTTTAGGAACGAAAATTGTATAACTGTCCATATTGTGTTGCCCTTCAGGCACATGAATCAGACACTTATTTAGTCCCCGTTCCTTAAATCTTTCTGAGTCTTGTTTAGGACGCAGATTCACGCTGATGAACGCTGATCGATAGTAGAAAGTGAGTGAGCCATGAAAACACCATCAATTGCAGAAGCAGCCGCAGCCTACGGAACAGCCGTGGTAGATTTACAGCAGCCGCTGATTCTACAGCAAGAAGGACGACCTTTCGCAGTACTGGTTTCCTTCGAGGAATATCAGCACTGGCAGGCGCTGGCCTTGGATGAAGCGCAGCGCCGGCAGGCCGGATGGCAAACACTGGGAAGTCTGTTGGCAGACATCCATCAACGACCCAGCGACTACACCCCCGAACAAATCGAGGCTGAAATTGGGCTTGCCAGAACTGAGGTCAAACAGGCGCGGAATGAGCATCGTCGCAGTCATTGATACGAATGTATGGGTTTCTGCATTTCTGAACCCTGACGGATATCCCGCACGTATGATCGAGGCAGCTAAGAACGAAGCGTTTCTCATCGTTAGCGCACCACCGCTACTGGATGAACTACAAGAAGTCTTACGTCGTCCCAGGATCAGAAAGATACGAAATATTACGGATGATCAGATTGCACGCTTTGTCGAAGGCGTTGCTGCGGTTGTGCAACTCGTTCCTGTACTTGGCGAGTTCAATCTTTGTCGAGACCCGGATGATGATCTTGTTTTAGAAACGGCGATTCGCGGAAAGGCCAGCTATGTGATCACGCGGGATGAAGATATGACACGTGACCTGGATTTACAAGAACACCTGGGGCGCTTTAGTATAGAGATACTGACGGTTCAGCGATTCATCGACATATTGCATCAGGATAAGAATTCTGTATGATCTCCATTACCCTCCACCCTGACACCCCATCCCAGCGCCCGCCCGCGACGGCGACTGCCTCCGCGCCCGCCGCGGCAAGCCACACCAATAAGGAATTGTACACGGATTTTACGGATGCTACGGATTGTTTTATTGGAAAAAATCCGTGTTCTCCGTGTGCATCCGTGTACCACAACAACTATGACTGACGTCGTCATCCACGCCGAAAACCTGGGCAAAAAATACACCATCGGCCACCAGGCGGAAAACGGCCGCTACGTGGCTCTGCGCACACAAGGACGTGCGCTGCGAGATCCGGCGCGGGGAGTTTACGCCAAACTATGGTATCATAGCAATGATGACAGGTATAGAGTCATCCGATTTATCTGGGTTAGGGCCTAACCACGCAAATTCTGGCCCATTGAGCAAGAAACGAGCATCGTAGGTCCTTTTGGTTCCGGCTTGTCCGGGTTAGGAGAAGCATCATGAGAAAAGCACTACAATTAACCGCGGTGATCGAACGCGAAGACGACGGTTATGTGGCAACGTGCCCAGAACTGGATGTCGTGAGTCAAGGCGATACGATCGAGCAAGCACGGACGAATCTACTGGAAGCCGTCGAAGGATTCTTTGAAGTCGCATCCCCCTCAGAGATCAAGCGCAGGCTAAAGACAGAAACCTATGTAATGCCCATTATGCCGACCGCGCCAAGTATGAGACGGGTATCTCATGCCTAAATTGCGTGTCCTTTCCGGCCAAGAAGTATGCAAAATCATGTTCCAACATGGCTTCGTGGAAGTGCGGCGAAAAGGAAGCCATATCATTATGCAGAAAAAGGAGAAACTAACGACGATCACCTCCCCGTACCTGACCATCAAGAATTGCGGATTGGCACGCTTACAGGGATCATAAGACAGTCTGGCCTGCCACGCTCACTTTTCGAAACAAAATGATTGATATTGCCCTCCACACTGACACCCCACCCCAACACTCGCCCTCGACGGCGACTGCCTCCGCGCCCGCCGTGACAAGCTACACCGATAAGGACTTGTACACGGATTTCACGGATGCCACGGATTGTTTTATAGGGAAAAATCCGTGTTTTCCGTGTACATCCGTGTACCAAAAACACTATGACTGACATCGTTATCCAAGCCGAAGCCCTGGGCAAGAAATACACCATCGGCCACCAAGCCGCCAACGGCCACTACGTGGCCCTGCGCGATGGACTGGCCAACAATGCGCGCAAAGGTTTGCGCCGCGCCTTCTGGCGCACCACCCAAACCTGCTGCGCGGCAAGCCGATCATCCAGAGCAACCACCTGGAAGAGGTCTGGGCGCTCAAGGACGTGCGGTTCGAGATCCGCCGCAGGGAATTTGCGCCAAACTATGGTATCATAGAGACAAAGACGAGGTAAAGGGCCAAGGGAAAAGGGACATATAAGATGAACCGCGATGAAGTGCAACACTATATCCCGGCAATCATCGCCTGCTTGCAGCCGCTGGACCCAGCGCAGGTCATCCTCTTTGGTAGCGGTGCGCATACGCAAACAGGCGAGATCGGTGACTTGGACTTGCTCGTGGTCACAAAGGCCGATTACGTACCGCGCACCTACCGGGAGAAAGAAGAAATCTACCTGACCGTGGCGCAAGCGCTGCGCGCCATCCGCCGACGCATTCCCGTAGATTTAATTGTGCATACCCGTCCGATGTATGACCGCTTCATCGAACAGAACAGCCAGTTCGCCCGGCGCGTCGTCCAGGAAGGGAGGGTGCTCTATGAAAGCGATCACCCGGAAGATTGATACAATCCTGTCAATCCTGTTAATCCTGTCCAATTTCCGAAAAGGAACTTCCCCCCGTGTCTGACATTGTCATCCAAGCCGAAAACCTGGGCAAGCACTACACCACCGGCCACCAGGCGGAGAATGGCCGCTACGTGGCCCTGCGCGCTCAAGGACGTGAGCTTCGAGATCCGGCGCGGGACATTCGAGCCAAACTATGGTATCATGGAGACAAGGACGGGTGTCGAAATCCTTGGATCGAACAGAGGTGTGCAATGACCGAACTTAAGGACCATATCACTGAGAAATTGGCGGTTTTACCCGAATACGATCTCTATCAGGTATGGGATTTTGTCCGATATCTTGAATGGCGTAAGGCAAAACCGGATAGCGATACGAACTTGCCTTCGCCGTATTCCCCGAATCGAGATCGCCTTATCGGCCTATTCGACGGACCGCCAGATCTTGCGTCGCGCGCTGAAGATATTCTGCAACAAGCTGCGGCAAAATACTCCGGATGGACATGGAAGAACAACGCGGCATAGCCGATACCGGATTTGTGGTCGCATTGTTGAACCGCACGGATGCCAAACATCAGGTTGTGGCGGAGGAATATGCACGGCAACCTTATCCCATTCTTCTACCGCAGACCGTTTTGGCCACACCATTGCCCATATTTTGACCTGTTGCCGTAAACTATGACCAACCTCACCCTCCACACCGAAACCCCATCCCAACGCCCGCCCGCGACGGCGACCCTCTCCGCGCCCGCCGTGGCAGGCTGCCCAAACGCAGACTACAAGACTAACGACACCCGACTAACGACTTCCCGACTAACGACTAAAGGACTCCCCCGTGCCTGACATCGTCATCCAAGCCGAAACCCCGGGCAAGCACGACACCATCGGCCACCAGGCGGAGAATGGCCGCGCCGTGGCCCTGCGCGCTCAAGGACGTGCGCTGCGAGATCCGGCGCGGGGAGTTTGCGCCAAAGTATGGTATCATAGGGACGATGACAAGGTAAAGGACCCAAGGGGAAAAGGGATCACATTGTCACGGGATAAAAATCAATGAAAACCATAGATAGCGCGTTACTCGATGAGACGGTGCGGCGGATTGTAGCCACGTTTGATCCACTCGCCATCTATCTCTACGGCTCGCACGCCTATGGACAACCGCACCAAGATAGCGACATCGATTTGTTGGTTGTAGTCGATTCATCCCCGTTGCCGCCCCACCAACGCGCGGTCGCGGCCTACCGGGCGTTGCGCGGCCTTTTCGCACCGGTCGAGATCAAGGTCGCGACCCGTGCAGAGTTCGAACGTCGCGCGCAGTGGCAAAGCTCCATTGAGAAGATCGTTCAGGAAAAGGGCAAGGTGCTCTATGCAGCCGGTATCTGACGAGATTAAGGCCTGGCTGGACAAGGCCAGCAGCGACTTCCTCGCCGCACAGATTTTGATCGAACATAGCACCCTCGCATTGGGGCCGGCAGCCTTTCACTGCCAGCAGACTGCCGAGAAGGTGTTCAAGGCTTTCCTCGTTCTCAAAGCAGTGCCCTTTGACAGGGTTCACAACCTTGTTTATCTGCTGGATCTGTGTGAAACGGCAGAGCCGGATTTCGCTGCTTTGCGCAAAGCGGCTGAAAGCCTGACGCCTTATGCCGTTGAAATCCGCTATCCGGGCGATAGTCTCGAAATCTCATCGGAAGAAGCGCAACAGGCGCTCGCCGCTGCTAAAGCAATATGGGACAAAGTCCTCAGTTTCATTCCGTGTGAGCTGCATCCATCTATTCCACAGGACAGTTCTGTATGATTCCCATTGCCCTCCACCTCGACACCCCATCTCAACGCCCGCCCGCGACGGCGACCCTCTCCGCGCCCGTCGTGGACGCCGTGACAAGCGACACTGACAAGGACTTGTACACGGATTTGACGGATGCCACGGATTCTTTCATAGGAAAAAATCCGTGTTTTCCGTGTGCATCCGTGTACCAAAAATACTATGACTGACGTCGTCATCCACGCCGAAAACCTGGGCAAGAAATACACCATCGGCCACCAGACCGAACGGAACCGCTACGTAGCCCTGCGTGACGTGCTGGTCAACAACGCGCGCGCCTTCTGGCGCACCACCGGCGACCTGCTGCGCGGCAAGCCCATCATCCAGGGCAACGACCTGGAAGAAGTCTGGGCACTCAAGGACGTGAACTTCGAGATCCGGCGCGGGGAAACGGTGGGCATCATTGGGCGTAACGGTGCTGGCAAATCAACGCTCCTCAAGGTGCTCAGCCGCATCACCGAGCCGAGCGCCGGGCGGGTCACGCTCAAGGGCCGGGTGGCCAGCCTGCTGGAGGTGGGTACGGGTTTTCATCCCGAGTTGACCGGGCGGGAGAACGTTTATCTCAACGGCGCGATTTTGGGGATGACGCGCGCCGAAGTCAAGCGCAAGTTCGACGAGATTGTCAATTTCTCAGGAATAGAGAAATTTCTAGACACGCCTGTGAAGCGCTATTCCAGTGGGATGTATGTCCGGCTGGCCTTCGCCGTCGCTGCCCACCTGGAGCCGGAGATCCTGATGGTTGATGAGGTTTTGGCAGTAGGTGATACAGAGTTCCAGAAGAAGTGCCTTGGCAAAATGGGAAGTGTGGCCAAGGAGGGGCGCACGGTCCTCTTCGTGAGCCACCAGATGGCAGCGATAGAGAGCTTCTGTGATCGCACAATACTGCTGGAGTCGGGTTCTATACTTAAAGATGGACCACCACCTGCGGTCATCGCCGAATATTTGGAACTGGTATATAGTATAGAACCGAAGAGAACGGAATTGAGGACGCTTTTGAATCGATCTGGTAACGGATATGTTCGTATAGTAAGTTTTCACGTTGAAAACGCTCAGGGTAAGCCTGTTTCAGCGGTCAAATGCGGATCTGATGTTACACTGGTATTAGCATGTGAAGCCGGGGAGATATCCGCACAGCCAACTGACCTAGACGTTGGGTTCTATATATTCGACTATCAAACTCAGCGCCCTGTGTCCGTAGTATACAATTCATATCAGAATATAACTTTCTCACTATCCGAAACGTACGCGGAAGTAAGATGCACTCTGGTGGAACTGCCAATCCCCCCGGGGCGTTATAACGTGGGTGCAAGGGTTACAGCTAACGGTATTGAGGCCGACAGGCCGAGACAGAGCGTTGGGAGCTTCGATGTAGTTGTGGGGGATTTCTACGGTACCGGCAAGACCGGGCCAACGGAGAACGTGGCGGTGATGTTGAAGGGTACCTGGACCTTTCAGGAACAAAGGCTAGCCAGATCAATGGTACTGGACAGGTAGTTAGGTACCTGGTCGTCTAGTGATCAAGGTGCAGGAGGACAATAGTGACAAAGTTCGCCCGACGTCAAATGAATCGTGTTGTGTCGCTTGTGAAGGCTCTACGAAGACAACGCGAGTCAATACGCAGTAGGATTCTGAGACGAGGGGTGGCAAAAAGGAAAGCTCTCTATGAAGCCCTGGCCCTATCGGAGCGGTATCACGCTTATCCGGAGATGACGTTTATTGTCCAGTCTTTCAACAAAGCCCCTGTTGTTGCTCAAATACTGGACCGACTTCTTAGTTATGATGTTCAGAATATCATTCTAATCGATGATGGATCAATTGACAACACCTATAGGATTGCCAAGCAAAGGCTTCTAGGCAGGGATCACTTGATCATCCGAGCTAATGATCTACATGAAGTCAGTACGTATAGGCTTGCACTACGGCTAGTCACCACCAAGTACGCTTGTCTAATGCAAGATGATGACCTCCCCCCAAAAACTTCTCAGTGGGTATCAACGTGTATACGGCTATTCGAATTCGATGAAAAACTTCTCGTATTAGGGCTCCGAGATGGCATCAACTATCGCTACTTTGGCGATGGCCCGATGCAAAGAGACTCGATATACCAAACCGATGGGCAAAGGTTCTGGATTGATGAAGTCTTTGCAGGTGAGGTGGTAGTACCCAGTATACGTCTAGACGAAGAACTTTATGTGGAGTACTGCCAGATTGTTAATCGCGCCCCAGTCGTTCTCAGAGTTGACGATTTCCTCGCAGCAGGAGGTATCGACCCTGCTTTTGCGCCCTTCCAGAATGATGACGAGGACTACTGCTTACGCACTTGGCAACACGGTAACCGTGTAATGATTATCAGCGGACTAACCTTTCACCGCGATGTGGGTATAGGTGGGATGCGTGCTTTCAATGATATCGCCAGGAACAGACGTACTCAGCATATGTGCGATAATTGGGCCAGAGTATCGCAACGGTATCGGTCGTTTGTGAATTCAGGTGAGGTGATGCGGCTGGTCAATTCTGCGAACAGAGAATTCATTGCCAACAATCGGCTCTAGCCCCCGCTCCAGGTAAAGCTGCACGAGTTCTGCTGGGAGGAGAGTAGGCGGCATAGTCTGATGAAGAGTGTCCTGAAGTTATGTGCGTAGGAATGGGAGTGCTAGTCGCCTCGGGTATCAGGCCTTGGGGGCGGTATATGCTGTAGTTAGCTGTTGCGCAAGCAGGTTGTTGCACCACAACAGGTACGGATTCACTGCAGCAAGAAGGAGAATCATAGATGATGAATTGGCACAGTGGAAGTGAGTGTCCCGCGGTCCTGTTTCTTGTCTTTAACCGCCCCGATCTGACGGTTAGGGTGTTTCAGGAGATCAGAGCGGCTCGCCCAGACCGGTTGTTCATCGCTGCAGACGGTCCGCGAGCCGATCGATCTGATGATGAAGGCTTATGCATTGAGACTCGGTCCATAGTAACTCAGATAGATTGGCCTTGCGAAGTCCACACTCTCTTTCGGGATAAAAATCTTGGATGCAAGAGGGCTGTCAGTAGCGCTATTACTTGGTTCTTTCAACATGTAGAGGAAGGGATAATCCTAGAGGATGATTGTCTTCCAGTCAACAGCTTCTTTGGCTTCTGCGCTGAGCTCTTGAAGCGTTATCGTATGGAAGAGCGGATCATGATGATAAGCGGTGACAATTTCGTGCCTAGGTCCAGGCTTCCAGACTATAGCTACCGCTTCTCGATCCACGCCCACATATGGGGCTGGGCCACTTGGCGACGCGCCTGGGAGCATTATGACGACAATCTTCAGGATTGGCCTCGCCTGCGCAGCACCTCCTGGCTTATCGAATGGCTGGGGGATAAAGCTGCCGCAGCCTACTGGCGGGCTATCTTCGATCAAGTGTATGCCAAGCAGATCGACACTTGGGATTATCCATGGACATACTCTTGCTGGGTTCAAAGAGGATTCACGGTGCTGCCAACAGTAAATTTGGTGTCTAATATCGGTTTTGATGAGCGTGCAACTCACACAGTGGACAGCAAGTCTGACAGTGCAAACCTTCGGCGTGATTCTATAACATTCCCACTGAGGCACCCGACAGTGTTGGCTCCTAATATAAATGCTGATCAGTACACCACTAGGCATCACTTTGGTGTTAGCTTTACCGTGCCAGCTTGGGGGAGATTGACACGACGAATCTCAAGGTTACTACATCATGTCAAGTAGATCGGTGTTCCCAAAATTGTTACGTTCTGGGGCGAGGTTTTTACTTCACCCCGACTATCGAAGAACACTTGTGGAGAAACGAAGACTGGCACAGCTTCCTCGTTATGTCGCAGGTGAAACGATGCTGCTCGGTCAGCCACTCCGGTTCTGTGATGCAGCCTCCGTGCTTTCCGCTTATAGGAGCATTTATGAGAACGGCATTTATGCTTTTGACACAGCGAAGATTGATCCAGTGATACTGGATTGCGGGGCAAATGTGGGCTTAGCCGTTCTATACTGGAAGCAACGCTACCCCCACGCTCACATCACTGCATTTGAGGCTGATCCTAATGCGTTCGCCTTACTGAAGCTCAATTGCAGCGCATTTGCCCCGACGGATGTTGCCCTCGTGAACAAAGCAGTATGGGTCACCAATGAGGTCTTACCATTTGTCGGGGACGGGGCAGATGGTGGTCATATCGATGACACTAAACATGAAGCAATTGGTGGGAACCAGACAGTGTTTGTGGAGTCAATGAGGCTACGCGATTATCTGTGTGAGCGTTCCGTTGATCTCCTCAAACTCGATATCGAAGGTGCGGAAGTGGATGTCCTAATAGATTGTAGAGAATGTCTCGAGGGCGTGCAGCGAGTCTTTGTTGAGTATCACTCCTTCGTTAACCGATCTCAACGGCTTGACGAGGTCATCTCAGTTCTGCGTGGCGCTGGGTTCCGATACCATGTGCAGCCGGAATGGGTTGCTGCAAGACCTTTCCAGGAACGCGTGATCAACGGCGGCATGGATAACAGGCTCAATATCTTTGGATACCGACTGTGAGGTTGTATCTCCATATGCAATATGAAGCCTGTTTTGGCAGGTTCCATCCTGCCTGCATTGGGGCCAGGCGTCCACGAGACTCAAAGTCCATTGCATGGGAAAGCAAAACAACTTTCTATCTGAGCACAGGGCGTCCACTAGACGGGCACCGCACGTGCAACGTATCGGCTGAATAGGGGCTCGCGTGGGCACACAATGTATACAGCATTCACGAGAAGCAAAGCTATGAATATCTCCCTTACTGTTATCACTCAAGACAGTACAAGGGTGCTCACTGAATTCCGTCTAGAATCACTTTTGGTCCACTACGCACGAAGGCAGAGGAGTTACTTAAATTGTGAGGAGACTTCCCTTTGAAAGTCTTGCTACTTAATTCTAACGACAGCACAGGTGGTGCTGCACGCGCTGTTTACCGCTTGCACGCAGGACTGCATCGCCTGGACCAGGATTCAACTCTATTCGTTGCCCGGCGTAACAGCAGTGACGTGACGGTAAAAGCCTTCTCACCTGCTATAGATTTGTTTAGCCGATTACGTCGCCGCCTGTATCTGGAATGGATCAATCGCGATTATGCTAAATATCGGTCACGGCCTGAGGGATATGAATTATTCAGTGATGCTCGAACGCAATACGGCGCTGCTCCGTTAGGTCAATTACCTTCTTGTGATGTGATCAACTTGCATTGGGTCGCCAGTTTTATTGACTATGAAAGGTTTCTCACTCAGGTTCCCCAACGCAAGCCGATCATCTGGACTTTGCACGATATGAACCCCTTCACCGGTGGCTGTCATTATGATCAGAACTGCGGCCGGTATCGAAATCGCTGTGGCAACTGTCCACAGTTAGCCTCCGATGATGAAAAAGATCTCTCTCGGCGCATTTGGGAACGCAAGCAAAGAACCTTCACCAAGATTGCGCCAGATCAACTCCACATCGTCACGCCGAGTCACTGGTTGGCTCGGGAAGCCGAACACAGCACTTTGTTGGGAAGATTTCCGATCTCGGTAATTCCCAACAGTCTGGATACCGAGGTCTTTTCACCTCGAGAACGCGACGTAGCTCGCGCGGCGTTGGAAATACCCCAGGAAGCCATCGTGCTATTGTTCGTCTCCGATTGGACAGGTGATAGGCGCAAGGGATTTATGCAACTCGTGCAAGCGCTGTCTGGCTTAAGTAACTTACCTGATATTTTTCTCCTCTCCTTGGGTAAGGGAAAACCAGACCTTGAAATCACCATACCATACCGACATCTGGGACACTTAGAAGATGACCGACTGATGGCCCTCGTCTACAGTGCCGCCGATCTCTTTGTCATCCCGTCTTTACAAGACAATCTGCCTAACACGGTCCTAGAATCGCTCGCATGCGGCACACCAGTGGTTGGCTTCGATGTCGGTGGCATTCCCGATATGGTGCGTCCGGGTATCACAGGTCTGCTGGCTCCGGTTGGGAATGTGGATGGGCTGCGCGAAGCTATCGTTGAACTACTACAGAACCCTGCAATGCGAGCGGAAATGGCAGAGAATTGCCGCCACATCGCGGTAGAGGAATACGCGCTTGAAGTTCAGGCTCGTCACTACATACAGCTCTATCAATCTATGCTGGACAATTATGATTGAATTATTTGGTGCGACTATCGCAATACTTCTGACATGGGTCGTTTTGTTTCTCATCTTTGCCGGCCTTGGTCTACTCGTCCGGCGCGCTTTTGGACTGAGTATACACTGCGCCGAGAATTATCTATTGTGCTTCTGGACAGGATGGGCTATCGTCATCGCCATACTGCAAGTATGGCATCTGTTCCTGCCCATAGGATGGCCTGCCTTTGCGGTGATTTCACTGGTCGGCATAGCCGGTTTGCTCTGGAATGCGCATGATATTTGGCGCTGGATAAGAACGAAGTCCACTCGCAAACTGATCCTTGGCAGTTTCCTTTTCATCGTCGCTGTCTGGTTGGCCCAACGCGCTATGATGCCGCCTTTGGCCTATGACAGCGGCCTGTATCACCTGAATGCCGTGCGTTGGGCGGCATCTTACCCTATCGTTCCTGGTCTGGGCAACCTGCACGGGCGGCTGGCCTTCAATAGTGCCTACTTCCTCTACGTTGCCATGTTGGAAATCGGTCCATGGATTGGAAGATCTCATCATCTGGCCAACGGCCTCCTCTTTTGGGTCCTCTTTGCCCAAATCTTGCTCAGTGGTCTCAATCTACTCGACGTCCGTGACGGTTGGCAAACAAAGGACATCTTCCACGTCCTATTGCTACCTCCAATAATTTTCCAATCCCTAGACATAAATGTTTCCAGTCCCACACCGGACACGGCCATTTTTATTCTAGGAATCGTTCTAACTTCTCAACTACTTAACCTGTTTTCGCAAAAAGACTCCTCTAGCAAAAAGATTAAATATGATCTCTTGGTGATTATCCTTATTGTCTGCATCGGCATCACCGTTAAACTCAATTTTGCCGTATTGGGAGGAGTATCCGCACTTTTGGCGTTCCTTTTTTGGTTTGCTCGATACAGAGACGACCAAATTCAAGCCAGAAAAACACTGGCATGGACCGCCCTATGTATGGTAGCGATCATTCTTCCCTGGATGATACGCGGCGTTATTCTCAGCGGATATATTGCTTATCCCAGCACAATTGGGGCATTCCCCGTAGCATGGCGCATACCGCGGGAGGCAGCCATCGATGAGGCAAATTGGATTCGTAGCTGGGCCCGTGCTCCTGGCATCCATTGGAATCAAGTCCTGGGAAATTGGAACTGGTTCAAACCCTGGGCCTACAACATACTGAAAAACTACTTCAATGTGACAATTCCGCTCCTGCTAACCATTGGCAGTAGCTTGCTCATCTTTCCTTTGCGACTTGTCAAAATTCGAAAGTCCCAAACCATACAATGGGCCATTTTAACACCCTCACTCGCCAATCTCGCATTCTGGTTTATGACTGCCCCAGACCCCAGGTTCGCCGGCGCTTCCTTCTGGATCCTTGGAGCAGGAGCCGTCGCGCTCGCCATCGACCGGATAAAACAGCTAAAAAGAACCACCTTGTCTAGCGCTACCCTTTGCCTGTCTCTCATCCTGTGCATGATCCCCTTCCGTCACATGACCCTTTACTATGGGCCAGGAGAAGATCATGGATTCCACGCTACCCCACGCAGCGAATTGACAACTTTCGTAACGAGGAGTGAAGTGCTTCTCTATACGCCCCAAGAGGGTGATCAATGCTGGGACGCACCACTGCCGTGTACCCCATACCCCAATGCTGACCTGCGCCTTCGTCGGCAGGGAAATCTCGGTAGCGGTTTTCTATTGGAGACCAACGAGTGATCAATATGCATTGTCCAACCTTACATGAATTGCCCCCTGCCTCACCGTCCCGCAGGACCGGATGGCCCTGGACGGAGGAGAGCGAACAACTACCGGCGACGATGCCCAACGGCAAATCCTGGCCCCGGATCAGCATCGTCACGCCATCGTACAACCAGGGACAGTTTATCGAGGAAACGATCCGTTCGGTGCTGCTGCAGGGGTATCCAAATCTGGAATACATCATGATGGACGGTGGTAGTACAGATCGCAGCGTGGAGATCATCCGTAAATACGAACCGTGGCTGGCCTATTGGGTAAGCAAACCTGATGACGGGCAATCGGCGGCGATTGGGGAGGGATTCAACCGGTCTACTGGGAACATACTCGCGTGGATTAACTCGGATGACCGGTATCTTACGGGGACGTTTGCGCGCGTTGCGCGTTTCTTTACAACTCGCCCAAAGGTAGCCTTCGGTTGTGGCGATATCAATAGCATTGATGTCGAAGGAGCGTTCATCAAGCGGGCCTATGTAGTGCGCCCATGGCCCTTTATCACAGCCAACACCGGCTGGCATCGCTGGTTCCAGCAGGGAAGCTTTTGGCGGCGAGATATCTACGAAAAGGTGGGAGGCGTTGACGTGTCACTGCAATTCTGCATGGATACGGAACTATTCATTCGTTTAACCAGGGCCGGGATCGGTCGGAGAATCCCCGGCCCACCTTTAGCAGAATTTCGGAGTCATGAGGCGGCCAAAACCTCTATCTTGTTGGATGTATATGCTCAAGAAACCGCACTCCTGATCAAAAGATACGGTAATCCAAAATGGATCAGTCACCCACGTCTGCTTATGCTTCTATGGCAGTTATGGAACAAGCCACTAGGCTTGCGTAAACGGGTTATTCGCTGGTTGGGATGGGAGTATTGATGCAACCAAGATATTTTGGCACCATTCTAAGGTAAAATATCCATGATTGATGACAAAAACCTGTGGCCAGATAATAATCGGGAATGGCAGATGAGCGAACAATCTGAACCAGGACTGGTCAGCGTGATTATGCCCGCCTATAACCGCGCTCATTTGATCGTCGAGACCATTGATAGTGTCTTTGCCCAAACCTACCGTCCCATCGAGTTAATCATCGTCGACGATGGCTCAACAGACAACTCAGCCCAAGTCATAGATGGGTGGCGCAAGCGCTGTGTGAACGAAACTGGATTCGAGTTGACATATCTTCATCAGGCGAACCAAGGGCCCTCCGCAGCACGCAACCGGGGCCTAATTGCGTCGCGGGGCGAATATGTCCAGTATCTTGATTCCGACGACAGGCTTTCATCGCACAAAATTACAATTCAGATGACATACGCTAAAGAACACCCGGATTATGTGATTCACGGTCCCTGGCGGCTTTTCAACGTTCAGCACGACAGCCTTCATGTTGGTATTCTTAACTCGCCCGATAGTGGGCGTTATCCCTTCACATCTGGCGACTACTTGAAAACTTGGTGCATGGGGTACCTTGAACCCCCACATTGCTTTCTATGGCCGCGCAAGTGGATACATCGCATTGGGCCCTGGGATGAAATGCTTGTGGGGCCGGATGATGTTGAATACCTGGGGCGTGCTTTTTTGCTGGGAATCCGGCTGGCATATGCCCCTGGCAGCATTGCCTATTACCGACTGCACAGTGATGCGGTACGGGTCAGCGGCTCAACATCCGAACGGACTATAGAGTCTATGTTCAGAATGTGCGAAAGGATGGAACGCGGTTTCCGTCAACTGGGACTGTGGGACACCTACGGTCGCTTTTTGGCCTATAAATACTACGAGATTGCCCGGAAAAGCGCCTTACACTATCCAAGACACTACCGAGCTGCTCTGCACCAGTACAAGCTTCTTCGCGAGACCGGTTCCGGCAGACCGGGCACAATACGTCACCGCCTGCTTGCTAGTACTATGGGAATCCGTGCTGCTGAAATATTGTCCTATATGCTTCGGAAGATAGGCCTCTCCGTGCATAAGATTCCTATGAACAGATGCAGTGACTATCAAGAAATGGAAAGCTTGGATTCTGATCAGGGCGGGCGCTAAGATGAAATATATACACAAAAAACTGATAGATATATGCAGCCGTGCAGTTGGAGCTAAGATTCTCATCTTCTCCGGTAACGGCGCTGGCATTGGTAACCGGCTGAAATGCATGGCCTCTTATCATATCTACCACGGCTTGGAGCACGCGTTAATGTTCTGGAATTCAAGAGGGTGGGTTAGTGCACCATTTGGAGCTTTATTTCAGCTAGATGAAATAAAAGGTTTCAACGCTATTGCAGCAAATCTTCGAATCCTCAACGGCTATACTTATCCATCGATGGGAGAGCATGAATACTGGAGACTCAAAGTTAATCCTGAGGAAGTTGATTCATCCTTTATGGTCGAGCGAGATGGGCACGTATTCCCAAGTATAGATTTCCGTTTTCAGGATATCCCGTACACGGTTCGTAGAAAGTATCTCGATTTCTTTCGGCTGCTGCGACCTTCTCAGCAGGTGCAAAAACGTGTAAACTCCGTGGATATCGATGAGTCTTTTATCTCTGTGCATGTTAGAAATCCTGTTAAGGCATCGGACAAGAAAGCAAACGTCTGCGGCATCGATGTATTCATAGAAAAAATGGAGCAGTACCCAAAAGGAACGAAGTTCTTCATTTCAACTATGGGTAGACAGTATTCTGATGAGCTACGAGACGTTTTCGGCAAAAACATAGTGGAACTGCCTGACAAAGACTACACTTCTATGCGGGATGCAGCTGCTGACATGTATCTCCTTAGCAGTGGAAGAGAACTGGTTGTCTCACAAGGTTCGACTTTCTCGGAATGCTCGTGGTGGATGGGAGGTTGTAGGCAGGATGTTACGACGCTCTGGCCTCGATACTTAGAGACTAAAGATATCAATAGGATTGCCTAAACTTCATGAGATCTTTACGTAACATGTGCAAAATGCCTAAAAATAGCCGTTTAGGGTGCCATTTGCACGCTTTCAGTAGATGAGCCAAAATTTTGAGGTCAATGGTGATATTCGGTGATGGGGCATTCTTAATGTGTTGCTTGATATGAAGACATTTGAGTGGTTGGTGGACAGGGCCAACTTGATTCTGAAGTTCGACCCGGAATACGATATCACCCTGCAAATGCCGTTTAATAGTGGCGTGTTTGCTTCGCATTGCAATGCAATCGACAAAGAACAAATGTTCACTGATTTTGAGCGCGCTTCGGCCTTTCAAGCCCCCCCAATCGACCCTAAACCGCTAATCAGTTCACGTGATACTCTGTTTAAGGTTGATCAAGGATTTTTAAAGTGGTTTGTCACCGGCCGCAGAATGACCGTTACAAGGCTAGATGACCTCTGGGTGAGAGACAAAGCCCGATTCGCCAAAGAGATAGACAATGTCTGACAGCGAAAACTTCGTAGCCTATATCATTCATCAGCATCCCAGCCTGCGCACTACATTCATCCGCAGGGAGATTGATGCACTGCGTGCGAAAGGACTGAGTGTAGAAGTTTTTTCGTTACGTCCTTGCGATACAGCCAGTCTGAAAGGAGACGCCGAAGCATTAGCCCACATGGAAAGCACGCATTACTTGCCGATACATCCTCTCGCCTCCGCTTACGTTTGGGCGACTCTGAGGGAAAGCTTCCGGTCGCCAAGAAAGATTTTACGCAATCTTTTCCTGGCACTTGAGCCGGGAGCAGGTTCGATAAGTCGATGGCAACATAGCTTTCACGTTTGGCGTGCCGCGTGGCTGGCTCAAAAGCTGAGAACGATGGGAAACTGCCGCCATCTCCATGCCCATTTTTCCGGTTCCGCAACGACCACGGCCTTAGCGGCAGCCCGGTTGTTGGGCATCAGCTTCAGCTTTACCAGTCACACATCCATGGATCCTACCCCACTGGTGCAATTGAAGGAAGCGCGGTTTGTGGCCTCTATCAGCGAATATGATCGCCAGTACCTTCTCGAAAATGTTCCGGCAGAGGAACGTGAGGAGATTCGCCAAAAGATTCACATCATTCATTGCGGGATCCCCTTAGCACAATGGCCCTTTACACCTCGTTATTGGGATGGCTCCGACAAGGATGCAATCCCAACAATTCTTTCTGTGGGAGCAGTGGAAGAGAAAAAGGGGCACGATATATTGCTTCAAGCCTGCCATTTGTTGCGGGATCAAGGGATGCGTTTCCGTTGCCGCATCATTGGTGGGTACGCGGGTATGGATTTACACCCTTTGGTAGGGGAACTTGATCTCCAAGACACCGTCACGCTGCTAGGTGCCCTGCCACAAGAAGCAGTAAAAGAGGAATTATTAAACTGCGACATCTTTGCTCTGGCATGCCGGAGAACATCTACTGGAAACTCTGATGGAATTCCTGTGGCGCTGATGGAGCCTATGGCCATTGGCCGGCTTGTGGTTTCCACGCGCGTCGCGGGTGTGCCCGAGCTGGTCATTGACGGTCAAACAGGTTTTTTGGCCGAACCGGGTGATCCCGTATCGCTGGCAAAGAAGTTGCGGATGGTCATCGAAGACAATGCCGGTCTCAATGAAATACTGCGTCGCGCACGGCAGCATATTGAGAATGATTTCGATACTGATCAAGAAGTTGCCAAGCTTGTGTCCCACTTGCCACAGGTGGAAGATCAGGCCACAATGATACGTGCGTCAACTATGTAGAAACGGGAAGGTAGTTTTATGGTAAATCATTCTAACTGGCGCGTGGTCGTTGCCCAACCGGGTTCACGCGAACACTACGCAATACCGCGCGCACTGTACCGCAAGGGTATGTTGGTCAAGCTTGTCACTGACTGGTATTACACTCCCGCGTTGGATAAACGCATAGAACGATTACTCCGACGGTGGGGAGGGAAACTTGCTCGCGGGGCACTAGGACGACGGATTGAGGCGCTGCCCGACGACCTGGTGAATTCCTGGGGGTTGCATTACCTAACCTGGTGGTTAGTTAGCCGTGTTCAGGCCTTGCGTGGTGTACCCCATGCAAATCATATGATCACTAACAAAGCTTTTGGCTCGTGGGTCTCGCAACTTAAGCTGCCCGAACACGATATCTTTTGTGGGTATTGCTATTCATCCCTTGAGGCTTTACGTGCGGAAAAAGCACGAGGCCTGTTCACGATCTTGATTCAGATGGATGCTGCGGAGGTTCATGAGCGTTTGGCCCAACAAGAGATGGAAAAATGGCCACAGTATGCTTCCCCTGTTCATTCCACACCCCGAGCCTATTTTGACCGTGCGAAAGCCGAATGGGATATCGCTGATGTGATCATTGCCAACTCGGAGTGGACGCGATCTGCGTTATTGGAACAAGGGGTTCCCTCCCAGAAGATAGCCGTGCTTCCGATGATGTACACACCACCAGACCCAAGCGCTACCACCTCAATAGATACTATCCCACCTCTGCGAGTGCTCTGGGTAGCCACGGTCGATATTGCCAAGGGCATCCAGTATCTGGTGGAGGCTGCACGTGCGTTGGAGGGCGAACCGGTTGAATTCACGGTGGCTGGGCACATCGCCATCAAATCAGAGGCGGTGGCGGCGGCTCCGGGCAACATTCGCTGGTTGGGTCAGGTACCAAGGTCGGAGGTAAAGGCACTGTACCGGAGCCACCACATCTACGTGCTACCGACCATTTCCGATGGCTTCGCCATTACCCAACTGGAAGCGTTAGCACACGGCCTGCCGGTTATTATCACGCCCAACTGCGCGCGTGTGGTGCAAGACGGCGAAACGGGGTTTGTGGTCCCTCCGTTTTCGGCAGAAGCGCTGACCGAGGCTATCTCACGGTTCGTGCACGATCCGGGGCTTGCCGCCCGTATGTCGCCCCGCTGCGTGGAGGTAGCTAACAACTATTCTCTCGAGGCCTATGCTTCACGGCTGATCTCGATAATCCAATCGCGCATGGGAACAGCAGAATGAAGACAGAATACCGTCTACTTCACCTGCGGTCGTCCTGTTACTGTATGAGCATAAACCGAAAAACACCCTATCAAGGACAACAAGCATGCAGATAGCCGCCGCCCTCGTCCTTTTGATGCTGGCCATTGCCTATTCTGTGAAGTCATTCCAAGGAACGGCAACATTCAAAGACGTCGTCCTGGCGGCTTCGTTGATGTGGCCTGTAGCGGTGGTGTTTTATGGCCCCCTGCTAGACTTGAGAAATCCTGTCTGGATCGTCTTGGGAGGGCTGGCCATCTTGTGGATATTTAAATGGCAAAGGTCAATAATCCTGCAGTTATGGCCCGTGGTCATCTTTTTTGTCTATATGATGACCGCCTCCCTGTGGGCGGTCAATGGTGTTGAAAGCGCGATGCGGACGATAGGCAATACACTCCTGATGGTGTATGTAGCTGCGCAGGTACGGACGCGCTCGCCCCAGCAAACACTCTCGCGCACGTTTGACATGCTGACGATTGTAAGTTTTGGAATACTAACCCTGCTACTGTGGGGTGCGACGCAAGAAGGGCTATCTCTTTCTCGAAGATTCCGGATGGATGAAATCGGGCTGAAAGCCACAGGGATAGCGAGCTTTGCCTTGACGGCCCTCATTGTGCTAGGCGGGCGCGCGTTCAAGGAAAAAGGCGTCAAGCGCCTGGCGCTATTGGCATTATCCGGGTTTGCGCTCGCCCTGATGGTGTTGACACAGACGCGCGGGACCCTTTTTGCTTTCATCGGCGTCATCGCCTTCCTGGCGTTGTTCCAGGGGAAATCGCAAGGACAAACGCGGGATGTGATCCTGTATTTGATGATCCTTTCATCCCTGGCCCTGTTCAGTTTTATGCCTGACGTCCTGGACCGGTATTTAGGCAACGCAGCAACGTATTTCCGGTTAGAAAGCGAAACCGAACTGCTTGACGACCCCGAAGGTTGGGCCGGACGGTTCGATCTGTGGAACTACGCACTCGAAAAGGCAGCAGAACGCCCATTTCTGGGGAGAGGCACGGGATCGAGCACCTTTGCAATAGTACCTGACGTAGTCTTTGCTTCGAGGAGCAGCACAGCTGGGTTGCCCTATGCCACCGTTCACAGCCAGTATGTGGAAACCTACTATGATCACGGCCTTGTTGGATTGGGAGTGCTCATCGTTATCCTCCTTTGGATTACGTGGGCTGCGATCAAAGCCTTTCGAAATCCACCCCCTGGCCTGGAAACGGAGACCAGGACCCTGGCACTGTTGTGGATCACAACGCCGATCGGTATGATCACCCACGGGGGATATTTCTCTTCAGGCAATCCTCATCGAATGTGGCTTTGGATGGCCGGCCTGGCGATGGTGTATGTGCGGCAATACGCCGTCGAGCAACGCGCCCAGATTGCGCCGCCCCCGTTACAACGGGGGTATCGCAAGTTTGACGCGAAGGCGCTACGCAACCCGATGGGAAGAAGTATGTGATATGCGCCGGATTGCCGTGTTGTGGAGCGAATTTCCGCCTTATGTGGCAGCCTGTGTGCAGGCGCTGGCGATGCGCGCAGGTGTAGAGATATCTGTCGTGCGCTATGCATACCCGGCAGATAAACCCTTTGACGCGAGAGCACGCAGTCTTACTATACCCGTATATACCATCTCTGCTCGCGACCCACTCAGACACCAGTGGGATGAGCTTGGCGCTCTACTGCGGGATTTCGAGCCAAACGTTGCCATTGTTTCCGGATGGGCAATTCCGGCCTTCAATCGAGCCGCGAGGTACGTGCGGCAGCGCGGAGGCACCGTCATCTGCACCAGTGATAATCCCTGGCGCGGCAATCTGAAGCACACGTTGGGCGCCGTCTTTGCCAAACCGCTGTTTCGCTGTCGCTACGCAGCGCTGTTTGTTCCCGGCGAGCGCGCCCGGCCGCTGGCAAACGCTTTGGGCTTTACGGGCAAGCGGCTGATCACCGGGAGCTATAGCTGCGATTGGCCGCTCTATGCCGGCGCGTACGGGCGTCTCCGTGAAGATTCAGATCACGGATGGCCTCACGCGTTTATCTTTGTCGGCAGTCTCATCGAACGAAAAGGACTGCCGGACATCATCGAAGCCTATAGAGCCTACCGCCTCGAGGTCGACAATCCGTGGGAGCTTTGGGTGGTGGGAGACGGGCCGCTGCGTTCTTCGTTGGAAACCGGCGAAGGGATCGTTCCTCTGGGCTTCAAACAACCCGTCGAATGCGCGGAGTTGATGGCCCGCGCGGGAGCCTTTATTCTGGCCAGCCACAGCGAACCCTGGGGGGTGGTCATCCACGAGGCGGCGACGGCCGGTCTGCCGGTGCTGTGTACCGACATCTGCGGGGCCGCCGCCGACCTGGTTAGCGATGGGCATAGCGGCTATCTCTTCGAGCCGGGCGATGCCGATCATCTGCGCGCCTTGATGGTCCGGTTGACGCAAATGAGCGACCAGCAACTGGAAACGATGGGGCGCAACAGTCACGAGTTGTCGAAGCAGTTCACGCCCGAACTGTGGGCCGACCGGCTGCTGCGCGGTCTTGAGCGGCTAGGCAGTTAGTGCATGGCGGATAAATACTGTTTCTCAGCGTGTTCAGCGACCTCTGCGGTGAAGGAAACTCGCGATCACGCAACGCCTGCGGCAATCAATGGATAGGCTCATGAATAGCAAACCGGTCATCCTGACGTTTCTAGATTACTACCTTCCCGGCTTCAAATCCGGTGGGCCGCTGCGCACCGTGAGCAACATGGTCGCGCAAATTGGGCAAACCATTGACTTTCGGATCATTACCCGGGATCGCGATGCCACAGACACACAACCATACCCGGAGATCGAAACCGATACATGGAACCAGGTTGGGCAGGCCCGCGTCTATTACGCCTCGCCCGGACGTCTGTCTTTGGGGATACTCCGCACGCTCGTCAAAACCGCCGCGCCGGATGCCCTTTATATGAACAGTTTTTTTTCAACGCTGACGATCAAGTGCCTGGCGCTCAGGCGGATCGGGGCCTTGCCGGACGTCCCCGTGATCGTCGCACCACGGGGCGAGTTCTCGCCCGGCGCGCTGGCGCTCAAACACAGGAAAAAGCGTCTGTATATCGCGCTGGCCAAAACGCTTGGCCTGTACAATAACGTGCTGTGGCAGGCTTCGTCTCCGGTCGAGCAAGGCGACATCCAGGTTGTGTTTGGCGATCGGGCACAGGTCCACGTCGCGCCCGACGTACCGGCAGTCCTGCAACAGCAGGTTATCGAACCCAGGGCCAAGTCACCCGGCGACGCCCGGTTCATCTTTCTCTCGCGCATCTCCCCCAAGAAGAACCTCCACCGCCTGATCGAGATGCTGGGGGCTTTGTCCGGCAAGATAACTTTTTCAATCGTAGGCCCTGTGCGAGACGGAGCTTACTGGCGCGTGTGCCAACAGATGATAGAGCGGCTCCCGGAACTTGTGCAGGTGGACGTCAAAGGGTCTGTGCCGCACGAACAGGTTCACGCGGTGCTTGCAGGCCATCACTTTTTCGTGCTGCCGACCCTGGGCGAGAACTTCGGCCACGTCATTCTCGAGGCCCTGGCAGCCGGCGTGCCGGTCGTAATCAGCGATCAAACCCCGTGGCGCGGGTTGGCACAAATGGGGGTAGGCTGGGATCTTCCCCTCGAGGACGAGCAGCAGTGGCGCACCGTCCTGCAACAGTGTGTGGATATGTCACAAACGGAGTACGAGCAGATGTCGAACAAAGCCAGAGCCTACGCCGTCGAATGGACGGCCGACAACAGTATCTTACAAGCGAACCGTGACCTGTTCGCCAAGGCAATAACACAATGAAACAAATCCTGCAAAACCTCAAATCCGGCGCTACCGAACTCCTCAACGTCCCCGCCCCACTTACCCGTCCAGGGCATCTTCTTATCGCCACGCGCCGCAGTCTCATCTCCGCGGGCACGGAACGGATGCTGGTCGAGTTCGGGCAGGCCAATCTGCTGGCTAAAGCCAAAGCGCAGCCGGATAAGGTCCGCCAGGTGCTCGATAAGCTGCGCACCGACGGCCTTTTGCCCACATTGGAAGCCGTCTTTGCCCGCCTGGACCAGCCTCTGCCGCTCGGCTACTGTAACGCGGGTGTGGTGCTGGCAGTGGGCGAGGGTATCACCGGCTTTGCCGTCGGCGACCACGTGATCTCCAACGGCCCGCACGCGGAGGTCGTTTGCGTGCCGCAAAATCTCTGTGCGCGCATCCCTGAAGGCGTGAGCGACGACGAAGCCGCGTTCACCGTGCTGGCGGCTGTGGCGCTGCAGGGCATCCGGCTGGCGGAACCCACGCTCGGCGAGAACGTGGCGGTGATCGGGCTGGGGCTGGTGGGCTTGATGACGGTGCAGATGCTCGTAGCCAACGGGTGCCGGGTGTTGGGCGTGGATTTTGATCCGGGAAAGCTCGCGCTGGCCCGTCAATTCGGCGCGCAGACGGTGGACCTCGGCGCGGGAGGCGATCCGGTGCAGGCCGGGCTGGCCTTCTCCCACAGCAACGGGATGGATGCAGTGCTGATCACGGCCTCCACCAAGAGCAACGATCCGGTACACCAGGCGGCGCAGATGAGCCGCAAGCGCGGGCGCATCGTGCTGGTCGGCGTCACCGGGCTGGAACTGTCGCGCGCCGACTTCTACGAAAAGGAATTGACCTTCCAGGTCTCCTGCTCGTACGGGCCGGGCCGCTACGATCCGGCCTACGAACAGCAGGGGCGCGATTACCCCTACGGCTTCGTCCGTTGGACCGAGCAGCGCAACTTCCAGGCCGTGCTCAACCTGATGGCGGACAAACGCCTGGACATCGAACCGCTGATCTCCACGCGCGTGCCACAAGCCGAGGCCCCTACCGCCTACCAACGCCTCACCGAAGACCATTCCCTACTCGGCGTGCTCCTCACTTACCCCGAACAAAGCGTTGATCTCAGTCGTACGGTTGGCTGTCAGCCGTCAGCTATCAGCCGTCAGCCATCAGCCATCAGCCATCAGCATCCACCATCCAACATCCACCATCCTGCAGCCTGCATCCTGGATCCTGTCATTGGCATGATCGGCGCTGGCAATTTCGCCTCGCTCGTGCTGTTGCCCGCCCTAAAGAAAACCCCCGCCCTGTTGAAAACCATCGCCAGCGCGGGGGGAACGTCAGCCGCCTTGGCCGCGCGCAAATTCGGGTTCCAGGAGGCCACCACAGACTATCGCGCCCTTCTGGACGACCCGGACATCAACACCCTCTTCATTGCCACCCGCCACAACCTCCACGCACGCCTCGTCATCGAAGCACTGCAGGCCGGCAAACACGTCTTCGTCGAAAAACCCCTCGCCCTCACCCGCGCAGAACTCCAAGACATCGCTTCCGCTTATCAGAATGCCCGTATCCCTGAGACAGAACCCCAAGACGGCCACCCCACAACAAACTCTCAACTCTCAACTCTCAACCCTCAACTCTCTCTGATGGTCGGCTATAATCGTCGCTTCTCCCCCCTGGCGGTCAAAATGCGTGCGTTGCTGCAAGCACGATCCCAGCCGGTGAGCGTCATTTACACCGTGAACGCCGGTGAAATCCCGCCTGGCCACTGGGTTCACGATCCCCACGCAGGCGGCGGGCGCATCATCGGCGAAGGGTGTCACTTTGTAGACTTCCTCCGTTACCTGGTCGCATCACCGATTGTGGGTGTAGAAGCGCAGATGATGGGCGCAGCGAGCGGCATTGTGGTGCGCGAGGACAAGATGACGATTCAACTCGCGTTCGAAGATGGCTCGATGGGAACCGTACACTACCTGGCCAACGGCAGCAAAAGCTATCCCAAAGAGCGGGTAGAAGTCTTTTACCAGGGCCGGGTGCTCGTTCTGAATAACTTCAAAACGTTGCGCGGCTATGGCTGGCCCGGTTTTCGTCGCATGGGCCTGTTCCGGCAGGATAAAGGCCATCAGGCTGAGATAGCCGCTTTTATCGAGCGCGTGATGGCTGGTGGCCCTCCTCTCATCCCTTGGACAGAATTGGCAGAGGTCAGCCTGGCAACCTTTACCGCCGTCGAACGGGCGGCCCAACCGGCCACAGACCTTGTTTGAAAGGCATCCCCATGTGGGATGCCACACCAACGAGGAGCAAAATTTTCACCACGGAGACACGGCGGCAAGATTGCCGCAAACACAGAGGTTTTTTAGAATTCTCTCCGTGCCCTCTGTGTCTCTGTGGTTATTTTCTTAGGAGACGGCGGCGCTGCCGCACTCCATGCAAACACGAAAATGACTGCTGGTGGATGTAAACCCGCCGGTATGGATCGCGGGCAGCTTGCCTGCAGGGAGGCGGACGAGACGTCCACGTTCCATGGATGCTTTCTGGCTGAAGGCTGAAAGCTGATTGCTGAGAGCTTATTTTCGAAGGAGTATACCTATGCACGTTTTGCACGTCGTCGGCGCTCGGCCTAATTTCATGAAGGTGGCCCCGGTGATGGCTGCGATGGATGGCCACCCAAACATCCAACAAATCCTGGTTCACACCGGCCAGCACTACGACGCCAACATGTCGGACATCTTCTTCCGCGAGCTGGGCCTGCCCCAACCGGACCTCAATCTGGAAGTCGGCTCCGGCTCTCACGCCGTCCAGACGGCGCAGGTGATGGTGCGCATGGAAGATGTCCTTCTCGACCGGCAACCGGATATCGTCTTGGTGTATGGCGACGTCAACTCCACCGTCGCTACGGCCATCGTCTGTGCCAAACTTGGTATTCCGGTAGGCCACGTCGAGGCCGGGTTGCGTTCGTTCGACCGGAGCATGCCGGAGGAAATCAACCGCCTGCTAACCGACCAGATCGCCGACGTGCTCTTTACCCCCTCGGCCGATGGCGACGCGAACCTGCAACGGGAGGGCGTCGCCGCAGAACGCATCCACCGGGTCGGCAACGTGATGATCGACACCTTGATCCGGCTCTTGCCTCAGGCCAGCTTCGATGCCCAACACTGGCCAGAACGCTATGCGTTGGTCACACTCCACCGGCCTTCCAACGTCGATGCGCCGGACATGCTTCGACAAATCCTCGCCACGCTGGCGCAGCTCAGCCTGGATATTCCAATCATCTTCCCAATTCACCCGCGCACACGGCAGCGTATTCAGGAACTTGGCTTATCCCCGGCAAACACCCATCTGATGTTGCAAGAGCCGCTTGGCTATTTGGACTTCCTGGCCCTGCAACGCCACGCTGCCGTCGTGATCACCGATTCCGGCGGCATTCAGGAAGAAACGACTTTCCTGGGTGTGCCGTGTCTGACGGTGCGCGAAAACACCGAGCGCCCCATCACCGTCACCCTGGGGACGAATATCCTGGTGGGGCAGGATATGAACCGTCTACAGGAAGAGGTCGCCCACGTTCTAGCCGGCGACAGCAAAACGGGCCAGATTCCACCGTTGTGGGATGGTCGGGCCGGCCAACGCATTGCCGAAATCATAGGACAACGGGCATGGCAATTCTAGGCCAGCGTTTCAACTACTACCGGCGCATCTTTGCCGCCTACCTGACGCGCAGCAAGAGCCAGTTGACCTTCTGGCACGGCGAGCCGCGCGTCAACGATCAATTCGAGCCGGGGACACTCGGCCAATACTACATGCCCTTTCTGGCCAAAGCCGACTATGCCGGCCACTACGACGATCAGGGCATCCCGATGCTCGATTACCATGGCACAGTCGGTCTGCAATACAATCCCATCGCCATTGCGCAATATGGGCTGGGGAACTACAACGCTTTCTGTCGCACAGGAGACCCGGCGCGCAAGCATAAGTTTTTTGCCGCAGCCGACTGGCTCACGGCAAACCTGGAACAAAATCCCCACGGCTTGTGGGTATGGAACCATCACTTCGATTGGGAGTACCGGGACACGCTCAAAGCGCCCTGGTACTCGGCGCTGGCGCAAGGCCAGGGTATATCACTTTTAGTGCGCGCGCATCAGGAGACGTCGAAGCAGGAATATCTGGATGCTGCGGACAAGGCATTTGCGACTTTCTTACGGCCTGTCGCTGAAGGTGGCGTGACCTACACAGACCAACAAGACTACACATGGTTCGAAGAAACCATTGTGGACCCGCCTACACATATCCTCAATGGCTTCTTGTGGGCCAGTTGGGGGATCTATGATTATGCGCTTTACACCGGGCGGCAGGAGGCCAGCCAGCTATTTGACGAAGCGGTCAGAACCTTGTCCACTATGTTGCCGCGCTTCGATATAGGCTTTTGGTCTCTTTATGAACAGTCTGGCACACGCATGAAAATGTTAGCCAGCCCCTTCTATCACAGCTTGCACATCGTCCAATTGCGCGTGATGCACCGCCTCACCCAGAATCCGGTGTTTGCCCAATACGCCGAAAAGTGGGATGGCTACCGGCGCAGTAGGATCAAGCGCACCCTGGCTTTGGGCTATAAAGCGTTGTTTAAGTTATTATACTATTAGTAGCACGGCATTTTGCGCCTAAAGGCGCGGGGGAAAGGGTGTTTTTGCGTTTGCCGGCGGCGCCAGCAAACGCAAAAACATCCTCAAGAGAAAAAGTGGCTGCAATTGGCGGCCCAAATTGGGCAGACCAATTTGGGCCGCCCATCTCAGTGACAGCGTGAAACCATGATAATTTTCGGATAGGTTCCTATGCATATCTTACTCATTCATCAGGCATTTATGACCGGCAACGAAGCCGGCGGTACCCGGCATTACGAGCTGGCGCAACACTTAACGCGAGAAGGCCATCGTTTCACGGCGGTCGCCAGCACGATCAGCTATCTCACCGGGAAAAAACAAACCCCAGGTCAGGCCACGGCACAAGAAACCGGAGAGGGTATCACCGTCCACCGTGCCTACACGTACCTGGCTTTGCACCGCAGCTTTTTCCATCGCATGTTCAGCTTTCTCAGTTTTATGGTCTCCTCGGTCTTAACCGGCCTGCGGGTGAAAAATGTGGATATCGTCTGGGGAACCTCCCCCCCCATTTTTCAAGGTCTGAGCGCGTGGCTGGTGGCGCGCCTCAAGCGCGTGCCGTTTCTCTTCGAAGTGCGCGATCTCTGGCCCGCATTTGCCGTGGATATGGGCGTCCTGCGCAACCCAGTGTTGATTTGGGCAGCGGAACGACTGGAACACTTTCTCTATCACCACGCCGATCACATTATTGTCAACTCACCGGCCTACGTCACGCATGTACAGAGCAAAGGTGTGCCGGAGGCCAAAGTGACGCTCATCCCCAACGGCGTGGAAACCGGGATGTTTGACCCAGAGGCGGAGGGGGCAGCCGTACGGCAAGAATTTGGCCTGGATGACCGCTTCGTCGTGCTCTACGCCGGCGCGCACGGCCCGGCTAATGACCTGGGCACCGTCCTACAGGCTGCCGACAACCTGCGCGACCGGCCAGACATTGTTTTTGCCCTGGTCGGTGACGGCAAAGATAAACCACACCTAGTACAGCAGGCTGAAACGATGGCTTTATCGAATATCCGTTTCATTCCGGCGCAACCAAAATCGCGCATGCCTGAATTGTTGGCCGCAGCCGATGCCGGGTTGGCCATCCTGCAAAACATTCCGATGTTTGCCACCACCTACCCCAACAAAGTCTTCGACTATATGGCAGCAGGTCGTCCCACCGTATTGGTGATCGATGGTGTGATCCGAGACGTCATCGAAGCGGCCCAAGGCGGCATCTTTGTACCGCCCGGCGATCCAGCAGTTCTGGCAGAAGTCGTGCGCAACTTGGCCAATGATATAGAAGAGTGCAAGCAAATGGGACAATCGGCGCGCACTTACGTCGAAACACACTTTGAGCGCGCGCAACAAGCGGAAAAGCTGGTGCATGTGCTGACATCCTTGGCAAACAAGAAATAGACTAAAGTACAGGCTCACCGGACACGGTACAACCTAATCCTGAAAATCCTGTCCATCCTGTCGAAAACAGTGTATACTAGAGGCATCCTGAACTGTGGGAGAAAGCAGATGGACCATTATGTCACCGCCAATACTTCTACAATCACCTTGCCGCCGGCGCTACGGCAACGTCAGGAAGCATTGGTGGCCAGAGCGCGCCGCCTCGAAAAGCGTCTTGGTGATCCGGTGGATGGATTGGCTGCTCTGTTCGAGGGGCGGCCTGCTGAGGATGATGCGTTTTGGGCAGAGATGCAAGAGATGGAGTGATGGCACGCTCTCAGCGCCAAAACCGCCCCAGGGATGGGGCTTCGAGCGTATTAGCCGGAGAGTGATAAGACCCTGAGGAGGTAACCGCAATAGATACCAGAAACACAATACAAGTAGAACCAACATTTTTATCGTTGCCAGGAGAGGAAAGAGAAACCATCATCAGCCTGGGAGCAACGCTCAGGTTGTCGTACCTGAAGAAACGCCTTTTTCTGGCAGAGAGCAAGGTAAAAAATTACGAGGAGCAGTATGGCGTCACACTGACCCAATTGGAAGCTGAGGGTCTGCCGGATAATGCGGATTACCGCATGCACGAAGATTACATTATGTGGGGTCATTGGTCCGATGTAATCGGCAGAATTAAGGCGGACATTGCCGCTCTCGAAAGCATTGTAAAGCACGGTCTCTACCTGGGAGAGTTATCCTATGCTGGCCTCTGAGCGGCTGCTTGAGATCCAAGATAAGTATGGCAGAAAGGTTCACAAGATTGTCCCGCTTGAGCCGTATTCTCCATTTCCAGACTTAGATACAATGAAAACAAACCAGCACATAAACACAGGAGTTTGCATTGAGTACAGTTCAAGTCTCTTTACCCAGTCAGGAATGGCATGAGTTGGTTGAGTTAAGCCAACAAGAACAAGTATCTCCGGTCTATATGTTGAAACAGGCTGTCCGTCATTTCCTGGATGAGAAGAAACGTTTGTCACGCGCGCGTCAGGGATTGCAAAAAAGCTTTGGCGTTTGGGCGGATCGAGATGATCTGAAAGAGGAAAGCACGACTATCGTCAACGCGATGCGGCGCGAATGGGATGAACGTGAACAACGGCTCGGATTGCTCTAGTTGTGTAGGAGGTGAGTGAGATGGAAGAGATAACAGTATTGGAAAGCGAGATCACAGCGCCGCCAATTTCGGCGCGAGCCGAAGTCCGGTACCGGATGGAGGTCACTTTCCGTTGTACGATTACGCCTTTTGTCGCGCGCCAGAACGCGAACGTTTACCTATTGATGAATGTGGGCAATATGTTTTCGGCGGGCGATCCCATTTTGTTTCTCGGCGAACCGCCGTACTGGAAAGTCCCCGTGTTTTGCGCCTTTCCGGAGTTCAACCATCGTGAGAAGATCGGTGAATTGGCCGTAGATATAGATAGCGGGGCCATTTTGCCGGAACAATCTTATCCTTCTTCGCCAGAGGAGATGGAGCGCCATGCCGAAATCGCCTATCATTCACTTGCAACATCATCAACAAGAGCATAGCGCCAGTTGCCTGGCGGCCTGCGTCGTGATGATTTTGTCATCTTGGCAGGTAAAGGTCACTGAGGCAGAAGTGCGCCGCATCATCAAGACGAAGCCTTATTCCGGCGCGCATCCTGTAAATCTACTGCGTCTGAGCGAATTGGGCTTCCTGGGCTGGCCCTTTGAGGGCACGGTAGATGATTTGCAGCAACGGCTTGATCGTGGAATATCGCTTATCGCATTTCTGTGGACTGGATCGCTGACTTACTGGGCTGAAAAAGCAGGAGTCGACTATTTACACGCTGTTGTCGTGGTGGGCTGGACCGAGACCTCTGTGTGGGTTCATGACCCGGCCTTGCCAGAAGGCCCCACTGAAATATCGTGGGCCGAATTTAAAGACGCGTGGCAATACGCTCGGCACATGTTGGCGGTGATCGAACCGCGCGACAAAGCTTGAGGCGTACCACTTGTACTCGACCGGTCTTAAACGCCTATTTGACCTGCTGGTGACAATCCCAGCCTTGCTGTTCCTCGCGCCGTTCCTGCTGGCGCTCGCGCTCTTGGTGCGTCTCAAGCTCGGCGCGCCCGTCCTCTTTCGCCAGCCGCGCCCCGGCCTGCATGGCAAGCCCTTCACCCTCTACAAATTCCGCACGATGACGGACGCTCGCGACGCGCAGGGCCACCTGCTGCCCGACGCGGAACGGCTCACATCCTTCGGGCGCTTTTTGCGCAGCTATAGCCTCGACGAGCTGCCGGAGTTCTTCAACGTATTCAAAGGCGAGATGAGCATGGTCGGCCCGCGCCCGTTGCTGATGCAGTACCTGCCCCGCTACACGCCGGAGCAGGCGCGCCGCCACGAGGTCAAGCCGGGCATCACCGGCTGGGCACAGGTCAACGGGCGCAACGCCCTCACCTGGGAAGCAAAGTTCGCGCTGGATGTGTGGTACGTGGAGCATGCCTCGCTGTGGCTGGACCTCAAGATCATCGCGCTGACCGTATGGAAAATCCTCACGCGCGAAGGCATCAGCCATCCGGGCGAAGCGACGATGGCGGAGTTTACGGGAAGCCCGCTTTAGCTAAAGAATTGTACACGGATTTGACGGATTCTACGGATTTTTTAAGAAAGAAATCCGTGTTTTCCGTGTTCATCCGTGTACTAAAATGGTGATATACGTTTGACCACCACATTATTCTCGTGTAGATTGGTGGTTTATTTTGCGCGAGGAGCGTTTGAACGTCGATATGTTCACAGACACAAAAACAGTATCCGTCCTGGGTGCGGGAGGACACGCCAAAGTCGTGATCGCGACGGTGCAGGCGGCCGGGGGGCACGTGCGGGCGCTCTACGACGATGATGCGCGCAAGTGGGGACAGTGCGTGTTGGATGTGCCTATCGTTGGCGCGATTGCGTCGGTCGATGTAACGGCTGGCATCGGCGCGATCATTGCGCTGGGGAACAATGCCACGCGCAAGGTCGTCGCGGAGCAGCACCCCACCCTGCGCTGGCAAACCGCCGTGCATCCCAACGCGGACGTGCATCCCTCGGTCACGTTAGGAGCGGGGACGGTGGTGTTTTCGGGCGCGGTCGTCCAGCCGGGGGCAGTGGTGGGGCGGCACTGCATCATCAACACCGGCGCGACGGTCGATCACGATTGTGTCATCGGCGACTACGCGCACATCGCGCCGGGCGTCCATCTCGCCGGAGAAGTCGAGGTGGGCGAGGGTGCGTTTCTAGGCATCGGCAGCGTCGCCATCGTCGGCGTCAAAATCGGCGCGTGGGCCACGATCGGCGCGGGCGCCGTCGTCATTAATAACATACCGCCAGACACAACCGCCGTCGGCGTCCCGGCAAAAGTGATCCGGTGATTTTGGTACACGGATTTCACGGATGTTACGGATTACTATAAAAGAATCCGTGTGTTTTCCGTGTTCGTCCGTGTACCCCAACGGACCTCACCCCCGTGCTCTGGACAGTTCGGATCGAGATGCTATACTAAAAGTGAGAGCCAGACTACAAAAGTCTCACGAGATACCTGGTTGCACAGATGCTTACGTCGGACACGTGATCGGCACGCCCCAATCGTGCTGAGACTTTTGTAATCTTCTGCAAGTCGCATTAAGGAGATACGCAATGGACACAATCGGTTTACCGGAAACTGTCGTTCAAGCCTGGGGCACACAAGCCAGCCAGGATTTTATCGACTGGTTGGAAGAGCGTGTGCCCATAATTCAGACCGCGGCCCAGGTTCAAATCTCGGCCTTTGTAGCCCGACAGAAGGCCAATGTATTGATGTTGGAACAGGTGAGCAATCTTCTGCTTGCCGGCGAGCCGGTGCTGGAACATACCCCCGAAGGGGAATGGCACTGGCGTGTGCCTATCGACCTGACCTTTCCTGCCTATGGACGTGTCGGTAAAGTGGGAGAAATCATCGTGGATGCACAGTATGGCAATGTGTACTACGACGACGCCCTGTTAGCCAAAATCTCGGCTGAAGCGGAACAATTGGCAGAGCAAACACTTGTGCAATGAACGTCCGGCTACAGATCCCACACCTTCAGCAATCTGCCGAAGGCTATTGCCTACCGGCTTGCGTACGGATGGTATTGGCCTATTGGGGTTTACAGCGATCTGAGACAGCCATCCGGCGTCTATTGGGCACACGCGCTTTTGGCACCCCGACTTTTGCCGTTGAACGCTTGCGGCAGTGGAATGTACAGGTGGTTTACCGTGAGTGGACAGTGCCGCAACTGCTCACTACGCTCGAAATGGGGCAGCCTGTCATCCTGTTTTTACGTACCGGTTTTCTAGATCATTGGCAGCAGGACGTGGCACACGCAGTTGTGATGGTTGATTACGAAGAAAACCAACGGTTTTGGCTTCACGATCCGGCGCTGCCTACCGGCCCGGTTGCCGTATCGTGGCATGGCGTGTTGGCGGCTTGGGCCGAATTTGGATATCGCGGGGCGGCGCTCAGTTATGATCCAGGAAAAAGCAATGACAAACGTTGATGCTGAGAAAAAATCCCTATCTATCTCCATGTCCTTCCCCGACATCAACGAAGACGACGTTCGCGCCATCATCGCCGTGCTGCACACGGGACAATTGGCGCTCGGCCCGCAGGCCATCGAATTCGAGCGGCTGGTCGCAGCGTACGTCGGCGTCAAGCACGCGCTGGCGGTCAGTTCCGGGACGGCGGCACTGCACCTGCTGGTGCGCGCGCTGGGCCTGGGGCCGGGGGACGAAGCCCTCGTGCCGTCGTTCACGTTTGCGGCCAGCGTCAACGCACTGCTGTACGAGGGCGTGACGCCGGTGTTTGTGGATGTCGAGCCGGAGACGTACAACCTCGATCCCGCCGATCTGGCCCGCAAGGTCACGCCACGCACCAAGGCGATTATGGCCGTGGACGTCTTCGGGCATCCGGCGGACTGGGACGCGATCCAGGCCGTGGCCCAGGCGCACAACCTGCGTGTGATCGACGATTCGTGCGAGGCGCTGGGCGCGGAATACGCGGGCCGCGATGCGGCCCGTTGGCGCAAACTCGGAAGCTTCGGCGATGCGGCGGCGTTCGCCTTCTACCCCAACAAACAGATGACGGTGGGTGAAGGCGGTATGCTCGTCACCGACGACGACGCCATCGCCCGGCTGTGCCGCAGCCTGTACAACCAGGGTCGCGGCGAAATGGGCGCGTGGCTGGAGCACGAGCGGTTGGGTTACAACTACCGCATGGACGAGCTATCGGCGGCGCTGGGCGTGAGCCAGTTCAAACGGTTGGAAACCTTCCTGGCCAAGCGGGAGAAAGTCGCACAGCACTACACGGAGCGGCTGGCACGTCTCGAATGGGTGCGCCCGCCGCAGGTGCAGCCCCACGTGCGGATGAGCTGGTTCGTCTACGTTATCACCTTGGCCGAGGGGCTGGATCGAGACGCCGTGATCCGCAAGTTGGCGGAGCAGGGTATCCCCGCGCGCGGCTACTTCGCCCCCATCCACACGCAGCCCTACATCCGCGAGCGCCTGGGCGACCTCTCCGGCACGCTGCCCATCACCGAAGCCATCGCCCCCCGCACCCTGGCCTTGCCGTTCCACAACAATCTGAGCGAGGAAGCCATCGATACCGTCGTGGAGGCGTTGAAACGCTGCAACAGCGATGGGAGGCTTGCCGACCGCGAATCAGGGAACGAATAAACGAATTCAGGCCTCGGCCAGACCAGAAACGTGCGTTAAAAAGAAGCCACAGGGCCAAACGCAACAAAGCCCTACGGGCTACACTTCCGGCCCGTAGGGTTTTGTTTATCGAGCGCGCGGGCTAATGAAAACTTTGACCGATTGTCCGCAGCGATGTATACTATGGTCAATCTTGAAATTGGAGTACCAAAATGATCCACTTAATCGATAGCCCGGCAACACCTGCCCAGGTCCAAGAGATGTTGGAGATCTATCCGTATCTGATCAAAATCGTGGTCGACATTCGCCGGCGCACCCTGGCCGGTGGCGGTGAAATGCATTCGGATTGTGAGGCCGTGTTGCTCGAACATGGCAGCGAGCAGGATGATTTATGGGGCGCAAACTGGTATCCAGAGGAACAGCACATTGAGTTCGAATCGCTCATCAATATCCGTCCCCGGTTAGGGAATCGAAGCATCATCATCCAGAACGAGGCGCTTCGGCAACAGATCGCTGACGTTACCCTCGAATTATTGGGAGGCGTTGAATGAAAAACCGTGAACGTCTGCGCGAGCGGTATCTCCGCGATGCATGGCCCACACGCCTGGCCGGATTGGCGGCGAGTTTAGGGCGCGTTGCCTCTGGGGCGCGCCGCGCAACCGGCGGCGCGGCAACGCTGGCGATGCTGGAAGAGTGCCAGTATTTCATCGAGTGGACGGCCGCCGACATGCCGCTCGATCTAGCCGAAGAATTGGTCGATGTGCAAGTATTACTGGCGCTCTGGCGCCGCGCCTGGCCTGAAGCGCAACATAGCGCATCACAGCGCAGTCTCCTGGCGGTGCAAGCCGCGCAATGGACAGAACGGATTTTGCGGTATATGCCGGAGTTGGCGCAATAATCCCTGGGCACACGACACGCCTCAAACGCTTATTCGACGTATGCTACACATCAACTGGGAAAAACAACAGGGGGCACGCTTCCTCGTGCTGCGCATTCGGCGCGGCGGCTGCCTTGCCCTGGTAGCACTGGTATGCGCGGGCGTGCTCGTGCTGGCCGTCTTCACACTGCGGATTGACCGATTTTTGGCCGCGGACGATCTGGCCCCCGCCGACGCCATCGTCGTCCCGGCCTCCGCCCCTAGCCGCATCCGGCACGCGGTGAACCTCTACGCGCAGGGCTACGCGCCCGTGGTCGCTTTCACCGATGCCACGTACAAAGACGCGGGCCTGGCGTGGCCGTCACCGCCAGCGCCACACCCGACGGCGACTACGATCCCCGGCACTGGTGGCGCAGCGAAGAGGGGGTGATGGCGGCGATCACCGAGGTGGGCAAGCTGGTGTACTATTGGATCGCGTATGGCATTGCGCCGTGACCGGCTGCCCCCCCTTAATCCCCCCATAGGGGGGAGAGGTTGACCGCGAGGTAGGCAACGTCGAGGAATCGCCTTACCCCCCCCATAGGGGGGAGATGCTGGCCCGAGCACCCAGAAAAAACCTCTGTGCCCTCTGTGTTCTCTGTGGCCTCAATTCCCCTCCCACACCTTGCGAATCGATCAATTTGTGATAGGATAGAAACGTTTGAAACCAAGGTTAACGTGGGATAAGAGAGGGCTATGGAACTCCGGCATTATGCAAGCATCATCTTAAAATGGTGGTGGCTGATCCTGTTGGCGACGCTCCTGGGCGCAGGCGGGGCCTATTACACCACCCGCAACGCCCTGCCCATTTATCGCGCTCTAACGACACTGACCATCGACCGCGGCGGCGACCCCCGCGAGGACCCCTATTACGTCATCCGCACTAGCGAAGCCCTCGCCAGCACCTACCTGGTGCAGATCGAAGCGCCTGTGATTCTGGAAGAGGTGCGCGCGCGCCTGGGACTGGAGATGAGCGCCAACGCCATCAAGGGCATGCTCACCGTCTCGCAGGTCGAGGGGACGCAGCTCATCAACATCGCCGCCCAGGGATACGACCCGGCGCTGGTCAAAGCGTTGGTGGAGACAACCGCACAGGTCTTCATCGAGCACCAAACCAGCGAGCAGGAGGCGCGTTACCAATCCCGGCTCGCCGATATACAGACGCAGGCCACAGCCCTGGAGAAATCACTCGAGGAGACGCAAAAGACGATTACGGGGATGGGCGATCCGGCGGACTTGCCGGACTTTGCCCGCCTGGAACTGGTCCAACTGGAAACCCAGCGCGCCAACCAGCAAACACGGCTGGCGGTGCTGTTGCAAAGCGCGGAGGAACTGCGGCTGTCGATGGCGCGCTATACCACGCGCATTTCGGTGTTCGCACCGGCAGAACTGCCTACCGTGCCCATCGGCCCGCAAACGACGCGCAATATCATGCTGGCCGCGGCCGTCGGCCTGATGGCCGGCGTCGGACTGGCGTTTTTGATCGAGTACGTCGACGACACGGTTCGCACCCCGGACGACGTCAAGCGCGTGCTGCCGCTTAGCGTGTTGGGCATCCTGCCGCACCTGGGAAAAAATGGCGCGCAGACCGAGGTGATCGTAGCCAAACATCCCTTGCGCCCGGCGGCGGAGGCGTTCCGCAACCTGCGCACCAGCATCCAGTTCACCAACCTCGACGAGCCGCCGCGCACGCTGCTGGTGACCAGCCCGCAGCCTACCGACGGCAAATCGTTCACGGCGGCCAATCTGGCGGCGGTGATCGCGCAGGGGGGCAAGTCGGTGATCCTGGTCGATGCCGACCTGCGCCATCCCACCCAGCACCACACGTTCAACCTGCCCATCGAACCAGGTCTCACCGAGGCGCTGCTTGCGGTGGAAGATCGCCCCCGCGCGGTGCGCCAGACGGGGATAGAAAATATGCGCATCGTCTCCGTCGGTTCGCGGGCGCCGGATTCGACGGAGCTTTTGGCCTCGCAGACGTTCAAACGCTTTATCGGCGAGCTGCGCGAGCAGGCCGATGTGATCGTTCTGGACAGCCCGCCGGTGCTGGCCGTCTCCGACGCGGCGGTGCTCTCCACTTTGGTGGATGGCGTCGTGTTGGTGATGGACGCCGGCAAAACCCGCGTGCCGGCTGCGGTGCAGGCCGCCGAGCGCATCGCCAGTGTGGGCGGGGTGATCCTGGGCGTGGTGCTCAACCGCGTCAAGGCCCGCAGCGGCGGCTACTATTATTACTATTATTACCACGACTACACGGATGGCGGGCGACAGAGCCTGTTCGATTGGCTGAAAAAACGCAGGCGGCATCGCAAGCAAGCGGATAGCGATCAGCTATCCGCCATCAGCCAGAGCTGACTGCCGAAGGCTGACCGCTGACAGCTACAAACAAATATTGGAGTTATGACTGTGAAATCGTACAAATTCATTATCGTTATCGCAATCGCCATTCTGCTGTTAACCGCATGCCAGCAACCTGGGGGAGAGGCCGTTCCGACCTTTGTGCCGCCGACGCCAGTGCCCACCGCCATTCCACGGGCCGCTTCGACCGTCACCGCCACCGTCGGCTATGGCGACGTGAGCGACGCGCTCGAAACGCGCGGGCGGATTGAGGCCCGGCGCGAGACAAACCTTATCTTTCCCATCGGCGGCACGCTGAAGGGTCTGTACGTCGCTCCCGGCGACCAGGTAACGCACGGGCAGGTCCTGGCCGAATTGAGCGCCGCAGCGATTGAGAGTGAACTACTTGAGCGCCGTTACGCGCTCGATCTGGCCGAACTCCGGCTAAAACAGACCGAATTGGTCTCACAGACACAGAGCACCGAAAGCAACAACGCAATCGCTATCGCTTATGCGTCCTACAATCAAGTGGTGCTACAGGGCGAACAAGCCGTGGTCAACGCCCAGTTGAGCGCGGAGCGCTGCCGGCGCACGGCGAAGGACGACTTGGACTACCGGGAATGTGATCTTTACGTCCCACAGGCGGAGGCGAGAGCAGACGCCGCCAACACCCTGGCTGCGGCGCAGTTGTATGGGGCCAGGTTATCGCAAGGCTCTACACGATCCATGCAGGACCTTAATTATGCCATCGCCCAGATCCAGTATGCTCAGGCTGAGTATCTCTATTTGCAGGCTGCCCAGCAAGTGACCGACACGCAGTTGGTCGCGCCTTTTTCCGGCGTGCTGCTGTCGGTCGAAAAACGGGTCGGGGAAAGCGTCACCGCTTACCAGTCAGTCGGTGTGCTCTCCGACCCGACCGATCTGTGGGCCATCGCCACCGTCTTCGAACAGGATGCATATCGTGTCGCCAGTGGGCAGCGCGTCGAGTTGGTGTTGGACGCTTATTTAGACCAGACGTACTACGGCACAGTCCTGCAGGTTGCCAGCCAGGCCGCACTCTGGCAGGGCAAGTGGGCCTATGATGTCACGATCATCTTCGATGAGGATCAGGACGTGCCCGCTACTATGCGCATGGGCGCCGATATGCGCATCATTGTGCGCGGTAGGGAGAACGTGTTGCTCGTTCCCACACAGGCCGTCCTGCTGAGCGGCGGGCGCCAATACGTGGAAGTCCTCCACGCCAACGGCGCGGTGCAACAAGTCGAGATCCAGACAGGCATCTCCAACGGCAGCGAAACCGAGGTCATCTCCGGGCTAGAGGCCGGTCAGGTCATCCGCATTCCGTGAGTGCCGCCCGCATGAAACGTGACCGGCTGTGTCTCGCAGTGCACTGTCTTATCCTGGCCGGGATCGTTTTGTTGGTGATCTGGCCGCTGCACCCCGCCGCGCTCTCTTGGGGCTACAACGCCGCCGGGAGCCAGGTGTTGCGGCGTCTACAGCGCAGCCCAGACCTCCCGGCAGAAACGCGCTACGCGCAAGCCACACAAGCCGGGCAGTTGTTCCAGACCGCGCTGGCGTGGGACCCCCTCAACCACCGCGCCTACACCAACCTGGCCGCCGTCTATATGGTGTGGGATGACGTCGCCTCGGCCAATCGCGCCCTGGCGCGCGCCGCTTTGCTGTCGCCACGCACCCAGGATGCCGGCCCATGAATCACCAAGACACAGGCGCTATCCCATCGGCAGATTTACCACCGCAGAGGTCGCTGAGGGCGCAGAGAGAACATGAAAAGCTCAGCGATCCCGGCGATCTCCGCGGTAAAATCAATCTTGCGACGATGCAGAACAAGGAAGCAACGCGAAAACGCCCGCGCGCATTCTGGCGTTGGTTCCTCATCCTCGATCTGGTGCTGCTGCTCATCGGCGGCGGGGCGAAAGCCGTCCGCGCGTGGCGCTGGCAGCGCGTGCTGCAAAACGACCTGTTGGAGCTGCGTGCGCTGGTCCAGGATGTCACCGGCGCTATGCCGGGGTCGTCTGCCGCCGCACCCTGGACGCCCAACGCGACAAGATGGACACCCAGCGAACTGCTGACCTTCGCCCATCACGATCTGCGCGGCTTTCAGGCCGAATTCGCCTTTTGGCTCAAGGTCGCGCCGCGCCTCCGCTGGCTGCCGCGCTACGGCGCGGACCTGGCGGCGGCGCCCGCGCTCCTGGCGATGGCGCTCGATCTGAGCGAGAGCGGCGCAAAGGTAACACGGGCTCTGGAACCGCTGCTCGCGTCGCCGGATGTGGCCCGGCCGCCCACCCTGGAAACCGCGCTGCACCTGCTGCGCGAAGCGCAGCCGCACTTGAGCGACATGGCGCAGACGTTGGAGCGTGTGCAAGACACAGGGGCCGGTCTTGAAATACAAACGCTCTCTCCGCGCCTCGCCAGACCGGTGGCCGAATTGGACCGCTATCTGCCCCTGCTGCAACAAGGCGTGCGGGGCGCGCGGCTGCTGCCCAAGCTACTCGGCGATACCAGGATGCAGACCTACCTGCTGCTGGTGCAAAACGAGGATGAGCTGCGCCCGGCGGGCGGCTTTCTGACCGGCGTGGCGCGGGTCGCGGTGCACGAGGGGCGCATCGAGCACCTGTATTTCGAAAACAGCGCCGAGGTTACAGACTTCAAGCGGCCCTATCCCCCTACGCCCGCGCCGCTGAAGGACATCATGGGGCTGGATTTGTGGGTCTTTCACGACAGCAACTGGAGCCCCGACTTCCCCACTTCAGCGTGGCAGGCAGTCGTCTTCTACCAACAGCGCTACGGGATACCGATCGATGGCGTCCTGGCGCTAGACCAGGAGGCATTCCGGCGTATCGTGCAAGTTTTGCAACCCCTCAACCTGCCGAGCTACCCCGAACCGATCACGGAGAGTAACATTCTGGCCGCGTTGCGCCAGTCCCGGGATATGCCGTTGGAGGACGATCCACGCGCGGCCTGGGAACGGCGGCACAAGGCATTTTTGGAAGACCTGCTCACAGCGACCATCGACAAAGTGCAGAACCGGCCCGAGACGGTGGACTTCATCCGGTTGGGTATGGCGGTGATCGGCGCGTTCGAAGAGCGTCACATATTCGCTTACGCGCTCAAGGATGGCGACCTGGCCATACAGTTGTACGAGTCCCGGTGGGATGGCGCGCTGTATGCGGGCGCAGGCGACTACCTGATGGTGGTCGACGCCAACCTGGGCTATAGCAAAGTGAATCCCTACATTGCGCCCAGCCTCGGGTATGCCGTAGACCTGCGCGACCCGCAGCAACCACAGGCCAACCTGACCTTGAGTTACCAGCACAACGGCCCGCGCACGAGCGAACGCTGTTATCACTATCACAAACCGCCGATGTTGACCTACGAGATGCTGATGCAGCAGTGCTATTGGAATTACGTGCGCGTCTACGTCCCGGAGGGCGCCCGACCGCTCAGCGCCACACCGAACCCCGTCCCCGGCGAGCTGCTGGTCACCGGTATCGAGCGCTCTGGCGAAGCGGAGATTCTGGCGCCCGAGGCCGGCAAAAGCGTCTTCGCCACGTTCTTTGTGCTGCCGCCGGGCCAACGCGCCGAAACGCGCATGGTCTACCAGCTGCCGCCGGACGTGATCCAACAGACGGAAGACACCCTGCACTACCGGCTCTACATCCAAAAGCAAGGCGGCAAGCTCAGCGTACCGGTGCAAATCTCGCTATACCTGCCGCCCAACAGCAATGTCGTCCGTAGTAACGTCCCCTACGCCAAAGCCGCGGACAACCCCGGCCATATTCTCTATAATCTCAACCTGAAAACCGATTTTCAGTTGACCATTGAGATGATCCGGTAATGAATCGAAGATGAACTTTCGTGAATCGAGATCGCAGATGCACGGATCACCTTCTGCATCACCTGGAAGGTACGCGCCTTGCCCTCATCCACCAGGACTTTATGTGCAGTGTCCTCATCGCGAAATTCCACCGCCGCCAACCCTACTTTCGCCTTATCCACCGCATGGAGTCGAAGGTTGAGCCTTCTCTTCCGCAGGGGTTCCGCATCGTACCGGTGGATGTGACACAGGACAGCCCTGGCGTTTCCGAGTTTATCGGAAAATGCTACGCGCACTTACATCCCTCCACAGATACCGTGCAAGGCTGGACAGAACACCCGGTTTTCGATGCAGCGTTGTGGATTTGGATCGTCGAGACGCAAACCGACCTCCCGGTGGCTGTAGGAATTGCAGACGTGGGGATGCTATTGCCAGGGCACATCCGTATCCAGAAGGGCGGTGGCTGTTCATCTCAGTCGAATCAGCGGATGACGTTCACGACGTCAAACGGCTGTTGGCCTTGCGCGTCACGACCAAGAGAATTCAGGTGCATAGCTAAAAGCTTGTAAATTTTGCATTTTGCTGTATTCTAGCATAATAGATAAAAACTGAGGACTGCGTAAGAACCATAATACGCCCAATACTACAGGAGGCCACGCGACAATGGACATCATGAGAAAACCCCTGGTAGCCCACATCTACACTGCGGATCCTTCCGCGCGCGTTTTTGAGGGCCGGTTGTACATCTACACATCGCATGATCTAGATCACGACAACCCGATAGACGACACCGGCAGTCAATACGACATGGTAGACTTTCACGTCTTCTCCATGGCGGATATGCAGTCACTGCCGGTGGATCACGGTCCTATCCTGCACATCGATGATGTCCCCTGGGCCACAAAACAGATGTGGGCGCCCGATGCCATCTGCAAAAACGACACCTATTACTTCTACTTCCCGGCCAAGGATCACGAAGGGCATTTCCGCATTGGCGTGGCCACCAGCCCCACGCCGATCGGGCCGTTTACAGCTCAGCCGGCGTTCATTCCCGGCAGCTTCAGCATCGATCCTTGCCCCTTTGTCGATGATGATGGGCAAGCCTATCTATACTTTGGCGGATTGTGGGGCGGGCAGCTCCAGAACTGGCAAACGGGAACTTTCGACCCCACGTCTATGGAACCCGAAGGCGACGTACCCGCACTAGGCCCGCGCGTGGCGAAACTGTCGGCGGATATGCTCACCTTCGATGGTCCCGCCGGTGAAGCTTCTATCGTCGACGACGATGGCCGTCCGCTACAGGCCCGGGATCACGACCGGCGCTACTTCGAAGGCGTCTGGATGCACAAATACGACGGTGTGTATTACCTCTCCTATTCCACCGGCGACACCCACTTCATCGTCTACGCCACAGGCGATTCGCCCACCGGGCCTTTCGTCTATCGTGGGCGCATCCTGAATCCGGTCATAGGATGGACAACGCAACATTCCATTGTCGAGTTTGGGGGGCGGTGGTATATGTTCTACCACGACAGTTCACTTTCTGGGGGGATCGACAACAAGCGCTGCATCAAAGTGACCGAGTTGTTCTACGATGCGGATGGCGACATCACGTTGATCGAGCCGTGATGTGGCCCCACTGATGCAACGGGATAAACCGTGACGCGATGCAAGTCACGTTCACGGACACTGCGGCAGATGGTGTCATCTGCCGCAGCGATTTAGATGCTATAGGAGCGATTACGCTCAGGCTTTGCGGCCCAACATTCGACCGAGTATGCCGGCGACGACCCCAAGCACAACACCAAAGACGACAGCAGCGCGCACGTCGAAGAGGATCTTCACGTTATCGCCGCTCACCTGGTTGGCGGCGACGAACACCGCCGTAGCATCGATCATCTTGACATTTTCGGCGAACGCGACGGCCACACCGCCATCTGTAACCGTCATATTCTCGCCCATCGCCAGGGCAATGCCGCCCTCCTTGACGTCGATGAACTTACCCTCGGCGTGCGCGATGCCGCCCTGACTGACGGTGATCGTCTCTGCCTTGACGTTCTGCGCGCCGCCTTGCTCGATCGTCACCGTCTCCGCGACGACGTCGCCCAGCATCTCCGGGCAGCACGGGGCATCGTCTGCCAGCTCACATTCCACGGCGATTTCTTCCACTTCTGGTAGATCGTTCTTCAGCTCTTCGTTCATAAGTTTCTCCTTTATGAATAGTTAAAAGTGACAGGGTGACAAATTTTCACTACATCCATAATACGTGTTTCACCGTCATAAAGTTGCCTGTAGGCGTGCACACATAAGTATAACACAAGACGCTCCGTTGGGTAGATGCATAGGTTTCGCATGGCGTTACGTCATACGAGAACGAGTCATTCGTCACTAGGTTTCACCCTCAAAATGGCTATGATAAGGGTGAAAGAGGTTGTGGTTGGTCTGCTAACGAAGTTGGTTGGCTAACCTAGATGGTTTGAAAAATCCATCGCACCTCTCCTCCTTTCCTTGGCTGGTGGCCCCCCGGACTCCCCCTCGCCGGGGGGCCAAGCCGTTAACGGCAACGGATTGAACGGATGCAACGGATTACCACCCTTCCGCCCTCTCCCGTCTACTGTCTACCGTCTACCGTCTACTGTCCACCGCCCAAATTGTTCCGCCCCCTGCCTATGGTATAATGAGAACAATCAATAACCAGGAGAACAGGATGGCAAAGGGCTTCCTAAAGCGTATTTTCGGCGATCCCAATCAGCGCGCGATTGCGCAAATGCAGAAGACAGTGCAGAAGATCAATGCACTGGAAGCTTCATTCCGGCAAATGTCCCCAGAAGCACTCCGCGGACAAACGCACACCTTCAAGGAACGCCTGCAAGCCGGGGAAACCCTCGACGACGTCCTGCCAGAAGCCTTCGCCGCCGTCCGCGAGGCGAGCCGCCGCACCATCGGCCTGCGCCATTACGACGTCCAGATGATCGGCGGGATGATCCTCCACGAAAGTCAGGTGGCGGAGATGCGCACCGGTGAGGGGAAGACGCTGGTCGCCACGCTGCCGTTGTACCTCAATGCGCTGCGGGGATTGGGCGTGCACCTGGTGACGCCCAACGATTATCTGGCGAAAGTCGGCGTCCAATGGATGGGGCCGGTCTACCACGCACTCGGCGTCACGGTCAGTGTGATCCAGTCCGGCGCGGGGCGGCCTGACGAGGCATCATTCCGCTACGACCCCGACTACGCTTCCGCCGATGACCGTTACCAACACCTGCGCCCCATCACGCGCCGCGAAGCCTATCACAGCGACATCACCTACGGCACGAACAACGAGTTCGGCTTCGACTATCTGCGTGATAACATGGTCATCGACCTGAACCAGTGCACGCAGCGCCAGCTTCACTACGCCATCGTGGATGAGGTCGATAGTATCCTCATTGACGAGGCGCGTACCCCGCTGATCATCTCCGGGCCGGCGGAAGAGTCCTCCGAGTTGTACCAACGCTTCGCGGGCCTCGTCCCTCGTCTGCGCCGCGACGACGATTACGAGGTGGATGAGCGCAGCCAAATCGCCATCCTGACCGAAGAGGGCACCGCCAAGATTGAGCGCATGCTCAACATCCCCGAAGAGGAAAACATCTACGATCCGCAACACGCGCACATGCTGGCCTACCTGGATAACGCCCTGCGCGCCAAGGAGTTCTACGAACGCGACAAAGAATATGTGGTACGCGACGGCGAAATCATCATCGTGGACGAGTTCACGGGCCGCATGATGTTCGGGCGGCGCTACTCCGAGGGGCTGCACCAGGCCATCGAGGCCAAAGAGCACGTGGAAGTGCGCCGCGAGTCGCTCACCTACGCCACGATCACGTTCCAGAACTTCTTCCGTATGTACGACAAACTTGCCGGGATGACCGGTACGGCAGAAACCGAGGCCGAGGAACTGCGCAAAATCTACGGTCTGGAAGTGACCGTCCTACCGACCAACGTGGAATACCAGGCGCAGTTCGGCGACCTGAACGAGCACACCATACCGCCGCAGGAATCGGGCGTTGCCTTTTCCGGCGCGCTGCCCGAAGGCCACAACTACAAAGTCACCGTCTTCGACGGTCCGGACGGCGCGCGTTACTATCGCCGTCTGGATTTGCCCGATCAAATTTACAAGACCGAGATGGCGAAGTTCAAGGCCGTGATCGACGAGATCGCCGCCGCGCACGAGGCCGGGCGGCCCGTGCTGGTCGGCACCACCGCCATCGAGACATCCGAGCGGCTATCGAAGATGCTCAAAGCGCGCGGCATCCGGCACAACGTGCTCAACGCCAAGTATCACGAGCAAGAAGCCGTCATCATCGCACAGGCCGGGCAGCCGGGTAGCGTCACCATCGCCACCAACATGGCCGGGCGTGGTGTGGATATCCTCTTGGGCGGCAATCCCGAAGGCATGGCGCGCGACGACCTGCGCCGCGAGCAGATCGACCTGACCCAAATCCACGCGCAGGATTGGGAAGAGGCGTTCAAGATGGCGCGCGAAGGCGCAGACCCCACCACGCGCTATCCAGAGCCGTGGGCCGGTATCCTCCACAAGCGCGTGCAAAAGTGCAACGCCGACCGCGAGCGCGTCTATATCCTGGGCGGGCTACACGTCATCGGCACCGAACGCCACGAGGCGCGGCGCATCGATAACCAGTTGCGCGGGCGTGCCGGGCGGCAGGGCGACCCCGGTTCCAGCCGCTTCTACATCTCGCTGGAAGATGAACTGCTGAGCCGGTTCGGCGGCGAGCGCCTGCAACCGTGGATGGATCGCGCCGGGCTGGAAGAGGCTCCGCTGGAGTTCGGCGCGATTGCCAAGGCCATCGAATCCATCCAGGAGCGCGTCGAGGGGTTCAACTTCGACATCCGCAAGCACGTGCTCGAATACGATGACGTGGTCAACAAACAGCGCGAGGTCGTCTACAAGGAGCGCGCTAAAATTCTCAGCCGTGAAGACCTGCACGACGATCTGCTGGAAATGGTGACGTCCGAAATCCGCCGCATCGTCGAACCCAAAACACAGGGCTACGAAGATGAGTGGGACATCGAAGGGATGCTCGCGGAACTGCGCCAGGCCGTCCCGGCGCTGTACAATTACACAGCGCAGAAGTTCCAAAACCTGACCCCGGATGCGATCATCGAAATGTGCGCCGAGGATGCCGACCGCGCCTATTGGCTGCTCAACCAACGGATTGGCGAGGACGTCTATCGCTCGCTGCGCCAGGAGGAAATCTCACTGCAAGCGCTCTCCGAGATGCCGCGACCGGATTTTGCCATGATGGTCGAGGCGGTCGACGCGCGTATCGGGCGAGACACCGTCGCACAATGGTACGATCAGCCGATCCGCCGCATGCCGGCGGAGATCGAGGAGCAGGTCCAACAGATCGTCATCGACGTGGTACGCATCTTCCGCGACCGGCAGTTGATGTTGCAACAATTGGACGGGCACTGGATACGGCATCTGACCGACCTGGACATGCTGCGCGAAGGCATCAACCTGCGCGCAATCGGGCAGCAGAAGCCGATTGTGGCCTATCAGAAAGAGGCTTATGAGACCTACCAGGAGATGTTGCAGTCGGTGCAGACGCAGATCGTGCGCTCGCTGTTCCTGCTCCCGCCGCAGCAACGCCGTCCCGCCTCTCCCACCCAATGGGGAGGACTAAGGGGGGGACAGCCCCGCCAGCCCGTGCTCCGCACCAGCGGCGGCAGCGACCAGGCCACGTCCAAGCCCATGCCCGTGCGCACCAGCACAGGAGGGCGCAAACTAGGCCGCAATGACCCATGTTTCTGCGGCAGCGGCAAGAAGTACAAGGACTGCCACCTGAAGTCAGATCAGCGAGCCAACATCGTGCGCCGAGTGAAAGAATAAGTTCCCGCGCAGAGCACCCCGGAGACGGGGCTTAGAGCGTAACACCAGAACGGGGATCTGACGATCCCCTCAGAGCAATTTGTGATCTACTGAGACTAACGACTGCTGGACTAACGACTAACGGACTAACGACGACCTGACTAACGCTTGAGAGGCATCATGAGAAGAGAGGACCTGACTGCACGTGTGATGAAGGATATGGATCCGGAGTTGTTTGATTTTCTGACAACTTACGTCGATTCGTTCGTCAAATGGGATTTACTGCGTTTCTTCCACGAAAACCCGCACACGATGGATACCGGTGAGAACATCGCGCGCTATGCCGGCCGTACCACCGAAGATGTGAAGACCGAGTTGCAGGACCTCACGCGGCGCGGACTGCTCGTAGAAACGCCGGTGGAGAATATGCGGGTCTATATGCTGAAGGCCGATCCGGCGATCAGGACGCGCCTGCAACAGTTCGTTGAAGCGACCCAGGATCGAGAATTCCGGCGCAAAGTCATCTATCACATGGTCCGGCACTGAGGAGGACGCCTATGCCACAAGAAACGAGAATCGCCACAGGTATCCCGGGATTGGACGCGATGTTGAACGGCGGATTCCTGCCTCGCACGGCCAACCTGGTCGAAGGCGCGCCGGGCACCGGCAAGAGCACGCTGGGTATGCAGTACATCTACGAGGGCGCACGCCGTGACGAACCGGGCATCATCCTTACCTTCGAGGAGTTCCCCGAGCAGTACTACCGCGACGCGGCGTCGTTCGGCTGGGATTTCCGCGAATTGGAACGCCAAAACAAGCTCAAGATCATCATGAGCAGTCCGGAAGTGACCAAGGCAGATCTGGAACACGTTGGAGGAAATATCCAAAACCTGATCTCCGAAATGGGCGCGCAACGCATGCTGATCGACAGCATCACCCACTTCGAGGGGCTGCATCACGATCCCGTGGAACTGCGCAAGCTGATGTACGCCTACCTCAACGCGCTCAAACGCCAGGATTTGACGATGATCCTGACGCGCGAAAGCAGTCATCTGTTTGGCGAGGGTATCGAAGGCCAGCTCGATGCCAGCATCCAATTTCTGGCCGACACGTACATCATGCTGCGCTACGTCGAAATCGAAAGCGCAGTGCAACGCGCCATCGTCGTCCTGAAAATGCGCGGTAGTGCGCACGACACCACGATCCGCCAATATGCAATCGATGCCCGTGGTCTCAAAGTACTGCAAGCGTTCGAGGGACAGGAGGGCGTATTAAGTGGCTCGCCCAAGCGGATGACAGAATCCTTTATGAAAGCCTTTGTGAGAAGATAGATACCGTGTCTACCATCCCACTACGCATCATCCTGGGTAGTCTTATCTGGGTAGGGATTATCGCGCTCCAGATCATCCTGCTGACGATTGCGCATTTCTTCGAGCGCACGTCGCAACTCAAAACGTGGTACCAACTTTATCTGTTACCGATTTTGTTCACCGCCGTTGCCGCAATCCGGTACATCAGCCGTATCTTCACCCACGACGCCCCGCCGGATTTCTCCGGAGACCCAATCGCCAACATCTTGCTCTTGCTCGCCGGACTGTTGTTGATTGGACTGGGCAACCTGCTCCACGAAAAGATGATGGGAGAGCGACAGCATGACCGATATTGAAGTCCTCACCTCCCATCTCGGCACGGGGATATTGATCGGCATCCTCTACGCCAGTTGGCTGCTGCGGGTGCTGAGCCGCAGAATGAGCGAAGTGACCAAGATGCGGGCGTTTTACCGTGGTTTCGATGTCGGCAGCGCCTTAATGATCGTGGCGACGTTGAGCCATATCTTTCAGAGCAACGCGGCGCTGGCGCAACAACCGGCCGGGGTGCTCAACTTCGAATTCTCCCTGTTGACGTTTTATCTTCCCCTGGCGCTGGGGATCAGCATCAATCTCGTGAGCGCCCTCATTTATTGGGGTTGGTTATTCCGACAACTTTTGTAGTCTTGCAGACTTCACTTATAATATAGACATAGAACCTATCCGAGAATTCGCCGTTGACGCACCGAAAACGCTCGCCGGCACAATTTTCGGATAGAGGCATAACTCGGTACGAACGCTCGAGACAGGCCTATATAGCAACCGAGATGGAGCGTTAGTTTATGAGGCAAGACATACTGGACATACCATATATAGCACCGCCTCAGGCCGTAGGCACATTATGGGGATGGGCGCATGGTCTCCCCAAAATCGACCTACACCGCCATCTCGAAGGTTCACTACGGCTGAATACACTGGCCGAGATTGCGCTGGAACATGACATCGACCTGCCGAGTTATGACGTTGAACAATTACGCCCCTACGTCCAGATCACCGATGATCCGCCCGACTACCAACGCTTCCTGGGAAAGTTCGAACTGTTGCGGCACTTTTATACCTCCAAAGAGGCGGTACAGCGCGTGGTACGCGAGGCCATCATCGATGCCGCCCACGACAATATTCGCTACCTGGAACTACGCTTCAATCCCGAAGCCCTGGCGAACACCCAAAACTTCTCGCTGAACGATGTGGTCGAATGGGTCAAGGAGACCACCCACGAAACGCAAGCTGAAACCGGCACGCGCACCTGCCTGATTTTGACCGTCCCCCGCAAAGAGTCCCTCAAAACCGCCTACGAGATTGTCGAACTGACCATCGCACATTTTGGCGACCTGGTGCGGGGGATCGATCTGGTAGGAGACGAGGTCAACTTTCCCGCCGAGCGGTTCCTGGAGCCGTTCCGGCGTGCTCGCCAGGCCGGCGTGAACATCACCATCCACGCCGGAGAATGGGCCGGCGCGCAGAGCGTCTATACCGCGGTCCAACACCTCGACGCGCAACGCATCGGCCACGGCATCCGCTCCATCGAGGATTCCAGCGTGGTCCAATTGCTCTACGACAGAAAAGTGGCGTTGGAGGTCTGCCCCACGAGCAACCTGCAAACCGGCGCTGTGCACGGTATGGGCCAGCACCCGCTGCTCGATCTCTACAACCTGCGGCTGCGCGTTACCCTCAACACCGACGATCCGAGCATCAGCGATACCACCCTCACCGACGAATACGTCGTCTCCGTGGCCGCCCTCGGCATCGAGGAACGGCAGATTTATCGTATGTTACGCCATTCCGTCGACGCCGCTTTTATTCCGCCGGAGGAACGCTCCTGGCTGATGGAGACAATACGCCAGGAGCTAGAACCCTATCCCGGCGCTGTCGCCGAATTCGATGCGCTATAAAGAAACCGGGATTTCAAGAGAAATCCCGGTTTCTGATCAATTCAGCTTTTCGGCCAATGCTGCGGCGGTATATGGTTTAGGCTGCACATCGCGCACCCCAAAGCGTAGCAGATCCATCATCCGCTCAACGCGCACACTCGAAGCCACGACGAGTGTCTTCGCCGCCGCCCCCGCTCTGGCAATCCGTTGCAACACCGCCAGACTGTCCGTTGTAGCTAACACATCATCGACGATGAGGATGTCGAAAACGTCGAAGTCTGTGACAGCGCCAACGTCCCCTACGCGGGTGACGACGTTCTGCGCCGCGGCCAACGTCCGCTCGACAAAGCGGCTCCACACATCATCATCATCAACGAGCAAAAACTGCTTGCCTGCCGGAAGGTTGGCCGGGCCATGCGGCGCGGCGCCGGTATGTGCGGGCACGTATAATTCGAAGACCATCCCGCCTTCCGGACGCTTGCGCGCGACCGCCTTGCCATCAATCTGCTTGAGGATTTGCAGGCAGGCCGGCAATCCTAACCCGGCATGTTTCGCCCCTCGTGTGGTGTAGAACGAGACCCAGATCTTGTCCAGATTGGCATCGGCCACACCGGGGCCGTTGTCGGCGATGCGCGTCACCACGTAGCGCGCCCCCTTCTCCTGAACCAGGTCGATCTCCACATCGATACGCGGCGACTCGAGATCCTCCGTGGCCTCGAGTGCGTTTTGCAACACGTAACGGAACGCACGCCTCAACTGTGTAGCGTCGGCAACGCCCAAGGGCAGATCGGGGGTGACGGTGAAATGGATGATCTCCGGCGCAATGTCCATGACCCGCACCGTATCGCGCACCACATCTTCGATCATCACCGGTGCCGGTATGTACTCGCGGGCCGGGCCGATGAGATGCTCCTTCACCTGCGCGATCAACTGCGCGCTGGCCTCGATCAGCATCAAGTCCTCGTGGATCGACTCGACAATCTCCGCATCCTCCCCCGGCAGCCGGGCCACATCCTCACGCAAGCGCTGCACGCTGACCGCAATCGGCAGCGCCTTGTTGCCAATCCAATGAATGGCTTCGGTTGTCGCCGTCGCCACCGCCTCGAACGTTTTGGTGCGAACCAGCTCCGCGTGGGCCAGCTCCAATTCGCGCAGCAGGTGCGCATTGTGCAGTGCCACCGCCAGTTGGTCGGCCATCGCCTGCAGCGAGCTGATGTCTTCATCGCTGAAGGCCGCTTCTTGCTCGCTTTGCACCGTCACTGCGCCGATGACTTCCTCGCCGACCACCAGCGGGAGCGCCATCTCGGAGCGCGTCATCGGCAAATACGGGTTCTTGAAGAAGACGGCTTCTTCGCCCACGTCCAGCGCGATGCGCGCCTGGCGTTGGGCAATCGCAGCGCCGATCATCGACTGGCCGCCGACTTCGAGCTTGTGCCCCTGGGCCACCATCGCTGTGCCGGCCTCGCCTCGCCCGGCGCGCAAGACGGCCCAGGCGCGCGTCTCATCGAGAAGAAAGACGCCGGCATAGTAGAAGCCATAAGCATCGCAAATGATGTCCACCATCTTGTGCAGCAACTCGTCCAAATCCAAAATCGACGTGACGCCCTTGCCCACGTCCGCTGCCGCCATCAGCAACCGCGCACGGCGCGTCGCCTGCGCCAACAGGCGCTCGTTCTCCGAATACAGCCGCGCGTTGTGAATCGCCACCGCCAACTGGTCGGCCATCGCCTGCAACGCCGTGATGTCATCCTCAGTAAATGCCTCCTCCTCCTCGCTCTGGACGCTTAGCGCACCAATCACGCGCGTTTCCGCGCCTGCGCCAACGACCAGCGGCAGCGCCATCTCGGAGCGGGTCAACGGCAGGTATTTGTTCTTGAGATGCACCGGCTCGTCGCCCACATCCAGCGCAATCAACGCCTTGTTGTGCGCGGTTGCTGCACCGATCATCGACTGGCCCCCCACCTGCAACTTGTGCCCTTCGGCCACCATCGCCGCGCCTGCTTCGCCCCGCCCGGCGCGCAAGACGGCCCATTCCCCGGTCTCATCGATGAGGAACACGCCGGCATAGTAAAAACCAAAGGCTATGCAAATAATGTCAACCGTCCGGTGCAATAACGTATCCGGGTCAAGAATCGACGTGATACTGCGGCTCACATGCGCGCCGGCGTGTAACAAAGCCGCACGACGTTCAGCTAACGATGATTTATCCATAAATTTACTCCTTTACGCGAGAAATGGGGGAAATGGTCAGTCTGCGAGGATGCGCTCGACCAATGCGATCAGATCCGCCTCGCGGCCCTTGACAAAATAGGCGCGCGCGCCACGCCGGACGGCATCCTTGGCCCGCTCGACCTCATCGAAGGCTGTGAGTACGACCACCGGAAAACCCGGCTGTACTTCCAGAAGCTTGCTCAACAATTGCAAACCCGCGGTAGGGTCTACGTACCCTGCGAAATTCGGCATATTCAGGTCCAGGACGGCGATGTCGAAAGGCGCGTCACTCGCCATCGCTGCCTCGAACAAAGCCAGCGCCGCTGTCACATCGTTGACGGCCTCCACATCGAAACCGGCGCGCAACAATGATTTCTCGATACTCCGCAGCACGAGTTTTTCATCATCAACGAGCAAGACCTTCACTTCTTCTTTCATCACGTTTTCCCTTTCATCAGTATACATAATCCTGGCGAAGGTTACGCATGTGCCTGTGTTTGAAACCTTCGCCAGGGTGAGTCGACAGGCTCGTTAGCCCTTCATCACCGGCAGATACACGCTGAACGTCGTCCCTTCGCCCACCACACTCTCGACGGTGATTTTGCCCCCCAACTGATTGATGATTTTGACACACGCGGACAGTCCCAGACCTGTGCCGCCCCGGTCGCCTTTGGTGGTGTAGAACGTCACCCAGATTTTATCGATGATCTCCGGCGGAATTCCGCTCCCGTTGTCCGTCACATCGGTGACCACAAAGCGCGGGTCATCCGCCGAGCGCACCCAGATGAAGAGTTTCTTATCCTCCACCTGATGCATCGCTTCCATCGCATTTTTTATCAGGTTGATAAAGACGTGCGCCAACTGTTCGGGATCGGCCAACACGGGCGCGACATCTTCAACGAGTAGAAAACGCACGGCTTCCTTGGGGACGGCCATCGAGCGCACCGTCTCTTGCAACAGTTCAGGCAAGCGCACCGGCTCCAAATGCTTCTGCCGCGCCGGCCCGATCAAGTCCTCTTTGATGTTCAGGATCGAGCGCGCGCTCTGTTCGACGATGTTCAGGTCTTCGAAAACGGAGGCCAGGTTCAATGTGCGTTGTAAGCGCCGGAGTGGCTGCTGCGCCAATTCTTCACGCAGTCGCGTCACCTCCAAACCGGCGTCCTGTTCGAGCATCTCCTCAACCGCCAAGAGCATCTGCGCGAATTTGTGCTCACGCAGTTCGGGCGGCGCTTCTTGCAGCAATGCACCGGCCATCAGCAGAAATTTCACCAAGTCTTCGCGCACGCGGGCGATGCTGCCCGGAATCGGCGCGGCCTTGTTCCCCACCCAGTGGATAGCCTCGCCCGTCGCCGTGGCGATGGCTTCGAATGTTTTCGTGCGCACCAATTCGGCGTGGGTGGCCTCCAAATCCTTGAGCAGACGCGCGTTGTCGATGGCGATGGCTATCTGGTCGGCCATCGTTTGGAGCGTCGTCATATCTTCGCCGGTAAAAGTTGCCTCTTCCTTGCTCTGCACCGTCACTGCGCCGATGACGCGCGCCTGTGCGCCGGTTCCCAGGAGCAGCGGCAACACAATTTCGGAGCGCGTCAACGGCAAAAGTGGATGCTTGAAGTGCAAGGGTTCTTCTGCCACGTCCGGCGCGAACAGCGCCCGGCGCTCGGCAATTGCCATACCCACCATCGACTGGCCCCCGATTTTGAGCTTGTACCCCTCGGCGAGCATCTCCGCACCGGCTTCCCCACGTCCGGCCCGCAGCACGGCCCAATCGCCGGACGCATCGACCAGGAAGATGCCGGCATAGTAAAAGCCATACACGTCACAGAGGATATTGACGGTCTCCTTGAGCAGCGCATCGGCGTCAAGAATTGATGTGACGCTGCGCCCCACCTGAGCCGTAGCTTCCAATAGTCGCGCGCGGCGTTGTGTTTCCTGCAACAAATGATCGCGCTGTTCGTTCAGTTCCGCGTTGCTCTTTAGTGCGCGCGTTAACTCGCGGACCTTCTCCTCCATGCGCGCCACCAACGTCTGCTGGTAGGCGCTGCGGAAGCTCTCGTCTTCCAGGGTCTCGCGGCGCCCACCCAGGAAGTGCGCGATTTGCTCCTCGAAGGTGTCCGCATTGATCGGTTTTGCAATGTAGCCATCGCAGCCGGAGGCCAGCGCGTGCTCGCGCACATGCTCGGCCATGTCCGCCGTCAACGCGACGACGGGGACGCTGGGAAGCAATCCCTTGACGCGGGCCGCGACTTCATAGCCGGTAAACTGGGGCAGGTTCAAATCCACCAGGATGAGGTCAGGCCGGATGGCGACGGCCTGATCGATGCCGCTCAGGCCGTCCGTCGCTTCGAAAAACGCATAATGCGCGGTCAACAGACGTTCCACGAGTCGCCTGGACGAAGGCGCGTCGTCAATGTACAGGATTTTCGGTTTTGTCTCGGTCTGGTCCATAACGCACAATGTGTTTGAAGACGGTATGTTTGCAACCCTCATATTATAGCGCGAACACACCGGCAATCAAGGCCACATCAGCTTTTTCCCAGGAAATGCAACAAAATGCGTGTCACCACCTGCACCCCGACCACCAGCGCGTCCTCGTCCACGTCGAAATCGGATGCGTGGAGAAGACTGGTAATGCCCTTCGCCGGGTTAGCGATCCCCAACCAGAGCAACGCGCCCGGCGCCTGTTCGAGAAACACCGCAAAATCCTCATGCGCATAGGGATAAAGGGAGCGGAACAGCCAGACGTTTTCCGGGCCGACGGTCGCTTCGAGCAACGGCAGCACTTCGCGCACGACGGCATCATCGTTCACCAGCAGCGGATTGCCGAAGGTGGATGTCAAGTCGTAGATCACGCCCGACTCGGCAGCGACGGCATCCAACACCGTGCGAATGTGGGTGCGAACAGCGTCGTGCGCGGCGTTTGAGGCAAAACTCGCCAACACCAACAGGCTATCTTCCAGACCGGGAAAATCGGTGAGTGGCCAGCAGCTCACCAGAATTTCGCGCTCCGAGACCTCGCCGGAGCGCATCGTTCGAACCAGCGCATCAAATGCCTCCATCGTCGTGGGCGGTGGCGTAATGTGCGTGCGCAAAGCAGAAGCTGCGCGCGTCATCACCGCTTCGATATGCTCCGGTGAGCCGTGAAGACGCACGATGAATTCTTCCATCCCGGCCAGACACACCCCCGTCGCCAGGCCAATGGTCCCCACAGGGGTCGGGAAGGTGTGCAGTGCGAAAATAACGTCCGGCAGCGGTGTGCCCAGCACGTCTTCAGCCAACATCGCGCGCGCCCCCTCCATAGACTCCTCCGCCGGTTGGAAGATAAAGCGAACCGTCCCGGTAAGCTCATCCCGCAACGCCGCCAGCGTTTCAACCACACCGAGCGCCACCGTCATGTGAACGTCGTGCCCACAAGCGTGCTTGACACCCAGAACCGGCGAGCGATAGTCCGTCTCCAACACATCCTGGATAGGCATGGCATCCATGTCGGCGCGATACGCCACGGTGGGGCCGGGATGCGCGCCCTGCAACACACCGACAACGCCGTGCCCACCCACGCCCGTTTGCACGATCAGATCCAATTCGCGCAGCCGGGCGGCGATCACCTGCGCCGTGCGCTGCTCTTCGCCGGAGAGCTCAGGATGCGTGTAAAAATCGCGCCGCAGCTTCACCAACTGCGGACGCAACGCGTCAACATATTTCTCCGCACACGCATAGAGAGGCGACTGCATTTTTCCTCCTATAAAAGGCGGCTTTTTTAGAGGAGATTTTGGGGACGGGGCGAAACCCGTCCTTAAAATCCCCTCTCACCCCCGGCCTTTAGGCCAATATTGATATGGGCAGGCGAGGTCATCTAGGAAGAAACTTGCGCCGCGCCGTACCAGGCAGTTGCCTTATACGTATTATAGAAACGGCAAGAGGGATGTCAACTACTGCGAGGAAACAGAAAAAGCGGACTACCGCCGGAGCTAGACCCTTTCCGGCGATAGTTCCAGATTGACGAGGGCATCTTCCAACGTCTCGGTGATCTCGAAAAGCGTGTCCAACCGCATCATTTCGTAAAACACGCGGATGGGATTGCCAACCGGACAAACCAAAAGGACGCTGCCGCCGACTTCCTGCGCGCACTTGAGGAGATGCAGCAGGGGATAATCGCCGTCCGCGTCTACGACGCGCACTGCCGTCAGATCGACGATGAAGTGCATCGCCCCATCGGCCACAAGCTGGTTCAACTGCGCCATCAAAGACGGCGCATTGAAGATATCCATCCGCTCGCCTATGGTCACAATCGCATAGTCCCGCAGTGTTTCCACGGAGGCAATCGTCACTTCTGGCTCCATTCTATACATTGGCGGCCTCTCATTTCCCACTTCCATCCACACCGGGAACGTCGGAACGGAAAGAAAGTCATTTGCCCACTTTCCCGTCGATATCGCGGGAGTTTGAAGGAAGTCATAGGTTTCACATCCCTCATCCACTTCTATCACCATTGAGCATGTGTTTGACAGCACTTTTCAACCCCTCTACTGTGATCGGCGGCACCAGACAATTGTTGGCGCCGGCCTCGAGCGCCTGCCGGCTCACCTTTTGATCTCCATCCAGGGCCAACATTAGCACAGGCACCGTTTGATACCGCGCATCCATGCGTAACCGCTGTACCAGCGCAGCGCCGTCCATTTCCGGCAGCGCGAAGTTCGCCACCACTAACTCAACGCCGATAATGTCATCCAACAGCCCCAGGGCCTCATCGACACGCCCGGTCGTGATGACTGTGTGTCCATCAAGTTGCAGCAAATCACGCAGCGCCGGCCGCATCAGTGGACTCTCTTCGATCACTACAATAAGCGCCATACTTTGACTCCTCAATTCCTCATGATCAGACGACAAAGCCTTACAAGTTATGTGGTCGATCAAGCACCTACGTTAAACAGGAACCGGGCAGTATACGGGTGTCCGATGAGACTTTGTAGCCTTTGCTTGACTTACCTGAACTCAGACATAAACTGGCTTCATGACTATCTAAATCCTAACACAAGATTGGGTAAATGGCGGTTAAAGTCATGTTTCAGGATGGTTACACCGCGAATACCGGATGAGGAGGCGTTTATGCGATTTTTCGAAGCCAGCAGCGTGCTGCTCGCGTTAACGTTGCTCGTGGTGCTGTGGATGCCCGCGTGGCGCAAACGGCGTGCATTAACCTCCATTCTGGCCGGCTCGAGCGGACTTTGTCTGGTCGTCCACTTGCTTTTCGAGGGATACCGGTGGCAAATGCTGCCCATCTACACCGCAACTGTGGGCCTGGCAGTGGCCGTCTGGCGCGCGCAGCGCCACGTGGAGAGACGTCCTAGACGCGCGGGACTGATGATTCTGGCCCTGGGGGGCCTCATCCTCGGCGCGGCGCTGTTGCTTTTGCTGCCCGTGCCGCGATTTCCCCGTCCTGACGGTCCCTATACAATTGGAACCGTGAGTTACCACTGGATCGATTCTAACCGTCAAGAGACCTATGGCGACGCGCCCGGCGGCCCGCGCGAGCTAATGGCTCAGGTGTGGTATCCCGCCGAGCCGAGCAGCGGGCGACTCGAGCGCTGGCTGGCCGGTGGCCTCACGGCGAGTCGCGCCATGGCCGCCTGGAGCCGCTTCCCACGCTTCCTTATCGACCAGACGGCGCTGGCCTACACGCACGCCTACGCGGGCGCGCCCATCTCCGATCATCAGGATGTCTACCCGGTGATCGTGTACGTGCACGGCTGGGGCGGCTTCCGCAACATCAACCCGGACCAGATCGAGGCACTGGTCTCCCACGGCTACGTCGTCGTCAGCGCCGACCACACCTACGGCGCGTTGCTCACCGTCTTCCCCGATGGGCGGCTCGCGCCCAACGACCGCCGCGCGCTAGGAGGTGACGGCAGCGCAGAGGACGGCGTCCGCGCCGCCACCGCTTTGGTGAAGACCTACGCCGCCGATGCGCGCTTCGCCCTCGATCAAGTGACACAGTTGAACGCCGCCGACCCTGCCGGGCGCTTCACCGGGCGGCTGGACGTCGAACACGTGGGGTTCTTCGGCCATTCGACCGGCGGCGGGGCAGTGGTGCTGGTGTGTGCGGAAGACCTGCGCTGCCAGGCCGCCCTGGGGATGGACACCTGGATCGAGCGCGTGGCGGATGACGTCATCGCACAGGGGCTTACACAACCGTTGTTGATGGTGAACAGCGAGGCGTGGACCAACGGCGGCAACAACTACACCCGCCAGCGCCAGCTCTACGAGGCGATGCGCAATACGGTGTATTTTCTGTCCATCGACGGCACAATGCACTTCGACTTCGTCGCCGTGCCGGCCATCTCGCCGCTAGCGCCGTACCTCGGCGTCAAAGGGCCGCTGCCGGCGCGGCGCGTGATGGAGATCAACGACACGTACCTCGTCGCCTTCTTCGACAAACACCTGCGCGGCGAGACCGTGAGCCTGCTCGACGGCCCCTCCCCCACCTACCCCGAAGTGCACTTCGAGAAACGGTAAATCAACCTTGCGAAGGGAAAGACACCCTTCGCAAGGTTATAGTTACACTACAACACCTGCCGCAGCATATCGCGCAGCACCCGCCAGCCAATCACGTGGATGCCCGCATCGCGGAACGTGGCACGCAGGCGCTCATCCCGGAACGTGTGGTATTCGGCAACGCGCTCGAACCAGCGCTCAGGGATAATCGCCCGCAATTCCGGCGTGTCCAGCGAAGGATGAATCATCAAATAGGTCAATCCTGGCGGCAACCGTGTCAAGAAATGTTGTGTCAGGGCAAAGTGATCCGCAGACCGGTCAAACGGCAGAAAAGTGACATTGTCCACCATAGGCAACCCCATCTCTGACAACGCTTCGAGATGACGCGCCATCCTTGTCACCGTCTCCATGTCAGGCTCAAATCCCAAATCGAACTTCAGTCCATTATGCTTCATAGCCAGGAAGCCATCTACATCCTTGCGCACCAACATCGGTGGAATCCGATGCTCCAAAGCCGTCTGCACGTAACTTTCCAGGAATTTGGGATCATAAACCGTGCCCATGTGCGTGTCGATGTGCGTCACGTCGATGCCCGCTGTCACGGCGCGCTCCACCTGCGCCTGGATTTCACGGCGCACGGCTTCTGGGGTCGCGCGCGCCTGCACTTCTTCCGAGGTGTACGGCAGATAGCCTTCCGTGTCCAACAAACCGGACGCCGGATCGCGCGTCGAGAGCGGTCCCCAGCGATAGCCGCTGCGCCACTCGCTCGTCAGCGTGATATGGACGCCCATATCGACCTTGTCGGGGTGCGTGCGGCAAAACTCCGCCGTCGCCGGGAACCAGGAACACGGGACCATCGTCGAAGCGGCGGAGATCAACCCCACCTCCACCAGATCGACATACGCCGCCAGCGACGCCTGGCACATCCCGATATCGTCGGTGTGGATAATCACCGCGCGGTCATCATCCGCCAATCCGAGTTGTTTGAGCACTGGATTTGGTTTCATCAACACAGCCTCCTAAATATACCTCAACGGATTGAACGGATGAAACGGATTTTCCGTTAAAATCCGCTCAATCCGTTGAGAAAACTCTCGTTATCTACAAATCTACCAGGGCGAACCAGTCGCCTTTTTGGCCGGGGATCTTCAGCCCTGCTGCGAGTGTTCCGGCATCCACTAATGCCCGGATTGCCCGCTCTACATCTTTTTGCGGCCACTGGAACACCTTTACTGCGTCGCCAAGTTGCGCCGCCCCTACCGAACGGAAGTACAGCTCGACGAGTTTCCGCTGCGCCTCGCTGATCTTGATCGCGCCCGCGCGTTCGAGCAGGTCCGGGAAATGACGGTGAACGCAATCGTAGATGAAGGCGTAATTCCACGTCCCGGCCTGCGCCACACCCACCGGCAGAATCTTGAAATCGGCCTGAAGCTCATCCAGCGCTCGGTTGAAACGATAACCGGACTCCTTGGTGGTCATAAACGTGGCGTTGCGCAGGGCAATCGTGTGCGTCGGTCCTTCGCGCAACAACACTTCGTAGATCAGCTTCGATTCCAGCGTCATCACACCGCGCCGGTACTGGTCGAGGTAATCCTCTTCGGGCGCGCCAAAGTTTTCGCTGAGCGCGTAGAAATACGGCGCGACGTCCAACGCAATCATCGTCGCCTTCTTGCGCAGCACTTTGGCGTAATACCACCACTTCTTGTCGAGCGAGCCATCTTTCCAGCCCCACGTCTTGTGGCCCGGATCGTCGTGCTCGTCGGCGACCGGGCGATCTCCGGCGACGGCGGCCCACAGACTCGGCATCTCCACTCCCTTGATCGGCCAGAAATAGACAAAACCGCGTTCTTCAACAAACGCTACTGCATCCTCAACCGAATTCAAGCGCAGTTCCGGTAACAGCCGGTACGTCCGCGCGCGATAAGATTGAACGCGCTCTAAAGAAAGATCACTCACAATTCACTCCCGTTCAAAGCAGGCAGAACTTCGAGCGCGCGCGCGACAGCCTCAGCGACAAAAGCCTCCACGCCGCCGACTTGCTCGATCAGTGCCACCGCAGCATCCCAATAGCGAACGTGCTGCTCGCGGACCTTTTGCAGTTCGGCGGCAACTTTCCCGCTGCGTGCCAGCATCTCGAAGAACGATTCCGGCGAATCTCCCTTCAACAGCGGCAGACGCACGATATCCCACATCCATAGAAAATCGGCGTGGGCGACGTGGGTAAACACGTTAGGCAGCGGCGCAGTATAAAGCGCGGCGGTCACGGCAGCGAAATCGACGAACAACGCATGGCTCAACACGCTGAACACCGTTAGAACAACAGCAGGCGGGACAGCCATATCTTGCAGTGAGGCCAGCCCTAAGTCCTGCTGTAACCTCGCGCCCATCGCCTTCCACGGTTCATCCGCCGCCAGGTGGCACAGATAGCCGGCGACAAACGCGCGCTCCTTCGGCGTCAGCCCGTTCCAGGGACGCTGCAACAGGCGCTCGCGTTGCTCGAGGAACTTCACGCAGCTCTTGGTGAACGACGCATACCCATCCTCATCGACGCGGCCCACGAAGTGTGTGGTACGCCGCGACATAGACGTGAAGCTGTTCACGTCCACCACCAGATTACCCGTCAAAAACGCGCCGTACTCCGAGGCTTCGAACTGCTCCAAATGTGGGAACACCTGCTCCGCCACCACCAAATGCGTCGTCAAAGGCGGCATCGACTCAATCCCTTATTCTGCCCTACCCCTTGCTTCCTGCATCCTGCGTCTTGCATCTTTATGCCGACCATTCCCTCTCCCACCCTACCGGCCCTTCCACCTGCCCGCCAAGTTCAACGTAGGCACTCTCCACGTTCCATGTGTGTGGGGCAGGATCTTTACAGAGACAAGGCAACGGCATTTCGGTACATGCGGCGACGGTCTCCGCCAACGTGTGCCCCGCCGTCACTGCCGCGGCAACACGCTCGTGCAATTCCGCCAGGTATGCGCGATCTGCCGCAAGCCGTCGCTGAATCTCATCAGCATCCGTCGTGGGCACACCGTGACCGGGAACCAGCGCCCGGATGTCCAACGTCGCCAGATGCGCCAGCGTTTGCTCGTAGGCGCTCAGGCTGAGGACGAGGGGGATTTCGATGTCGCTGAGCATATCGGCGGCCCAGAGGGTGCCGCTTTCCTCGTAATAGATGGCGCACTGATCCGGCGCGTGGCCCGGCGCGTGGAACATTCGCAGGCGAACGTCGCCGAGGGTGAACGTCAGCGCGGTATCGAACGTATACGTGGGTTTGGGGAGCAGAAAGGGACGGGCGCGGCGGATGTGCGCTTGCGCTTCCCAGACGCCGATCTGCCGGTACAGATCCGCCCCGTGTTCACGCACCACGCGCAGGTAGTCGGCGTGCGCGATGACCGGCACACCGGGAGAATGCTCCGGCCCCATCACGTGATCCCAGTGCGCGTGGGTGAGGACAATCGCGCGCGGCGTCGCGCCCTGCTCCGCCACAAAACGGGCGATGTCCTCGATCGTCTCCGGCGCAATGCCCGGATCGATCAAGCACGCCTCATCGCCCGACAGAAAAACACCGCTGTTCGTGGCGAAGAGCTTACTCTGCGTCACCCAGAGGCGGGACGTAAGTTGTATAAATTGGGCTGGCATCTACATTCACCCTCCTGAAAATTCACCGCTGATTTCGCCAATCTACGCGAATCTTGTAGGCATCGAGAGCATCGCGCAATTCTGGTACACGGATGCACACGGAGAACGCGGATTCTTTTCCCAAACAATCCAGAGAATCCGAGAAATCCGTGTACGATTCTTGAATGTTTGAAGATTCACGTGATTCGCGGTTACACTTTAAGCTTCGGTGACTGCGCGCCGCCAAGCCGTGCCACCGCTGCACGCACGGCAGCGGGATCGGCGTTGCGCAGCGCGTCGGCAGGCGCGGGGCCATCGCCCAACACGACGGAGACCACGCCCTCGCGGCACGGCACGGCCAGATCGACGCAGTATTCGCTGTCGCCCTCGCGGATGAGGTAATCCATTTCGGGGAAAAAGCCGCTTTCTTTGAGCGTCACGTAGAGGCCATCCGCGCCGGAGACGTACAGGTCGTTGATCTCCTCGGCGGCGGTGAAGCGGTCCCACGTGCTCTCGATAAACGTCACCCGTCGCCAGCGCAGGCTGGGGATCGGCGGGTCGCGGCGCAGGAGCGGGCCGATTTGCAGCTTATAGTAGCGGTCGTCCGCGCGGGGATGCTTGGCCTCGGCGGGGAACAGGTCGCGCCGCCGCACCAGCTCGTGCCCGCGCACTTCCGCGTACCAGTGGATGCCCCACCGTTCCTCCGCAAATGCCGTTGTGAAGTAGAAAGCCAGGATCGCCGCGTCGGTGGTGGAGGCCGGCGCGTGGGCCTCCGGGATGCGATACCAGCCTTCGTCGCGGGCCACCTGAAAATCGCGCGGCTTGTTCATCAACCCCACCAGAACCCGATCGGCTGCGTGAAACATCGTTGCCCTCCTGGGAATAGTCGAAAGTCAAAAGTCGAATGTCAAAAGTCTTTTGATGAACCGCGAATCTCGCTAATCTACGCGGATTTTTTAGAAAAGATCAGCGAAAATTCGCGTGATTCGCGGTTAGCAATCTGCCGACGAAGTTCCATTTCTATGCCAACGCTCATTGAGCGGAATGTAGAGGCGGGGGGCTTCGGCGGGGGTGTCCATTGTGTCGGTGAAGTAGACGTACCTGGCGTCTTCGCGACTGCTGAAGCCGGCGTGGTTTCCCTCGCGGTCCACGGCGATGAAGTTCATCCCGCTCAGGTAGCGCCCGCCCAAGTCGTTCAAGTCCGCCATCGCCCGCTGCCCGGCTTCGACGACCGACAACTCCATCTTCATGTAAAACACGACGCTGTGCGCCGTCGCCGCGCGGATCGCCATCTCGCCCGTGCCGGTGCAGGCCGCCGCGCCGTAACGATTATCCGCGTACAGCCCCGCGCCGACAATCGGTGAGTCGCCGATGCGACCAGGGTACTTCCACGCCCAGCCGCTCGTGCTTACGCCCACGGCGAGGTTGCCCCGCGCATCCTGGGCGATGAAGTTCGTTGTGCCTCGCGCGCGCTCCGGGTCCGTGGCGATTTCGACATAGCGCCATAAATCGGGTTGCTCTGCGAGATGCGCCAACACGTCGAGCGATACGTCCTCACGGAGGCGTTTCTCCCACGTTTCGCGGGCCGTCTCGGTGAGCAACTCACAGGCTTCGAAGCCCATCTCCGCCGCAAAACGTGCCGCGCCTTCACCCACGAGGAACACGTGCGGCAGTTTCTCCAACACCTTGCGCGCCACCGAAATCGGGTAGGGATAGCCCTTCAGCGCGCCGACCGCGCCGCTGGTCAGGTCGCTGCCGTCCATAATCGCCGCGTCCAGCTCGACCTCGCCGAGCAGATTCGGGTAGCCGCCGTATCCCACCGAATGGTCGTCGGAGCTCGCCTCCACCAGCCGGATCCCGGCTTCGACGGCGTCCATCGCCAATCCGCCATCCCGCAACACCCGCATCGCCGCTTCGATGCCCACCCTGCCATTCTGGCTCGCAATCACGAGCATCGCCATCCCCCAAAACATCTCAACGGATTCAACGGATTTTAACGGATTTTTTTCCGTTCAATCCGTTCGATCCGTTGAGAAAAATCCTAATACGCTTTACCGAAGATTGCCATTTCGGTGGCGGGTTTGCCGGTGTAAACGCATGCGCCGCTGCCGCCGGGCTGGTCGGTGGGGATGCAGCGCACGGTGGCTTTCGTTTCTTCTTTGATGCGCGCCTCGTCTGCGGCGTCGCCGGCCCACCACGCGCGGGCGAAGCCGGTTTCCACGGCTTCCTTGAGTTCGTCGTAGGTGCTCACGTCGCGGGTGTGGCTCTCGCGGAAGTCGAGCGCCTTCTGGAAGATCGCCTGCTGGATCGTCGCCAGCATCTCGGCGACCGTCGTTTCCAGCCCGTCCCACGACGCCGAGGTTTTGCCCTCGCGGCCAGGGATGTCGCGCCGGGCGAGCATCACCTGGCGGTTCGCCACGTCGCGCGGCCCGATCTCGAGGCGCAACGGGACGCCGCGCATCTCCCAATCGTTGAATTTCCACCCGGCGGTGAACCCGTCGCGGACGTCCAACTCGACGCGCGCAGTCTCCTTAAGCCGCGCGTGCAACTGCTGCGCCGCCTCCAATACCGCTGCGCGCTCCTCGTCCTTGCGCCAGATCGGCACGATGACGACCTGAATCGGCGCGAGGCGCGGCGGCAGCACGAGGCCCTGATCGTCGCCGTGCGTCATCACGATCGCGCCGACCATGCGCGTGCTCATCCCCCACGACGTCGTCCACACGAGCTGCTGCGCGTTGTTCTCGTCGAGGAACTTGATGTCGAACGCCCGCGCGAAATTCTGCCCCAGGAAGTGGCTGGTGCCGGATTGCAGCGCCTTGCCGTCCTTCATCATCGCCTCGATCGTGTAGCTGGCGACGGCCCCGGCGAACTTCTCGCTCTCACTCTTGCGCCCGGGGAGCACGGGGATCGCGGCCTCGTTCATCGCAAAGTCCGCGTAGACGCCGAGCATCCGCAGCGTCTCCTCCATCGCCTCGTCGCTCGTCGCGTGCGCGGTGTGGCCTTCCTGCCAGAGGAACTCCGTCGTGCGCAGGAACAGGCGCGTGCGCATCTCCCAGCGCACCACGTTGGCCCACTGGTTGATGAGCAACGGCAGGTCGCGGTACGACTGAATCCACTTGGCGTACATGTGCCCGATGATCGTCTCCGACGTAGGCCGCACGATCAGCCGCTCCTCCAACTCCGCGCCCCCGCCAATGGTGACGACCGCCAGCTCCGGCGAGAAGCCCTCCACGTGCTCGGCCTCCTTCTGCAAGAAGCTCTCCGGGATGAAGAGCGGGAAGTAGGCATTGACGTGCCCCGTCGCCTTGAAGCGGCGATCCAGCGCGTCGCGGATGTTCTCCCAGAGTGTGTAGCCGTAGGGCTTGATGACCATACAGCCACGCACGGGCGAATAATCGGCCAAATCCGCCTTCTGCACGATCTCGTTGTACCACTTGGAAAAGTCCTCGGTTTGAGAAGTCAAAAAGTCTGCCATGATGATCCCTCGTTCTTGAGAAATAGTCGAAAGTCAAAAGTCAAAAGTCGAAAATCCGTTCAATCCGTTGACATAAAACTCGTCATTTGTCTGGGCCAAAGCGGTGGTAGTTGACTGTGAGCTTGTCCATGATCGCCTGCTCCAGGTCGATGCCGGTGAGGTAGGCCAGTTGCAGCAGGTAGAGGGCGACGTCCGCCAGTTCCTCAGCGAGCGCCTCGGGGACAGCCTCCTCGCCCCACTGGAAATGCTCCAGCACCTCCGCCGCCTCCAGCGACAGCGAAATGGCGATATTGCGCGGCGACTGCACAAACGGCGAGTCTTCGCGGTACCATCCCATCGCCCCGACAAAGGCGTTCATTGCATCGGTTAGTTCTGCGAGTGTCATAAAGCGGGAGTATACAGCGGAATGGGGAGACGGCAACCGAGACAAGACAACGTCACCGGTTATGGATTGAGATTCACCGATTTTCTTGACCGTTCATGGATTACTAAACCGATCTCCATCAGTGCGGCGACGGTGACCATGACTGGATTGGCCCAATACCCAATACCCCGATATGGATCGATAATGAATATTCCTTGCCACCACACCAAAGGTAACAAAACCAGCAAGGAGATTCTGTATAGCCTCTCCAATTTTCTAGCAGGACGAACAGACAAACAAAAACTCAAATTCAAAAGAATCAGAATTTGAATGGCGAACAAATACAACAAGTGCCCCACCTCACGAATCCAGTCACCAATATCTGGTTTAAAAGTTGTATTAGGTATGGCGGCAAGAAATTCCATAAAATACCAAATACTGAACAACCAATTAAACGGAACCTGAGGGTCAGGGTCCACTGGCAGAAAGAGTGTTATAAACAATAGTCCAAGCAGAATCAAACGTAAACGACGTTTAGTCATAGGCTTTCCTCCCTATTCATCGTTTTAGAAGCCATTGAGCGCAGCAGAAAATTCTGTGACGGCAGGCTAGGAGACACAAATGTGACCGATGAAGTGGAAGTCGTGCGTATTTCGCCTGATCGAGTCGCATCCATCCCCTAAGAGCCGCCTGTATGCCTGCCGGTGACATTCAACTGCCCATCCACTTTGGTGAAAATGAACTCGTATGCATCTCCACCCAACACACCATAAATGACGACTGCGGTGAGCCTGATTTCATTGCTCGATGCAGTCACACGTCCCGCTCTATCATACGAGAATCCTATCCACAAGAAGCTGCCTTCACGGGTGGTTATCGCCTCATCCTGTATCGCCCTAGCCTCATCTGTAGAGATTCTTTCGATCCTGGGGTTGTCACTCAGGGAAATGTCCTGTGGCAAGATATCGCAGATAACATACCATCGATCCGCCTTGCGCATCACACTCACATCTGAAAAACCCTGCAACTGCTCTATATCCTTGAACCCAGGTATCGGCTGCCCCTCAAACACCCAGGCAACGATAGCCCTGGACGCCTGCGCCTTTAAGTCTTGAGCGCGACGATGCGCCGAGTACCACACGAGCGTGCCCACAACGATGATGACGCCTACGGCAAAGAGAGCGCCGATCACAATGCGCTTCGGTTTCTTCATAGGTTTCCTTTCATTTAGACGCGGACAGGTTGAAATCAAGACCGAAGTCAGAACAGTATAGCAGCGATCCGTACAATGACGAACGGCGTCTCACTTCAGATTCGGACCCTGTGAATATAGATTCGCACAAATCACAAACTTTTCATTATGAAATGTGATGAGAATTCTTGTAGTCTGTGGTACAATTAAGGCAGGAGATAGAAACTATGACCGACCAAAAGATGACTTTACAAGATATTATGGCAGACATCCATGCGCTCAACGATGATTTGGAAGCCTACGAGCAAAAGTATGGCGTGTTGTCAGAGACCTTCTACGAATCGTACATCAACGGCGAAGAGCCTGAGGATGATGCATGGGTACTGGATTGGGCCGATTGGGCCGGCGCGTACAAAATCTTACTACGTCGCCAGGATCAGTATCGGCAAACCACAAAGCGCCTGCAGGAACAAACCTCAAGCTTGATAGATGTCATTGGAAAAGCGGTCCGACGTGAACCCATTCCGGTCGCTGCGTGATTACGAAGATTTCATCTATACCCTTCAGCAACGCTACACCTCTATTCAGCGTTCAACCCTGATCGTTGTTCCACGGGGTAAGCGAGTTGCAGTATTGCGGGGTGAATTATCTTTTAACGAGGGGGATCGGATTACCGTCCAAGAGCGTTTATCATTCGACGTAGGTAAAATTGTCATCGAGTTTTATGGATACGAATTGTGGCATGGTGCAGACTAGATAGCCTGGTATGATGCCCAACCACATCCTCATCATGCTGAGTTAGCCGATACCCACCCGCATCACAGGCATGTGCCGCCGGATATCAAGCACAATCGGCAACTTGCGCCTGGCATGAGCTTCACACAGCCCAATTTGCCCAAGCTAATTCAGGAGATAGAAGAACTTATCGAGAAAGCAGCGTAGTTTCGGAGCTACCAGGGCTAAAACCAAGAGCCTTGCCATTCTCCAGATGAGATGTTTACGCCCCATCCTTGGCAGTGAATGATCAGGAGAGCAATATGCACACAACAATCTTCTACTATACCGGGACAGGAAATTCACTGTGGGTGACGCGCGAACTCGCCGGCCGATTGGGGGAAACGGAGCTTATTCCCATCGCCAGTCACCGTGACGGACTTGAGACCATCGATTCGAAAACCATCGGACTGGTTTTCCCGGTTCACATGTGGGGCGTCCCTGCTCCTGTCGTGCGCTTTGTGAAGACGCTGAGCCACCTGCAACCGGACTACGCCTTTGCCGTCGCCGTCAACGGCAGTCAAGTCGCCGACACATTGGGGCAGTTGAAGAAGCTCTTGGCGGAAAACAACCTCACGCTTGCGGCAGGGTTTGGCGTCATATTGCCTTCCAACTACACGCCGTTCGGCGGCCCAGGCCCACAGGAAGAACAAAACAGACGTTTCAAACTCGCCCAGGAAAAGATCCCCTACATTGTGGACAGGATCAAGGAAAAGGCCATCTTACCTGTTGAGAAAGGGTCATTCGGGCAGAGCGTCATGTCGGCCACGGTCTACAAGTTGAGTTTTGCCCGCGTGCCCCACATGGACGCGCAATTCTGGGCGGACGAGAAATGCAATCATTGTGGGGTTTGCTACAAGGTCTGTCCGGCCGAAAACATCACCCTGCGCGAAGGAAAACCGGTCTGGAATCACAAGTGCGAGCAGTGTTTTGCCTGTCTCCAATGGTGCCCACAAGAGGCCATCCAATACGGCAAAAATACCTCGCAGCGTGAGCGGTATCACCATCCGGAGATCACATTGAAAGACGTTATTCTACGATAGGTAAAGATCATCCCAATTCGATTGACAAAAATGGCACTCGCGCTACAATAAGAGCGTAACTTTCAGGAGGTTAAGCTATGGGCAAGTGCAAGTATTTCACCTATAACATCCAAGTGCCCGAGGGTGGCTCGGGTGTCTTGCCTTGTCGCAGTGCGCCTTGCGGAGGTTAAAATAATCTAACCATCAATACAAAAGGCCGTGGGCGTCTGCGATGTCCACGGCCTTTTTCATTTTCTGTGCGCTTTTCGCGCGTCGAAGGCCGGGGACCCCACCACCGGCCTTTTTTGTTGGCACAATCATCAGGAGGAAAAAACAATGTCTGCACAATCGTATCAAAACTATACTTACCGTCCGGCGTGTATGGAAGACGTGGAAGCCGCGACCGATCTGTTCAACGTCTGCTCTATGGAAGAAGTCGGCGCGGCGCAGTTTGTCGTGGAAGACAACCGCACCTGGTGGCAGTCACCGGGAGTCAACCTGGAGACCGATACGCATGCCGTTGTCGCACCCGACGGGGCGCTCATCGGCTATGCCGATATATGGGATGCCGAACCGCATGTCCGTCTCCACGGCTGGGCGCGCGTACATCCCGATTACCGGCTCAACGGCATCGGTGCGCACCTCGCGCAGTGGCTTGAGGTGCGCGCCAGGGAGGCCATCCCCAAAGCGCCTGAGGGCGCTCGCGTGGCGCTGCTGCAGAGCGTCATCACGCATGACGAAGTGAGCCAGACGCTGCTACGCGAACAGGGGTATCAGCTTGTGCGCTACTTCTTCCGCATGGTCATTGAGCTGGACACGCCACCGCCAGAACCCATCCTGCCGGAAGGCATCACGATCCGCCCCTTCATCCGCGGGCAGGAAGAGCGCGCGGTGATTGAGGCAGACCGTGAGGCGTTCAGAGATCACTGGGGCTACGTCGAATATCCCTTCGAGGAAGAATACGCGCGGTGGATGCACCGGATCGACAATGATCCAGATTTCGACCCGGCACTGTGGTTCGTGGCGGTGGAAAGCGACCAGATCGTCGGGATGTCGCTGTGCTCGCCCAAGATGACCGAAGACCCGGATATGGCCTGGGTCAACATCCTCGGCGTGCGGCGTCCCTGGCGACGGCGCGGGGTGGCGTTGGCCTTGCTGCACCACACCTTCGGCGAGTTCTACCGGCGCGGGAAACGCCGCGTGGGCCTGGGCGTGGACGCAAGCAGCCTGACCGGCGCGCTAGACCTGTACAAAAAAGCCGGGATGCATCCGGTGCGCCAGTACGCGAACTTCGAGAAAGAACTGCGCCCTGGCGTTGAGTTGAGCACACAAACTTTGGAGCACTAAAGGTAATGATGAAAATCCTTACCACGAATCTTCACGAATCTACACTGATTCACACCCATTTGTGAAGATTAGTGCAGATTCGTGGTTTATCTTGAGGAGAGACTGACAATGAACACTTTGCTGGAAATGACAAAACACGAAGATTTGCGCACGATTCTGCGCGTTGATGCACCCGCCATCCCTGGTTTAGCCTTCCGTGGTTTCCGTGGCCCAGAAGACTACCCGGCCATGGTCGCCATCATCGAGGGCAGTAAAGAGACCGACCAACTCGATCACGCATCGACGGTGGAAGACATCGCCCGCGATTACGATCACCTGATCAACAGCGATCCGTACCGGGATATGCTGTTCGTGGAAATGCACGGCGAGGCTATCGGGTACAGCCGCGTGTTCTGGTTCAAACGGGACGACGGCACATACGTCTACGGGCACTTCGCCAACCTGCTGCCGGCGTGGCGCGGCCAGGGCATCCGCCACGTGATGCTCTATCACAACGAGCACCGCCTGCGAGAGATCGCAACGGCGCACATCAATAGTAATGGACGCGAGTGCGCCGGACGCCACTTCGAGAGTTGGGCCAACAAGACGGAGACGCACTGGCGTGCGCTGTTGACAGAGGCCGGCTACGTCTCCGTGCGTTATGGCTATCTTATGGTGCGTCCTGATTTGGAAAACATCCCCGATCTGCCGTTGCCCGACGGTTTGGAAGTGCGCCCGGTGCGCCCGGAGGACCACTGGACGATCTGGTATGCCGCCAAAGAAGCCTTCCGCGACCACTGGGGCTATTCGGAGGACGAATGGGCCGCTACCAACTTCGAGAACTGGCAGGAAAGCCACATCTTCACGCCGGAGTTGTGGCAAGTGGCCTGGGATGGGGACGAAGTCGCCGGTATGGTGCTGAACTACATCGATCACAAAGAAAACGCGGCCTACCATCGCCTGCGCGGCTACACGGAAACCATCTGCGTGCGCCGTCCCTGGCGGCGGAAGGGCCTGGCGCGCGCGTTGATCGCCCGCAGCCTCGCCATCCACAAAGCATTGGGGATGACCGAAGCCTCGCTCGGCGTAGACGCGCAAAACCCGAACGGCGCGCTGCAACTCTACGAGAGCATGGGCTTCAATCCGGTGAAAGAGGGCGCGACCTTCCAAAAGTCGTTGTTCGAAGAGTCACACGCCTAGTTGACTTCGACCCGTTCTGGCCTACACTGCACGATACCCTTGTGAAGGCGTTACACTTCGTTTCTATCAGCAGATTTAGCAGATTCAGCAGATTTATCCCATAATCTGCTCAATCTGCTAAATCTATTCCGAAAATGTTGGCACTTGCGCACCTAAACTCCAATAGTACACGGATCGACACGGATTTCACGGATAAAAATCCGAGTGTTCCGTGAAATCCGTGTACGAAATCTGAAAATAGCTTTCCTGCCGAGCCATTTTCATCTTTGGTGGAGAGAGTAGCTCATGTTGTCTGCTGACTAGAATCTGATGGCAATTGCACAGGTCGAAAATTCGCGTCGATTCGGGGTTAATCTCAAAAGGGGGCCACTATGTTCGATTTCACCGCTCAGGTTGTGATGATTACCGGCGCAACCGGCAATCTGGGACAGGCCGTGGCGCGCGCCTTCGCCGCCGCCAATGCGACCGTCGTGTTGGTGGCCCGCAGCGAAAACGGCATTCGCCTGGCGCTACCCGACCTGGTTGCCTCGCCCAACGCGCTCATCGCTCCCGCCGACTTGACGAACCTCGAAAGCGTCCAATCCGCCGTCGATGCCGCCCTGCGCGCCTTCGGACGCATCGACGTACTTGCCAACACCGTCGGTGGGTACAAGGCCGGCGATCCCGTGCACACGACGCCTATGGAGACATGGGACTTCATGCTCGACCTCAACGCACGGACGGCCTTTGTCATCAGCCAGGCGGTCATCCCGGCGATGCTCGAACAGGGCCGCGGCGCAATCATCCACACGGCGTCGCGCGCCGGGTTGGGCGGCACGAAAAATGCCGCCGCCTACAGCGCCGCCAAGAGCGCCGTCATTCGCCTCACCGAGAGCCTCGCCGCCGAACTCAAACACAGTGGCATCAACGTCAACTGCGTGCTGCCGGGAACCATCGACACGCCCAAAAACCGCGCCGCCATGCCCAAAGCCCGTCACGAACATTGGGTCTCCCCCGACGCCATCGCCCAGGTCATCCTCTTTCTGGCCTCCGACGCCGCGCGCGCCGTCCACGGCGCCGCGATTCCGGTATATGGCCTGAGCTAATCCCTTCGCTTTACCAATATCTCCCTATTGACAGCCTGTTTATCCATGCTATCATCAGGATAACTGGTCAGACCACTTACCAGACCTGACAGGTTTTCTGAGACCTGTCAGGTCTGGACAAAGGGAGAAAGAAGATGACAAACACCTGGTCCGCGCCGCAGCGCCCGGCGATCTATGCCGAACAAGCCCTCATCAACACCATCCTGGACGGCACGTACCCGCCCGGCAGCGCGCTCCCCGCCGAGCGCGAGCTGGCCGAACAACTCGGCGTGACGCGCCCCACCCTGCGCGAGGCGCTGCAACGTATGGAGCGCGACGGCTGGATCAGCATCCAACAGGGCAAATCCACGTTGGTGCGTGACATCTGGACCAAGGGCGGCCTCAACGTGCTCAGCTCGCTGGCGCGCTACGGCAATCAGGGCTTCGAGAGCCACATCCCGTTCGACTTCGTCCCGCGACTGCTGGAAGTCCGGCTGGCGCTCGCGCCGGCCTACGCGCGCGCGGCAGCTACGTGCGGCAACGGCGACGCCCTCATCGAATATCTGAGCGCCCCGCCCACCCTCGACGATCCGGCGGACGCTTACGCGCGCTACGACTGGCACCTGCATCATCGGCTCACCGTGGCATCGTGCAATCCGATCTACACGTTGATTCTGAACGGCTTCGAGGCGCTGTATCTGAGCATGGGACGCATCTACTTCACCCAGCCGGAAGCGCGCGCCGCTTCGAGCCGGTTCTACGTCCGGCTACTGGATGCGCTGCAACGCAGCGATGCCGATGCCGCCGAATCCATCACCCGCGCGGTCATGGCCGAAAGCCTGGCGCTGTGGCAAGCCGCACAGCACTAGACACGAAATGCTTGCGCCGGACCATAATCCGGCGCTGTGGAGACGGCGGATTGTAATCCGCCTTAAGCGTTGAAGTAGGATTATTTTCGGAGGGATTATGCGACGGTGGAATGGTTGGGGAGATGACACGGTTGACTACCCCCTGCCTGAGGCGGGGCTGCCATTTTTGGAGAAAGTCGCCGGGCCGGGTGTTGTGACGGCTGACGCGACGCTGGAAGATGTGCTGGCGCAAGTTCCGCCATCGCGGCTGCGAGAGCACCCGCTGATCCACACCGATGCCGAGGCGCGACTACGTCACGCGCGCGGGCACAGCCTGCCCGACTGGGTGGCGATGAAGAGCGGCACAATCGGCGTGTTCCCCGACGGCGTGGCGTACCCTACGACCAGCGAGGAAGTGCGCGAACTCATTCACTACGCCCAGACGGCGGGCGCGCGCCTCATCCCTTACGGCGGCGGCACAAGCGTCGTTGGGCAGATCAACCCGCTGCCCGGCGAGGCACCTGTCCTCACCATGGATATGGGGCGGATGTGTCGCCTGCGCGCTTTCGATCCGGTCAGCCAGTTAGCGACGTTCGAGGCCGGGGTCAGCGGGCCGGACCTGGAAGCGCACCTGCGCGCGCATGGCTGCACGTTGGGGCACTACCCCCAGTCCTTCGAATATTCAACGCTCGGCGGGTGGATCGCGGCGCGGTCGAGCGGGCAACAATCGCTCGGCTACGGGCGCATCGAGAAGCTGTTCGCGGGCGGGCGCGTTGAGACGCCGGTGGGCACGTTGGAGATTCCCGCAAACGTCCCCGCTTCCGCCGCCGGGCCGGATGTGCGCGAATGGGTGCTCGGTTCGGAGGGACGGCTGGGCCTCATCACCGAGGCGACCGTGCGCGTTAGCCCGTTGCCGGAACGCGAGGAATTCCACGCGCTGTTCTTCCCCACCTTCGAGGCGGGGCTGAACGCCGTCCGCGCCATCATGCAAGCCAAACTGCCGCTGGCGATGCTGCGTTTGAGCACCGCCGTCGAGACGGCGACGACGCTGGTTTTGGCCGGCCACGCTTTCCTCATCGGTGGGCTGGAACGTTATCTGGCTTTGCGGGGAGCCGGCGACGAGAAGTGCATGCTCATTCTGGGCGTCGCCGGGCGCGAAGTTGTGGCCAAAACGACATACAAGGCGGCGCGGGACATCGCGGGAGACCACGGCGGCGTGTACGTGGGGCAAACGTTCGGCAAGACGTGGCACAAGAACCGCTTCAAGTCGCCGTACCTGCGCGATTCACTGTGGGAGGCAGGGTACGCCATCGACACGTTGGAGACGGCCACCGATTGGACGCGCGTTCCGGTGCTCATCGACGCCATCGAGAACGCGCTGCACTCGGCGCTGCTTGAGCGAGACGAGTTCGTTCACGTGTTCACGCATCTTTCGCACACCTATCCCTACGGCAGCAACGTCTACACGCAGTATCTCTTCCGCCGCGCCCCTACCCCCGAAGAGACATTGAAACGCTGGCAGGCGCTCAAGACCGCCGCGAGCCAGACCATCGTCGCACACGGGGCCACCATCAGCCACCAACACGGCGTCGGCGTGGATCACAAGCCGTATCTGGCCGCCGAAAAGGGCGAGGTGGGGATGACGGCACTGCGCGCCCTCGTCACCAGCCTCGACCCGGACGGCATCATGAACCCAGGAAAACTACTCTGAGTCAATCAGCGATTAAGCAGATTTTTACCACGAATCTACACGAATTTTCACGAATAGTGTAATGGTCAAGATGATTTTGCAGCGAACAGTCAAAGAATTGTACACGGATTTGATGGATTCTACGGATTTTTAAAGGAAAGAAATCCGTGTTTTCCGTGTTCATCCGTGTACAAAAATTGCAAAATGCTTCTAACCACTACAAATTTTCACGAATATAGATCAAAATTAGTGTAGATTGGTGAAGATTCGTGGTTTATTTTGGAGGGTGCAATGTGGACAAAGGATTGGCGGGATGAGATTTGGGCGAAGCTGGATCAGCCGTGGGACGTGCTGATCGTCGGCGGGGGGATTACGGGGGCGGGGATTCTGCGCGAGGCGACCCGCGCGGGGCTGAAGGCGCTGCTTGTCGAGCAGAAGGACTTCGCCTGGGGAACTTCCAGCCGCTCGTCGAAGCTCGTGCATGGAGGGCTGCGTTATCTCAAGGAAGGCAAGGTTTTCCTCACGCGGGCCTCGGTGCGGGAACGCAAGCGCCTGATCGCCGAAGGGCCGGGGCTGATCGATCCCATGGGCTGCCTGCTGGCGACGTACAAGGGCGATTTCCCCGGCAAACTCACGTACCGCGCCGGGCTGACCGTCTACGATTTGCTGGCGCTGCAATGGAGCCATACGCGCTACAGCCCCGAAGATTTTCGGCTGCTGGCCCCGCATATTGTGGCGGACGGACTGGAAGGCGGGTTCCGCTATGGCGATGCGCAGACCGATGACGCGCGGCTGGTGCTGCGGGTGATCCTTGAATCTGTAGCAGATGGCGGATTTGCCATCAATTATGTGTGCGCCGAGACATTACTACGCGAAGATAATCGTGTTGTAGGCGCGATTCTACATGACATTGTTTCTGACCACCATATGGAAGTGCAAGCCAAAGTCGTCATCAACGCGACCGGGGCGTGGGCTGACGGACTACGCGAACAGGTCGGGGCGCAGTCGCGCATCCGCCCGCTGCGGGGCAGCCACCTCATCTTCCCGGCGTGGCGGCTGCCGGTCAGCCAGGCGCTCAGCTTCTTGCACCCCCTCGATCGCCGCCCGGTCTTTATCTTCCCCTGGGAAGGCATCACGCTCGTCGGTACCACCGATCTGGATCACGAGCAGCCGTTGAACGAAGAACCGCGCATCACCCCAGACGAGGTCGCCTACCTGATGGCCGCCGTCGAAGCGCAGTGCCCGCGTCTCAACCTCACGCTGGATGACGTCATCGGCACGTTCGCGGGCGTGCGCCCGGTCATCGGCTCCGGCAAGGCCGATCCCTCGAAGGAGTCGCGGGATCACGTGGTCTGGAACGAGGCCGGCCTGCTCACCGTCACCGGCGGCAAATTGACGACCTTCCGGCTAATCGCCCTCGACGCGCTCAAGGCCGTGCATCATGTGTTGCCCGATATGCCGGAACTCAAGAACAATGTGCCCGTGCTCGACAAAGTCAATGTCCCCCTGCCCGGCGCGAAGGGCCTCGATCTCGCGCAGCGGCGCCGGTTGCTCGGCAGGTATGGCATCCAGGCCCCGGCATTGGTTCGCGCGGCGCAGCCCGGCGAACTGGCGGTCATCCCCGGCACGCAAACGCTGTGGGCCGAACTGCGCTGGACCGCCCGCGCCGAGGGCATCGTGCACCTGGATGATCTGCTGTTGCGCCGGACACGCCTGGGCTTGCTGCTGCCCGAAGGCGCTGCCGCGCTCCTCCCCGACATCCGCCGCATCTGCCAGCCGGAACTGGGTTGGGACGACGCCCGCTGGGCTGCCGAGTGCGATGCGTATCTCGACCTGTGGCGATCTGGTTACAGCCTGCCCGACAAGGCCGCGATCCCCGATTGGAAAGCCGCCGTCGTCCAGGCGAAAGCCGCGCGTGCCATCGCCATTCCGCGCCGTCAAAAGCGCATCGCGGCGGGGACGGGGATGGCGGCCGGGCTGCTGTGTTTGGCAGCCGCGTTAATCCTGCTATACTTCACGCGATGGAAAACCAAACCTACATCCTCGCAATAGATAGTGGAACCCAAAGCGTCCGCGCGCTGATCTTCGACTTGCACGGCAACCTGGTTGAGCGCGTCCGCGTGTCGATCGAGCCGTACACCTCGCCGCAGCCTGGGTGGGCGGAACAGGACCCCGAGTATTTCTGGGAGGCGCTCTGCGAAGCGTGCCAGCGGCTGTGGAAGCAAACGGCGATCCCCAAAGAAGCCATTGCCGGCCTGGCGTTGACGACGCAGCGTTCGACCATGGTCAATGTGGATAAAGCAGGGCAACCACTGCGCCCGGCCATCGTCTGGTTGGATCAGCGCCGCACGGAGGGCGTGAAACCGGTCGGCGGGCTGTGGGGACTGGCGTTCAAGGCCGCCGGGATGACGGAGACCGTCGCCTATTTGCAGGCCGAGGCCGAAGCGAACTGGATCAGCGCGCACCAACCCGAAATCTGGGGGCAAACGCACAAATACCTCCTCCTCTCCGGTTATCTCACTTACCGGCTGACCGGGCAGTTTGTCGATTCGGTCGGTTGTCAGGTGGCCTATATGCCGTTCGATTATAAGGCGCTCGCGTGGGCCAAAGCGTGGGATTGGAAATGGCAGGCCGTCCCCATGGAACCGGCGATTCTGCCTGACCTTATCCCCCCAACCGAGCCTTTAGGCACAGTGACCGCCGCTGCCGCAGCCGCCACCGGCCTACCCGAAGGTCTGCCGATCATCGCCGCCGCCGCTGACAAAGCGTGCGAGGTCATCGGCGCGGGCAGCCTGGAACCGCACATCGGCTGCCTCAGCTACGGCACCACCGCGACGATCAACATCACAAACACCAAATACATTGAGGTGATCCCGCTCATCCCGCCCTACCCCGCCGCAGCGCCGGGCCGGTACAGCCTGGAAATCCAGGTGTACCGGGGCTACTGGATGGTGAACTGGTTCAAGCAGGAGTTCGGCCTGCGCGAGCAGCGTCTTGCGGACGAACGCGGCATTATGCCCGAAGACCTCTTCGACGAGTTGGTGGAGCAGGTCCCACCCGGCTCGATGGGCCTGATGTTGCAGCCGTATTGGTCGCCGGGCCTCAAAGTGCCGGGGCCGGAGGCGAAAGGCGCGATCATCGGGTTTGGGGACGTGCACACACGGGCGCACATCTACCGGGCGATGTTGGAGGGGCTGGCTTACGCGCTGCGCGAGGGGAAAGAGCGCATCGAGCGCCGCAGCCGCATCCCGATCACCGAGCTGCGCGTCTCCGGCGGCGGTTCGCAGAGCGATGCCGCAATGCAGCTCACCGCCGACATCTTCGACTTGCCGGCGGCGCGCCCGCACGTCTACGAGACCTCCGGCCTGGGCGCAGCCATCGATGCGGCTGTGGGCCTAGGTCTGCATCCAGACTTCGACACCGCCGTGCGCGAGATGACGCGCGTCGGCGAAGTCTTCACGCCCAATCCTAAAACACGCGACATCTACGAAGGTCTGTACCACCGCGTTTACAAACAGATGTACGGGCGGCTCAAGCCGCTCTACGAGGAGATTCGGGAGATTACGGGGTATCCTGAGAAAGTCAGGTAGTCGCGAAGGTACAGTCTTTTTAGACAGGATTTACAAGATTAACAGGATAAAAAATAGCTTATCCTGAAGATCCTGTTAATCCTGTCAAATAAAGCTTTGCTACGGAAGGCTGAAGCCCAAAATTTGGCTGGAATAGGTGTCCGCTACGTAGAGCACGCCGTCGGCAACGACAAGGCCAGCGGGGAAGGTGAGGTTGAGGCCCTCGCCGACGTTGCCGAGCGCCCACTGGAACGTGCCATCGGGCGCAAAGGCGAGCACGCGGCGATTGACGGGATCACTGGCAAAGACCAGCCCCGCGCCCAGGGTGAGGAAGGGCTTCTCGTCGGGATTGTCACTACCCCAGACGGGGAGATCCCATAGGTACAGGAAGAGGCCCTCGGAAGTAAGCGCTTGTATCCGGCGGTTCCACGTGTCGGCGATATACACCAGGCCGGTCTCATCCATAGCGATGCCGACGGGTTCGTCCATCTGCCCGGCCCACGTTCCACCCCCGCCGAAATCGCGCAGGAAGACGCCGTCAGCGTCGAAGACCTGCACGCGCTTGTTGCCCGTGTCGGTCACGTAGATTGCGCCGTCCGCCCCGATCGCTATGCCGCGCGGACCGTAGAAGAGGCCGAAGCCCGCCGGGTCGCCCACCGGCATCTGCGCCAGGATTCCCCAACTGGTCAAATAGCGGCCTTGCGTGTCGAACTTCTGGATGCGGTGATTCCACGTATCGGCAACGTAAACCGTCCCATCAGCCGCCACCGCGACGCCCCACGGCTCGTTGAACTGTCCCGGCCCCACACCGAACTCGCCCCACGTCGCCAGCACTTCGCCCTGCGGCGTGACGTGCCAGATGCGATGGTTGACCGTATCCGCTGCGTACAGTGTCCCATCGGCGGCGATGGCAATACCGCGCACGGCAGCGCCGGGCAGCGTCGCCCCACTCACCAGCGGAAGAGCACGCACTCCGGCTGCGTAAGGATCGGGGGCCGGCGTCGCTTGCGGGCGTAGGGGTGACAACATCTGCGCACCCATCTGATCGAGGCGGTAACTCCACACTTCCTGTGCCAGGTCGCGGCGCACATAGAGGCGAAATTCCTCGCGGTAAGGCCACGTCTGCAACGTAAATGGATTGTCCGGGTTCTTGGTCCGCGCGTAGCGAGTATAGTCGCGCTGCCAGATGATGTCCCACAACGCCGCGCGCATCGCCGGATCGGCCAATATATCCCGGATGCGTTGCACGTCCAGACCGAAGTAATCCTGGATCGGCCACCAGAGATATTTGTAGTCGAAATAGAGGTAGTCGCTACCCAAAATATCCTCGACCGCAGCGTATTGCGGGGTTCCGGCGATGACGACCGGACAATCGCGCAGCCGGGTCGCGTCGGGAGACATCCCGTAAAAGTAATTGTTGGGGTAATCGACCATATACCACGTCAATGGCCACGAACCTTTTTCGCCATACGCCACTTTGATGTCATACGGCGAACCGGTCACCCGCCAGGAGACGTCTTGCACCTGCCGCAGCGCCACTTTGATGTCGGGCGTGCCGTGGGCGTAGACCATCATCTCCGTCGCCAGATCGTAGGTGACGAAGTTGAGCCGCACCATGTCGCGTGTGGTGAGCAACGCGAGAAAGGTCGCCAGCAGCAGCGCCAGCACCCGGGCAATCCAGCCGAAGCTGAAACGCGCGGAGACCCAGATAAACAATCCGCCAAAGGCTAACACACCGAGCAAGCCGCCGATCAATCTACCGAACGGCGCCAACTGCACCAGCGATGGCCCGGCCGTCGTTACGCCGGTTTGCATCGCTGCGCGCAAATCCACCGTCGCGCGACCGAACACAGCCAGCGCCGCTATCACCAGGAACACTGAGAGCGGTACGAGCCAGCCGCGCTCTGCCACGAACGCGCGCCAATTCACCCTGTCGATAAGCTTCCCCAAAGCCCATCCCGCGAGGAAGACGCTCGGCAGGATAATGTGGACCACCAGCCAGGGCATCTTCTCACCGGCATAGCTGTATCCGGCCCATGAAAGCAGCGTCCAGCCGAGCAGGAACAAAGGGAAGAAATGATTGAAGTTTAGCCCAGGGACGTCATCCCGCGTGACACCTTCACTGCGCCGGAAAAGTTGCCGTGTTTTCCACAATGCCCCCGCGCCCCCCACAATCGAGAAGAGCACGACCAGATATTCATATAGCGGCGCAAGCAGGAAGTAGTAATACATCGGCTGTCCGCCGCGTTTAACGCCCTGCTGCGCCAGCCAATAGGCCAGCCCGCCTACTAAACCGGAGAGCGCGCCGTACCCCCAGGTGAAGATGGTGGTGTACAGCACGAAGAAAATAGCGTAGTGGATAAACGCGATGATGGGCCAGTGTCGTTTGTTCCACCACACACCAAGCACCAGAGAACTGAGCAATGAAAGGAGGACGATGCTCGCAATTCCCACAATCACCGGCGTGGAAACCATAGCCAGATTGCCGCTCATCACCGCATCGTACACGATGGCCATATCCAACCCGGCGACGAATTTGATGAGGAAGGCCGAGCCGAGCGGCAATGTCAGCGTCCCGATGACCATCAGCACGTCGAAGAGGCGAATGTGGTGCATTTTTTCCTCGCCGACGCCGTAATAGCCCACCACGATTGCACCGAGCAGCATCAAAAATGCCAATCCGGCGGCCAGCCTGCCCCACACGGGCACAGCGATATGTACCATACGGGTGTTACCGGCCTCGTCGAGCGCCTGCTCGGCCGCTTGCGCCTGGGCAAAAGAGAGCATAAATATGCCGCCCATGACCAGCGCAAAGACGAGGGTAATCACGAACACCTTGAACAAAGCCGGACGTTGCCAACGTGTGGCAAAAACCTGCCACGCAAACGGCAGAAACAGCAGCGCGCCGAAAATGGCGATGTAGATGTACGACGCCTCTTTGGTCGCGTGCATCAGAGAGAACCAGGCGGCCATCCAGTAGAGCCAGCGTATCCGGCCGTCGTCAAGGTATTTGAGAATCACCCACAGGAGCATAACCGCCGTCAGCATTAACGAAGCGTCATGGCGGATGTAGCGCGAATAGTAAGAGATCGAAGGAGAGAGGAGCATCAGCAAGGACGCAGCCAGCGCGCCGTGGCGGCCCAACCACTTGCGAAACAACAGCGGCGCCATCACCAGCGCAATACCGGTCAACGCCGGGTAGATACGCGAAGTAAAGTCGTTAGCGCCAAACAGAAAATAGAAAAAAGCAGTGACTTCGAACAGCAATGGGCCATGCATCATTGGGTTGTGTTGGAACCCTTGCCCGTTATAGAGGTTCCATGAGAATTTGGTGTGGATGCTCTCATCGTGGCTAATGGCGCGGTCGCCAAGAATGTAGAAACGGCTAAAAATCGCCGCGATCAGTATCAGAATGTAGAGTATGGTTTCCCAACGTTTCAGGCGTTCACCGAACATACAAGCTCCCTGGTCAGTCATCCTGCGAAAGCGGGCTGTTTTTGGATTCGTCAAAGCCCGCGTAAGGGTCTGTCATCAATTTAACGCATGCATTGTAGCATGCTTGCACGGGATAACAACGTGGATGTCTCCACAACGATCAGTTCCGCCGCACACTCACGCCCAGGTTGTCGGCGTGGTCGCTGATGCGCTCCAGGTTGCGCAGCCATTCGACGAAGAGCACATCCGCTTCAGGCGTGCAGACACCCTCTTGCAGGCGCTGGATATGTCCCTGACGCGCATCCAGGTAGAGATGGTCGAATTCTTCCTCCAAATCGCAGGCCTGTCGCGCCATATCCCGGTCACGGTCGCGCAGCGCATCCAGTGCACACATATACGTGTGATGCGCATGTTTGCACAGACGATCAATATCCACCAACGCCTGTGGGCTGAAAATGACCTGGTGTTCTATACGTTTCTGCGCTGCTTCCGCCATATCTTCCGTCAGATCGCCAACCCGCTCGATATCGGCGATGAGATTCTTGATTTGAAAACAACGTCGTTGTTGTTTCAGACTGAGGTTCCCTTGCAACAGACCGGTGACAAACTCATCCAGCGCCTTACAAACCGGATCGACGAAACCATCCTCGTGGTCCAGTACCCATTGGATCGCCTCCACGTCCTGATCGAGCATGCCGCGACGACTACATTCCAACATCTGCGCTGTGACCTCGCCCAGCCGATGTAATTCACGAAAAGCTTCCTGAAGCGCAACCTGTGGGATGCGGAACTGACGCTCATCGATGTAAGCAGTCAAGGTAGGTTTTGCCACCGAACGTCCCTGCGGCACCAATCGCTCGGCCAACCACGTGATCTGCTTGATAAAGGGGAAAAGCGCCACGCTGACCACCACGTTGAAAATCGTGTGCGCGTTAGCGATTTGGCGCGGGAGCAAGGTAGAAGTACTGCTGACCAACCGGGTGAAGGGGTTGAGGAAAGGGAGGAAAAGCAGCACCCCGAACACGTTGATAAGAATCTGTGCAATCGAGGCGCGGCGGGAGGCTTTGGAAAGGCGCAACGACGCGACGAGGCCGGTGATACACGTCCCAATATTCGCGCCCAGCAGAATCGCCACCGCCGCCGGAAGCGTAACGGCATTGCTGATGCCCATCGCCACAACCAGCCCGGTGACCGCAGAACTGCTCTGTACGATTGCGGTCGTCACCATTCCGGCAAAGATGCCGGCGGGAATGTTTCGGCCCATAAACGTCAACCATGCCGCCACCATCGGCGATTGGGCCAGCACCTTGAGCGCATCGGACATCAGATTCATCCCCAAGAAGAGCACACCGAATCCCAGGATGATCTCGCCATACTCGCGCCAGCCATTTCCACGTACAAATTCCACCAACACGAACCCCAAAGCGATAAACAGGAAACAGAGATCACCCACTTTGAACGCTACGATCTGGGCGGTCAGCGTCGTGCCGATCTCCTGGCCCATCATCACGCCGATGGCCTGCTGCAACGTCATCAGGTTGGCGTTGATCAAGCCAATCATCGTCACCATCAGCAGGCTGCTGCTCTGAATCAGGGCTGTCGCGACCGCGCCAAAGACCGCGCCTTTAATGGGCTTGTTGGTCATACGATCCAGCCAGACCTGGATCTGGTTGCCCGCCAGTTTTTCCATCCCCTCGCTGAGTTTATCCACCCCGAACAAAAATAGGGCCATGCCGCCCAAGACTTGCAGGAAATGAAACACGCGCGTATCCTCCGATGATAATTTTGAATGAGAAAGGCCAAGTGATGCACCGTACCCATTGTACTATAAGTTTGTGATATGCCACGTCAAGACTGAAAGTTGACCAGGGCCTTATCATTCTTGCTCCGAGGGGAACGCCAGTTCCCCGTCTCTAGTTGCGATAGGGCGCAAAACGCGGATCTGACGATCCGCTCGAAGCAGAATGAGGAAACTGTGACGAGAATGAGAAAGCCCTAGAAAGTTGACATCGTGGCGAATCGTGATATATATTGAGGTGTTGCACTAAATGTAGAGCGTTCAGTTATTCTCACAACAAAGGAGGCGTACACATGTCGAATATGAGCATTGTCATCACCCAAGCGATTTGTGTTCGCCGGTGCTTGTGGGAAGGGCGCGCGTAGCTTAACGGCTATCTGCACAGACATCAAGCCACGGGCTGGCGGCACATCGCCGGGGCCTGTGGCTTTTTTGTTGCCACGTCACATCGCACGCGCTTAATCGCGCGCGGCCTCCGACGATACTGCCTCTCCTCACAACACTGGCGATCCCCTTATCGACGCGCACGTTCTCACGCCTCGGCGTTGACGTGCAATATCACATCTGATTACGAAAAATGCTTGCGCCGGATCACATCCGGCGCAGCGGGGATGGCGGATAGTGATCCGCCTTAAGCGTTGAAGCAGGACTATTTTAAGGAGACTATCGAAGTGTCAAGAGGAAGGTATTCTGAGGTCAATATCCAAGCGCGGCGCGAGGATTCGCGCCGCGACGACGAGTTGCATGGCGCACACCGTCACGTGAGACCCAACCGCAAGTCGAAGCACGCACGCCAGAAAGATTGGGAAGTCAGTTGGGATGCGGATGATGTACCCCGCACCGAACGCGTGATGCGCCGCGGGGAAAACGAACGCCGCGCGATGGTCGAGGCGCAGGCGTTGGCGACGCTGGAAGCTGTGGATGAGAACAGCGTAGAAGCCACGTGGGAACAAGCGTCCACATCCGGCGAGACCGGCATGGTCGTCGAAGTGAGCAGCGGGCTATGCCGGGTCGCCGTGAACGGGTACACGCTGCTGTGCAGCCTGCGCGGTTCACTCGGCGCCGAGGACAGCGGGTACACCAACCTGGTCGCCGTAGGAGACCGGGTGACGTTCACCGAGTCCGGCGGCAATCGCGGTGTGATCGATGCCGTGCTGCCCCGATTGAGCGCGCTGGCCCGGCCTGATCCGTTCCACAGCCATCTGAAACAGATCATCGTCGCCAATGCCGACCAGTTGCTCATCGTCGCCTCGTGGCTGGAGCCGCCGCTGTGGACCGAGCTGATCGACCGGTATCTGATCGGCGCGGAGCGCAACCGGTTGAGGCCAGTGCTCTGTGTGAACAAAATCGACCTGGCAGAAGACTACGGCGAAGTTCGACGGTCGGTCAAGCCTTATCTGGACTTGGGGTATCACGTCCTGTTCGCCAGCGCGCTCACCGGAGAAGGCATCGCGGAGTTGCACGCGGTGATGCAGGGGAAAACGTCCGTCCTGGCGGGATTGTCCGGGGTGGGCAAGTCCAGTTTGCTTGCAGTGGTTCACCCTGGGTTAGACTTACGCACCAGTGCTGTCAGCGCACACTGGGGTGGGCAAGGACAACATACGACGACGCAGGTGAATTTGTTCGCGTTGGGTGGCGGCGGCTACGTGGTGGACACGCCCGGCATCCGCGAGTTCGCCGTTGCCGGGCTGCTACCGGCGGACCTTTTGCGTTTCTATCCAGAAATCGCCGAGGTCGCCGCGCAATGCCGCTTCACCAACTGCACGCATACCCACGAACCCGGCTGCGCCGTCAAAGCTGCGCTACGACAGGGGCGTCTCTCGAACACGCGCTATCACAACTACTGCCGGATTCTAGAAACGTTGTAAACAGCCTTACACCTTCCGGGAAGCTAACAGATTTCTTGCTGTCCCAGGCCGTGCTTAGCTTCCCGGAAGGTTGTTCGCTATTTCCGGCGGATAATGCCTTCCGCCACTTCCAGCAGCAGCGTTTTTTCGCGGAAGCTCTCCGGGAACATCTCCGCGTCGGTAGTGCAGAGGATGGTCTGCTCGACGTTGCCGAGCAGGTTGAGCAAATACGTGCGCCGCGCGCGGTCGAGTTCCGCCAGCACTTCGTCCAGCAGCAGGATGGGGGATTCGCGCGTCTCTTGTTCCAGCCAGCGCAATTCGGCCAGCCGCAGCGCCAAGACGACCGTGCGCTGCTGCCCGCGCGAGCCGAACGTGCCCATATCCACCCCGTCGGAGATGAAACGCAGTTCGTCGCGGTGCGGGCCGGTGAGCGTCATTCCCCGGTCGATCTCGGTGCGGCGCTGATCGTGCAAGGTTTTGCGATATGCCTCGTGCAGCGCGTCCATATCGACCGGCGATTCGCCCGCCGTTTCCGGGAGCAACCCGATCTGATAATCCACTGCCGGCGGGCGAAGCGGGTCGAAGTTCGGCTGGTACTGGATTTGCAGCCACGCCGCGCCGCCGGTCAGATCGTGATGCAATTGGTCGGCGTAGAAGGTGAGCGCCTTGATCACCCGGCGACGGTAGAGCGAAAGCGTCACGCCGGTCTGCACCAGCGTTTCCTCCAACGGCGCGAGCTGCGCGGCGTCCCCGCCGAAGTCGCGCAGGTGACGCAGCAGGGCGTTGCGCCGCGAGAGCGCGGTCTGGTATTCGCCCAGGGCCTCCACGTAGGCCGGGTAGACTTGCGAGAGCAGGTCATCGAGGAAGCGCCGCCGCCCGGCGGGCGCGCCGCTCACCAGTTCCACATCTTCCGGCAGAAAGACGACGACGTTGAGATGCCCGGCCAAATCCATCTGGCGGATCGTGTGCTGGTTGAGCTTGATCTGCTTCTCCATCCGCGCGCTGCCGTTGGTGAGCGTTTTCTGCTGCAACGCGATTTCGATCAGGTCGGCGCGATTGCGGTGGATGACCTCGGTTTTGAGGTGGGCGAAGGGCATGGCGGCTTCGACGGCGCGCCAGTGGATCAGGTGTTGATCCGTGTTGGTCAACGGCGAGCGTCCCACGGCAAGGTAGGCGATGGCTTCCAGCAAGCTGGTCTTTCCCTGCGCGTTCGCGCCCAACAGCAAGATGGGCGAGGCGGGGAGATCGATTTCCAGCCGGTTGTAGGTGCGGAATTGGCGTAAACTGAGACTTCGGATGTGCATAGGCGTATTTTACCACGAATCTTCACGAACCTTCACAAAGTGGAGATCTGCGGGTGGGGGTGGGGGGGGGGGGGGGGGGGGGGGGGCGGCCCCCCCCCCCCCCCCCCCCCCACACAAAACAACCCCCCCCCCCCCCCCCCCCCCCCCACCCCCACCCTTTTTGCGACAGATTTGCGACAAATGTTTGTAGGGGCTGTGGTACAATGAGACAAAGCGTTGAGAGATAAGGTGGGAGCTGATGACGACGATTTTGCTGGTTGAGGATGCGCGCGATTTGGCCGAAGTGATCGTGCGGGAGCTGCGTGCGATGGACTACACCGTGCTGCACGCCGTCGATGGACTGGCGGCGCTGCAACTCCACGCCAAGCACGAACCGGACCTCATCATCCTCGATTGGATGCTGCCCAAGCTGGACGGGCTGGAAGTGCTGCGGCAGATCCGCCGCGAATCGGCGGTCCCCATTCTGATGCTCACCGCACGGGGCGAGGAAGCCGACCGTGTCATCGGGCTGGAAGTGGGCGCGGACGATTACCTCGCCAAGCCGTTCGGGATGCGCGAACTGATCGCGCGCGTGCGGGCGCTGTTGCGCCGCGTGGAGAACGTCCAGCAAATCCTCGCCGCCGACCGCGCCAAGGCGGAGCACACGCTGGCCTACGGCGCGCTATCACTGGAACCCGACGCCTATCTGGCGACACTTGACGGCGTCCCCTTGAGCCTCACGCGCACCGAATTCGATCTGCTGCACCTGCTGCTGCGCAATCCAGGCCGCGCCTTCAGCCGCACGTACCTGCTGGATACCGTCTGGGGCGGGAATTACGTCGCCGGGGATCGCTCGGTGGACAACACCGTATTGCGCCTGCGCAAGAAGCTCGGCGACCTCGGCGACGCCATCGAGACGGTGTGGGGCGTGGGCTATCGACTGCGGATGGAGTAAAACACTGTGAACCGCCAGAAGTACCAGGAAATGATCATTGCCAAACCCTCAGGCGCCCTCTACCAATTCCTGTGGTTGGTCCACCCGTTCCGGGCGCTGGGTGAAGCCTGGATACTGGGAGCCTTTATTCTATTCGTCCTCTCGCGCATTGCCAATGTAGCGTCCTCCGCACTGCTGGCTGATGGCCTTCTGTTTCTGTGTACCGCGTGTGGGACGTGGGTCGCACTGCGCGCCCGGCTGGCGACCGGTCGGCTCATACGGCAAGGGATCGGGGAGATAGCGTTGGGGATCCTGGTCAGCGTCATAATGGTCGCCGGGCTTTTATTGCCGGCGCATTATCTCCTGCGTTGGGATGCCATCTGGCTTAACTCCACCTTCAGCAGCGCCCTATTTGTTCTGTCTCTGGGGGGAATGACAGGCCCCGGCTACATGCTCTTGCGCATCAGCGCGAGAGTATGGCTGTTCTGGGAAAGCTTACGGCGGCGGCGGATGCTGTGGGCGTTGACCCACGCCCACCTTACCGTCGTGGTCGCCGCCGTCATTTTGGGAACAGGGTTACTGTTCATATTCTCGCTATTTGGCGGCTACATATTGCCAGACACCGCGTCTGTCCCAATCACCCCATTCTTTCTTGAACAGCTTTTACACGCCTTATTCCCGGTCCTGGCAATGGGCGCAGTTTTTCTCGTTATCCTGCTGATCGGCGTGCTGCCGCCCTCACTGCTTGTTTCCTTCCTCGTGGCTCGCCAGACCACCAAAAGGCTCGAACGGTTGGCCGCGGCCACCGGGGAGTTGCGCGACGGCGACTACACAACGCGCAGCATCATCGACGGCGAGGACGAAGTGGCGCAATTGCAGACCACCTTCAACGCGATGGCGGATAAACTGGAACTTACATTGCACGATCTGCAAATCGAACGTGACCGCGTGGCTTCGCTGCTCCACGCGCGCCGCGAGCTGATCGCCAACGTCTCTCACGAATTGCGCACTCCCCTGGCGACGATCCGCGGCTATCTCGACACGTTCCAGGACACGGATTGGCCTGAATCACGCCAGCGCGACCTGGCGGTAATGGAGCGCGAGCTGCTGCACCTGCAAACGCTGATCGATGACCTCTTCACGCTCTCACGGGCTGAGGTGGGCGGACTGACGCTCGATGTGCGCCCGGTGGATGTCGTCCCGGTGATCCGGCAGCGCGTGGAGGCCATCGCTCCACTCGCTCGGCAGCGCGAGCATGTCGAGGTCATCGCCGACGTTCCCGCGGATTTACCCCCCGCCCGCGCCGACGCCGAACGGCTCGACCAGGTGCTCGTCAATCTGCTGCGCAACGCGCTGCGGCACACGCCGCCCGGCGGGATTGTCGCCGTCGTCGCGTCTGCCACGGACAATCATGTCCGCATCGAAGTCTGCGATACCGGCGCGGGCATCCCACCGGAGGAACTCCCGCACGTCTGGGAGCGCTTCTACCGTGGGGATGACGCCCGCGAACTCGACACGCAGGGCGCGGGCCTGGGCCTGGCGCTCGTCAAAGACCTCGTCGAAGCGATGGGCGGCGCAGTCGATGTGCGCAGCACGCCCGGCGAAGGCAGTTGCTTCGGCGTGACGCTGCCACAAGCATAATCTCCTCGAAAAATGTCAACGGATGAAACGGATGAAACGGATTGAAAAGAAAAAATCCGTTAAAATCCGCTCAATCCGTTGACAGACTTTGACCTCGCATTAATGTGGCTTGCCACGAGCCACGAAGCCGCCCCCGTCTACTGTATACCGTCTACCGTCTACCTGCCCCAACTGCGACAAACCTGCGACACTTCCACAAAACTCCTGTGACATTGCCTTGCTATGATACAAGCATATCACCAAAGGAGGCAATACAGATGACGTTTTTAGGCAGTGGACTCAGTGTTTTAGCGATTTTGTTCTTCGGCGCGACGGTCGCCGGAAGCTGGCTGTGCGCGCGCGTGGAGCCGGGTGAGCGCCGGGCGATGGGCATTGAAGGCCCGGAGGAGGTGTGCTGATGGACGCCATGCTGATCCAAACGCTCAACCTGACCCGGCGCTTTGGCGACGTGTTAGCGGTCAACGGACTGGAACTCGCCGTCCCCCAGGGTTCGGTTTACGCCTTCCTCGGGCCGAACGGCGCGGGCAAGACGACGACGATTCGGATGCTACTCGGCCTGATCCGCCCCACGGACGGGGACGTACACCTGTTCGGCCAATCCCTGCGGAAGAACCGGCTTGACGTGCTGAAACGCATCGGGGCGCTGGTCGAAGGGCCGTCGCTCTACCCGCATCTCACCGGGCGGGAGAACCTGGAACTGACGCGCCGTCTCGTCGACGCGACGACGGCGCAGCGCGACCGGGCGCTGCACATCGTCAAACTCACCGATGCCGCCGACCGCCCGGCGAGGACTTATTCCACAGGGATGAAGCAACGGCTGGGACTGGCGCTGGCCCTGCTCGCCGACCCGGAACTGCTGATCCTCGACGAGCCGACCAACGGTCTCGATCCGGCGGGCATCCACGAGATGCGCGATCTGATCTGCGAGCTTCCGGCGCAAGGCGTTACCGTCTTCCTCTCCAGCCACCTGCTGAACGAGGTCGAGCAGGTCGCCACGCATATCGGCATCATCCGGCAGGGGCAATTGCTCTTCCAGGGAACGCCGGACGAACTGCACGCGCAAATGGAAAGGCATCTCACCCTCGAAGTGGACCAGCCACAACGCGCCAAGAGTGTGTTGGCGGCAGCCGGGTGGCAGGTCAAGGGCAACGGTGGTCATCGCATGATCATCGAGGCCAACGGTCTGTCGGATGCGTCGATGGTCAACGCCCAATTGACGCGGGACGGCATCAACGTCTACCACCTCAACCTGGAACAGCCGACGTTGGAAGATATGTTCTTGAGCTTAACCGCTTAAGTGGGGTTCGCATATGGTAAACAATAAAGCCGTTAGGCGTATCGAATGGATCAAGCGATTTGCCCTTGAAAAACCTGTCGTATTCTCGATCCTTGTCTTTCTGACTGCCGGATTGGTAACAGAAATCCCGCTGAGCGGCATTCTATTACCTCTCGCCGGCTCCTCGATTGCTGCCAGGTTCTTGGAAGGCATCATCCTGCAAGTTGGAGTTGGCCTTATCCTGGTGGATGGCATCGTGAAACTCGGATTACGCACACAGGCCGGGTTTACACTTCCTCGCCAATGGCGAGCCTTGTGGCTGGTATGGCCCCTGGCCGGGATTGCGGTCCTCAATTTATCACCCCTACTTGATGGGAGCCTGACGATCGATACTTCACGTCCTGGCCTGATCGCCCTGTACATCTGCCTGGTACTTTCGATAGGGTTCCTCGAAGAAACGTTAGGACGAGGGCTGATACTGTCCGTAATCCTGCGGAAATGGGGAACTACCCGGCAGGGCATTTACCGAGCCGTGTTCGTTTCTGGCGCCATATTTGGGATTTTCCATATCTTCAACCTGTGCGTAGGCAGACTGCCATTCCTTGCCAATATGACCCAAATCATCTATAGCTTTTTCTTTGGCGTCATTTTTGCGGCATGTTTGCTCAGAAACAACGCAATCTGGCCGGTGATCATAATGCACGCAGCCATAGACTTTGGTGGGGATATGCTACGAGACATATCCATAGGTGATGTTGCCCAGACTGCCGCAGTGACAAACAGTACATTCGGCGAAGCTGCCATTTCTATTCTCATCACACTGCCCTTGTTGTTATACGGCATCTTCATTCTGCGAAAAGTTACGTCTCTCACGGATGCCGGCAATATGGGTGAAGACATTTGACGCTGAAAATTAAACCAATCAATGGAGAAGACTGATGAACATAATACACGCTTTACACGCAGAATTGTTGAAATCAAAACGCACGCTGGCCTTCTGGCTGACCTTGATTGCCCCGGCGGTGATCGTCGGCCTGCAAATGTTGATCATTTATGACGGTCGCGAGATTTATCTGGCGAAAGTCGACACGTTTGACGCCTGGATAGAGTATGGCGCACAGACGTTGCTCTTCTGGGGGCTGTTGATGCTGCCACTGTTCATCACGCTGGAAACGGCGCTGGTCGCGCAATGGGAACATCGCGGGCAACAGTGGAAGCATCTTTTCGCGCTGCCGGTGCCGCGCGGCGTGCTGTACGTCGCCAAGCAGCTCGCCGGGATGTCTCTGATCGGGCTGAGCTGCCTGTTTCTCGTCGCCTTGATCGTACTGAGCGGATGGGCGATGCGCTTACTCATTCCCGGATTGGGATTCGAGAAGGCGGTCCCGTGGATGGATTTCCTCCGCTTCGCGGGCATTATGTTCCTGGGCGCGTGGCTGATGATCTCGCTGCAGACCTGGGTGGCGCAGCGATGGTCGAGCTTCGCCATCGCCAGCGCTGTGGGCATCGCGTTGACTATCATGGGCGTGGTAGCAATTCAGAGTGAAAAGTGGGGGCCATACTACCCGAGTACGCTGCCGGTGATCGTCGCCAACGGCTTCGTCCAGAGCCTATCATCGCTCAACGGCTTGACCACAGAGCTACCGTTCAAGGAACTGGCTTTCGGCATTGTCGGCGGCATCCTCGTCGCGTTGGCCGGCGGCTGGCATTTCGTCCGGCGGGACGTGTTATAGCAGCACGGCAGTTTTTCTGACAGCGCGGCGAGTCACACAAGACTCGCCGCGCTGTTGTTTATGTCAACTTGCCTTCACCCAAAATCGTGATACGCTATGTCCCGTAAGTGTCCCCGCCAGTGCTCGTGAACAAAGTAGCAAAGTGAAGGAGTAGAGTGTCTATGAAACCGAAACCGATGCGCACCTTCTCGATCATCCCCGCGCTGCCTGAACCCCTGAAACCTTTATTTGACTTGGCCTACAATCTGCGGTGGGCCTGGAAACACGACATCATCGAGCTTTTCATGCGACTGGATAGCGACCTGTGGGAGAAAACCAACCACAATCCGCTGTTGATGCTCGGCACGATCGAGCAATCCCGCCTTGAGGCTGCCGCCGAGGACGTTGGCTTTATGGCGCACCTGGCACGTGTGACGCGCTATCTGGAAGATCATCTCGCGGAAAAGGGGACGGCCTGGTTTGCCCGCACCCACGGCGAGACCAAAGACCCGCTAATCGCCTACTTTTCGCTAGAGTTTGGCATCACCGAATGTCTCACGATCTTCGCCGGCGGGTTGGGCATCCTCGCCGGCGATCACATTAAGTCGGCCAGCGACCTGGGCATTCCGTTGGTCGGTATGGGATTGCTGTACCAGCAAGGCTATTTTCGCCAATACCTCAATCAGGCAGGATGGCAGCAAGAAGCCTACGAGGACAACCACTTCGACAATCTGCCCCTGCGCACCGTGTTCGACAAGAACGGCAAGCCACTCACCGTCGAGATGGAGTTTCCCGGTCGCACCATCTTCGCGCGCATCTGGCGCGCCGATGTGGGCCGCGCGGCGCTTTATCTGCTCGATACCAACATCCCGGAAAACACCCGCCCCGAAGACCGCGACATCACCGATCAACTGTACGGCGGCGATCAGGATTTACGCATCCGCCAGGAGATTCTGCTCGGCATTGGCGGCTACCGCGCGCTCAAACTGCTCGGCCTCGACCCCACGGTATACCACATGAACGAGGGCCATTCGGCGTTTCTGGCGTTGGAGCGCATCCGCTGCATGATGAACACCTACAATCTGACCTTCGAGGAAGGCCGGGAGGCCGCATCCGCCGGGCTGGTTTTTACCACGCACACGCCGGTACCCGCCGGGCACGACCGCTTCCCCGCTCCCCTTATGGAATACTACTTCGGCGACTACGTCGCCAATAAACTGAAGTTACCCTGGAACGACTTCCTGGCGTTGGGGCGGCAGAATCCGGGCGATTATGGCGAACCGTTCTGTATGACGATTCTGGCGCTGCGAATGTCGGCATACACCAACGGCGTCAGCCGGCTGCATGGCGAAGTCACCCGGCAAATGTGGGAAGGGTTGTGGCCGGGCGTGCCGCATAACGAAATCCCCATCTCCCACGTCACCAACGGCGTGCACATCCTCTCGTGGATTTCGCGGGACATGAAAGTGCTCTACGACCGCTATCTGGGACCGCGCTGGCGTGAAGAACCGGCGGATCAAAGCGTGTGGGAACGGGCGACGCGCATCGCACCGGAGGAACTCTGGCGAACCCACGAGCGCCGCCGCGAGCGCCTGGTCTCTTTCGCGCGCCAACGCCTGCGGCAGCAGCTCGAACAGCGCGGCGTCTCGCAGAGCGAGGTCAAAGCGGCGGACGAGGCGCTCGATCCAGAGACGCTGACCATCGGCTTTGCCCGGCGCTTTGCGACGTACAAACGCGCGGCGCTCATCCTGCGCGATCCGGAACGGCTGGCGCGGCTGCTCAACGACCCGGAGCGTCCAGTACAGATCATCTTCGCCGGCAAAGCCCACCCGGACGATACCCCCGGTAAGGAATTGATCCAGAAAATTGTCAGCATCACGCGCCGGGAAGAGTTCCGCTCCCGCATCGTCTTCCTGGAAGATTACGACATGACCAGTGCGCGCTACATTCTGCAAGGCGTGGACATCTGGCTGAACACGCCGCGCCGCCCACGCGAGGCCAGCGGCACGAGTGGGATGAAGGCCGCGGCGAACGGCGTCCTGAATTTAAGCATCCTCGACGGCTGGTGGGACGAAGCCTACACGCCGGAGGTTGGGTGGGCCATCGGTCGCCGCGAGAGCTACGACAACAACGATTACCAGGATCAAGTGGAATCCGAGACGCTCTACGATCTCCTGGAACGCGACATGGTTCCCATGTTCTACGAGCGAGGGCGCGACGGCCTGCCCCGGCAGTGGATCGCGCGGATGAAAGACAGCATCGGCGCGCTCTCACACTTCTTCAACACCAACCGCATGGTGGCGGAGTACACCGACCGCTTCTATATCCCCACGGCCCGGCGCTTCGAGGCGCTGGTGGGTGATGATCTGGCCCGCGCTAAAGCGCTGGCGGCCTGGAAGAGGCGGATCGCGCAGAACTGGTCGAACATCCACATTGCGAGCGTCAACGGCTCGCTGCCTTCCGAGATCAAAGTCGGGGACACCTTCGTCGCCCAGGCGGAAGTGTACCTGGGCGCGCTCACGCCGGAGGATGTGACGGTGGAATTGTACATTGGGCTGGTCAACCCGAACGGGGAGATCACGCGCGGGCGCGCCACACCGATGCGCGTGGTCAAGCAGACACGCGAAGGAGCCTACCTGTTCGAGGCCGACGCGCAATGTGCGATGAGCGGTCTGCACGGCTACACCGTGCGTGTCCTGCCGTATCATCCCGATCTGGTAACACCGTTCCTGCCTAGTTACATCAAGTGGGCAGAATAAAGCGTAGTCGCGACTTCAGTCGCTCTCTGTACACCAACGACTGAAATCGTTAATGCGCCACACTGTATGTCAGCCGTTGTGGACCGCGGCAACCGCGCGGGCGATGGCGTGCGTTTCGGCCTTGATCGCCGCTTCATCCAGCGTCAGCAGCACACGATCGGCCATGACCTGTTTCCCGTGAATGAAAACGTCGCTGACATCGTGTTTATCGACGGCGTAGCAGAGGTGCGAGTACACGTCGTACAACGGGGTCACGTGAGGCGCGCTCAGATCAATCACCGCGAGATCGGCCAGCTTGCCGGCCTCCAGCGAGCCGAGGCGATCCGCCAGGCCGACGGCGCGGGCGCCGTTGATCGTAGTCATCGCAAACGCCTCGGCGGCGGGCAGCACGGTCGGGTCGAGGGCGACACCTTTGTGTAACAGCGCCGCAGTGCGCAACTCCCCGAACATGTCAAGATCATTGTTGGTCGCCGCGCCATCGGTGCCCAGCGCCACGTTTACCCCTGCCTTGAGCATCGCCGGAACGCGAGCGATGCCGTTGCCGATCTTCAGGTTCGATTCGGGGCAGTGCGCCACCGACGTGCCCGTTTTATGGAGCAGGGCAATCTCATCGTCGCGCAGGTGTACGCAATGGGCCAGGAGCGTGTGCGGCCCCAAGAGTCCCCGGTCGTACAAAACTTCGATGGGCGTCTTGCCAAAACGCGCGGTGACGATCTCCACTTCCGCTCTGGATTCCGAGGCATGGGTCATGAAGAGCAGATCGAACTCGGCAGCAAGCTTCCTTGCGACATCCAGCATCTCCTCAGAGGCAGTGTAGGTCGCGTGAACCTGAATACAAAGCCGCAGCAAGGGATCGTCCAGGTGCGCCACGATGTACTCTCTGGCACGTTCTTCCAGATTGCCGGTCAACGCGCCGGTAGGCCCATCGACGCCGATCATCGGCGGGCCGTTGACCAGCCGGAATCCGGCGGCTGTTGCCGCTTCGGTGTTGGTCGTATATTGCCAGTACATGTCGGTAGCGCAGGTCACGCCGCCCCGGATCATCTCCGCCATGGCGAGTTGGGTTCCCACGCGGGTGTTCTCGGCGGTGGCAAAAGCCGTCTCGACCTGCCAAATGCGCGCCAGCCAGGCTTCGAGCGGTTGATCGTCGGCCAGCCCGCGGAAGAGCGTCATCGCCAGGTGCGAATGGGCGTTGATCAGGCCGGGGATGATGAGCTTGCCGCGTGTATCGATCTGGCGGGAAGCGCGTATCCCGGTCCGGGCCGTCGCAGCCGATCCAATCCAGAGAATGTCCGAGCCTTTGATTGCCAACGCGCCGTCTTCAACGATGTCACGGTTTACATTCATCGTGACGAACGTACCGCCTGTGAGTAGAACATCGGCCTTTAAAGGATGTGAATTTGTCATGGAGACTCCTTGAATGGCAGACAAGCCGCCCTCGGGCGGCTTGTCTTTTGTAGAAAAGGCTACTTCTATTCTTCTTCGAACTGCTCGCGGCCGGAGAGCATCACGCCGGAGACAACGAGCAGGATAAGGAAGGGCAGCACCACCAGCCATACGGCAGCTTGACCGGACTCACCAGCAAACCCGAAGGCCTGCTGCCCCGCTGCGCCGGTCGCCACCAACACACCGACGATGAGGCCGCCAACCGCTGCGACGGTCATCAGGGTTGCGCCCAACCCCTTGGCAAAGCCCGCTGCGACATCCTTCTCGTCCATAATGTCGGTCCAGACGAGGCCCCAACGCTTGACGCGCGGGTAGAGCAGCGCCAGAAGAATCGGGCCAACGACGACGGCAGCCAGGAAGTTGTTGAAGGTGATGACCAGGGCGAGGAAGGCAAAGGGGACCATACCCGCCAGATCAAGATACCAGGCGATGGTGATCGCGCAAGCAGCCGCGGCGACGAAGGCTACGATCTCGAAAGCGATGATCTTCTGGATGCTGTTGACGTTCTGGGCCATATTGCCTTTCTTGACCAGGCCCCAGGTCGCGCCCCACATCTTGTACGGCACAAAGCCCAGGAAGAAGTTGCCGAAGAATCCGAAAATCGAGCCAGGGCCAAGCGTCCCGCCGAAAAGATCGCCGATCAGGTTGCCGATCGCCGCGCCCCAGGCGCCGGCCGGCCCGAAAAGTAGGCCAAAAACCGGTGGGAAGACATTGGCAGGCCGAATCTCGGTGATGCCAGGCACGATCACAATGCCACCCTTGAAGACGATCAAAAAAGCTGCATAGATCGCCGCTGATAGGGCTACCAGGATGATCATGCGCGTGTTTTTCCACATCGAAACGACTTCTTTCATCTCTAGCTCCTTTTTGATAAATGGAAGAATAAAAAATCAAGTGGATGTTCTGAATTTCACTTAACGGCGATAGACACCACCTCCTTCCTGCGGGGGTGCGACCAGCATCAGAGAATCCGCACACCGGCATGGCGGCAAATCGCCCGCTTGAACGGTTTGCAGCATCAGCTTGAGCAGGCCGCGGAGCAGCTCCGGGATACCGTCGTGGACGATCTGGATCTCAGCCTCAATGCCAGCCGCCCAGTTGATCGAATAGGCCACCGCTGTGTAGTGCATCCCCAGTTCGCGCGCCAGCGCCGCTTCCGGCATCCCCGTCATCCCCACGACGTCCGCGCCAAGCTGCGCATACATCCGGATCTCAGCCGGTGTCTCGAAGCGCGGGCCGTTGGTACAGACGTAGACGCCGCTCGGGTACAATTGCAAATCAGCTTGAGCCGCTAACGTGAGCAGCCGCGCGCGCAGGGCCGGACAACAAGGTGTGCTCATTTCAGTGTAAGCGTGACCAGAAGCCTCACCATCAAAGAAGGTGTTGGAACGGCCCGAGGTGAAATCCAGATAGTCGTCGATCACCATCAGGCTTCCCGGAGGCAACGCACGATTGATCGAACCGACAGCATTGGTAGCCAACACCCGCGTGACGCCAAGCATACGCAGCGCCGTGAGGTTGCCGCGGTAGTTGATGCGATGCGGCGGGTGCTCGCGGTGTAGCCCGTGGCGGTTGAGAAAGACGACAGGGTGCAGCTCGGTCTGTGCGATCAGAACGGCGACCGGCCCGTAGGGTGTGTCGACGATCTCCCGCTGTGCGACCAGGCCGGGGAGATCGGCGACCCCGGTCCCTCCGATAATGGCGACCCGCTCCACTGCTCCAGACATCATCGCGCCTCCACAGATGATAACACCGCTCAGAGCAATTCGATGTGGCCTTTCAGATCATACGGGCTAAAAATGCCTACCCTGGTGATGATCCCGGCGACGAGGTGTGGCGGCGTGATATCGAAGGCCGGATAATAGGCGGCGATCTCAGGGATTGTCGTAGGCTGCCCACGACAGGTGCGCAGCTCGGCCGGATCACGTTCCTCGACCACGATGGAAGCGCGATCCGGGCGGTGGGGGTCCAGACCCCAACAAAAGGCAAAGTAGGGCACGCCGTGGTAATGCGCCGCAATCGCATTCTGAAACGTGCCGATTTTGTTGACGACGTGACCATCCAGGGTGATGAGGTCAGCCGCGGTGAAATACTTCTGAATCTTGCCCTGCGAGAGGACGAAAGCGGGCATATTGTCCCCGATGATCTGCACCGGGATGCCCAGCTCGTGGACGCTCGGCGCTGTCAGCCGCGCGCCCTGCAAATAGGGACGCGTCTCAGGCGTGAAGACGCGCAGGCGCTTGCCCTCACGGGCCGCCAGACCGAGGCTGAGGAGAAACGCCGTTTCGGCAAAGCACATCGTCAGGATGCCGTCGCCATCCGCCATCAGGCTGGCGCCATAGCGGGCAGTGTCCGCGTAGTCGTCGTAGGCGCGGTCGCGTTGCTGCTCGATCCAGGCCAGCAGCGTCTCCGGCAACGACTCGCCATCGACCAATGCCTGCTCGAGCACGGCCTGCGCCCGTTCCAGCCGGCGCGCGAGCGCGGTGTTGGTCGGGCGGGTGTCGACGAGGCGCGCCTGCGCTTGTTTCAAGTACGGGATACGTTCTGCCGGAGACCGGTTCTCCGCTTCGCGCGCGGCCAACACCATCGCATACCAGGCCGCAATCGAAGGCCCGCCGCCCTGGGTGACCATGTCCTCAATCGCGCGGGCGACCGACTCGACGTCGGTGCAACGCACAAAGACCTTCTCCCACGGGTATTTGCGGCGGTCGCCGATCAAAACCGCGCCGTCCTCGTAGCGGGCGACGTTCTCACGGCGCAGCAGAAAGGGCAGCAGTTCGTCAATCGTCGCGTCCATCCTCGTCTCCTAAAAACGCACCAATCCCACGATCTTGCCGTAACCCGCCACATTCAGCCAAATGCTGACGGCGACGTAGAGGAAGAAGAACGCCAGAGCGGCCCAATCGACCTTGGTCATCTGCATCTGCAAGTAGTAAGTACGATCGTCGCGCGCGCCAAAACCGCGCGACTCCAACGCCATGCCGAAGATGTTGGTGTTGCGAATCGTGGAGAGAAAGACCGGCACCAGCAACGGCAAAAATTTCTTCACCCGTTCGAACACGTTACCGCTCTCGAGGTCAAGCCCGCGGCTGCGTTGCGCCTGGCTGATTGTCGTCAGGCTGGCAGCCACGGTGGGTACCAGGCGCAGGGATGTCGAAATTGCGAAGCCCACGCGGTAGGGCAGGCCCATCTTGATCATGCCCATAATCAACTCTTCGTTGCGGGTGGTGCTAATGAGGATGACGCCCATCGTGACAATCGAGAAAATCAGTATCGTACGACCGAGAGCATAATACATCGATTCGACATCGAAGACCCAGAAAAGCGGCGTCGCGCCACTCGCGAAGAAATTCCAGAGGACGATGCTGGAGATCGACATCACCAGCAGCACGTAGCGGATGCGTTGCAGGTTCTTCGCCGAACGTGAGACGAGGAGTTGCACGAGGACGAGGAGGAAAGTAGGGATCAACCAACGTGGGTCCTGAAACATCAACACACCGATGAAAATGCAGAGAAAGACAATTATCTTGGTTCGCGCATCCAGCCGGTGGTACGAGGTATTGTAGTCGAGGTAGAGTTCGGCTTCCATTAAGCGCCCCCTCCTTTGGTACACGCGATGAGTTCTGCCGGACGGAGCATCGTGTGACCCAACAGATTGGTGAATTGGATAAAGTGCGGAGGCCGGAGTGAGGCTTCGAGCAACGCCTGTTCGTGGGAAAAAACCTCCCGCGTTGTCCCCTCCAGGAACAAGCGCCCATCTTTGACGACGAAGACCTTCCTGGCGTATTCCGCAACGACCCACATGTGGTGTGTGATAAAGATAATGGTACTGCCGTTCTCGTTAAGCCGCCGGACCATGTCCATCATACTGCGTTGCTCACGGTAATCCAACCCTGTCGTAGGTTCGTCAAGGATCAGAACGTCAGGCTGTACCGCCAACACCGCCGCGACGGCTACCCGCTGCCGCCCGCTCTTGGTCATGCTGAAGGGATCCTCCTCCTCAGCCCCTTCCAGGCCAACGGCCTTCAGCGTTTCTGTCACCCGCGCCTTGATCTGATCCGCAGGAAGCCCGCGGAGGCGCGGCCCGAAAGAGACCTCATCATAGACGGTCTCCGAGAAGATTTGGTGATCGGGATTCTGGAAAACATAGCCAACAGACTGTCCGAGCCGGAAGATACCTTGTTCTTTGGTGGTCTTCCCGTTGACCGTGATCATCCCACCCGTCGGCAGCAGCAACCCGTTGAAGTGTTTGGCCAGCGTCGTCTTGCCGCTGCCATTCTGCCCCACAATGGCAACGATGTCGCCGGGGTAGATGTCCAGGCTGATGCCGTCAAGCGCCTTGACGCCGTTGGGGTAGCTGAATTCGAGATCGCGGCAGCGGATGAGAGGTTCCTTAGCTCTAAAGGTCTGCTCGGTCTCAGCCTCCTTTGCGACCAGCGCTTCATAGGTCTGGGGACAAACTTGCCAGCTATTGTTGCGATAAGCGGTCTCAGCTTCGACCGGCAACAGCGGCAGATCGACAGCCGCCGGCGTTTCAAAGCACATATCTTTGAAGAACCGCGTGATGCCCAGGGGCATCAATCCGAGGCTCTCAATGAGATCGACATCACGCAGAATCTCATGCGCAGAACCGACCTTGACCAGACGCCCATCCTTGAGCAAGGCAATACGGCTGGCGTGCAGAACTTCTTCGGTCTCGTGTTCAACGACGAGCAACGTCAGATCAGAGCGTTGGCGCAGGCGGTTGGTGATTTCGAAGATGCCCATCTTGCTGATAGGATCGAGATCGGTGGTTGGCTCGTCCATTACCAAAACTTTGGGTTGCAGCGCCAACACCGAGGCGACGGCGAGTTTCTGCTTCTGCCCGCCGGAGAGCGTGGATGGCGGTCGATTGCGGAAGTCACTAAGGCCAACGTAAGCCAGGTTTTCGCCGATGCGCTGGCCAATCTCCTCGCGCGGAACGGCAAAGTTCTCGGGGCCAAAGGCGACCTCCAGCTCCACGTTGGTGGAGAAGAGCTGCGCTTCGAAGTCCTGGAAAACTAGCCCGACGTCCTCGGCCATCTGCGCAACGGTGTGATCGCGCGTGTTCTTGCCGCAGACGATCACATTGCCTTCCAGCTTGCCCTTATGGAAATGAGGGATCAGCCCGTTGATACACGTAGCGAGGGTGCTCTTCCCTGCTCCGGTTGGCCCCATCAGGACGAGAAATTCGCCTCGCTCCAGCGCCAGATTGATCGACTCAATGGCATTTTCCTTCGTCCCCCGGTACCGATAGGTAAGGTCTTGGATCAAGAGTGTTGGTTCTGTCACAAGTCGTTCCTCAGTCGCTCGGATGTTTGGGGGCAGGGGAGAGCATGGCCTGATAGGACTCAGCACCCGCCGCCCCACGCTTTGTCGCTGGCCCTATGATATATGCAGTCGGCGCGGGTGTCAAATGAGGTTGCAGTGAGAATCAATAGGCGACCACGCTCCCAAAGGCACACGCCGTAGTTAATTTACGGCACTATGATTTCGAGCACACGATCCTTCCCGGCAAGGTCGGGGAGGATTGAGACATCAGCGCGGGTAAAAGCGGCCCGAGCGAGCGCCTGGGTCGCTACGCCTTGCCTCTCGCCGATCTCCACGAGCATCAGCCCGCCGGGTACGAGCCGGGATTGAGCCTGCGCCAGTAAGCGCCGAATCGCATCCAGGCCGTCCGCGCCGGAGAGGAGCGCCAGCCGGGGTTCCTGCTGCACGGAAAGAGGCAGTGCGTCCCATTCATCATCTGCGACGTAGGGCGGATTGCTGACAATCAGGTGTACCGGTTCGGGCAGTGGGATGAGCAAATCACCTTCGAGAAACGTGATGCGCTCCGCGACCTCGTGCCGTTCCGCGTTGGCGCGCGCCATCTGTAACGCAGCAGGCGATATATCGGTCGCGTAAAGTCGCAGCGACGGTGCGTGAACCGCCAGCGCCACCGCGATACAGCCGGAGCCGGTTCCCACGTCCACAGCGACGGCGTCAGAATGCGCTGTCAGCCAGGCCAACGCGGCCTCTACCAGCGTCTCCGTCTCCGGGCGCGGAATCAACACATCCGGCGTTACAGTAAACATCAGCCCAAAAAACTCGATCTGCCCGGTGATGTAGGGCAACGGCTCACCGGCAGCGCGACGTTGCACGCACGCGGCGTAGTCGGCGGCCTGTTGCGGGGTCAGTGTGGCTTCCGGGTGCGCCCACAGATAGGCGCGCGGCTGGTGCAGGAGATGCGCTAACAGGAGTTCCGCTTCTACGTGGGGGCGGTCGGTGTGGGCAGAGAGTAACGAGCTGGCCCATTGGAGTACGGCGGTGAGATCATCCATATCAACTTACAATCCGCGCCTTCCGCAGATCCTCCAACAGCATCCGCCGCAAGGGAACGTCGGTGCGCAGCAGGGCGTAGCGCCCGCCGTGCTTGCCGGCGAGTGCGCGTAGCTCGGCCTGCCAGTCCGTCAGGCGGCGATGGTAGGCGTCCAGCGCCGCGCCATCGACCGTCACCTCGCGTTTGTCGCCGGTTTCCGAATCGACCAGGCGCAGGTCGCCGCGCAACGTGGGAGTGAGTTCGTCGGGGGTGAGCAAATGCAGCAGCACGACTTCGTGGCCGCGCCCGGCGAGCGCGGCCAAACCGGTGCGCAATCCGTCGGGATCGTAGCCGTCGGTGAGGAGCAGCGCCAGCCCTGGGCGGTGCGTCCGCGAGGCGATGTCGCGCAGTGCGTCCGCCAGAGAGATTGTGCCAGAAGGCATCGCCGAGGTACACCACGTTTGCCAGCCCGGTAAAAGCCCCCTGCCCCGGCCCGGCCCCCAGAAGGCGTGCGTGGTGTGCAGCGCCGCGCCCCAGAGCGCGTCCCCGCCGAGCAGCGCCATCGTCCCGAAGGCTGCCGCCAGCCGCTGTACGGCGGGCCAGCGAGCGGTATCGCCCTCACCCCACGCCATCGAGGCGCTACCGTCGAGCAGCACCATCACGGCAAGGTCTTCCTCTTCTTCGTGCAGGCGCACGTAGAGACGGTCGAGCCGCGCGTAGAGGTTCCAATCGACCCGGCGGGGATCGTCGCCGGGCGTGTAGTCGCGATAGTCGGCGAATTCCAGACCCGCGCCGCGCCGCGTGGAACGCCGCTCGCCCCACGTCCCGCCGCGCTTGCGCTTCCGCGTGATGAAGCGCAGGCGCGAGAGGAGCGCGAGGGCTTCGGTGAGTTCAGCCGAACCGTCGGCGTCGAGCGTCACGTCACGGCTCCGGGACAGCGTCCAGAATGGCAGTGATGATGGCGTCCGCCGTGATGCCTTCGGCTTCAGCCTCGTAATTCAGGATCAAGCGATGACGCAAAGACGCAGGGGCCACGGCGCGCACGTCCTCCAACGCCACGTTGTAGCGCCCGGCCAACAATGCCGCAACCTTCGCAGCGAGAACAAGGGCTTGCGCGCCGCGTGGACTCGCGCCGTAACGCACGGCTCGGCGCGCGATCTCCGGCGCATCGGGATTGTCGGGGTGCGTGGCGACGGTCACTTTTGCGGCATAGGCGCTCACGGGCGTCGCAACAGGGACGCCGCGTGCGAGAGCCTGCATAGCAAGAACGGTCGTCCCGTCGGCGACGGGACGCACATCGAGCATGTCCGCCCCGGTGGTGCGGGCCATAATCTCCACCAGCTCATCCGCCGAAGGATAGCCCACGTTGATTTTGAACAGGAAGCGGTCGAGTTGCGCTTCCGGCAAGGGATAGGTACCCTCTAACTCGATAGGGTTTTGCGTCGCCAGCACGAGGAACGGCTGCGCAAGGGTGTGCGTCACGCCACCCATGCTCACCTGGCGCTCCTGCATCGCTTCGAGCAGGGCGGATTGCGTCTTGGGTGTGGCGCGGTTGATTTCGTCCGCCAGCAGCAGATTGGTGAAGACCGGCCCGCGATGAAAGCGAAAGTGGCGTTCGCCCGTGGCGGTTACTTCGAGGATGTCGGTGCCGATGATGTCGGCAGGCATCAGGTCGGGCGTGAATTGCACGCGGCTGAAGTCCAGGCGCAGCGTCGCTGCCAGGGTACGGACGAGCATCGTCTTGCCCAGGCCGGGTAGACCTTCCAGGAGCAGGTGACCGTTCGCCAGCAGCGCGATGAGCGTGTGGCGCACGACCTCACGCTGGCCCACGATGACGCGAGCAACTTCGGCCTCAATGGCGGCGGCCAAATCACGAAATTGGCTTGGGGAGAGTTCAGTGGTCACGATAACCTCCGGTCAATACATGCGCGCCTGGTACAAGAAAAAGGCAGCCCCCACTACAATCAACGCACACACCAGCAGCAAGCCCAAAATCAACAGGACGATGCCCAACGAGCGACGCGGCCCTTCAGGGCCTTGTAATAACACAAAAACCCCTGCACCGAGCATACCCAATCCGATCAATCCCACAACGACCAACAGCACTACCAAAAACATAGCAGCCATTTGTTTCCTCCTTCACAGATCACTGGTTCCTGTAGGGCGAATTGGCAATTCACCCTTGCCGCGAGTTATCAACTCGCGCTACAATCCATGCAAACTATTCCCACAACCGGCAGAAATTACACAGATCGGGCGCGGTGGTCGGCTGCCCGCATTGCGGACACGGGTGCAGTTCCGGCGCGGTCTCATCGGCGGCGAACAGATTGGCTTCTTTCGCTTTGAGAAAATTGGTGTAGAAGTGCATTTTTGCGCCCGGCGAGTCGTGCTCCATGCGGTTGAGCGTCTCCTTGTGCGCCAGGCTGGTCGCGCCGGCAGCGTAGGGACACTCATCCTCGATGTAGTCGATGCCTTGGATGAGTGTGTAAGCGGCGGTCTCGCGCTCGTAGAAGCGGCAGAACGGTTTGACCTTGCGCGCCAGCCCTTGCCCGTCGGCAGGGAGAACGGGGAACTGATGGCGAAGATAATCCACCTGCCAGTGCAGAACATTGCCGAAGAGTGTCGCGGCCTCGTCGTCGAGGTTGTGCCCGGTCGCCAGCACGTCGTAGCCGCCTTCCAGGGCCACGCGGTTCATCTCGTGGCGCTTGATTAGGCCGCAAATCGAGCACGGGCGTTGTGGGCGATGACGGCGTTGCGCGACCTGGATGATGCTTTCGCCATAAAGTCGAGGGATATCCACCACGATCAAACGCGCGGCGGGATACTGCGCCGCAAAGACCGCCGCCTTGTCTTTGGAGCAGGTAGAGTAGCTCAGGCCACGATCGATGCCCAAGTCGATATAAACGCCGTCGGCCTGGTAGCCGAGCCGGAGCAGTACGTCCCACAACGCCAGGCTATCCTTCCCGCCGGAAACGGCGACCAGGATGTGCTCTGCATGGGCGAACATCCGATATTTCTTGATGGCCCGTTGGGTCTGTTCAAGAAACCACTCGGGGAAATGGTCCGTACACAGAGAAAGCTTGTGTTGGCGCATGTTGATCGCGCCGGGATTGTCGCAGCGACGGCAGCGCATCCTCAGCCCCCGGAGATGACGGAGACGATTTTGACCTCGTCGCCGGGTTGAAGTTTCTGGTCCTCGGCGGTCAGTTGACCGTTGCGGACAACCAGCACGCTTTCGGGGAGCAGTTTGAGGTGTTTCAGCATTTGGTTGACGGTCATCTCCTGCTCCACGAACCACTCTTTGTCACGGTAAACAATGTGCATTGTTGTTCCTTTAACAATCGTCAGGTAGTCGGATAGTCGTTAGTCGAACGGGTGTTTCTAACGTAAACGCGGGGGCTTTGTCGGCCCCCGCGTTTATTATATCACGAGAAATTGTGGAAAGGGCGCGGTCAAGAGACCGGCCCAAGCAGCTTGCGAAAAGGAATTACTCCTCGTTGAATCGCTCTTCCAGTTGTTCCAGCAGTTCCGCCGCTTCCACGAGTTTGTCGAGCGGGTTTTGTAAGCCGGTGAAGTAGCGGTAGTCGCAAGGCATGATGTCAAGCATTTTAACGAGAGTGGTGTTGTGCTTGCGGACGGTTTCCGACGAGACGTCGTAGAGCGCGGACAGTCTGTCAAGCGGCACATCGCGCAGGTTGACCTTGCGGACGGTGTAGTCCAACGCTGCTGCCCACGCTTCGGGTTTGGGGATACTTAGCGGTTCCTCACCCAGCGCGATGCGGAACTCCATCCACATCTGGATCGCCGCGCCGATCATATCGATGGGCATTTGCGCTCCCGTCATGCGCTCGGTCAGTTGCTCTTCGACAGGATCCATGCCGCTGGCAAACAGTTGCTCGACGCGTCCGGAAACCGGCGAATCTGGCGCGAGACGAAGGTAATTTGCCAGAGAGCGCAGCGCGCGATCGAAATCGCCGGCCCGTGAGAGGATTTGTGCCAGATTCATGTGATAAGAGGGGTTATTAGGGTAAACGGCCAGGGCGCTTTCGAGTTTTTTGATGGCAAGTTCAACATCCCAACGTTCGTAAGCGGTGATCGCTTCCTGGTACAGGCTCTCAGCTTTCTTTCGATCTGTTGCGCTAGGTTGTGCTGGGCTCATGCATGGCCTCCATGAAAATAAGAACTACTCACTATTATAGCATCTTTCATGAGCCTGCCAAGATGACGATAGTACTGTTTCTACCACCAGGGCTTGTCTTCGATGTCAATGCCCCACTCGGCCAGGAGCGCCTGCACTTCGTCGTAATGTTTCGCATCGATGATGCCCAATCCCGCAGCGTGCGGCAGAGGCTTGATCCAACGGCCCAGACGACGGTCGGAGCGGCGCAACTCTTGCAGGGCATCGTCGCTTTCCAGGCGCAGCAGGGTCACCGACGCGATCTGAGCATCGCCATAGTGACTACCCCAGGCTTTGAGCTGCTTCTGCCATTCCGGCGATAGCGATTCGCCCGTCATCTGCTCCAGCAACGCGATTACCGCCGGGACGTCCATACCGGCGGCAACAGCGCCGCGGAGGCTCTGGCGGGTCAGTTCCCAATGGGCGTCATGATGCTGTGCACCGCTGCCGCGCAGCGTCGCAATACGGCGCAGCGTACCGGTGACGTACAGGCTCGGCATGGGATGGCGCGGTCGCAGCGCATCCTGGTCCCAGCGCAGGCTGCGGGGTAAATCGGCCTCCGGTCCCTGCGAATAAGCGGGCAGCATCTCCTGCTGCTGCAAATGCGCTTCAAGTTTGGCGGTGTCTTTTGCGCGCAGCCAGGCCGTGTGCGCGTCCAGGCGGTGCAACAGCTTGCCGATCGCTTTGTCGTTCAACAGCCGGTCAAGCGTTGCGGCGTCGTCGGTTTGCATGATGGTGATGTCGCGGCGGATGACGATCCGTTCGTATTGCTCGCCCCACTCTTCGAGCGTGCGGATGACGTTTTGTGGAACAGGTAGTCCGGTAGCTTCTTCCAGAAAGACGCGGATGGTTTCCGGCGATTCGCCGCGTTGTAGAGCCTGGTAAGTCCCCTCGCGCGTGATCCGGTAGGCAACGACGCTCTCGGCAAATTTCTCGCGCGTGGCGAAGCGTTCGAGATTGGCGAGAATCGGCAGCGCCACCGGCCCCATCGCCAGGATTTGAAAATCGGGTTGCAGGATCACCTGCCCGCCGTTCGCAGAGGCCGGAAAAGGCTGGTTGGCGAAGTGCGCACGCGCCAGCGGGGTGAGCTGCAACGCCGAAGGCGCCTCACCTGTCGCGGGATAGCCCAGTTCCACAATACCAAGCGTCTGGAGTTCTTTGAGCACGACAAGCGCCGCCTGGCGATCCAGTTGTTGCAACGCCGTCGTCAAATCGTCACGCCGCCCGGCGGCATACCAGCGCAGGTTGGTGTAAAGCGAATTCAGGATGTTATCGGCCACCACCAGCGTACCGCTACGTCCCTCGCTCAAAAACGCCACGAAGAGCGAGAACGGGAACCACTGCGCGTCGGCGATCTCCTTGAGCAGATTGAGCACCAGCCCGCGGATCTCTTTGGACGGGCGAACCGGGACGGTCGAATAATAGGCGTACTGCACGACGGCATTGAGACTGATGGGGAGATCGTGCGTCACATTAGGGTAGCTTTGCAGGATGGTGGCTAACTGCGCGCGCGGCGACGCATCCCAGAACAATTTGACGGCATTGGTATCGAGAGCGCGAATCGTGGTTGGGGTACTCTGGAGGATGTTCAACGCTTGCAAGATGGCCTGCATCCAAAGCAGACGGTTGGCGTCGCGCTCTTCATCCATGAGCAGGCCCTTGGCGATGCGACGCAGGTCGCGTTTGCCGATGCCGCCGGATTTGAGCCGGTTCGCCGGTTCGCGGCGCAGTTCAGCCCACAAGAAAAACAACTGCCGCAGACAGAGTTCGGCGTCGGCGCTTTCGACGCGCGGTGGTATGGCGACGCTTTGCACAGTGGAAGACGGCTCCGGGACGGTGAGCAACTTGCGCGGCAACACACGGCCCACTTCCGGGGCGATACCGATTTTGTCGAAAGGTTCGAAGAGACGGCGCGTGGACGCGTTCGTGAGGTCATCGAGGTTGAGCACAAGGCCCGTCAGCATCAACCGCAGCACCACGTCTCGCAGCCGGGGCCGGTCGATGGTGGCGTCTTGCCCTTCGACGTAGATGAGGCCGGCTTTCATCAGCGGCAGGGTGATGGTGCGCTGCGTGCCTACGCCGCCATTTTTGAGCAGCAAAGCCAGAATCGCGCGTTCGGCCTGGCCGAGGCTGCCAACAAAGTCATTGGAACCGGCGATCTCGCGGACCTTTTTATCGACGGCATCGACGATCCACGCCTTGCGTACCGTCCCCTTGGGAAGATCGACGTTCAGGTGTTCGGCGATCTGCTTGAGCGTGTCCATATGGTAGAGGTCGAGGGATTGTTTGAGACTCTCCGCCATCACGCCTCCTCCTTGGGCATGTAGCCCTGGCGCTCCAGATCGCTTACGATGCGGTTGACGCGCTCCGCTTGCAGCAGCGCCACCCGCGGCGTAACCAGCCCCATGATCGACTCGCGCAGCGCCGGCAGGGCGGCTTGCAGCTCCTGCATCGTGAATTCGTCCCGCGTCATCAGTGTCGTCTGGCCGGTGTAGAGGCGGACGTGGCCGTAGCGTTCCCACCAGTGCTGCCACCAGCGTTGCACGTCCACCAGCGGCGGGAAGCCGGCGTGCTGTTCCCAGGTGGCGGCGAGCGTTTCCGGCGTCTCACCCTGCTCGAAGGCTTTGTGCAAGCGGGCGACATCGAGTTGATAACGCAGCCTGGCCTCGACCATGCCGCGCGGTTCGCTCCACTGCTGCACCGAGGCGAGGAATTCCGCTTTGGCCGGCGGCTTGATCGACAACGCTCCCTCGCGCGGCCTGAAGGCGACGTCGTCGCGGCTAAACGGGGTCGTGTCTTCGATCGAGAGCGCCTCGGCGCGATTCCAATGCAAGTCCTGCAAATGCCGCAGCCGAAAAACCTCGATGTCATCCAGATTGGGCGCGATATCGACCAGCCCAAAGGTGTGCAAGACCCCACGCAACATCGCGCGCAGAGCCTGACGCAGGAAACCCACCCACTGGTCCCGCGCATCTCTGCACACCAAGTTTTGCTGGTAATAGTGACTCTTCGGCTCTGGATACAGCTTTATGAGGAATTGAACCACCTTATCCAATGAAATCCAGACGTCGTGCGGCAAGTAGGCCAGCACATCCAGGATGACCCACCGCAGCATGGAGTGCGTGGCTTGCACGATATTGTCAACACCCGCCAACGTCCAATAGTTCTGATAGTTCCACTGAACCTTGACGTCGCCGGCGCGCCAGTCGAGCCACCAATCGGCCCAGTCGGCCATACTGCGATAGATCCGGTAAAGGGTCGCGAGCTGGTTTCCGGGCGTCTGCATCATCCAGGGTTGGAGCAACGCGGCGTTGAGCGTCACCGGGTTGCCGGGTAACAGAAGCTGTGCGTTGCTGAGGACGTGGTAGAAAAATTCGACGATGGCCGGTGGAAGTTCCAGGTCGGCAGACCACGCCGCAATCGTGGCGTCTGCCAGGTAGGGCGTCGGCGGGCACAGGGTAATCATCCCCTGCTTGTTGGGATCGCTCAACAGACGTTGGACATCGTCCGGCGCCGGCGGCCAGATAAGCGCTTCCTTGCCGTAATAGCCAATACGCGGCATACGCCAGCGCGGACGAGGCTGAATGTGATACTTTCTGGATTGCACCAGGCCCAACAGTTGTTGAACCTTTGTGAGCAGCAAGCGCGGATCGACAGCCGGGACGTGCGTGGCAGGAGGCGGCTCGGTCTCGAAAGCCACATAACTCGGCGGCAACAGCCTGAACATCTCGAACGGGACGAAAAACTGCCCCTCTTCATTTTGCAAACCCAGACCCACATTGAGGATCCGCTGCATCAGCGTGACCGAAGGCTTGGAGAGCGACAGCAGCTTATCGAGGGACGCCGGTTGCGTGCGCAGGCCCAGCAGATTGTTATGCAGGAGCAGGTACAGGTAATAGCGGTGTTCTTCCTCGGTGAGCGCGCCCAACTGGTGGGCAAACCGTTCGGGATCGAGAAAACGCTCAATGAGTTGCTGCACCAAATCGACGCGGCGCTGCCCCTTGGGTTTAACGCCGAGCCGGGTGATTTGGCGGCGGATGAAGTCCACGCGCCATTGCTGCTCCGCGATCCTCTCGACGAACTCGGTGATGTCGATGTCATCGGTTTCGGGATACGTCCAGAAGGGGGGCGCTTCCGGCGGCTTCACAGGCGGGGCAGGCTGCAACCACACGTAGTTGAGCTTCTCGGTGAGGGTATCCGGCGCGCAGACTGCCGATGTGTTGGGGATGTTCGTTCTCCACTTCATGATGTTGCCTTAACGTTGTTGCGTGTGCGGCAGCGCGCCAGGGATTTCCTCGTCGTAGAGGATGAGATAACGATAGCCCTGCTCGGTCAAGAAGCGCTGGCGGTTGGCGCTATATTGTTGGTCCACCGTTTCTTTGCTGACGATGGTGTAGAAGTACGCCTGGCTTCCGTCGGATTTGGGACGCAGGATACGACCAAGCCGCTGCGCCTCCTCTTGACGAGAGCCGAACGTACCCGAAATCTGGATGGCGACGTTCGCATCAGGCAGGTCGATGGAGAAGTTGGCAACTTTGGAGACCACCAGCGTCGAAATCTCACCCGTGCGGAATTTCTCGTACAGCTCCTCGCGTTCCGGGACTTTCGTTTTGCCGGTGATGAGAGGGAAATCGTAGCGTTTGGCGATCTTTTCCAGTTGCTCCAGGTACATCCCGATGACGAGCACACGGTCGCCCTTATGATAGCGCAGCAAACGATCCAGAATATCGAGTTTAACGGTGTTGTCCGCCGCAATACGGTATTTTTGCCGCTCTTCAGCGACGATATATTCCAGCCGTTCGGCCTCCGGCATGGCCACGCGGATCTCGTAGCAGATCGCCGGCGCGATCCAACCCTGGCGTTCGAGGTCGTGCCAGGGCACGTCGTACTTCTTCGACCCAATGAGCGAGAAGACGTCCTCCTCGCGACCGTCCTCGCGGACGAGGGTAGCGGTCAGCCCCAGGCGGCGGCGCGCTTGCAATTCCGCCGTGATGCGGAAAACCGGCGCAGGTAGCAGGTGAACTTCGTCGTAGATGATGAGACCCCAATTGCCCTCGTTGAACAGCCCAAAGTGCGGGAATTCCTGTTCCAGCGGCAGGTGTTGATCTTTCGTGCCGCGCTTGCGATGGGTGAGAATCTGGTACGTGGTGACGGTGATCGGGCGGATTTCCTTGCGCAGGCCGGTATATTCGCCGATCATATCGGCAGTGACGGTGGTTTTGTCGAGCAATTCTTCGCGCCACTGGCGGGCTGCCACGGTGCTCGGTGTGAGGATCAGCGTGTTCGTCTGCGCCAGCGTCATGGCGATCATGCCGACGATGGTTTTACCCGCGCCGCAGGGCAGCACAATCGCACCCGCGCCACCGGCGTCAGAGCCGTCGGCCCAGAAGACGTCGCTGGCGTCGCGTTGGTAGTGCCTGACGGTGAAGGGCAGCCCATCCGCCGTCACCTCGCGCAGCCTCAGGTCGAGCGCCGCGCCATCGACGTAGCCGACCAGATCCTCGGCAGGATAGCCAGCCTTGACAAGCGCTTGCTTGACGTGTCCACGCCGCGAGGCCGGGACTTGGAGTGTGTGCGGTCCAATGCGGTCGAGGATGTAGATTTTGAGGTTGCGATTGCGCTCCAACTCCATCAGCAGGAGCGGATCGTCGGACATCAAGCGCAGGCGGGTGGGATCGTTAGGATCGCGGGTGAGCCGCACGCGCCCGTAGCGCCCAATCGCCTCCTTGATTTCGACGATGACGTTATCCGGCAGAGGGTATTTAGCGTAATCGTGCAAGCCCTCAAGGATTTCGTCGGCGGTCATCCCCGCCGAGGCCGCGTTCCACAGCGAGAGGGAGGAAATGCGATAGGTATGAATATACTCCGGGCTTTTTTCCAACTCGGCAAAGCGCGCGAGATGGTCCCTGGCGTCCTCGTAGTGCGCGTTGTTCACTTCGAGGAGCACAGTCCGGTCGCCTTGAACGATTAACGGCGCATCGGCTCGATATTCCATAACTGAGCTATTCTACATTATCATGGCGTTTCGTCAATGTGTGGTAGAATCTGGTTGAAAGTTGAAGGTTGAAGGTTGAACGTTATGGTAGGCGTTAACTTTCAACCTGAACTTGTAACTTTCAACTTGCAACTTTTAACTTCTTTCAAGGGGAGGAAACATTATGCAACGGTTGTTGGTCACGGGTGGGGCCGGGTTCATCGGTTCGAATTTTGTGCGCTATATGCTGGAGAGGTATCCCGATTATTTCATCGTCGCTTACGATAAGCTCACCTACGCCGGGCGGCTGGAAAACTTGCAGGACGTGGCGGAAAAATTCGCAGGTCGCTATGCCTTCGTGCAGGGCGATATTTGCGACGGGACAGCGGTCGAAGCGGCGCTGGCCGAGTACCATGTCGATACCATCGTCAACTTCGCCGCGGAGACGCACGTGGACCGCTCGCTGATGGAGCCGGGGTCCTTCATCCAAACGGACGTCTTCGGCACTTACGTGCTGTTGGAGGCCGCGAAGAAGCTGGGGCTGGAACGTTATCACCAGGTCAGCACGGACGAGGTCTACGGGCAGGTGCTGGAGAACCGCTCCAAAGAGACGGACAATCTGAAGCCCCGCAGCCCTTACGCCGCCAGCAAAACCGGCGGCGACCTGATGGTGTTGGCCTATCACGAGTCGTGGGGGCTGCCGATCACCATCACCCGTGGCGCGAACAACGTCGGCCCGTACCAATACCCGGAGAAGGTCGTGCCGCTGTTCGCCACCAACGCCATCGACAACCAGCCGCTCCCCGTCTACGGCGACGGCAAGCAGATGCGCGATTACCAGTACGTGATCGATCACTGTGAGGGCATCGATCTGGTGCTGCACAAGGGCGAACTCGGTGAAATCTACAACGTCGGCACCGGCGCGGAGATGACGAACCTGGAAATGACCAAAATCGTGTTGGCGACCCTGGGCAAGCCCGAAAGCCTCATCAAGCATGTGGAAGACCGCGCCGGGCACGACCGCCGTTACGCGCTCGACGTCAGCAAGCTGGCGGGCCTGGGCTGGGAACCGAGCCATTCCTGCGCGGAAGCCATCGGAAAAACGGTGCGCTGGTACGCGGAAAACGAGTGGTGGTGGCGGCCCATCAAGAGCGGGGAACTATACAAGGCGTATTATGCGGAGCAGTACGGCAAGCGGTTGGGGGAGAAGTAGGGAGTACGAAGTAAGAGTTAAGAGTTAAGAGTTAAGAGTTAAGAGTATGCAGATATTCTTGTTTCTTGTTTCTTGTTTCTTGTTTCTTGCTTCTTGCTTCTTGTTTCATGATTCCTGATTCGATTGCCCGGAATTTGTTGAAGAGTGTCAACCGCGCGGTGCGGGAGTTTGGGCTGATCGTGGATGGCGACCGCATCGCGGTGGGTGTCTCCGGCGGCAAGGACAGCCGCGTGCTGCTCGATGCGCTGCGGCGCGGGGTAGATGTTCCGGGGACGTACAGCATTGTGGCGGTTCACATTGATGGGACGGGAGTGGGCTTGCCCAATCTCGTCCCCACAGTTGAGCCGTGGTTTCGCGAACTGGGTGTGGAGTACGACATCGCGCCACTGGCCGTGTCAGACGACGAATCCCTACCGATGGAGTGCTTCCGCTGCGCGCGGAACCGGCGTAAGGCGCTGTTTTTCGCCGCCGAACGCCTGGGCTGCAACAAGGTTGCGTTCGGCCATCATGCCGATGATGCCGCCGTCACCGCGCTGATGAATATGGTGTACGGCGGACGACCCGATACGCTCGAACCACGACGGGATTTCTTCAGCGGACGCTTGACAGCAATTCGCCCGCTGATTTACACCACCGAAAAGGAAATCGTCCGCTACGCCCGTGCGCAAGGCTGGACGTTTCCGCTGGAACTATCGTGCTCCCGCGAGCAAACCAACCGCCGCCGCCACTTCGAACGGTTCCTGGCGGCGTTCAAAGACAGAGAGCGAGCGCAAATCCGTGCGAATCTGTGGCGATTGTGTCAACAGATCGAAACGGAGTCTTTATCAGAGTGAGCGGATAGATTTCACCACGAATCTTCACCAATCTACACGAATGGAAAGGACAATTGGTGGGAATTCGTGTAGATTCGGCGAATGCAGACATTCGTGGTTTGTCTTTGGAGGGTTGCTGTGACGCAAGATCGCCGTCGTAATGCGCGGCTGCACAAGTTGAGCCGCTTTCTCGCGCTGCTGCTGCGTCACCGGCACGCGCGTTTCCCTATCCCCATAGATGAAGACGGCTATGCGGATTTAGCGACTGTGATGCACATCTTGAAGGGCCTGCCAAACTTCCGCTGGGCCACCCGCGCCGACATTGACGCGGCGCTTACTCTGTCAGAGCACAACCGCTTCGAGATCGTCGAGGGGCGCATCCGGGCTGTCTAGTGCTTGTTACCGCGCGCCGGATTGCCATTGTGTCAACACGTCATACAGAAGCGCAATGCACACTTCAAAGTGCTCGTCAATCCGGCGAGGGAAGGTAGCGTCGATATAAGCCACCGTGTCATATTTTGTATGACGGATATAGCCGCGTTGCCCCAAAGCTCTATCCACCTGCACCATACCATCCGCGTTCAAATCCCAATTTGTAGCCTCGAAGAAGGCAAAGGGGATGCCGGCTTCCTGGAACGGCCCATAATCGGCACAGTCGCACGGTGTCCCGTCTGGATTGTCCAGTTCTACCGCCGTGCGCGCGTCCAGATCGAACCCTTTATCCGCGGCAGCCGCAATAATCCAGTCGCGCATAGTGCCTGCCCCGGCATCGCCATAGATGTAGAGGAAGTCGCCCGCAATCAGGCTATCCAGGTTAACCATGCTAACCGTGTCACGCCGGTCGGTCCGGTTCATCATCTCGACATAATGGCGTGAACCGTCTAGCCCCGTCTCTTCAGCGCCAAAGGCGATAAAGCGGATGGTATAAGGCGTTTCTTCGTCAACGAACAATTCGGCAACAGCCAACAACACCGCCACACCCGAAGCGTTGTCGTCCGCGCCATCGGCATCGTCAACCGAGTCGTAGTGCGCACCGACGATGATTTCTTTGGTAGATTCCCCGGGTTTGACTGCAATGACGTTGGTGGATTTCAATTCTTCGTCGTCTTCAGTCCAGAAGACGAAGTCTTGTCGCGTTACATCGTAACCATACGCCGCGAAGGCGCTTGCGATATACGCCGCGGCCAAAGACTCTTGCTCCGAGCCGGGCAGCCGGGGGCCAATTTCATCCGCGAGCGCTTCCAGATGCCTCCTGGCGATCGCTGTGAATGCCGAAAACGTCACGGCCGGCGTGTCGCCGCCCGCCATCGCTGTTACGCCTGTTGGAGTTGCTTTGCGCGGTGGCGTGGCCTGACCTGGCAGAGTCTCCCGGCTTGACGGAGTCTCACTATCCGGCGGCGTATCCACCTCCATCAATGCGCAACCGGAGATGACACTTACCCACAATATCAACAGAAGAATCACCGTATAACGTCTCATAAATCAATACCCCTACTCCCTATATGTCCAACTTTCATTGCGCGAGAGCCGCCATCCAGGGGGAAATAGAGCTTGCAGCAGCATAAGGGCGCGTTCAGGGAGGGCAGTGTTGTGGATGACGGAGAGCATTTCTACGGAACGATAGCCGGTGACGAGTTGCGCCAACGCCGCCGACGGCCACGCGATGACTGGGGCGTCAGGCGCGAGCGTATCGGCAATGTGGGCAGTTTTCCCCGTGCTTTCCAGCGTCAAATTGCCCGCATCGGTCTCGAAGCTGATGGCGGTTTCGGGAAGCGGTAAAGCCAATTCCAGGCAAGCAAGCGCCGCGCGCATGAATCCTGCGGCATCCAACACCTTGATCCAGTCCGCGTCGGGGATGGTACCGCTTTCGGGATCGGCGCCCTGGACGATGATCTGCGCGCCGCACGCGCGGGCAAGTACGTTCAACGGGGTTTCCAGCGTTGGATAGAGCGGGTACGTAGAGCCGTAACTCGGTGCGGCGGGATGCTCAAAAAGGACGAGGCCCTTCCCACGCCCACGGGCAATCGCTGCTGCCGCCAGGAGCGCGCTACGACATTCGGACAGGGTCTCGGCGTGGACTTCCGTCACCAATAGCCGGTCTTCCAAAATTCCTCCGCTCCCCTGGATGGTCAGAAGTGCTTCATCCTCTCGGCGCGCTTCCACCCCCAGCGTCCGCGCGATCTGTTCCGTCGTGATGATGATGCCACTGTGATACGTGAACACTTCAAAGCCAAACCTGCGGTAGAGCGGATACCGCCCGTGCGTGAGCACGAGCGGGATGCCGATTTCCCGCAGCCGGGCGAACGTCTCTTCCATCAGCGCACGGAAATGGCCTTCGAGCCGCCGGTCTTCGCGGGTCGCCACGTCGCAGATGAAGGCGTAGCGCAGATCGCCGCCGGGAAACGCCATCTGCCGGTGGGGATCGATAAGGATAAACGCGACCGGTACACCATCCACCACACGCGCCAGCGCCCACTCCGGCGGCGCTTCGTCGATGTCGGCGCGATAAGAAGCCGCCATCACTGTCTCGATAGCTTGACGGCCTTCAGGCGTGGCGGCGGTGAGCGTTTGCACGATCATACGGTCATTTCCAATGGACGTTCGAACTCGCGGCGCAGGATGCCATACAACAGCATATCGTAACGTTCCCCATCACGGTGGAGGAACTCGCGGAAGGCGCCTTCGCGCCGGAAGCCGAGCCGCTCGAACATCGTCATCGAACGGCGGTTGTAACTGAACACGGTCGCTTGCACGCGATGCATGTTGAATTCCTGGAAGGCAAACGCCAACGCCAGCCGTGCAGCCTCCGTCCCGTATCCCTGTTCTCGGTATTCACGCACGCCGATGGCGATACTAAACCAGGCCGTCCCGTGCGTCCAGAGGATGCCATCGACTTCGATGAAGCCGATTAATGTGTCGTCGCTCAACAGTCGTATGCCGAACAGGTAGCCGTCAGATGCCTTTTGTGCATCATCCAACCACGTGCGCAGCGACTCCACCGTCTTGGGATGCGCCGGCGTGGCATCCAGCAAGCGCATGAATTCCGCGTCCTGATACCACACCGCGATGACCGGTAAATCATCCTGCGTTAGCGCCATCAAGTGGATGCGCGCGCCATGTAACAAGGTTTGCGGATTCATCTATTTCCCTTTCGCCTTGGCCAACGCCCGCTGTTTGCGCGTGCGCTTCCACACGAACACGCCGAGTAGCACCGCCAGCATTGCCCAGGCAATGATGCGGATGGCAAGGTGGACGAAACTCGATCCGATCATCTGCGCGTGAATCGTGCCGAGTGCAAACACGACGTAGTTGAGCCAGTGGATAACTTTCCAGTTTTTGCCGATGACGGTGCGGAACAGCGCGGTGAGCGACGTGATGGCGAGCAGCCAAAACGCCGGCCGGCCGCCGAGGGCGAAGAAAAGCCGCCAGGAATCGAAGCGCGGCAGGAAAGCAGCGACCGATCGCATCTGCCACGCCACACTGACCGCGTGAATCGTCAACGCCACCAACGCCGTGACCGAGACGATGTGGTGGACGGTGATGAACGAACGGCCAAAGTAACGGGTCAACTCGCGCATATAATTCGATGACAGCGCAGCAAGGAAGACCCCCAGGTATCCCAACAACGCGCCCACGCGAATGACGCCGTCCAGCGGCGTATAGAGCCTATCGAGCGCAACAATCCCCACCGTCAATAAGAGCGCAACAACACCGCACAAGATCAGCACCCAGGTATTTTTCGGTTTCCTGCTTTTGGTCATTTTACAACTCCTTGTAGATAGTCTGATAGTCGACAGTCTGGTTGTTCGGCAGTCTCAGCAAAGCAAAAATGGCAAAGACTATGGCTCCACACAAACGATTATATCTGGTTGACCTCACATCGCAAACTACGCAGAATGTGTTAAAATATGAGCAACCAGCCAGATACAACCGTACCTTAACCGCGACCTTCCCGGAAGCTGACTATAGCTTTCCAAGCCCAAGCTTGCGGGAAGGCCAACACGAATTCTTAAGCGACATTGGACCTGCTCCCTGAAACGTCCATTATTGGGGCATCATTGGTTCATATTGCGTTCACAGGAAGTCGTTATTCGCGTCCCACAGACGATCGGACGAAAGACTGACGACAACCTGACTCATCCCTGGGAGGTGTCCTATGTCTGCAAAAACCGAAACAAGACCGGAGTGGTACAAAAGGCTGGCCCAATATGAAAAGCCCGATCTCAAGAAATCCATCTGGCAACTGACCCACACCCTGTTGCTCTACTTTGCTACGTTTTTCCTGATGGTGCGCACCGTGCAACTGGGGTACACCTATTGGCTGACCCTGGCCTTAGCGGTGCTGGCTGCCGGATTCCTGGTGCGTCTCTTCATCTTTTTCCACGATTGCACCCACCGCTCGTTCTTCATCTCCGACCGCGCCAATACCATCGTTGGCTATATTCTGGGGATACTCACCTTCACGCCTTACGAGGAATGGCGTCACACTCACGTGATTCATCACGCCACAGCGGGCAACCTCGACAAGCGCGGCGTCGGCGACGTCTGGACGATGACGGTGGAAGAATATCGAACTGCGTCCAAGTGGCAACGGCTTGGCTATCGGCTGGTGCGCCATCCCCTGGTGATGTTTGGTCTGGGACCGGGGTTTATGTTCTTGATCGCCCACCGCTTTGCGTCCAAAACCGTACGGCAACAAGAGCGCCTGAGCGTCATCATCACCAACCTGGCGTTGCTCGCCATTATCGTCGTCGCCAGCCTGACGATCGGCTTCCGCACCTACGTCCTGGTGCAGTTGCCCATCATCCTCATCGCGGCGACGGCGGGATTGTGGCTCTTCTACGTGCAACACCAATTTGCCGACGTCTATTGGGCGCGCAGTGCCGAATGGGATCGTCTCAAATCGGCGTTGCAGGGCAGTTCGTACTACCAATTGCCCAAAGTGCTGCAATGGTTCTCCGGCAATATTGGCCTGCACCACATCCACCACCTACGGGCGCGCATCCCCAACTACAACCTGCAACGCTGCTACGACGAAGTCCCCGAAGTCCGCGCCGTCAAGCCGCTGACCATGCGGACAAGCGTCAAATCGTTGTGGTTCAACCTGTGGGATGGGTAGCACCCCACTAAACCGTGGTAGGCTACACAAACTTGAAAAAAGCGGGGACATTGGCAAAATCCGGGCATGGAAACAGCAAACCAGAAACCAATGAACCCGCAGGAAGTATTTTGCCCTAATG
>Ga0334885_1000048_pt1 | contig 199935 bp, 157 predicted proteins | sample GraSluR1_MG_8_FD_207233 | JGI IMG/M metagenome (GOLD analysis project Ga0334885, IMG submission 207233) | Sludge microbial communities from methane-producing bioreactor in Wageningen University, Netherlands - Granular Sludge_31_05-R1 | ecosystem: Engineered > Bioreactor > Anaerobic >...
GTTACGCACCCGTGCGCCGGTCGCCACCAGGTATTGCTACCCGTGCTGCCCCTCGACTTGCATGTGTTAGGCCTGCCGCTAGCGTTCATCCTGAGCCAGGATCAAACTCTTCCTTGTAATCAAATCTATTACTTCTTTTTTCCTGCGCCTGCACCCCCGGGTGCGGCGCCCCCCCGCTCGATGAACCCAAAATCTTTCGTTCTGTAGTTCTTCCTTAACTTCTTCTTGGTGCCAGTGTGTCAAAGAACCCCGCGTATTCCATCGGCCCCTTTCGGGTTGCCGTTCCATCACCTCATCCCCCCCAGCCCCGCCGGACCGGGTCCGCCATGATGCCATTTTGGCCCAAAGCGGGTGCAAAGATAGATATTTGAAAATTATTAATCCAAATTTTTCTTAATGTTTTTTAAAAAAAATTTTTATTGTCTGGTATTCTAGTACTTACGTCATACTTTTAAGAAAATAAAAATAAATTTCAGCAATAAAAAAATTATCATCTCTAAAAAATGGCTGTATTGGAAATTAAATTTATATCTAATAAAAAGAATAAAATTTATTTAACAGGAGCATTCCTTAGCACTTCAACAAGAAAATCCCAGAACAATTTAACAGTCTTAATATTTACCTTTTCATCAGGGGAATGAGGATAACGAATTGTTGGACCGAAAGAAATCATATCAAGATTTGGGTATACACCTCCAAGTATTCCACACTCTAAACCTGCATGAATGGCTTTTATTTCTGGAATTTTCCCCCAATTTTTATTATAAACATCTTGCATCACCTTTAGTATTGGTGATTCCATGTTAGGTTTCCAACCAGGATAAGCACCACTAAATGAAATTTTTGCATTTGCCAATTCAAAAATAGATGCTATTTTCTCTGCAAGAGCATCCTTTGCCGAATCAACAGAACTCCTTAGTAGACATTGTGCGTAGATAATGTTATCTTTTGTATAAATACGCGCAAGATTTGTTGAGGTCTCAACAAGGCCAGGCATGGAATCACTCATGCGTATTACTCCATTAGGGCAGCCAAAAACTGCGCGAATTATTGCCCATTGGGCTTTTGAATCGATTACTTTAGAAGGGGTGTCAACTTTCTCGATGCTAAATGATATGTCGGGTTCAACAGCAGAGAACTCAGATTTATATACTTTTAATTGCCTTGTAATTGATTGCTCAAGAACTGATGCTTTATCTTTTGGAACTCCTGCAACGATAAAAGCCTCCCTGGGAATAGCATTTCTTAAGCTGCCTCCATCAATGCTGGAGATACGAATATCTAACTCTTTATCGGCATGTTTCAAGAAACGAAAAAGTAACTTGATTGCGTTAGCTCTTCCAGAATTGATGTCCAACCCTGAATGACCACCTTTAAGTCCCATAACAGAGAACTTAAAGAAAATATAGTTTGATGGAACAGGCTCATTTTTGTACTCCAATTCTATGTTTGCATCCAAACCTCCAGCACAACCCACGTATAATTCTCCTTCATCCTCAGAATCTAAATTAATAAGAATGTCTCCCTTGAGCAAATTTGGCTTTAATGCAAAGGCTCCTGTCATACCTGTCTCTTCATCAATAGTAAACAACGCTTCTACTGGACCATGAACCAGTGATTTATCTTCAAGTACAGCCATAGCTGCTGCTACTCCAATTCCATTATCAGCACCTAGAGTTGTACCATTTGCCGTTACCCATTCTCCATCGATATAAGCTTCAATTGGATCTTTCTCAAAATCGTGTTTCTTATCGCTATTCTTTTGAGGCACTATATCAAGATGACCCTGCAAAATTATACCCTTTCGATTCTCCATACCCGAGGTTGGAGGTTTACGAATAATTACATTGCCTACTTCATCGACAATGGTTTCAAGACCGTTATCTTTTCCAAATTTTACAACGAAATCAACTGCCGCTTTCTCGTGTTTTGATGGACGGGGAATTTGCGTTAAGCTGTAAAAGTGTTTCCAAACAGCCTTAGGATTTAAATTAATAATATCATTGCTCATAATTAATATTGTGTTTAATGTTAAACATTTCAATTATTTTATAAAACAGGGTGTTAAAGGTAAGCTTTTACCATTAATTATAAATATTAAATAAAGTTATTGTTTCGTAAAATTTAGTTATCAATTTGTATATCAATGTTTTTATTAAACATGTTATTAATCATATAAATCTCATATGCATGTTAAGATTAACAACAACTAGACCCAAAGGTTAAACTAAACTTTAGTATATTTGCATGTTTCGCATTATTTAAACATTAAATGAAAAGTATAGTAATAATTCCAACCTACAACGAAAAGGATAATATTGAGCGAATGATCCGTAAAGTTCTATCGCTTAAACAGGGTTATCATTTATTGATTATTGATGATGGATCACCCGACGGTACAGCAAAGATTGTTAAGGAGTTAATAAACGAATTCAATAATTGTTTGCACATCATTGAACGAGAGGGTAAACAAGGGTTAGGAACTGCCTATATTACTGGATTTAAGTGGGCAATAAAAAACTCATACGATATTATTTTTGAGATGGATGCTGATTTTTCGCATAATCCAGATGATCTAATTCGGCTCCACGAAGCATGCCTGAATGGTGCAGATTTAGCAATAGGCTCAAGATATATTAAGGGTGTAAATGTTGTAAACTGGCCCATGAAAAGGGTTTTAATGTCGTATTTTGCCTCTATTTATGTTCGCCTGATTACAGGGATGAAAATTATGGATTCAACTGCCGGTTTTAAATGCTACAAGAGGAACGTCCTTGATGCAATAGATCTTGATAACATTCGATTTAAGGGTTACGCTTTTCAAATTGAGATGAAGTTCATTGCATGGAAACTAGGCTTTAATATAGTTGAAGTGCCCATTGTATTCACTGAACGTACCGAAGGAGCTTCAAAAATGAGCTCTGGAATTTTTAGGGAAGCTATGTGGGGTGTTATATCAATGAAAATCAAGAGTCTTTTTAGAGATTATAAAAAAATGAGTTAATAGAGTTTATCATTCTTTGAGTACAAAAATGAGTACAATTGCAATCAATAATGCTACAATAATAAATGAGGGTAAGCATTTTTCAGGAAGCGTACTCTTAAAAAATGGGCTTATTGAATCGATTGGGTTAAATAAAGCTTTTACAAATAATACAAAAACGATCATAGATGCACAAGGAAAATTTCTAATTCCTGGTGTAATTGATGATCAGGTCCACTTTCGTGAACCAGGGCTCACCCACAAAGGTGATATTTATTCCGAATCGAAAGCCGCAGTTGCTGGAGGTGTTACCTCGTTTATGGATATGCCCAATACTAATCCTCAAACAATAACAATCGAAGAGTTGGATAAAAAGCATGATATTGCTTCGATACGATCTTTGGCAAACTTCTCTTTTTACCTTGGTGCAACCAACAGCAACATCCAAGAGATTATCAAGGCAGATCCTCGAAAAATTTGTGGTATAAAGGTATTTATGGGTTCCTCAACCGGTAATATGCTTGTTGATGATGCGGAATCTTTGGATATGATATTTCGTACATCTCCAGTGTTAGTTGCTACTCATTGTGAAGATGAAGAAACAATAAAACAAAATACTATTTATTATAATAAGGTATATAATAAAGATATTCCTTTTAGCTATCATCCCTTGATTCGAAGTTCTGAAGCGTGTTATCTTAGCAGCAATCTGGCTGTAAAACTTGCAAAACAATATAAAACAAAACTTCATTTGCTTCATCTATCCACAGAAAAAGAGATGGATTTACTTTCGAATAATACTCCTCTCTCAGATAAACTCATAACGGGTGAAGTTTGTGTACACCACCTATGGTTTTCAGACAAAGATTATAATAATCTTGGGTGGCGCATAAAATGGAACCCTGCCATAAAAACCCCAAGCGATAGAGATGCGTTAATAGAAGGTTTAATCAGCAACAAACTTGACGTGGTTGCCACAGATCATGCTCCACATACCATTAAGGAAAAGGAAAATCCATACTTAACTTGCCCTTCGGGGGGACCTTTGGTTCAGCACTCGTTGATTGCCATGCTTGAAATGGTCAGAAAAGGGATTTTCACCATAGAAATGGTGGTGGAAAAAATGTGTCATTCGCCTGCCGAACTATTCAAAATTGATAAAAGAGGCTATATCAGAGAAGGTTACCATGCTGACCTTGTGTTGATTGATCCCAATGCAATTAGGAAAGTGACGAAGGAGAATATTCTTTATAAGTGCGGTTGGTCTCCTTTTGAGAATGAAACATTTAGCCACCGTGTTACCCATACATTTGTTAATGGGAGGTTAGTATATGATAACGGGCGTTTTGATGAGAGCGTGAAGGGTTCTGCATTATGTTTTTCACGGTAGATTTAACCCAACTTTTTATAAAAGTTTTAAGCACTAAATATATCGAAAAATGGTTGGTAAAATTTTCGTAATTTATCCCTCTTCTTTTGCCAAAATCCCATGAAAATGATCAATCAAAGCCTTGCAAGGTATTAATAAGAATAATTAAATACACTAAAGATTTTATCTATCAGCATTCTAACCCATTACAAAACGCGCTGTACTCCTTGTAAGCTGCTGAAGGTATACTAATCTGTGATTCGTATTTTTTTTGATAGCATCTTGGGTGTAGTGTCGGATTGTAAGTAATTCCAAATTCTTATTATACCTCACAGAAAAACTTTGCTTTAGTTCATCAATGGCTCCTGGCAAGAAATGCTCTTCATCATCCACGCAAATTGAAAAGCTAATGGCTGAACTTTGCACTAGGTTAGCTTTTACCCTATGCTTATAAAGTATTGTAAAAATTTTACTTAAACAGTCCTCTATCACAAAGGAATAATCTATGGGAGTAAGTGAAATTAGCACCTGTTTTGTCTTTTGAATTAGAATAGGAGGATAAGAAATACGCTTTTCAGTTTGATAAATTAATGTACCATTGGCTTGTGGACTCATAAAAGATTTCACAATTAGCGATATCTGCTTATTTCTCAGTGGCTTAATGGTTTTTGGATGAATTATTTGCGCACCACAATATGCCAGTTCAATGGCTTCCTTAAATGATACTTCATCAAGTTTTACAGTATTCGAAAAAATTTTTGGATCTGCATTTAGAACCCCTTCAACATCTTTCCATATGGTGATGCTTTCTGCATCAATAAGGTTAGCAAGTATTGCCGCCGTGTAATCCGAACCTTCACGACCAAGGGTTGTTGTGGTCCCCTCTTTCGTTCCTGCAATAAAACCCTGAGTTACAAATACTTTATTACTATTAAAACAGAAGTTCTTTTTACACAACTCCTCCGATAAAGCAAGATCAATGTTACCTTCACGATAATTGCAATCGGAAATTAAACTTTGCCTTATATCCATCAAAATATTACTTACGCCAACAAAGTTAAGGTATAACGAAATAATTGTGGATGAAAGAATTTCTCCAAAGGGCACAAACTGATCGTATGTGAAGTTATAGTCATTTATTGGTGGTTCTTTAAGAAAGTTTTCCATCTGTTGAAAAATGCTTTTTAAAGCCTCCATGACAAAAAAATTGTCTTTGGGGAAAAGTTCTTTGGCAATGCCTATGTGGTAATCTTTAAGCTGATTGTATTTCTCTTTGTATTCATGATTATTTTCCAAGTAACCGGAAAGTATCCTTTCCAAAGCATTGGTTGTTTTGTCCATTGCCGAGACCACTACTACCAATTTACCCGATTGGTTCTTAACTATTTCCGCTAAATTTTTTACGCCCTGAGCAGATTTAACCGATGCTCCACCAAACTTGAATATACAAAGACCTTTGTTATTCATTGATTTAAGATTGATAATATTAAAAACTTTGATCTCAACAAACTTATACCAGAGTTTTCATTTAACCAAATTAGTCATAAAACATAATAAATTTTCTTCATTAAAAAATGGTCTTAAACATTATCGCAAACGTTTTAAAACAGGAAAAAAGTTTTTGATTTGTATTTGTTTTTACCTAATATTGCTAACTGTAAAGAGTATAAACTTAACGCATTTATTACTCCCATGAAAGGTTACTCGATTAAAACACTTACTCAATTCATAATTGAGAGGCAAGCTGATTTTCCTTATGCAACGGGCGAATTTTCACGATTGCTTTACCATATGGGCATAGCAGCCAAAGTTGTAAACAAGAAGGTTAACAAAGCTGGTTTGGTTGATATTCTTGGGTATGCAGGCGATGTAAACGTTCAGGGAGAGGAGCAAAAAAAACTTGATGTTTTTGCCAACTGGCGTTTCATCCAATCCATTCAAGCTTCGGGGCAATGCTGCGGTGTGGCTTCCGAAGAAGATCAGGAGATTATTACTTTCGACGATAACCTTTCGCTTGATGGAAACTATATAGTTTGCATGGACCCACTTGATGGTTCGTCAAACATTGAAGTAAACGTATCAATAGGAACAATTTTTAGCATTTATCGTCGCATTAGTCCAAGAGGATCGAAAGCGGTTCTTGATGATTTTCTGCAGCAAGGATCAAAACAGGTAGCTGCTGGTTATATAGTCTATGGTTCTTCCACCATGCTGGTTTACACAACTGGTCGTGGTGTTTACGGTTTTACGTTAGATCCTTCGATTGGCGAATTTTGCCTATCACATTATAATATTATTACCCCCGAAGATGGTTCAATTTATTCCATAAATGAAGGGCACTACCTAAAAATGCCCAAGGGCATTCAGCAATATATAAAGTATTGTCAAGTGGAAGATAAAGAAACTGGACGTCCATACTCTGCTCGATATATTGGATCTTTAGTTTCCGATTTTCATAGGAACCTTCTCAGGGGAGGCATTTTCATTTATCCTCAAACCGGATCAGCCCCAAATGGAAAGCTCAGACTTCTTTATGAATGTAACCCAATAGCTTTTCTCGCCGAACAAGCTGGAGGAAAGGCTTCAACTGGGACACAACGAATTCTTGATATTAAACCAAAGTCGCTCCATCAAAGAGTTCCTTTCATTGTAGGCTCAAAGAACATGGTTGACAAAGTGGAAGAGATAATTACAAAAGCAACAGCTAAAGATTAGTATTAATTTCAACAATCAAATTGTTTCCCAATCAAAAAGAAAGGTTTCGAAAATCCGAAACCTTTCTTTATTGTTGAATACTATTGCTTTAATCGCACTTCAATACCTGTTCAATCTGATACTTTGCGTTCTCTAAGTACTGTCCCGATGAGGCTTTCCTAAACGCATCGCAAGCTTCGGATTTAAGATTCTTTCCCTGATATGCAACACCTATCTGATAGTAAATCAAAGCTGTATCCAGAGAGGAATTGCCCTTTTCTAATGTCTTAGTAAAGAACTCTACTGCTTGATCCCACTGCTTTAGCGAAAGGTTATTCTCGCCTATTTTAAAATGAATTGCAGCATCCGTAGAGTCAAATTCGAGATACTTAGTGTAAAACTCAATAGCCTTTCCATGTTCTTTTACCTTCTCAAAATCTTGTGCATTTGACAATAGGTAACTATTTGCCTTTTTTAATGCATCTTCAGCTTTACTTCTATCGTTTGCGCTCTTAGCAACTTCAAGGGTTTGTTTTAAAAATTCTAACATACCTTCATAATTTTCTAATTTCTCATTTGAAAGCGCTATGCCAAGATATGGGTCGGGATAGTCCTTTTTGATATTGATGGATTTGGTGAAATAGTCTATAGCTTTCTCGAAGCTATTATTTCTATACTCAATATTTCCCATCTGGTTGTAAAGTTGTGGAATTAAACGCTCAGCTTTAGCCTGAGTGTTTTTATCAAAATATTTAATGGCTGTTTCCCTTGACTTTTCTAGCTGGTCTAGAGTTTCATACATCTTTTTTTCTCTATAAAGATTCATCGCAAGGTTAAAATGGGCTGTAGGTATTAAACTTTCAGCCAGAACTTTTGTTTCTTCTCCCTCATATTCAAGGTCTTCACTTACCTCTAGCGCTCTATACAGTTGCTCTAATGCACCTTGTGGGTCATCCTTAATCAAAGAAGCCCCTGAATTGTATGCTTCGACAGCCTCCCTTTTGGTTTGAGATAATGAGACAAATGGCATTAGTAGTATAAAACACGCAACTACTACAAAATAAAATCTCCTGGTTTTCATATTTACTGTAAATTAATTGGTTATTCTCTTTAAAAAGTTCGTAAAAATACAAAGTTCAATTTTAATTCTTAAAGAAAAACATTCAATTTAGAATCATTACAAACAACTTATAAAAAATTTGATTATTAAATTATTCTCTTTTCTCTAAAAAAAACTTAGTTAACAACTCTGCTGCTCTATCCATTAAAACTCCCTTAACAACAATTGTCTTTGGGTGAATTATTGATTTTGAAATCAGTGTGTAGCCTCGTTTTGGATCATTGGCTCCATAGACAAGAGTTCCTAATTGACTCCAAAACAAAGCTCCTGCACACATAGCACAAGGCTCAAGGGTCACATACAGAACACATTGATCTAAATACTTACCTCCTAAATATGATGTTGCAGCAGTAATTGCCTGCATTTCAGCATGAGCAGTCGGATCATTCAAGCTCTCTGTGAGATTATGTGCCCTAGCAACTATTTGATTGTTACAAACTACCACAGCGCCAACAGGTACTTCTCCCTTTGAATATGCCTTACTTGCCTCTTTAAGTGCTTCATTCATATAAATTTCGTGAGATGTAGGGTTGTTTGTCATTGCATGTAATCAATATAGTTAAATTGCTATTAAACAAAAAAAATGCCAGCAATTGGGCACTTAATCTTTTCTTTTTACCTTCGCAGGTTATAAAATCATATCAAAATGTATAGGACTCATACTTGTGGTGAGCTAAGGCTCGTAAATATTGGCGATAAAGTCATGCTCTGTGGGTGGATTCAGCGAATACGTAACCTCGGTGGAATGGTATTTATTGATCTGCGAGATCGGTATGGAATTACACAACTTGTAGCAGAAGAGAACATCGAGGAAGACCTGGCAAAAACCATTCGCGATCTTGGAAGAGAATATGTTATTAAATGCGAGGGAGTGGTTATTGAAAGGGCTAGTAAAAACAAAAAAATACCTACTGGTGAGGTTGAAGTAACCATCAATAAAATAATTGTTCTTAACCCTTCTGAAATTCCACCCTTTACCATCGAGGACGAATCGGATGGAGGTGATGAGCTAAGGATGAAATACAGATACCTCGATCTTAGGAGAAATCCCGTTAAGGAAGCAATGTTGCTCAGGCATAGAATTGCACAGGAGGTCAGAAAATACTTAGACTCAAAGGATTTTCTGGAAATTGAAACCCCCTTTCTCATAAAATCAACTCCTGAAGGGGCACGTGATTTTGTTGTTCCTTCTAGGATGCATCCAGGTGAGTTTTACGCCCTCCCTCAGTCGCCTCAAACCTTTAAGCAACTGCTTATGGTAGCAGGCATGGATAAGTATTTTCAGATTGTACGTTGCTTCCGCGATGAAGATTTAAGAGCCGACCGGCAACCTGAATTTACTCAGGTTGACTGTGAAATGTCGTTTGTTGAAAGGGAAGAGATACTCAACACTTTTGAAGGGCTAACAAAACATCTCCTTTCGAATATTATAAACGTAACATTCAGTAAACCCTTCCAACGAATTACCTATAACGATGCCCTTGCGTTGTATGGTTCAGACAAACCCGATCTTAGGTTTGAAATGAAAATTGCTGAGCTAACAAAACTTGTGAAAGGATCTGGCTTTGGCGTTTTTGATAATGCTGAGTATATTGGTGGAATTTGTGCTACGAAATGTTCAAGTTATTCAAGAAAACAATTGGATGAACTTATACAGTTTGTTCAGAAACCTCAAGTGGGTGGGAAGGGACTTGTATGGGTAAAACTCGAAGAAGATGGTGGCATTAAATCCTCTGTGGATAAATTCTTTTCAAGTGAAAAACTGCTTTCGTGGGCAAAGCTAATGGGTGGAAATGCAGGAGATTTATTGCTAGTAATGGCCGGTGAAAAGTATTCCACACTTGAGGCATTAGGATTACTTCGGCTTGAACTGGGATCACGTTTGGGCTTGCGTTCTAAAAACACATTCGTTCCGCTTTGGGTAGTTGACTTCCCCTTGCTTGAGTGGGATGACGAAACCTCACGGTTTTATGCAAAACATCATCCCTTTACCTCGCCAATTATTAATGATATTCACCTATTCGATTCAGATCCAAGGGCAATAAGGGCAAATGCTTACGACCTGGTCATAAATGGTGTTGAGATTGGTGGTGGATCTATTAGAATACACGATTCAAAACTTCAGAAAAAAATGTTCAATGCACTTGGCTTTTCAGAAGAGGAAGCCATAGAGCAATTTGGGTTTCTACTCACAGCATTCAAATACGGGGCACCTCCCCATGGAGGCATTGCTCTAGGTTTCGATCGCTTGTGTGCTGTTTTTGGTGGTTCCGATTCGATCCGCGACTACATAGCATTTCCAAAGAATAACGCCGCTAGGGATATAATGATTAACTCTCCCTCTCTCATTTCCGAAGCTCAACTCAACGAACTCAGCATTTCAATAAAAAAATCTTAAAGTATTGTTTAATAGAATAAAAAGCAAAGAGCCTGATGTTTTTGTCAGGCTCTTTACTTTTTTAGGTTTAGGGTGATAATTTTAAAAGAACTAGTCAACAACCTCTTCTACAACCTCTTCTACTTCTTCTAATTCAACAGTATCCTGTTCTACAACCTCTTCAACAACAACCTCTTCAACTTTTTCTACTTTTTTTTCGGCTGGCGAACTGCATGAAATAAAGGCAAATAATCCAGCAAGCGTAAGGAAAAACGAAATTTTTTTCATAGTTAATATGGTTTATGGTATTGGACATTGCAACAAAAGTACAATATTCTAAGTAGATTTATATAATTATCTCGAGGTTTTTTTTTGACAAAACGTCAAAAAAAAACTACAAACAAAAAAAATAGTTTGACGAAACGGGTTTTTTCTAAGATAAAAGGGTGCAAAAATGAATGCTGAAAGAAAAAAAATTAAACCACTATCTCACCAAGGAGAGTTGCTGGTGTAGAATTTAACACTTTAACACTAACATAATCCCCTACCTTTGAGTCAGCTTTTGGAAACACAACTACTTTGTTTTGAGATGTTCTTCCATAGTAATGATTGTTCGATTTTTTGGATATCCCTTCCACAAGAACTTCAAATATTTTCTCTAGATCTTTTTTCTTGCTTTCTTCGGAAAGTTTTCCCTGTAACTCAATTATCTCTGTAAGTCTTCGGGTTTTTAGCTCTTCTGGTATATCATCATCATACTTACGTGCAGCCTTAGTGTTTGGGCGTTCAGAGTATTTGAACATATATGCAAAATCGAAACCAGCCCACTGCATAAGCGAAAGAGTTTGATCATGATCCAATTCTGTTTCGGTACAAAATCCTGAGATGATATCGGTAGAGATTGAACAATCGGGTAGAATTTGACGAATAGCCTCAACTCTTTTCATGTAGTACTCACGAGAATAACCTCTGTTCATAAGTTCGAGCATTCGGGTTGAACCTGACTGTACCGGTAGGTGAATATGGTTACAAATATTTTCATACATGGCCATGGTGTATAGCACTTCATCAGATAGATCTTTGGGATGAGATGTAGAAAATCGAATGCGCATCCTTGGATTTAACTTTGCCACCATTTCCAGTAGTTCAGAGAAACTTATCCTTTCACCGTTTTCATAAACCCAGCTGTAACTATTTACGTTTTGGCCAAGAAGAGTAATCTCACGATAACCTGAGATAATCAACTCTTCAACTTCACGAAGAATAGTCTTAGGATCTCTACTCCGTTCTCCACCCCGTACGAACGGAACAACACAGTACGAGCACATATTATTGCAGCCCCTCATAATGGAAACAAAAGCAGACACTCCATTCTTGTCGAGCCTCACAGGACTAATATCGGCGTAGGTCTCCTCTCGTGAAAGCAGCACATTAATTCCCTTCTGTCCTTCTTCAGCCGATCTGAGCAAAACAGGCAATTCTCTATAAGCGTCAGGGCCAACAACTATATCAACTAACCTTTCGTCCTCCAAAAATTTCTCTTTTAGCCTTTCGGCCATACACCCAATTACACCGATGAGCAATGAAGGTTTTTTCTTTTTATACTGACGGAATACATCAAGCCGACCCCAAACTCGTGTTTCAGCATTTTCCCTTATGGAACAAGTATTTATAAGAATAACATCGGCATCTTCAATATCTGAAGTAATGGCATAACCATTCGATTGAAGAATGGCAGCAACAACCTCACTGTCGTTAACGTTCATTTGACAACCATAGGTTTCAATATAAACCTTACCTTGTGGCAACCTATAAAAATCATTATCTGAAATCTGATCTTTATTTGAAGAATTTAATTCCATCAAAATTTAATTTTTGCAAAGTTAAGTTAAATAATTTACAGGGTTTACTCAAAATCGTATACCCTCATAAATTATTTAGTTTTTAAAAACTTAAAAAACTCACTATTTTTGGAACGAAATATTTCGATAGGTATATATTGTTTAAACCATTTTTATTAACCAAACTACACCTAAATGTCAGGACATAGTAAATGGTCGACCATAAAAAGGAAGAAGGGAGCTTTAGATGCTAAGCGTTCAAAAATGTTTAGTCGTTTCACCAAGGAAATTGCCATTGCAGTAAAAGAGGGTGGATCAGACCCAGAAGGAAATCCACGATTACGTCTTGCGATTAATAACGCTAAGGGTGTAAACATGCCAAAAGACAACATTCAGCGTGCCATTAGTAAAGCCGATAAGGATGGTGCTGCTTTGCAGGAAATGACTTTTGAAGGATATGGACCAGAGGGTGTACCAATTTTCATTGAATGCTTAACTGACAATAATAACCGAACAATAAGTGCCATCCGATCAATTTTTTCGAAACGGGGAGGTAATCTTGGAACAAACGGATCCCTAAGCTTCCTCTTTAACAGGAAAGGAGTTTTCACTATCCCCAAGGGTGATTTTGTACAGGATGAGTTAGAACTTGAGCTAATTGATGCTGGTGCGGAGGAAATCGAAGTTAACGATGAAACCATTGAGGTTTACACTGCCATGGAAGACTTTGGAAAAATGCAGAAAAAACTTGACGAAATGGGCATTGCACCAGAAAACGCAAGTTTACAAAGGATTCCCAGCGAGTACAAAAAAATTGACGTTAATGCTGCTCTTAAGGTCTTACGCTTAATAGAAGAGTTTGAGGACAATGATGATATTCAAAATGTTTACCATAACATTGAGATGACAGAAGAGCTGCTTAAAGCCATGGAAAGTGAGGATTAACTTTTTTTGCAAATAAATTCAAATGATTATAGCGTTAAAAAGCATTAAATTAGGTTTTAATTTACATCTACACTTTTTAATGGCATCGCTCTTGCATTGCATCTTCCTGAATAAAATTATTATATCAAGTGAAATCAAATAATTGGATTAGTCTTTTTAGTAAGATTTTCATTTACTTAATTCCTGCTTTTTTTGTCATTCTAACAAGTTGTGGAAAAGTTAATGATATTAACATCAAAAGCATAAATGAGGTTAAATTTCGGGGGCTTAAGAAAAACATAATTATGTTAAGTCTTGAAGTTGAGATTGATAATCCAAATACTCGAAAAATCTCCATCACTGACATTGAGTTTAAGGCATGGCTAAACAACAGAGAACTTGGCGATTTCCGTACAACTGAGCATATTAAACTAATACCTTGTTCTCGGCAACCTTACATTGTACCTGTTGAGATTGAATTGATTACTATTGCTGATGCTTTTAGGTTAGCTACTTCTGGTTCTTTCGAAAGTCTATTCGATAAAATTGAAGTGGAAGGATTTATTAAGGGTAAATCGTTCCCTATAAGAAAAAAAATTAAACTAGAACGTCAACCTTTCAGAAACTTGGCTAATTCACTTTAGCAAGAATCTAATCAGGTTTCTGATGCTTTTCAGAAATAATAATCAATGAGTAACTGTTTTTTGTTTATCTCTAAATCAAAAATAGTAACTTTGTAGTTTGATTTCATAATAATTTGCCTATAAAACTTAACCGATACTTAACTACTATTCATGAGAGAAAATATTATTCGCTGGATTTTTTCTACTTTAATACTTACCACCTTATTTGGGGTTTCCCCACTATCTTCCCTCTCTCAGGATCAGTATGGTATAATTCAAAAGCTAGAAGCAAATCACCCTGACATGGGAAGAATTTCAATTAATCAGGACATTCGAATTACCAATCTACTTAACGAATACTATATTCAAAATGCTACAAAACCTGGAATGCAAGGCTTTCGGATAAGAATTTATTTTGATTTAGGACAACAATCGCGAACAAGTTCACAGGAAACCATGGATGAGTTCATGGAGAGTTATCCTGGAATTGCAGTTTACCGTACCTTCGATAGCCCATATTATAAGGTTTCTGTTGGTGATTTTAGAACCCGCGATGAAGCATTAAAATTTTTAAAGACTATCGATAGAAACTACCCTAAAGCATTTATTGTTACCGAGTGGATAAATTTCCCATCTTTGGAATAAATTAAATAATTAATCTTAAACTAATTACAGGTTTATGCTTGCCTTCAAAATAAATCAAATAGACGAAAGCAAAAGCCTCAAAAGCACTATGCAAATTGAAAAAAAGGTTTTGCAAGAAACATTTATGGCTAATAATGGATTTTATAATTTTAAAAACATATTTCGATGTTTTTATAAAAAACAAAGGAGTATTTCACTTTTCTTAGTAAGCATATTTCATCACATAACAATATGTCTGACCAGTTAATGCACGAATGTGGTGTTGCCTTATTACGGCTTCTAAAACCCTTGGAGTACTATCAGCTCAAGTACGGTACTTGGATGTACGGTTTGCAAAAGCTTTACCTGCTGATGGAAAAACAACACAATAGAGGGCAGGATGGTGCTGGTGCTGCTAGCATTAAGTTTTACCTTAAGCCTGGTTATAGATATATTGATAGGGTTCGCAGCAATTCATCCTCTTCAATTCGCGAAGTATTTGATTCAATAAATTCAAATTTTTCAAAGTGGGAAAGCAGACCAGAACTTCTTAACGATGTCGGGTGGGCAAAAGAAAACATTCCTTTTGCTGCAGAACTTTATCTTGGACATCTTCGTTACGGAACATTCGGAAATAACACTCTCGATTACGTACATCCAGTGATGAGAGAGAACAATTGGAAGTCGAGAACTCTTGTAATGGCTGGTAATTTTAACATGACCAATGTTGACGAACTCTTTCAGAGATTGGTAGAGCTTGGTCAACACCCAAAGGACTATTCTGATACCGTTACAATTATAGAAAAGATGGGGCACTTTCTCGACGAGGAGAACCAGCAACTTTTCAGGCAATACAAAAACGAGGGTATTCAAAACCGTGATATTAGCAATTTAATAGCCGAAAATCTTAACGTTGTAAAAATTTTACAGGAAGCCACAAAGGATTTTGATGGAGGTTATGTACTTGCTGGTATGATTGGCCATGGCGATGCCTTTGTGTGTAGAGATCCTTGGGGAATTCGCCCAGCGTTTTACTATGCCGATGAGGAAATAGTAGTGGCTGCATCTGAACGACCTGTTATTCAAACCGTAATGAATATAGGCACCGATTTGGTTAAAGAGATTAAGCCAGGTTATGCACTTACCATCAAACGGAATGGAGAGGTTGGTATGCAAGAAGTTAGGATACCTCAACAACGAAAATCTTGCTCATTCGAACGAATTTATTTTTCGCGAGGAACAGATAGAGACATATACCGTGAAAGAATAAGACTTGGTGAACTTTTAACTCCCGTAATCCTAGAAAAAATTGATTATGACCTTGAGAATACTGTATTCTCTTTTATACCCAACACTGCCGAAACAGCTTTCTATGGAATGCTTAAGGGTGTTGAGGATTATATGCTAAAGGAAAAAGCACAGCTGTTAAAACAAAAAAATGGTTCCCTTTCCGAAAGCGAGATTGAAACCATAATATCTTCTCGTCCTCGTGTCGAAAAAATTGCTGTAAAAGACATAAAGCTGCGAACTTTCATTACAGAGGACAAGGGTCGTGATGACCTGGTTGGACATGTTTATGATATCACTTACGGGACTGTTCGTGAAGGAATTGATAATTTGGTGGTCATCGATGATTCCATTGTACGCGGCACAACGCTAAGGGAAAGTATACTCCGTATACTCGATAGGCTTAAACCAAAACTAATTGTAGTTGTATCTTCATCCCCTCAAATTCGATATCCCGACTGCTATGGCATTGACATGGCCAAACTAGCTGATTTTGTTGCTTTTCGTGCGGCCATTGATTTGCTTAAAGAAAGCGGAAATGAAAGTGTTATTAACTCCGTTTACAAAAACTGCAAAGCTCAGCAGAACCTTCCCAAGGAAGAAATGGTAAACTATGTTAAGGACATATATAGGCCCTTCACTCCCAATCAAATTTCTGATAAAATTGCCCAAATAATAACCCCAAGAGACATGAAGGCCAAAGTAAAAATAGTGTTTCAAACAATTGAAAATCTTCATGTTGCATGCCCAAACGATAAAGGTGATTGGTATTTTACTGGCAATTATCCAACCCCAGGGGGTAACAAAGTGGTAACAAACTCTTTCATAAACTTTATTGAAGGTCGTAACCAAAGGGCTTACTAGTATTTTGTATCATACTTCAATCTATTTACAAAAGGGTCAATACAAACAATATTTGTTTAATACAAATTTTTAGTATTTTTGGGAACTTTTTTTAGCCTACCCAAAAGGGATGGATGTTAGATAAATAATAATCAATATATTGTTAAACAGCAGTAAAGCGAGTTAAATGAAAACCTACCAAACAGATCAAATCAGGAACATTGCCTTGCTGGGCAACACCGGTGCAGGCAAAACTATTTTGGCCGAGAGCATGATGTTCGAAGGCAAGGTAATCGAGCGAAAGGGTACGATTGAAGCCAAAAATACTGTTTCGGATTACACCGAGATAGAACAACAAAACCAACGATCCATTTTCTCTACAGTACTTTACACCGAATTCAAAGATCATAAGGTAAATATAATTGACACTCCAGGCTCCGATGACTTTGTGGGGGGAGTAATCTCAGCATTGAGACCAGCAGATATGGGTGTAATGGTTGTCAACTCTCAGTATGGTGTAGAAGTTGGTACTGAAATATTTGGTCGCCACGCAGAAAAGCTTCACAAACCTTTGATCTTTGCCATAAATCAACTTGATCACGATAAGGCAAACTTTGATCAATCCATTGATTCACTTAAGGTTAGTTTTGGCCCAAAGATCACCATTATTCAGTATCCTGTTAATGCAGGTAGTGATTTCAATACAATAATTGATGTTCTCACCATGAAGATGTATCGTTTCAAAGGCGATACTGGTGAACGTGAAGAACTGGATATCCCAACGGAGGAGATGGATAAAGCAACCGATTTGCATAATACTCTCATTGAAGCAGCAGCCGAGAACGATGAAAGCCTTATGGAAAAATTCTTCGATCAAGGAACTCTTACAGAGGAAGAAATGCGTCAGGGTATCAGAATTGGATTGGTATCGAGAGGTCTATTCCCTGTATTCTGCATATCGAGCAAACGTAACATTGGAACTAAACGTTTACTTGAATTTATAATCAATGTAGGACCTAGCCCCGATAAACTTCCATCAGAAAAATCAACTGAAGGAAAAGAAATTAAATGTGCTTCTAATGAGCCTGCTTCTCTTTTTGTTTTTAAAACTGCCGTAGAATCACACATTGGTGAAATTAACTACTTCAAGGTAATGTCCGGTAAAATTACCGAAGCTATGGATATGATTAATTCAACTAATGATGGCAAGGAGAGAATTTCACAGCTTTTCGTAGTAGCAGGTAAGAACCGACATAAAGTTACTGAACTGGTAGCTGGCGATGTTGGTGCCACTGTTAAGCTAAAAAACACCAAGACTAACCATACCCTTTCTGCTCCTGGCAAGTCCATTGGTTTTGATCTTATGACTTTTCCAAACTCTAAGTATAGAACTGCCATAAAAGCCAAGAACGAATCGGATACTGAAAAACTTGGCGAATACCTCAATAGAGCACATCAAGAAGATCCAACTATTATTATTGAATATTCAAAAGAGTTAAAGCAAATAATTGTTCATGGTCAAGGTGAGCATCATCTGAATATTTTGAAATGGCAATTGCTTAACCTTTACAAGATTGATGTTGATTTTCTACCCCCAAGAATTCCATACCGTGAAACCATTACAAAGCTTGCTCAAGCTGATTATCGCCATAAAAAGCAGAGTGGTGGAGCAGGTCAATTTGGTGAAGTTCACATGGTAGTTGAACCACATGTTGAAGATGCCCCAGATCCTACAAAATATAAAGTTAACGGCAAAGAGATTAACATTAGCGTTCGTGGAAAAGAAGAGGTAAAACTCGAATGGGGCGGTAAATTAATATTCTATAACTGTATTGTTGGCGGATCCATTGATGCCCGTTTCCTTCCTGCTATTCTTAAGGGAATTATGGAAAAGATGGAAGAAGGTCCTCTTACCGGCTCTTACGCCAGAGATATTCGCGTAGCAGTTTACGATGGTAAAATGCACCCCGTTGATTCCAATGAAATTTCTTTTAAACTAGCAGGTCGTAATGCTTTCAAAACTGCCTTTAAAAATGCAGGCCCAAAAATTATGGAACCCATTTATGAAGTAGAAGTAATGGTTCCTGGAGATAAAATGGGCGATGTGATGAGTGACCTTCAAAACCGAAGAGCAATTATTCTTGGCATGGATAGCAAAAAAGGATTTGAGGTTATTAAGGCAAGGGTGCCACTTGCCGAGTTGAATAAATACTCCACAGCTTTATCATCCCTCACCAGCGGTAGAGCTACTTATGATATGAAATTTTCGAGCTATGAACAGGTACCCGCCGATGTTCAGGACAAACTTCTAAAAGCGTACGAAGAAGAATCAGAAGATGAATAGATTTTTTAATTCTTAATATCGGAAACCCCAGATTTTTTTAATCTGGGGTTTCTTTTTCTCTACTTTAAATTATTATCTACTAATAAGTTGAAAAATTTAAGTGATTGGTTCTTCTTTGATATCATAAAAAAGAGTGATCTATAAAATTTCCATTTCAAGTTTTTATTTTATATTTAGAAAAAAAAACTATGGAAAATCTCTTTCTACACTACATGCATGAAAAGGCACGTCGCGAGGAGGAGCAAATTGAGCACGAACTTGGTCCTGTGATCACCATCTCCCGACAATATGGCTGTTTTGGGAGCGAAATAGCACAAAAACTTGCCTATAAGATTAACGAAAAGAAGAATTTAAAAGGGGAAAGAGAGGAGTGGGTCTTTATTAGCCATCAGGTTCTTCACGATGCATCTGAAACCCTAGAAGCCAAACCCGACGAAATATCCCATATTTTTGGAGCAGAGCAAAAATCAGTCTTTGGCGATTTAGTATCCCTCTTCTCAAAGGATAAGTATATCAGTGATATACAAATAAAAAGGACAATTGCTCAGCTTGTTCGTTCTTACTCTGAACAAGGAAATGCAATTATTGTTGGAAGAGCTGGCTGTGTTATTGCTAAACATATAAAACGTTCCGTTCATGTAAAACTAATTGCTCCATTTTGCTGGAGGGTAAACATCATAAAAAACCGATTTAGCATTTCATCCTCCGAAGCAATGGAAAAAGTAAAAGAAACTGACAAGCGAAGGGATACTTTTATGGATTTTTTCCGTGGCAATAAACCCGACTCCGAACTTTTTGACATTATACTAAACAGATCAACCGTAAGTACCGAAGATATTGTTGATCATATCTATAAAATTGGACAGAGCAGAGGCCTTTTCTAGCTATTTTACCGTCATTTTTTTCATTACCTTAGCAGGCAATTGTTGCTGTAATAATTTTAATTTTTTTAAATAAACCTTCATTAACATGAAATGTGCAGAAATTCACACCCCTAAAGGTGTAATGAAGATTAACTTTTTCCATTCCGATGCCCCAAACACTGTGGCAAATTTTATCAAACTCGCCGAATCGGGCTTTTATGATGGGCTTGCTTTCCATCGGGTTATACCAAACTTTGTTATACAAGGCGGTTGCCCATTCTCAAAGGATATGAACGATAGACGAGTAGGCACAGGGGGTCCGGGTTACGCCATCAAATGTGAGTTAACTGGAAACAACCAATATCACGACCGGGGAGTTCTATCAATGGCTCATGCTGGTCGAAATACGGGAGGGTCACAGTTCTTTATTTGCCATAGCCGTGATAATACTAGCCATTTAGATGGAAACCATACATGCTTTGGAAAGGTATATGAAGGGCTTGAAGTAATTGATCAAATAGAGCAAGGCGATGACATTGAAAAAATTGTGATTATTGAGGAGTAGATCTATGTTACTTCTAGTTAGAACGTCCCGAATTAAAATTCGGGACGTTCTTATTTATATCAATTCAAAAAAAATTCTTTCCTTCTATTTATATAAATATCTCTTAATGCTCCTTTTTGGAGTTTTTGTAAATTCCTCTGAATGAATATGAACCTGCGAAACATTCATATAACCAGGGATTTGATCATTAACTTCCTTCTTATATTCATCGTATAACTTCTGCAAATCCTCGTTGGAAAGATTCTCCTTCTGAACATAATCCATATCGGGGTAAATGAGCGCAACCAATTTCTCATTGCGCTGGACAACAACGGTTTCTCCCACACCAAATTTGTTGTTGAATATTGATTCTATTTCCTCGGGATAAATATTCTTACCACTAGCACCAAGAAGTAAACTTTTTATCCGTCCCTTAAGGTAAATATTTCCCAGCTTATCAATTAATCCAAGATCGCCAGTATGGAGCCAACCATCGTTATCAAGCACTTCGTCGGTAGCTTCTTTGTTCTTGTAGTATCCATACATTACATTTTCTCCGCGAACCATGATTTCTCCAGGTATTTTTTCGGGGTCAGTTGAATCAATTTTTATCTCAAGAGTGTCTACAATTCTGCCTGAGGCACCTGCAGGATTCTCTTTCCAATTATTGTAACTGATAAGGGGTCCACATTCTGTCATTCCGTATCCAACAGTAAATGGGAACTTAATCCTCTTAAAAAAGCTTTCAGTCTCTTGATTGAATGCAGCGCCTCCAAGAACCAACTCCCGAAAGTTACCACCAAACGCATTGAAAAGTTTCGCACGAATCTTTTTCAAAATAATGTTGTTAATTCCAGGAATCAATAGAATAACTTTCATTGTGGGCTTGCTGATAACCGGAAGAACCTGTTTCTTAAATATCTTCTCAATTACCAATGGTACTGATAAGATTAGAGAGGGTTTCACTTCATGAAACGCTTGCAAAATAACTTGAGGCGATGGGGTTTTGGTAAGAATTGTAACATCACAACCTAAGGTAAAGGGAAATAGGAACTCAAATGCACATCCAAAAGTATGGGCAAGGGGTAGAAAAGACACTATCCTATCGCCGGGGTTAAGAGGCATGTTCCTTTGAGCATAGCGAATGTTAGCCGCTAAACTATTATGAGGTATCATAACACCCTTTGCAAAGCCTGTTGTTCCAGAAGTATAACTAATAACAGCCAATTTATCGTTCTCAACCTGAGGTAAACGATACTCTTCAGGTTTCAAAGGATTGGTATCGAAAGGTTGATCGAGTTGGGATTCACTAACAGCTTTTGTGAATTGTTCAGATCGCTGTGCTTGAATGGCAAAACCGTTAATCCTTAAAACACCCATTAAAGCAGGCATCTTTTCAAAATCCATGGCTTCAAATAGGCTCTGCTCAGCAAAAAGCAAAATGGAATCGGAATGGTTCACTATTTCCTGAACATCAGCGGGTTTGAAATCTGGAAGGATTGGCACAATCACTGCTCCATAAGATATCGCTGATAAGTATACAGCACACCATCGTGCCGAGTTTTTGCCTAAAAGGGCAATCTTATCGCCATGTTTAATGCCTGCTGTCTGGTAAAATTTATGCATTCGATGCATGATATTGGCGATATCGCTATAGTTTAAGCTATCGCCTTTATAATCGGACAGGGCTTTATTATCCCAATTACTGCGGATACTATCCTCAAGGTACTGAGTTAAGGTTTCTTTTAGCATATTGTTTTAATTTTTAGTCCCATTCAAAATTAAAAAACCTTTTGTAATTCTATGCTAAAAAGCATAGTAATTTTTAAACAAAAGACTGTTTAACTTGAAAAAAGCAAACTGTATAATACTTGCCTTATCAATAACATCGCATTACAAAATGCTTCTTGCTGAACTGAAAGGTTTAATGGTGGGAAGGAAAATTTATCTGAAAAGGTGAAGGAATCCCTTATATCGTCCTTTTCGATATCGAACTCCATCCCAGCCCTCAGCATCAATAATAAAATAGTATACACCCGGAGCTGCATCACCCTTTGTTCCATCTATCTTACCATTCCATCCCTCCCATGTTTTGGGATCACCGGTATAGGAGTAAACTTGATTTCCCCATCGGCTGAAAATTACAATTTTGAAAGTTTTTATAGAAAGGATGTTATCCTCGGGAAGGACAAACTTAAAAACAGGATTTGATCCATTTGGAGTAAAAACGTTGGGAATCGCTGCATCCTTAAAAAAGGATGAGTCCACTACCAGATAAACATTATCGTCAAAAGGTAAAACCACTCTATCAATACAGCCTGAACTAATCTTTTTTGCAGTATGTTCTACTTTATAGTAACCTGGAACCATTAACTCCTTTGGTGGGTATACTTCCTTAGCATTTTCAAAGTACGAGCTATCACTCCAAATAACCTTAGAAGTGAATGGGTAAAGTTTGGTTATCCTATTCATTTTCCAGAAAAGGGAGTCGGCATTTTCAGAGGTACTTTCCAACTTGATCTCCAAAAGAGCTTCTCCTCCAGGATTGTCTCCTCCAGATTCCCAATTGGGAATCCCATCGGTACTTTCATTGATAAATATGTCGAAATCAACCCTGGTTGCAATGGCGGTTATTGCTTCTGTTTCAGCAACCAGATCTCCGCGACCAAAGGGAGTGTGAATTGTTATCTCATAACTTGCATCGTACAAAGGACCGTGTATTGCCTGATTCACTGGGTTTTCAAACTCTAAGTCGATTAAATGTGAGTTTTGGAGAAATGGCAACAGTTCACCTACGGGTACATCATCGGGATTTGATTTGAATGTATACTCCCCAAAATAACCCCGAGGGCCTAAGATGCTAAGAGGAGTATGCGATGTTGCGTAGTAGTTATAGTAGGTAAAATAATTAGAATTTATCTCGTAGAAGTTATCGGGTTTTGAGAACAGCGCTAAAGTTAACCTTTCGCAATTGCTATTCCACATTACCAGCCTATCAATCTCCACATCATCTATCATAATCCATGCAGTATAAATCTCTGTACTATCACCAACTGTAACTTCTACCCTATACCCACCCCTACCGAGGTTGATAATTATTGAATCGACTTCTCCAGGCAATAAGTTGAACTGTCGTTGGGCTGAATTATACCTCCTCCAAGTGTAAGTGGCCTCCGATGAATCAGAAAACTGTGCCCTAAGATTCCCAAGAACTGCATTATCTTCCCATGAAAAGAAAATAAAAATGGAATCCTGCTCCTCCTGAGATGCAAATTGATATTGAGTTATTGTGGCCTTATCGCGACTAGGAGCAAATAACTGAGCCATAACATTATGCTGAACATCTGTTACTGCTAGAACAATTATCAATAGGTAAATTCTCCTAATAATTCGCATCTATAGAGCTATTTTAACTGAAAAAGGGACTACAATGATAGTAATTTTTAAGCAAACAGATATCCGAATATCGTTCTTCCAATGCATATGAACGGTTTTTTTATTCAAGAATTATCTTGTTAACAGTTTTTTATCACAAATAAGATAACCTTTCTATAGTGTTAATAACATTACACTTTTTATTTTGGATTAGAGTTAACCCAAAGGTATTTTTGTGGCTCCTTAAATACAAAATGCAACATGGATTACCTAGAAGGGTTAAACAAAGCGCAGCGCGAGGCAGTTACAACAACAGAGGGCCCTTCATTGGTTATTGCTGCTGCAGGATCGGGAAAAACAAGAGTTTTAACCCTTCGTATTGCCCATTTACTCATGAAAGGCATCCCGCCTTGGAGTATTCTTGCCTTAACCTTTACCAATAAGGCCGCCCGTGAAATGCAGGCACGAATTGCAAAAGTGGTTGACGAAAGAACAGCCAGGCAACTCTGGATGGGAACTTTTCATTCCAAATTCATGCAAATCTTAAGAATGGAAAGCGATAAGCTGGGTTATCCCAAAACATTCACCATATACGATACCACTGACTCAAAGAGTTTAGTATCATCGATAATAAAAGACCTTAACTTAGACAAACAGACTTACAAGGTTAACGAGGTACTCGGAAGGATTTCCTCGGCAAAGAATAACCTAATAACACCCCAGGCATATGCCGCCAACACTCAGCTGGTTGCTTACGATAAACAAACAAGAAAACCCGAGATCGCACGCATTTATGCTCTTTATGCCCAGCGCTGCTATAAGGCTGCCGCCATGGATTTCGATGATTTACTTATCAATACAAATATTCTTTTTCGCGATTTCCCAGAGGTTTTGGCTAAGTATCAAGAGAAATTCAAATACATACTGGTAGATGAATACCAAGATACCAACTATAGCCAGTACCTTATTGTTAAGAAACTTGCAGCTCTGCATCAGAACGTATGCGTGGTGGGCGATGATGCTCAAAGCATTTATTCTTTCAGAGGGGCAAAGATTGAAAACATCCTAAACTTCAGAAACGATTACCCAAACTATAAGCTGTTCAAGCTAGAGCAAAACTATCGATCGACAAAAACCATTGTAAACGCTGCAAACAGCGTAATAGCCAAAAACCAAAAACAAATACAAAAAGTAGCCTTTTCGGCTAATGTTGAAGGCGATAAGGTCAAGGTGATCAAGGCATACAACGATCACGAAGAAGGTTTTCTAGTTGCCAATGCCATAAGTGAAATTATACATCGCGAACATGCCAACTATAATGACTTTGCCGTGCTATACCGCACAAATGCACAGTCGAGAATATTTGAGGAATCGCTTAGGAAGAGAAATATCCCTTACAGGGTATACGGAAGCCTTTCGTTCTACCAACGTAAGGAGATCAAGGATATTCTGGGCTACTTTAGGGTTGCCATAAATCCACACGACGATGAATCAATAAAGCGTATCGTTAACTTTCCAACCCGGGGTATAGGAAGCACCACTATGGAACGGCTGGAAGGACAAGCTAACACCAACGAACAGAGTATATGGACAACCATTGAAAAGTTGCACATTGTAAATCCAGGCCTCAAACCATCTGCATTAAAAAAAATTGGTGAATTCAATGGTATGATCATGGCATTTAGGTCAAAAATTTTTACCACTGATGCCTATGAAGCAGCACGTACGATTGCCTTGGGATCGGGAATTCTCCATGAATTTAAAACTGATAATTCCTTCGAAGGGATATCAAGGCTCCAAAACTTAGAGGAATTGTTAAATGGCATTAAAGAGTTTGTTGATACCCAGAAAAAGGAAGGAATAACAGAAACCATTACACTTGCTGATTATCTTGAAAACGTATCACTTCTAACTGATGCCGATATCGATAAACCCGAGGATATCAATAAGGTTTCCATAATGACTATCCACTCGGCAAAGGGTCTAGAGTTTGATTATGTTTTTATTGCAGGGGTCGAAGAAGATCTCTTCCCCTCGAGAATGTCTTCTGGCACCCCCGATGAACTTGAGGAAGAGCGAAGGCTTTTTTACGTTGCCCTCACCCGAGCCGCAAAACTTGCAACAATTTCACATGCGCAAATCAGGTACAAGTGGGGCGATCTTACAAACTGTATTCCAAGCCGTTTTATAAATGAAATTGATCCTCAGTGGGTTGAAAGCACTGAACTTGAAAAGGAACCGGATGATTTTCCATTAAGCGATGATTTCTTTCAGCAAGGCTTGGATGAAATGAGGCCTGGCTTAAAGTCGTATCAAAGGAAAACCGTTCATGGTACAAAAGAGATCTATGGCAATAGGAGATTGATTCGCATTAAAAATTCATCTTCTGAAGGGATTGCTTCAACTTCATCAAATACTGAAAACAATACCATAAACAATGGTGCTAAAGTAGTTCATGAAAGGTTTGGTATTGGAGTGGTAATGGAAGTTGAAGGTGAAGGTCAAAACCGAAAAGCAACCATCGACTTTACAACTGCAGGTAAAAAAACCCTCCTTCTTAAGTTTGCCAAGCTAAAAATTATAGAATGATCTGTAACTCTTTAATTTTGTTCTTATATTTCAATTCCCATTACTGTTACATCATCAATTTGCTCCACATCATCACCCCCCTGAATCATCCAGTCAATAAGTGTTTTTTCCATAGCTTTGCCCTGCTTAGCTATGGGTAACTTGGATGTTTTGGCTATTAATTCTTTAAATGATTTAGCCATAAATTTTCGGTAATCAGGACCACCAAACTGATCTGAAAATCCATCTGTAAAAAGGTAGAGCCTATCGCCGTCCATCAAATCTATTTCATGATTTGTATATTCATCCATAATAGTATGGATGGCTACAGGCATTTTATCGGCTTTAATCTCATGGAGGGAACTTTCCTCGTAAGTAAAGAATCTGTGTTTAATGTTTTCGTGCAATTTCTCCTTTTCAAATCCCTTGGCATTCTTACGAACAATGTATAGGGGGTTGTTAGCCCCTGCCCAAAGGCATTTCTTTGTTTCAAGATTTAAGGCAATAAGACTCATGTCCATTCCATCCTTTTGTTCATTCTGCTTGCCAGTTTGTTTTAACGCCTCAATAACCGCCTTGCGGAGTTCATTTAATACTATGGCGGCATTGACAACTTCTTCTTTTCTAACAATTTCGTGCAAAAAGGAGATGCCCAGCATACTCATGAAAGCTCCCGGTACACCATGTCCCGTACAATCCACAACGGTAACAATAATCCATTGTCCTACCTTTGATGCCCAGTAAAAATCGCCGCTAACTACATCTCGAGGTCGGAAGATTATAAAATGGTTTGGTAAGTACTCGTTTATCAGATCCTGACTTGGCAGGAGTGCTTGCTGAATTCTCTGAGCATAGTTAATGCTCGATCTAATATCTTCAAGAATATTTTCAATATGCTCTTTTTGCTCTACTACCTCCTTAGTACGCTCTCTAACAATCTCCTCTAATCTTCGATTTTGAGCTTTAAGCCTTCTGATGTTAAACTGTATGATGAAAAAAACCAAAATGATTGATGTAACTGCATAAAGTGCATATGCCCATAAACTCCTGTACCAAGGGGGTAAAATCTTAAAGCCAAACCTAATTTCATTCCCAAATTCATCGTGGATATTCTTTGCTACCATGAACAGTTCATAATCTCCTTCTCTTAAATTTGAAAGTTGAATATTGCCGTGATTTGTCCATCTTGTGTATCCTTTATCAACCCCTTTAAGCATCCATGAGTACTGTGCACCAATTCCATTATCGTGGTATGTTGACGAGATGCTAATGTTTAAAGCATTCATGGAAAAGGGGATAACAAATTGCCTTTCGTTAAGGGGAGCATCTCCATGCCAAATTGTTGAATCGTATCCGATGTTTATGGAACGTAAAAGAAGGTATGGTTTTGCATAGTATGATTTTATAAACTTTTGCTGATTTACAATGGCTAAACCTATATCGCCTCCAACAAATATTTCATCGCCTTGCTTTTCTATTGTGTTTATTCTACCAAGTTGCAATGTAACATAGTCATAATTACTTGGGATGCTATCTCTCATGGAAATGGAGTAAACATGATAATCCATTGCAGCGTATGATTCGTTATGGTCAAAATGAAAAGCTGTTATGGATTTGTCGTAAGATGACTTTGGAAAATCAACAAAGTCAAAATATCCTCGCAAATCATCAATGCCTATGGTACTATCTTTCAATAATGCGTATATCTCTTCGGGATAAACAAATCTCAGCATGCCATCTGAAGAAGCAAAGACAACATCTTCGCCCGCTTTGTATGAACAAATCCAATCAGAGGGCAAACCATCATCTGAGCCCATGTAAAAATCAATGTTATACTTAAGTGTGGGCTCAATTAGAAGCTGAAAAACACCGCTATTTTTTGTTCCTACCCAAATCTCACAAATTTGGTTTAAATCATGAAATTTATAGGCGATTCCATAAGTATCGCCCTTAATTTCATCAATATTTTGAAGTAAGGTTTTGGATTTGCTTTCAATTATCTGAACACCTCTTCTGCCCGCTGAAATAATCCAATCTCGTTCAACAACATATCTCAAACTGCTAGCATTTCGCTGATTGATATTCATGAAATGATTGCCATCGTATAACCATAGCCCATTTTCAGTGGCAATCCATAAGCCTTTTGGTGACCTCTCAATAGCCCAAACGCTTCCACTTCCCTTTGTTTCTGGAACCTCTTCAAAGGCCTTCATCCCAATTGGGTGATTTATAAAAAGGCCAACAGATGTACCAACAAGCAGGTCGTCTCCTATTTTACCTGTTGCTTGAACCGTTCCATACATTCCTGACGATTGATTAAAGTATGAGAATGGGCAAGTATATAGCAGTCTACTGGCTCCTCGTTGAGTGGCAGCCCAAAGATTTCCGTATTCATCCTCAATAATATCCTTTATATCAGATGATAACATTCCTGTATTTTCTGAATATTCAATGATAATATTTAATGATTTATCTAAAATCAAAATTCCATTTTTCATGGTTTTCAGAGCGTAGTTCCCATCGGATAGTTTAATGCCACCAATAATCTCTGCATTTATCAATTTTGTATTATAAGCAATATCTCTCTTTATCTTGGTGAAATTAGCTTTATCCCACATCCATAATCCCTTCTCCAGGGTAACCATTAGCTTTGAATCTTCCTGAAAGGGAAGGATGGCAAATATTCCAATATCGGAAAACATTTGTCCGTTTGGTACAAGTGAAAATTTTATCCCATCGAATTCTAACAAACCAACACCTCTTTCTCTAACAAAAAGTTTTTCATCCGCAACAAAGGCAAGGTGAAATGAATTTTGGGGGTTGACAACAGTAATTGAATCGTTAAAGTAAATGAATAACTTTTCCTCAGCCTGAAATACAATTTGTTGTTTCCAAACCAAAGTTTTCCATATTCTAGAAAAGCCACTTTCGGTTGAAGGCAGTTGTTTCGACAAGGAGTGATATTCCAGTTTACCCAAATCGTTGGCTTTAAGAACTCCAAATTCTCCTTGAGAGCCAACAAAAACAGTATTATTATATACAGCAAGAGAAGTAATATGTACACCAGACTTTACAGGGATAAATCTCCAAGATATTCCATCGAACTGAAGTATACCAAAAGCAGTTCCAATATATATCATACCATTATCATCCTCTGCTATAGCATGGGTATAGGATGAGTATTGTTGCCCATACTCAGTAGGAGTATAGTTTGAAATGGGTTGCCGTGTTAACTGCGAAAAAGCAGAGGTGAAAAGAATTACAAGGACTGAGAAAAGAGTAAACTTCTTCACAATAAGTTTGGTTTAACAACTTTTGAAAAAGAAAGGGGTGTTACGAATACAATTTTTCACACCCCTTTATGCAATATTTAGCAATTATTAAATTTCAACTTTATATTCCTTCTTAAGCCATTTTTCTATGTATCCCCTATCAACTTTTCCATAAAAGGAATTAAGGTAATCGTAAACTTCGGAAAGGATAATATCAAAAGATTTTCCCTTAAACTCTTCAAAGATAATGTCAATTTCAGGTTTTAGCTGCTTGCTGCTGACAAAAATTGGTTCAAATGCATTGATTAGTATTGACTCAGGCTGTTCACTCCCTTTCTGATGGTAGTATAAATAAAACTGATTTATATTTTGACTTTCAATGGCTTTTCCATCAACTGTAAAAAGTTCGTTTTTGTCAATAATAAGAGTATCTTGATTAAATGACAACTTTTTGTTAATGATTTCATCATTATAAGTGTATCTGATAAAGAAGAATTTATTATCCTCCATGGGGAATTCAGCTGAACCAACTTTCAGCTTAATGCATTCTATTATTAGCAATTTATCATCAAAAATACTTTTTAGCTCTGCCATATTTGAAACTGCTCCACTACGGGCACTTACTGAACTGATGGCAGGTGCAAAAGCAGCTTTAGAAAAAGCATCGGATGCATTTTGCTCGGTTAACACTACTCGACCTCGCTCTGAGTTTATCATAGCCGCTCTGGAGTTGGGTTTTCTAAAGTCAAAGTTATCATCGCTATATATCTCCACGCCATTTTCAAGGGTAATGTTGGCTTTGGTGGCTACAATCTCGCCATTGACTGTAATTACCTTAAAGGGTAATTGAGCATGCATAATACTCACAATCAAAAAGAGTACTGTAAGAAGAATAAGTTTTTTCATGATCCTAAGGTTTGATTTACTGAAATTTTTCTTTTGATTAAGTTTTCCCCTTTTTTTAGTAACTCATACAAAATTAATACCTTTTTTCTCAAAATGAAACATTTATCTTTAAAAATACATCTACTCCAACAACACAAACGCTGCCCAGAAATAGGGATCGTATTGCTGTCTCATTTTATGCTGAGTTTGGGCAAAAGCCTTCTTCAAATCCTTTTCCTGAACCAGCATAGTGTAAAAATTTTGCATAAACTCAGCCGTTTCCTTATCGGGGACCTGCCACAAACTCATGATCAGAAAGTTGGTACCAGCCATTTTAAAAGCTCTCTGTAAGCCGTAAACACCCTCGCTACCTGCAATATCACCCAGACCTGTTTCGCATGCCGACATCACCACCAGCTTGTTCTTCCTTAAATCAATATTAATAACCTCCAAGGCTGTTAGCACTCCATCGTCACCCTTCACAGCTTTGGTTCCGTTCCAGTAGTCATTTACTCCTGCAAACACAAGACCTGATCGCATTAATGGGTTCTGATTTTGCACAAAGTTGTTTATCCCTAAGCTGGGTGAACCTCCCCGAAACTCTACTTCCCCTACCTCTTTCTCTGACTCAATGATCAATCTAATTTCTTCTGGGTCGGGAAAAAAGAAACCATGTGTGGCAACATGCAACAAATTGCTATTGGGTGCCAGGGATTTGAATTTCTCCTCAGTGGCAAGAGTATCGGTAATCGCTACAACCTGATTAAATTGTCCTTCGAGTAAATTTTTAATCATCAATGTTTCATCCAAGGTACCCTTGAGGTAATTCCAGGTTTCACCTGTACTAGGCATTGTTGAATAGGTTATGCCACCAAATAGTCCAATGGCCATATCCTGGTCAACAATCAGCTTATCATCGCTAATAACGTTTGCCGTTGTACTTAAAATATGCAGATCATTGTCATCGATTAGGTAACTATTTGAATTTGAACTTATGGCTGAGAAAGCAATCTTATGAAGTAATCCCGTTGGTGAGATATAAACAACTTTAACGCCCTTAAGGTAAAACTCCATTGGCCTCCAAATTAAATTGTACAAGCTGGTATTCTGCTGATCATTTTTACCATATATACTATTAATATACTGAAAGTTGTTCCCCGCATAGCTACCTATTATATTCTTAAGTTCTTTCTCTTCAAACAGAGGAACCATCAGTGGATTTTCGCAATCTGGTGTAACAATTAATGCACAGTACATAATGCTATCGCGTCCGTGTACAAAGTGAGTAAATTCAATTGCTGCTTCCCCTTCCTTGAGTCCCTGCTTTACCGCAGTCCATTCAATTCTAAGCGATTTCTCTAAATCACTGAATTCAGATGAACCCCTAACCAGTGATCTTTCCAGCTCGTTGGCCTTTTTTTCCAAATCTTCTGGGCTTGCCGTACGCTCTTCGATGGGTAAAGTATAAAGTTTTACTACTTCCTGCTTAATCTGTATCCATTGCTCAAAAAGTTCAATGAGCTTTTCGTCTTTGCTGCCTAGGATGGCATTACGCATAGCAGTGCTAGATTTTAACAAAATCCCCTTATTTTTAAGGATGTTGTTATACACTTCCTGTGTAATATTAGGATTGGCATCCTTCCTTTGCAAGGTAAAAGAGTGAAACCGATCAAAATCCTCAGAAACTGTTCTGAAGAACATCTCCTTTTCACTCTCTGAAAGAATAGAAAAATTACGATTAATGTCCTTGTGGTTCATGTTGATCACATTCAGATGTGCTTCTTCTGCCCACTCGGGTACAAAAGTTGCATTGTGAGCCCAGGCTAGTTGCCTGTATGCTTCCTTGATAACGCTTTGCATGTCTATTTCTTTGGCAATCTCTAGGCTTCGAGTCGCATAATCAATAGCAGAATTGTAATCATACACCTCTAGTTTGAGTGCTGCAAGGCTTCCTAATGCTAAAGCAGTGCCTTGTTTATCGTTTATCTCTTGGCTTATGTTATACGATCGATTGTAAAATTCTTCGGCTTTCACATAATTTTTCAAATGCTTATAAACATTACCCATATTCATAAGACTTGTTGACAAGCCAAGTTTATCCTCTGAGTTTTGCTTTATGGCAAGCGATTTTTCGTAGAACTCATTGGCCTTATCATAATCGCCCGACTGTTCATAAATTACGCCTAAATTATTGTACCCATACGAGGCACCCTCCTGGTTGTTTATTTCCAGGTAAATCTCTAATGCCTTTTGGTATGAGTTACGGGCTTTGGGAAGATCTCCCAACTGCCGGAAAACAACCCCCAAATTGTTGTGAACAGCTGCCATTCCCTCCTTGTTGCCCATTTCACCTACAATTTTAAGGGCTCTTTCGTAATGCGAAACGGCTTTCGGGAAATCTCCGGTGATCTGATGTATTAACCCCATATTATTTAGGCACACCGATGCCTGATTCAGATTGTCAATTTCAATATAAAAATCCAGCGCTTTCTGATAGTTTTCAAGGGCAATTGTATATTGCATTTGCATTCGGTATATGTCTGCAATACCCTGATAGGAATCAGCCATACTATGGGTATCTAAAGAATTATTATCAATATTGGTTCTAAAGAACTCCATGGCGGTGAAGTACCGCTGCTCCTTAATAAAAGTTTTTCCAATTAACACGTTAACATTAGCGAGTCCAGAATTATCATTTATTTGCTGAAAAAGTTTCATGGCTTCCTGATAGTACTCTCGTGCTTTATCGAAGTTGTTAATTCGTTCCTGAATATCTGCTATGCTGATGTAGGATTGGGCCATTGTTTTAGGATTACCAACTTGTCTTCCCAAAGCCAAGTACCTTTCAAGGTAATCTGAAGACTTCGCAAAATTTTCCAGCTGATAGTTTATATTACTCAAGTTAATTAGAGCATCGAAAACAACCTGTTCTCGTCCAATTTTCAGTGCTATCGATAAAGTTTCTTCCCAATATTGCAGGGATTTATTTAAATCTTGAAGGCTATAATAAATTGTTGCAAGATTATTCAATGCTAAAACCTCTTCGCTTTCACTTTGAATGCTTCTTGAGAGTTCTAGTAAGTGCTTGTAGTACATAAGCGCATTTTCCATGTTGCCATTTTTATAGCTAATAGCACCAAGGTTCGTCAAACAAAGGGCTACTTTCTCCTTGTTATTAACCTGCAGGGCAACTTCTAGCGCTCTATTCCAAAAAGGGTTTGCCTTTTCAACTTCCTCCATCTGCATGTACAAGGCCGCAATGTTAATAAGATCTTCAAGGGTTTCGAGCGGAGTAATTGATTGTTCCTGAATTTTGAGTAGCTGTTCATAAAAATCTGTGGCCAGGTAATAATTCCCTTGATTTGCGTTTAATGCCCCTAGATTGCCTAAGCAGTATATAATGCCCTTTTCATCATTAAACTCTTTGTAAATAGAGAGCGATTTTTCGAAGTACTCGGCAGCTTTTCCCAGCTTTTTGTCCTTGGCAAACGCAACGGCTAAATTATCAGAAGCATAGAGTGCTAATTGGTTTTGCCCTAACCTTATTGCTAGCTCAACAGCCAATGATAAATTTTTACATCCTTGTTCAACAGATTTTTTTTGTACCAATAAAAGTCCCGAACGGGCTAAAGCCACTGTAAGATAGTATTTCTCAGCATCGATGGCAACATCCAGCCATTGAGACATGAATAATGAATCGTGTACTTGAACAGGGACTATTGAATTGTACCAGTACAATGCACTATCGGAATTAATGGCTTGAAACTGATCGCCAATTTCCAACTTAATGTGCATTTGTGCAGCGGGGTTGGATTGAAGTTTAAGTGATGATTTTAGCTCTTCTATACCTTGCTGACCAACGCCATGAAGACTTGATAAGGCAATAAATGCCAATGAAAGAAATAGTTGCTTTACCATATTTAGGCTTATTTAAAAAATCAAATTTTTCGTTTCAAAATCTGTGTAGCATACAAATAATTTTCAAAATCATTAACTCTAATTAAGCTAAGTTAATAATAAACTTAAAATAGCTATATACAGAAATTTATTAATCATCAAATAAATATCAAGCTGATTATTTACTTCTTTAAAAAAAATTACATTAGTTTATTTACCTTCGTTTTATCTTTGTTTGAATCAATTGTTTTTGTTATTTTAGTTGAAATTTTTGATCTTTCTCATCAGTTTCTAAAAACTTACATCCAAATGCCACTCACAAAAAGACTAAAATATGCGATCATATTCATGAGCGCAATATTTTTTTTACTCACATTTCCATTCAGCAATCTTTCTGCCCAGGTTTCTGAACCACAGAAAATTGGAAATTGGGAAAATGTTCAGGGATTCACCATTAACCAAAATGAGGATTACATGGTTTTATCGTTAATGGTAATTGGGCGAAACCAACTTTTTGAGACCCGAATTGAAAATGGAGTTTGGACCGAATTACAACCCATAAATAAAATCAACAAGCACCATGGAGATGGCTATGATGTCGATGGCCCATCGCTAAATTATAATGGAATGTATTTATTTTTTCATGCCAACTTTCCCGATTCAAAGGGTGGATTCGATATTTACTATTCCAAAAAGGGTCCAGATGGCTGGGGTGAACCCATTAATATTGGTAGTCCAATTAATACTTCTTCAGACGAAATGTACCCAAGCATAACTCCCGGAGAGGATAGGGTTTTCTTTTCACATAGGAAAAATGAGGAAAACATAAAAAAACCAAAGGATACCCCTCAATGCCAAGTTATTTTTTCGTCAACAAAAAATGTTAATAGTTCATGGGAAGATCCTGCACCTCTTCACGATGGGATTAATAGGAACTGTGAGTTTTGTGCTAATGTTTCAATTGATGGTCGAACAGTTTTCTTTTCTTCCATAGAACCAGAAACATACCGCGAAGGTTATAATATTTACCTCACACGAGAAGTACTTCAAGACAACTGGCTTGTTCCCATAAAAATTGACAATGCAGCATCTGAAGCCACAAATATTAACCCTGTTTTTGTGAATGGTCATGTATATTTCCTTCGGAAATGGCAAGCACGCCGGCAGGAATTTGGCAGCATTTTCAAAGTAGAAGTACCCGAAAGTTTTTACCCACAAAAAACCCTGACCTCAAAAGGAAGAATAATTTCTCAAGCCACTGGTAATCCTATAGATGCAAGTCTTACTGTTTTTGAGCCAACCACTCTGAAGGTTTTGGGAACCTATTACAGTGATGCACAAACTGGATATTTTGAATTGCCCTTGCTTGATGGATATAACTATATTGTTGATGTGCGAAAGCGTGGTTTTTCTTTTGCAAGTTTTATGGTTGATTATAGAGATAGTGACAAAAAATATGCACCTGAGCAGGTTGACCTTTTTGAAAGGATTGAATTAGTTGTATCTGTTTATGACAGTGAAATTTTCAGACCGCTCGATGCAAAAGTTACTGTTGAAAACATAAAACAAAAGGGACAGTACTTTTCTGGCAATCTAGTTGAACCAGGTATATATTCTTTCTCCTTACCCTTGGGCTATGAATACTTAGTAAACGCTTCTGCCGATTGGTTTGGAGAGAACTCATTCAAATTGGATGTATCTGATGATGTTATTTTCCGAAGGTTCGAAAGAACACTCCCCCTTGAAGCGAATAAAAGATCCTTTGAAATTCTTATTGCAGATTCCGAAACCGAGGAAGGACTTGCTGCAGAGGTACTAATCAGGAACCTTAATCGCGACGAAACCATAATTTTCTCAGCTGAGGATGTGAAAAATGGAAAGGTAACTGCAATGCTTAGAGAGGGTGATGAGTATGAATTCACTATTCGTGGTGCACAGGGCTACTCTTTTCACAATCAGGTTGTTGATCTCAGCAAACAGGAGTCCTCTACGCTTACCGCTGAGTTGGTCCCGCTAAAAGCACAAACCTCCATACGATTGAATAATATCAATTTTGGCTCAAACTCTGCTGAATTAACATCAGAATCGTTCCCTGAACTTGATAGAGTAATTACCCTAATGAAAGATAACCCAAATATTGTTATCGAATTATCTGCTCATACAGATAATGTTGGGAATGCCAGCTATAATCTTTTACTATCAGAAAAACGAGCCCAAGCTGTAGTTAGATATTTATTGGATTTCGAAGTACCCAATGATAGAATTGTCGCTAAAGGATACGGTCTAAAAAAACCTATGGTACCAAATACTTCTGATGAAAATAGAGCACTTAACCGCCGTGTTGAGTTTAAAATAATAGACATTATTGAAGGCGAAGAAATTGAAGAGATTTAACCCATTGGTTACTATGAAAAATATACGAATCTTATAATGCATTAAAAAAAACCAGTCATGATATCTCCCAATAAAAACATACGCCAAGCATTAATCTTGTGCATTATATTGCTGATGTCCAGCAATACTATTTCTTTTTCTCAAGAAGTCAAATACGAAGATATCTATAGCCAGATTGGAACCCTAAAGCCTCAACAGCTTTTCTTTAGACTTTACCTTTATCAAAATCAAAATCCACACTTTGCTAATACATATGTTCAACTTGGTTATACAGCAGAACAAGTTTTAAGCGAATTAGATCCTCTACGTGATTTTGAGCTTGCAAACTATTGGGTAGGCAATGCAGTACTTTACTACTCTCTTTTCTCTCGGTTTCTTGATGCTAACGAAGTAAGGCGAAATAGAGAATTTTACTCCAACTTACCCATCGAAACAGCGGGAAAAAGAATTGAAAATGAAGATGTATTAAGCTATGTTAATCAGAGAAGTATTTTCTTCAACAACTATAAGGATTCGGTTACTCTAATATACAAGGCATTAGAGAAATCAAAGGATCACTACAACAACTGTGTTAAGATATTCAACCAAATCAATGAAAATTATGATAACCTAAACGATTTACTTCTACTCACCAACCCTACTTTATTAAAAACCTTAGAATCTCTGAAAGAAGAATATTCTCAGAGCATAGAATCGTTCAACAACTATAAATCTCTAATAAATGCTTATCCAATTGAAGGGCACAATCAGGTTTATAAGCTTAAAGTGATTGAGACCTATCGCCTTGATGGGATTACCAATAGTGATTTTCTAAAGGACACCTTCGATCTTTGGGATTATGGAAAATGGACTAAAAATATTTTGCAAGTGTACAATAGTGATATAGTTCCATTACGTAATGAGATAGCATCTATTCAAAAAATGTTTACTGATAATCGAAGAAAGATATCTCTAAGTGAAAGCATTGGCCCAGATGAAACATTTGCTTCTTTTGACGATTTGTTTCTTTTTAGGCTAGGAAAGTACGATAACAATTCTCTGGTAAGAGAACTATTTCGATACCTTGAAGGGAGACAGGACTTTCTCATTATCGAAAAATCTCCTTTAAACAACTCCATCGACAGTACTTCTGATTTGATGAATCGAAAGTTAAGATACTACCATCGATTATCGCAACAGCTGATTTCAACAGAAAAACTGCTAAACACATACAGAGTTGCCATCAATCAAGAAAGGATAAGTCGTTTTAATGAGTTTTTCATTCAACAATACGGAGGTGAAACCGGTCTAATTCGGTTTGCCAATCAGGAAAAACAGTTCCTTGATCAAACCATAAATTATGCTTTGAATAACCTTAATGTTTATCTTGAAAAAGAAACAAATTATAGGAGCATGCTAGGTTATTCCACTGGTGCTCGTGGGGTATCCATACCTCTATACCCAGTACCTTTTCACAGTCCCGATTTTAAAACTCAAACCTATCTCACAAAGTATGTGTTTGACATTCAAGGAGAACCAAAATATTCATCTGGTTCTATCCAAAGGACCAGTCGAAGTCCAATGGCTTTTGTTGCAAAAGTAGATGCTAACAAAAAGGTTGAATGGGTTCGTGAGGTTGGGGCAAAAGGTAGAGATGCTTTGCCCAAAGGTGATGCTGCAACCCATGTTAAAGGATTCGATCAGGGTTGCATGGCTATAGTTAGTGGGAATATATCTGAGGATGAATATAGCAATAGGTTAATCAGGCTAGATGATAAAGGAAGGGATGTGTTCGACAAAAAAATTGATATAAGTGCACCACCTGTTTTCTTCGATTTCGATGATATTAATCAGATATGTCTAATTGGTTTTGGAAATAATAATAACGATACTCTTGATATTTACAACGGGTTTACTATCACAAAAACTGATTCATTGGGAAACATTCAATGGCAAACACAAATTGATCTACAAGGACAACTGATTGACATGATTCGTACTGAGGGTAAATACTTGGCGTTTTTCAACTTTATCTCAATGGAAATAAATGGGAATAAGGTAAATGCTGGCAATGATGATCAGCATATGGCTCATGTAATTGTTGAATTTTCAGAAGAAGGAAAATTTATAAGACATACCCCAATCCTTTCCAATGAAAGTTTCTGTATTAATCGTATTTTTAGCATCTCAAGTAATGAAATTAACCTTTTGGGTTATAGTAATGGAATAAACCAATCGACAAGCGAGTTTAAATACCTTATCATTACTTCCCAAGGTGAAATAATATACAAAAACTTCGAGGATCAATAATGTTTAAGTAAACTTTGTGGTAGCAAAATATTGGATCTTTTAATAATTTATACTTTTTCATGTTTTATTGACGTTATTATAAGTTAGCTTTTTAGAATTCAGTTAATCTTCATTTTGGTATTTTTTTTGTTGAAATTAAATTTTAAAAATTAACAATTATTCGAATAAAAATGAGACTAAAAACAACCATCCTTTTACTTTTAATATCAGCCTCTTTATTTGCGCTTTCTCAGGAATCCAAAACGGTTAGCGTTGAGAAGAACAGATTTAACCTTGTTGAAGAGATGACCCTTAAAGATCAGATGCTCGATACGATTTTTTATAAAGGTAGGGTATACTTTAAGGACGGAAACTACACAGAGGCGTATCTAAATTATAATTTACTAACTAACAGTATCTTTTTTCTAAATGATGAGAAAAAAGCTTTTCAGCTTGTGGGATTACCTGAAATTTCTACCATCATATACGGGAAAAGAACATTTCTTCCCATAAACTCAAAAGAAGTTGCTGAAGTAATTGAGACCCTCAATGGCCAAGTTCAACTCTTACTAAATCGAAAGGTTGAAATTAAAAACACTGCTGAATACAGGGGCGCTTATGGTACTTCTACTGCAACATCATCTGTAACCCGGGTTAACGCATGGGATGATGTAGGCGCTCATATCCCAATAGATAGGGCAGTAAATATTGAAATATCCCTTAAATCTCAATACCTTCTTAAAAAAAATGATAAAATAGTTCCCATAAATAGAATAAGAGACCTTCGAAAAATCTATCCCGATAAATGGGAACAGCTAAAAGAATTTGTTCAAACCAATAATTTTAAGTTCAACAACAAAAATGACGTGGTAAGCATTATTAAATTCTGCAATGAATAGATAAGGTTTTAAATGCTATTGATTTATTTTAACTCCTATTATTAGGAGTTTTTTTTATTATTATTTGAAAGATTTTTTTAAAAAAATTTCGATTATAAGAAAAGTATATTTTATTCGCATTTTCAATTATCTTTTTTAAATTTTGTAAGCTTCTTGATTTAGAATTAGCAATATCTAAATGTAGTTTAAGGTCGTTCAATTTTAGTATATTTGTACCACCTTAACAATCTCCGATAAATAAAATTTTCAAGCAAAAAAAACTGCACCATGTCAAAAATACTTGTAATAGATGATGAACGGGCAATTCGGAATACTCTCAAAGAAATCTTGGAGTATGAAAAACATGAGGTTGACCTAGCCGAAGATGGTATTTCAGGAATTGAACTTTTTCAAAAAAATAATTACGACGTGGTTCTGTGCGATATTAAAATGCCACAAATGGATGGCATTGAAGTTCTCGATCAACTTCAAAACCAATCTTCAGAAATTCCTGTAATAATGATTTCTGGACATGGAAATATCGACACCGCAGTGGAAGCCATAAAAAAGGGTGCTTTTGATTTCATTGAAAAACCACTAGACCTCAACCGTATACTCATCACCATTCGAAATGCTACCGATAAAACTACGCTAATTAAAGAAACTAAAATTCTCAAAAAGCAAGTTAATAAAACGTTCGACATCGTTGGCGAATCTCAAGCAATACAAAAGGTAAAGGAGATAATCGATCGGGTTGCAACTACTGATGCAAGGGTTTTAATTACAGGAGCCAATGGAACGGGTAAAGAACTGGTTGCTCGTTGGCTTCACGAAAAAAGTAACCGTGCCGATATGCCTTTTGTTGAGGTTAACTGTGCTGCAATACCATCCGAACTTATTGAAAGTGAACTCTTCGGCCACGAAAAGGGAGCATTTACTTCAGCCATTAAGCAACGTAAAGGTAAATTTGAACAAGCCGATGGCGGCACTCTTTTTATGGACGAAATAGGCGATATGAGTTTAAGCGCACAGGCGAAGGTACTCCGAGCACTTCAGGAAAACAAGATTACTCGCGTAGGCAGTGACAAAGATATTAATGTACATGTAAGAATAATAGCTGCAACGAACAAGAACCTTCAAGAAGAGATTGAGGCAGGCAGGTTTAGGGAAGACCTATATCACCGCTTAAGTGTAATCATTATACATGTGCCTGCACTTAATGAACGTTTAGATGACATTCCCATTCTGGCAAGGCATTTTATTGATCTAATTTGCGAAGAGTACGGAATGCCTTCAAAAAAAATTACCGAAGATGCAATATTAGCACTTCAAGAAAACTTGTGGACTGGAAATATCCGAGAATTTAGAAATGTTATTGAACGGCTAATTATACTTTGTGACAAGGAAATCACTGGAAAAGATGTAAAATCATTCTCACAGCCAATATTCAAGTAGTAGAATACAATTAATTCTTAAAAAAGAAGCAAGCCGATGATTGATTTAGGCTATCGTCTGTTTGCTCTTCAACCAGTTTGGTGTCAATTTGATCAACAAAAATATCAGCCAAACTTAAGAAAGGTGGAATCTTATTACCATACTTTCGGGCAGGAAAATAAACCACTTGCTGATAAAAGTAGTTGGGATTTCCTGACATGTATATATCCCCAATTAGGTATAATATGGTTTTTGTGTCACGCATTTATGTTCAATAATTCATAACAATAAAAATCAATACAATATAACAACTTTTTTTTCATTCTGCAATACTCAATCAACTAATTTTTAGATGATCTAGGTCATTTTTTGCATTTTTTAAGATATAAGCTAAAAATTGCTGGAGCTTATTAGTACTATAGGGTTATACTACGACAATTCTATAGTGCTTATCGGGATAAACTTCTCGCCCCATCCCCTGGATACAGAAAAAACTCTGGATTTCACCAGAGTTTCATACCCTTTTGGGTGGAAGATGGGGCTTCCCGATACAGCTTCGCTTTTCGGGATAAACTTCTCGCCCCATCCCCTGGATACAGAAAAAACTCTGGATTTCACCAGAGTTTCATACCCTTTTGGGTGGAAGATGGGGCTTCCCGATACAGCTTCGCTTTTCGGGATAAACTTCTCGCCCCATCCCCTGGATACAGAAAAAACTCTGGATTTCACCAGAGTTTCATACCCTTTTGGGTGGAAGATGGGGCTCGAACCCACGACCTTCGGAACCACAATCCGACGCTCTAACCAGCTGAGCTACATCCACCATTTTGCGGATGCAAATATAGAAACTTTTTTTATTACTGTTTATATCCAAAAAGTCATTTTTTTCCGTTTTAAAATTCAATCATACAAATTTAAGTTTGCTCTAGTAATTAATGCTTGTATTGACCAAATTTCAATATTATTCATAAATTGCAGCATTAACTAGCAATGGTCAATCTAAAAAAAATATCGATAAATAATACGACAAGCCTACAGGCATTCCAAATAATACGTTACATCGCATTAATTGGAATAAGCATTTTCTTTACCAAATTTGGGTTAAGTCGAGAAGAAATAGGAATATATGAGACTGTTCTCTTCATTTCGGGGCTTCTCACATCTTTTTGGGTTTCGGGTTTAATCCAAGCAATGCTCCCAATCATAAAAACAAAAACGGATGAAAAAGGCTCTGGCCTTTTCAACGCATTTATTGTGATTCTAATACTATCATTTGTCACCCTGTTTGTTGGATTGGCTTTTGAGCCAGTTTTAAGAAAACTAGATAGCATAAGTTTATTTCAATATTATCAACTAGCAATTCTATACACAGCAATAAGCGCACCCGGGAACATAATAGAGTATATTTACTTACTAAATAATAAATTCAAGAGCATTATCAACTATGGAATTGTAATTTTCACGATTCAAATTGCCTCTATATGCATTGCACTAATATTTGGTTTTGGTATAGTTGGAGCCATTTATGCCCTTTTGGGTACAGCTATTCTTAAATTTCTATGGGCAATATACTTAATTGTTAAGTATTCAAAAATTTGCATTTCAATACCGTTTATTAAACATTTCATTTCTTTGGGATTTCCTTTAATGGGAAAATTCCTTCTTAGTGGTTCAGCAACATACATAGATGGGTTAATTATTACTTCAAGATTTAACTTGAGTGCTTTTGCCATTTTTCGATTTGGAGCACGTGATCTGCCCTTGGTTACTCTTATGTCGAATGGTTTAAGCAACTCGATGCTTCCTGATTTTGCCATTAAGGAAAAAATTAAGAAAACGATGCAACTACTTAAGCATAGAACACAGTGGCACATGCATCTACTATTTCCCATTACTATGGTTACAATCTTACTCAGCAAACCATTGTTTCCTATCGTTTTCAATGCAGATTTTAAGGATAGTGCAGAAATATTTATGATCTATCTTCTTACCATAAGCAGTAGGATGGTCTTCCCCCAAACAGTGGCAATAGGATTAGGAAAAACTAAAGCTTTACTGGGAATATCTATTGTTGAACTTTTTATTAATGTTTCATTAAGCCTACTATTTGTTCAATGGATGGGTATTGTAGGAGTAGCCTGGGCAACAGTTATTGCCTTTTGGGTTGAAAAAGTTCTTATATCTTTTTACCTTTACATTCGTTTAGGGATTAAGCCATCGGAGTATACTCCAATCAAGGAATACTTACTTTATACCATTTTAATGGCTTTGGTTTTTGTGGTAACGTTATTATGGATGTAACATTGCTTTTTTTATAAAACATTAATGTCAACAGAGAAAGAAATTGACAAAATCATTAATGATATTAAAAGACTACGCAACGGTGAGTTGGTTAGTTTTTTAAGTCAATCTGGTATTTTTTACAAAATTGCTTATGGTGTAACAATCCCTGAACTTAAAGAAATTGCACAATCCCATTATGGTAATCATCCGCTTGCCATGCAACTTTTTGAACAGGAAATCAGAGAATGTAAAATATTAGCATCTATGATTGATGATCCTTCTATGGTAACAGGTGAACAGATAGACACATGGGCACAAAGCTTCACCAACCACGAGATTGTTGAACAGGTTTGCAGCAACCTATTCTGGAAATCGGAATATGCCCTCTCGCGCAGCATGGAATGGTGTCTTAGCGGTGATGAATTACTTCAAAAAGGGGGACTTATTATTGCTGCCCGAGCGGCAAGCAATCAAGGAATAAGTGATTCAATCTTTGAACCTTATATCGAAATCATTGAAAATTTCGATGACACCCAAATATCACAAAATAAAAGCACAACAGCCTTTACCCTTAGGCAGATTGCTTCACGAAGCAATAACCTTAACACAATGGTATTAAATGCTGCAAAACAAATGTCCGAATCAGTAAATGAACATAGGGCTTGGGTTGGCAATCAGCTAATATTTGAACTTGATGATATGGAAGGGTAATAGTCTTCCTTTTCCCTAGGTTAATTTGACGTTCATCAAATGATTCATTGCATTCATTGAAAAACCAATTAATAAAATAGGTGTTTATGGATTTTTTTTTAGCTTTATTCCGCTGAAAAATAGTATGCTTATGAAAGCCATAAAAAGACTTATAAAGCATTTTAAATTCATAAACATCTTAATAAATCCCTTTTTCCATGCTATTCTTGTATTCGGAATAGTTATTTATATTCTTTTCCCATTAACCCAAAAATATCAAATTGAACTTTTTACAACCGGTGTATTAAGTACCCGTGAGAATACCATACTTTTCGATGATCTTAATGGAGATGGGAATTCAGAGATGATTACCTTAGGTATAAACTTACTGGGAAATGTTTGTGCTTTTGTTTACGAGCAAAATGATAAGTTAATAGATCAGTGGAATTTTAAAGGGAAATTTTTAAATCCAAATCAAGTTGGTCTTTTTACTGGCTCCCATAATCCCAGCGAAATAAAAAAGGTTTACATTTTCACTCAGCATCACGATAGCATTTTCTTAAATGCCTTCGATCCCTTGGGTACAAAAAAAATCGTTTTTCAAAACCTATTTGTTTGTAAGGTTGGCACCGGAGGTGATGCATTTGATGCTACGGCATTTTTCCATGGATGGTTCGATTTTCACGAATTAGGCTATAACCAAGCCTTGTTTAGCTTAAATGCCGGACATTCGCAGAAACCGAGGCAACTATTTATTTTTGATCCAATTACATTTAATCTGCATGCTTCACTATCGGATGGTACACCAAAGCATACCACTGAATTGTACCATAGATCTTCTGATTCAAGCCTCTTTATTATTACCAAAACACCTGCTGTGTCAAACATTCCCGATTCATCAAGTGAGGTTTATCACGACCGTATCAGCTGGTTATTCATATACGATAAAAACCTTAAGCCCATAATAGAACCAATCCCTTTTGATAAACCCAGATCTAGACTAACCCACTTCTATTACACTAACCAAAAGGGTGTTGATGACAACTTAGGGTCATATATTTACCATAGCGATTATGGCTGGCAAATGGATTTCTTTGCTCTTGATACGGAATTTAATGTTGTGAGCCTTGACGCTGAATACAAATACAATTTCAGGGAATTAATATCATGGCGATCATCGATTCATAAAGCCCGATGGGAGAATAATAACTATTGCATTATATTTACTGACAAAGGGTGGATCATACCAATAAGCAAGAGCAACAATAAGGTTATTGCTCAGAAGCCCATAGAAACACCAATAGGGGTATTTTGCGTAGCAGAAATTAACAACGAGAACCAACTGCTTACGATATACAGCCTTGAGAATGAATTATGGTTATCCACCCCTGATTTAAAACACCCTGCCAAAATTGATATGCCTTCCATGTATGCCATTCCCGATGCCATATTTCGTTTTTCTGGTGTCTATTCAATGGATGGAAAAAGCATGCCAGTTTTTAACATTGGTAAATTATGGTTTGCTGCTCAAATTGTAAAAAATCCATTGTATACTTTTCGGGTTATCATCTATTTGTTAATCTTTTTAAGCATATACGGGTTCATCCTATTAATTAGATTTTCACAAAAGTATCAAACTCAACGCAGACAAAAGAATGAGCAGGAGATGGCTCGACTTCAACTGCAGGTAATAAAAAACCAGATTGATCCTCATTTTACACTCAACATTCTCAACAATATTAGCAGCGTTATCTTCACAAATCAAAAGGAATTAGCCTTTGAATTCTACAACAAATTTACCCAGCTAATCAAAAGAGTACTTACCAATTCAGGAAAACTATTTACCACCTTAGAAGAAGATTTAAAGTTCATCGAAAACTACCTTTCACTTGAAAAGTTAAGGCTAAACAACGACCTAGACTATGAAATTGTTGTAGACAGTGAAATTCATGTGAATGAAATTAATCTACCCAGAATGCTTCTTTTCACATTCGTTGAAAATGCTATTAAGCATGGCCTTTGTCTTAAAACTGATAACAGAAAATTGTACATTTCCATAACAAAAAAAGGAGAGCTTATTTACGCAACCATTGAGGACAATGGTATTGGACGAGAGAAAGCAAAAGAATTGGGCACTACTGGAACAGGCAAGGGCTTAAGTATTGTGGACCAAATAATTGAAATATACAAAAAAATATCGCACCAACATATTTCATATACTATTGAGGATATCAACTACACCCCTGAAAATTTTGGCACAAGAGTGATTATTGAAATGGAAATGGATAATCTCGTGAAGAAGGATTCAAAAGAATAAAAATTAATTATCAAATTTCAACCTCTTAGTTTTGCCTACGTCTTTTATCAAATTGCTTCAATATTCTTGTACTGATTTATACCCTTTTATACTGTTAATTTGGCACTACCCTTTACTTGGTACAGGAATTGTGTTTATGCACTTCGAATAAATAATCACAAAAAAATAATCATGTTTAGATCGTCAAACCCTGCTCTAAGCGAGCAGATATTTGTTAAGCAAAGAACCGCAGCCACTTCTTCGGAAGTAATGACCATTGAGGGAACTAAATACAAAACTATGCTTATGCTAGGGCTTGTTGTCCTTGGTGCAATATATACCTGGCGCCTTGCTTTTATTGAATCTCCCTCGGTAATGACATGGATGCTCATTGGTGGGATTGGTGGATTTGTCACTGCTCTTGTAACCGTATTCTCACCTAAAAGTGCACCCATAACTGCACCAATTTACTCGGTTCTAGAAGGATTACTTCTGGGAGGGCTATCAGCCATAATGGCAGCACAGTACGGTCTAGGAATTATTACTCAAGCAGTTGGATTAACCTTTGCCACCTTTTTCTTTATGCTAATCCTTTACCGTTCGGGCACCATTGAGGTTACGGCTAAGTTCCGCATGGCGGTTTTTGCAGCCACTGGAGCCATTGCTTTAATGTACTTCATTTCTTTCATAATGAGCATTTTTGGTGTTTCAATTGGTTTCATTCACGATGGGGGAATACTAAGCATCATCATCAGCCTAGTGGTAATAGGCGTTGCTGCTCTGAACCTTGTTCTCGATTTCGATTTCATTGAACAAAGTGCAACTGCTGGTTCCCCAAAATACATGGAATGGTATGGTGCATTTGGGTTGATGGTAACGCTTATTTGGCTATACATTGAGTTTTTAAGATTACTTTCGAAGTTTAACAGAAGGAGCTAAGACAAAAAACTGTATAAAAAAATATCACTGTTATTTTGTTATTATGTTTAATGTTAATAATTTTGCAGCCCATAATTCAGGTAAAAAGTTAAAAAAGATTAATACTTGCAAAATGAAAAAGGAAATACATCCCAAGAATTACCGACTGGTGGCGTTCAAGGACATGTCGAATGAGCATGTTTTCATCACCAAATCGACAGTAAACACAAAGGAAACCCTTGAGGTTGATGGAGTAGAGTACCCATTGGTTAAAGTTGAAATTTCGAACACATCGCATCCATTCTATACCGGTAAAATGAAGTTGGTTGACACTGCAGGACGCGTTGACAAGTTCATGTCGAAGTACAAAAAACATCTTGACAAGAAGACTAAGTAAACCATCAATTCCAACAAATTCAGTCAATACTTGGGAATTGAATACATACACATTGAAAGCTCCTCAGGGAGCTTTTTTTATTGGCACATATGTCATTTTCCTTATAATGGTATAACTTTGTAATTTACATCGTAAAATTAAGTCAATGGAAAAACATGTAATTCTCTTTGACGACTCAAGATGGGCACATCTACTTCCGCTTACCTATACACGTCCAGTATCACTAATTCGTATAGGAATTTTAACCATAAAGGAAAAATGGGAAAAGATCCTCAGTGTTAATTGTTATTTTCATACAAAGGATTATTTATCGGAAAAGTTTCCTCTCCCCAAATACAAGGCTCCTTGCCTTTTAATCAATGGCGGAGTGCTTCCAGATAAAACAGTGGTCAAAAGAATTCAGTCATTGAAGGTTGGTGACTCTTTGGCTTACAACTCAACATTAATTGCAGCATATTTACCCACACAACCTGATAGTAGCTTTTTGCCAAACCTAGAGGCATTCCCAAGTGCCCAAAGGCTTTCCGATGAACCGTTAATGGTATTTCACCCGTGGGATATCTTCACTCTCAACGGAAGGGCTTTTGAGATTGATTTCGAAATGATCACTTTTAGTAGAAAATCACAGCCAATATCTCCTACCAATAACGTGCTAAACCCAGAAAGGGTTTTTGTTGAGGAAGGTGCTAAGGTAGAGTGTGCCACTCTTAATGCTCAAACAGGACCAATTTACATTGGAGCCAATGCCGAGGTGATGGAAGGTTCTTTGGTTCGAGGACCATTTGCTCTATGCGAAAGTTCAACACTGAAACTTGGGGCAAAGATATATGGCCCAACAACCATTGGTCCTGGGTGCAAAGTTGGCGGAGAGGTAAACAACAGCATTTTCTTTGGCAACAGCAATAAAGCGCACGATGGTTTTTTAGGAAACTCTGTTATAGGTGAATGGTGCAACATAGGTGCCGATAGCAATAACTCCAACCTCAAAAACAACTACGCCGAGGTTAAACTCTGGTGTTACGTAAAGCAAAGCTTTGTGAATACAGGGTTGCAGTTCTGCGGGTTGATCATGGGTGATCATTCCAAATGCGGAATTAACACCATGTTCAATACTGGTACTACTGTTGGTGTTAGCGCTAATATCTTTGGCGATGGCTTCCCCCGAAACTTTATCCCCTGCTTTTCATGGGGTGGAGCGCAGGGATATACGGTGTATAAACTTGAAAAAGCCTTGGAAACAGCGCAGAAGGTTATGGAACGCAGAGGTGTGCTCCTTGAAAAGATTGACATCAACATTCTCTCAAAAATCTTTGAACTATCTTCTGAACAAAGGCACTTCTAAGAAGATTTGGCACAAGCCTTGCAGAATAGGTAATTCACATTGCAAGCACCCTTTTCAGTGACAGGTTGTCACACTTATAAGAAATTATAGCATTTAACATGACCAAAAAATTCGATTTAAAAATAATCAACCCATACAACCTTGATTCTGTTGATCGCGAAGCTGAATTTATTCCGCTTTTCACTGATGAGGATGGAGAGCTGTCTAAGACAGATATCCCAAATACTCTTCCCATCCTAGCACTTCGAAATACCGTTCTGTTTCCCGGTGTTGTACTTCCCATTACAGTGGGTAGAGACAAGTCCGTTAGGCTGGTAAAAAGCCTAGCTGGGAAAAACCGGTTTATTGGTGCCGTTTCACAGATGGATGCCAAGATTGAAGACCCCGAAACCAAAGATCTATTCACCCTAGGGACAGTAGCTCGCGTTCTAAAGGTACTCGAAATGCCCGATGGCAGCACCTCGGTTATTCTTCAAGGTTTTCACCGTTTTCAGGTTGAAGAATTCCTCACCAGTGAGCCATTCTTTACCGCATCAATCAAAGTACTTAGCGATGTACCTATTGATGAGAAAGATGAAGAGTTTAAAGCTTTAATTGGTTCAATCAAAGATTTCGCCCTTAAGATTATCAACCTTTCGCCCAATATGCCCCAGGAGGGCAGCTTTGCCATTAAAAATATTGACAACAACTACTTTTTAATTAATTTCATTTGCTCCAATATTGAGCTACCTGCTACCGACAAGCAAATCCTGCTGGAAAAAAATGACCTTAAAAGTAGAAGTGTGCAGCTACTCCAATTCCTTTCGCGTGAGATTCAACTTCTAGAGATCAAAAATGACATCCAGAACAAAGTTAGGTTGGATATGACGCAGCAGCAAAAGGAGTTTTTCCTTCACCAGCAGATGAAGACCATTCAGAATGAGTTGGGAGGAAACCCCGTTGAGCAAGAAATTGAAGAGTTTAAAAAGCAAGCCTCTGCCAAAAAATGGAGTAAAGAAGTAAAATCCATATTTGATCGTGAACTTACAAAGCTTAGCCGGATGAATCCAATGGCTGGCGATTACTCCGTGCAGCATAACTATGTTCAACTCATGCTTGATTTACCCTGGAACGAATACACCAAGGATAGCTTCGATCTGAAAAAAGCCCAGAAAATTTTAGACGAGGACCATTTTGGTTTAGAGCAAGTTAAGGAAAGAATTCTGGAACATCTCGCTGTTCTAAAATTGAAAGGAGATATGAAGGCTCCTATACTCTGCCTTTACGGACCTCCGGGTGTGGGAAAAACATCACTGGGTAAATCGGTGGCTCGAGCATTAAACCGTAGGTACGCCCGCATATCGTTGGGTGGTTTGCACGATGAAGCAGAAATTCGAGGTCATCGAAAAACATACATTGGCGCCATGCCCGGAAGGATTATCCAAAATATAAAAAAGGTAAAGGCATCGAACCCTGTATTCATCCTCGATGAGATAGATAAAGTTGGAAAAGATTTTCATGGCGATCCTGCCTCTGCATTACTAGAGGTTCTTGACCCAGAGCAGAATAGCACCTTTCATGACAATTATTTGGACATAGAGTTTGACCTTTCTCGGGTTCTCTTTATTACAACTGCCAACAATATCTCAACAATAAATCCTGCGCTACGCGACAGGATGGAACTTATTGAGGTAAGTGGTTATATTCGTGAAGAAAAGGTGGAGATTGCCAAACGGCATCTTATCCCCGATCAGCTTGCAAACCACGGGCTCAAGAAAAACCAACTCACAATACCCAATGAGGTTTTGGATGAGGTTATTCAAGGCTATACCCGCGAGAGCGGTGTAAGAACCCTCAATCAACGTATTGCCAAAATTGTAAGGCATACTGCCAAGAAAATCGCTTTCAACGAGGATCATTCAACCAGCGTAAACGTTGCAGATCTAAGGAAAATTTTGGGTGTTCCCAAATACCTTAAGGACATCTATCAGGACAATGACCTGGCGGGTGTTGTCACTGGGTTAGCATGGACTGAAACTGGAGGAGATATTCTTTTCATCGAAACCAGCCTAAGCAAAGGCAAGGGTAACCTTGCCATTACTGGCAATCTGGGTGATGTAATGAAGGAATCGGCCATTATTGCTCAACAATACATTAAGGCACACAGCGAAGTTCTTGGACTTAACCCAGATCTATTTGGCAGTTGGGATGTTCATCTCCATGTCCCAGAAGGGGCAATCCCTAAGGATGGACCTTCGGCGGGCATTACCATGGTAACATCATTAGCTTCAGCTTATACCCAACGAAAGGTACGCAAGGGTGTTGCCATGACTGGTGAGATAACATTAAGAGGAAAGGTTTTACCTGTTGGAGGAATCAAAGAAAAGATACTTGCCGCTAAACGTGCCGGAATTAAGGAGATCATCCTTTCGAAGGATAATGAGAAAAATGTTTCCGAAATAAAGGACATCTACATCAAAGGGCTTACCTTTAATTATGTTGATCATATCAGCGAGGTTCTAGAATACGCACTATTGAAATCCAAGGTTAAATCTGCAAAGATTATAGCATAATCTTACAAACTTATCATTTGCTGTATTCAAACTAAAAGGTATTACCTTTGTACTTGTCGCTTAATACAAAATAATCGATATGGAGAAAATAGCAGTATTTCCAGGAACCTTCGACCCCTTTACTGTTGGACACGAAGCCTTAGTAAAACGAGCATTATCGATCTTCGATAAGGTTATTGTTGCCGTTGGTAAAAATATCTCGAAAAAAACGCTCTTTACACTTGAACAACGAATAAACATGATAAGTGAAGTGTTTAGCCATGAACATCGGGTTGAAGTTAAAGGCTACGAAGGACTTACGGTTGACTTTTGTAATAGCATAGGTGCACGATTCCTGTTACGTGGACTTCGAACTTCTGCTGATTTTGAGTACGAAAGGGCAATAGGACAGGTAAACAAGGCCATGAAACCTGATTTGGAATCGGTATTTCTACTCACGGCTCCTGAGCATACACCAATAAATTCAACCATAGTAAGGGATATTCTGGAGAATAATGGCGATGCGTCAAAATTTTTACCAAAGGGCATCAACATAAATAAGTATCTCAAACGTTAAGGATTTGATGGTAAGGAATAAAATTTAACAATTCCCAAATGAGCCTCTTTAAAACAATTCTGACGTTCGCCCTTGTATTTTTCATGCTATTCTTCAAAACATTAGGGCAGGTAACTCTTAGCGGAAATGCTCCCTCGTACAAAGGCGAAGAGCTGATTTTTTTTCAATTTTCCGATTTAATATCCCGAACTGAGATACCCATTGGACGATGCACTGTTATGCCTGATGGCAATTTTTCGGTTGATCTAAAGATTGATGAAACAGAATTTATCTTCAGCCATTTAGGCATCTATAAGATCTACCTTTTTGCTGAACCTGGCAAAAAGTACCAAATTGTGTTACCCGATAGTGAGCCCAAAACAGAAAGTCAGAGGCTTAACCCATTTTTTCGGGAAGTGGAGGTACATGTTGGTATTACCAATATCGAAAAGGATGATCTTAATATTCTCATCAGCTCCTTTGATACCGCCTTCAACGAGCATTTTGATCAGATAGTCATGGATGCATACGCAGGTATTCAAAGTACTCCTCTTGACTCCTTGATCAATCAGATTGAGTCAATTTACGGCAAATTTGACCAACCTTTTTTCACTTCTTACCGGCATTACCGTTATGGGCTTATTAGTCAGCTTTCGCTGATGCAAAAATCGCGTAGCATATCGGATAAATACTTTCTTAATAAACCCATTCTGTACAACAATCCATCCTACATGGAATTGTTTAATCTGCTGTACGATAAGTATTTTCTGTTTTTTGCTCGATCCGAATCGGGACAGGCTGTGTTTAGCAATATATCGGATGAAAAGAGCTACACAAACCTTAAAGCCACATTAGCTGAAGACGATGTTCTTGCCAACGACTCGTTGCTTGAACTAGTGATTCTTAAAGGTTTGCACGATGGGTTTTTCGATGATAAGTTTTCGCGCTCAGCGCTGCTAACAATCCTTGATTCGCTTTACTCACAAACTCAAATTGCCGAGCACCTGATAATTGCCGAAAATATCCGATCGAAGGTTACTCGCTTGCTTCCTGGATTCGTTCCAACACCATTTGAATTGTATTCATCGGAGGGGAAGCTAATGTCACTCAACGATTTTGAGGGCAAGTACGTTTATCTTAACTTTTGCAGCACATCGAGCTACACATGCTTACAGGAGTTCACTCTTCTGGAAAAACTTTACGAAAAGCATGGCAAATTTCTTGAAATAGTTACCATATCAATTGATAAAGACGCTCAGGAACTGAAAAGTTTTGTTGAACAAACAAAATATTCGTGGACATTTCTACACTATGGTAATAAGCCAGATATTATTCGTGATTTTGATGTTAGGGCATACCCCACTTACTTTTTGATAGGTCCCGATAGGACATTGATCATGTCGCCTGCAGCCTCGCCCAGAGAGAATTTCGAAATCCTTCTTTTTAAATTGCTAAGATCAAAGGGAGAGATATAGAAAGGGTTTAGCCCTTAGTTTATTCCTGCCGATAGAAATACGTCTTTTACTGAACTATAAGTTCCGTTGAGGTAGTTGCTAATCTCGTTTCGATTAACCCATCGCGCTTCAGTGATATTCTCGATTGCTTGTGGTACAAGTTTTTCGTTGCCTGAATAATTCATGTTAAACCATTTGGTTTTTTTTAGCACTCGTTTTTCACCTTCCAGATAGGTATGAAATGTTGTAACCAAAGGCTTAACGATTGATAAATTGGAAATTCCACATTCTTCGGACACCTCACGAAGTGCTGTCTCTTCCATCTTTTCGCCAGCATGCCCTTTCCCCTTGGGTAAATCCCAGTAATCGTTTCGTTTGATAAGCAGAAAATCACCCTGCTGGTTTTGAACAAGTCCTCCGGCTGCTTTTATTACGACATAATGATTACAAAGAGTATTAAATACTGCATCCACATCTTCGCCATAAAGGAATAGGTTCTGAAGGTTTGTCGAGTTATGAAAAAAATCAAGTAATTTTGCAACCTCGTCAGGTTCTTCGTACTTAATGAATAAGCCTTCGCCTTCATTAAAGTTTTGTATTACCTGATCAGTAATGACAATCTTTCTTGTATCAAAATAAACCGAATACTCTTTTGCCATGATTAAAAGTAATGTTGTTACAAAGTTAATAGAAATAAATGCAATTAAGCTAAATCTTTCAAATCCATTCACTTGGGCATCGGGTTGGAAATCGCCCATATACTGCGATAACCGGCGAGCCCTTTCTTACCCAATTGTACGTAAGGAAATTTGTCAAAGTTTTCAAAATATTATCAACAGCCAATTTCCCGGGGTAAACGTCATTGCTGGAGTGGCAACTGGAGCAATTGCTCATGGTGCACTAGTTGCCCACGAGATGAATTTACCCTTTGTTTACGTACGTTCATCTCCCAAGAAACACGGATTGGAGAATTTGGTTGAGGGCGATTTAAAGTTTGGTTCAAAAGTGGTGGTAATTGAGGACCTTATTTCAACTGGGCAAAGCAGCTTGAATGCTGTGGAGGCACTCAGAGCGGCTGGTTGTGAAATTATGGGAATGGTTGCCATTTTCACCTACGACTTCGATATTGCAAAGCAAAATTTTGCGAAGCAAAATGTTTCTCTTTTTACCCTGGCTTCTTATAACGATTTAATTGAACATGCATTGGAGAAAGGGCTAATTAGCTCCGATCATCTTGAAACCCTCAAAGAATGGAGAGAAGATCCAGAGCATTGGGGAATTTAACACAGAAAAAATAGCTTAAAATGACCTCCGTTGAAAGCAAAATAGTGTCCATTAAACGTCTCGATGAAGATGTTTACAAGGTTTTATCGAGTTTTAAAAATTTCACGCCATTTGCTCAAGCAGCAAAACTCGAAAACTGGCAAGCTGATGACGATTGGTGTCGATTCGATGTTCAGGGAATAAAGGATGCCGGGTTAAGAATTATCGAAAGAGAACCTTTCAAAACCTTAAAAGTTACCGGTGATGGGAAAATCCCATTCGAGTTCTTCGTTTGGATTCAGCTGAAACAAGTTGCTCCCTATGACACTCGTATGAAAATTACGCTAAAAGCAGATTTGAATTTCATGATGAAAACGATGCTAGGCTCTAAACTTCAGCAGGGGGTTGATGCGATTGCCGATCAGATAGCTGCTGCGTTTAACAGATAAAGTTTGGATATCGATGCTGGATATTGAGCTGACCTAATTTGGGAAAGGTCAATTTTTCACTCGCTCACAAACGAGACCTCCTTAAAGCAAAATTCCCTTACTTCGTCTGAATCAGTTTTTAGTAATAGTTCTCCTGAATCCCTTACACCAAATATCTTGGCTCTAAAGGTTACATCATTGGCCATGTATGTATAATAACTATCCTTTCTATACAATTTGCAAAAATAGTCATTTGAAATGGCTTCAATATTATTGCACTTAAGTTGATGGTACCTGCTTGATAAGGCTGAACAAAGTTTCTTGAGCAAATTATCAAGTTTAAACAATCGTTGAGTTAAAATATGCAGAGATGTGGGATTAGGAATATCATCCGAAAATGTTTTTTGGTTAACATTCAACCCAATGCCAATAATCGAAACATCCATTAAGTGCGAGCTAAAGCTGTTCTCAATAAGAATTCCTGAAATCTTATTATCGCCTACGTAGATATCGTTTGGCCATTTGATCGACGTATTGCCTACTAATAAATCAAGGGTATCACAAATGGCAAGCGCAGTAATCTTTGAAATTAGAAACTGATTCTTGACAGGTAAAAACGAGGGGTGGAGCAATACGCTAAAGGTAAGGTTCATGCCACTCTGACTCTCCCAAACATTACCTCTCTGCCCTTTGCCTTCGGTTTGAAACTTTGCAGCAACAACAACACCTTCAGCAGCATTCTTTTGGGCTAAAAAGGCAATATGCGTATTGGTTGACTCTACCTCGTTGAGCCAAATAATATTCTCACCAATATTAAGCTGTTGCATTGATCGACCTGTATAAACTTTACAAAGATAGCTAATACAACAGCTAATTTGACCTTTGTGTAAGATGAAAAAAATACTCGCTCAGATTAAGATTTAACGATAATCGTCAAATTCATAAGTAGCTTGTAAATAAGAAGAGAATACACCTAATCCGCCATTAATATTAGAATAAATAGGAGTTGGCTCAACAAAAGGGTTATCCCCACCCCAAGAAAAAAGTGTTCTATGATAGCTGTAATAGTGCTCATCGGTTGAAAGAATAATGATGCTAATATTTTCCCAATTCATGCCATAGAAATTCATCTTAAATAAAATATTTTGTCCATCACTATCAATATCAGAGAATAAATTCCGCCCAACTTTACTATTGTAACAGTATGTAGTATCTTCCCAACTATCATAATAGCATTGGTATAATGCGATTAAGCTCCTATAGAAATTTCTCTCCTCGGGAGGGTCTTTGATGAAACCAGAAACTACAATATCATAATAAGTTTCAGATGGATCATAATCCCAAGTATATGTTCCAATAGTATCAATTGAAATTGATAAAAGTTCAGGAAAATCCTTGGGAACAATTGTTTTAGCAGTAACCTGTTTTTGATCAGCATCTTTCACCTTTAACTCATACTCCTCACCTTTTTCAATATTAAACTCAGAAGGGGTAAGCATATAAAGGCTAAACATAGGATTGTAAGGTATGATGACATACTCATCTGAATTGGTATTCCTTATGGTTACCAGAGCATTTTCAACTGGAGGAAATTCCTGATATATTTCATCATGGGAATAAGAGAAATTATAATTTATTGGCATCGAATTGGTTACCATCACCTTAATGGTATCGTTTGGGGTTATAAACGACTTCACCACCAACTTAGGACCACTTTTTGGAAGATCTATATCGGGGACATCTTCAACACAACTCCATGTATAGAGGAAAGATGTGAAGAAAAGAATTTTATATGCTAAAGACTTAAAATTGATTTTTCTATGCATTTTCATAATATTAATTTTCAGGGTTAGAACTTAATTGACCAGGAAACTGAAGGTATAAATGGAAAAATGCTCACCTGTTTTAACTTGTTCTGGTAAGTATATCCGAGTTCATCCGTCCAATCTACCTCATTTGTGATGTAATAAAAAAATGGATTATGCCTATTGTAGGCATTGTATACACTAAACTCCCAGGTCCTCTCATACTTATCAAATTTCTTATGGAATTGTACACCAAAGTCGAGGCGATGATATGGAGCCATCCTGAACGAATTCTTCTCTCCATAATCATCAACTGTCCCGTACCAAGGATAATAACCAGATGATCCGGGTGTATGTGGCTCAGCTGAATATGTTGCTATGGGTATGCTAATGGCATTACCGGTTCCATAGACCCAAGTTGCCGAAAGGGTTACGTTCTTGTTCAGCTCGTAAATGCCTACAATCGACGCATCGTGTCGCCTATCGTATCGAGCGTAGAAAGGTCTGCCCTGGTTAACTTCTTCAAACTTGAGCTGAGTCCACGAAAGGGTATAGCCAATCCAGCCCGAGAGTTTCCCCGATTTACGATGAATTAAAAACTCTAAACCGTACGACCAACCTATACCACTGGTTATATTATCCTCCCACTTTATCTCATTAGCCCCCTCGGGATTGTCAATCAAAAGGAAACTAGCACCTTCGCGATATGTTATAACATTCATAGATTCCTTATAGTAGCCCTCAAGCGAAACAGTTGTTGAGTACTTTGGGAGATCCTTGGCTAAACCCAGAGCCATTTGCCAACTCTCCTGTGATGGAAATTCATTCGTGGCAGGCACCCATAAATCAGTTGGAAGACCTATACTCGTATTGGATAATAAATGGATGTGCTGATTCATTTGAGCATACGAAGCCTTAACCGACATATCACTGGTCAAAAAAAAGCTGCCAGATATTCTGGGCTCCAGCTTAAGATGACTGTTTTTCTCATACAGATGATGGCTTAACCTAGCCCCAATATTGATTATTCCTTTATCGAACATTTTAATTTCATCTTCAACATACAAGCCTGATTCTATTGTGTTTATGGTTTGGATTTCGCTTTTAAACTCATCAATATAGTCGTCTCTTACCACAATAGCGCTGGGATTAAAGCCATGCCAAACGGAGTTTAAGCCAAACCTTACCGTATGAGAAGGTAGTGGAAGCCACGAAAAATCATACTTTATACCATAATCTCTTATTCCCGATCTGTAACTAAGCTCAATCTTATCATCTCTGTATTTCTCCATTGCATATATCTTCAATCGGTAATTGCTAAAGATTAAAGAAAGGTTTGAGAAAAGCTTATCGGTAATTACACTGTTCCATCGTATAGTTGATGTGGCATTGTCCCAGAACAACCCTGCCTCCATTTCTGAATATCGGTCTTTATCTCCACCATAAAACTTATCCTTACCAAAATAGCCACTCAGGTAAATTCTGTTTTTCGGATTGATTTCCCAATTTGCCTTAGCATTCAGATCGTAAAAGTAGTAGCCTCCCTTAACATCATTTGGCAAGAATGGCATGATGAGCAAGTCGAGGTAAGTTCTACGGGCAGATACTATAAAAGAAGCCTTATCTTTAACAATAGGCCCCTCAAGCACTAAGCGCGATGAAATTATGCCTATCCCAGCTTCTCCCGCAAATTGCTGTTTGTTCCCATCTTTCATATTTATTTCCAGCACCGATGAAAGCCTGCCACCGTATCTAGCGGGAAAGCCCCCTTTTGTTAACTCAATGCTTTTTATAGCATCGCCATTAAACAATGAGAAAAACCCAAAAAGATGGTATGCATTATAAACAGGAGCATCATCCAAAATAATAAGGTTCTGATCGGGGCCTCCTCCTCGCACGTATAGCCCACTTGACCCTTCACTCCCTTTCTGTACCCCTGGCATTAGCTGAATAACTTTTAAGGCATCCTTTTCACCCAGTAAGGCTGGTATTGATTTTATTTGCTGAATTGGTATTTCCATAACGCTCATGTGCGAGCTTCGGCTTGAGGTTTTTGAAAGTTCACCCACTATCTCTACTCCTTCTAACTCAATGGTAGGATCAAGTTCTACACTCAATTCGATGTTTTTATCCAGCGTAATCTTAAAGCTGCGGGGCTGATATCCAACAAAGGAGAAAACAATCTCCCAATCGCCTTTTGGAAGAGTAAGGGAGTAGAATCCATAGCTATTGGTAACTGTACCAATGGTTGTACCTGCAGCATATACGTTAACTGCAAGCATGGTTTCTCGGCTACCTTTTTCGTAAACGAATCCACTTATGGTGTGCCGTTGAGCATTAACTTCAATAGAAAATCCTAGCCAGACTGTAATAACAAGGGCTACAAGCGTAATAAGATGCTTTTGCATATTAATAAATTAGGGCGTGTGGTTAATCTAAATGAATAGATAACATATTTGTATAGTAAAAATTATAACGATGGGTAAAAAAATTAAAAAATCTCTACATGAAATAGTTTTGGCCAGTTTTTCCCAGTAACGAATAATCGCTGGTTCTCTTCGTCCCAAGCAATTCCGTTGAAAACATCGATATTACGATGCTTGTCTGAGGAACTTAAAAGCCCGGTGAAATCAACCTGTGCCTCAACCATGCCCGAAGCGGGATCGATAATTACAATTTTATCGGTTTGATAGACATTTGCATAAACCTTACCATGGATATACTCCAATTCGTTGAGCTGGGATACTGGCCCATTACTATCGTAAACCTCGACCCTTTTATACTCGGTAAAGGATTTGGGCTCGAGAAAATATAGTATATTGGAGCCATCACTCATAATCAATGTGTCGCTTTTGGTGGTTAAACCCCATCCTTGGGTTAGGTAATCGAATTCTCGAATTAGGTTAAAGTTTTCGGGGTCATAAACAAACCCTTTACGCGATGTCCATGTAAGCTGATATATCTCACCATTATAAAGAGTAGTTCCTTCACCAAAATACTTTTGGTGGAGATTTACGCTTTGCAGCACTTTACCCGTCTTCAATTCAACCCGTCTAAGGCTTGAAGAGCCTTTCTGCCCAGTACTTTCAATTAGGTAACCATTGTAGTAAAACAAACCCTGAGTATACGCTTCTTTATCGTGAGGGTATGTTTGTATAACTCGATAACCCATTCTACGTGGAGGCTTGCTGGATTTTATCCTTATGCCTACCGAAGCGGTCTGCCTTTGACCATCAAGCCAAGCGGTGGCTCTTATCTGATTATTACCCAATGTCAACGACTGAGTGTTTATTTCATAAGCAAGATCGTTCAATTGTGTCAAACGATTATTATCCACAAAAAGGATAATTGAATCTGGCTTTAACGTATCCGATAAAATCTTTAGTTTAACAATTACTGTTTCTCCTTGAGCGAACATACTGCCATTGATGGGTTCCTCAATACGGATTACCTGAAGTACAAATGGTTTCTTCGCTTCAGAAGTGTTGTCGGGAGTTCTTGAGCCGTTGCAAGCAGTTAGTGTTAATAAAATGGTTCCAACAAAATTTAAAAACGAACAGCTTTTTAATCTCATTTACTGAATATTTTATTTCTTATTGAATTTTTTGGGTGATATCAATTTCTTTTTTTAAACCACCTCTTCCAAAACGGAGGTCTGCGCATTTGCTTGACTACCATTTTCTCCATCTCCTGGTTCTTTTCTTCGGGAAACATTATCTGCCATACCCTGCTCCATCCTAAAAAGCCACCAATGTTTCTGTCGTCAATGAAGATATCAGCCTCAATTTTTCGTGAAGTATCCTCGTCAAGTTGCTCCTCAGGGTAATTGCAATTAACAGCATAAAAATCTACACCATGCTCATGGCAAAACATAACGGCATCTTCAAGGTCCTTTCCTTTCCTAACGGTCCATAGGATTAAGTAAAATCCTTTATCCTGGAGTGCTTTAAGTGTTTCGAAGGCAAATAGCAAGGGTTTCCCTATGGCAGGGTATTGATTTTCCACAATTGTTCCATCGAAATCAACAGCTATTCTAAGCATACCTTAATTCAATTATCATTGCAAATATATACAAATTTGTCAGTTTATTTCAGCCTTGAAGATCGTCCATTTGATCTATCTAACAGATATTATATGGGAAAAACGAAGGTTTGGGATAAAATCAAAATGAAAAAACTCATTAAATTGCCTTCCACGAATAACATTTTAACATAACTTTAAAAGGTCAAAATACATAAAAACACTTTCAATAAAACTATAAAACCCATGAAAAGCAAAAGGTTATTCATCGTACTGGGGGTCGTTGTTTTGGTAACAATTTGTGCAGCAACAATATACTTCTATATGGTTGGTTCAAGGGCAAGGATGCCTCAAAAAGACTTTAGCAGCTATGTTTCAGCCTACACCTCTGGAGTTATTTCGACTCGGGGATCAATTCGAGTTGTTTTCACATCGGATATAGCCAGCTACGAAGAGGTTGGCAGGAATGCCGATCTGAAAGTTTTTCGTATGAAACCATCGGTAAAAGGCTCTCTTACCTGGCTGGATGAACGAACACTTGAGTTTAAACCCAGTGACCCGCTCCCTGGAGACAAAGCTTTTCAGATTAGCGTAGCATTAAACCGATTAATTGAAAATATTCCAAAAGGGTTTGAGGATTTTTCCTTTTCGTTCCGTACCATAAAACAGTCTATGGAAGTTAGGGTTGGAGGTATTGAGTTTTATGATGATGCCACAAGGCTGGAAAGACGAATATCGGGTAGAGTACTTACAGCAGATTATGCCGATATCGAAAGAATTCACGAAACGCTTAAAGCATCACAGCAAGGAAAAGAACTTGAGATAACCTGGGAAAGCAGCTATGATGGACGCAGCCACCAGTTCTGGATTGAGGGTGTAACCCAATCAAATGAAGCTGATATGGTTAAGTTAAAGTGGAATGGCAAAGCCATTAATACCGATTATGATGAAACTATAAATGTTGAAGTACCTCCGAAAGGAGTATTTAGGGTTATATCGCACGAGGTGGCTCAGGTTCCAGAGCAATGCCTCGAAATTCGTTTCTCGGAGCCCCTTGACGCTTCACAAAATTTTAATGGGCTAATCTGGACCGATGGAGCACCCAATCTTCGCATTCTAGTTGATGGAAACATTGCTAGGGTTTACCCTACAACACGATTAACGGGATCCTACAACTTCAATATATCCGATGGGATAAGAAATTATAACAGGCAAAGACTCGAAAAAAGCACTGTTCTAACAATAACATTTGAGGTTTACAAACCTCAAGTAAAACTAATTGGACAAGGGGTTATCATGCCCTCATCCGATGGGTTGCTATTCCCGTTCCAAGCTGTTAGCCTAAAAGCTGTAGATGTGATCATCAACAGGATCTTTGAGCAAAATATTGGACAATTCCTTCAGGTTAATAATCTGGATGGTCAATCTGAACTCAGACGAGTGGGAAGGCAGATATTGAAGAAAACCGTTCTCCTCGATAAGTCAGGGCAGGTTGATTTTGGGGCATGGAATACCTTTTATATCGACCTTGCTGAACTTATTAAAACCGAACAAGGAGCCATATATCAGGTAATCATTAACTTCCGCAAGGAGTATTCCACCTATACCTGCGAAGGTGAAACCAGGGATCAACCCATTGAATTGATCAACGAGTCTTATAATCCCGATGATGATATCCCTCGTAGTTACTATTACTACGATGATTATGACTATGATTATGAGTACTACGACTGGCAGGAACGAAATAACCCCTGCCATGTATCCTACTATCGAAACAAGAGTGTTCGCCGTAATGTGCTTGCCTCAGATCTGGGAATGATTGCCAAATCTGGATCCGATGGAAACCTGCTAATCGCTGTAACCAATCTAAACACTGCACAACCTGCAGGAGGAGTGAATATTGATCTACTGAATTATCAGCAGCAACTTATTAAAACCGCAACAACTGATAATAACGGGTTGGTAACCATTAAATTGAGCGATCAGGAGAGACCCTTCATTGCTGTTGCCAAAACAGGAAAACAACGGGGTTACCTTAAACTCGATCAGAGTTCATCGATATCCCTGAGCGCATTCGATGTTTCTGGAGTAGCTGTCCAAAAAGGGCTTAAAGGTTTTATTTACGGAGAGAGAGGAGTATGGCGCCCTGGCGACACATTATTCGTGTCCTTTATCCTAGAGGATAAAGCCAAATCGTTCCCTGTAAATCACCCCGTAACTTTCGAACTTATCGACCCACGGGGTCAAGTGATTTACCAAACAATGGCAAGCCAATCGGTTGGTGGAATATATGCCTTTCCTGTTCAAACCGATAGCGAAGCACCCACAGGAACCTACACGGCTAGGGTTAGGATTGGAGGAGTAACCTTCACTGAGCCATTAAGAGTTGAAGCTATTATGCCCAACAGGCTTAAAATTAACATAAAGTTTGATGATGACGCATTACGATACGGCAAAACCAACAAGGCTGATCTTGCATCCACTTGGCTTCATGGTGCTCCGGCTCGAAATCTTAAGGTTAAAGTGGACGCTATTCTTTCGCAGTCAACAACATCCTTCGAGGGATTTCCCAAATTCTCATTTGACGATCCAGCTAGAACTTTTTACGCTGAGGAACAAGCAGTCTTTGAGGGTACGCTAAACGAAAAGGGGGAAATTTCATTCAACCCAAATATTAACGTTAGCACTTCTGCTCCTGGTGTTTTAAAGGCAAACTTTACAGTAAGGGTATTTGAGCAGGGTGGTGCTTTTAGTATCGATCGGTTCTCCATGCCTTACTACCCCTTTCACCACTTTGTTGGAGTTAAAATGCCTGATCCTGGCACACGTCGCAACACATTCTACACCGATACAACCTATTCCGTTGAGGTAGTGACCATAGACTCCAAAGGAGTTCCAGTTCCTCGAAAAACGCTTAACGTTGAAATCTATAAGATCGACTGGCGTTGGTGGTGGGAACGCAGCAGTGAAGATCTGTCGAACTATATATCCAGCACTTACCACCGCCCAATACAAAAAGGGAGTGTTACAACCGATTCAAAGGGTGTGGGATACTACAATCTCAAAATTAATCAACCCGAATGGGGGCGATTCCTGATCCGAGTAGTTGACCCCAGCGGTCGCCATGCAGCAGGTACAGTTGCATACTTCGATTGGCCAGGCTGGGTAAAACGCGATCGAAGCCTTACACCTGAGGCAGCCAGCATGCTTGTTTTCGCTTCGGACAAGGAGAGCTACAATGTTGGGGAAACAGCCAACATAACCATCCCTTCACCCGAAGGGGGGAAAATATTTCTGACCGTCGAGAATGGTATCAGAGTTTTGCAATCACACTGGATCGATGCCAAAGCCGGAGAAACCAACTTCTCAATTCCCATAACATCGGAAATGACACCCAATGTTTACATAAATGCAATGTTACTGCAACCCCACGGGCAAACTGCCAACGACCTACCCATCAGGATGTATGGAATTGTGGGCATATCGGCTGAGGATCCAAAGACTCACCTTAACCCTTTGATCAGTTTACCCGAAGAACTGGAACCCGAAAAACAGGTTACCATTACTGTTTCGGAGAAAGATGGAAGGCCAATGGCTTTTACCCTCGCTATGGTTGATGATGGACTTCTTGATCTAACTCGCTTTCGTACTCCCAACCCATGGCGAAATTTCTACGCTCGCGAAGCACTTGGCGTTAGAACATGGGATCTTTTCGATATGGTAATGGGTGCACAAGCAGGAAAAATGCAACGTGTTATAACCATTGGCGGCGATGAAGATGTAATAGATCAAGGAGATAAATCGGCAAATCGGTTTAAACCGGTGGTTCGTTACTTTGGTCCATTTGAATTAGGAAAAGGCAAAAAGGAGAAAATATCCTTCACTATGCCCAACTATATTGGCTCTGTGCGAGTTATGGCAATTGCTGCGAAGGATGGTTCCTATGGCATGGCCGAAAAAACCGTACCAGTTCGCAAACCCTTAATGGTGCTTTCAACCCTTCCAAGGGTTCTTGGTCCTGAGGAAGAGGTTGTTCTTCCTGTTTCCATTTTCGCCATGGATAAAAAGGTAAAGCAAGTGAAAGTTAGGGTTGAAACCAACAATATGCTAACCATAAGTGGAGGTTCAGAGCAAACCATCAAATTCGATGAAATTGGCGATCAGGTAGTTCTATTCAACCTCAAGGTTGCATCAAGGCTTGGAATTGGTAAAGTTAAGGTAATTGCCGAAAGTGGTAAGGAAAAGGCAACGCACGAGATTGAGCTGAATGTTCGAAATCCAAACCCAGCGATGACAATGGTGCAAGACACCGTACTTAAGGCTGGCGAAACATGGAATACACGTTATAAAGCCTTTGGGATTGAGGGCACCAATACAGCAGCCGTGGAGCTAAGCACGCTGCCTCCTATAAATATGGGGACAAGGTTAACTTACCTGTTGGGTTATCCGCATGGATGTCTCGAACAAACAGTTTCAAAAGCGTTTCCACAGCTGTTCATCAGCAAACTTGCTGATTTTGATGAAGAAACGAGAAAGGTATCTGAAGAAAACGTGCGTTATGCTCTTGATAGGATAAAGAACTTCCGTTCATCGGAGGGAGGGCTATCGCTTTGGCCGGGTGCTTACTACCCCGATGAATGGGCTAGCACTTATGCTGGTCACTTTATGCTTGAAGCAGAAAAATTGGGCTATTCCCTACCCCTTGGGATTATGGATGGTTGGAAAAATGTTCAGAGAAAGTTAGCGCGTAACTGGTCACAGGGGCGGGAGCAGAATTTTCGCAACCGAGATCTAATGCAAGCCTATAGGTTATACACATTGGCACTTGCAAAATCACCTGAAATGGGTGCAATGAACCGTTTAAGGGAAATACCCAATCTATCCGTGCAAGCCAAATGGAGACTTGCCGCAGCCTATGCCCTTTCTGGGAATCCCGAAGCGGCAAAGGAATTAATTAGAGGAATACCGACTACGGTAAACAGCTACCGCGAGCAGGGTTACACCTACGGGTCCGATATCCGTGATCGGGCCATGATTGTTGAAACTCTAGTCCTAATTGGTGACTTCGAAACCGCCATGCCATTACTGCGCGAACTTTCACAAAGGCTTAGCTCTGAGAGCTGGATGAGCACGCAGGAAATATCGTATAGCCTTTTGGCATTCGCCAAGTTTGCCAGCCAAAGTCCGGCAAGCGAAGGCATTGATGCCAACATTGGCATACATGGAAAAACATCTAAAAGGTTTAATTCCAACCTTTCTGTACTCCAAAACCAATTTGACCCAGTTCAAAGTGGTTCTGAAAAAATTGAGGTTAAGAACAATGGCAAAGGATTGCTTTATGCACGACTAATAACCCACGGCATACCCATTGCCGGTCAAGAGGTTGCTCAAAGCAATAACCTACAGATGGATGTAAACTTCTTCCTGATGGATGGGACTCCAACCTCACCAGGATCATTAACTCAAGGAACTGACTTCTATGCAGATGTAAGAGTTTACAATCCTGGCACCCGTGGAAATCTTGAACAGCTAATCCTATCGTTTGTTGTTCCTTCGGGTTGGGAAATTCGCACCAGCAGGCTCGACGAGGGACAAGCAGCGCTAAAATCATCAACCTACGACTACCAAGATATTCGTGATGACAGGGTATACACCTACTTTACCTTACCTTATGGCGATGCCAAAAATTTCAGGATCCGCTTTAATGCTACCTACGAGGGAAAATTCTACATGCCCGGAGTTTCGTGTGAAGCCATGTACGATAATTCCATCAATGCTAGGAGACAAGGTGGTTGGATTGAGGTTAAGAGGAATTAATAATATTTGATATGGAAGTCCTTATCTGCCAAGGGATAAAACTTCCGTTTATATCAACTTAAAACTTTGCAAACATGAAAATATCTGCCTGTGGACTATTTTGCAATGAGTGTTCTTTTTACACAATAGAATGCGATGGCTGTTTTCAGGTAAAGGGAAAAACCTTTTGGGCAGCCGACCATACTGCTAAGGGCGTTTGCCCTATATTCGATTGTTCTATTAACGAGAAAAAGTTTAAAAGCTGTGGTGATTGTGAAGAATTACCCTGTAATATATTTACACAGCTGAAAGATCCAAATATTTCGGATAGCGAACACCAAATGTTCATACAAAAACGTGTTGCGGCTTTACGAGGGTTGAAGTAAAGAATTTTATATTTTTTTGATATTAATTCAGTAGTGTCCGAGTAATTTTAAAAAAGATTCTTCGCTTCGCTCAGAATGACAATTTTTGTTGGCTTTAAAGAGATGAGGAGTGGTTGGTGGCTTCGTTCTTAAAAAAACGAGGTCACCAATCCCTCCTCATCCAAACAATAAAAATAACTAACTGTTATTCTGAGAGGAACGAAGTGGATCGAAGAATCTTTTCTTGTTTAAGAAATTTAGTCAGACACTACTGATATTATTTCTTTATTCAAAATTCAACAAAACTCTTGGTTATCTGTTAAATCAAAGAGATCATACTATTTATCTATGGATATAGCAATCATTTCAATTGTAGCATTTGCAACAGCAATACTAACATTTTTTTCGGGCTTTGGACTTGGAACAATTTTAACTCCAGTTTTTGTCATTTTCTTTCCCATTGACGTGGCCATTGCCCTAACGGGTGTAGTGCACTTCACCAATAATCTATTTAAGATTACACTAGTAGGGAGAAATGCTGATAAGCCTGTGCTAATCCGTTTTGGGATTCCTGCTATTCTGGCTTCATTTATTGGGGCATGGTTGCTTCTACGAATAACCGATCTTCCATCCCTATTCGTTTACCAAATAGGCACTGGCACATTCTTCGTTACACCCGTTAAGTTGATCATTGCTTTGCTACTCATTGTATTTTCAATTATGGAAATATCGCCAAAACTGCAGAAAATACAATTTAGCAAGGATAAGCTAATCATTGGGGGAGTACTCAGCGGTTTTTTTGGTGGTTTAACAGGAATACAGGGGGCACTTCGAAGTGCATTCCTGCTCAAGAGTGGATTATCCAAGGAAGCATTCATTGCAACCGGTGTGGTTATTGCCTCTTTTGTTGACTTTACAAGGCTATCGGTTTATGCATCACGATTCTCATCATCGAGCCTTTCAGAAAATATGGTGCTGGTAATCTCAGCAACCCTTGCAGCTATTACAGGTGCTTTTATTGGCAGCAAACTACTTAAAAAGGTTACCCTGAGGTTTGTCCAAATTCTGGTTGCAGTGCTTCTAATACTTATTTCAATTGCCCTTGGTGGAGGGTTAATCTAGCTATGACATATTTATACTTGCCCTCATTTGATTCATTCTTCAAATGAGTTAAATCATCTTTATTTATAAATCTTTAAGTTGTTTCTCCATCAATATTCTATTATATTTGTCTTACCTAGTTTGATGTAATATCTATTCTTACTGAATAACCCTTTTATGAGCATGGAAAAGTTTACCATTGCAATGACAGAGGATACCCCAGAGATTAGCATTGATTACGAAATGGGGATTCTTGAAATATCTGGATCCTCGCTACCAGAAGACTCCGTTGCATTTTTTCTCCCTATTCAGAAAGCAGTAAAGAAGTACATAGAGAATCCAATATCAAAAACCATAATAAACCTCAGAATAAAGTATCTCAACTCATCATCGCAAAAGAGAATTCTGGAACTGGTTTCGCTTTTTCACAATTTCGCTGAAAAAGGACTTAATGTAGAAATTAACTGGTATTACTCTGAAGAAGATGAAGACATGCATGAGGAAGGCAAGGATTTTGCAAGACTTATTTCACTCCCGATGAATATTATTTCCTTATCAAAATCATTTTAATGTTCCAATTACAAAAAAAGCAAATTTCTAAAGTTAAAATGATCCCTATCATTTTTGCCCTATCGCTTTTTTCCCTTAACCACTTAATTGGACAGCATATTCCTGAAAATCTCTTGAAAGAAATTGAGGAGAACATTGCGCAAGCAAAAAACTTTGAAACTGCCAACGATTATAATCAGGCAGCACATTATTTCAATAATGTAGCAAGAATATACTGGGTAAACGGACTTTCCTCACAAGCAATTGAGTATTATTTGAGAACCATTGAACTGAATAAAAAAATTGGAAATCTTAATGCACAAAGGGTAATTCATAATAATATCGGCATGATCTATACCGATGAGGAAAATTACCCTAAAGCGCTTGAGTATTTCAAGGAAAGTCTCGAAATATCAAGAAAGATGAACCATAAGGCTGATGTTGCTTCCACATTACTTAATATAGCCAATGTTCAGTCGGAATCAGGATCCTATCAGGATGCTGCCAAAACTTTAGAGGAAGCCAATGTATTAGCCCTTGAACTTAACGATGAAAAACTGCTTAGCTATTGTTATTCCCTCCTTGCTGATGTTTTTGAGAAACTAGGCAATTCCGAGAAATCCTCAGAGTATTTTTCAAGATACAAAGCCATATCCCAGAAAATTCAACGTGACGAGATTCGAAAGAAGGAAAGTGAAACCAAAAAAATAGTTGATCTTGCAAAAACTCAGGTTAGCGAAATTGAAAAGGCTAGAAAGGAAACAGAGTTAGAATTGCTAGATAATCAAAAAGCGCTTAAGGAAACTGAGGAAAACCTTGAGCATGTTCAGCAACTCACCCATGAACAACAGATGCAGATTGATCTGTTAAACACCGAAAAAGAGCTTCAGGAAGCCATTATCCGCAATCAACGATTAATGCGCAACGTATTTCTTTTAATTATAGCAGGTGTTTTAGCCATAGCAACAATGGTTTTACACAACCTAAACCAGAAAAAAAAGGCCAATGTTATGCTGTCGAAGCAGAATAAGGAGATTGCACAAAAGAATGACCTTATTGAAGAGAAAAATAAAGATTTACAAATAGCCTTTGGAAAGATTGATAAACAAAATAGAGATATCACCAGCAGCCTTAACTACGCTCAGCGCATACAGCATGCAATGCTCCCCTCCGAGGAGAATCTCCGTAAGGTGATCCCAGATTCATTCATCCTGCTCAAACCGCGTGACATTGTGAGCGGAGATTTTTACTGGTTCACCGGTTTTGCCTCAGCAAAAATTCACAAGGAGAGGAAACGCGAAAACTTTCTCAAACTACACAATGTATGCGCCGATGAGAGTGGTTTTCTGATCACTGCTGTTGATTGCACTGGACATGGCGTGCCAGGAGCCTTTATGAGTATGATAGGGTTTAACCTTCTCGAGAACATCACTCGAAATGGTAAGGTGATGCCAAACGAAATGCTTAACGACCTTCACGATTCCATTAGGTATCTGCTAAAGCAGCAAAGCAGCGACAATCAGGATGGAATGGACATGGCTTTATGTAATATTAAAGAAAATGGACGCAAAGTTCTTTTTTCAGGTGCAAAAAACCCGCTAATTTTCATCTCCGATGGAGAGATTAATCACCTTAAAGGCGATCCTGTTCCAATAGGTGGAATACAGATTGAGGGAAGGAGGGAATTTACACTTCATACAATTGATGTGAAAAAGCCTACAGCTTTCTACATTTATTCCGATGGTTATCCCGACCAATTTGGAGGAATTGATGGTAGAAAATATAGTACCCAGAAGTTCAAAGAACTACTTCTGGAAATATATAAAAAACCCATGGAAGAGCAGAAGTTTATACTGGATCGTAAAATAACTGAATGGATGGGATCAAGACGTCAAATTGATGATATATTGGTTATTGGATTCAGAACTGGCATGGAGGGAATTGACATTTAATTTATTTTTTAATATGTTTGAACAAAAACATATTTTGATCTTCATGAGGCTTATTCTTACCCTTTTTTTATTTTTTATTTTATTTGCTACTACCAAAGGGCAAGAGCAACTCTCACACGAACCATCCCTTTACGTTGATAGCACTGGGCAGGTATTTACCCAATCAAAACAACCTGCGTACTTCTTTGTATCGCCTGAAGAAAAGCCAAATGAGTTGATGGCAATACCCAGTTCCGATCCCAACGCAACTCCAATGCATTGGGATGGACAAGGAGTGCATTACATTTCCCACAAAGACTCCAAAACCAACAAAACTATTCTTTTTAGAATAATAGCAGATGATACTCCCCCAATAAGCCATATTACTTTTTCAGAAAAAATCATCTTTGTAATGGGGAGCCACTTTTATGTTGAACTAGGAGCAATTGCAAATTCAAGATCAAAAGATGAAATGACTGCTGTAAGAGGAACCTTTTACTCAGTTGATGGTAATCCATATCAATCAATGGAAAAGGGAATTACCTTTTCAGATGAAGGCGAGTTTACAGTAAAACTATATTCGGTTGACATGTTAGGAAATGTTGAGGAACCAAAGATTTTCAAAGTGATAACCTCTGCCGACGCTATTGTACAAATGGATAATATTTACTTTGATCTAAATAGTTCAAATCTGCGTAAAGAGTCAGTTCGTGAAATTGACACATTAATTGAATTACTTAATGAATACCCCAATATAAATATTGAACTAAGAGCTCATACCGATTCTCGTGGAGAAGCACGGTACAACATGGAACTATCTCATGCTCGTGCAAATTCAGTGGTATCGTATATGGTGAGCAAAGGCATTGCTCAGGAGCGATTGAGTGCAAAGGGTTTTGGAGATACCATACCACTAAATGAATGCAAAAAAGGGATAAGGTGCTCCGAAGAAAAACATCGGCAGAATCGCAGGGTAGAATTCTTGATCATTAAAGTTAAGGAGTAGAATTAGAAGAAAAGTGTATGCAACTTTATACAAAAATATCATTGCTGACAATAGCCCTAGCTTTTGGGTTCACTTCTTCTTCTGCTCAAGAAACCGAAGGTTTTTACATTGATTCTTCCGGTAAACTTTTTGTAAACCCAAACACACCAGTATTTTTATACATGTCCCTTTCCCCTGATGGGAAAGAGGCAATTAGGTTGAAGAGTATACAGCCCGAGGGAAATCCCTTACAATGGAATGGTCATGGTCCAAAGTACCTTTCACATTTAGATTTATATCTTGGAAAAAGAATAAACTTTGAACTCTTTGCCGATGGCAAACCACCAACCACATCGCCAAACTTTGATACCAAAAAGGGAATTCAAGAGGGTGCCATTATATACCTATCGGGAACAAGTGTACTGGAAATTAAATCCATAGATGAGGATTCTGGTGTTAGTAAAAGTTTTTACTCGATCAATGGGGCCAATTTTTTGAAGTACGAAAAACCAATAATCTTAGAAAAAGAGGGAAAATATTCCATCCAGTTCTACTCAATCGACAATGTGGGGAATAAAGAGGACATTGGAGAAAGAACGCTATACATTGACACATCACCACCCGAAACCACAATGGAAATTGAAGGTCCTCAGCACAACGATGTTGTATCGACAATGTCAAAGTTTATTCTTAGTGCCAATGATATTGTGGGAGTCAGCAAAACTTACTACTCCATTAATGATGGTACAGAAACATTGTACACCATACCTATCTCAATATCTCAACTACCCCAAGGCGATTACACAATTAAATGGTACTCCATAGATATGGTTGGTAATACTGAGAATCAAAAGTCTTATTCATTCTTTGTTGACAGAACTCCGCCCATGGTTTTCGAAGAAATTTCAGGAAATACTTACATGATTGCTGGAAAAGAATTCTCATCAGGTCGCAGTCAACTTCGTATAGTTGCAGTCGACAACAAAGCCGGAGTTAAAGAAATTCACTACTCAATTAACAACGAACCCTTCAAAATCTACGAAAAACCTATATACCTTTCCGATATCACTGGGGCTGTTACCATTCGCTCATATGCCATTGATAATGTAGGAAATAAAGGTGTGAGCAACGTTGAAGGGCAGCATTTTAGCATGCCACAAGTGGATATTACTGGTCCAAGTATTAGCCATTCATTTATAGGAAATAAGATATCGCTTCGCGATACGGTTTGGATTAACCCTCAAACAAAGGTATCCATAGCCGCTATCGACAAAGGCTCTGGGCTTCATCGCGTTGATTACAAATTGAATGATAATCCCAACCTACCCTACTCTGAGCCTTTCTCGGTTGATCAAAACGGATACCATAGGGTAAGCTGCACCGCTTGGGATAATGTTGAAAACCTTAACATCCTTAATTTTGGCTTTGGCGTGGATGGAAAGGCTCCCGAACTATTCCATCACTTCTCGGTTCAACCACATCAATACAAAGTGATTAACAGTGAAAAAATCCCTGTTTTTTCACCGGACTTGCAGCTATACATTGCTGCCACCGACGATAAGGCTGGAGTTGATAAAATTCTGGTAGCTATTGATGAGGCCAAAGAAAGGATATACGCTCAACCACTAAGCGGATTTAAAGTGGGTCAAATCACCACCATTATCCTTAAAGCCATCGATAAGCTTGGAAATGAGTCGGAGAAATCTATTTCTTTTTGGGTAGAATAGAGAAAAAGCGTGAATTGAATTCTTTTTACAAAATCTTGCTTTTTATAAACGGTTTCACGGCCCTTTCAAAAATCCCATTTGTGTAAGCAATTGTCATTCCGTAGTTGGTTACGGGAATACCTGCATCAATGGCAGGTTTAAGGCGATTATGAATTTGTTTCCGTGTGATAACGCACCCTCCACATTGTACCACAATGGCATACTCTCCTATATCGCGTGGTAATTTGTCAAGTCCGGTTACCACCTCAAACTCCAATTTTTTACCCGTGAACTCGCTAAGCCATTTGGGAATTTTGTAGCGACCAATATCATCGCACGAAATGTGGTGAGTGCAACTTTCCAGAATAAGCACCCTGTCTCCATCTTTTAAATTAGCTATTCTTGGGGTTCCCTTGATGTATTCCTCAAAATCGCCCTTTAGGCGAGCAAGGAGGATGCTGAAACTGGTTAGAGGAACATCAGTAGGAATTAAGACATTTGCCTTTGCAAAGATCTGGCTGTCGGTTACTGCCAACACTGGCTTAATACCAGTTTTTAGGAGAAATGATTCCACCTCTGTCTCCTTTAGCACTATTGAAACAGCACTATTGTCAAGCACATCACGTATTACCTGAACCTGAGGCAGTATTAAACGTCCGACGGGAGCTTCCGTATCAATAGGTGTAATGAGCAGAACGATATCACCCTCTCCCACCAAATCGCCCAAAAGGGTTGGGCTCTGATAGGACAGTTCAGGTATAGAAACCTTAATGGCTTCAGTAAGTTCGACCAAACCAATACCTTGGGTAGCGCTTACCTCAACTATTGTGGGGTTACCAAGTAATTCCTCTACAGTATTTCTAAAAGCAGGAGTCATTGGTTCCAAGTCCTGCTTACTGTAAACCACAATAAAAGATGTGTTTGTTCTACGGAAGCTTTCAACAAGCATTGTCTCGAATGAATCTATTTGGTTACCGGCCAAAACAAGTATACCCAGATCAACATGCTTTATGGTCTCAAGGGTTTTTTCGATGCGAAGCATCCCCAAATCACCAGAATCATCAATTCCTGCAGTATCGATGAGAACAACTGGACCAAAATCCAATATTTCCAATGATTTTTTTACAGGATCGGTTGTAGTTCCCGGATGCTCTGAAATAATGGCAACATTTTGTCCTGTTAGCATATTAATCAGCGAACTCTTTCCGTTGTTTCTTCGCCCGTAAATACCTATGTGAGGTTTTAATTCTTTACCCTTAGCCATTGTCTGGAAAATTTTTACAAAGATAGAAAATCAAACAACCTCATAATGAGAAAAAGAATACAGGGCATTCAAAAAAATAAAAAAAGAAATTCGTACCTCTTGACAAATAAATTACCTTTTGCTTACCTTTGCTTTTACTTAAATAATTAACCAATTAATAAAACCCAATTAGCATTTTATATGAAAAAGTTATTTGTTTTTACAATTACTACTTTTTTGATTCTTTTAATATGCCCTGATGCAAATGCCCAAGTAAAAGGTTTACTACGCGACAAGGCTATTGAAAAGATTAAGCAGGCACAAGGACATAATGAGGAAGAGCCAAGCCAACCCGAACAACAGCAGGAACAGGAGCAGGAGCCACAACAACCTGCTCGTCAACAGAAAAAACCGGGATCATCGTTTTTGGAAAAAAAGATGATGGGTGCCATGGGGCTAAACAACGTGGTGTACGAAAAGCAGTATAACTTCACATCGAGCATGATGATGGAGATAGAAACCGTTGACTCCCTAAACCAAAAAGATAAGGTGAATTACTCCACATTCTTCAGCCCCAAGGATAAGAGTTTTGCCCTTGTTTTCGATGCAGTTAACAGAGAAACTGGGAAAAAGGAAAAAAGCACCATCATTTTGGATGCCAAGAACTGGGCTATGCTAATCCTTGGTGACAAGGATGGCGAACGTAGTGGAATGGCCATGTACATCGCTCCCGATTCCTCGGCTACTAACGATTCCCCCACCGAAGTAGAACAGCAAGCTGAGGATTTCATTCATCCTTGGTACACGCCCACTGGCCGTAGTAAAACCATTGCTGGCTTTAACTGCAACGAGTACACCTACAGCAACGAGGGTGGCAGCGTTGATCTTTGGGTTACCAAAGACCAAAAGTTAAACTTCTCCAATGCCTACAGCTACATGAATGGCTTTCAGGCTTTAGCCTCTGGTGGCTGGGCTTACGGAATGGGTATGGTAATGGAAATGGTTTTCCGCGATGCCAACTCCAATGCAAGCACCCATATGCTGGTAAAAGAGATTCTTCCTGACAAGTCAAAGTTCTTGGATATTTCCAGCTACCAGATCATTGGGATTGGAGGTGAGCAGAAGTAGAATTGACAACTAAGGATTTTGATTGCTTTTCAAGGAACTCTTTCCCATATTCAATATTTCCAGTTTGAATATAATCAGGGTTCCAACTAATTATTTTATCAAAATCCTCTTTTTTATTAATGGTCCAAAGCATTACCTTTAAACCTTTCTTATGGGCTTTATCTATGTCTTCTTTCTTAAAATCGCTATCTCTGAAGTTAAAAGAAATACCTTGGTATGATTTTTCAATAGCAGTACCCAAACACTTACTAAAGTTATTGTAACCAAGGTAGAAACATTCAATTCTAGGGTTTTGGGCAAGCATAAGATCTAAAAAATATTGGTAATTCGTTTCCACAATTACATGTTGATGTAGTGTATACTTTTCCAATAGCTGAATAAGGTTTTGAGCCATTAATTCAAAATATTTTAAAAGAGCATTTGAATTTTCAAAACAACCATTCGGAAAATGCCCTTTTACATCAAGAGATAGATACGGAGTTTTTTCCATTTGGCTCATAAGAACAAAAACCTCTTCGAGTTTAGTTAGTATTAAAGAGGTATCCTGATTTGTTAAGTTAATTAGCTCCTCGTCATAAGACATCGCGACACATAAAAGATGCAGTCCATTTTCAGGTAAACCAGCATCATGATATAACCAAATAGTACCATCCTTACTACATTGAACATCAACTTCAGCTCCATCCAACATTTCAAAAGCATTTTTTACAGATGGCAAGGTGTTCTCCTTAAAAACTGATATTGCATTGGCTCCACTCCCCCTATGACCAAGGATTTTTGTGGCAGTATGCTTTATATTTATTTGATTAGCACATCCCCAACATAGGGTAAAAAACCCAACAACCAAATAAAAAGCATAATGCTTTACAACTCTATATTTCATACTTAAAACATAAATAAACTTACAAATAGTTTGAAAAACGAGCAAACTATAACTATTCCTATTTTCTTCTTGATAACTCAGGTGCCATTATGACATTATGCTTGCAAACGTAATCATTTAATGCTTTAAAAAGCTCTAGTTTACATTCCAAATCTTGCTTAATGCTATCGTTTTCAACCATTATAATTTGCAAATTCTCATCTATCTTATAAAGTCTACCTCTTGATATGAAGTGATCCTGCCAAAGAAATTCATCAATATTTCTGTTAACTCGCATAAAAGGGATCATCCTATCAGATCGAAACTGAGAGCAGGTATCTAAAGGAAAGCCTAACCAATGAACCCAGCGAGGCGTTTCAACATTAAAATTCTCACCCATCATATTTGCTATTGTTGGAGGAATATCGGCAGTTGACGAAACAGCGGGGAACACTTTCCTTTTATTAAGCATTGGCGAATAAACAATAAAAGGCACATGATATTTTCTCAATGGGTTAGTCTCTCCAACACTAAGAAAATGATCTCCAAAAATAAAGAAAATAGTATTTTCAAAATCAGGTCGTTTTTTATAATTAGTAAAGAATTCTTTTATCGCATCGTCTGCATACATAACAGTAGCAAAACGCAACTTCATTCTTTCGTAAAACGCTTTTTGCGTTTCGTTTAATTCAAAAAGTTTTAACCGCTCATCAACCTTAAACTCCCAATACTCCTTGTTAGGTGGGAAAAAGGGTTCATGTGTGCTTAATGTAAGGTAAATATCAAATCGAGGCTTTTGATCCATTGTATCTAACCTTTCTAAAGCGTTTTGAAAAAGTGCCCTATCTGGATAACCCCATGTAAATCCATCTTTATTTTCCTGAATTTTAGCATATTTTTCATCGAAACTATTAATGGTTAACGCTAGATTCACACCCGATTCGTTAAGGAATACACTCATATAATCGAAGTAAGCCCATCCACCGTAAAAAAAACTATTGTGGTATCCAATATCTTTCAACATTCCGGTAATTGATATAAATTTTGGATATGGTTTATTCCCTTTAGTTAAATGGGTAAACCCTTGCTCTCCATAGGGTAAAGATGCCAACGATGAAGGCAATACACCAAAGGTACGCTCCGATGTGGATAAAAAGTTACTCCAGTAAAGGCTATGCTGTGAAAGTGAGTCTAAAAAGGGCGTAAAACTTCCTTTGGTTGGATTGGGCCCAGAAAACTCCCTAGACAAACTTTCAACAATTATGAAAACAATATTTGGCAGCTCCTCTTTAAAATTAAAGTATTGCCCAATTACATCATTTTTGCTTGCCTTACGCATAAACGAGTACTTAATGCTTAGATAATCAGCATCTTGCTGAATTTTATGAAACTCTCTGGCGACAATTTCAATATCATAATCATCAAACTTTAACGACTCATTAATATAAGTCTTAACCTCATTCACCAAAAAAGCAGTTTTGTTTACCTGTTGGTAGAAATATTCATCCTTTTCGAAATTTAAAATACTAGGATTAAATTTCTTTTCTAAAAAAACTGGTATAAGTGCCAGAAAAATAAAAACTAGAGATATAATACCTCTAACTTTAATTCTCCAAAGAAAAAGCCATGAAAAAAGAAAACCTAGAAAAAGCAAGACTGTGCCTCTAAAAACCTGCCCAACAGAAAACCCCGCTGATGAATGAACAATTTCAATAATTTCTTTTAACGGGTAAACTAAAATTGAATGGTCGAGAGGCAGGTAAGAAGCAAGATAGTACTCGGAAAGAATCCACGATATAAATCCTAAAACAAAAACGACTACCTGAATTGCAATAAGAGCGATTCTTTTATAAAAAAAAGAAAGAATCCAAAGAGGGCTCAATAAAAATGTGATTGAAATTGCAAAATGTATGTCGTGCGTTATACCTACAATATAGTTTAATGAAAAATTTTTTGCCATAATATTAACCTGGGCAAACATCTCTAAAAAACGTATTGTGACAAAGACTAGCAACAATGAACATACTATTCTCATTGGTATCGAAAGGGAGAAAGCATATTTTTTGATTAAGGATAAGAATTTATTAAACATTTAACCATAATTAAAAAAGTACAAATTTAGTAATATAATTTAGTACTCCTTTTAACTCCAATTATCGGATTATGACAAACACAAAAAATTAGGATCTATTACAACTATTATTCTACTTTTGCAAATATTATTAACCTAAACAATTTGTCCAACTCGAGCATTAATAATGTTTTTCAGAAAAATTATCTCGTGGTACTTAAAGAATAGGGTCAAGAAAACTGTTGCTTTTGTTCTATTCCTTGTAGTCTTTGTAAACTTTTTCCACGGCAGGTATAATAAACCTGATGGAGTAATCCAATGGGACATCAAATCATATTACGCTTATCTCCCTGCTACTTTTATTTACAAGGATCTGTCCCTTCAATTCCGACAAGACAACCTTAAAAAGTTTGGAGATTTGATATGGCCCATTGAAACCCCAATAGGCAAAAAAGCCATTATTACTACCATGGGAATGTCAATACTTTACACTCCTTTCTTTCTTGTTGCACACACAGTAGCGCTCCTAACTCTCTATGAAGCTGACGGATACAGCATACCATACAAATTTGCTCTAACCTTTAGTGCTCTTTTTTACTTTTGGCTTGGTTTGCACTTTCTAATAAAAATTTTGCGTAAACATTTCGAGGAAAAGGTTATAGCATTCACAATTCTGGGAATTGGTCTTGGAACTAATTTGTTTTACTATACAACCTACGAAGCACCAATGACCCATGCTTATAACTTTGCCCTTATTACAGCATTTATCTGGCTTACCATTCGTTTCTACGAGAACCCTTCGATTAAACGAATTCTTCTGAGCGGTACCCTTGCAGGTTTAATCACGCTAATTCGTCCTACCAATATTATTGTTCTGCTTATTTTCTTTCTGTGGAATATCAAAAGTTGGAACTGCATTAAAAGTAGATTCTCCTTCTTCATAAAGCATTTTCACTGGATACTGATTATGGCAGGGGCTTTTATTCTAATTTGGATTCCCCAATTTATATACTGGTATAATGTTTCCGGAACCCTTTTCTATTTCTCTTACGGAGAAGCAGGTGGCAGCTTTTTCTTCAATAATCCCCAAATTTTCAACATCTTATTTAGCTATAAAAAGGGCTGGTTGGTTTATACGCCAATTATGATCTTCTCTCTTGGAGGTTTAATTCTTTTACCTAAGAGATTACCTGGTTCACTGACTTCAATTTTAACTTTTACCATTTTTAACATTTACATACTTGCTTCGTGGTGGAGTTGGTGGTTTGGTGGGGGTTTCGGACTTCGTGCCTTTATCGATTCCTACGGAATTCTTGCAATTCCTTTTGCCTGCTTCGTCGATTTTAGCTATAATTTAAAGTATAAGTGGAAAAGGATTGTCATATTTTCTGTTCTCACATTGCTTATTGGGTTTAACCAGTTTCAAACCCGGCAGTATGTGAATGCTGCCATCCATTGGTGGTGGATGAATAAAGAAGCATACTGGGAAACCTTCCTAAAGCTAAGACCAACAGAACGTTTTTGGGAGGTTGTAACTCTTCCTGACTATGACGCTGCCAGAAAAGGAATATATAGAGAAATTAAACCTAAGGTAACAAACAAAACATCTAATGTTTCAGAATGGAAGCATATTACGGAGGAATCGTTGCTTGAATGGCTATCCCTAAAAATTAAAAATGATACCGCTTACTTTGAAACCCTTAACAAACTTTTAAGGTTAAATACTGACACTCTGGAAGTGATAAGAACACTTGCACAGGAGAAAATTATGGAAAAAGGATTTGACTTTTGGAATAGAAAGATGGGAATTGAACTCCTTGTTAAGGAGATCAAAGGGAAGCCAGATTTATTGAAACAAATTGAAGAAAAAGCTAATAAAAAGAATAATCCCTTGGACTCTCAGGTTCTCTATGATGCCATTTGGATTTATAACCGAGAAATGAAAAAGAAATAATCCATATCCTCTTGTTCACATTAGGTGGAAATTGTTTTTACCCGGTTTCTTACATATGACATCCCTCCGATTAAGCCTTGAATTATCATTATAGTCGACATGAGAAAAGCTATAGAAAAAGCGTAGTCAGCTGGAATTCCTATTTGAGGAAAAACTGCAACAGCGATATACTCACTAAGACCAATTCCTCCCACAGAAATTGGGATGATTCTAGAAATCATTATAAAGAAAATAACTATAAAAAAGGCGGCAATATTAAAATCAAATTTTTGTAAAAGTGAATAAGCAATACATAGGTAAACAATTGCAATGAGCCCATGTCGTAAAATAGCAATGGCTGTATTATAGAATATTTCATTCCAGTACCCTTTTCTGGAATCAAAATTTAAACTCCACGAATGGAATATTGGATGGATCTTATGTAGAAGATTAACAATACTTTTGAAAATAGACGGACGGTTAAGTACCAACAACACAAGCACTTCAACGATAAGGAGAGCAAGTATAACAATTTTAATCAAACTATTTACTTCTATCAGTGAAAGTAAAAGTATTGGCAATATAACTATTGTAAGACCAAAGGTATAAATTAGCCTATCAAGCAAAACAACAACGGAATTCTTCCAGTAGCTAGATCCATATATATTTTTGAAGGATTGAATTTTAAATGCATCGCCTAGTAATGGAAAAATTAACGAGAAGAAAAAACCCTGTAATTTTATTATTAGAATTTTGAACAATTTGGTTTCAACTCCATAGAAACGGTAAAGCGAAAGAATCCGGTAGCTATTTATAATCAGGTCAGCAAATAGTAGGAAAGGAATGATAAGTAAAGGCCAAAAATTTATCCCTCGTGCAATTTCCTTCAACTGGGAAGCATCGATCTTCCTCAATGCCAAATACAAAAAAACGAATGTGGCAACAATCTGAACTATCCATTTTATAACTTTTCGACTCACAAAAGAATGGTTAAATGAAATAAATGATCAATTCACAATAAAGACATTACTTGTAAAGCCTTTCATTATCCTGTATATCCATCCACATGGCAAAGAGTAAGGATTGAAGGGCGCTAACAACCAGAAAGACAAACATAATAGAGTTCAGTATAGGCCTTTCGCCAATGGAGTAACCTAAAAAGTACTTTAAAATATTTATTGCAAAGGGTATGCTTGCAAAGAGGAGAACAAAGCCAAGGTTGTACAAAATGAATAGTGGATGAAAATCCTTGATGAAGTACTTAACCCAAATGCGCTTAAAGAATGACCTGAACAGTAAGAATGAAATTCGGGGAATCACCTTACGAACCCTCATCTTCGATTGTTCACCAATGCGATAAACCGGTTTTATGGGTACCTCACGGATTGTACAGTAGGCAATGTTGAGCTTAACCAGCATGTCGTTTGGCATGCCATACCGCTTGTATATATCGTAAAGTTTTATGGATTTTAATGCTTCCAACGAGATGGCGGTGTATCCTGTCTGCGTATCGGAGATACGCCAGTATCCCGATGCGATTTTGGTAACCAGCGAGAGAATTGAGTTCCCCAAAAAACGTGTGCGTGGAATGTAAAGGTTGGCGCTGCGATGGATCAGGCGGTTGCCCTTAACGTAATCGACGCCCTCTTTGACCACTGGCAAACATATGGATTTCAACTCACTGGGATCCATCTGCCCATCGCCTGCCATTACTGCTGTACAGTCGATATCATGATCCTTACACCACTTATAGCCCCGGGCTATACTACCACCCACGCCAGCATTCTTCATGTTTGTTATCAGGATGATCCTGTCGGCATTCGCTCCAGAGTTAACAACCCTAGACGGAGTGAAATATTCCATTTCCTTTCTGTTCATCTCCTCCAAAAAAATATCGGCCTGATTGTAGAAGGTGGATTCAACCTTCTTTTTCTCAATGATCGTTTTTGAAACATTATGATCTGTTCTGAGAAAATTCGAAACAACCCCTTCGGTATTATCGGTTGAATTATCGTTGATAACGATTATACGGTCCACAAAATCAGGCATGGTTTCAATCACCATCCCAATCTGCGTCTCCTCGTTGTAGGCGGGAATCACTACGGCTACGGTTTTTCCTTCGAGCATAATAAAATAGTGTAATTTGTTCTTTTATATTTATTTAGCGTTTATTAAACCTATACCTTTCCTAATTCTCCAATTTTATTTCAATATAAATTGAAGCGTATTAAGAATAAATCGTAATTTTTTCTCCTATACCTTGTAAATATTCGATTTATCAACAATATACAGTGGTCTTTTTCGCACGTCAGTGTTGATACGACTTATGTACTCACCAATGATTCCAATGGAAAGAAGTTGAACTCCTCCAATAAACATTGAACTGATAATAAGCGAGGTCCAGCCAGTAATGGTTTGATGAAGGATAAAATGAGAATATAAAGCGTAAATAATAACTATGAGCGAAAAAAGCGAAATAATAACTCCAAGATTGGTGACCAGTCTTAAAGGTGAATTGGAAAAAGCGGTAATGCCATCCAATGCAAAACGAATCATCTTACCTAGAGGGTAACCGGTTTTTCCAGCTTTACGTCTATCACGCTCATAATCTATGAATGTCTGTCTAAACCCTAACCATGCAATTTGACCTCTCAGGAACTTATGCTGCTCAGGCATCTGCTTGAGACAATCCACAATTTTACGGTCAATTATTCTGAAATCGCCCACATCCAAAGGAATATCTATAGAGGTAATGCTCTTCATCAACCTATAAAAAAGTTTGGCTGTTATAAGTTTTAGCCACGTTTCTCCTTTCCTTTTTGTTCTTCTCGCGTAAACCACCTCGAAGCCTTCTTTATACTTTGCATATAGTTCAGGTATTAACTCTGGAGGATCCTGCAGATCTCCATCGATAATTACAACCGCTTGCCCATTGCAATGATCCAACCCCGCTGAAACTGCAACTTGATGCCCAAAGTTCCGACTAAAATTTATATACTTCACATGTTCATCATGATTTGCAATTTCTAAAACCTCATTTAGAGTGGAATCTTTACTACCATCGTTAATGAATAATAACTCAAAGCTGTTTGTTATCCTAGAAACTGATGTGCAGAGTCTGCCATAGAGTTCCTTGATAATCTCATGTTCATTATATAAAGGAATAATCACTGTTAATTCAATCATGACTTATGCAACTGATAATTTTGTAAAAAACAACATCTTTTTCGGTTCTAAGAATTTCATATGTGTAATTACTTGAAATGTAATCTTTGATATCACTCTGCTGTGCAAAAACTTTATCATTGGGCTTCAGGTTTTTTGCATCTTTTCTCAATGAGATGTCAACCCCTTTGTCGTTCATGACAGTGATATAGAAGTAGTGATGAGGTGCATATCCTCCATGCAGCAAGGTATATCCGCTTAAATCTAACTTTCCCTTTAAGGCATCCCTAAGCATATAGCCCATCCTATATTTATCTATCTCCCATGAAAATTCTTTTGGAGGATTTACCTTGCCAATTATATGACTAACTGGATTTATGCTTACTAGAAAAAGAAAAATGTATGGAAGAACATTAACTCTTAAAATTCTATTAAAAAAAGAGGAACTGGCTAAAAATTTGAAAATTAAATTAATAAATATGGCTACTATCATGGCAAGGAAAGGATACATGGGTACTGCATACCACTGGAGCTTTGTTTTTCCCAACGAGATTACCAAAAAATAAAAAAGGACTAATGAAGTTAGGTAAATTGTAAGGTGACGGTACAAAGGATTCTTATAAAATAATCCAATAATAACACTACAAGGAACTAGTACAAACCAATAAACAAAAAGATGATCTATGATTAACCTATAATAGTACCAGAATCCGCCTTTATGACCTTCAATCACCTCAGCATATCTTCCACCTATCTCATTGTTCCATACAGCCTTAATAAAACCTGGATTCATACTCTCGCGGAGCAAATAATATCCAATGGAGAAAAATAGAAATATCCCGAATCCGATATAAAAATGTTTATTCTTAACGAGGGATATTAAATTTCGTTTGTAAAGTGCAAATAATGGTAGTACTGGAACAAAAAGCAATCCAGCAATACCCTTGGTTAAAACACTAAGTGTTATTGCAAAAAATGTGAAGTAGAGGTATTTTGTTTTTTTTGTCTCAATGAACAAAAAGAAAAGCAATGGGTAAAGTGTAGTAAATAGAGTAAGCAGTGAGTCATAGTCACCGGTTCTGGTTGCATGAACGTGAATGTAGCCAACGGTTGTTGTCAGTACAAGGCATGCAATATACCCAAACCATTGATCCTTAAATTGTCGCAGAGAAAAAAATAGAAAAAAAACGCATGTAAGAAAAGCCGCGATAGCAGCTGGTAAACGGATTGCCAACTCATTAACTCCAATTAACTTCATAAATAGCACTTGCATCCATATCATCAGGGGTGGTTTTGTATTCCACATATCAGGCTTTTTCTGAAAATGGGTTACAATCAAATTGCCATTACTATGCATTTCGTATGCGTTTATAGCAAGTCGAGCTTCATCAAAATTTCGTATAGGAAGTGTGTCAAGATGCCCAAATAGTGGGAAATAGATAATAGTTAATAGTAAAATGTACTTAACGATATTAAATGATTTGACCTTCATCTATTGAAGCCTTTTTGAAGAAGTGAAAAATAATAATGTATTAACTACTATTAACGATTTTCTAAAGTTTTTCAAAAGTAAAAAATTATAACGAAGTGGCAAGGTGCGTTTAAAAAAACAAACTATAAACATAAACATCAATTCTTTAAAACAAATTTGATAGTTTAATCCTTACAAAAAAATTATGATTTATAATTAATAAGTATAAATTTGCACTTAATTGGGATGTTATGTTTTTAAAATGCTTAATTTCTCCGATGAGATTTTCGAACTCAATTAGGAATGCAATATTTAGCTTACTAGGTCTAATAATTGTTACCGGATACTCTTTTGCCCAGATCAATTCCGATGGGATTCCTTATATAACAAACTATTCACCACGCACCTACGCTGCATCTGAGCCTAACTGGTCAATAGCCCAGGATAATAGGGGTGTGATGTACTTTGGCAATTCAAACTGCATACTTGAGTACGATGGCCATTTTTGGAGAAAAATCGAAGTTCCGGGGCAAACTTACATCCTTTCGCTTGCCACTGGCCCCAATGGAACTATTTACGCCGGGGGAATAGATGATTTTGGACATTTGGTTGTTGACCAACAGGGACAACTTATTTACGAGTCGCTGGCATTTATAATCGACGATAGTATTAGCATAACCCGCGTATGGAAGGTATATTCCGATAAGCAGTATGTTTACTTCTGCACTCTACAGTACATTTTCATTTACGACCCCGAAACCAAAACCCTAGAATCTATTGAGTTACCAAAAGATAACTTTTGGAGTTTTCTTTTAAACAATCGCCTTTATACTGGCAACCCTGATCTGGGCTTACTATATCTTGAAAAGGGTAAACTACAACAAGCTAAGGGTGGCGATTTCTTTGTGAATAAGGATATCTTTACCATGCTTTCATGGGCAAGCGATACCCTACTCATTTCTACAGCCCAAAACGGATTGTGTTTTCTCAATACACAAACCGGCAAGGTTTCAGGGTTTAACTTTAACGCCAACGCAACAAGAACCAACAAAATTCTTCATGAAAACTCACTATACACCGGCGTTAAAATTGATGAAAACCACTTTGCCTTTGGGACTCATGTGGATGGGGTGTTCATTATCAACAAGCAGGGTTGTATTGTAACACACCTCAACGAGCAAGTTGGCCTGCAGAGCGAAACCGTTTCAAACCTTTTCTTCGATCCTGCCAAATCGGGCATACTTTGGATTACCCTAACCAACGGAATCTCCTCAGCAAATATAACGTCTCCTGTAAGAAAATTTGCAGGGGAATCGGGATTGAATGGTGCCTTGCACAGCATCGTAAAACACCAGCAGAACTACTACGCATCAACAATGCTTGGCGTATATAAGCTAATCGCTAAACCAGGGGAGAATACCTTTTTCAAAGCAGTTTCGGGCATTTCGGCTGAGCCTGTTTACTCTCTGCTAAACATTGTTACCCCCGATTTAAAAGAAATACTTATTGCAGCCAGCGTTAGAGATATTTATGAGATTAAAGATGAAAAGGCATTGCCATTAAACACAAACGTTGAAACGTACAAGCTGCTCAAATCGCAAAAGGTTGATAACAGGGTGTACGTAGCCACATCGCGGGGCATTAGAATCATTCAAATAAAAGACAACCGCCTGAATTTTGACAGCAAAGTATTTGCCCTTCATAATGAATCAATCACAAGAATCTACGAGGATAAGCATGGAAATCTTTGGTGTAAATCATTCTCAGGCTTGCACCTTATCGATTCCAACGGATCACCACTGGTTTTACCAGAATCAATAAACGGAAAAATTGGTGACTTCTTTAGCTTTGACAATGATATTTACTTCAACAGCAATGGTTTAATATATAAATACAATCATTCTGATCATGATTTTGAACCATGCGTACCCCTTAACTCCCTTTTTAAAAACAGGAAAAAAAACCTGAAGGAATTTTTCCCCTTGAACGATATGCTGGCAATGGCTTACTACAACATCGACAATGCTTCCCAAGCCGACTTGCTAATTAAAACTGATGATACCTGGATTAGCGACACCCTTTCTCTTCGGATCATCCCACCCATGACAATTTACACTGCAATAAAAGATCCTCCATACATTTTGGTTGGAGGACAGGATGGTCTTTTCATTCATAATAGGGCAAGGGAAAAAAATTATTACCATCAATTCGAATCCCTTATTAGGACGATTACCATTGGAACTGATTCGGTTATTTTTAAAGGGGGCGATGGTTTTCTTACAAGAGGCATCGGCGAGGCCTCAAATATCCAAACATTTACAATCCCCATAGAATTCAAGCACAACAACATAGCGTTTGTTTTCTCAGCAAGCTATTACGAAAATGAGGAGGACCTTCTCTTCCGATCTTATCTAGAGGGAAACGATCGCGATTGGTCGCCATGGCAAAACGACACATATAGAAACTACACCAACCTTAAGCATGGAACCTATCGCTTTCATGTAAAAGCAAAGAACTTATACGGTGTAGAAAGCCATGTGGCTGTTTTTGAGTTCAGAATTCTACCCCCTTGGTATCTTACCTGGTGGGCTTACCTTTCATACATCTTACTTGCTTTTATTATTATTCGCGTTACGGTTGCCCTCTATACCAAAAAACTTCAGGAAGATAAGAAACGACTCGAAGCGATTGTTAGAGAGCGTACTGCCGAAATTGTTGAAAAAAACAAGAGAATTGAACATCAAAACATTGCAATTACCGATTCAATACGATACGCTAAAAGGATACAAACAGCAGTACTACCCGATAAGCAAACATCAAAATTGTTCGATTACTTTATATATTTTGCACCTAAGGATATTGTTAGTGGAGACTTTTACTGGATTCACCATTTCGAAAAGCAGAACCGCCTTATTGTAGTTGCTGCCGATTGCACAGGGCATGGTGTCCCCGGAGCCTTTATGAGCATGCTTGGCACATCCTTTTTAAACGAAATAGTCGCTAAACTCGACGTGAACCACTCCGACTCTATCCTTAACCAACTGCGTGATTATGTGATTAACACTCTGAGCCAAGGCATTAAAGAGGGTAAAGAGGATGAACGAAAAGATGGAATGGATCTTGCTTTAGCTTCCATCGACCTAAAAACCATGACTCTAGAATTCTCAGGAGCAAATAACCCTTTAGTGTTAATTCGTGATAACCAACTTCTCGAGTACAAACCTGACAAAATGCCTATTGGTGCTTACGTAAAACAGGATGAACCGTTTAAAAGAACCGAGATTAAATTGAAGAATGACGATGTTTTCTATCTCTTCTCCGATGGATTTGTAGACCAATTTGGTGGAAATGATGGACGTAAGTATATGAAAAAACAATTCAAGGATTACCTGTTCTCAATCCATCATGAACCTATGGAACAACAGAGAGATCTTCTAAAAACTGAAATGGAAAAATGGATGGAGAACTATGAGCAAATCGATGACCAACTAATTATTGGGATGAAAGTTGTTCTTTAATTAACTTTTCAACATAAACTTTCCTGAAGATCCTTTGCTTTCGAACAAATTATATTCTTAAATTGTTATGAAAATAATTTATTGGTAAAATATGCTTAGGTTGGTTCAATTTTTGATAAATTTATTCTTTTAACCGTTCCACAATATTTTCTGTTTTTTACTGTAATTTACAGATTGTTACTTATCTCAATCTTGTTTTATAATTATGCAAAAGTTACAATATTTCTTTCACTTATATCTTTTACTGAATTCATCATTGATGGCCATGTTATTCTTTCTTTTCCCTGAAAATATAGAATCAACCTGTAAATATATCATTAACCTTAAAAAATCAACTTTATGAAGAAAAATCTATTAACCTTACTCTTCCTCAGCATGGGAGTTTTTTACGTGCTGGGGCAAAGCCCACTTGGCTTCAATTACCAGGCTGTAATACGCAACTCCTCTGGAGAGATCGTTCCCAGCCATACTGTGGGCATAAAGATTAGTATTCTGCAAGGCAGTGTAACCGGTGAAGCTGTATACTCGGAATCTTTCACCCCCGAGACCAATGATTTCGGACTTGTAAATCTAATTATTGGTGCAGGGGAGGCAAAGGATGGTGATTTTACCAGCATCGACTGGTCATCTGGAGACCACTTCATCAAGGTGGAACTAGACCTAAGCGGAGGAGAGTCCTATACCGAAATGGGCACCACCCAGCTGCTTTCTGTTCCCTACGCTAACTACGCCTTCTCGGGTAATCCGGGCGAATCAGCATATCAGGTCTGGCTATCCTTAGGTAACGAAGGGACAGAAGAAGACTTCATCAACTCCCTCACCGGGCCTTCCGGCGATGCTGGTCCATCAGCATACCAGATCTGGCTTGACCTTGGCAATGAAGGTACAGAGGAAGACTTCATCAATTCTCTCACCGGGCCTTCCGGTGATGCTGGTCCATCAGCATACCAGATCTGGCTTGACCTTGGCAACGAAGGTACCGAGGAAGACTTCATCAACTCCCTCTCTGGCACATCTTCATGGACCGATAACGAAATTTCCGTTTCCACTTCTAAGCGTGTAGGCATCGGAACCGATGACCCTAACGGGATGCTAGAGGTGGTCTCCGATGGCAAGTCTGAAGAGGGTACTCCTCTCTTTGAGGTTAAAAACTCACAGGGTGAAACGGTTTTTGCAGTATATGAGAACAGCGTGAAGGTATTCATCAACGAAGAAGAGGAGGGCAAAACTGTGGGTGGGTTCGCAGTGTCGGGCCGAACAACTACCAAGGATATACAGGATATAATGGTTGTCACACCAGAGAAAACCCGCGTGTACGTCGATGAGCCTGATGGCAAGACCGTGGGAGGATTTGCCGTGTCGGGACGCACCACAACTAAATCAGACGACAGCCTTTTCTTTCAGGTTACCCCTGGCCTAACCCAGGTGTTCGTGGATGAGACTTCCGAAAAGACTGTAGGAGGATTCGCCGTATCGGGTCGCACCACTACCAAGGGGGTTCAGGACATCTTTGTGGTTACCCCAGAAAAAACTAGAGTTTACGTGGATGAACCCGTTGGAAAAACTGTTGGTGGGTTTGCCGTATCGGGACGCACTACAACTAAAACAGACGATAGCCTTTTCTTCCAGGTTACCCCTGGCCTAACCCAGGTGTTTGTAGATGAGACCACCGAAAAAACTGTAGGAGGATTCGCCGTATCGGGTCGCACTACAACCAAGGGTCTTGAGGAAATACTTCACATTACACCTGATTTTACACGTGTATTCGTGGGTGAGAGTACCGGAAAGACCGTAGGAGGATTTGCCGTATCGGGTCGTACAACCACCAAAGACGAAGGATACTATGATGTGCTTAAGGTGATCCCTGAACGCACCGATGTATTCATTAAACCCAGCCCAAGCAAAATGTTCCCCGATGGGTTCAGCATCTCGGCATACAACGAGTTTATGGAGTCAACCGAACTATTCAACGTATCTGAGGAGGGAACCTTTATCAATACTAACCTTACTGTTGTGCCCAATATTACCACCAGCGATCCCTCAAATATTAGCCAATCTTCTGCCGAAGTAGGGGGAAATGTGCTTAATTATTCCGGATCTCAAATTATTACCCGAGGCATTGTTTACAGCATCACCACTCAACTTGATGTTAACCTAGAAGGGACAACAACACCTGAAGGTGGTACGATACCAGATATGTATGGTGGCTTTGGACAATTTATCACCTATTTATATGAGCTTATTCCTGGAACACAATATTATTACAGGGCTTTTGCCATCAATGAAGAAGGGCTTATTGGGTATGGTGAGCAGAAGTCATTCACAACGCTTGCCCCATACACTCTCACCTTTATCGTTCTCGATGGAGAGTACAATGAAATTAGCAATGCGACAATATCAATCCATGAAATGGATAATCCAAATCCTATAATAAATCCAGTAGGAGATTATGTGTTCCATGTAATAGCTGGTACTTACTATTTCAACATTCAGGCTCCTGGTTACTATGAATATGTAGGAGAAGAGGTCTTTGTAGAGGGAAACACTACAGAAACTGCATTTCTTAACCCAGCACCTTCTACCGTAACTTTCATAGTGAAAGACCAAGATGAAAACCCAGTAAGTGATGTTGAAATTGGCATATATGATGGAGAATCGTACCAATGGCAGTATACTAATCAACTGGGGATAACAATATTCAATCCCGATCCTGCTACTTATGATTATTTTGTTTACACTTACGATGGAGGCTATGAGGAACACCCCGGAGGAAACTTTACTGTAAACTATGATGATAATATCGAAATACCTGTTACCCTAATTGCTCTCCCAAAATACACTGTTACATTTAACGTAGTAAATGAAGCGATGGAACCTTCAGTAGGTGCAACAATAAATCTTTCTGAAGGAGATAAAAAAGATGGTGAAAAGTATTACTATGAAACTAAAACCACCGATGAATTTGGTGTCGCCGTATTTGAGGAAGTCTATCAAAGTAATTACTATTGGTACGACATTTACCATCCAACCGATGGATCATTCTATGGAAGCACTCCAGTAAATGAAGATACTACCATTGATATTACATTATCTCTTGTCACCCCCTCTCCTCCAAAAGAGACAGCGAATAGTGCCAATTCTAACAAATAATTACTATGGATATGAATAAAATTAGTTTATTCGCAATTCTTCTTTGCTTAAGCACATTAACTTGGGCACAGGAAGCAGTAGTTTCCAGCGGTAATTACCACAAGAATACCAGTGGGTCAATTAGTTGGGGGCTTGGGGAATCGGTGATTCAAACCTTTGTTGCCGGTGAGAACATCATTACACAAGGATTTCAGCAAACAAGGCTCACCATTACTTCAGTAGAAGAGATTCCCGGGTTAGACTTTACTATTATCGCATATCCAAATCCTGCACACGACTTTGTTAACCTTAAAATCGAAAAGGATGATTTCACGGATTTTCGCTATGAACTATTCGATCAGAATGGACGAATTTTAAAGCAAGGGTTTTTCGAGAGCAATCCCATCATCATTCCTTTCAACGACAGGAGTGCGGGAATATACTTTATAAGGGTTATTTCAAGTAACAAGGAGTTGAAAACCTTTAAAATATTGAAACAGTAAATGAATATTTAAGCAAAAACCCGTTAGCTGAAAAGCTAACGGGTTTTTTGTTCTACCTCAAATAATACCTCCAACATATTCCCTTCCACATCAATCAAGGTTAACCTATGCTCACCCCCTTCTGGGTTTACTGCCATCCGGTGAAACGATTTAGTTGTACCTATGTATTCTTCATTAAGATGCCAATAGATAGTTGCTTCATCGTTTCTATGAGCTACCTCGAAAATTGCCTCACTAAAGCTCCCATCAAGGTTCCTTGGAATGTGAAGCTTTGTTCCATCAATTCGTGGATATAGCAAAGCCATTGGATTGGTAACTTTTGATGGCTCACATCCCTTACCATAAGGAGGCAATTGTTTGTAATACGGATTTTTACTCCTGTAAAACCACTCCATTGCAGGGGGAAGTACAAACCAAGATTCTGCTATCATTTGACGAACTCTTGTACATCTATCTGTAACTCTATGTGTACGCTCCTGATTTAAATGGACAATTTGATGGTAAGGGCAGGCTACTGTTTCTAAACCCTTTAATGGTATCAAAAGGGTGTCAACGGGATCACAAATATCAGAAGCCCTATGTCCACTATAACGGCAAATTGGTACCCTTGCCATATCATCGATGGGAATCTCAAACCAAGGAGAAGGGGGTAGCAGTTCAAATATATCGAAAAGTATGGGGGCTGCTGCGTTAATCCCAGTCAGGTTAGGACGACCCTCTCCGCTTGCATTTCCAACCCATACTGCCACCACAAATTGTGGATTCAATCCAATAGCCCATGCATCGCGATGGCCAAAACTTGTTCCTGTTTTCCATGCTACAGATCTCGATGAGGAGAAGTAACGCCAACCAGCCAACTCATCGGGACGAGAAACCTCTCGCATAGCTTCAAATGTAAAGTAAATTGATGATGCATCAAGAATGGAATGAAACTGTAAAGGTTGGCTTTGAAAATCCATTGTGGATTCAATATAGTTTGGTTGCCTGTAATCTGTCCTGCTGTATCGGCTTTCAAATCTACGAAAATGGTTAAGGGTTCTTGCCATGCTGGCATAAACACCTGCTAAGTCCCAAAGCGTTGCTTCTGCTCCTCCAAGGATCAGAGAAAGACCGTAATTATCGGGAGATCGATTAATGGTTGTTAATCCCAAGCTATTAAGTAGATGATGAAAAGGAGTTACACCGTATTGTTGCAACATTCTTACCGCAGGTACATTTAGTGAACGAGATAATGCCCGCGATGCGTGAACTGCCCCATCGTACCCCGGGTAAAAATTCTTTGGCGTGTAACCGCCTATCTGCGTTGGAATATCAGGTATAAGGCTATTGGGTAAAATTATACCATCATTGAGCATCGCTGCGTACAGGAATGGTTTCAGAATGCTCCCTGTGCTACGGGGCGAAGTAATAATATCCACATCGCCTCCGTTCTCACTTTCAGGCATATTGCCAACATAGACCTGAACTTTTCCTGTTTCCACATCAATCACCAATACTGCCACATTATGTATTTGATTTCCTGTTAATCGCTGCCTGTATCTTTCAAGAACTGACGTTGAGCGCTCCTGAATGAAAGTATTTATTGTTGTATTTACCCTTTCACCTCTCTTACCATCAACAATTGCTCTAGTTAAAAGATGAGGCGCCAATTGTGGAAGAGGCTTAGGTTCTCCGGGCAGAGATTCATGTAATGATAAGCTATAGGTTAGGCTGTCAATGGTTCCATCGTTAAATAATTTGCCCAGCAACCTATTGCGTTTTTCCCTAAGCATTTCTGGATTTCGTCCCGGAAATATTAGTGATGGGGCGTTTGGAAGTACAGCTAAAGCAGCAGCTTCAGCCCAACTTAAATCGAATGCTGAACGGCCATAATACCTCCACGCTGCTGCATCTAACCCCACCACATTGCCCCCGAAAGGGGCATTCGAGGCGTAAAGGGCAAGTATTTCCTTTTTGCTTAAATGCAACTCAAGCCTAATGGCAAACACCATTTCGACTACTTTTTCTAGCAAGGTACGATTTCTCCCTTTGCGGTGAAGACGAATTACCTGCATGGTTATGGTGCTACCCCCGCTTACTATTTTATTCTCACGTATATTTTGCCAAGCAGCCCTTGCAATGGAAAGTGGATTTACACCAGGATGCCAATAAAAATATCTATCCTCAAATGCCACAACACATTTGGCATATCTTTGGGGAATTGAATCAATAGCAGGGAATCGATACTGACCATCGGAAGCAATGGTGGCAGCCAGTAAATCACCATTAGATGCGTATAGAACTGTGCAGGTTGGTTCGGTAAATAGTCTATGAGGATTAGAAAAACAAAATAGGATAAAAAGCGAAATTAACGCAATAGCAACAATCCAATTAGCAATAATGGTTTTAGATGAACTTTTTATTATACGTTTATATATCAATGCTGTAACAATTTAGATTGTTTTAAACAGGGAAACTATATTAATCAAATAACGAAGATACAGTTACACTGGAAATTTCCAATTCAAAACATTTACCTTTGTAGAAAATTTTAATAATAATGAGCATAAAGCCCATTTCAAATTGGTTTGAAAATGAAATTGATTCTCCACTAATAATAGCGGGACCATGTAGCGCTGAAAATCGCCAGCAAGTCATTGACACTGCGGTGGAGTTGGCAAAGCTAAAAAGGGTGCATGTGCTAAGAGCTGGTGTTTGGAAGCCTCGATCTCGTCCAGGGAGTTTCCAGGGTGCAGGAAACATTGCATTGGAATGGCTGGAAGAAGCAAAAAGTCGTACAGGTTTGCTCTTAGCGGTTGAGGTAGCAACTCCCCAACATGTTGAAGTTGCATTGAAACATAACATTGATGTACTATGGGTTGGTGCCCGCACTTCATCAAACCCCTTTTCGGTCGATGAACTTGCCCATTCGCTGGCTGGGGTTGATGTTCCTATCTTGGTTAAGAATCCCGTAAACCCTGATATTGAATTGTGGCTCGGTATCATCGAAAGGTTCCTTCAGGTTGGAGTTAGTAAACTGGGTGCGATACATAGAGGATTCTCGCCTTTTCAACGATCAGCTTACCGAAACCTTCCCAAATGGGAAATCCCAATCGATTTGAAAAGCCTTATACCCTCGTTACCGGTTATATGTGACCCAAGCCATATAGCCGGGCGACCCGAACTAATTAAAGGGATTGCCCAAAAAGCTTTAGATTTATCTATGGATGGGTTAATGATAGAATCGCATATCAACCCCGGAGTGGCCCTTAGTGATGCCAAACAGCAGATAACGCCAAATGAACTATCGATCCTGCTTAATTCTTTAATCTTCCGAAAATCATCGCCAACAAATGCCGAATTTATTGATATTCTAGAAACTCTTAGGGAAAAAATAGATTCCATTGATCAGCAACTGCTGGAATTGCTTTGGCAAAGAATGGAACTTGTAAAACGGATTGGAGAATATAAAAAGGATAATAATGTTGCTATAATACAATTACGCCGTTGGGAGGAGATGATTAATTCACGGGTTGATTTTGGAAAATCGTTAGGGCTTGATCCGGATTATGTAAAAAACCTGCTTCGGTTGGTTCACAAGGAATCCATCCGTAAGCAGGTTGAAATCTTATCTCAAAATCATGAGTTGGAAGCGGAGTAGCTTAATCTATTAATTCAGTAACATTATAGCTATAACCCTCCATCACAGGATTAGCCAAAATTTTTGTGCAAACATCATTCACCCTTTCCAAGGCGATCTCCTGCGTTGGCGCTTCTATCTCAAATGTAATATGCTTGCCAATCCGCACATTCGATATCTCTGTAAACCCAGTATTATTCATTGTCATGCCAACAGCCTTACCCTGAGGATCGAGCAACGCTTTAAGAGGCATTACATTTATCTCTGCTTGAAATTTCATTTTATATAAGTATATTGTTTTTGTAAAGCAAAGTTACTAAAAATAGTCAACTCAAAAAAAAACATCAAAACTAACTATTGTACCTCATCCACTTCCACATTTCCTTCCATGTATGCTTCTTCCCGTAAAGCAGTATCCCCACACGGTATATCTTGGCTGCTAACCATGTAACAGCAATAAACGTTACTATTAACAATGCACCTGAGAGAGCCAATTCCCATGGTGGAACTCCATAAGGTAAACGGGTTATCATTATTATGGGAGAGGTGAAGGGCACCATTGAAAACCAAAAAGTTAGCGCCCCGTCGGGTGATCTAAGCCCACTTACCATAACAATAATGGCAAGAATAAGGGGTATAGTTATAGGAATAGTTAGTTGTTGGGTATCGGCTTCGCTATCAACAGCTGAACCAACAGCTGCAAACATTGCAGCATATAAAAGATAACCGCCAATGAAGAAGAAAATAAAACCGCCAATGATAAGTACAAAGTTCATATTCGAAAGAGCGGTCATCATTTCGCCAGCAAAACTCTGTTCGGTAATCCCTTCGGGCATTGCCTGTGCCATTCCTGGTTGATCCATCAGGTTGGATACACTCTCCTTTTGAGCCATAGCCTTTTCGGATGATCCCATGAAAATAGCGCTAGCAGCAGTAACAAGCCCAAAGGTTAAAACAATCCAGACAACAATCTGCAACAAGCTGACGGCAGCAATTCCCAAAATTTTACCCATCATCAGCTGGAATGGTTTTACCGAGGAGACAATTACCTCAATTATGCGACTACTCTTCTCCTCAATAACTCCACGCATAACCTGACTTCCGAAAAGGAATATAAGCATATAAACTAAAAAGCTTAGTATATAAGCAACCCCAAAAGCCAGTTCGGAAGAACTCTCCTTAGCCTCACCGTCTTTGGTCCATTTAATGGTTCTTACTTTAATGCTCGTTTTTATATTTTTAAGAATCTCTTCCAGATTCTCGATGTCGTAAGTTTTCAACTTTTGAGTTTCAACCTCATTCCTTATGGATGAGGATATGTGTGATGTAATGTCCATTGACGGTTGCTTATCGGAGTATAGTATCACAGCATCAGGTGAGCTTGCCACCATACGTCCAATATAGAGTACAGCATAGTAATTCGATTCGCTAAATGAAGATTGCAAATCGGGCACGGAAACACCATCGAGATAGGTAAACTTCAGGTACTCTGTTTCGGTTATCTTATCCTTAAAAAGACCTGAATCATCAATAACGGCTATATTCCTCTCCTTTTTATCCTCCATTGTGGCAATGATCATTGGAACTATCATAATCCCTGCAAAAAGTAAAGGGGTTAGAATTGTCATAATAATGAAGGACTTCTTTCTAACTCTGGTTAGAAACTCCCTCTCAATAACAAGAAATATTTTATTCATAGTGGTTGTTTTAAATCGATTAAGATTTTAGTCCATGAGCCTTGTTGTACTCCTGAACCACCTGTATAAATATATCGTTCATGCTGGGAATAACTTGATTAAACCCAAATATCTCTGCAACGGGTAAGACAAGACCTAAAAGCCTGTTATCCGCAGAGTACTCATTCACTTTAATATGAGCTTTAATAAGTCCGGCTTCCTCACTATGACTTACTAGCTCGTAGTTTAAGTTTAAACTATCCTTTACTGTTTGGACATCTCCCTTGAAGGATAGCTCAAATACATTGCTTCCGTATTGCTGTCTGACCTTATCAATATGACCGCTTAGAATATTTTTTGCTTTGTTAATCAGGGTGATATGGTCGCACATCTCCTCTACACTTTCCATGTTATGGGTTGAAAAAAGGATTGTTGAACCCTTCTTCTTAAGATCAAGAATCTCGTTTTTGATTAAATTAGCGTTTATGGGATCAAAGCCACTAAAGGGCTCATCAAATATGAGCAACTTTGGCTCATGAATGATGGTTACCACAAACTGTATCTTCTGAGCCATACCCTTAGAAAGTTCTTCAATCTTTTTGTTCCACCATCCTTGAATCTCCAACTTCTCAAACCAATACTTCAGCCTTTTCAATGCTTCATTTCTACTCAAACCCTTTAACCTTGCCAAATAAATGGCATGCTCTCCAACCTTCATCTTCTTATAAAGGCCTCGTTCCTCAGGCAAATAACCAATGTTGTAGATATCATCAGCCTTCATTGGTCGACCAAAACATTCCACCTCCCCTTTGTCGGGTCCAGTGATCTGGTTGATTATGCGTATCAGGGTTGTCTTTCCTGCTCCGTTAGGCCCTAGCAAACCGTAAATACTGCCTTCGGGCACAGAGATGCTTACATCGTCAAGCGCTAGGTGGTTGGAAAAACGTTTTTCGATGTTTCTCGTTGTTAGTATGTCCATAGGGAAAAAAATAATTGGAATAATATTGTGAACAAAAATATGATAATTGATTATTACTGATTATAAAGAAAATGGAAAAAATCTATGATTTTGCAAAAATTAACTTATTCGATGAATCGATCAAATCTGAAGCAATTATATGAGTGTCAAATTTCTCATACTCATCTCTAAACACAATTTGATTTTTTCTTTCCTCGATACTCTTGTTGTAAGACTTGTCGTAGTATGCCAAAAGAATTTCAGCCACTTTCATATAATTTTTCTTCTCTAGTTCATCCAATGCCAACTTTGTATTTTGCCCACCAACCCTTTTCGAAATCCTTTCAATGGCAGAGGAAAGAGCATCCTTGTCAAAACATGCGTATTCGTTAACCAATCGGTTAAGTCGCTCCTGAAGACAAAGATCAACCCTGAACAAAGGGCTGCTTCGCATTTGCTTCCAAAGTGGCTCAGGGATAAAAACCTTCCCAATGTTCATGGACTCATCCTCCATCCACACAGGCTTTTTAATGTCAAAGTCTTTCATTGACCAAAAAAGGTCGTTGTGGAATTGTTCCGATGTTGGTTGTGGATTTTGCCCCAATGCTCCAAAGGATGAACCTTTATGGTTAGCCAAACGCTCCAGATCAACCACCTGTTGCCCCAACGCTTTCATATACCTGAGCAATTCCGATTTCCCACTTCCGGTACACCCAGTAAGAATTCTTATATCAAAAACTTGCTCAAAAAAAGAAAAAATATAGTTACGAAATCCCTTGTATCCCTTTTTAAGAGTTACGGCTGGAATATCTGCAGTATTCAACAACCAAGCAAAGGTTGACGATCGCATGCCACCTCGCCAGCAATGAATAATAAGATGTTCAGTATACTTATACTTACTTGCTTCACGAACAAAATCAGCCATCTTTGGTCCAACAACCTCAAGTGCCCTCAACATAGCAGCCTTGCGACTTTTTTGTTTATAAAGTGTGCCAACCTCAGCCCTCTCCTCGTTGGAAAAAATGGGTATGTTAACTGCACCCGGTATATGCCCCGATTCGAATTCAGCAGGAGTGCGAACGTCTATAAGGGTATTACACCCTATATAATCAATCAATTCTTGCGGTTCGATGGGTCTCAAAGTTGAAAATATTTTGAAAATTCAATTTACAATTGGGATACATTTGAAGTGCTGGCAAAATTAAATTATTCCTTTCTCAAATCTCGATAAAGATGAATTTTTATTGAAGGAAATCTTACATAAAAAAATTTTTTAACTAATCTTCATTAATAAGTAAATCAAAGCACATAAAATGCTTGAAAATCAAAATAAATATGATAAAAAAAATTATGTTTGTATTAACCCAAAATAAACCTAAACCATCTTTTCAATTAATGTTACAATATTTTTTTGATTTATATAAGAACAAGATATGAACTTACAGGATATAGCAATAATAGCCATTGCTTCTTTAGTTGGAATAGCATACTTGCTAAAGGTCAGAAGTTATGATATTTATGAGAAGGAGCCTTTCTCAGTGCTCCTTATAGTTTCTATAGCAGGAGGCATAATCTCTGTTTTTACCTCTCTGTTTTTGTATAAGTTTGTTGATGTTCAATTGAATTTTATTGATGCAATAATTAAAATTGGATTAATTGAGGAGTTGTCAAAGCTAATTGCCCTGATATTAATATTTCATTTTATCAAGAATAATTTCAACGAGATAGTTGATGGTATTATATACATTACTGCCATATCACTTGGATTCGCTATAATTGAAAATATATTCTATGCTTTCGGTTCAGATACCCCATTTCTTATTCTCTTTCAAAGATCAATTTATTCTACCTTGGGTCATATTTCGTTCTCTGGGTATATGGGAGTTGCATACTACATCCATAAGAGAGTTCATAAAAATTACACCGGCATAATACTTTCAATAATTGTTGCAGCCATAGCCCATGGAATTTATGATGGGGTAATTTTTCACGAAAAATTGAATTTCCTGTTCAAAATAGTTTTTATTGGACTTGTTATCCTACAGTTCTGGTTACTTAAAATAACCTTAGGGTTTTCAAAATTTAGGGTCGAACTAGATGAAACTACTTTTAAACAAACGGATAATACTATTTTTCTATATTGTTGTAAATGTGATAGTAGTATAAAAAACAATGAACTAACTTTTTGGAAGATTAAAGCTGGGCATTGCAGCATCTGCAATAGTTTAGTTTTAAATTCCGAAAATTTGATCAAACTTATCCAATACTTTCGTCCGGTTCTGAATGCAAAAATTTTTATTAAAAAATTACCTCAAAACAAAAGAATTATATCCCTCAACGAAGGGGGCAATATTCTTTTCAATACTAAACGTAACGTCTTAAGCTCTCCCACAATTGAACTAGGTCAATGGCTTAAAGAAAAAAATTGTAGTGATCGAAAGTCCATATTGGAAATGCCTTTCTTTGGATACTTCTTAAAACATATTGGCTTAAAACACCTTATTGATTAGTTCTTTAAGAAAACCATAAAAATTAAAGGGGTAAACATTTTTTTCAAGTATGAATTCATAAAATATTTGAAAGGGAATAAACGTTTACTAAAAAACATAATACCATGAAATCCAAATTATTAATCATTGCTATTACTGCAACTATTACAACAGCACTAATATTTACGATCGTATACTTTGTTTTTGGCCTAAATGCTAAACCAAAGATTATCCTTTCCCTCGATTCGCCGAACGGTCAATACGTTGCCTACGTTATGGAAAATCCAGCAATTGATCCTCCCAATCAGAGCCTTTTTATTGCCAAAAACAGAAGTAACGAATTCCGTCTTGTGGCCAATCTACCGGAGGATATCGAGATGTGCGATAGCATCTACTGGTCGCCCAACAGCAAAGCAGTATCATTTACTACCAACTGGCACGTTTTTATTACACGTATCGAGGGTTTTAACACTCAAAAAGTTAGTATAAACCCCGACTGGTGGATAAGGATGGAAAAAGGAACCTTCAGAAGTTCTAATCGTCCTGTGAAGATAAAGGAGTTTTCCTTTATCAACACTGACACCATTAGCTACAAAACAAATTTAATGGAAAATCATGAGCTGATTTTCATTGGCAAACTGTAGTAATATCAATCGGATTAACTATCCTTTGGGCTTAATCTTTAAAGTCTGTCCAGGAACCAGTTTATCATCGGTTAGATTATTGATCTTCTTAATATCAGTATGGCTTACTCCAGGGTACAATCGTGCTATATCCCAAAGGGTGTCACCACGTCTCACCTGATGGTAAATGAAATTTGCATCTGCACTTGCAGGCGAATTTTCCTGAGCATAACCTAAACGCTGAGCTGTTCGTTCGGGAACATATATGATAAGCTTCTGACCGGTTCTTATTAAGCTGCCCCTGATATTATTCCAACTTCTTAATTGACTTACAGTAACCCCATGTCTTTCTGCAATAGTTCCTAGTACATCCCCTTCTTTTACCCTATACTCTATTCTTCTACTTCCGGTTGGTACATCGTGCTGATATGAAGAAGTAAACCTTGAGGGATTGGCTAAAATATTGTTATTAAAGAAAACACTATCCTTGTATGCTAATATCTCTCTTTCCTTGTCTATAAAGGGTCCTACATAATCCAATGGGAGCTTAATCGAGTGTTGCTTTGTCTTTGCAGGAATAATATCGAGTTTATACTGAGGATTTAAATCGCGTAACACTTTCAAAGGTATGTTCAACACTTCTGAAACTTGCTGAAGATGCAACATCCCTGAAACCATAAGGGTGTCTGTTGTTGAAGGTAATACCATGGCAACGGGTCGAAGATTATGCTCCTTGTAGTATGTCATGGCGTAGGTTGCTGCAATAAATGCAGGTACATAGCCACGAGTTTCGCGAGGTAGGTAATAGTATATATCCCAGTAACTTCTTTTTCCGCCGGCACGGCGGATAGCCTTATTCACATTGCCTGGCCCACAGTTATATGCTGCAATCACAAGGGTCCAATCGTTGAAGATAGAGTACAGATCTCGAAGGAAACGTGCTGCTGCATGGCTAGAGGCAATGGGGTCGCGACGCTCATCAATGTAAGAGTTTATGGTTAGGTTGTACATGCGCCCTGTTCCATACATGAACTGCCAAATTCCAGTTGCTCCTGCTCGGGATACAGCACGGGGATTAAGTGCCGACTCAATTACAGGTAAATAACGCAATTCCTGTGGTAGTTGGTATAAGTCCAAAATCTCCTCAAAAATGGGGAAGTAGTAATCTGTCAGTCCAATCATCACCTCTACTCTATCGCGCTGCTTTTGGGTGTAAACGTTGATATAGTTGCGAACGATTCTGTTGAATTGCAATTCAATAGCTGAGTTTATGGTAGCCAATCGTTTTATGTAGACCGAATCTGGAAAATCGGGGATGATACCAACACTATCATGCTCCACCACCATTACTAAGTTGTTGGTGTCTATTGCTTGTTGAACGTACCATAGGTTTAAGAGACTATCAAGGTTACTCCCAAATCGGGCAATAATACCCACCCCTTCAAGCGTAGAATCACGAAGTACAGGAATTGTATCACGATTAACACTTCCTGTTGCCAAAGTGCATGCAATAAAATAAGCAGAAATCAAGCCCACAAACCTTTTCATATATAAATATTTTTAAAAATCAAACTTTAAACGAACTCCAAAATTGGGTGCTGAACCAATTGAATGTGCAGAAATTCCCCCATTCAAAACTGGTTCAATTCCCAGCGCTAAATTATCACTAATATCCCAATCGAAAAAATGGGCATCCACATTGGCATCAATAATGTTTAAAACATAGAGACCGGCTAAACCAATTATTGCCATATCACGATTCCGCCGATATAAATCTCTTCGCCAAATCAGCTCTTCCTTTAAGACCTGTCCTCCGTATACATCTTCCTGATTTGGATCAATAAGCTGCTCGTATGCTGTTTTGAAGAAAACAAAACCCCTCTGGTTAAAATCGACGATATAGTACAACGAAGCTATTCCGCCATAAATCACTGGCACTTTCCATGGCTTTTGATTGTAAACCTGTCCCATTCCAGGGACTAAAGCAGAAAGTATGGTAGCAGTAGCTGGCGAGTGTCTCCCCTTCGCCTTGACGATAAGCGCATCGGCTACACTTGCAAGGTAAAAAGCTGCCGCACCCGCATAACATGCATTTCTTTCAATTTTATATAATGTCGATTCCCTTTTTAAATGCTCTCCACCTTCAGGAGTAAAAAGAGTAGATTGGTACTCTCCCATAATCTTCCTGTAATTACTATTAGCATTGACTCCAAGGTATATCATAGATCCCATGCCAGCATAGAAAACAGGAATTTTCCAGTATTGCTTATTAATAACCTGACCCGATCCAGGTAATACGTGCGAAGCTAGCCAAACCTGCTGACTGCTAAGTGAATCGAGATAAAAGGGTTTGGAAGCACTGGCATTTGACGACAGTAAAATGCAAATGAGGGCAATCGGTAGGTGATGTCCTTTTATTATTGAAAGTTTATTAAAACGATGAAGTGCCCTCAAAGCCGGGTATTCTTTTTGGGTATGAAAACGTGTAAATGGGAAAAATGTTACTCGTTAAACCGACTAAATTTATTCATTAACTCTTCCAGTTCACCTTGGGTTCTATAGGCTATAACTATTCTTCCATCTCCTTTTCGACCGGGTTTAATATCAGCGCCCCAACCGAAAAGGTCATTAAGTTTTTTCTTGTATTCGGTAATACCCTCGCTCTGATTGACATCTGGCTCTTGGTTTGACTTATCCTGCTTTAAGGCTCCTTGTTCTAAATTTTTTCTCGCCATCATTTCAGCTTGCCTAACTGAAAGTTCGCCTTTGATTATCTTACGGAAAATCTTCAATTGCTCTATGGGATTATCAATACTTACAAGGGTTCTGGCATGACCCATGCTTAACTTCCTTTCCTTTATGCCCATCTGTATTTCGGCAGGTAATTTAAGCAATCGCAAATAGTTTGAAATTGTTGACCTTTTCTTTCCAACCCTGTCTGAAAGGCTATCATGGGTAAGGAAGCATTCGTCAATCAATCGCTGATAACTTATGGCTACTTCAATAGCATCCAAGTCTTCTCGTTGGATATTTTCCACCAATGCCATTTCAAGCATTCCCTGATCGTTGGCTGTACGAATGAATGCTGGGACAGTGGTTAAACCTACCAACTTAGCCGCTCTTAGCCTTCGTTCTCCAGATATTAGCTGGTATTCTCCATTTACAAGACGAACGGTAAGCGGTTGAATAATTCCCAACTGCTTAATTGAGGCTGCCAATTCACCAAGAGCTTCCTCATCAAATGAAGATCGAGGCTGAAAGGGATTGCCCTTAATCTTCTCAATTTCTATTTCTTTTACCAAATCATCGGATTGGCGTTCTTCCCTACGCTCTGCTCTGGATATTGAGGGTTCTGCATCCTCGATAAGCGCCCCAAGCCCTCTTCCCAATGCCATTTTCTTTGCCATGGTATATAATAGTTCGTGTAATTTCTATTCAACTCTTTGTTCTGCCCCAGCCATCTCTGTTTTGTTGTTCTTTTGAAGTAGTTCTCTGGCAAGGTTTAAATGGTTTGCCGAACCACTTGAAGCTGCATCATACAGAATAACCGGTTTGCCATAACTTGGAGCTTCACTTAATTTGATGTTTCTTTGAATTATTGTGTTAAACACCATCTGCTGAAAGTGCTTTTTAACCTCATCAACCACTTGATTGGATAACCTTAACCTTGAATCATACATGGTTAGCAGGAAACCTTCAATTTGCAGTTCAGGATTCAATCGGGTTTGAATTATTTTAATTGTATTCAACAGCTTACCGAGACCTTCGAGGGCAAAGTACTCACACTGTACGGGTATAATCACAGAATCAGCAGCAGTAAGTGCATTCACAGTAATAAGCCCTAAAGATGGAGAGCAATCGATAAGGATAAAATCGTAATCGTTCTTAACTTTTTCAATAACTGACTTGAGCATCTTCTCTCTATTGGGCATATTAAGCATTTCGATCTCTGCACCAACCAAATCGATGTGTGAAGGAATGAGGTCAAGCCCATCTATTTCACTCTTTAATATAATATCACGAGGATTAACTTCTTCTATTAAACACTCATAGATGCTGGTTTTTATATTACGTAGATCAAATCCTGATCCCGAAGTGGCATTTGCCTGTGGGTCGGCATCAATTAGTAGAACTTTTTGTTCAAGTACAGCCAAACTGGCTGCCAAATTAATGGCTGTGGTGGTCTTTCCTACTCCACCCTTTTGGTTTGCAAGCGATATTACTTTTCCCATACTTCTTTTATTAAATCCTGCATATTTTATCAAAAGTTACAAAGATACCCTGATTGGCATTTATCTAGGATTCTTCCTTGTTTTGAATATAAACAATCGGGGTTAACTTACTAACAAGTTATTAACAGTACAAGGGTTTTTCCTTTGGCAAAAATAGCAATTCTTTTACAAATAAATCCTTTTTTAGCATTGTGACTAATTGATGAATTTATTAAATGGGTTATATACACAGTTCGATCAAAAAAAGTATACCTCAAAAATAAGTTAATTGTATATTTGTCTCTTTAAACAGCAAATGTATTGGAAGAGAAAAGCAAGTGGTTTGCCATTGTTAACCCAAAGGCTGGTTTTGGCAAAGTAAAAAAAGAATGGCCAATAATTCAAAAACACCTTCTCTCAGAGAGTGTTGATTTTGATTTCTCGATCACAAAACGAAAGTATCATGCTGTTGAGCTTACGGTTTCGGCCATTAATCAGGGATATAAAAAGATTCTGTGTGTTGGTGGCGATGGCACCCTTAACGAAATTGTGAATGGAATTTATATCCAATCAAAATACTCTCAAACCGATGTGTTAATTGGAGCCATTGGTATTGGTAAATGCAACATCTTCGGAAAGTTGTACGCAATGCCTAAATCATATCAAGGGATTGCAGCCACTATTAAGGAAGAGAAATATTTCATGCAGGACATTGGCATGGTTCAATTCTTTGAATCAAGAATTAGGCATAAGCGCTATTTTGCCATTTCTGGGGGGGTTGGATTTGAGGCAGAGCTAAACTTTAACTCCAACATGCTAAAGGAAAGTGGGCGGAAAGAAAGGATTCATTTCCTTTTCAGCATATTAAAATCGCTGATTTGTTACAGGACAAGCATGGTAAAAGTTCAAATTGACAGTACTAACCTGAGCGGGAAATTCTTTAGCATACTGGTAAGAGTTGTGACCAGCAACGAAGATGCATTTCTAGCATTACCCAATGCTAACCCCAACGAGGAGTCGTTTGACATTGTAGTCATCAACAACATAAGCAGATGGCAGGTAATAAGGAATTTACATAGGCTATCCGATGGTTCCATTCAAAATCACCCTAAAATAAAAAAATACAAGGGCAAAAAGGTTACAATATCCTCAAAGCCCCATGTCAACCTTGTGGTTGATGGGGAGTCGCTGGGGAGTTCTCCGTTTTCTTTCTCAATTCTCCCCAAAAGCATTAAGGTACTGGTTGGTCCTGATTTCAAGGGCGTTAATTAACAAAACCTTACATAGGATCCACATCTATTGAGATAATAACACCCCCAAAGGGTTTGTAGCTTTGAATCCTGCTTATCTCCTGCTGAATGGCTGTCTTTGCCTTGGGTAAAGGCAGATTCCTCTCCAGCTTGATCAGAATATCCTCTATGTAAAGGTTTTGAATCTTGCTGATCAATGGCTCTTCGGGGCCCAAAACCCTTTCCTTAAAACGTGATCTTAGGTTGGTAGCCAGTTGATTTGCAGAAACCTGCAAGGTCTTAATATTTAGATGCTTAAGGGATATTCGTATCAGCCTGTAGTAAGGTGGGTAATGAAAGTCTTTTCGCTGTAGCAATTGCTCTTTAAAGAGCAACTCATAGCTGCTTGAAACCACATGCTTAATAATGGGATGATCTGGATTAGTCGTTTGAATATAAACCTTTCCCCGTTTAAACTTTCTGCCTGCTCTGCCACTAACCTGTGCCATTAGCTGGTAACTACGCTCGTGAGCCCTAAAATCAGGAAAGTTGAGAGTATTATCGGCGTTAAGAATTCCAACTAAACTAACCCTGTCGAAATCCAATCCCTTAGTAACCATCTGCGTTCCAATGAGCACATCGATTTTGCCCAGTTCAAATTCCGAAATGATCCTCTCGTAAGAATGCCTGGAGCGGGTGGTATCGAGGTCCATACGCTCTATAACCGCAGAGGGGAAAAAGAGTGCCAGCTCATCCTCCACCTTCTCTGTCCCAAAACCCTTGGTGGTCAGCTTTGCACTACCGCAAGCCAAACACGTTGACAAGTTGGGTATGGTATAGCTGCAGTAATGGCATACTAGCTGGTTGCTCCTTTTATGATAGGTTAAGCTCACATCGCAATGCTTACACTGTGGAACCCATGCACACTCCTCGCATTCAATAAAAGGCGAATATCCCCTTCGATTCTGAAATAGGATAACCTGCTCTCCCCGACCAAGAGTTTCCCCAATGGCTTCCAGCAGCTGGGGTGAGAAGATCGATTTCATCAACTTCTTCTTTCGAGCGATCAACGTGTCAACCAGAACAATTTCGGGAGGTTCAATATCCTTGTAACGCTGGGTAATGGTGGCAAAGCCATACTTGCCCACCTGGGCATTGTAGTACGATTCCAACGAGGGAGTTGCAGTACCCAACAACACCTTAGCCTGCTGCATAGCCGCCAAGAGTATTACTGAATCACGTGCATGGTAACGGGGTGCTGGGTTGAACTGCTTAAAGGTGTTCTCGTGTTCCTCGTCAACAATTACAAGGCCTAAACGTTTGAAAGGCAGAAATATTGACGATCTAACCCCGAGAATAATGTCGTAAGAAGGTTTCGACTGATCTTTACCATCGTTCATAAGGCTTTGGTATACCTCCACTCGCTGATTGTCGCTGAACTTGCTGTGGTAAATCCCTACCCGATTACCAAAAAATCGCTTAAGGCGATTGATTATCTGCGCTGTAAGCGCAATTTCGGGTAGCAGGTAGAGTACCTGTTTCCCATTCCTAAGTTGCTCTGCAATTAGGTTGATATACATCTCCGTTTTGCCGCTTGATGTCACCCCATGTAGGAGAACTACCTGCTTCTCCTTGAAATCATCAGCGATCTTCTGCAGCGTTTTTTCCTGTTCAGCCGTAAGGATCAGCTGATCACCTTTGTCATCATCTTGAAGTTCTAACCTTGAAACCTCGCGCTTCTCAACCTCGAAGATATTCTTCGCTACCATAGCCTTGAATGCAGCCTCTGAAACATCTGCCTTTGCCATTAGCTCACTTTTTGTAACCCAACCCGTAAAGGTTGATCGGGTTTGCACGGTAATGGAAAGGAACGCCATTAACAGCTTCTGTTGAGCTTGTGCCCGTTTGAGCTCGCCAAAGGCACGGTTGATATCCTCGTCTACCTTGAGCCGTGAATGTAGTCTAACGATTACCTCAAACTTTGGTATAAAGGACGATTCAATGGATTCGTAAACCGATAACAGCCCCTTGTCAAGCAAGGATTTAATGGCACCCATGGGATTAGAGACACTGGCCTTAGCCACCAACTGCTGAATGGAAAGGCTTTTGCCATCATCCATCATACTTAGGATCAGCGCTTCCGAATCGGAAAGGGGGACGGATTGATCCGCTTCTTCAACTGTTCTAACCAGGGTTTCGCTCTCCATTTTCAGCCCCGAGGGTAGGGCAGCCTTCATCACCTCGCCCAACGAGCACATGTAGTAACCAGCCATCCACTCCCAGAGCTTAAGTTGTACTTCCGAAACCAATGGCTCATCGTCGATAACCTGAAGGATATCCTTGGTTTGGTATGCCTCGGGTGCAATACTATGCACCCTAAAGACTATGGCCGAGTACAGCTTCTTCTTGCCAAGCTGAACAACCACCCTAACGCCAGGACTAACATTACCATTTAACCTATCTGGAATTGAATAGGTGTATAACTTTGGCAGCGCCAAGGGGAGTATCACATCAACAAATAGCGAATTGGGCATCTACCTTGTGATTATTTTTCGTTTGCTAAGGTAGGAAAGTTTAATAGGACAACAAAGTATACATTAATGTGATGCATATCAATATCCAGACCTGAAATGGTTAAATTCCTTTTATTACATTGGCTACTTCCTCCATTAGCCAGCGAGGGGTTGAGGTTGCTCCGCATATACCCACACTTTCAATACCCCCGAACCACTTTTCGTCTATCTCGGATGGGTTACTGATAAAGTATGAATTGGAGTTGACCGATTGGCACACATCGAAGAGCATCTTCCCATTGGAACTGTTTTTGCCACTTACAAAAAGTATCAAATTATGCTTTACAGCAAAGCTCTCTATCTCGGCCTTTCTGTTGGATACCTGTCCACATATGGAGTTATGGCTTTTGAAATGGAAAGGGGTTTCGACCTTTTGACCCTCTATTCTATTTTTAATTTCATCAATAATCCGCTGATAATCCTCAGCGCTCTTGGTGGTCTGCGCAAAGAGCTCGATGGGTTTTGAAAAATCGAGCTTATCCAACTCATCAATTGATTCAATGACTATGGCATTACCTTGGGTTTGTCCAACAAGCCCTATTACCTCAGCGTGTCCCCTTTTACCAAAAATTACCACTTGCCCGCCCATGCTCTGCATTCTTTGCCATCCTTCGCGCAGCTTTATCTGCAGCTTTAATACCACTGGGCACGATGCATCGACAATGTATACATCCTGCTTAAGTGCTTCATTATACGTTTCGGGAGGTTCGCCATGGGCTCGGAGTAGCACTTTTTTGCCAGTCAGGTTCTTAAACTCATCACGCGAAATTGTAATCAATCCAATGGATTTTAGCCTTTCAACCTCCTCGCTGTTATGAACAATATCACCCAAACAGTAAAGAGTTTTGTTTTGTGCAAGTTCAGCCTCGGCCTGCGAAATAGCATTCACAACCCCAAAACAGAAACCCGAACGGCTATCAATTTCTACCTTCATTGGTAAGGCTTGCTTTATTTTGATGGTAAGGTTAGTCCCCTATTTTGCTCCTAATGATCTGTTCAACCCATTCCATCTGCTCAGGAATGGTCATATACGAGTTATCCAGCACAATGGCATCATCGGCCTTCCTAAGGGGAGCTACATCGCGCGATTGGTCAATACGATCGCGCTCCTGCACATTCTTTAAAACCTCTTCGAAGGATACGTTTTGCCCCTTTTCAATCAACTCTTTTAGTCTTCGATGAGCTCTGATCTCAGGGCTGGCTGTCATGAATATTTTAAGCTCTGCGTGAGGGAAAACAACAGTCCCAATATCTCGGCCATCCATTACAATTCCCTTATCCTTTCCCATCTCCTGCTGTTGTAATGTCATCTTATCCCTTACAATGGCAATAGCTGACACAGGGCTAACCAGCTTAGAAACCTCGAGTGATCGGATCTCCTCTTCAACCACTTTCTCATTCAGGGTAGTTAGCCAACCTTCTCCTTGTGGATTTGGGGTAAAGCAAACCCTAATGCCTTCGAGGAGTTTAGGCAACAATTGCAGATCAATTTCAGTTTCAGAGGCAATTCCCTCCTGAATACATGCAAGCGTAACAGCCCTGTACATTGCCCCGCTATCGATGTAAAGATAACCAAGGTTTTTAGCAATTGCCTTGGCAAACGTGCTTTTCCCGCAGGATGAGTGACCGTCGATGGCTATAATAATTTTTTTAGACATTTAAATATCCTTCAATTGAAATGGTAATGTATCATTAACCAACTACATCAAATATGGTTCAACAAAGGTACTAAAAAAATGGGTAAGCGATTACAGGTTGTTCTTAATGAACAATTCATCGAGATTGGCACTTACAGAGAAATGGTTTGATGCACCCACAAGGTGATAGGTTGCCCGGCTATAGCTGATATGGTATTTTTTGATTTTTATTCCTATACCCCAGCTAAAACCTACCATAGCAACCCTCTCTTCGATTTTCAGCTCATTGCGTCGCTGGTAATTGTAGCCACCCCTTAAGTAAAAATTACGTACAGGCACAAACTCAACTCCCACAATTACATGGCTAATAAACTCGTTTCCAACTCTTTCAAAAAGGGTTGATCGACCTTCCTGCTCATCACCAAAAAAAGTGTACGTTTCCCTTTCGCGCTCATAGTAAAGGTCAAGAGTTTGAAGTTGCTGAAAATTTACCACAAAACGAAAAGGTGCATGCCTAAGTTTTTGGCTGAATCCAGCCACGATTTCGAATGGAAGTGGCTCCCATGTATCTTGAGTGTATGGTTTAAGCATTGTTCCAAAATTGCGAGCAACAACCCCTGCAGAGAAGAGGTGTTCTGGACTTGTGTAAACCACTCCTATATCGGCTGCAAGGCCAAATGAACGGTACCTTTCCAAATGAGAAAAAACAGGTTTTAAGTTAACTCCCACTGTAAAAATGCTATCGAAGGTTCTGGAATACATTATGTTTAAGGCCATATCGTAACCAGTAAAACTTCCTGTGATCTGACCAGTAGGATCTGCTTCGATAAAACGTCCATAGCTCACATGCTGCATTCCAATCCCAAAAGTTCCTATACCTTCATAATGTCTTGCATATGAAATAAAGCCATACTTAATATCTGCAAAGTAACCGACATAGGATAGTGCTAGTTGATTATGAAGATCATGATTTAAGTGGGCTGGATTATTAAGAGTTACTCCCATATCGCTCTCATCGAGAGCAACTACCTTGCTACCTAGTGCTGAACTTCTTGGGGTTATGGTGAGATTCAAAAAACTATACGCACCACTTCCTCCTACCTGAGCTATAGAATCAAATAAGAACAGAAAGAAAAAAAACAAAAGTGATAAAATGCGATAAACCATAGTTAACACTAATGAAAGAAACAACCTTTTACAATTGGCAAATTTATTGTTACGATTCTTTAACAAAACTAAATTAATAAAGGTTTATTGCCAAGGGAAAATAATAAACTTTGCCAAGGTTATTTAAAAACACATTTCCAGATTCGTTTAATATTAAATGAAAGGTTAAGTTGTTATTTTTAAATAGATTATTGTATAAATAATTAGTACCTTTGCAGTCCTAATAAAAAAAAATAAAAATCGGTAGTGGTACGCAAAAGGGAAACGGTATTGTTTATAGTAAATCCGATTGCTGGATCAGACAGTAAGAGACAGATCCCCGACAGGATAGTAAAATCGCTTGATTCTAATCGATTTATCCCTTCTATTGTTTACAGCAAAAATCCTGGAAATGCCACTGAGATAGCAAAAGAGCATTACGATAAGGGCATACGAAAAATTGTTGCCGTTGGTGGCGATGGCACAGTAAACGAAGTGGCCAAAATTCTAATTAGCACAAACTCTACCCTTGGAATTATTCCCTTAGGCTCTGGCAATGGGCTGGCAAGGCACTTAAAGATTCCTTTTAACATAAACCTTGCAGTTAACTTAATAAACCGAGACCAAATTGCCATGCTGGACTTTGGTTTAATAAACCAAACACCATTTTTCTGCACCGCAGGAGTAGGATTTGATGCCCTAGTTGGCTATAAATTTGGACAACTTAAAGAACGTGGTTTTACCAACTATGTGAAAACCACCATAAAGGAGTTTTTTCGCTATCAACCTCAATCCTATACTCTTCGCGACAATGGGCAAGCGTTAAACAAGGAAGCGTTCCTCATTACCGTTGCCAATGCATCGCAATTTGGTAACAACGCCTACATTGCACCAAATGCCGATGTAACAGATGGCATGCTCGATGTAACCATTATTTCACCTTTTCCTAAGTTTTTATCCCCTTCGTTTGGAATTAAACTTTTCAACAGGAAACTTGGAAGAAGTCGATATGTTGAGATGTTTCGTATAAAGCAACTTACCATTGAAAGAAAGGAACCCGGTTTTGTACATTTCGATGGAGAGCCGGCATCTATGGAAGAAAACTTAACCTTTAAAGTAAAGCCCATGGGGCTTAATGTATTTGTTCCTTAGGCAAACTAGATTGATTTTGTGAGTGTCAAAAGTGAACTAAGTGAATGAATTAATTACAATAATATATCAAAAAAATCTCAATTCTTCCTCGCCTTCTTATTTGTCCCATTGCATAATAGATTTGCTTTTATCCTTTCAACAACTCCAAATACAATAGGACAAACCTCAATGTTTTTTAAAGTCAAGTTTAAAATCTGATGCATCCTCTTCCTGTCGGTATGGGGATACTCCCGACAGGCCTTAGGACGATATTCATATATCGTACACAAATTGTCATGTTGAAGAAATGGGCATGGTGCTGAACGAAAAACGTAATCGCCATCAGCATCCATCTCAAGATATTTTTCAACTATAACAGAAGGCTTTTCTCTTAAGCATTTTGCAATCCTTTCCACATCACGAAATGTGATTATTGGGCTAATTGTCTTACAGCAATTTGCGCATGAAGTGCAATCGAAATTTTCAAACTCTTCCTTATGTGCTTCAAGGAAAAGTTTATCAAGAAATTCAGGTTTTATCCTCTTCAACCTCTTGAAAAGTAGCTTATTCTCTGCATTATGAGAAACCGCCAACTCCTTTAGCCTTTGAATTGGTATGTTATACTTCATATTTTTCCATTGACAACCCAAGTGAACATTCCCCTTCGAACCTGCGAAAGGAAAAGTCCAATGACAACAACTCCAATGCCTAGCATCTTCATTGGGGTTAAGGTTTCGTTGAGCAAAAAGTAGGCGAATATTGCCGTCAGAACAGGGATTGTATTTGTAAAAATATTTGCACGAGTAACTCCTAAGTTCTTAATTGCATATGTAAAAAAAATGAAGGCAAAAGTGGATGCAAAAATTCCCAATTTAAGCAAAGCAAAGATCACTTCCCTAGAAGGGACAATAGTAACAAACTCTTTGAAATCGAGAATAAAAAAAAGGGGCAGAAAGAAAAAGATTCCTAATGTGTTCTGATAAGTAACAATGGAGAATACATTGTAACGAGTGCTCAGCCTCTTAATCAGTAACGAATAACCTATTGCCGCTGCAACGGCAAGAAACAGAAAAGCAACTCCAGAAGCACGTACATCAACCAGATCAAAACCCTGATGAAAAATCACAATGGCGACACCCAGAAAGGAAACCACAATTCCAACAAAATTCATAAGGGTTATTCTCTCTTTCAGCAAATAATATGCACCTATTGGGCTCAATAGAGGTATGGTTGAAATTATTACCGAGGCCACAGTTGAGGGCACCAGATCAACACCGTAACTCTCGCCTAAAAAGTACAAGAATGGCTGAAAAAAAGTTAGTGCAAGAAAAAATTTCAAGTCCGATAAATGTAGTTTATTAAGTTTACCCAAGGAAAGTGTCACAATAAAAAGTAAGATGCTTGATATGATCAGCCTCATAAGAACCAGCGAAACCGGACGGTAAAGAATTAACACCTCCTTGTACCAAATAAACGATAACGCCCAAAATACCATGGCAAACATGGCGCTAGCATAAACTTTAAATTTATTAGAACTCATTTCTAAAATGTAATTATAAAGTCATCACAGGATCAATAAATAATAACACAAAGCATTTCTAAACTCGGCGAATATACTTGATTTTTTGGGTAAAAAATATCTGGCAAAAATTATTGCTCTCCAAATCATTATGCTTACATATCTTTTGCTATTTTTACGGAGAATATTCAAACCTATATGGAGGAACTTATTCGTTTTAGACAGGAGTTGCACCGTTACCCCGAACTTTCTGGGCATGAGCGAGCTACTGGAAAGCGTATTCGTTTCTTTCTCAACAGATATCGCCCTGATATTCTGTACACTGGCATCGCCGGAGAAGGAATGGCTGCAATCTTTAATGGCAATGAACCAGGCCCTACTTTAGTTTTTCGATGTGACCTTGATGCCCTCCCAATCCAAGAAACCATTAATCGTCCCTACATGTCAACTGTATCAGGTGTTTCACATGCTTGTGGCCACGATGGGCATATTACCATGGTTACTGGATTGGCTAAAGTTATAATTGAAAACCCAATAAAAAGAGGGAAAGTGGTTCTGCTTTATCAACCAGAAGAAGAAAATGGGCAGGGAGCGATCAAATCCATTAGAAAATTAAGAGAGCATAATGTAATACCCGACTATGCCTTTGCCATTCACAATATGCCCAAATACCCAATGGGTAGCATAATAACAAGTAGAAATTCATTCGCAGCAGCATCCAAAGGAATAGTTGTAAAACTATTTGGCGTTAGCTCTCATGCAGCATTTCCCGAAAATGGGGTAAATCCTTCACTGGCCATTGCAGAAATTGTTCAAGGCTTAGATAAATTGAATAATAGTAAATACTTTTCTGATTTCACTTTGATTACTATTATTCACCTAAAAGTTGGAGAAGTTGCTTTTGGAACCTCGCCTGGTTACGGTGAAATGATGGCTACTCTTAGAGCATTTAAGGATTCAGATATGAAAAAACTAACCGAAAATTCTCTGGATCTTATTCGTAAAATTGGGAACAAGCATAACCTAGTGGTTGAGACCTCATTCGACGACGACTTCCCTGCTACAGTAAACGATTCAAAGTTGACAGATATCATTGAGAGAGTAGCCAAAGAAAATGGTAATCGGGTTATAGAAATAAATGAGCCAAACCGATGGTCTGAAGATTTTGCTCAGTTTACCGTTCGTGGACCCTCCATTCTAATTGGCTTGGGTGTTGGAGAAGAAATGCCTGACCTACATAGCCCAGAATATGATTTTCCCGATGAGGCTATACCGTATGGCATAAAAATTTACGATTCGATTATTGGCCATTTCTTGAGGTAGCCCTATATCTCTAAATGATAGGCTAATTCTTGCCATTTTATTATTCATACATTTTTAAGGATTTTTATAACCCTATTATCTTCCATATTTTACTACTTTTGCATTTTAAGGAAATAATAAGCATGAAAAGAGTCAAACTTTGGGACAAGGAATTCGAGATCAGCTATCCAGCTCATGAGATTAAGAAAGACATTGAGAATTTAGCCAATGCATTAAATAAGGATTTGAGCAATGAGCCAATGCCACTTTTCGTTAGCGTTCTCAACGGATCGTTCATTTTCACTGCAGATTTAATCCGTCTTATCCAGTTCCCTTGTGAAGTTTCATTCGTTAAACTTACATCCTATCAGGGTACTGAAACAACAGGCACTGTAAACCAACTAATTGGACTTAACGAAAAAATTGAGGGTAGAACGGTAATTATTCTCGAAGATATTGTAGATACAGGTATTACACTAGGGAAACTAATTGAAACATTAGAACATCATAGGCCAAAAGCCATAAAGATTGCAACCCTGCTTTTTAAGCCCGAAGCTTATAAGGGTAGCGTAACAATTGATTACATTGGAAAAATAATTCCTAACGATTTTATTGTAGGCTATGGACTCGACTACAATGGTTTGGGTAGAAATTTGGCTGATATTTATACTCTAGTATAGTGGTTTATTTAGTTACTAACCTTATCATAATCATCATGCTCAATATTGTACTATTCGGACCTCCAGGAGCAGGCAAAGGAACACAATCAGAAAAAATCATTGAGAAATACAACCTGATGCACCTTTCAACAGGTGATATTCTCCGAAATGCCATTGAAAACCAGACCCCCCTTGGAATAAAAGCCAAAAACTACATGGATAAGGGCGAGTTAGTACCCGATGATGTGGTTATAGGAATAATTGGTCGCTGCCTCGATGAGTATCGAAATAAAACCAATGGTTTCGTTTTCGATGGATTCCCCCGAACCAATACCCAAGCCGAAGAGTTGGACTTGATGCTTTCCGAAAAAGGTCTTTCCATAACTCAGCTAGTTGCCCTAGAAGTAGAGTACAGCGAATTGGTTGACAGATTGATGAAACGTGGACAGGTGAGTGGTCGTAGCGATGATCAAAATATAGATGTTATTAAAAACCGCATCAGCGTTTACAATGAGAACACACGTAGTGTTATGGATTACTACAAGAACCAAAACAAATACTCTGGAATAAATGGCATGGGAACCATAGATGATATTTTTGAAAGGATCTGTAATACAATCAATGGCCATTTAAAATAATTTTCAAATTATTACTGAAGTTTAAAATGTCCTCTTCCAACTTTGTCGATTACGTGAAAATATTTTGCCGTTCCGGCAATGGAGGGGCAGGCAGTGCTCATCTTAGGCGTGAAAAATTTGTACCCAAAGGTGGACCCGATGGTGGCGATGGCGGCAGGGGTGGACATGTTTACCTAAAGGGCAATGACCAGCTATGGACTCTTATCCACCTGAAATACCAGCGGCATATATTTGCAGGTCATGGCGAAGCCGGTAGTAGAAGTCGCAGCACAGGAGCCGATGGACAGGATGTTACCATTGAAGTACCCATAGGTACCGTGGCTAAAAACCCCGATACAGGAGAGCAGCTGTGCGAAATAACCCAGCACGATCAGGTTGTAACGCTTATGCAGGGTGGGCGTGGCGGTTTAGGCAACTGGCATTTCAAATCGGCAACCATGCAAACCCCCAGGTTTGCGCAACCCGGAGAAGCTGGAACCGAGGGATGGATAATCCTTGAACTCAAAATCCTGGCCGACATAGGCCTGATTGGATTTCCCAATGCGGGGAAATCGACCTTGCTGTCAACCATTACCGCAGCTAAGCCCAAAATAGCCGATTACCCATTCACAACTCTTGTTCCCAATATTGGCATTGTTCCATACCGCGATCACCGATCGTTTGTGGTAGCCGATATACCCGGGATAATTGAAGGGGCTCACGAAGGCAAGGGGTTAGGATTGAGGTTTTTGCGCCATATTGAGCGTAACCCGGTACTGCTATTCATGATCCCTGTCGATAGCCCCAATATTAAGGAGGAATACAACACCCTGCTCAATGAACTTGAACAGTACAATCCCGAACTAATGGATAAACGCAGGTTACTTGCCATTACAAAATGCGACTTAATTGATAACGAGCTGCAAAGGGAAATGGAAAAGGATTTGCCAAAAGTACCATACCTATTCATCTCATCGGTTACTAACCAAGGAATTGAGCAGCTTAAGGATAGAATCTGGGAAGAGATAAATCGTTACTAACCTATTTCGCAAATATTCGTCTGGGATACTAACTCTTAAACAATGATCGAATTCCTCTCAAATATCGATACACAGCTATTCCTGCTCCTCAACAGTATTAATTCCCCGTTATGGGACACAGTTATGTGGCATATTTCAGGGAAACTCACCTGGGTTCCCCTATACCTGCTGATAGTTTTTTTCATTGCCAAAAAGTACCGATGGAAAACGATATGGATATTATTAGCTGTTGCATTGGTTGTACTTGCATCCGATCAGCTTTCTGTTCATCTGTTCAAAAATGTTTTCGAACGCCTTAGGCCTTGCCATAATCCAGAGATAAGGGATCTGGTGCATGTAGTGAACAGGTGTGGGGGTAAATATGGCTTTGTTTCATCCCATGCAGCCAACACTTTTGGCGTTGCAGTGTTTCTGCTTATGCTTTTCAAAAAAAGTTGGTTTAGCCTTGCCATTCTGTTTTGGGCAGCATTGGTATCGTATAGCCGTATTTACCTTGGAGTTCACTATCCAGCAGATATTGCTGTTGGAGGGATTTTGGGTGCTGCCGTAGGTTTTGGCATTTGGGAACTCTTACTGTTTGTCAACAAAAAGTTTTGCGGAGCTATCCTAAAGCCCACCAAAAGATAGGCTCACCATGCTGTGCATCAATTCATCATCCAACGATCCTTACTATAACATTGCCTGCGAAGAGTACCTGCTGAAACGATTCCACGATGACATCTTTTTGCTGTACCGCAATTCCCCCTCAGTGATAGTTGGGAAACATCAGAACACGCTAGCAGAAATCGACATGCAATTTGTAGCTAAAAATGGAATAAGGGTAGTGAGAAGGCTATCGGGTGGTGGTGCGGTTTACCACGATATGGGAAACCTTAACTTCACCTTTATCAAGAATGGCTCGGAGGGAAAACTTGTCGATTTCAGGGGTTTTACGCAACCCATTGTTTCAGCGCTAGCAAACATTGGCCTTCAGGCAAAGTTCGAAGGTCACAATAGCCTCACCATTAACGGTAAAAAAATATCGGGCAATGCCGAGCATGTTTTCAAGAGTAGGGTTATGCACCATGGCACCCTGCTTTTCTCGACCAATCTCGACCATTTATCCAAAATTCTTTACGTGGACGAAAATCGGTACAGCGATAAAGCCGTAAAATCAGTAAGAGCCATTGTAACAAATATTAGCGAACATCTAACAAAATCAATGACCATTGAGAGTTTTGCTGATAACATCTGGGACTACGTAATGAAAGGCAATGCCAATGCGAAAGAATACGTCCTTTCCAAAGACGATCATGCCCAAATTCAAGGACTCTACAAAGAAAAGTATACCAGCTGGGAATGGAATTTTGGATACTCCCCAAAGTATTCCCTTATCAGAAAGATAAAAACTTCATCTGGTTGTCTATCGATTTCGATGGAAGTTGATAAAGGCAAAATATCATCTGTGGACATTGCTAATTCCGACTTGCCCAATATATTGGTAACCAGCATAAAGAAATCCTTAATGGGTTGCAATCATGAGGTTAATTGCCTCAAGCAAGCGTTACAAAAAAGTGAGTTAGATGCGGAACTTAAAAAAGCAATTTGGGAAGGTTTATTGTAATTCAACTCACTCTACGGACATCGAGTAAATCTTAAGTTCCTCCCCCATAACATTATACCCATTGCAGATGTAATTCCATCCATATCTCTCATAGAAGTTCTCTAAATCCGTGGAAAGGTATAATTCTTTGAATCCCTTAATCTTTGCCTCTTTTATTCCATGAAGCAAAAGCTCTTTTGCCATACCCTTTCCACGTTTATCCTCTTCAACATATAGGCATGCAAGCCATGGCGATAAATCCTGACGACTAATCAGATCATTCACAATAAGCGCATAAGATGCAATAATGGTATTATTTTCTAGGACAATATAAAATTTAGGAAGTGGATTTTTATCATCCAGCGAGTTTTCTATGCAATTTCTGTAAAAGCTGTAATTGAATTCGTCTCCCCAGCGTTTCCAGAAATAGGATATAGCATCAATAAGTAAATCTTTCCGTTTTGAGAGCTCAACAATTTGCATATTCTATTGCCATTTGGTATATGCCATCTAATTCTCTGGGTCAATGCGAAAGAAAACTTTTTCTGTCAATATTAAATCAAACGACTCGGGGCTAAGTACTGAAGCAACCCTAAAGGTTGTATCGAGAAAGAATAGACACTCCATTTCTAGCGGTTCTCCAGCCAGATCTGCTGACTGAAATTTATGGAGCATAATGTAGCCTAAAAGTTCACCTAAATTGCTATTGAGAAGTGTTTTCAAGCTATCCAGCTTTTCTGTATTTCCTTCTTCTTTGCTCAATGCTTCCTCCTGCTCAATCATTGTCATTAGCTGAAGTGTACGGTCACTCCTCTCGTATCGAGCATTAATGTCACCAAATACAATGGGTTTGTAATGGGGGTATTCATTGTTTTCGAACATCCAACTTTTTATGGCATCCTCCGCTTTTTGCTGTTTTGTTGGGGTAAATTCGTTGCTATCCTGTTTTGGTCCCTTACAGGAAAAAAGCCCTGAAATTATCAAGAGGCAAAGGATTACCAGGAAAGATTTTTTTGCTTTCATAATGCAGAGTATTAATTGAAGGCAAGATAGTAAAAAGCTAGCTAAAAAAACACATCAATATCAATAAAAAAAAGAAATCCCGATTGGTAAATATTATACTCTATCGGGATTTCTATAGTAATTTTAGCTTTACTTCTTCATCATCTCAGCAAAATACTTGTAGAATAGCGGAATTGTTTCAATTCCCTTGTAAAACATGTCGAGCTGATAATTCTCGTTGGGAGAGTGAATGGCATCGGACTCCAGGCCAAATCCTATGAGAATTGATTTAAGCCCAAGTTTCTCCTCGAATGTGCTAATAATTGGTATGCTTCCACCACTACGGTAGGGTATGGGTTTCTTGCCAAACGTATCCTCCATGGCTTTGCTCGCAGCCTGATAGGCAGGAATGTTGGTGGGCGAAACGTATCCCTGTCCTCCATGAAGCGGAGTTACCTTCACCTTAACGTAAGGTGGGGCAATGGCCTCGAAGTGTTTCTGAAAGAGCTCGGCAATTTTGTGGTGATCCTGATTGGGAACCAAACGCATGGATATTTTTGCCGATGCCTTTGACGGTAGTACAGTTTTTGCACCTTCGCCTATGTATCCGCTCCAAATACCATTTACGTCAAGGGTTGGACGAATGCCAACACGCTCAAGGGTTGTATAGCCCTTCTCGCCCCATATTTCAGCAATATCTAAAGCTTTTTTATAATTTTCCAGGCTGAATGGAGCCTTGTTCATTTCAGCACGTTCTGCAGGATCTACATCCATCACATCATCGTAAAAACCTGAAATGGTGATATGGTTATTCTCATCGTGCATCGAGGCTATCATCTTGGCAAGAATATTTGCTGGGTTGGCAACCGCACCGCCAAAAAGGCCTGAGTGAAGATCGCGATTGGGTCCAGTAACCTCAACCTCAACATAGGCTAATCCCCTGAGTCCGGTTGTAATGGAAGGCTCGTTTTTGCCGAGCAGGGATGTGTCGGATACAAGAATTATATCAGCCTTTAGCATCTCCTTATGCTTATCGAGCCATTTTCCAAGATTGGCAGAGCCAATCTCTTCCTCTCCCTCGATCATGAACTTCACGTTGCAGGGAAGGGTATTGGTTTTCATCATCAACTCGAATGCCTTAGCATGCATAAATCCCTGTCCCTTGTCGTCATCGGCACCGCGTGCAAATATCTTCCCATCCCTTATCTCCGGTTCAAAGGGCTTGGTTTCCCATAGCTCTATAGGATCAACAGGCATTACATCATAGTGTGCGTAAACCAATACTGTTGGGGCTTTTGGATCAATGATCTTCTCCCCATACACCACAGGATGACCATCGGTGGGCATAACCTCTGCCTTATCGGCACCCGCTTTTAGAATCTGATCTCTCCAGTATTCTGCACACCTAACCATATCGGGTTTATGGTCTGCAATTGAGCTGATTGAAGGAATTCTAAGCATTCCAAAGAGCTCCTCAAGGAATCGATCCTTGTTGTCTTCAATGTACTTCTTAATGTAATCCATAGCTATTATTTTGGTTTGTAATTTTCAGGCCACAATGATAACAATAAAAAGAAAAACATCCTAACAGAATCGCCAAGTACATGCCATACAACATCTTACCTGTCAACCTTTGCAAAGGGATAGAGTTAATAAACCTTTACTAACTCTGGTCTTTGGTACCATCCTCGTCTTCAAGTTTTTGCTTCTCAATCAGAATAGCAGTCGCCTCAACTTCATCATAGAATTTTTGGCCAAATGCTCTAGTAATGGATTCTTTGAGAAATTTGTACACAGGAATTCCTTCTTTGACTCCAAGCGCTCTAGCGGGTTCGCATATACTCCACTGATCGTAGTTTATAGCTGTAAACGTAGAGTATTTCTTCACCCTGATTGGATAAAGATGGCACGAGATGGGCTTTCGGAATTTCACTTTACCATCGAGCCAAGCTCTTTCGATGGCGCAAAAAGTGATCCCATCAACATCAATGGAGTATGCACACTCCTCTCCGTTGATAAGAGGGGTAACCATATCACCATCAAAATCTTTTATGGCAACCCCCTGTTTTTTAATTGCCTTTAGTCCAGAGGGTTTGAGGTAGGATTCAATGATTTGAATTTCGCTCTCAAGCATTTCAATCTCCTCTTTCTCAAGGGGTGCCCCCGATTGTCCAAAAACACAACAATTGCCAAGGCACTGGGGTAGATCGCAGCAAAAGTGTTTCTCGAAAACATCGAAGCTGATAAGCTTATCGTCTATCTGAAGCATAATCTAATGAGCGGATTTTTAACAATTTTTTCCGCAGGATTATTTGTTTATACACAAAGTACTTTTCCTGTCATTTCGCCGGGAATTGGTAATCCCATGATACTGAGAATGGTTGGTGCCACATCGGCAAGTATGCCATTCTCAATTTTCTTGAAGTTATCGCTAACTAAAATAATGGGAACGGGGTTCAGCGAATGAGCTGTATTAGGCGATCCATCGGGATTAACGGCATAATCGGCATTACCATGATCGGCAATGATAACCACTGTGTAACCATTCACTTGGGCAGTATTAACCACCTCGCCCACACACTTATCCACCGCCTTTACGGCACCTTCAATGGCGCTGTAAATCCCTGTATGCCCCACCATATCGCCATTGGCGAAGTTGAGACAGATAAAATCGTGGGTGCCATTATTAAGCTCTCCCACTATGGCGTCCTTCACCTCAAAGGCGCTCATTTCAGGTTTCAGATCATAGGTTGCCACCTTCGGTGAAGGGATCAAGATTCGGCTCTCGCCCTCGAAATTCTCTTCACGTCCACCTGAGAAGAAAAAGGTAACATGAGCATACTTTTCTGTTTCGGCAATTCGCAGCTGCTTCAATCCTGCCTTCGATACCACTTCACCTAGGGTATTTATCAGGTTATCCTTTTCGTATGCCACATTCACCCTTTTGAATGTATCATCGTATCGGGTAAGCGTAACGTAGTACAGGGGAATGGTTTTCATTCCATGCTCAGGCATATCTTTCTGAGTAAGCGCTATAGTGATCTCCCTCAGGCGGTCGGTACGGAAGTTGAAGCAGATCACCACATCGTTCTCCTTAATGATACCAACAGGTTTTCCATTATCGTCAACCCTAACAATGGGTTTAATAAACTCATCGGTAATGCCTTCGGCATACGATTCTTCCATGGACTGAGTAATGCTTTTGGTAGCTTTTCCAATGCCATTCACCATTAAATCGTACCCTACCTTAACGCGCTCCCATCTCTTATCGCGATCCATAGTATAGTAACGACCAATCAACGTGGCGATTACCCCGTTGCTGTTTTCTAGGTGATGCTCAAGATTCCGCACAAAACCCAATCCGCTCTGAGGATCAGTATCGCGGCCATCGGTAAGGGCATGGATAAAAACTTTGCTTAACCCGAAATCCTTGGTCATATCGCAGAGTTTGTAAAGATGAGTGTCCATGGAGTGCACCCCGCCATCGGAAACCAAACCGATAAAATGCACCGCAGCGTTCTTCTCCTTAGCAAAGGTAAATGCTTTTACCAGAACGGTGTTCGTCTCTATCAACCCCTCCTTGATCTCCTTGTTGATGCGCACCAGATCCTGGTAAACCACTCGACCAGCACCAATATTCAGGTGCCCAACCTCTGAATTTCCCATTTGCCCGTCGGGCAAACCCACGTTCTCGCCACAGGTAAGCAGCTGTGCGTTGGGATATTTCATTCTAAGGGTATTCATATTCTCAGGTTTGGTGGTGGCAATCACATCGCTTCGGTCGCTCTTGCCAATGCCCCAGCCATCGAGGATCATCAGGAGTACTTTATTATTGATTTTCATATAGCTATTGCCTCTTTTTTCCTTATTATACTAACAGACTCACAGTAAAAAATGTTTCATGGCGAATGGGTGCAAAGGTATAGATTTTTAGGATTTTTTTTAATAATACATCTACAAAGAAGCTGTTTTTTAGCTGAGGTGTATTACAGGTAATAGTTGAATTCCTTACGATCGAAGGATGGTAAACAGATATCTTTGACTTATTGAACACAGCATTGACAATAGACACGAGCAGCTTAGAACTGTTGTGAATTGCTTTCAGATTGTATCTTTGACTTATTGAACACAGCTATGAAAGGCAAAGCAGCCGATATAGTTTTGTTGTGAATTGCTTTCAGATTGTATCTTTGACTTATTGAACACAGCAACCTATCAAGCTACACCGACCAACAAGCGGTTGTGAATTGCTTTCAGATTGTATCTTTGACTTATTGAACACAGCTCGCATAAAGTTATTAGCATTGAATTAGGAGTTGTGAATTGCTTTCAGATTGTATCTTTGACTTATTGAACACAGCGCCAGAATCATGATAAAACCCGTTGTCAGGGTTGTGAATTGCTTTCAGATTGTATCTTTGACTTATTGAACACAGCCCACGAATTAATATATCATTCTGTTTATTAGTTGTGAATTGCTTTCAGATTGTATCTTTGACTTATTGAACACAGCCGACCTACTGATGACTGTTTTCGAGTACATGTTGTGAATTGCTTTCAGATTGTATCTTTGACTTATTGAACACAGCATAACGGGGGCAGCCAGCTCATACGCCCGTGTTGTGAATTGCTTTCAGATTGTATCTTTGACTTATTGAACACAGCAATAGCTATATTTGACCCAGCGAACCTTAAGTTGTGAATTGCTTTCAGATTGTATCTTTGACTTATTGAACACAGCAATGTATGCAGAAGGTTTATCTTTGGAGACGTTGTGAATTGCTTTCAGATTGTATCTTTGACTTATTGAACACAGCAACGCTTTACCGATACCAGCATCCGAAGTCGTTGTGAATTGCTTTCAGATTGTATCTTTGACTTATTGAACACAGCCATAAATCAATTAATAGCACATTTCATTATGTTGTGAATTGCTTTCAGATTGTATCTTTGACTTATTGAACACAGCGCAGAACGGGGCGAGGAGATAACCTACGATGTTGTGAATTGCTTTCAGATTGTATCTTTGACTTATTGAACACAGCGGATAAATTTTGCTTAGAGCTTAATAGCGAGTTGTGAATTGCTTTCAGATTGTATCTTTGACTTATTGAACACAGCGAACGCTCCATTCTTTTTTTAAACTATGTTGTTGTGAATTGCTTTCAGATTGTATCTTTGACTTATTGAACACAGCAAAGGTTTTAGAATTGAAATCAGGTTTAAAGTTGTGAATTGCTTTCAGATTGTATCTTTGACTTATTGAACACAGCTTCAGATCGTAAACCCCAGCCGAAAGCCCAGTTGTGAATTGCTTTCAGATTGTATCTTTGACTTATTGAACACAGCTGTGGACGGAGTTTTACCAGCCGCCAATGGGTTGTGAATTGCTTTCAGATTGTATCTTTGACTTATTGAACACAGCATCCTGATTTAGAAATGCACAAGGCTTTGCGTTGTGAATTGCTTTCAGATTGTATCTTTGACTTATTGAACACAGCTGGCGTATATTATATCACCCTGAGCCGTTAGTTGTGAATTGCTTTCAGATTGTATCTTTGACTTATTGAACACAGCAAATTTGGAACGTTATACCAGCATCGAATAGTTGTGAATTGCTTTCAGATTGTATCTTTGACTTATTGAACACAGCTTATCTACAATCCAACTCATTGCCTGAGCGTTGTGAATTGCTTTCAGATTGTATCTTTGACTTATTGAACACAGCTTTAGCAAGGGAAACAAGCCGCACAACACCGTTGTGAATTGCTTTCAGATTGTATCTTTGACTTATTGAACACAGCTTCCCAAAACCCCTGCAAACCCTACAACGCGTTGTGAATTGCTTTCAGATTGTATCTTTGACTTATTGAACACAGCGTAGGGTGGAAATTTTAGCTCAGGCCGTTCGTTGTGAATTGCTTTCAGATTGTATCTTTGACTTATTGAACACAGCTATAGTGTGCATTCGGTGCTTGTACGGCTCGTTGTGAATTGCTTTCAGATTGTATCTTTGACTTATTGAACACAGCATCCTGATTTAGAAATGCACAATGCTTTGCGTTGTGAATTGCTTTCAGATTGTATCTTTGACTTATTGAACACAGCGGTTGGCTGCAACGCCATTGTACTCAGTAAGTTGTGAATTGCTTTCAGATTGTATCTTTGACTTATTGAACACAGCCATTGAGCGCAGTTGAGGTCGATAGCACCTGTTGTGAATTGCTTTCAGATTGTATCTTTGACTTATTGAACACAGCTTTATTAATTTTAACATAAATAGTATCAGTGTTGTGAATTGCTTTCAGATTGTATCTTTGACTTATTGAACACAGCTGTTGCAAATCCATTTGCGCAGCCGACATCGTTGTGAATTGCTTTCAGATTGTATCTTTGACTTATTGAACACAGCTTTTACAAACAATTTAAACTTAGAGAATATGTTGTGAATTGCTTTCAGATTGTATCTTTGACTTATTGAACACAGCACCATTCTCCATGTTTCTAGCATCCTCCCCGTTGTGAATTGCTTTCAGATTGTATCTTTGACTTATTGAACACAGCTGAGAATAAAACACCGCCAGAGTTATTAAAGTTGTGAATTGCTTTCAGATTGTATCTTTGACTTATTGAACACAGCCTACAATGCCGTTAATACAGGGGAAATATTGTTGTGAATTGCTTTCAGATTGTATCTTTGACTTATTGAACACAGCTCTGCAGCTGGGAAGCAACCCCTCTGATATGTTGTGAATTGCTTTCAGATTGTATCTTTGACTTATTGAACACAGCGACTTCTGATGCTGGTATCGGTAAGGCTTTGTTGTGAATTGCTTTCAGATTGTATCTTTGACTTATTGAACACAGCGTTCTTCCCTTTGCACCGCCTTTACAATTGGTTGTGAATTGCTTTCAGATTGTATCTTTGACTTATTGAACACAGCATGGTAGCGCACGATCAGCACATATCAAGCGTTGTGAATTGCTTTCAGATTGTATCTTTGACTTATTGAACACAGCAAGTGCATTCTTGTTTACAAGAAGAGGTACGTTGTGAATTGCTTTCAGATTGTATCTTTGACTTATTGAACACAGCACCTATTTGTTGGATTAGTTCCTAAATCTCGTTGTGAATTGCTTTCAGATTGTATCTTTGACTTATTGAACACAGCAATGATTGTAACGAAATCACCTAAACCATTGTTGTGAATTGCTTTCAGATTGTATCTTTGACTTATTGAACACAGCTTTCAACGCAACATATCTGCGCCATGTGTTGTTGTGAATTGCTTTCAGATTGTATCTTTGACTTATTGAACACAGCGATAGCGTAAAGCTAGATGCAAGAGTTATTGTTGTGAATTGCTTTCAGATTGTATCTTTGACTTATTGAACACAGCGGAGTACTTGAATGAAACGTTTGCGAGCAAGTTGTGAATTGCTTTCAGATTGTATCTTTGACTTATTGAACACAGCACACGAAGCAGTACACTAACTACTTGGACTGTTGTGAATTGCTTTCAGATTGTATCTTTGACTTATTGAACACAGCATACCCTATGCTAATAAGTTTCGCTGCAGCTCATTAAGTCCGAAATTAGAAATAAAAAAAGTGTTCAATGGGATATCCCTCTAATTGGTTTTGGGGGGATTTTTTGTTACTTTTTACTCAGGGGGTGACTATTTGCATAGCAGATAGTCACCCCCTGAGTTTTTAAGCTAAAACAGCTGCAGCTGCTGCGGTTCAGGGTTTGGTTTTATTGGCTTGGTGGAATGGAATAGCTCCATGCTCCCAAACTGCTTGTCGGTGATGCACAGAATACCCACATAGCCATTGGGCGGAAGAAATGATTTAACCCTTTTTATGTGCACATTGGCATTCTCACGGCTGGGGCAGCATCGGGTGTATATGGAAAACTGGAACATGGAGAAGCCATCCTTCAGTATGCTCTTACGAAACTGAGCATAGTTTTTCCTATCCTTCCTGGTTTCGGTTGGAAGGTCGAATAGAACGAGTACCCACATAACTCTATACTGGTTTAAGCGGTCGGTTAAGGTCATAACTTCGTGGCTACTTACTCACGGGGTGACTATCTGCTTAGCAAAAAGTCACTCCGTGAGTTTTTAGAGGATTGGGTAAAGTATCTTTCGGCTTACCCCTTCGAAGCACTCATATAGCGATGCTGTAGTTCTTTGGGTTGCTATCATCAACGGACTTGCCTTACCATCAATAATTACATCCATTGCAGGGATAACCAGCAAACGAGCTTTAATCTCGGTGGTTAGCTCACTTACATCCTCAAAATCTCTTAGAATTTCAAGCACAACCGTGTCAACAAAAGGGCGGTAAGGCTCCATGATATCATCGGCAAGGCAAAAAGCATTGTACCGGTTGTGATGATGAATGCCGAGTGTTGGCAAAAGGCCCGTTGCAACCAAGCTGCGAGCCACAATGGCCCTAAGCACGGCATAGCCATAGTTGAGCAGGTTGTTAGGATCATCGTCAAACCTGCCACGGGTAAAATTGTCATCGAGAACCTCCTGAAAAACATTTTTCCAGTAAAATGCTGCTGCCCTACCCTCGTAGTTATCAGGGTCTCCGCTACGAACGCTTCGCTGCCAGTACATCATTGGCTCCTCATCAATCTTCAGCTTCTTTAGCAAAGCGGCTTGATTACCGATCTTTGCTTGTACGGTTTGCTGCCAAAGCTGTTTCTTGAGGGGTATGCTAGCGCTAATCTGTAGAGCATAACGTTCATTTTGCAACGTATTCCCCTCCAAAGGTAAGAGTAGACCCGAAGGCATATGCTTCTCGTTGCAGGTTATAATGGCTGAACTATTTGCCAGCAGAGCATTTAGCAGGGGGTGCGATACTGTTATTTGAGGGTGATCGAGTAAAACTACGCCAATATCCTCAATAGGTATTGTGGTCTTTACTGCACTACTGCTCAAGTTTTGACCTTGCGAAATATCTTGATCAGAAGTGGTGTCCTTTTGTATCACCATCTGCCTATCCTTCATGCTGAGGTACGCTGGATTGCCGAAGTAAAGTGTACGTTTTATCATAAGGTAGGTTTTTTACTTTACTCACGGGTTGACTACTTGCTTAGCAGATAGTCAACCCGTGAGTATTAAAGTAATTCCAATCCAAATTCTTCTATTCTCGCTATGTTTGTTATCTTACCATCCCGTAGCCCAACAATATCCTGATACGAAGAGAATTCCCAGTCATCATTGCATTTAACTATTCCATCCTTAACAGGATTAAAATTGATATAGTTGAAGCATGTGTTTGGGTATTGTTGGTCGGGGTGATCTATATTTATTTGGGTTACACCCTGCGACTGATACCATGCTTTGGATATTTTGTCAACTCGAGTTAAACAGTTGGCTTTTGTTTGTTGACGAAAGAGTGCACCTGTTCTGTTTTCCTGAATATTAATTGCCCGAGTGTATGATCTGAGCATTACTCCAATTGAATAGTTGAAAGGTTGCATTTTTTCTTTGCTACTCAAGGTTTGACTTGGAGTCAAGCCTTGAGTGATCGTGATCCTATGTGCAACAGGCAACTCTATGTGATTAACATGCACCATAAAGTGAAAATGGTTGGGCATCAGGCACCATGCCAGCATATCGGCGTAAGGCAAAATATGTTTCTTAACTTTATCAAGGAAGAACAGGTAGTTCTCCCGGTTAAAGAAGATTCGCTGGCGGTTATTGCCTTGGTTATAAATGTGGTATAGGTGGCCTTGCTCGAAAATCATAACTTGTGTTTTAGTTCTTACTGACGGGGTGAATACTTATCGAAGCAGATATTCACCCCGTCAGTAGTAATTAGGGCTAGCTAGTCACCCCGACAGCTAAAAGGATTAAACCAAATGGCCAATGCAGTTGATTTTTAATTTGATTGGGTTTGCATTATCCAGAGCACCTATACTTCTAATACTAATAAATCTCTTGCTGTTTTGAGCATTAGTATCATCAACTAATTGTGTTTCTAAATGATGTCTAAATACCCAGTATTTCTCGCCCAGTTTCTGCACCCTATACAGCTTATCGCTAATAGCTCTATAATCATTACTTATCCTAGCATTTTCAAACTCCTCATTGGTCATCCCCAGCACAAACATATCGTTCTGCTGCATGCTTAGGTGTAGTGTAAGTTTTGGTTCAGGAAGAAGTTTAAGAAAACTTTCGGGGTAGGTATCCTCTGGGTTTTGCTGTATGGTATCCCAAACCTCATTTGTATTCGAGATAACAACAGGCAATCCATACTTTTTGCGCTCCACAGCGTGCCAAAAGGTGCATATATGCTCAATCTTTTTGCCTTCGGCATCGGTGTATATGGCTATATGGTGGTTATTGCCTGGCTTTACAAAGCCAATATTCCTGCCGCTCTCATCCTTTCGCACTGGCACAACAGCCGAAAGCCCCGTGTAGCAACGTACAGATCTAATGGGTCGGTCGAGTCCTTCATCCTCATACCATTTTAATACTGTGTCGTTGCGTTGCACATCCTTAAAAGCCTCCATGGGCTTTCCGTTAAACTTTTCAAGTCGTTGTTGAAGTATTCGCTTAGTATTCCCATCAATTACCTTTTCAACCTTGTTGAAGTTAATATCAACATTATACTTAATAACATACTCATCGTTAAAGCACGAGCCGTATTCGAGGGGTATAGATTTCTCATTATCAAGATAGATTGGTTCTTTCTTGGTTGATGCAAGGGCTTTCTTCGCATCACCCTCAAATTTCTCCAAACGCTCTTTAACCAGTTGCTTAATGCGAGGTTTAAAAATAAGATGAGGATTCTCGAATAGGTATTTTAAAGTTTTTTTCTCCTCTACCTTTTTTATTTTCCCATAAACGCTCTCTTCGCTTAGGGCTCCACGAGGTACAATTATTCCCGTTTGAACCACTTTCTTGCTCCCTTTTCTACCAACCTTGCGCTTCCCAGTAACAGCAACTTTCTTACCTGCTTTAAATGAAATTAGAATACTTGCAGCCTTCTCCTCAACCACACCTACGGTAAAAGGCTGTTCGCTAACAATATATTTTTCAAGTAAGTTAAGCTTTTCTCTATACTCCACTGAACGAACGTCAACTTCTCTTTTCATATCCTCTCGGGTCTTGCTGGAGCTAAGCGTATTGAACCGCTGAATATACCCCTGTTTTGTGCAAGCAATGGTAAGCGCATCAATTGCATGATGCCTATGGTCGTCGCGTTTTGTCCAACCTGAAATAACCTCCTTGGTGTGCTTGTTCTTACCATGCTCGCTTTCCCACTCCCTAATCTCGGTCAATCCCAGGTCCTTGTACTTTGAGAATTGCAGGTTCATGGTAACATCGTCCCACCCCCATAAATGGCGAAGCTCAGCCGTGATTGTTCCCGAGGTTGACCAAACGTTATGGCAAATGGTTTGTAAGATCTCTCGTGCTTTTCGAGCTATATACTGGCTCTCCCTTAGCTGGCGGTCGATAAAGTTCTGAGGAATCTTATCCTCGGTCATCAAAAGTTTATCGCGCTTGGCTTTACCTATTACTTTGCTTGAAAAGAGCTTATTCACCCTTTCAACATACGCAGCAAGAGCCTGTTCCGATTTCCCTTTCATAAAATCGTACGCAGTGCGATCACCCTTGTCAGTATTGCATCGCCTATGGGCAAGGGTCTTATTGCTCTGCGAATCGTCGAACAGCTTTCCTTTTGGGATAATATGCTCAATATCCACATCATTCCCTTTTATTGCCTCCGTAACAGATATGGGTTGCCCACAATAAATGCATATAGCGTTCAGCTTCTTATCCTCATTATCCATCTCCTCGTAAAGTCGCCATTTCACAATATTGTTTCTTGTAGCCCTTAAGCCAAACTCCTCAAGTTTTTTCACAATCTGTTCATTCTCTCTTTCACGCTTACTTAAAAATTTCGATGTATCACTCCGCTCCTCCTTGCTCTGCTTTAATTCTCTGGCCAGCTCAACCCTTATCTCATCGGGCTTTCCATACTTTTCTATAATTGTGTTCACCACATTAACCATTTGGTTAAGGATTTTTTCAACAATGGGCTGTCGTAGTGAATTATTGGGTATTGACTTAAGCCTTTCGAGCAGTTTACGCTGTATATTTTCCTCCTTTGTTTGGGAGTTTGAGTGATCGTAACCTGCAAAGCACATAGCATCACTATATACATAACCCTCTATAAGATAGGGTAATATCTTTCGGATTGCTTTTACCGACTTGTTGCCAAACCCTCCTTTGGTTAGGTCGAGCTTTGCGAGCTTATTAGCAATTTCGGGTTCAATGCTGAACTTTTGCTGTAAAACTCTGCTGCACTCGTCAATATCACTAACAGAGTATATAGTGTGCCAAAGCTGGTAGTAGGGTTCGTTCTCAATTTTTGGAGTTATAGTCATCACCTTTTTCTCAGCCTGAATCTCCCCTGTTTTTTTGTCGTACAAATAACAATGCTTGTCGTCTTCAATTATCTCAAAATCAAATCTAAAAAGGTGGCTATACCTTTCTGGTTCCTCAAAGCATTTTAGTATAGCCATTTTGGTGATATTGCCCTTAATACCTTTGACTATCTGCTTGTTAAAAAAGCATTCGTTCTTATTTAACTTGAGGATCCTTACAATGTCGGACAGCGTAAGATTCTCATTACTATCAAGGTGGTTGAAAAGTGCCTTTTTCTCTTCCAGTGTTAGCTCAATCTTGTTACCATATTTATTGTCTATGCTTATGCTATTTACATTCTCCCAAATCTTAGCAATTTGAAATATGGGAGAACTGCGTGGAGTTACCTTGGGACCAACAAAGTACTCCTTTCCCTCCTTTCCTTTTCTCCAGAATCCCTCAAACTCGCAAACGGATACCAACCCCTTCTGAGATTTTAGTGGACGCTGATAGTATATTATTTCATCCCTTAGCTTATCTATAAACTTATTGGTTATGATATCTGGATAATGAGTCTGCTGCTGTTTACAAATAGCCTCAAACTCCTCAATGTATGCTTCACGGGGAAAGATATTCTCTTTAACCCGAAAGAACTCATTGTTAAAAAGATGCTCGTAAAAGTATTGCCCAATGGTTAGGTTCTTCTCCTTGATGGTTTGATGTCGGCTTTTTACCTCAGCAACGTATTCCGTATCCTTTTTGTCCATGTTGGCTTCGCTTCTTCCACTTTTGTAACCTCGCTTCTGATTAAGCCAAAGAAGTAATCGTCCTAGCTCCTTTAGAGATACTTTTGATGATACAGCTTTATTTCGCAGTTCCCAAAGCTGCATCTTAGGGAGATTCTTTTCTGCCTCTGATGGATACATTTCGGCATTAATCAACTCCTTTACAAGGTATTTCCTACGAAGTTGGTAGCGATCGTAGCCCTTTCGCGCGGTTCGCATTTTTGTTCTTATAGAATTTCGGCTTTCTCCAGTTCCTTTCTCAAAATCTTTTCTCTCAGTACCCTCGTAGGGTACAATTCTGCTTCCTAAACCAAGAATTTCCCTTTTGATTTCTCCGTTCTCATAAATTTCTGATATTACTGCCCAGCCAATGGATGCAGAGCCAAGGTCTAGTCCCAAAATTTTTTTCATTGCCTATTGATTTTTTGGTATTATTATATTACATTTGCATTACAATCTGAAGCAATTCACAATAAGGATTATTCCGTTGTGAAAACATTTAAGGCGGCGCAAGTCGCCTTTTTTTATTATATAAATGTAGAATTTGTAATGGCTTCTAAATTTAAAAACAAATATATTAACATCCAAACAATTAGCCCTAAAACAAAAATCATAGCGTTAAAACATTAAATATTATTTCTTTTCAATACCCCCCCCATTTTTCAAAGTCTTTTAATTATTTTTTAATATTTTTTTATTTAACCCCTGTTTTTTAATGGGCATGTTTAAATATTTTTTTACTTTTGCGCAAACTTACCCCCAAAATAATATACTATGCCACAGATAAGATTTAAAGCAGTTGAGGAAGCCCTCCAGCGTACTGTTGTACCATTTGAATCAGGTAAAGAAAAGATATCCGATCTGTTTGGTATTAATGTTTTCGATCGCGAGAAAATGCAGCGATACCTTTCGGCCGAAGCCTTTGAAAGCGTAGTTAGCGCCATAGACGAAGGACGACGCATCGATCGGAAAGTAGCAGCTCAGGTAGCAGCAGGGATGAAAGCATGGGCCATGGATCGGGGTGCAACGCACTACACCCACTGGTTTCACCCGCTAAACGGTGCCACTGCCGAAAAGCATGATGCATTCTTCACCCTGGGTAAAAACAGCATGGCCTTCGAAACATTCAGCGGTGACCTGCTGGTTCAGCAGGAACCCGACGCATCGAGTTTTCCCAGCGGGGGTATCCGAAATACCTTTGAGGCTAGGGGTTATACCGCCTGGGACCCTTCGTCGCCAGCATTTGTGCTGGAGCAAACCCTTTGCATCCCTACCATATTCGTATCCTATACAGGCGAAGCGCTCGACTTCAAAACCCCTCACCTTAAATCTCTTGCTGCGCTTGATAAGGCTGCAACTGATATCTGCGGCTACTTCGACAAGGACATCAGCAAGGTGTTCTCAACTCTTGGCTGGGAACAGGAGTACTTTTTGGTTGACGAAGCGTTGTACAACGCACGCCCTGATCTTTCCCTTACTGGCCGAACCCTTATGGGGCACGCAGCAGCAAAAGATCAGCAGCTGGAGGATCATTACTTCGGCTCAATACCCGAAAGGGTGAGTAACTTTATGCGCAACTTCGAGATTGAGTGCTATAAGCTGGGTATCCCAATAAAAACCCGTCACAACGAGGTTGCCCCCAATCAGTTCGAGTGCGCTCCCATTCACGAGGAGGCAAATCTGGCGGTCGATCACAATCAGCTGCTCATGTCGTTGATGGATAAAATTGCCCGCAAACATCATTTTCGGGTTCTTTTCCACGAAAAACCCTTTAGGGGTGTTAATGGTTCAGGGAAACACTGTAACTGGTCGTTACTGACCAATACCGGGGTTAACCTTCTCTCACCTGGAGGTACACCAAAAAACAACTTACAATTCCTTACCTTTTTGGTAAACACATTGAAGGCTGTACACGATCACTCTGCTCTATTGCTAGGAAGTATTGCCAGCGAAGCTAATACACATAGGTTGGGCGCCAACGAGGCACCTCCTGCAATCATGTCGGTTTTCATTGGCAAAACCCTTAGCCGTGTGCTTGATGAACTGGAGGAGAGGGTGCACGACAAGAAAATGACCCCTGATGAGAAGACCGAACTCAAACTAGACATTATAGGGAAAATACCCGAAATTCTCCTTGATAACACCGATCGCAACCGTACTTCACCCTTTGCCTTCACCGGAAACAGGTTCGAATTCAGAGCCGTGGGTTCTTCGGCAAGCTGTGCATCTCCCATGATCGTACTAAATACTGCAATGGCTGAACAGCTAAGCCAGTTCAAAAAAGACGTTGACATTCTGGTAGAAAAGGGAGTTAAGAAGGACGAAGCCATTCTGCAGTGCATTCGTAAAGTAATAATTGCATCAAAAGCAATCCGATTCGAGGGCAATGGGTATAGCAATGAATGGATTATTGAAGCCGAAAGGCGGGGATTGCCAAACATCCCCAATGCACCAGAAGCATATAAAACTTTCTTACTGGCATCATCAAAAAAGCTGTTAGCTGATTTTTCTGTGCTATCCGAACGCGAACTTCATGCACGGTATGAAATTAGAAACGAGATATTTGTAAAGAAAGTTCAGATTGAAGCACGGGTTCTGGCAGATTTGGCCATAAACCACATAGTTCCTGCAGTTATTGCCTACCAGAATGTGCTAATCGAGAATGTTAAAGGCTTAAAAAAACTTTTCCCCAACGAAAAAGAATTTTTGAATTTAGCCAATCCTCAACTTCTTTCAATCATTAAAATCTCGGAACACCTTAGGGTCGTTCGTGAAAAGGTTAAAGAAATGGTTGATAACCGCAAGGAAGTTAACCAAATAGAAGATATTCCACTACGTGCAGAAGCATATTGTAAGGGTATTAAGCCATTTATAGAGGAGATAAGGTATCATATAGACAAGTTGGAACTCATTGTTGACAACCAGATGTGGCCCTTACCAAAATACAGAGAATTGCTTTTTATACGATAGCAAAAAAAACTTTGCAACATCTGAAAATCAATGCAAAAAAGGAAAGCAGTAAACATGTATATTCATTTTTGATTGTCAATTATAGAAATTTCAAAAATATGTTTACTTTTACATGGTTTAGCCAAAGAGTTTTTATTAAGTAGTACAATAAAAACTTTGGTTTCACGTATCAGTTCATTATAATGGTTTAGCATTGAAAAACACGGTGCAATGAGATTGATAGCAAAATTATTACTTGTTTTTATTTTCATAGGTATTTTAATCGATGGAGTAGCCCAAACCAATCGTATTAAAAGGGCAAATGCACTTTATGAAGCTGGCGGGTATTTCGAGGCAATAGAACTATACAGACGTGATCTTGACAAAGTTGCAAGGGAGGAAATGGGTTTGTACCTTACAAGAATCGGCGATTGCTACCGAATGATCGGCAATGCCCGACAGGCAGAAATCTGGTACTCCAAGGCAATCATGCGCGATCCCCCCGACCCACGTGTATATTACTATTACGCCGAGATGCTTAAAATGAGCGAAAAGTACGATGAAGCCTTAGAGCAATACATGAAATATAAAGAGTTGGTCCCCAACGACCCTCTAACCGACTTTGGCATACAATCGTGCGAACTCTCAAAAAAATGGATCGAAAGCCCTTCGGGCTACGAAATAGTAAACATGAGAGCAATCAATAGTCGCCAGAGCGATTTTAGCCCAGCTTATGCCTCCGAGGACTACACCATACTATTCTTCACCAGCTCACGCGATGATGCTACTGGCACAAAGAATCATGCTGGAACGGGAGAAAAGTTCACCGATATTTTTACCACTCAGCGCGACCGCAAGGGCAGTTGGAGTTCACCTCGTCCCTTGGATGAAAGCATCAATACTCCCAACGATGAAGGAACACCTTCACTTTCTGCTGACTTAAATAAGCTTTACTTCACCCGCTGCCGTACAAGCAAACGCAACAAGTTGGGTTGCGAAATAATGGTAAGCGAAAGAAGGGAGCAGGGATGGCTATCACCAGAGCCAATTCCCATTGCAGCCGATAGCATGGTGGTAGCACACCCCGCCATTTCGAACGATGAACTCACCCTTTACTTCGTTAGCAATATCCCCGGTGGTTATGGGGGCAATGATATTTGGAAAGTTACCCGGAATTCACCCTCTGATAGTTGGGGTGAGCCAGTAAATCTTGGACCCGACATAAACACCAGGGGTAACGAAATGTTCCCATTTATCCATTCAGATGGCACACTTTACTTCTCATCCGATGGACATCCGGGTATGGGAGGACTTGACATATATAGGGCAAAGCCCAAAAGCGATGGCAATGGTTGGGAAGTTGAAAATATGCGTTATCCCATTAACTCCCCCTCCGATGATTTCGGAATTATATTTGAAAAGGAAAGGGAGGCCGGTTATTTCTCATCGCGAAGACGCGATGTAGGGGCCAGAGGTGGTGACAATATATTCCTGTTCTACCTCCCCGAACTAATTTTCAATTTAATTGGTCAGGTTAAAGACGATAAAACCGAACTTCCCCTGGCCAACAGTTCTGTTCAGATGATCGGCAGCGATGGGCTTATTGCCAATGCCAAAACTGACGAAAGAGGAGGATTCAAATTCCTGTTAAACCCTGGTACAGATTATGTTCTGATCGCTTCGCGCGAGGGATACCTGAATGGCAAAGGACGCGAAACAACCAGAGGAGTGCAGCTGAGCAAAGATTTTGAAATGACCATTATGCTCACATCAACCGCACGTCCTATTGAACTTCCAAACATATTCTACGATTACGATCGTTGGGAACTTCGTCCAGAATCTATGGCTGCCCTTGACCGGTTAGTTGAGGTACTTAACGATAACCCAACCATAATTATTGAACTTGGTGCCCACACCGATAATCGAGGTACATTGGATTACAACTACGATCTGTCACAGAAGAGAGCACAATCAGTAGTTAATTACCTGATTGACAAAGGCATCCCAACTGAAAGATTGCGTGCTAAAGGGTATGCTCAGTCACAACCAAAACTTGTTGATGAGCAATTGGTTAAACAGTACCCATTCCTTTCAGTAGGAGCAACCCTCAATCAACAGCTGATTGATAGCTTGCCAAATGAGGAGCAAAAGGAAATGGTTCATCAGATCAACAGAAGAACCGAATTCAGAGTACTTAGCACAGACTTTAAAGCTGAATAGCTATCAATGAGTAATAGTAAATCGATGATTAGACTCATAATCATAATATTACTATCCCTTAAGGTAATGCTTGGCTTTGGTCAAAAGATCTATCAAGGCGATTCGGCCAATGAAGCTCAAGTAAAAGTTTTTGCAGTAGAAGAGCCTGAAGAAGCTGATCTCTGGGTTTGCTTTGTTTGGGAAGAAGAGGAACTTACAAGAACTGGACTTTGGATGGACATGCGTTACCCTCATGAAGCTGAAATAATAATATTCTTTGTTGAAGAGGAGAGTGAAGCAGATTTAAAGATTTGGCTGGTTGATACCATTGAAGAATCGAAATGGCTCAACGAAAAGAAGAAAAATTTACTTGCTTTAAAAAAACAAAAAATATAACGCTCAATTTCTTTATTATTTCTGATGTTAAATGATTCTCGATATTCCCAAAGGGGTGTTTCAGCATCAAAAGAGGATGTTCATTCAGCCATAAACCACCTAGATAAGGGTCTTTTCCCAAATGCATTCTGCAAAATTGTTCCCGATATGCTGAGCGGAAGCGATAGCCATTGTGTGGCTATGCATGCCGATGGTGCAGGCACAAAATCATCGCTGGCCTATATGTACTGGAGGGAAACGGGCGATCTGTCGGTTTGGAAGGGTATCGCTCAGGATGCCATTGTGATGAATATTGACGATCTACTTTGCGTGGGCATAACCGACAATATCCTCCTTTCATCAACCATTGGCAGAAACAAGCACCTTATACCTGGGGAAGTAGTTTTTGAGGTTATTAATGGCACCGAGGAATTTTGTCAGAAAATGCGCAGCTTAGGTATTGGAATCCATCTCACAGGTGGCGAAACTGCTGATGTGGGTGATTTAGTTCGCACCATAATTGTTGATTCAACCGTTACTGCTCTTATCCAAAAGAAAGATGTCATAAACAATGGCAACATCCGGAATGGAGATGTGATCGTTGGATTAAGCTCCTACGGACAAACCAAATACGAAAGCGAATACAATAGTGGTATGGGAAGCAACGGGCTTACCTCTGCACGACATGATGTGTTTGGCAAATACCTAAAGGATAAATACCCCGAAAGCTATGATCCTTCCATCGATAATGATCTAGTGTATGGTGGAAATTATCGACTTACCGATCTGATTGAAGAAATTGGAATGACCGCTGGCAAGATGGTATTAAGCCCAACGCGTACTTATGCCCCTGTGATAAAAGAAGTTCTAACCCATTACCGACCAGTTATTCACGGCATGGTGCATTGTTCGGGTGGAGCACAAACCAAAGTTCTAAACTTTGTAAACAACCTACTAATCATTAAGGACAACCTCTTCCCCACCCCTCCACTATTCAGGATCATACAAAAGGAGTCGAACACTCCTTGGCAGGAAATGTACAAGGTTTTTAACATGGGGCATAGGTTCGAGATTTACGTTTTCCCTGAGTATGCGGATGATATTGTGTCTATTGCCAAAGAGTTTGGGTTGGATGCACAAATCATTGGATCGTGTCATAAACTAGATGGAAGCAATAAGCTAAAAATAAGGAGTGAACATGGAGAATTTGACTATTGATAAGGTCTTCCAAGAGACAATCAAATAAAAACGCCCCGATTACTCGAGGCGTTTTTGTTTACTGTAAACCGCTTATGGGTACTATTTCAAGTTATGTTTCTTCACAAAATCCTCAAGTACACCCTTAAGGTCTGGTTTTCCTATCTCAGCCAAATCATAGTATACTCGGGTGGTTGGCTTCTTAATATTGATAATTCTGGAAAGATCAATTGGAGTTCCGATGATAACTGTATCACAATCAGTACTATTTATGGTAGCCTCAAGATCCTTGAGCTGCTGCTCACCATATCCCATTGCGGGAAGGATATTCCCAATGTTAGGATAAATCTCATAGGTCTCCTTAAGCTTTCCAACAAGGAAGGGGCGAGCATCAATCTCTTCGGATGCACCAAATTTACGGGCAGCAACGGTACCTGCGCCAATCTTCATCTCACCATGGGTAAGGGTTGGTCCATCCTCAACGATTAAGCAACGTTTTCCGTTAATCAATTCTGGCTTATCAACAGTGATTGGTGAAGCTCCATCAACAACAATTGCCTTTGGATTTCGGCTGCGAATGTTTTCGCGTACTGTCTGAATTCCCTCGGGGGACGCAGAGTCCATCTTATTGATAACAACAACATCAGCCATTCGTAAGTTAACCTCTCCTGGGTAGTAACTAATTTCGTTTCCAGGTCGATGTGGGTCAGCAACGGTAATTGTTAAATCGGGCTTGTAGAAAGCAAAATCGTTATTTCCGCCATCCCAAAGAATGACATCACATCCACTGGGATCCTTTTCAGCTTCACGAAGAATCGCTTCATAGTCAACACCTGCATAAATCACATTTCCTCTCACAACGTGAGGTTCATACTCTTCCATTTCCTCAACTGTACACTTGTGCTTTTTCAGATCATCAACAACTGCATATCGCTGAATCTTTTGCGCCACCAAATCGCCGTAAGGCATGGGATGACGAATTGCAACAACATTCAGCCCCATTGCCATTAAGTGCTCAATTACCTTACGCGAGGTTTGTGATTTTCCACAACCAGTTCGGGTAGCAACAACTGCAATGACTGGTTTATTGCTTTTAATCATGGTTTCGCTGGGACCTAAAAGCAAAAAATTAGCTCCAGCAGCATTTACTGTGGAGCTAATTTTCATTACATGATTGTAAGTAACGTCACTATAGGAGAAAACACAATCGTGTACATTTTTCTCCTTAATTAGTTTTACAAGATCTTCCTCTGCTAAAATGGGAATACCAGCAGGGTACAATTTTCCGGCAAGTTCTGCGGGATATTTCCTGCCATCTATGTCTGGAATCTGTGCTGCTGTAAAAGCAACCACGTTGTACTGCTCATTATCGCGGAAGAAAGTATTGAAATTATGAAAATCTCTTCCTGCAGCACCAATAATTACTACATTTCGCTTATTCATAAAAATAATATTATTTGTTTTATAGATAATATGATGATTTGTATACGATTACATGTAAACACTTGGCAAAATTAAAAGTTTAAGCGGTAGTTTGAGATAAAATTTGAGGATAGAAATTTATCAAACGCTGAGAACGCTTTGTAAACGTCTGAATATAAGAACAAAAAGAGTTCCTATGTTAAGCAACATCTTTTAACAATTATGATTGGATTAAACCCGTTTTAGTTCAAATGATAGGAGTCAAAGCTAAGGTATTCCATTTTTTTATACTTTTACATAAATTTTTTTCCATCATGGATAGAATGAGGCTTTACACAAAAGGGCTTATTAAGAAATATCGTTCGCGTACTGTTGTCAATCGAGTTTCTGTGGAGGTAAGTCAGGGCGAAATAGTTGGTTTACTTGGTCCAAATGGAGCTGGTAAAACCACCACATTCTACATGATGGTAGGGTTGGTTACTCCAAATGCAGGAAAGATTTTTCTTAATGACATTGATATAACCAAGGAACCTGTTTACAAACGTGCGCAACGAGGGATTGGTTATTTGGCCCAGGAAGCATCCGTTTTTCGCAAGCTTAGTGTAGAAGATAATCTTAAAGCTGTACTTGAAATGACCAAATTCTCCAGGGAATATCAACACGAAAAGGTAGAATCTCTTCTTAATGAATTTGGGCTTCAAAAGATCCGAAAGAGCCTTGGCATTCAACTTAGCGGAGGCGAACGCCGTAGAACTGAAATTGCACGAGCACTAGCTCTTGAACCAAAGTTCATCCTTCTCGATGAGCCTTTTGCAGGGGTCGATCCCATTGCAGTTGAAGATATTCAGTCCATTGTGGCACACCTTAAGGATAGAAATATTGGTATCCTAATTACCGATCACAACGTACACGAAACCCTCTCCATCACCGACAGAGCATACTTGTTATTTGAAGGAGAAATCCTCAAATCTGGTAATGCCGAAGAACTTGCTGCCGATCCAGAAGTACGTAAGGTTTATCTTGGGCAAAATTTTGAGCTTAGACGATAGAATCGATTTTGTCTCGAAAAAACTAAAATATTATCTGAAATCCCATCCTAAGACCAAATCTCTCAATATTAGGATGATCGAGATGTGTTAATCGCCAAAGTGCATCGAACCTGACCACTTTAAAGATATTCTCAACCCCTACACTTACTTCAAGGTATGGGTCTGAAACTGAGTACAACCCAATTGGAAATTCGTAAATGTTTCGGTTTTCGTTTCGTATTGATCCTATAAGCCCTTTTGCTGCTACAACTTCTCTCCACTTAAGCTTTCGCATAATCGGAATCCTATTCAAAAAGAAACCCTGAAAATGATGCTCAAGGTATAGACTAACATACTGATCTGATGCAAATTCGTAGTAGTTCATCATGTTAAATGCATACCTATCAAATGCATACGTTTCATTTCCCTCGTGGAGTTGAAGTAGTGGATATGGCACGGTTCCGAATATTTTTCCAGCATCGATAATATACCTCAAATAACCCAGAGGGTTTATATTTGTCTTATGGTAGTAGTTAAAGTTTACTTTAAGGAACGAAAAATCGCTAGCCAATCCCTTGAGGCTTCCGGTTAAGGTAAGATTAATTTCAGGGTGTGTACTTCCAAGGCTTACCCTCTCGAATTCTCCAGTAACAAAACGCTCATTCTTTATCCATCTGGTGTTAAGAGAAGCACTTGTTGTTGTTAATTTTTCAAAGTTCTTGCTTTGGTCGGGACTGGTGAAAGGGATATGTTCGGTAGGAAATATTTCTCGGTTAGCCAGGGAAATTGTGTTAGAGAAACCTGTGAACCATTCCTTGTGGTACTCCATGCGTATATCGTTAACAAGAGTAAGCTTGTAGTTTGGATTTCGTCGAAGAATAGATGTTAGAATATTGTCCTCAACAAGGGCGTTGGGGCTTTGCCCCAGCTGTTCAATATCCTTTGAGTATGATAACATCAAACTTTGGCGTGGCATTTTATCGAACATGTATAGCCCCTCGATACCCCATTTAAAACGCTCATCCTTGTCGCCATAGGCAACAAAAGCTGAAAGCATAAACTTTGTGCTAAACTTATTGCTGGTTCTTCCCGATAATCTAAATCTATTTCCCTCAATCTCGTTAAAACTAAAGGTTTTATAGTATGGGCCAATCTCGAAATAACCAATGATGTAGTAATAGTTTACAAAGATCTCGTAGAGATCAAGAAAAGTCTTAAACATTGGCACCTGCTTAACCGTGTCGACCAAAGCATATATTCCGGCCTCCTTTGGGCTAAGCTCAAATGGGCGAAGTTGCCTCCATAAGGTGCTATCAGAGTTCAAGGCATTTTCGGTTATGGCAACTCGTTCGTTGCTTTGGGCTATTCTTTCGGGGATGAGCTCATTAATTTTAATATTTCGGTGAACTGTAGTCTTCGTTCCAAAAAAACCTGTTGTCCGATTGCTTAAATTAAAATCAGCAAAAATTTTTGTGATGACAGGAAACCAAATGCTATCGGTTATGGGTTCATAGTCAATATTAGCCACTAAATCGTTAACAAAGTTAAGGTTTACGCCCGCCGATAGGCGAACCTGTGCTTTCACTATCGACCAGGTTGTATCATTTACCCAAAAATCCCCAGTAAAAGTGGGTTCCTGCCGACGCTTTGGCTTGAATGAAATCTGATAGCACCATCGATTCTGAATAAAAGCGCTATCAACTAAATAGTATTTATAGTAAAAAAAACCTGAACTGGCAATTGGGCTTACTAACCCCTGATCGAATACATTTATATAATTATCGTAAATGTTCACATTTTGATAAAACTTTCCCGTAAACTGTGATACACTCTCGTTTTCAAATCCCGAAATCTGGCTAACCTTAATGACCTCATGTTCAACTTTGGGGCTTCGCTGGAAGTAATAATCCGAGACAGCCTCGGAAATAAAAATCGGCAAGAATGCTTTACCTGTGATGGCGTTGGTGTCAATATGATCAAATACAAAATGGAACTGCTTTAGCAAGCGTTTCTCTTTCATGCTCTCATCAACATTGTTCACATCTATCTGCAGCTTATTGTAGACCTCTGATACATACGAATGGATGTTGTCAGGATTGTTTCTTCCCTTACTTGAAATGATATTCCTGATGATCCGATGGGCTGGATTTTCACTAGGTACAATTACAACCGCATCAAGCATTACAGATTCAGGAATTAGCTCAATATTGATTTCCTGATAGGCAAATTTTCGAATTTGTATGGTTTGGGACAGATAGCCTACGTAGGAGATGGTTATGGAATCTCCTGAATGCCTGGTTTCAAGAAAAAACCAACCCTCAAAATCTGTAATTGTTCCAATGTTAGTTCCTTTGAATGAAATATTGACAAAGGGTAGTGGCTCTTTTGTTTCAGCATCCTGTACAAACCCTCTAATTCTGGTAGTTTGTCCTATAGAACCCTTGGCTATGAACAAAAAAAATAAGTAAAACAGTATATTTTTAAAAAATTTAAATGCTCTTGTATTTGTTAGCATAGGTTCTATTGCGAAAATATTCAACAAATCATTCTTAACGAAAGTAATTAAAAATCGAAATTTAATAATACCTCTGTTAACAATTATTATTTCCTTAAAAGCTTCTATAGTGCATTCTCAATATTAATCTTTCTGTGAATCCTAAAAGAAATTAGAATGCTAAACTCGAAGAGTAGCCACAATGGCAAAGTGACAAGTAGAAGACTAATAACATCGGGAGGGGTAATTATGGCAGCAACCACCATAATTAAAATGAAAGCATGTTTACGATATTTTTTTAAAAACGCTGGAGTTACAATATTTACTTTGGTAAGGAAGAAAATAAGAATGGGGAGCTCGAATAGCAATCCAGTGGCCAATGTAACCGATGCAACAGATGTTATATATGAGCTAAGGTTTATCTGATTTACAACTTCTTGGGAAATCCTATAGCTACCAAGGAAATGTATTGTAAGGGGTGAAATAATGAAGTATCCAAAGCAAACCCCTAAGAAAAAAAGTAACGAAATGTAAAAAACAGCCCCTCTGGCTCGCTTTCTCTCAACCTCATATAAAGCTGGTTTCACAAAACTCCATAGTTGGTAAACAATAAACGGAAAGGCAATAATAATTCCCACGTAAAGCGAAACCATAAGATGTGTGTTAAATTGCCCAGCCATATTTATATTAATGATGTTAAGAGGTTCTGAATTGATACAAAGCCTAGGCGTATTTAGACTGTTTGCAATGGAGCACAGAACGCGGTTGGTAAAGAAACCTGGCGATTTAGGTGCAAGAATAACCCAATCGAAAATTACACGGTATGAGATAAATGCTCCCACAGCAGCCACAAGAATTCCTAAAGCCGAACGAACAAGTACCCATCTCAACTCTTCGAGATGATCCAAGAATCCCATTTCGTTACGTTCCATTTTTTCCTTTCGGCTCATAAAGCATATTTATATTAAACCCTCTCTTAGAATATCGTGCAGATGGATCATACCAACATATTTACCATTATTGGTAACCAAGAGTTGGGTGATTTTATTCCTCTCCATCAGGTTAAAAGCATTGATTGCCAATTCGTCCCTCTCAATGGATTTAGGGTTTGCCGACATGATCTCCGATGCAGTAAGTCCCACTATGTCATCATTCTTCTGTAGCATTCGCCTAAGGTCACCATCGGTAATTATTCCGGCAATTTCACCATTTGAATCAATCACTGCGGTAGCTCCCATACGTTTAGAAGATATTTCAACGATTACATCCCTGATCTTCATTCCCATATCAACTCTTGGTACTATGGCTTCGTCATAAATATCAACAACTCTCATGTACAGCTTTTTACCAAGTGATCCTCCAGGATGAAATCTGGCAAAATCCGCTGTTGTAAAACCCCTCAACTTAAGAAGACACACCGCCAATGCATCGCCAAGAACTAATTGGGCTGTAGTGCTAGAAGTTGGAGCAAGGTTGTTTGGGCAAGCTTCATTCTCTACTGTAGCACGAAGCACATAGTCGGCCTTATGGGCAAGGTAACTATCAGAATTAGAAACTATGCCAATCAATTTGTTCCCAAGACTCTTTATAAGTGGGACTAATACTTTAATTTCAGGGGTATTTCCACTCTTTGAAAGGCACAATATCACATCGTCGGGTTGGATGATACCTAGATCTCCATGAATGGCGTCAGCTGCATGCATAAAAATTGCAGGGGTACCAGTTGAGTTAAAAGTAGCTACAATCTTTTCGGCAATAATTGCGCTCTTGCCAATTCCGGTTACTATGACCCGACCCTCGGTGTTGAATAACAAGTAAACGCACTCTTCAAAGACTGAATCTATATAAGATGCCAACTTATCTATTGCAGCAGCCTCAGCTTTAATGGTTTCAACTGCAAGGTGATTTATATCAATTTGACTCATTTTAAAAAAATTGTTTGTATCTTTAAATATTAAATAAAAAATTAGATGTTTTTTTTAAAAAGAATACTAATTTTAACTACAAATGTAGTCCTTTTGATATTATTTTTTGCTTTATTGCAAAGTTCATTAAATAAAAAACCACAACTATTGTAGTTGGTGTTTCAGGTAAAATGAGTACAAATATAGACATATCATTAAACGAATATCTTCATAAATATTTCGGGTTTTCTAGTTTTAAAGGTAATCAGGAGGTTATCATTCGTAATATTCTTGCCGGTAAAGACACATTTGTTCTTATGCCCACCGGTGGGGGGAAGTCTTTATGCTATCAACTTCCTGCGTTGATATCAGAAGGTACAGCAATTATCATTTCACCCCTAATAGCCCTGATGAAGAATCAGGTTGACTCCATGCGAGGTTTTAGCATGGAGGATGGAATTGCCCATTTCCTAAATTCTTCTCTCAATAAAACTCAAATTCAGCGAGTTAAGCAGGATATGCTGAATGGAAAAACCAAAATGCTTTATGTTGCTCCTGAATCGCTAACAAAGGATGAGAATATCCAATTCCTAAAACAGGTAACCATATCATTCTATGCGATTGATGAGGCACACTGTATATCTGAATGGGGTCATGATTTTCGTCCTGAATACCGCCGCATTAGACCTATTATTAACGAAATTGGCAGCGCACCGATTATTGCACTTACGGCTACAGCTACCCCAAAAGTGCAACATGATATCCAAAAAAACCTTGGTATGCTCGAAGCCAACATTTTTAAATCTTCGTTTAATAGGCCAAATCTCTACTACGAGGTTCGTCCCAAGGTAAATACCACAAAAGAGATCATAAAATTCATTCGAAATAACGCAGGTAAATCGGGAATAATATACTGCCTTAGCCGAAAAAAGGTAGAGGAGATCGCAGAAATGCTCAAAGTAAATGGCATTAAAGCCCTGCCATATCATGCTGGCATGGATTCTGCTACCCGCAGTGGCAATCAGGACAAATTCTTAATGGAAGAGGTTGACATTATTGTTGCAACCATTGCTTTTGGAATGGGAATCGATAAACCCGATGTCCGTTTTGTGATCCATTACGATATACCAAAAAGTCTTGAAGGATATTACCAAGAAACTGGGCGTGCTGGTCGCGATGGAGGAGAAGGAATTTGCATCACATTCTACAGCTATAAGGATATTCAAAAGCTTGAAAAGTTCATGCAAGGGAAACCTGTAGCAGAACAAGAGATTGGCAAACAACTTTTGTTAGAAACCGTATCTTATGCCGAATCATCAGTGTGCCGGCGAAAAATGCTATTGCACTACTTTGGCGAAGAGTTCAAAGAATCCAATTGCAGCACATGCGATAATTGCATTCATCCCAAAACACAATTTGAAGGGAAAGAATACCTCCAATTACTGCTCGAAACCATAATCGCCATAAAGGAAAAGTTTAAAGCAGAGCATGTGGCAAATATTCTATGCGGAAATCTAACCACCGCGATCAAATCATACAAGCATAACAAACTAGAAATGTTTGGCGAGGGTGCTGAGAAGGACATCAAATTCTGGAATGCCATAATTAGACAAGCCCTTGTCATGAAGTTTTTGGATAAAGACATCGAAAATTACGGACTTCTGCTTGTCACCCAAAAAGGGCATGACTTTCTGAAAAAACCTTACGATTTGATGTTTACTCAGGATCATGACTATGAGGATTCGGAGGAAGATGATATTTCCATTGGGCAAGCGGGTAAGGGAGGCTCCTGCGATGAGGAACTCTTTGCTATGCTAAAAGATTTGCGAAAAAAGATAGCCAAAAAGAAGAATCTGCCTCCATTCGTAGTATTTCAAGATCCTTCTCTTGAGGACATGTCCATTCAATATCCCATTACCATTGAAGAACTTCAAAACATAACTGGTGTTGGCGTTGGAAAAGCCAAACGCTATGGCAATGAATTTATTGATCTTATAAAAGCTTACGTTGAAGATAAAGAAATCGTTCGCCCTCAGGATATGGTGGTTAAGTCGGTCGCTAACAAATCACTCCTAAAAGTTTTTATCATTCAAAGTATCGATAGGAAAATGGATCTTGAGGATATAGCTAATGCGAAGAATCTTGAAGTTAATGAACTTATTAGCGAAATTGAGGCAATTGTTAACTCAGGAACCAAGCTAAATCTTGACTACTATATTAACAAGGTTATTGAAGAAGAGAAACTCAATGAAATTTTCGATTATTTCAAGGACGAAGCTGAAACCGAATCCATTGAAGAAGCCATAGACTATCTTGGAGAAGAAGATTTTACTGAAGAAGAAATTAGACTGGTGCGTATCAAGTTTATATCAGAGGTTGGCAACTAGATTATAGCATTATTTTTATTGAAAACCGTTAAGATTCAAATATTTTTCAAGGCGATTCCTGTTTTTGTTTCTTGTTTCTAAGTGTCAGTTGTAATAATATTACAGGTTGGTTCTCAAATGGATCAACCTTTTCATTATAAAATCAAACAGTGAAAACTATTTTAAAAGTTGAAGGTTTAACCAAGTCGTTTGGCAAGATTAGAGCTGTTTCAAACCTCAGCTTCGAGGTGATTCAAGGGCAAGTTGTTGGCGTACTTGGTCCAAATGGCAGTGGTAAAACCACTACACTTGGCTTAATCCTAGGAATTAAATTTCCAGATAGCGGTTCTTTTCAATGGTTTAATAGGGAAAAGGGACCAAATGCAAATAAGCATATAGGGGCATTAATTGAAGTCCCTTATTTCTATCCCTACCTCGACCTTGAAAAAAATCTAAGAATAGTTGCACTCGTTAGAGGCCAGGGATTCAATGACATTCAAAGAGTCCTAGACGTTGTCGGGTTATCAAACAGGTCAAAATCGGCATACTACACTCTATCGCTTGGTATGAAACAACGACTTGCTTTGGCAAGTGCTCTTCTTGGCAATCCAGATGTACTTGTACTCGATGAACCAACTAACGGTTTAGACCCTGAAGGGATCGCAGAGGTTAGGGAAATTATAAAAAAACAATCAGAAATGGGGAAAACCATTATTTTGGCAAGCCATATCTTGGATGAAGTTGAAAAAGTATGCTCCGATGTAGTAATATTAAAAAATGGGGAAAAAATTGCTCAGGGAAAAGTAAATGAATTGCTTTCTGAAAAAGTTTTGGCATCAGTAAGTGCTGAGAATATGGATGCCCTAGAGAATTGTTTAAAAACTCACCAAAAAGTTTCCATTCAGCAAGTTAAAGACAACTTCATTCAAATTTCACTGGAAGAAGGATTAACAACATTAGAACTCAATAGATGGTTGATAGAAAAAGGTATAATCATCAGCACTCTTGAATTTCACAAGAAAAGTCTTGAGTCGCAATTCCTTGAATTGGTTAAAGATCATCCAAATCAAAAATAAGAATTATGCGTATTTACACCTAAAAAAGTGAAAACAAACAATTTTTGACGATGCAAAAACTCATGCGTATTGCCCGTATTGAAGGTATTAAAACCTGGAATTATTCTACTTTCAAAGTTTTAATACTACTGCATGCTATTTTATTTCTGCTGATAACCCTTATTTCGAGTAATATTCAGTTTAATATTCAAGGTGTTAATATTGCAAAAATATTGCATTTCCCCCATGTATGGAATACTCTAGCCTGGTTTGCCAGCTGGTTCAACCTTATCTTAGGCGTTCTTGCAATTGTATTAGTTTCAAATGAGTTTCAATTTCGCACTTTTCGAAAACAGCTTATTGATGGACTTTCAAGAAACGAATTACTTGGTGGTAAGGTTTTGGTAATGAATCTTGTGGCTATTTATGCCATGTTGCTTGTCTTTATTACAGGATTAATAATTGGAATTATAAAAACCCCAAATTTCACCTTAACCGATCTTCTAAATGGTTTAAATTATTTACCAATTCTATACATTCAGGCCCTAGCATACACATTACTCGCATTACTCTTTGTTTTTATTTTTAAAACACCAGGACCTTCAATAATAGTATATCTTCTTTACTTTTTTCCAATTGAACCAATCATAAGAGCCATAATCCCTGAATCTATAGTTAGGTTTATGCCTGCAAAAATAATTTCCAAACTTACCCCCATGCCCGACTTTGTTGGCATTTCACTTAGCGATATGATTGAACTTAATATTAGTGGTTCTGATCTTTTCTCACAAAATGTAAGTATGTCCCCATCCCTAACAGTAACTACCTTGCTAGTTCTTCTATACTGCATAATCTTTGTTCTGATTTCAAGACAAATTTTAATACACAAAAACTTTTAGCATCTTTTAATGTTAAATTTCTTAGGAAAGCATACATTTCACTATTATTTCTCTTATAAATTTCATATATTTGTTTTTCGATTAACTAAAAATGTTCTTGACATGAAAAAAATTTACTTAACCATTGCATGTATTACTATTGCTGCTTCTTTGCAGGCACAAACAGTTCTTAAGTTTCAGACCCATGGTTTGGTTGCCGATCATGTTAACGAAATGAAGATTACTAAATATGTCGAACCTGGCATTGAAGGCATGAACGTAGTATGGGACTTTAGAAATTTAGAGCTGGTTAAAGATTTCACCGGAACCCTCGATGATCCTGCTTTCTCAAAGGGATATGCAATTTTTACCGAATCCAATACAGTGCTTGAGGAATTTGGCAATTACTTTTACTTTAAAGCCAATGATATTAGCATCGAACAGCATGGATTTATGTCGGGAAATGGAAACACAACGATAATTTACGACCAACCCTTCGTTAAAATGAGGTACCCCTTTGCCTACGGTAGCTCTTACGCCGGATCATTTGGCGGAACATACAATAGCAACGACAGGGTGTTAGGTTCGATTCAGGGTTCGTATGCTGTTAGTGGTGATGGAACAGGAACCCTAATGCTACCTGAAAATATGACCTACGATAATGCACTTAGGGTAAAGGAAATTAAGTCGTATACACAAACCATTAACAACAGGAGCTACGAAATCGAAACCGTAACATACCGTTGGTATATCAATGAGCATCGCTTTCCAATCCTTGTTTTTATCCAAAGTACTTCATTCTTTGAGAATGGTCGTACACATGTATCTACCCAGGCAGCTTATAATCCAATAAAAACTACCCCATTGGATATCACCACAATGGCACAAACCCATGGATTTTCTGCTTTCCCAAATCCATATCGCGATCAGATAACCATTCGTTTTAACCTTGAAAACAATTCTAACGTAAACCTATCGGTTTATGATTTAAATGGACGCTTGGTAAAAGTGTTGTACACCGGGAATGATGATGCTGGAGAAAAGAATTTCAAGTTTTCAGCAAAAGAAATGGGACTTTCAAAGGGTGCTTACATCGTTAAGCTTAATGTAAATGGCATCGAGTCATCCCAGAAAATTGTTGAATTATAAAAAAATCGAAGTTAAATTAATTACTAAGAAGGGTTGGTGCATTCCGACCCTTTTTCATTTCTTTTTTTACTTGTTCTTTTTTAGATTAATATCTCGTTTTTCGTATAATCTATTAGGTTATACAAAAAGTTGATCTACACTTAAAGACTCAACCCAGCTATACCATTGAATACATTAATATCCCTTTACATGAAATTAGCAGTTTTAATTTCTCTAGTTACAACAACTTTTCTGGCTTATTCCCAAGCTGATTTACAGATTAACATCTCCACTAAGCGAATAATAAATGATATTTTCATATTGGCATCCGATAGTCTCGAGGGGCGGAAATTCCCTTCCAAGGGAAGGGAAAAGGCTGCAAAATACATCGCCAGCGAATTTGAAAAGGTAGGGCTTAGGACAATATCTGACAGCGATGAACCATACTTTCAAAAAATTCCAGTTAAGTATACGGATAGAGGTTCAACATATCTAAGGGTTGATGGTAAATGGATACGCTCGGGTAGCAAGTACTCATTTAGCTCATCTTATCCGTTTACAGATAGCGCAACCCTCCCTTTAAAGTTCATAGGATCAAATATCTACAATAAACCTTTTGGTGGAGGAGATACAATACTCCACATTACTGCCAAAAATATTGATCAAGCCATTGTAAAGCTAAGGGATCTTTCATCTTCGACTCCTTCCGAATACTTTGCCATATCTCTTCTTGGGAAGAAATCCGCAACTGCTAAATTGATCACTAATGAACGATTTTGTGGTAATGTGCAATATCCCAAAGGGTTGTTCGGTATGGGCTCAAAAGATTACAGATGGCTCTACAACTATACACCAGACTCAAGTAAAAGCATAAAAGTTTTCCTATTCTCCGATGAGATATTTCAATCCCTCTATGGCAATAATCTTAAAGCAGTAAATAAAAGCTTAAGTCGAAGCGTAGTATCTAACCATTACAAAGAACAAGCCCTTAGCAACTTAACATTCAAAACGAAGTTTTATGTGAATGAAGTTCATACATTCGACGATAATGTAATAGGTTACATCGAAGGGAGTGACCTTAGGGATGAGGTTGTCATCATTTGCGCGCATTACGATCATTTAGGAAAATCTGCAAGTGGGATATATTATGGTGCCGACGATAATGCATCGGGAACAGCAGGAGTTATGGAACTTGCCCGTATGTGCGCACAAGCGCAGGAAAATGGATTCAAATTCAGGAGAAGCATTGTATTCATTGCCTTTGGGGCTGAAGAAACAGGATTAAACGGATCTATCTACTACGCCAACAATCCAGTATTCCCACTGGAGAATACGGTAATGGTTATCAATATGGATATGATTGGACGCTCTGATAATTCCCAAAAAGAACCAGGGTATGTGAACACTTGGATACTTCGTGGGCATAAAAAAGAGATGAAAAAAGTACTACGGTCAATTGACAAACAAATCGACGATGTTAACTTTTATCGTAAGAAGAAATTCCCTGAACGTTTTATGTGGTACTTTGGCTCCGATCATTACCCTTTCGTTCGTAAAGGCATCCCTGCATTAGTTGTTAACACAGGAACTCATGATGATTACCATAAGGTTACCGATACTCCCGAAAAGATAAACTATAAGAACATAACCAATATTCTTAAGGGGCTATTTGTAGTTTTAGTTGAAGTTGCAAACGAACCACTGAAGTATCCAATTAAAATGTAATCAAGTTTTTTTAGATGGTGTGCTTTGCAAAATGCTGGCATTTACTCCTCCTTTGGGTCTAAAGCATCCCTTAATCCATTGCCCATCAGCGTGAATGCTAATACAAGAAGCATTATTGCAACACCCGGTAGAATTGCAAGAAACGCCTTATCCATGATTATATAGCCATAATGATCTTTGATCATGGTTCCCCACGATGGGGTTGGAGGTTGAACACCGATACCGAGAAAGCTTAACCCTGCCTCGAGAAGAATTGCAGTAGCAAAATTTCCTGCAGATATAATTATCACTGGTCCAAGTATATTGGGTAATATATGCCGAAAAATTATTCGCCCTGTTCCAAATCCCATTACTCTCGCTGCCTCAACAAACTCCTTCTCGCGAAGTCCCATTACCTGACCTCTTACAACCCTTGCCACTTCAACCCACATGGTTAATCCAACGGCAACAAATATCTGCCAAAAACCTTTACCTAATACCATCGTTAACGCTATAACCATAAGCAAAGTGGGAATCGACCATACCACATTTACCAGCCACATCACAAAATCATCATACCATCCCCTGAAATAGCCCGCTGTTGCTCCAAGGGTTATCCCAATCAGCAGCGAGATTGCAACAGCAATAAAACCCACCGAAAGCGAAACTCTAGCTCCTATTACTAAACGACTTAGCATATCTCGACCAAACCTATCGGTTCCCAGCAAAAACCTTCGGTTTTTTATATTATTGTTCTCTATCTTCTCTGCCAGTTCGGCATAGGAATAGGATAATCTAGTGCCATTTTGTATTAGTGTCAAAGAATCTTCTGAATGCTCAATATTTTGAGGTTGATACTGTGGGAAAAGAATGTCAGCAATTTTCAAGGAAGTTTCAATGTTTATGCTATCCTCCGGTTCGGAGTACTCTGTTATCAAAACATTACCTCCATCGAATTTATAGGACAATATTGGGATTTCGCGAAAAGAATTGATCTCGCCCTGTATGAACCTTTTAGCGATACTAACGCTATGATTTTCTGATGATAATGGAATAAGGATAAACTTACATCTGAAGGTAGGTTTTTTAGTGGCCAGCTCTAGGTGCTGGTTGTTTGCTCCCGGCGTTGAATCGGGAACTATCAAGTAACCAAAAATGGCAATCAATGCCACAAATGCTATAAAAAAAGCCGATGTCACTGAAAGCTTGCTGGCAAAAAATCGCCTTCCGGCGATGCGCCATGGAGAACCAGATCTGCTGTTTGTATTAGATATTAAGATTTTTTTTCCCATCCTTTTCAATAAAAAATCTAGCCTATATTAATTGGGCGCAACTATTACTAAATCACTTTTTCCACCTTACTGGCATCGCCACCGAAAGAGCAAATGCAATGGTAATATAAAATGGGTAAACCAATTGCAAAGGTAAGAAAACCCATAAAAGTGATACTTCCCGATATTGTCTTAGGAATAGCCAGAGCAAAGGTAGATCCACAATTAATTTTACTACAAAACCAATACAAAAAAATATCCATGTTTTTGCGAAGAACACAGAAGATATCAACAGTACAAATAGCATCGTGTTGAAAATGAGCACATTTAATGCAATGGCAATGGTTGACCAATCATAGTAAGCCGGTGCTTTAGATGCCCATCGTGCTCTCTGAGAAATAAAATCAGAAAGGGTTTCTGCCGGTTTTGTTTGCACAAGCGCATTTGCCGAATGGATACAACAAATCTTTTCAACACCTTTTCGCTTGGCATTATGCAGCAGAAATACATCATCCCCCGATGATTGAGATAGATTCAGCATTTCCTTGGTAAAACCCAAACGATCTCTATCGAAGGCTAGATTGGCAGAGCTGGCCATGAATGGCATTCCCAACCCACATGCACCCAGCGTGCTGGCAGAAAGGCTTGCATGTTCCAACGTTTGCAGCCTCTGAAAAAATGATCTTAATGGCGAGAGCATTACTGGTCCAATAATCATTGATGCCTCAGTATGCTGAAATTCCCTTGAAATTGTCGAAAGCCATGATCTTGAGTGTACGCAATCAGCATCGGTAAATACAATTCGGCTATACCTAGCTCTTTCTACGCCAAAGGCAACAGCTTGCTTTTTCCCATCTTTCCCATCGGGTAAATCCAATAGCGTTAGGTTTTTAATCCTCGATTTCCATTTATGAGCGATCTGCAAACCTTCATCAGTTGAGTGGTCGTTAACCATAATGATCTCGTAAAGATTCCTGGGTAAATCCTGATCAAAGAGTGATTGTAAAAGAAAATCGATGTTTTGTTCTTCGTTGCGAAGTGGAATTATTACCGATAAAGCAATGGAGCAACCCTGTGCCTCTCTTGTTTTTTCCTTTAGCTTTTGCAGCCCGGCAATAAATGCAACTACCATTACTGCATAAAGAAAACACAGAGCTAAGAAAATTGCCCATGCTAACCACATAACTCTAAAGTTTTAAAGTAAAGTTGACGATAAGGTTTGCCGCTTTCTCAATCTCTTCCATAGGACGTGCTATATTAAAACGTACCCAGCTGATGCAATTTGGGCTAAAATGCTCACCCGGGATAATGGCAACACCCGTGTTTTGATAGAGCGAGTATGCAAATTGGAAACCATCTGTTATCCCTTCGGGTAGCTTTGCCCAAATAAAGCATCCTCCCTTAATGGGTGGAATGTAAAAACCATTTTGCTTTAAGGCTTCTGAAAGGATGTCAAAACCTTGGTTAACATTCCTTCGGAATGAATCCAAAAAGTCCTCACCAAAGCTATTATCCTCAAAATAATCGGCGATGGCTCTCTGAAGAAGCGAAGGAGCACAAAGCCCTATATAATCGTGAATTGAACGGATCGCTTCGCGATGGCTTTCGTGAGCATACAAGTAGCCTATCCTCCAACCTGTAATGCAAAACATCTTGGAAAAGCTACTAACGTAAAAAACATTTGGTGAATTATATCCTAATGGAATATGAGGAGGACTCTCGAAGTATAATTCCTTGTATACCGCATCAAAAATTATGTAAAATTCGAGATCATGCGATAGGTTAACAAGAGTTTCAAGCTCCACTTTGCTCCAAATCTTACCAAAAGGGTTACCCGGTGATGAAAGAAAAACTATCTTAACATTTTCGGCTACTATTTTTTCTTTCAGGCTATCTAAATCAAAGGAAAAGTATTTGTTCAAAGAAAAATTAACGAACTCTTGACCAAAAATCGCTGGTAATTGGCTATAGCTTTCGTATGCTGGCTCAAAACTCAGTACTGAAAAGTTTCCATTTAACTTTTGAAACAGGTAGGTATATATAAGCGAGAGAGCTTCGGTAGCTCCCTGTACGACAAGAAAATTATTTACATCAACTTCAAATCTCTGAGAATAATGCTTTCCCAATAAATCTAAAAGTTTATAGTCTCCAACACTAGGGGCGTACTGATGAACATTGTCATAAATAGTATTGCTAAGCGATTTTAACAACTTTTCAGGAGGCTGAAAGCCAGGAATTCCTTGGGCCAGATTAACACCTCCCTTCTCCTTTACCAGATTACTGAAAAAGCTAATGTACGAACCTGTTGGCTTCATGGGTTGTAAGTTCATTGTGGTATATTTTGAGTCACTTTGATGCAATTAATACAAAGAACGGAAAAAGATGTAATATCTTTGAGGAAAAATAGGTACTTTTAGATTTATGGCCGTCACAAGTGTGTAATCAACCAACCTAAAACAAACTGAATGGACATGAAAAATCTGTTGAAAGTAATTTCATGGCTTTTTGTTTTTCATGTAATTCTGGATCAAGCAGCCAGCTGTCAGATTTCAATCGATGTAGAAACCGGAATACTAAAAACTGGATACAACGAACTCCGTATTCCAGGAAATACGGGAACTTTCATATCCCTTTCCGATGAGTTGGATACAAAGCCACAGCTCTTCTCAAGGTTAAATATTGGATATAGGTTTAATCGAAGGAACGAACTGATTGGGCTTTATGCACCATTGAGCCTAACCTACAAGGGTTCGGTTGATAAAGATGTTGTTTTTCAGGGCGAAACATATTCAGCAAACACATCCTTAAATGTTTTTTACAAGTTCAATTCGTACAGATTGTCGTATCGTTACTACTTAATTGATAATAAAAATCTTGACATAGGAATTGGTTTAACCCTTAAGATCAGGGATGCTATAATAGGTTTCCGAAGCGGAATCAAGGAATCGGAAAAAACAGATCTTGGGATAGTCCCCCTTATCAACTTTAGCGTTCACTGGAAACCCACAAAGCGAATTGGGATGATTTTTAATGGCGATGCCCTTGCTGCCCCTCAGGGCAGGGCGGAAGATCTGCTTATGGCAATTACGTTTAAAGGGACAGAAAACTTTACACTAAAAGCAGGGTACAGAATTCTTGAAGGCGGTGCAGACAATGCCACAGTTTACACCTTCTCCCTATTCCACTATGGGGTTATAGGAGCGATCATACGGTTGGAATAGCAAATAATCAGCAGATCAATAAGCATCTGGCACAAAGGTCTGATCGGTAATTGGGGGCCTAACGTATGAATTGTCCACTTTACGTGGTGGTAATTCTAGTGGAGGTGGGGTAAGATCTTTGTACTCTATCAGGCTTAACAAATGCTTAATACAGTTTAGCCTTGCCCTTTTTTTGTCGTCGGCATGAACCACATACCAAGGAGCTTGTTTTATATCGGTATGCGCAAACATATCATCTTTTGCCTTGGAATACTCAACCCATTTGCTTCTCGATTCAATATCCATTGGACTTAACTTCCAGCGCTTTACGGGATTATCAATCCGTGCTTGAAACCGCTTCTCCTGCTCTTTATCGCTCACAGAAAACCAGTATTTAACAACCAATATCCCCGAGCGAACAAGCATGCGCTCATACTCTGGGCAAGATCGAAGGAATTCCATGTATTCTTGCTCAGTACAAAAACCCATAACTCGCTCTACCCCTGCTCGATTATACCAACTACGATCGAATAGCACCATTTCACCCGCTGCAGGCAGATGCGGCACGTAACGTTGAAAGTACCATTGAGTTTTTTCCTTCTCAGTGGGAACACCAAGAGCAACTACCCTGCAATAACGAGGGTTTAAGCATTCAGTAATGGTTTTTATCACACCTCCTTTTCCTGCGGCATCGCGCCCTTCGAAAATAATTACCAGCTTTAGCTTTTCGTGCTTTACCCATTCCTGAAGCTTCATAAGCTCAACCTGAAGCTTAGCAATTTCTTTTTCGTAGAATTTTTTTTCAATCTTTTTTTTATCCTCAATAGCTTCGTAGTTTATCTTCGATTCAGCTTTAGATTTCTCTTCGATGTCCTTAACTTTCTTTTCAGCTGTTTTTTCCTTCTTATCCTTTGCCATAGCTACAGGCTTTTTTAATTGGTTTTGAGAGAATTGTTGTCATCTAAAAATCAAATAAATGTACAAAAAAAATAACTCTTAAAGTAAAATGAATAAAAAAAAACGGGAGTAAAACCCGTTTTTTTTATGAATTATTTAAAAACATCTTACCTATACAACATCTCAGCCATCTCCATCATTTTAATACAATCGTTTCTATACCCAAACTCATCTTTTCCTTTGGCACTTTTGGCCCGAGCAATGGATTGAGAAAATGACGATTTTCCCTTGAATTCCGATTCTCGAAGTAGCATCCCAAATTCTGCTATGGCCGAGGCGAATAGAAAGTTGTTAGATTTTACCATTTTATGGGCATCCACCTTTTGTGTAATAAGCTTGCTTGTATCCTCATCGGGTTTCTTGTAGCGAATCTTTACCGTCATTAAATCCTTGCTGTTACCAACAATCTGCCGGGTGTACTCCAACGGGTCGATATCTGAAATACTCTCTTCGGAATCTGCAGGGATTATCTCGTATAGCGCAGTTACTGTATGGCCACAGCCAATATCACCAGCATCCTTCTTGTCGTTATTGAAATCTTCCTTGTTGAGAATTCTATTTTCGTAACCAATAAGGCGGTAAGCCTTAACCTTTGCAGGGTTGAATTCTACCTGAATTTTCACATCTTTGGCAATGGTGTAAAGCGTTCCCCAAAGTTCTGTTCCAAACATCTTTTTGGCTTCCAGAATATTGTCGATATAGGCGTAGTTGCCGTTACCGGCATTGGAGAGTTGTTCCATGCGTCCATCCTTGTAGTTGCCCATGCCAAAGCCAAGTATAGTTAGGAAGATACCATCCTTGCGCTTCTCTTCAATCAACCTAACAAGCTCTGAAGAGCTGCTGGTTCCCACATTAAAATCGCCATCGGATGCAAGGATAACCCGATTGTTCCCACCATGTATATAGTTCTCTTTTGCAACTTTGTATGCCAGTTGTATCCCTGCCCCTCCAGCAGTAGAACCCCCTGCCTGCAACATGTCGAGGGCAGCATTAATCCTTGGCTTATCCGTTCCGGGAGTTGATTCCAGCACCAACCCTGCAGCACCAGCGTATACAACTATAGCCACACGATCAACAGGGCGAAGCTGATCAACCAGATACTTAAATGCTTGCTTCAAGAGAGGCAGCTTGTTCTCGGGGTACATTGACCCTGAAACATCAATGAGGAAAACCAAATTGCTTGGGGGAATATCCTTTTCATTCATGTTTTCTCCTTTCAAACCAATTAATACAAGTTGGCGTGAAGGATTCCACGGGCATTTATCGCCCTCAATTGTAATGGAAAATGGATGACCATCGGAGGGTTGAGGGTAATCATAATCGAAATAGTTAATCAGCTCCTCAATACGAACTGCATCTTTATATGGCTTCTGGTTCTGCGACAAGAATCTTCGAACATTTGCATACGAAGCTCTATCCACATCAACAGAGAAGGTAGAAAGTGGATCTTTAATGGCATCCTTAAACCCATTCTCATTGATAAAATCGTATTCTTCGGTATTGTGTTCAACGTAAGCCATATCATAATCCATATAGACCTGATTTGAAGATACCGATGGCATTCCAACAGCCATAGCATAATGCTCTGCAGTTTTAGTCCTTCGCAGCGTTTTTTCCTGCTCACAAATGACAAGTTCTTCCTTATCGAGGGTTTTATCCACTACTTTTTTCAGTGCTATCTTAATGTTAGTAGTCTCGTTACCTTTAATAAAAACGGATAGAATCTGATCCGCAAAACCCTTTGCTGATACTTTTACATGATAACTTCCTGAACTAAGAACCACTGAAAACTCTCCACTTTTTGAGGTTAGCTGTTGACAAACTAATACCTTGCCCTGCATAACTTCGATTGTTGCCGATACTATAGGATTTCCCTTCTCAGCATCAGTTACCGTACCTGTAAGTGTTCCACTTGGGTTATTTACGCTTGTAAATGAGCTTTGGATTACAATCCATGCTACTGCTAATAATTTTTTCATGATTTCGATGTATTAAATTTAAAATTAGGTTCGTTTACATAGCAGATGCAAGCTTTTTTGTTTTTCCATAAGCGCTCTTCATTTTTTTTGTATTTTTATAATTCTAATCTCACTATCAACACCTTGCTACAAAAGCGTAGAATAGAAAGCTTAACTGATATCCAACTCATTGACCAGTATCGCCTTAAAGGCGATAAGGAGTTGGTTGGGGTGCTGTTTAAACGGTATACACGCTTTGTTTTTGCTGTATGTATTAAGTATCTAAGAAGCAGGGATGAAAGTGAGGATGCTGTGATGGGTATTTTTGAAAAACTTTTTGAAGATCTAAAAAAACATACTGTTACCAATTTTAAATCATGGCTGTACTCCGTAGCAAAGAACTACTGCCTACATGAGCTACGTAGTTCAAAATCGAAGGCATTTAATCAACACGAGGTTGGAAATTTTAGCACTCCTTTTATGGAAAGCTCCATAAATTTGTATCATGATAATGACAGTGTTCTTGAGGAACAAATTGAATATCTGGAAAAGGAACTTGGTAATCTAAACGAAGAGCAGCGATTTTGTATAGAACTTTTCTACCTAAAGGATAAGAGTTATCAGGAGGTGGCAAGTATTACGGGTTATACCCTGAACCAAGTGAAAAGTTATATTCAAAACGGCAAACGAAACCTAAAGATCAGCTTATCGGGGCATGAACAGTAAAATCAACATATCAAATAAAGGGACTGAGTGCATCCATCAGGATACCTTGATTAAATACCTTCGTGGCGAACTCACTGGCAAAGAGATGAACCAAGTAGAAAGGCATCTGGCAATTTGCCCCATGTGCGCCGATGAACTTGAAGGTCTAAGTTTGATGGAATCTCCAGAAGATATCCAAGGAATAGCCGAAAGGTTAAATAATAAGATCGATGCTAGAGTTGATGCTCCTCAAAAAAGGAACTTTAGCATTCCTTACTATTCAAAAATTGCTGCCACGCTACTGGTTTTAGTCTCAATATCTACTCTGGTTTACTACTCCATAAAACGAATTACCCCACCCCTCACCATTTCGGAACATGTTGCTCTTGAAGAAAAAGTTACTTCACCCAAAGCTACTGAGCAGCAAGATATCACTGCCATAGAGCTTCAAGAATTAGAAAAGACAACAATAAAACAACCCGATGAAAGAAGGATTACTTCCCCTCCTGCTAAGGATAATATTGAAACAATAAACATTGCGGATGATGTTGTTGATGTTGATTTAAGCATTGATGAAATTGATGAGGATACCATAAATGAAGACATTTGTGAAATTGCAGCGTCTCCCCTTCCAGCATCAGCATCAGTTATTGATGAAACTTCTATTGGTGCATCAAGCAATGAAAGGGCGAGCGAAGTTGCAGTTACATCATTGGGCAGAAACAAGCGAAAAACAAAAGCTGAAACAACTAGCACTTCAGCATATGAGCCCGATAGTGAGGTTGTTGAATTAAACCTTATGATTGATGAGGAAGATATTGATGAGGAACAGGTGTTCCTATTAGTTGAAAAGATGCCCACTTTTAGCAATGGGGAAAACGAAGAACCCTTTAGAACATACGTGGAAAGGAACTTAATTTATCCACAATCTGCAGCAGAAAATGGTATTCAGGGTAAAGTATTCGTCGAATTTACCATTGAAATCGATGGGACGGTTTCAGATGTTAGAGTAATAAAAGGGGTTGATCCATTGCTCGATAAAGAAGCTGTAAGGGTGATTGAATCAAGCCCTTCATGGAATCCAGGAATGCAAAGAGGGAAGCCTGTAAGAGTTAAAATGAATTTTCCCGTGAACTTTATAATTGAATAGGGATAAATATCGGCTATTGGCTTGGTGGTTCGAATCCATAAACAACACCCTCCACGTAATGAGTGGGAGTTTCACCGTAACCGCCTTTTGTTTCTCGCTTGGTTATAAGTACAACTAACCCACCCATATTCACTGCTCTCTTCTTTAGACGAATGTCTGCACTTTGTTGTGCAGATCGTGCATTACGACTCTTTGGAGATGATTGAGCTTGTACCTCGCCAAGTGCAAAAAAACCTTCTACATCGTCCATGTTATCTGTAAGGATAACCGTTTTCCAGTCACCTTCATCAACCATTTGTAAGGCAAGAGTATTAAATGTTTCTACCCTACCAGTACGGTAAAGTATTTTATGAACCTGCTTACGGTCCATATCTTTTAACTCTTTACTATCTAATGGAAAATATGATACCCTGCTAGGCGATACTCCTTGAACATATGCCTCCATTTTTCGCCCACTAATCAGTACAATTGTATCCGCAGGTTCCTTGGGTGTTGTAGACGTATTCTGGGCGAATACTGAACTTGAAAACATAATAAACAACATGAGACAAACTAAATTTCTCATCCTATCATCTTCAAAGTATCTGATTACAAACTTTCTAACACGAATCATTTTGATTATTGAATTACATTTAATTATGTTGTTCATTATGCAAAGGTAGTGCCAAAAAAAATATCAAAAAACTTTTGCTGAAAAATTTGATTTTTAAATAATGTTTTGTTGCAGTTGGAAGACCCTTAATTGATTTTAATAAATGTATAAATAGAAATATAATCGATTAAAATTGTTTAAGTGTTTTATTGGAACTTAAAATCATAACTTTGATGAAATACTACTTTTTGCAAATATTGATCTATAAACTATTTTTGTGGTAATCATATCAAATCTTTATTGATGTTTAAAATACTAAAAAATTACTTGGTAACTCCTTTTGTTTGGCTGCTATTTGGAACCTCTAACATTATTTTTTTTGTTTTCGATGCATTAGTTTGGATTCTCACAGTATGGTGGGACAAACGTTTATGGATTCTTCAAAGGTACTCCATTATATGGGCAATGTTCTACATCTGGATAAATCCTTTCTGGAAAATTGATATAAAAGGGGAAGAGTATATTCGCAAAGGTCAGCCATATATTATTATCTCTAATCACCAAAGTGCAATGGACATAGTACTCCTTTATCGTTTGTGGATGCACTTCAAGTGGGTAGCAAAACGTGAAATTTTCAGGATTCCAATAATAGGATGGAACCTTTGGCTAAACCGACATATCGCTATTGATAGGACAAGCATTAGGGGTGCTTTAAAAATGATAAAGCAAGCTCAGGAGCACTTAAAGCAAGGTAGTTCCATTTTGATCTTCCCCGAGGGGACAAGATCAACAGATGGAAGAGTTAAACGCTTTAGGGATGGTGCTTTTGTTTTAGCCAAAAAATCAAACTACCCTATTCTTCCTGTCGTTATTAATGGGACTATGGAAGTTTTTCCCAAAAAGGGATACACCATCAAGGGCAAACAGACCTTTAAAATGAGAATATTACCAGAAATTACTACTGATACATACCAAGATAAAGAAATTGATAAGTTCATTGAAGAAGTTAATACCCTCTTTATTGAAACCCATAAGCAAATTGCCCCACAATACTACGATAATTGCTAATATGTAGATCAAATTTCAAGGATACTGTTTTTCTTAAAAACTTAGAGTTTTAAACAAAAATATAGTCTTAAAAGGTTAGCAAACTCAATAATCTATTTTGCTAGTAATCATGAAAAAGCTATTTTAGGCAAAAAATAAAACCTTAATACAATGAACCCAAAAGTTAGCATTATCATGGGCAGTGCATCGGACATGCCAATTATGGAAGATGCTTGTAAACTGCTAAACGACTTAAAAATTCCTTTTGAGGTAAATGCTCTTTCAGCACATCGTACTCCTGATCAGGTTGCCGAATTTGCCCGCAATGCTCACACAAAGGGAATAAAAGTTATTATAGCCGGAGCAGGAGGAGCAGCTCATTTACCCGGCGTGGTAGCAGCGTTCACGCCCCTTCCTGTTATTGGTGTGCCAATTAAATCATCAAATTCCATTGATGGATGGGATTCAATTCTATCAATACTTCAAATGCCTGCAGGAATACCTGTGGCAACTGTTGCTCTAAACGGATCACACAATGCAGGAATACTTGCCGCACAGATTATCGGAACAGGAGAAAAGGATGTTCTGGAAAAGGTTACAGCTTTTAAAGCTGATCTTGCCAAGAAAGTTGTATCAGCAAATGCAGAACTTTCCAGAATTCATTTTGACTTCAGGACCAATGTAAAATGATAAAATCAAAGCATACAAATAGTTTTATCAATTCCATCCCGGTAAGGATCTCTTTCCTCATGGGAGTTATTCTTACCATATTTCTACCATTCAACAAATTACTTGCAGGCTTCCCATTAGATCAGCCAAGCAGTAGAGCCGCTTCACTTGGGTATGCTTCTACTGGACTTTTAGATGGCTGGTCGCTTTTTTATAATCAAGCAGGTTTAGGATATCAAGAATATAGCTGGATTGGTGTTCATCATGAGAATCGATTCATAACTCCCGAACTAAGTTTTAGCGCCATCGGAGCATTGCTCCCTGTAAATACTGGTACACTTGGCCTTTCAATTAAACGAATGGGGTTCAACCAATTTAACCAAACAAAGGCTGGTTTAGCATATGGCATGAAGCTTTTGCCAACTCTTAGCGCAGGTGTACAGCTAAATGTACATCATGTTTACATCGCAGGCGAGTATGGCAGCACTTCAACCTTCACTGCTGAGGGAGGGATACTATACAACCCTTCGCCAAATCTATACATTGGACTTCATATCCTGAATCCGACCCGAAGTAGAATTCAAGAAGACGAGAGAATCCCCACAATTTTAAACCTTGGTTTAGCCTATAATCTAGGCGAAATGGTGTTGATTACAACTGGAATAGAAAAAAACCTCGATGCAAAACATTCCTTTAAAGCAGGAATCGAATTTACTCCCATTAAGAATCTTTCATTTAGAACTGGCTTAGCCTCAAATCCTTCTCTTATTTGCTTTGGGGTTGGGTATCAAATTGGACCAATTCAAATGGATATGGCATTCACTCGACATGAATATATGGGCTATACGCCTCACTTTACGGCAGCATACCTTTTTGGGCAAAGGAAAAAAAACGTACCCGATGAACCCTCTTATCCATGAAGATATTAAGGTTAATATTAACCCTTCTTATTACATGGTACTCGGCAAAAATTGCCATAGGTCAATTACATCATATTGATCCTCAAAGCATAATCGCTGATATTCTTGAAGATATTGTCGCTTCCAGTGAGGATGACATTGATCTTGATGCCCTTGCCGAAGATTTGATTTATCTTAGTGAAAATCCAATTAACCTCAATAAAACCTCAAGCGAAGAACTCGGCAAACTCGTTTTTCTTTCCGATTTTCAGATAATATCAATACAAGATTATGTGAAACAACATGGTAAAATACTATCCGTTTACGAGTTACAACTTGTTGTTGGATTTGATTTTAACGATATTTTTAAATTACTTCCATTTATTACCATTGATGATCCGTCGGATAAAGAAGTTTCGTTTCCTCGTTTTAGGAATGGAAAGCATGATATGTTCATTAGAGCAAGATCGCTAATTGAAACACAGGAAGGATATAAACCGCCACCTTTGAATAATCCCAATGCAACTCGATATGCAGGAAACAAGATTGGACTGTATAACCGTTACACCTATCGAACTCGAAGTGGTTTTCAGTTAGGATTTGTTGGAGAGAAAGATCCGGGAGAAGAATTCTTTAAGGGATCAAATCCCTACGGTTTCGACCACTACTCGTTCCACATGCAGGTAAACGATATTGGGGCCATCCGAACATTGGTTGTTGGTGATTTCAATGCTGATTTCGGACAGGGATTAACCCTTTGGACTAGCGCTTCATTTGGCAAATCGCCCGATCCCATGGGGGTTCGAAAGCGAGCCAAAGGCTTGTACCGCTACAGTTCCACCAACGAGAATGAATTTTTACGCGGTGTGGGTACCACCATAAAACTTGGCAAGTTCGATATATCTGCCTTTGGTTCCTACAAGAAGATTGATGCTAATATTACCGATTCGCTCATCGATGGGGAGGTTATGTTCACTTCTCGTCCTACAAGTGGTCTTCATCGTACACCCAGCGAAATAAACAACAAAAAAAACTTAGGGGAATTTGTTACCGGAGGAAATGTTAGCTTTTCATGGCAAAACCTCAGAGCTGGTGCTACTGCTTCCTTCGTAAACTTAGAAGGAATATACGAAACTCCAAGTCAACTCTATCGTTTCTTTGAACCCTCGCTAAATAACAGAACAAATATTGGCATTGACTTAAGTTACGGTTTGGGTAACCATCTATTTTTTGGCGAAGCATCAAATACGCTTAACCACGGGAGTGGTGTTATTGTAGGAGGCATGTTTAGACTGCATCCCTTGCTCAAACTATCCGTTCTGGGGCGAAACTATCAGAAAAACTTTAGCACATACTATACGGGAGCCCTTGCCGAAGGGACAAGTCCTGCAAACGAAAAAGGAATACTTGCAGGATTTGATTTGCTGCCGATACGACACTGGCACATTAACGGTTATGTTGATGTTTTCCAATCTTCGTGGCTGAGATTTGGTATAAATGCCCCCTCAAGGGGCAGAGATTATCTTCTTCAGGCAACCTATAGCCCTAGATCAAGGCTTAGCTTTCAGGTTCGATACAGATTAAAGCAGAAAGACAAGAATCAGGAGGTTGACACAGCACAAACCCGTTGGGTTATACCATACACCAATCAAGGGCTACGGTTTCATCTTTCATACAACCCCACACGTTCGGTACAGCTTAAAAGCCGAATAGAATTTGCCTGGTACGAAGAGGAAAATTTACCTATAGAAAAGGGATTAATGCTATATCAAGACATTTCTTATCGCCCTGAAAAAAGCCCTCTTACTCTAACTGCTCGCTTTGCTATTTTCGAAACCGATTCGTGGAATACCCGAATATATGCTTATGAGAACGATGTACTTTACTACTTCTCAATTCCAGCATATTACTCAAGAGGGGTAAGAGCATATTTTTTGGCAAAATACTCTTTTGGAAGAAATGTTGATTTTTGGTTCAGAATTGCTCAAACCTTCTTTGCCGATCAAGATCAACTTGGTTCAGGACTTGACCGAATTGATAGATCAACACGAAGCGATGCAAGAATTCAGCTACGTATAAAGTTTTAACCCAACTGCAAAATCATGGAATTTACAGTTAACCTTATGGAATACAAGGCTTTTACCTATCCGCTTATAATCATAACTACATCTATAGCCTGTACGATTCTCATCAAAGTATTCAGAAAAATAATGAATAGAAGCATTTATCGTGCTTCAACGGTACTTAATGCCGATCCTACAAAATACACTTTCTTAAAGAATACGGTAAGTGCATTGATCATTGGTTTAGGCATCGTGGTTGTATTTCAGCTCATCCCGGAACTTCGTCAGTTTGGATTACCAATATTTGCGAGTGCTGGGGTTATCACAGCCATTGTTGCCTTTGCATCGCAACAGGCACTCTCGAACATAGTTGGAGGAGTGTTCATCGTTATATTCAAACCTTTTAGGGTTGGCGATTTAATCAAGGTTAATTCTCTTCATACCGGTACGGTTGAAGATATCACGTTAAGGCATACCGTGATTAAGGACTTTGACAATAACCGGATTGTTATTCCCAACGCACTTATGAATTCTCAGGTTATCGAAAATCTGAATATCGGTGACGAAAAGATTTGTGTTCGTTTTGAGGTTGGTATTTCATATACTGCCGATTTAGACAAAGCTTTGAATATACTACAAATCGAAGCAGAAAACCATCCCCTTTGCATTGATAACAGAACAGAAGGCGATGTTCAGGATGGTTTACCAAAGGTAAAGGTTAGGGTAGTAAACCTTGCCGAATCGGCAATTATTATTAGGGCATGGATTTGGACTGCGAATCCTAATGATGGCTTTGCCATAAGGTTTGATATGTTCAAGACCATTAAAAAGCGTTTCGATGAAGAAGGGATTGAAATACCATTCCCTCAGAGAACAGTCCACATTAAGAGTTCTTCGAATAGTTAAAGCTAAAAACGATGAAATACGTTACACCCAAAAAAAAACTAGGTCAACATTTTCTCAGGGACAGGAATATTGCTGTAAAAATAGTTGAAAGCTTAACCGCTAATGATCAACAAGCTATTCTCGAAGTCGGGCCTGGTATGGGTGTTTTAACCGGATTGCTTTTAGAAAGATATGACACAAGATTTTACGCAGCCGAAATTGATGCCGAATCCATAGAATTTTTAAAGGAACAATTTCCCAAGTTGGGTAACAGGCTCATCTTCGAAAACTTTTTAAAATTAGACCTTACCAATCTTTTCAGCGAAAGAATATCAATAATTGGCAATTTCCCATATAACATTTCATCGCAAATTTTCTTTAAAATTATTGAAAACCGATCAAAAGTTGATGAAGTTGTTGGAATGGTTCAGCGAGAGGTTGCGCTTAGAATATGTGAACCCCCAGGGACAAGAACCTATGGCATACTAAGCGTGTTGCTTCAGGCATACTACAGTATCAATTACCTATTCACAGTAAGCGAAGGGGTTTTTACACCTCCACCAAAAGTAAAATCAGCAGTAATAAAATTAACAAGAAACACTACGGAGAGGTTAAATTGCGATGAGCAACTTTTTGCAAGGGTTGTGAAAACAGGGTTCAATCAGCGTAGAAAAACTTTACGAAATTCATTAAAGGCATTACGCAGCGATATGAACATGTCTCATCCCCTTTTTGAAAAAAGACCTGAACAGCTAAGTGTCGCTGATTTTGTAGAATTGACTAATTTCCTTGAGAAAAGTTGCTAAGATTTAGTATTTATGGCTTCAACAGGGTTGAGCCTTGAGGCAGACCATGCGGGTGCGAAGCCCGATACAATTCCAATTACAGCAGATATGGTTAAGCCAAGAATAACATTTGCAGCAGTAAGCGATATTTTAAATTCGGTAAAATTTGACACTAGCAAAGTCACAGCAAATATTACAAGAAGACCAATAACGCCCCCTATGATAGATAGTAGAACGGATTCGTATAGAAACTGTAGAAGAATAAAATAGTTTTTCGCACCTAGGGCTTTCTGAATTCCGATAATATTTGTTCTTTCCTTCACCGACACGAACATGATATTGGCAATGCCAAAACCACCAACTAGGATTGAAAAACCGCCAATAATCCAACCCCCAAGATTTATAGCTCCGAAAATATTATCCAGCCCTTGCTTAAGCATGCTGATCTGATTTAATGAGAAATCATCATCTTCAATGGGTTTTAATCTTCGAAAAGAGCGAAGGATACCACGAAGTTCATCTATCAAATCATCGGTTGAAGCAGTTTCAATTGGCTTAACCATTATCCAGGGTCCAACACGCCTTAAATCAACAATAGACTTAGCAAAACCTACAGGCACAATAATTAGGTCATCATGACTCTCGTCATCAAATGCCGATTTCCCTTCCTTCTTCATAACTCCAATCACATCAACTTTGTGTCCACCTATTTTAACACTCTGTCCAATGGGATTAATGCCCAGGAAAAGTTCAGATGCCAATGTGTTACCAATTACAGCAACATTTCTACCTGCCTGCAATTCGAAAGGAGAAAAATATCGTCCATTTTCTATATCAAATGATCGTATATCTTCATACTGAGTTGTGATAGCCATTATAGAGCTGTTTGGCACAGAGTTATTTTTGTAACGGATCAAAGATTGAAACTGCATGGCAAAAGAGGCGACGGAAGTCAAAATACTTTTTGAGCGTATTTCCTCAAGATCTTCAAGGGTTGGTTGTGGGCGATTCATGTATTTCCACCAAGGGTACTCACCTCCCATCCCCCATGGCCACTTCTGCACGTAAACAACATTATCGCCAAGCGATTTCAGGCTATCTCTAACATTTTTCTCTAAAGCATCGAGAATTGAAAAAACCGAAATTATGGCAAAAATACCAATGGTTATACCCAGCAAGGAAAGGAAAGTACGTGTCCTGTTAACTGAAATGGATTGATATGCAAAGGCAAAACTTTCTCGTGCAACTTTAACTAGGATTATTATAGACTTCAATGGCTTCATTAGTTATCAATGGGTAGATATAGTTGATTTGATTGATTAAAACGAAAAAGGTTAAAAATTATTTGGTAAAGTTAGCATAAAAAAACACCATTATTTTAACATTTTCAATGTGTATTACAGTGATAAATTGGAAGCTTTTAGCCATTTTTGTATCGAAAATAGTAAAAGCAATTTTTTAAAAGAGGTCTCAAAGTACATATACAGTTATATATGAATGGTTTAAAGCAATTAAAAACAGCATTGATTTCGGTTTATCATAAGGATAACCTCAGCGAAGTAATACATCTACTAAATAATTTCGGTGTAAAAATATTTTCCACAGGTGGCACACTAAAGTTCATAGAAGATTGCGGAGTAAAAGCTGAACCAGTTGAAGAACTAACCGGCTATCCATCTATACTTGGGGGAAGGGTAAAGACCCTTCATCCAAAAATTTTTGGCGGGCTACTAGCCCGCAGGAACAATGAAAATGACCTTTTTCAGCTGGAAGAGTATAAAATACCAGAAATTGATTTGGTTATTGTTGATTTATACCCCTTTGAGGAAACAGTAGCTTCGGGAGCATCAGAACAAGAGGTAATTGAAAAAATTGATATCGGTGGGGTTTCTTTGATACGTGCAGCGGCCAAGAACTATAAAGACGTTTTTGTTGTTTCATCTCGAAATCAGTACAAAACTTTGATTGATTTACTTGATACGAATAATGGCAGTACCACAATTGAACAGAGGAGAGAGTTTGCACTCGAAGCCTTTAATATGACAAGTCATTACGATACAGCCATTTTTAGCTATTTTGCCAGCGAGAGTACTCCCATTGCATTTAAGCAGAGCATACAGGATGTTAAGGAGTTGCGATATGGAGAAAATCCGCACCAAAAGGGAATGTTTTATGGTGATTTCAGTGCCTTATTTCAGCAACTACATGGAAAAGAAGTATCATACAACAATCTCCTCGACATTGATGCTGCAGTAAACCTAATGGCCGAATTCGATGAGCCAACCATTGGTATCCTTAAGCATAATAATGCCTGCGGATTGGCTAGCCGAAAAACGCTAACCCAAGCATGGATTGATGCCCTCGCAGGTGATCCGGTTTCAGCATATGGAGGCGTGATTATATCTAATCGTCCAATTGATGCAGAGACGGCAAACGAAATGGATAAACTTTTCTTCGAAGTTATTATTGCACCCAACTACTCGGAAGATGCTCTTAAAACAATAACTTCAAAGAAAAATCGCATAATTTTACTCTCGAAAAAATCAGTCTTTCTTGACATGCAATTTAGAAGCATACTAAACGGGACCCTTGTTCAACAGAGAGATTCAAAAACAGAATCATTGGAGGACATGAGACCCGTTAGCCAGATTACCCCAACCAATGAACAGTATGCAGATTTAGTTTTTGCCAATAAAATTGTGAAACACTCTAAGTCAAATGCAATTGTGCTGGCAAAAAACAGGCAACTTTTAGCGAGTGGAGTTGGAGAAACCTCAAGGGTTGATGCATTGAAGCATGCTATTGAAAAAGCTAAAGGTTTTGGCTTCAGCTTAAAGGGTGCTGTAATGGCTTCAGACGCTTTCTTCCCCTTTGCTGATTCCATAGAAATTGCAGATAAAGAGGGTGTTAGTGCTGTTGTACAACCAGGCGGATCGGTTCGAGATCAGGAAACCATTGATTACTGTAATAGTCATAACATAGCAATGGTTTTCACAGGGGTAAGACATTTTAAACACTAATCATTTAACTTGAAGATATCATTTTTAAATAAAACCAACAGAACAATTTTTTTAAAACAAAAAAAATATCATAATTTAAAATGGGACTATTCTCTTTCTTCACACAGGAGTTGGCCATAGACCTTGGAACAGCCAACACAATAATTATTTACAATGATAAGATCGTAGTTGATGAACCCTCAATTGTTGCAATTGACCATGCTACGGGTAAGCTAATAGCCATAGGTGAAAGAGCAAGACAGATGCATGGAAAAACCCATGAGAATATAAAAACTATAAGACCTCTTCGCGATGGGGTAATTGCCGACTTCAATGCTGCGGAACAAATGATGCGGGGAATGATCAAAATGATCCATACCAAGAACAAGTTTTTTTCACCCTCATTGAGAATGGTGGTTTGCATACCAAGCGGTAGCACTGAGGTTGAGATACGCGCTGTACGAGACTCGGCTGAACATGCAGGGGGCAGAGATGTTTACATGATCTATGAACCCATGGCAGCGTCATTGGGTATTGGACTAGATGTTGAAGCTCCTGATGGAAGCATGGTGGTTGATATAGGAGGAGGTACTTCTGAAATTGCCGTAATTGCTTTAGGAGGAATTGTGTGCAATAAATCCATCCGCATTGCAGGTGATGGTTTCACCGCTGACATTCAAGCTTACATGAGGCATCAACACAACATTAAGATAGGTGATAGAACTGCTGAGGATGTAAAAATTGCCGTAGGATCGGCGCTTCCCGATTTAGAAAATCCACCTACCGACTATGTGGTAAGAGGGCCAAACCTTATGACTGCATTGCCGATTGAGGTTCCTATTTCATATCAGGAGATTGCTCATTGTCTTGACAAATCAATATCCAAAATCGAAACTGCTATTTTGAGTGTTCTAGAGCAAACGCCACCAGAACTCTATGCCGATATCGTTCAGAAGGGCATATACTTAGCTGGTGGAGGTGCGTTGCTAAGGGGGCTTGACAAACGATTCACCGATAGGATAAATATCCAATTCCATGTTGCTGAAGACCCGTTGCATGCTGTTGCAAGGGGTACTGGAATAGCACTGAAAAATGTTGATAAGTTTCCTTTCCTTATGCGATAGGAGTAGTAAATATCATTAACCAACTAGTAAAAAAGATCTCTTTCCGACTATGAATAGCATTATTCGTTTTATAGCTAAATATCATTTTATACTGCTATTCCTTGCATTGGAAAGTTTTTCCTTTTGGTTACTGGCCAATCACACATACTACCAACGTTCTAAGTTCGAGAATGCTACCCGGGCTATTACAGGCTATATAAGCAACAGAATTGACAATGGGAGACAATACCTTAGGCTACAAGCTACCAACGAACAGCTGACAAGGGAAAACCTTGACCTACGCAACCAGATATCAAAATTAACGGTTAACCTCGAAAGATTACAGCTATCGAGGAGCGATACCCTATCCAATTCACAATATCAATTTATCCCGGCCAGGGTTGTAAATAATTCTACCAATAAGCGATACAATTTCTTAACCATAAACGTTGGGAAGAATGATGGGGTGGAACGAGAAATGGGTGTTGTTACCAACAATGGCATTGTTGGGATTGTAGCTGGAGTTTCAGACCATTACTCAACGGTTATCTCCCTGCTTAACATAGACCTAAAAATATCAGCCAAGCTTAAACAATCACATTACTTTGGATCATTATACTGGGACGGAAGAAATTATCGGGATGTTATTTTTACAGAAATACCTCAGCATGTAAGCATGAATATTGGTGATACAATAGTAACGAGTGGTTTCTCCGCAATTTTCCCCCCAAACATTAATTTGGCAACCATTAAATCGTTCGATACAAAATCTGGAAATTTTTACACAGTAAGGGCAAGGCTTATGAACGATTTCAAACAGCTTCATTATGTTTGGGTGGTTAAAAACCTGCATGAGGATGAAAGTGAAAAACTTGAATCAATGGAATTGTAAGCTAAGATGTATAAAGGGCTAATAAAATATCTAGGATTTTTCATTCTGCTGGTTTTCCTTCAGCTGTTTCTTTTCAATAATATCCAGCTAAGCGGATATATCAACCCATACTTTTATATCCTTTTCATCCTACTGCTTCCCTATGAAACACCAGGATGGCTTTTGCTTTTTTTGGGGTTTTTGGCTGGGCTAACCATCGACACACTGATGAACACCTATGGGACCCATTCATCTGCCTCACTTCTAATGGCTTTTTTCCGTCCATACGTTTTAAACTTTTTAACCGAACGGGATGATATTGAAAAAAAGGGAAGTCCATCCATGTCGCAAAATGGATTCAACTGGTTTCTTCGATACGCTGCCACACTAACTGTTGCACATCATCTAATGCTTTTCCTCATCGAAAGTTTTTCTTTCACAAATTTTGGCACAACATTATTGAGAACAGCATTAAGTTCAATGGTTACTTTAGCATTTATCCTAACAGCGCAATTCCTTTTTATGCGTCGAAAATAAAATCAACTAAAAGTGCCTCAGAACGTAAGTACAGATAAGCGAAATATATTTGCAGTAGCTATTTTGCTAGTGTTTCTGGTAATCTTAATTCGTCTTTTCTTACTACAAGTAGTTGATCATTCCTATAGATTATCTGCCAGCAATAATATACTTCGACAAGTTACACAATATCCAGCCAGAGGACTTGTTTACGACAGAAATGGCGAACTTCTTGTTTACAATCAGGCTACCTATGATCTTATGGTTATCCCGCGTCAAGTTCAAGTTTTTGACACCATTGAACTTAGTTCACTTCTTGGAATTACCCGGGAACAGCTAGAAGTAAACCTGCAGGAAGCTAAGCGGCATTCATCGTTTAAACCTTCCATTTTGCTCAAACAGCTGTCAGCCCAGGACTATGCAGTTTTACAAGAAAAACTCTTTAAGTATCCGGGGTTTTATGTTCAACCCAGAACATTAAGAGCTTATCCCAAAAGTATTGCTTCTCATTTACTTGGGTATGTTGGAGAAGTAGACGATAGAGTAATACGCGACAACCCTTACTATAGGATGGGTGATTACATAGGAATAAGCGGAATTGAGCGCAGCTATGAAGTTGAACTTAGGGGACGAAAAGGTGTAAATGTTTTTGTGGTAGATGTACACAATCGTATTAAAGGATCCTATGCCGATGGCAGATACGATACCACAGCAATACTAGGCAAAAACATAACATGTACCATTGATGCAAATCTGCAGGAGTATGGCGAAAAACTGATGCAAAATAAGATTGGAGGCATTGTTGCCATTGAACCTGAAAGCGGAGAGGTGTTAGCAATGATTACCAGCCCTAATTATGACCCAAACCTGCTCGTAGGTCGTCCTCGTACTGGTAATTTTCGCGAATTGGAAACCGATACCCTTAAACCTCTTTTCAACCGTGCCCTCATGGCACTTTACCCTCCGGGATCTACATTTAAGGTAGTAAATGCATTGATTGGACTACAAGAAGGTGTTGTACGCCCTCAAACCCGTTACTATTGCGACGGAGCTTACAGAGTGGGTCGAGGCGTAGGTTGTCATTACCATCCATCGCCTTCCGACTTGGTTCAATCCATTCAAGTATCGTGCAACACATACTATTGTAATGTATTTCGAAACATAATTGATAAATATGGAGCAGGAGGTGTTGAAAAGGGATTTACAGCATGGAAAAACCATGTTGAATCATTTGGATATGGGAGGAAACTTAACATTGATCAACCGAATGAGCTAGCAGGCATTGTTCCAAGCATTGAGTTTTACGACAGGTACTTTCGCAAAGGTGGATGGAATTCTTTGACTATCATTTCATTGGCAATAGGTCAAGGAGAGCTAGGAACAACACCTTTGCAAATGGCCAATATGGCAACAGCCATAGCCAATCATGGCTTTTACTATACACCCCATTTAGTTAAATCCATTGAAGGGGAAACTGATATTGAACCACGATTTAAGCTCAAGCACTATACCACCATTGATTCTCTGTGGTATAACTATATCATTGAAGGCATGGACTTGGCTGTGAACGGAGAACCGGGCAGCGGGAGTACTGCTCGTATTGCAGCAATTCCGGGCATTACCGTTTGTGGGAAAACAGGAACATCTCAAAATCCACATGGGAAGGATCATTCTGTCTTCATCGCTTTTGCCCCAAAAGATGATCCCAAAATAGCCATAGCTGTATACGTTGAGAATGCTGGATTTGGTGCTACATGGGCAGCGCCCATTGCCAGCTTAATGATAGAAAAATATCTAACCAATAACGTGAAAAGAATTTGGCTAGAGCAAAGAATATTAGACGCCGTTTTACTTGATAGGTATGAGAAGAAGAACTAGGATATACAAATGGCTCGATTGGCCAACTATCTTACTTTACCTAGCCCTCATGATCATGGGATGGTTAAACATTTACGCTGCTGTTTTTTCCGAAGATCATGTAAGCATCTTTGATACAACACAGCGTTATGGGATGCAGTTGATCTGGATACTAGCAGCAATACTCATTGCAATCATCGTTCTTTCCATTGATACCCGATTTTATTACATTTTTGCCAACTACTTGTACTGGCTTGTTATACTAATATTGATTCTTGTGCTATTCTTCGGGGTTGAAGTAAATGCCTCAAAATCATGGATACAACTGGGTACGTTCAGGATTCAACCGGCTGAGTTTGCCAAGTTTGTCACTGCGCTAGCATTGGCAAGAGCAATGAGCATCTATGGGTTTAAACTAGATTCTATCAACGCTTACTTAAAAATAGCAACCATTGTATTCATACCGGTGATTCTTATTTTGCTTCAAAGGGATATTGGCACGACAATGGTTTTCAGTGCATTTATACTGGTCCTCTACCGAGAAGGCATGCCAGGTTGGGTTCTCGCCTTTTTCTTATTTGTTGTTAGCTTGTTTATCCTTGTATTGTTATTTAGCAAGTTTGCAATTCTTGCAGGTTTACTTATCCTAACACTTATTCTTTTCGGATTAGTTAGCAAACGATACCGCGATACCATTCGTTTCTCGTTTGGCATACTTGGTTTAGCAGCGTTGCTATTCGGTGCATCAGAATTTTTCGACTTAGACATATCTTCCTACTATTTACTCTTAATACCTATCGGCATCGGAATACCCTTTGCATTGATATATGCTTTCCATCAGAAACTGAAGCATGTCTTATATATGCTCTCTTTTTTAATTGTTACTTCCACCTTTAGCTTTAGCGTAGATTATATATTCAATAATGTTTTGGCAAGTCATCATCGCGATAGAATCAATGATATGCTAGGCATAGAATCGGATCCTTTGGGTTGGGGGTACAATGTAAACCAATCAAAAATAGCCATTGGTTCGGGGGGATTGTATGGGAAAGGGTTCTTAAATGGCACGCAAACCAAGTACAACTTTGTTCCTGAGCAAAGCACAGATTTTATTTTCTGCACTGTGGGAGAAGAATGGGGTTTTATTGGCTCTCTAGTAGTAATATCTCTTTTTGCTTTTCTACTTTTGAGGTTAATTAAAATAGCCGAGCGACAGCGAGAGGCATTTTCTCGCATCTATGGATATGGTGTAATATCCATACTTTTCTTTCATATTGCCGTGAACATTGGGATGACCATTGGACTATTTCCTGTAATTGGAATACCGCTACCGTTCTTTAGCTACGGAGGGTCTTCGCTTTGGTCGTTTACCATCCTACTCTTCATCTTCCTTAAGCTCGATAGCTCCCGTATGGATTGATCCGTCATTCCATCCCGATGGGATAATGCCATATTCAAGTATCACATAATCAATTAAATCGGGGAAAAACATCTCAAACTGGTTTCGAATAAAAAGGTAGTTGTTTCTTAGGGTCGTAATCGCAAAATCTGTTTTATCTGGGAGTGAAGTTACTTTGCTCATAATTTTTAGTGCACCCTCAACCCCCTCGATTGTGTGATAGCTGTAAAACCTATTGCTCTGGATAATAAAAGGCAATATACTCTTTACAGACGAGGGGAGCTCCCTGTATCGCTGAACCATTTGGTAGTAAAACTTTCGGGTAAATCCTTTGAGGGGGTACGGAGAAAAAGTTTCCCAGTATCGTGCAAGAAAATGATCGTAGAATACATCAACCACAACACCCGCATATTTTCGATAACCCTCTCTGAAAAGCAAACGGACTTCATATGTGGCATCATGATTGTCAGTGAAATAATCTATGGCACGATGAAGAAATATTCCTTTCTGTACCCCATCGTTATAACGATTCTGATAGCGACCCTTAACAAAATCTCCAATAAAATTACCCATCCTTATGTCAACATTATCTCCAGAAAGGTATAGGTGGGCTAAAAAATTCATGAATTTTTTTATGCAAGATAATAAGTTCTACTGATTTTTTAAAGTATATAACGTAGAAAGAAAAAAATGTTTTTGTTGAATACAAAAAAAGTTATAATTTTGCACCGCATTTGCGGATATGGCGTAATTGGTAGCCGCGCTAGACTTAGGATCTAGTGCCGAAAGGCGTGGGGGTTCGAGTCCCTCTATCCGCACTAACCCAGTCTACGACTGGGTTTTTCATTTCTTATAACCCATCAATCAAATACAAATCATTCCTTTTTACTTACAACTTAACTCTAAGTTTTTGTAAACTTTCAAACATTTTTAATACCTTGTTTGCCTAAAACAAACGACTTATGTTTGGAAAAAAACTCGGAATCGCCCTTACTATTTTTCTTTTTCTTTGCTTACAGTCATGCTATAAGGATATACAAACTCCTTTGCCCGATGGTATTAGGCTAAAGCCCGGGATTGCTATACCCCTTATTTCAGCCGATCTTTCCATTGAAAATTCTTTAGTTCTTCTGGGCGACCCTCCAATTGATATAGATACACTTATACCCTACTGGGCAAACTATGACACAATTTACTTTATTGACACATTAACGTTTGTTCTATCGGATATTCAGGATACTGTTGAAGCGATCAGGTATTTAGAGTTTAGCATTACCCTTTGGAATGATTTCCCCTCTTTTGCCGATTTTCAGGTTTACTTCATTGATGAAAACCTGTTGAGTGTGGACTCACTTTTTTTACCCAATATGCTACAAATTGTGAATGGGGATACTGATATTAATGACGGAACTGTAGTACGTAGAGGTTTCTCATCGACCAACATTTCTTATACCCCAGAACGAATTGAGAACCTTAGCACTGCAAGACAAGTCGTTTTATACAGCAGGGTCTCGAATATTGGCATTGTACAAGAACAATTTGATCACTACCTGGAATATAACCTTTCTGTTAAAATAAGCGCCCGAATAGGAATTGACTACATATTTAACTGATGATCTCAAGACTTACAACAATACAACTTCTAATAGGGCTATCACTAGTCCTAAACTTTTCTGCAAAAGCGCAGCAGAGTCGTACACTTTTCTTTATGCACGAACTTCCCCAATCGGCATATGCAAATCCAGCAATACAGCCCAACTGCAAATGGTTTATTGGAATTCCCGCATTATCCTCATTATATGTTAACGCTAGCTCAACTGGATTTTCATACGACAACCTTTCTTCTGGTGGTGAATATATTGATGCGGAAGCCATTGCCAAAAAACTTCACTCCATTGACTTTTTAACCTCCGAAATGCAAGTAAATCTAATCTCTTTAGGCTACAAAAGAAACGATTATTACTACTCGTTCAATATTACCGAAAAGGTTGATGCAAAGATCTTTTATCCTAAAGGCTTGGTCAATTTAGCTGTTTATGGCAACGATGAGCTTATCGGTAAAAAGATGTTCACAAAAGGGCTTGGAATCTATGGCATTCACTACAGGGAGTACTCATTTGGCATCGCTCAAAATTTCGAGTCGTACTTTTTGTGGGGACTTAAAGGGAAGCTTCTATTTGGCAAGGCAAATCTAACAACAAAACATGGTGCTATAAGCCTTACAACAGAGCAAAATACCTATGATCTGCTAGCAGAATGGTCCTATCAATTCAACGCTTCGTTCCCCCTTGATATACCCAGTTCCACAAACAACATTGACATAGAAAGCATAGGCATTGGCGATATTAATCCCGTTAATTACTTGTTAAATCCGAATAATATAGGTTTAGCTTTCGATTATGGTTTTGTTTATATCGATGAAAAGATTTCATGGGCTGCCTCTATTCTGGATTTTGGGGTTATTAGATGGCGATCTGATGCTCATCAATTCAACAACAATGGTTCTCTCGCATTTGATGGAATCACCGTGGATGATATTCTTAATCCCAATGAGTTTCTCGAAATGATTAGGGATTCGATTAATAATCAGACTCTTGTTTCTCACTCCCAGGGATCTTATCTAACCATGTTACCAACAAAATTAAATTTTGGTGCTACATATGAGTTTCATCCTAAGTTTAATGCTGGGGTGCTTTTTAGAACTGAATTTTATCCACGTCGACCGGTTCCTTCACTTACCCTATCGCTTAATACCATTCGGTTAAAAAATTTTGTGGGTAGCTTGAGCTACTCATTAATGAATGGCTCATACAATAACGTTGGACTTGGGCTTGGTTTTGGTTTTCAGAATTTATTTTGTCATGTCATTTCCGATAATTTATCTGCTTTTATTGCACCTCATAAAGTTCATACAGCAAACTTACGCTTTGGCATTCATCTGCTGCTTGGTTGTTCAAAAAAGGCAAATCGCTTACCTTATACAGGTCCGGGTTGCTATTGGGATCATGAAAAAACCAAACGAAAAAAATAGCTACTGTGTTTGGTGTTTTTTTTCAATAAACCAGGGGAACCAAACCGATACCAGAACAGGAAATGCAATGTTTAAAATCCACAGAGCTATGGTTGCTGCAATAACACCCACTGTATTGGGAACTATTGAACCAATAATAGCAACTGCAAACCCCGATCTAACAAGAACCTCGCTTATTGCAAAGGACGGTACAACACTGGATAAAAGGTAGGTTAGAAAAACACCAGCAAATAGTATAATTATTTCTCCCTTAACTCCGAAAAAAAACAAAAACAAAACCAGCTGAGACGAAAATATCAGATACCTTACTATGCTAAGCAGTAAAACGTAAATGGATCTTTTTGGACTAACTGTTACTGAAAGTGATTCACCTGAAAGAACTCTCCTAAGTGAAGTTATTTTTTGCAATATCTTTGAAATACTCCCAATGCCAATAAATACAATTATTGTAATGGTTATAGTAAAAACGAAAATTATAAAGTAGTATGAATTCCAAAATGATATTTCATAACTTCCCTTAATAAAATAAACCCAATAAAAAAGACCAATAAATCCAAATATCAACGTTGCCATTTGTTGGCTAATTCCACACCATATTCCAAGCAACGTGGCTTTACCTCGATTTTCAGCCTCAACAAAGGCTATGCGCCCAAAAGGCTCCCCTATTCTATTGGGTGTAAGAAGTCCTGCAACAACCCCATACCAAACTGATTTCCACGCCTCAAAAAATCGAATTTTCTCTACCCCTATTAATGCAATTTTCCACTTATATGCTTCTATCCCCCATGCCAAAGGCATTAGGCCTATGGCAATGAACAGCATATGCCAATTCTGAAAAAAGATGATCCCATTTAACTCAGAGATTATGCTATCTACCCCTTGCTGGAATAATTTTAGAGCCACAAAGCCATATGCAGCAAAGGCAACAATTAACCTTAATCCTTTGATCCACTTCTTTGAGTTGCTTAACAAAACTCTGATTTTTTTTTGGCTAAAATAATTCATTTCTTCTAAATAAAATGGTTTAATGAATTCGTCATTATTTGTTTTGCAAATTTCAATTGTAGTGAAAACTTGATTATTATGGGTTTTACATATGCTAAATGCAATTATTTTTCATACTTTTACTATTGCATTACCTCAATAACAAACCTTACAAACCATGAAAAATTCAGGAAAAGAAAAAGAAAGCTGGCTTTTTTTGTATAAAAAAATTCATGGGTTTATTACACATGATATTTGGTGCATTGATCTTGAAAACTATCCCCCAATAAAAGCATGGCTTTTACGATATCTAAGGGTTTTTCTGCTTGCCTACAGAGGTTTTGTTGAGGATAGAGTGTTACTACGTGCCTCGGCGTTAACGTACTTTAGTCTAATGTCAATTGTTCCTGTTTTAGCAATGGTATTTGGCATTGCAAAGGGATTTGGCATGGATAAATACTTGGAAAAGCAGCTAACGGAGAGCTTTCAGGCACAAGGAGAAATAATGACTCAGCTGATTGAATTCTCCAACTCACTGCTTCAGAGAACAGGTGGTGGCATAATAGCTGGCATTGGGGTTGCTGTTCTATTCTATTCAGTTCTTAAAGTATTCAACCATATCGAGCATTCATTAAACGACATCTGGAACATTAAAAAGGCTCGGTCATTTTCGCGTAAGTTCAGCGACTACCTTTCGATGATGTTAATAGCACCCATTCTTCTAATTGCAGCCAGTGGGGCAAATGTTTTTATATCAACTCAGCTAACCCATCTTTCCAATAAAATTGAGTTTATAAATTACATTAGCTCATACCTAATGTTTTTACTTCGTTTCTCTCCATATTTTATTACATGGATACTCTTTATAATCATATACATTGTAATGCCTAATACTAAGGTAAACATAAAATCGGGTATCATTGCAGGCATACTGGCAGGTACAGCCTTTAGTATCGTACAATGGATATACATTGATTTTCAAGTGGGTGTTTCGCGCTATAATGCTATTTACGGAAGTTTTGCTGCCTTACCTCTTTTTCTTGCATGGCTCCAACTAAGCTGGTTGATTGTACTTTTTGGTGCAGAAATTTCATTCTCACACCAGAATCAAAACTTATATGAATTTGAAAAAGAAACCGAAAATATTAGTAACAGTTCCAGAAAAATTATTTCTATTATACTTCTCAACAGAATAATCAAACAGTTTATTGCTGGAGACAACCCCCTAACCTCTGAAGAATTATCGAAGGAACTTAAAATCCCCATTCGCCTTGTACGCAGTTTGCTTCAAGACTTAGTGGAGTGCAACATATTATCTCAAACCATTACACCCCAACCAAAAACAAATGGTTTTCAACCAGCCACTATAGTTGACAAATTAACTATTGCTTATGTTTTCAGAGCTATCGATCAGCATGGCGCATCAATCAATCTGATTAACCCTAAACTTGACAGAATAGTTGAAATACATCAGATCTTTGTTGATAAGGTTTCGGAACTGCCAGAAAATATAAGCATTAAGGATATTTAGCGCATTGTTTGCGTTTCTGATTTTATTGAACTTTAAAAAATTGTTCTTAACATTTTTAATTGGTAATCCTAATGGTTCTACCTGACAATGAAACACTATAGCGTTTCAACGGGTAACCACTACCAGGATATCCGAAGTTGGCAAACTGGTAAACAGCATTGCAGTGTGGACATGTAGCAGTACCTGCAGTTCCTTCATCGTCAAGATCAACAGAAGTGCTAACAGCAATATGCTGTGGGCAGGTTGCATCAAATGCTAAGTATTCATCCAGAGTATAACGGTATACGATTACACCATTTTTATCGTACCCCTGATTGTTAACCTTTATAGCATTATTAATTGAATTTAATGCGTTATACTCGGGAAGGTCCAAGTAAATATAGAAATCAACATAAACATCAGGAACAATCTTTGGCTCTTCCTCAACACAAGAATTGAATAATACTGCCACCAACGCAATTAATCCAATATATGTTATCTTTGTGAAATACATGTCTTTGTTTTTTTGCAAAAATAACCATTGTGCATGGATTTCAATATAAAAAGTAAGCACTTAATTATGTAATTCGTTTCACGAATTATTGGTTTTTATATGATTCATACAAAATCTTTCTTACTATATATATTGATACTAGTAGCATGTGGCCTGATGAATGTTTCATGCAGCCAGAAAATTTACCCTTCTGGTTTAGAAGGCGATTTATTTAGCTATCAAAAAAATTTCCAACGTAAGCAACAAAAAAGAAAGGCTGAAGCTAAAAGAGCAAACAGAAAAACAGCCCGTTTGAAAAGGCAAGCAATGAAGCCCCTTAAGAAAAAGGAAAAAGAGGATGAACTACAAAGGAAAAAACTATATGCAGAACATTTCGAAAGACAAGATCCTCATGTTCAGGAAAGAATGAAGCAAAATCTAAAGGAAACGAAAAAAAAATATCCTTCGAAGAATACACTTTGTAAAAAATTAGTATTTTGGGAAAAAAATAAATGCGCACATGGATTCTGATAGCCTAATCTATATCATTATCGCAATAATCCTTGCTGTTGTTAATGCTATCGCTCAAAAGAAAAAGAAAGCTGGTGCAGCAAAAGCAACCCCAGTTGTATCCGATGAAATATACAATGAAAATGAAATTGAGGAGGTTACAGAACCAACAACATTTGAAAAGGCAGACCCCTTAAAATTTTTCTTTGACAAAGAACTATTCCTAGAAGAGGCAGATTCTGCTGAACAACAGAATGAAGAGCTCCCCGAAGAGCAAAACATAGAAGAGATACTTTATGGACCATCCGTAGAGCAAGAGGCATTACTTGCCAGGGCACAGGAAATGCTTTTGCAGGAGTCTCAAGAAATCACTAATTCAAGTTACGACAATGAGGATTTCGATTTTGAAAAAGATAGCATTGCCAGTTCTGCTATTACAGATGCTCTTACTGAAGCAGAGCAAGAAGAAGAGTTAGAACTTTCGCAAAGCCAAATGAAAAGAGAGTTCGATGTTCAAAAAGCTATTATTTACTCAGAGATTATCAAACCAAAATATTTTTCCTTACACAGTAATTTCAACAATTAAGTTATTGTTTATTTATTAATTAATCCGTATATTAGCTGCGGAGAAGAGTTCCGATTAGTCGGGATTCTTTTTTATTTACCCTATAATTAAAATAATTTAAGGACATGTCCCGGGTTACGTACATTACAAAAGAGGGCCTTCAAAAGCTACAGGAAGAGCTGGAGCAGTTAAGAACAATTGAAAGGCCTGCCATTTCTCAGATGATAGCCGAGGCTCGCGATAAGGGAGATCTATCAGAAAATGCTGAGTACGATGCTGCCAAAGAAGCACAAGGAATGCTTGAAATGAAAATCGCCAAGCTGGAAGATACTATAGCCAGTGCTAGGATTATTGATGAATCGAAAATCGATACAGATAAGGTTCAAATTCTCAACAAAATTAAAATTAAGAATACCCTTAATGGTTCTTTGATGCAATACACCCTAGTAGCCGAAAGTGAAGCGAACATCAAAGAAGGAAAGCTTTCTGTGGGAACCCCAATTGCTAAAGCATTGCTAGGCAAAAAAGTTGGCGATATAGTTGAAGTTCAAGTACCCTCTGGGTTTGTTAAATTCGAAATAATTGATATTTCGCGATAATTAAAAATTAAAGTTCTTTGATTATGGCAACAATTTTTTCAAAAATCATTAAAGGAGAGATTCCCTCCTACAAGATTATGGAAGATGAGCGTTACTTTGCCTTTCTGGATATAAACCCTCTTGTAAAAGGGCATGCTTTGGTCATCCCCAAGAAAGAAGTTGACTACATTTTTGACGTAGACGATAATACACTTGCAGGCATGATGGTATTCGCAAAAAGGGTAGCCATTGCAATAGAAAAAGTTATACCGTGTAAAAGGGTTGGGGTTGCTGTTCTTGGGTTAGAAGTACCCCATGCACATATACACCTAGTTCCCTTGAATAGTGAAGCCGATATCAGCTTTCAGAAGCCAAGGGTTAAACTAACCCCTGAAGAATTCATGGAACTAGCCAAGGATATTTCATCTGCTCTATCGTAGTCAATAAAACAAGATACCTACTCGTTTTTCCATGAAACATTTTAAAGGATTATTCATACTTCTGGGTAGTCCTTTCTTCTTTTCTGAAACTACAGCATACAATACACCTTTTTTTTCTACCTTTATTTCCAAATTCTTCAAAATACCTTTATGCTTGTAAAAACATACGGGAGTGCTGTTCATGGAATCAAAGCAACTACCATTACCATTGAAGTTAGCGTTGGAAAGGGGATTAACTTTTTTTTAGTGGGATTGCCTGACAATGCTGTACGCGAAAGCCAACAACGCATAGCCACTGCTCTTGATTCCAATGAGTTAAAATTTCCAAAAAATCGTATAGTGATCAACATGGCACCAGCTGATATACGCAAGGAGGGTGCTGCATACGATTTACCTCTGGCAATTGGAATTCTTGCCGCTTCAAATCAGGTAAAATCTGATTTACTAAACGATTACGTTATCATGGGAGAACTCTCCCTTGATGGTGGTGTACAACCAATAAAAGGAGTTCTTCCCATCGCAATACAGGCAAGAGAAGAGGGTTTTAAAGGTTTAATTGTCCCTAAAGCAAATGCCCGCGAAGCGGCAGTGGTGAACAATCTTGATGTATATGGTGTGGAGAATCTTAATGAAGTTGTGGATTTCTTCAATAAGAACAGCAACTTAGAAACAACAGCTGTTGATACCCGTGCGGAGTTCTACCAGCATGCCAATGATTATGAAGTTGACTTTAACGATGTAAAGGGACAAGAAAATGTAAAGCGTTCCTTCGAGGTTGCTGCAGCAGGGGGACATAATTTACTTATGATTGGCCCTCCGGGTGCAGGAAAGACCATGCTAGCCAAAAGGCTGCCAACCATTATCCCTCCCCTCACCCTTCGCGAAGCGCTAGAAACTACCAAGATCCATTCAGTTGCAGGGAAAATAGCCCATGAAACTTCGCTCATGACTCGTCGTCCGTTTCGGAGTCCGCACCATACAATCTCCGATGTGGCCTTAGTTGGCGGGGGAACTTATCCTCAACCCGGAGAAATTTCCTTAGCCCATAACGGGGTTCTTTTCCTTGACGAGTTACCTGAATTCAAGCGTACCGTTTTAGAGGTAATGCGACAACCCCTAGAGGATAGGGTGATCACTATTTCTCGGGCTAAATTCTCTGTTGAGTATCCAGCATCGTTCATGCTTGTTGCTTCAATGAATCCTTGTCCTTGCGGTTTCTACAATCACCCCGAAAAGAATTGTGTGTGTTCTCCTGGTGTCGTGCAAAAATATCTTAACAAAATATCGGGTCCACTCCTCGACAGGATTGATATTCATATTGAAGTGGTACCGGTTCCCTTCGATAAGCTGGCCGAAGCACCTCCATCTGAAACCTCCGAGGCCGTAAGGCAACGAGTGATAAAAGCAAGAGAAATTCAGGAAGAACGCTTCATCGAATGGAAGGACATATACTGCAATGCGCAGATGTCGAGCAAGCTGATTCGAAAATTTTGCGTTCTCGATGAGGCAGGCAACGCATTACTGAAAAATGCCATGGAAAGGCTAGGCCTGTCAGCCAGAGCATACGATAGGATACTTAAAGTTTCGAGAACCATAGCCGATCTGGATTCGAGCGAACCCATCAAGCCTGAGCATGTGGCCGAGGCCATTCAGTACCGCAGCCTCGATAGGGAATCGTGGGCGGGGTAATGTCTATGAAATAGATTTATAATATTACAATATCATTAATAAAGCAATATAATGACAACAACATATTTATCAATTTTCTTTGGTGCAGCAGGTACTTTAATAGCACTTATAACTGGGATATTTGAATTAAAGGAGTATCTCCTACAAAGAAAAATTGATAAGGCTACTCTTGATAGTCTTCCAATACTTATTAGCAAATCGATTACGTTTCAAAAGTATTTTAAAGGGCTTCAGATTATTTCAACATTGCTACAAGAACAAAGGTTTATACCTGATTATATTATTGGCATACACTATGGAGGAACTATTGTCGCTGCCGAATTAGGAAAAATCCAAAACAGACCGTTTCTAACAGTAAATGTTCACTATCATACAGTAAATAAAATGCCTGTTTGCGATAATGCAATATTTGACTTTGACCCTAAAATAATTGTGGGAAAAAAGGTTCTAATTGTAGATAACGGATTATCATCAGGTAAAACATTGTCTGTAGTGCTTGATCGATTAAGAAAACTTAAACCACAAATGATTAAATCGTTAGTAGTATACGAAAAAAATGATACAAAAACAACAATGGCAACACCTGATTACGTCTTATTCAAATCCAAAAAACCACTGAAGTATTTGATAAGATGATCCATTTTAAAGAGACAAAAAACTTTGTTTAACGATACATATTAATTTAATCAATTTTATCAATAACCAAAAGGCAATTTTTCAAGTTCCACATTCCCTCCCGAAATGATTACACCAACTTTTTTACCTTTAAATTTACTGAGGTTCTGAATAATTGCCGCTACAGGCACCGCTGAAGAGGGCTCAATTATAATTTTCATTCTCTCCCATATTAGCTGCATGGCCTCAACGATCAATGCCTCTGGAACGGTAAGAATTCCATCAGAGTACTTTTGAATAATGCTGAAAGTTAAGGGGCTAAGCGATGTCCTCAGCCCATCGGCTATAGTGTTGGGATTTATAGAAGGGTATAGGATGCCATCGCGAAGCGAACGATGAGCATCGTCAGCGTTTTGAGGCTCACCTGCATAGACCGATATTCTTGGATTTGTCTCTTTTGTGTAAATAAGAGTTCCCGAGAGCAATCCTCCACCACCAACAGGAGTAATGATTATCTCTAAATCTGAGACATCATCAAGCATTTCCATAGATGCTGTTCCCTGCCCACAAATTACATTAAAATTATCGTATGGATGAATAAAAGTTGCTCCTGTTCGCCTCTGCACCTCATCGAGCTTACTTTCTCTATGCGCTTGCGTAGGTTCACAGGTTGTAATTATAGCTCCATAACCTTCAACGGCCTTTCTTTTTATGGTAGGTGCATTAATCGGCATAACAATATAAGAGGGAATACCCCGTAGGGAGGCAGCCAGAGCAATGGCTGCAGCATGATTGCCCGAACTATGCGTGCAAACACCCCTTTGAGCCTCATCCTCTGAAAGGTTAAATACAGCATTGGTTGCACCCCTAAACTTAAAGGCTCCCACTTTCTGAAAATTTTCACACTTAAAAAATACTTCGCAGCCAAGTATTCTGTTTATTGACTGTGATGTTAGCACAGGTGTACGATGCGCAAAGCGTTTAACGGTTAAATATGCTTGCTCGATATTTTTTTTTGACGGTAAAAGCATTATACAATTTTATAATGATTACTTATTTTTGTATACATCAAATTTATCTAAAATCATTTTCCGAACTTCATAGTCGCTCGAAATGAGCAAATAACCTTCGGTAAACCCACAGTACTCCATAAACTTGATAGCCTCTATACCCTCCAGACCGGTTAGGTCACAAACAATTTTAGCTGAAAATTTTTTAAGGATAATATCCCATTTCTGCTCCTCAATACGCTTGCTTTCAATTTTTTGCCTCTGCCTCGTTAGCCAATCATCCCCAAAAAAGAAGCCTCCTGATGGTGAAGGTAAATTCTTTAAATCCATCTGGGTTATAGATCTTCTAAAGTAATCCTCTAAACGTTCTTGCATTATTTCGTCTTCTGATTTGGGCATCTCCATTGAAGCGACTTCCCTAATAAACCGCTGATATGAACCAAATCGGGTGATTTTAACCTCTTTTATCTCATAAAATCGAGGAGTAAGACGAATGGGAAAGTAGAGCGAATCGAGACTAAATTGACCCCATGAGGGGATCTTCATATCATGAAAACCAACGGCTGTTACTGTTAACGTGTCGCCCACAGCTATGGGAATCCTAAAATAGCCTAGCATATCAGCAATTGTTGCCTTTTTGGTATTTATGTTAACAATGTGCGCAAGTGGGATAGGCTTTCCGTTGGTTGCATCGACCAGCTGAAAATGAATAATAGGAATTGTGTCCCTACGCCCAGCATATGCTGATGATAGAATGATTTGTGCAAGAATGATAAAAAATGCAAGTCGTTTCAAAACCTCGGGAAATTAACCATACAAAAATAGCTTGATGTTTATAATAATGGGCTACAACAGCAAATGTTAACTTTTTTTAACCTGTTGCCAAATGCTATTTATTTGATCAACTGTTATTTTCCCCAGATTATTTTTTTAAATACATTTCTAACCACCTATCCATTTCCCAGGTTGAATGCATAATCGATTGTCGGGCACGATAGCCATGGCCTTCGAATGGTAATACTACCATTCTTGCTGTCCCTCCATGACCCTTGATGGCCGAATACATCCTCTCGGTTTGCATTGGAAAAGTTCCACTGTTATTATCATCTTCGCCATGAATAAAAAGGATAGGAGTTTTTAGCTTATCGGCATACATAAATGGCGACATTTTTAGATAAACATCTGAGGCCTGCCATAAATTACGCTCTTCACCCTGAAAACCAAATGGAGTGAGCGTTCGATTATAGGCTCCACTACGGGCAATTCCTGCAGCAAAAAGATCGCTATGTGCCAACAAGTTGGCAGTCATAAATGCACCGTAAGAGTGCCCTCCTATGGCAATTCGCTGGGGATCGGCTATTCCAGCACCAACCAAATAATCAACTGCTGCCTTTGCATTGGAAACTAGCTGTTCAATAAAGGTATCATTGGGTTCAAGGGTATCCTTTCTAACAATTGGCATACCCAGTCTGTCAAGAACTGCATACCCTCGAGCAACCCACATTACAGGCGAAAGTCGAGAGGGTCGAATAAAACGATACGGCGACTCCTTAACTTGACTTGCCAGGCTTGGATCAACGTATTCCTCAGGGTATGCCCACATTAAAACGGGCAACAATTCACTCCCCTTTACATATCCTGCTGGAAGGTAAAGATTAGCGGTCAATTCAATTCCATCTTCCCTGGTATACTTTACAAGATCTTTTTGCACATCTTTAAGCTGAGGGTATGGATGAGGAAACGAAGTAAACTGAATAACTTTTTTCCTTTTTAAATCATGTATAAAGTAGTTTGGCTGTTCTTCAATGGATTCGCGACTTGTTAGTATTTTACTCCCATCACTCTCCATGAAATCAATAAAAGTTTCATAGTAAGGTGCACGACATTGCCAAAGGCGTTTTGTTTGTTTGAAATCTATGTCAAACTCGTCAACGAATGGCATACTCCCCTCAGGTGAGGCACCCTGCCCCGATAGATACAACTTTGTTCTAGATTTATTGGTTCGAAGAACTTGTTTGCCCTGAAGATTATTTTCAGTTATGAATCGACCTGGATCTCCGTATGCATCCTGCCTTGACCTATCCCACACAATTATCTTTTCTTGACCAGGCTCTGATGGATTAAAAAAACTTGTGACTACCTTTCGGGTTTCCCACCAACTCTCGTAAACCACTGCAAAATTATTCCATCCCCAGTGTATGCCTGCATATCTATAGCTAAGCGATAGGAATGCAGTTGGTTTATCCTTAAAAGGGGCTTCAAGGTAAAAGAGTTGATCTCGGATATCAGCACTTTTTTTGGGATCACCTTCATCTTGTGCTTCAACCCAAACCAAAGTAGCGGGTGCATCAGCACGCCATTGGTAACTCCTTGGTCCCTGGCGAACCGCACTAAATCCCTGCGGGATACTCTCCGCAAGGGGTATTTCTGCAAGTTTTTTAAACAAACTACCCTCATGTGTCCAAACATCAACCCAAATGGGAAAGCGGGAGTAAGGAACAGAGTATGAGAAAGGCCTCATAAGCTGCTCAACCAAAATGTACTGTCCGTCTGGTGAAGTGGAAAAATTTGTAAACATCCCTGGATTCCAAAGCATAATTGGTTCCTCATTCTCGCTAACTCTCATAATGCAACTGGTGGCAAAGTGTTCAAACTTCATTTCATCGGATGGATTTTGAAGCATGTCCTGAAAGGTACGAACCTGGGCTACCACTCCACTAGTTTGCTGAACCGATGGCCCCTCAGGAAGAGGATTGGTAGAAGGAAAAGGTTCTCGATATAGAACTCTTGACGTGAAAAGAATTGATTTGCTATCGGGAGCCCATTCAATGGGTGATGAAATAATGGCATCGTTAAGGTTTCTGGCCCAACATGAAGCTATACCAGAACTAATATCCACAACCCATAGATCAATGGTTTTAGGGAGATAAATCACAATGGCCAAATGTTTTCCATCGGGTGACCAACGGAAAAAATTTATTTTCCCCCCTTCGGGTAATCCAATTACGGGGTATTCTTCCTTCTCATTGGTTTTCATCAGGGTTAATTTTTCCCAAAATCGAGTACGGCTCGATCCATAGTTTTCAGGATTTATCCTAACACCTGCCAACTTGAGTTCAGGCTGAGCCAATTCAGAAATATCTGGCATCTCCTGTGGATAGGAAATAAGCACATGTGTTTTGGAGGGGTTAAGCCATAGGCTTGGGGTTGAAGGAGCCTCAATTATTTCCTTCAACTCCCTTGGTGGTTCAGTGTAGCGGGTAGGTTCTTGGGCTAAAACAGTATAATTCAAAACCATTATAGTTACTATTTGAAAAGCTGTTAATATTTTCATGATGATTTATGTTTTGCTTAATGCTATTCAACTAATAGACAAAAATAAGCTAATAATGGTTTAAAAAACATTTCATCTGGAATACAAAAAGTTGTCCTCATCATCGCTACCCTAATTTTTTAATACAATTAATGTTTTTTTCTAACTTTAACCCAACCTAAAAATCTGAAAAATGGATTATCAAGAAATAATAAACAAGGTCTGGGATGACAGAGATTTGCTAAACGATAGTAAGACTATATCTGCAATTAAATGGACTATTGAACAGCTCGATAAAGGTAAAATTAGGGTAGCAGAGCCCACTAATAAAGGGTGGATTGTGAATGAGTGGATAAAAAAAGCTGTTATTCTTTACTTTCCTATTAGTCCAATGGAGAAAGTTGAAGTGGGTCCATTCGAATTTCATGACAAGATAGCCCTGAAAAGGGATTACGACAAACAGGGAGTTAGAGTTGTGCCCCATGCCATAGCACGTTACGGTTCGTATGTGGCCAAGGGTGTTATAATGATGCCATCGTACATAAATATAGGGGCTTACGTTGATGAGGGAACCATGGTTGACACCTGGGCAACAGTTGGTTCCTGTGCGCAGATTGGCAAAAATGTCCACCTTTCAGGTGGAGTTGGAATTGGAGGAGTACTGGAGCCAGTACAGGCTGCACCGGTAATAATAGAGGATGGGTGCTTTATCGGTTCGCGTTGCATTATTGTTGAAGGGGCAAAGGTTGGTACTGAAGCAGTACTTGGAGCTAATGTGGTTATTACTAAATCAACCAAAATTATCGATGTTACAAGTCCATCGCCCAAAGAATTAAAAGGGGAAATACCTCCTCGGAAAGTAGTGATTCCTGGCTCTTATACCAAAACTTTTGCTGCTGGCGATTATCAGGTACCCTGCGCGCTAATAATTGGCGAACGTAAACCATCGACCGACCTTAAAACATCTCTTAATGATGCCCTAAGAGAATTTAATGTAGTTGTATAAATTACTAAATCTGTGCATGGTACATTAACAAAATTACACAAAGGATTGCCCAATTACTTATTGCATTTTTCACTATTTTTGCATTTTTAAAATATCAGTATGCCCAAAATATCGGCAGTAATAATTACTTATAACGAAGAGAAATACATTGAGCAGTGCATCAACTCGTTAGTTGATATTGCTGATGAGATTGTAGTGGTTGATTCCTTGTCTACTGACAGGACAGCCGAAATCTGCAAAAGACTTGGCGTAAAATTTTTTGAACAAAAGTTTCTGGGCTATAAAGAGCAGAAAAATTTTGCTGTACAGCAGGCTTCCAATGATTTCATCCTATCGCTCGATGCCGATGAAGCGCTTTCCGTTAAACTTCGCAAATCAATACTTAAAGCTAAAAACAATTGGCAATTCGATGGCTATAAATGCAATAGGCTAAACAACTATTGTGGGCAATGGATGTACCATACCAGCCTTTACCCAGAACGTAAGTTAAGGCTTTTTGATAGGCGAAAAGGAAGTTGGGGCGGTATTAACCCACACGATAGATTTAAAATGAACCCTAGTTCTACGGTGGGCTTTCTTAAGGGCGATATTTTACACTGGGTTTACGATTCAATAGAAGAGCATATTGCCAAAATAAATCATTTCAGCTCAATATCAGCAAGAGAATACTTCAAATTAGGCATAAGGGCAGGTGTGGGAAAAACCATCCTACGTCCAATTTGGCGTTTTTTTCACTCATTTATAATTAAAACTGGATTTCTTGAAGGTTATATGGGCTTTATTGTTAGCCTAAATTTAGCATATCTGTGCTTCCTAAAATACGCCAAACTCAGAAGGCTTATCCTAATAGATAAGAAAAACAAGAAGCATAAGTTAACCGACTCTCGAGTGCATATTGCCACCAAACAATGGGATCATAACATTGCTGGACATATAATTGAAAACAATTCAAAACCAATTTATAATGGATATGTTAAACCAGAAAACATTAGCCTTATTATCACTACCTATAACCAGCCTGAATGGCTTCGTAAAGTACTTTGGGGATATGAATCACAAACAATAAAGGGTTTTGAAATTGTTATTGCTGATGACGGATCAGGTCCTGAAACAAAATCTGTAATTGATTGGTTTAAGGAAAACTCAAACTTAAAAATTAACCACATCTGGCATCCCGACGAAGGTTTTCAGAAGTGCCTTATTCTTAACAAAGCCATTCTTGCAAGCAATGGTGAATACTTAATATTTACAGATGGTGACTGTATTCCCCGCAACGACTTTATCGAAGTTCACACAAAAAAAGCCGAGAGGGGTTTCTTCCTTAGCGGAGGCTATCTAAAACTAAACTTGAATGTTTCAAATTCCATTACCCTTCACGATATTCGATTAGGAAATCCTTTTTCCACAAAATGGCTATTAAGTAAAGAGCAGTCATTTACATATAAGTTTCTAAAACTCAACAGTAACAGCCTTCTCAAATGGTTTTTTAATACCTTCACCACAACCAAGGCAACATGGAATGGTCATAATTCTAGTGGCTGGAAAAATGATATCATTAAGGTAAATGGCTACAACGAAGCCATGCAATATGGAGGACTTGACAGAGAATTGGGTGAAAGGCTTATGAACGCAGGTGTTAAAACTAAACAAATAAGATACAGCGCTATTTGTGTACACCTTGACCATCCTCGCCCTTATAAAACAAAGGATACACTGATTAGAAATATCAGGATTAGAAAAGAGGTTAAGAAAACTAAGGTTACATGGACAGAAAAGGGCATTGCAAGTCATGTTTATGAATAATTCATAGCAAAAAGAAGCTACTATTTTTCGAATGATTAAGCCTATTGCAAGTCTGATTATCTCAGCATATAAAAACGTTCAATACCTTGACTTTGTTATTAAATCGGTAATTCAACAAACTGATAAACGTTTTGAGGTAGTTATTACAGAAGATGCTCAGCATGTTCACATGAAAGAGTACGTGCGAAGCATTGAAAATCGCCTGAATATAAAACACTTAACTCAACCCGATATTGGATGGCAAAAGAACAAAGCTCTAAATAGAGCAATTGAGGCTGCCACAACTGATTACCTTATTTTTATAGATGAGGACTGCGTTTTGCACCCCAGATTCATTGAGTACCATATTAAACTCTCCGAACCCAACAGTGTGCTTGCCGGAAAAAGAATTAAACTAGATCCTTTAACTACCCAAATGTTTCTCGATAATAAATTATGGGTTGATAGCATGAATTGGTTTATTCTAAGAAATTTCTTTAGAATTAAAAAACAGGGCGCAAAGTTTATTGAAGAAGGTGTTTTCATTAATCCTAATGGATTGTTCCGCGTTATTCCACGACTTCGTACCATGTATCAACTTAAAGGGTGCAATATGTCGTTCTCTCGCAAGGCAATTTACGCCATTAACGGATTCGATGAGGATTATACACGACCTGCCATAGGTGAAGATATCGATTTGGGTTGGCGCTTCGAGCGAGCTGGTTATAAATTGAAATCCTTAAGGAACTTAGCTGTGCAATACCATCTTTACCACGAAACGGGTTGGACAAATCAGGATGAAAACATTAAGATGATGAAGCAGAAGCAGGCTATTGATCAGTTTATTTGCCTTAATGGAATAAGAAAACTTTAAATAACTATGAATTTTTATTTACATATTGATGGGTAAATACTAGCCAGTAATACCCATAAAACGTAAGAATAATTGTTTATTTGCTGGTTATCAACGAAGATATTTTTTGAAAGGATTTCCATACAAGGTCTTTCTGCATTTCTGCATTTTTAATCAAAATGCTCTTATCCACCCTTAAAACTTCCAATGAATTATTGTATATAGAGTTAAAATCAGAAGAAAACTTTAGTTCTTTTGGTGCCCATGTCATAACGTATCCTTTTAGTTTTGATATCCTTGGATTCAGTGCCACGTAGGGTACAGAAAATGACATAGCAGTAATAACACCATGAAGGCTTGTCCCAATAAAAAGTTTTGACTTCGCAATGGCTTTCATAATTGTTTCAATGCTATTAGGAACTATAATCTCACACTGATAATTTGCATTTCTTTTCAACCAAGATAATGAAATGATATCGTCGTGTCCAGAGCAATTACCAATAGGTACTAACTTTATTTGATAACCAGTTTTTGTATGAAGTTTGCTTAATTCGTTGTTAATGAGGTTTAGATCTCCACCATTTTTGTAATGACCTACCTGAAAAGCTATATATTCATCCTCTTTATCTTCTTCAAAAGAGTATAAATCACTCATAATTATCGCACTATCAGGGGTTAACTTTAAATGTTCAGGAGTGTATAAAATCCTTATTGAGTTAAAGGATTTTTCCTCACGAACACTAAAGTAAAGGCTATTTTCAAAAGTTTTTTTACCCTCTTTATGTATTGTTTTGGCCCGGCCTTTTCTCCTCCTACTGCATGAAAAACAATTCTAAAATTTTCAGTAATTCTTTTATCAAAAGGCACAAAAGGCAAAGGATTTCTTAGTATAGG